>Ga0182011_10000004_pt1 | contig 249122 bp, 184 predicted proteins | sample 711E1DmetaG_FD_120481 | JGI IMG/M metagenome (GOLD analysis project Ga0182011, IMG submission 120481) | Permafrost microbial communities from Stordalen Mire, Sweden - 711E1D metaG | ecosystem: Environmental > Terrestrial > Soil > Wetlands > Permafrost | place: Sweden: Stordalen | collected...
CGGCTTCCTTCAGATTCCTCCTCACGAAGGACACCCTTGCCTTTAGCTAACACTTCCTACTGCCAAGTGTGTTCGGGTCTTGCACCCTATAGTCATCGCCCATGCCGGGCGCACTAAAAAAAGTCAGGTACGTCCTGACTTTTCCGAATTAAAATATTTGATCTAAATATAAATTTAATTTACCCGACCATTAATATGGTAATCAAAAACAATTATTTTTCTTTCTTATACCACATAAACCATGCAAGATTATAAAGGCCCTCTGAAGAAAGCTCAGCGCTTGAGGCTTGTGAATTCGGAATGGCAGGAACAAGAACATCATCTCCTGCCTTCCAGTTGGCAGGTGTCATAACATGCTCATTAGATGTTTTCTGGAGTGCTGTAATCATTCTGACAAGCTCATTAGTGTTCCTGCCTACAGATTTTGGATAAAAATAAATAGCCTGAATTTTATTGTTGGGATCAATTATAAATACGCCCCTTACATCTTCCGTTGTATTTGATTCAGGTTGTATCATCCCATACTTTTTAGAGATTGCCAGGTTTTCATCAGCAACCAGTGGAAAATCAATTTTTACAGGCTGCCTGTCCTTATATGCAAGACTTTCCATTGCCTTTTTCCACTGTTCATGTGTACTTAAACGGTCGGTGGAAATTGCAACAACCTTTACACCAAGTTTGTTGAACTGATTCTGCAAATTTGCAAGCTCAAGCAATTCTGTTGTACAGACAGGTGTAAAATCCTGCGGGTGACTAAACAAAACCTTCCAGTTCTTACCATAATCATCCGGGAATTTTAATTCACCACTTGTCGATTCAGCAGTAAATGATGGTGCAGTCTCTCCAATCAATGGTATCCGAAAGTTCCTGTCTTCTGCAGGTTTTTGCGCCTCAAAAAGAAATCGATCCTGTGACCATAATTTTGGTACAGCACAAATTAACAAAATAAATAATATTAACCTTTTCATGATTTCAAAATTTAAATTAATATTTAAATAACCTTTTATCAATAATTAATAAACATAATAGCTCATAATAAGTTCGAACTGATATTTCATTTTTAACAGAATTTTAACAAATTGATCTCATCATGCTTCCGGGTAATAATCCAGGGTTAAACTCAAAAAGAATCCTCATTATTAGAATATTAAACGACATTAAAACAATCCAAATGAAGCCTGACCAGGCATTCTCAGATACTATAAAATAATAGAAAAAAAAAGCGTCCAGGCTTAAACCCGGACGCTTTTTATAATAATTAAATAGAATTAATTCTCTGACTGGAACATGCCTTCATTCTTCTGGTTCACTTTCTTATACCAGAGGTACCAATTAGGAAGTCTTTTTAACATTTTAGTAGTCTGCCTAAGTTATTCTAAAACAAAATACTGATATACAAGAATATAGATTAGAATTACCTGAATTAAACCCGTTGATATGGAATAGTAAATTTGAAGAGTGTTCCCTTGCCTGATTCTGATTCAACTTTTATTGTCCCTCCAAGTAGCTGAACATAGCCTTTGCAAATTGAGAGACCGAGTCCGGTACCGCTATACTGCCTTGATACTGCACTGTCGACCTGAAAAAACCGGTCAAATATCCTTGTATGATATTCCTGCGATATGCCAATTCCGGTGTCCTGCACATAGAATTCCAGAAAATTCTCTTTAAGGGTATAACCAAAATCTATCTGACCGTTCTTCGTGAACTTGATTGCATTATTAATTAAGTTTGACAGAATCTGTACAAGCTTTGTGTTGTCTGTTATCACTACTGAATCTTCATCATTCAGGGAAGTATTAAGATTAATAGATACATGATTCCCTTTCGCTATAATACTGAATTGTTCATTCAGACTTTTCATCATCGAATTCAGATTTATTTCAGTGAGATTGAGCTTGGCCTGACCACTCTCAACATTGGCGATATCGACTATATCATTTATTATTGAAAGAAGCTGACTTCCGCTTTGAAAAATAATATCAGTATACTGATGCCTGTCTTCTTCTGAAACGTCCGGTTCATTTAGAAGTGTTGAAAATCCAATGATAGCATTCATCGGAGTCCTGATCTCATGTGAAACGTTGTGCAGAAAAGCTGTTTTAAGCCTGTCACTTTCCTCTGCTTTCTCCTTCGCGGCAATAAGATCTGTCTCTGCCTTTTTCCGATCGGTAATATCACGGAAACTCCATACTCGTCCAACACTTCTCCCATTGATTTTCTGCGGTTGTGAATAGCGTTCAAAAAACCTTCCGTCACAGAATTCCAGCAAATCAAAACTTGTTGCTTCAGTATCTGAATAAAGGTGTTTCACATTTTCCAGGAACGAATCCGGATTACTCAATTGGCCCTTAACATACTCCAGCGCGTCAATATCTTCACGCGTTGCCAGCACTTCATCAGGTATTCTCCACATATCTACAAATTTCTGATTAAAAAGAACAGTTTTCCCTTCTGAATCTACTACCAGAAGACCATCCTCAGTTGACTCAAAAGAAGCTTTTAAAAGCGAAACAGAATTATCAAGCTCAGATTCAGCTTTTTTTCGTGAAGTTATATCCTCAATCATAACCAGGAAAAACTGAACTTCATCCTTATCGTTACGGATAAGGCTCACTGTTGTTGATCCCCAGATAAAAGTCCCGTTTTTATGGATATACTGTTTTTCTGTATGATAAACAGGTATCTGCCCTGAGATCAGCCTGAGAAGTGAAATATTATCATCACTAATATAATCAGGGTGAGTAAAGTTTCTGAAGGTAAACAACTTAAGTTCTTCCTCCTTATAACCCAATAAACTACAGAAAGATAAATTTGCTCTTATTATTACAAAATCCTTGGCTGTCATTAGCATTGAGACAGGACTTTCTTCAAATATTTTCCTGAACCTGTTTGCACTTTCTTTAAGTGTATTTTCCACTCTCTTCCGCTCCGTAATCTCCCTTCCAATTGACTGATAATATTTTGATCCGTCAATTATTACGAGCCTCGAACTGATTTCTATCGGGAAAGTGGTATTATCCTTACGGAGGTGGACAGTTTCAAAAGTTGCGTATTCATTTTCATCAACATTATCAAGGTTTCCCTGAAATTGTGCTAAAGATTCCGGAGCCCTGATCTTATCGAGTTTCATGCCAATAAACTCATTACGCTTATATTGATAGGCTTCCAACGCCCTGTCATTGGCTTCAACAATAATCAGATCTTTGTCTACCAAAAATATAATATCATTGGCAAATTTTAATATATAATCAAAATGCTTCACCAGTGCGAGTCTGTCAAGTTCATTCTCATATTTTTCACGATAAAAGGCAACTCTCTGATTTCTGATGATAAATCCCAGAAACGAACCTGAAGTAATAATAACAAGTATGATAATCAGTACAATCATTTTCAACTGATAAACAAGGGCAGATAAGATCTCATCACGATCCATTTTGGCTACCATATACCAGGCCGTTCCGGGTATTTTGTTCATAGCTGCCACAACATGGACATTCCTGTAATCAATTCCGTCAACAGTACCGGTAATTCCTTCAACTGCCATTGCTGCAGGTAACTTCTTAATCGAAACATCTCTTCGCAGGTTCAGCTCAGTGTTTTGGAGATGTCTTAGCTCATTGAGATATACTATTTCATTCCCTTCTCTTCTCAATATAAGCGTCTCTGCGGTTTTGCTGGGAGCAGGCCATGATTGAATGAGAGGATACAAAACTTTCTGCGGATCAACACGGAGAATAAGCAAGCCAAGCACAAGCGTATCATTTTTACTGCTATCGATCAGTGGTACTGCCAGATCGAGATGAACAAAACTTAACAGGTCCGATTTGTGCAAATCAGTAAGTAATACTTTTCGTTCTTTTATAATTCCGGGCAGCAATGGCTTCAGATTGTTGCCTATCAAAGTATCTTCTGAAGGATATGCTAGCCTCACATTTGCGTTCTTTGAGATAAGCAGAGCATCTTTATAATCAAAATTTTCTGTAAGCGATTTCAGGCTCTGGTTTATTTCTTTCTTTAAACGAAGATCGGAGGGATTATTAAGATATTCTGAAAATTTTCTCACTAAAAGAAGATTTCCACCCAGGAATTTCCCATAGCCAATGCGCTCAAGCCGCCACTGAGTAATTTGTCGTATTTTAAGATATGAAATTGTTGAAAGTTCCTGTTGCTTTTCATTCAAAAGGTTTTCTTTCTGATAGTTATAATAAATGACTCCAATAGTTATTGCGCTTATCGTTATGATAAAGAAAAGTACCAGTAACGGTACCAGGGCCGGAGGCTTTTGTTTTTGAGATCTCATCCTTTTCTCCCTTTAATGAAAACAGAAGCAAGAATTGATAGGAGAAGAATAGAAGCAATTACCGCCAGCGATATTAATATCGCTATTTCAAAATGGAAAAATGAGGCAAGCATTTTCATTCCGACAAAGATAAGAACAAAGGCAATTCCTGTTTTAAGGAAACGGAAGTACCCAATAATTCCAGCTATGGCAAAATAAAGTGATCTCAGACCCAGAATTGCAAATATGTTGGATGTATAAATAATAAATGTGTTTTTGCTGATTGCCAGAACAGCAGGTATGCTGTCAGCAGCAAATATAAGGTCAGAAGATTCTATTATCAGAAGAACCAGGAATAATGGAGTGGCGAACAACTTCCCATTCTGAATTATGAAAAATTTATCATCGTGCAGGTTTTTTGAAACCGGAAGAAATTTTCTGAAGAATTTGACGACAGTATTTTTTTCAGGATCCGCCTCAGCATCCCTCTTAAACAACATATTTATTCCGGTGTAAACAAGAAATCCTCCAAAAATTATAACTATCCAATAAAAACGATTAATCAGAGCAACCCCTGTAAAAATAAATATTCCTCTCATTATCAGAGCACCTAGTATTCCCCAGAATAGAATTTTATGCTGATACTGCCTGTTAACAGTAAAATATGAAAAGATTAGAATAAACACGAAAATATTGTCTACACTGAGAGAGTATTCAATAACATAACCTGTCAGGAATTCAAGAGCCCTGATATGACCGAAATTTTTATCAAGAAAAATAAATAAATCAAATAATAAGGCAAGTGTAATCCATATACAACTCCAGATAATTGCTTCTTTTACAGGTACTTTATGGGAGTTTTTATGAAAAACACCCAGGTCAAGTGCAAGCATTATTAAGATAAAAATGTGGAAACCAATCCAGAAATAAATGCTAGTTCCCATTAATTTGCCATTAGCCTGCAAACTTATGAAAATATTTCCTTAATTCGTTGTCGCTAATCCATTCAGCTTATGAGTAAGAAAAATATAAGTCGTAAAGAATTCTTTACCAAAACATTAACGGCGCTTGCAGGAGTGAGTCTTGTATCAAATAACATGAACAGGCTTTTTGTACCAGGACCTGAATTAAAAGCTGTCGGTAAAACAGGCATTTTTGTCAGTCCGATCTGTTTTGGAGCTCCCAGGACAAACGATGAATCGTTAATAAAGTACGCTTTATCAAAAGGTATAAATTTTATAGATACCGGTCGTGCTTACGCAAATGGCAATAATGAGAAACTGGTTGGCAAGGCAGTAGCCGGAATAAGAACCAATGTTGTTATTCAGTCTAAGATCAGGCTTGAAGAAAACGAATTGCCTTCAAAAGGGAAAGGAAGAAAAGGATCAGTTGAAATAAGGGATTCACTTTCAAAGAAGCTTGAAGCGAGTCTGAAGGCTCTGAATACAGAATATATCGATATATTGCTCTATCATGAAGCTAATGACGAAAAACTGCTTTTTCATTCAGAAACAATGAAATTTTTTTCAGATATGAAAAATGGGCGTATAATTAAGGCGCACGGGTTTTCTACTCATAATGACTTTATGAATCTTCCTGAAAGAAATAATTCAGAAGGTTTCTATAACGTCGTAATGGTCCCATTCAACCACAAAGGTTCTTTCGTACATTCATTAACAGGTAGTTACTCCGAGTGGGACCAGTCCAGGCTTATTTCAATACTGACAGCAGCCTGGGAAAAAGGCATTGGAGTAATTGCCATGAAAACATGTTCCGGAGGCAAATACGCCCCTTCAGTTACCGTTGAACCTAGCTATAAGGAAGCTGTTCTCTGGGTTCTTCAGCATAAATTTATAAGTTCTGCCTCAATTGCAATGAGCAACTTTGATCAGGTTGATGAAAATGCAGATTGGCTTAGAGACTGGAAATTCTGAAAATTTCTAATCGGGTTTATTTTGCTTTTACAGAATAAAAACATTTCACGGGAGCAGCATATTTTTTATCAACATCCGGAATTCCGTTGCCATTTGTATCTTTCATTGAGCCAAGATATTCAATCAGCGCAAGCCACTCTTTTCCTTCCTGTATTCCATAAAGGCTTTCATTTATGTCAATGACGGCTGATTTCATATCTTTTATTTTATTTCCAGCTTCATCTTTAGGAATAACATTTATGAGGCCAAAGCTCATTTTTTTGATAATACCAATGAAGTCCAGCATATAGGAATCAGCTGTTAGTGAATAAAGAGATTTGTTCTTCTTAGAAAAATCGACATTTATCAATGTTCCGTCATTGTGAATTATTTCGATCTTTTTAATTTTTTTAAACAACCCGCCTTCCGGATCATAATCAACTCTTATACCTGAATAATAACAATAATCCTCAGGTTTCGATTTGGCAGCAACCAGCAAGATTTCAAGAATGCTCTTCAGTTCCCTGCCGGTTACATATAATCTTGAAAGAGTATAGCCCGGAACATCATCATTCCCGGACCCCAGCGGCATTACTCTGAAAATATCGGGTGCCGTCTGTACTCCGGGTACGATTTTGTCGAATATCATTCCTGCAGCAACCATGCTGATATCCGTACCTTTTCTATTATGAAAATTAACATAATATTGGATTGCATCAGCAATCAGTGGCCCGATATTGCTGTTTACATAGTCTCCAACATCATTCCCTTCGATTTTGAAACCGGATTCAACTACCGGCTTATTGTAATCCATTCCGAGAGGTTTAAGTATTTGCTGATTGATCTTTTCCTTCTGTTCTTGAATAATACCATTTATATGACCATCTCCCAAAACATTATCATCAACCGGAATAAGCCTGTAGCTCGTAAGTTTTAGTTTTTCAGGCGAATATGATAACTTTAAACATCCAACAAACTGACCAAATTCCCCGGCCTGAACTATAGGAATACCTTTTATTATTATAGGCTGATCAAGTTTCGTATGAGTATGCCCTCCGATTATAAGATCAATTCCTTTTACAGCCTTTGCAAGTTCAACATCTTCACCACCCCATTCTCCATTCTTTTCTTTTGTGACCCCTGAATGAGAAAGACAGATAATAATATCACATTTTTCAGACTTAAGCTCTTTCACCATTTTCCTCGCAAAAGAGGATTGTTTTTCAAAGGTAACCGGATCTGCACGAGGAGCATCCTTAACTGCATCCTTTCCAATTATTGAAAAAAAGCCAAATTTTATACCATCCTTTATCAGAATTAATTTCCTGCTTATAATATTTTCGGAAAGAAGTTTTTCAAGACCATCATCTCTTATATCCTTCCTGTCAAATGTGGCATTACCTATGAGCAACGAAGGAATCATACCATTACCTGCCGATGTTCTGATTACAGTCGCCAGCCATTCCGGTCCAAAATCAAATTCGTGGTTACCAAAACATGTAACATCATAACCCATTGATTTCATTAACCTAAGTTGAAATCCAGATTTTTTTTCAATGCTCGGGAAAAGTGTTCCCATCATGAAATCCCCGGCATCAAGTACCAGGGTTACTCCTTTGCTGTTTTCTTTTTCTGTTTTAATTATGGCAGCAATCCTCGCAAACCCACCAACTGTCTTATCATCTTTTATAGTTAGTGGAGAATATTCAGATTCAGGAGCATATCCCATAAGCCTCGAGTGAAGATCATTCGTATGCAGTATGGTTATCTCCTTCTCTGTCTGACCATTAAGATTGATTACTGAGACTATCCAGATTATAATTACGAAAATTCTTTTCATTAATCATCAGAATTGATATTCACAAATTTAAATAATTAAAATGTTACCCAACACCTGCATTTACAAATTAACCACACGTTGTTATCCTTAAATTAAATCACCTCAGCAACTACAAAAGTGCTTCCTCCGATAAAAATCAGATCTGATTCTTTCGCATTCATTCTTGCGCTGGCAAGAGCAGTCATGACATCAGCAAAGCTCTGTCCTTTCAGTCCGTACCTTGCAGCTTCTGCCTTAAGATTTACCTCATTCAGAGCCCTTGGAACAGAAGCTTTTGTAAAATAGTATATTGCATCGGTCGGGAACAGAGGCAAAACTGATCCCAGATCCTTATCATTGACAAAACCAAGGATTATATGTAATGCCGATTTCGGAGTTCTTTTTATCTGATCCAGAACATACTCAAGACCTTCCTTATTGTGCCCTGTATCGCAGATAGTTAAAGGGAAAGTATTCAATAACTGCCATCTCCCGAGCAGACCGGTATTTTTGACCACATTAACGATGCCATCGGTTATATTTTCATCAGAAACCGCAAAGATCTTTTTTAATAAACTAAAGGCAGCGAAAACTGCCTGGAGATTTTTTGACTGGTAGTCCCCTCCGAGCATCGTCAAACCCCCGATTTGTTTTCCAGTCGACGTATATGTTATTGTATATCTCCTGCCGTTGGTCAGGTTCTCATTTTTATCAAGGTTGCATAAAAAGATTTTATCAGCAAATAAGATTGGAGAATTGCATTCTTCAGCTTTTTTAATAAAAATATCTTTGGTTTCAGGTTGTGTTTCGCTTATCAAGACGGGGATATTTTTTTTAATAATTCCTGCCTTTTCTACAGCAATTTTCTCAAATGTGTCTCCAAGAAGATCCATATGATCGTGGCCGATATTTGTGATTACCGATAATTCAGGTTTTATGATATTTGTTGAATCGAGCCGTCCTCCCAGACCAACTTCAATGGCTGCAACATCGACTTCACATTCAGCAAAGTAATTAAAGGCCATGGCTACAGTCATCTCGAAGAAAGATGGTCTTACTGACTCAATTATATCTTTATTTTTTTTCACAAAACCAACCACATCGTTTTCTGAAATCATTTCACCATTAACTTTAATTCTTTCTCTGAAATCTTTCAGGTGTGGCGAAGTATATAATCCTGTTTTATAACCTGCTTCCTGTAAAACAGATGCAATCATATGGGTAACGGAACCTTTTCCATTTGTTCCGGCAACATGAACAGTAGGGTACTTTTGGTGAGGGTTTTTGAAATAATTGTCTAGAATGATTGTGTTATTAAGGTTATTTTTATAAGCAGCTTTACCTATCCTGTGGTAGGCAGGAAGCTGACTGAATAAGAACTCGATGGTTTGAGCGTATGTCATTTTATAAACACATTAGACCTTTTTCATACAAATAAACATACTTTACACACAGATTACAATTTCTGCCGTAATTTAGTTATTTTTGCACATTGGAACCAGTTTGTCTTTTAAGGTGTAAACTATTGATATTAAATAATTAACGATGAGAAGAAAGCACAACAAGAAACTTTTTATAATTGATACAAACGTTTTACTTCATGATTATAAATGCATTTACAACTTTGAGGAGAATGATATTATTATTCCAATAGTCGTTTTGGAGGAACTTGATAAATTCAAAAGGGGGAACGATCTCATCAACTTTCATGCCCGTGAATTTACACGCGAACTTGACAAACTTTCGGGTGATATGCTCCTGACCGCCAATATTCCCCTTGGTGAGAACCTTGGAAATATGCATATCGAAACAGGCAAAGACTTCTCCGAAAAAGTAAGCCAATCTTTTCCCGAAAGGACAGCTGATCACAGAATTCTTGCTATTGCAGAATATGTCTGCAGTGCCAATAAAGATAAGACTGTAGTGCTTATCACAAAAGACATTAATCTCAGAATGAAAGCTAAATCCCTGGGGATAATTGCACAGGACTATGAAAACGACAAGGTTGCCAATATTGATGATTTATATAAAGGTATAAGGATTCTGGAAGGAGTCAATCAGGAATCTATAAGTAAACTTTATGAAGTTCCGGAAGGGGTCGGTTCGCGAGAATTCAATCTTGAGCCAAATCTTACAGGTCATCAGTTTTTTATAATGAAAAACAACGGTTCAAGCGCTCTTGCCCATTATAACCCTGTCAATAAAACTCTTAGCAGGGTGATCAAGCAAACTACATATGGAATTGATCCAAGGAACGCCGAGCAGACATTTGCTTTCGAGGCTCTCTCAAATCCTGATATCCAACTCGTCTCATTAACAGGCAAAGCCGGAACCGGGAAAACCCTTCTTGCACTGGCAGCTGCATTACAGCAGCACAAGAGATATAAGCAGATATTTCTGGCCCGTCCCATAGTGCCTCTTGCAAATCGTGATCTGGGTTTTTTACCAGGTGATGTAAAAGAAAAGATGGATCCGTATATGCAGCCTCTGTATGATAATCTGACGGTAATTAAGCATAAATTCAGTCACCAGAGTCCCGAGTTTCTACGGATAAATGATATGATGAAAGAAGATAAACTGGTTATAACTCCACTGGCGTATATAAGAGGCCGGAGTCTTTCGAGCATTTTCTTTATTGTTGATGAAGCACAGAATCTGACACCACACGAGATCAAAACGATTATAACAAGAGCAGGTGAAGGGACCAAGATGGTCTTTACTGGTGATATTGAACAGATAGATTCACCATATCTGGATACTGCGTCAAACGGATTAAGTTACCTGTCTGATAAAATGAAGGATCAGGATATATTTGCACATGTCAATCTGGTAAAGGGTGAACGCAGCTTCCTGGCTGAACTTGCAAGTAAGCTACTTTAAGAAGAAACTAAAAAAAGAACTGACACTGAGAGACACAGAGAATCACAGAGTTTCACAGAGCCAAAGTGATAATTACTATATAATGAAGCCCCCCAAGGGGTCGGGGTGGACGAAGAAAATCATATAGGGGATTTAGGAACAATATGACTGTTTATAAGAAAAAAGTAGCTTTTCATACGCTTGGCTGTAAACTCAACTTTGCCGAGACATCAACTATTTCAAGGTCATTTCCCGAAGAGAAATTTGAAAAAGTTCCTGCAAACTCAAAAGCTGATATTTACATAATCAACACATGTTCGGTCACCGATACTGCCGACAAAAAATGCAGGCAGGCGATCAAAAAATTCATTAGCCTGTCTCCAGGGGCTTTTATTGCAGTAGTTGGTTGCTATGCCCAGTTGAAACCGCAGGAGATTTCTTCTATCCCTGGTGTGGATCTGGTTCTGGGTACTAATGAAAAGTTCAATATCTCCGATTATTTATCAGGCTTTGAAAAGAGAAAAAAGACAGAAATTCATTCCTGCAACATAAAGCCAGATGAAGACTTTAATCCGTCATATTCTCTGGGCGATAGAACAAGGTCATTTCTGAAAATTCAGGACGGTTGCGATTACTCCTGTTCATATTGTACTATTCCTCTTGCCCGTGGGCGAAGCAGAAATCCGGAAATTTCCTCAATAATCAGCGAGGCAGAACACATAGCCGGGAAAGGAGTAAAAGAAATTGTAATAACAGGTGTCAATATCGGTGATTTTGGAAAGTCAACAGGAGACTCATTTACAAGTTTGCTTAAAGAGCTGGTTAAAATAAGCGGCATTGAAAGGTTCAGGATATCGTCAATTGAACCAAACCTATTAACAGATGACCTGCTTGACCTGGCGGAAAACAATGAAAAAATACTCCCCCATTTCCATATTCCTCTGCAAAGCGGAAGTAATAAAATCCTTGGCCTTATGAGAAGAAGATATACCAGGGAAATCTTTACCTCAAGGATAAAATCTGTTCTTGAAAGGATTCCTTTAGCCGGAATAGGAGCTGATGTAATAGTGGGATTCCCCGGAGAACTGGATTCTGATTTTGAGGACACATACTCCTTCCTTGATAATATTCCTCTATCCTACCTGCATGTTTTCACTTTTTCCGAGAGACCCGATACATTGGCAGAACACCTTCCCGGAAAAGTATCTTTCACAGATAAAGAAAAGAGAAGTAAAAGGCTTATAGCGCTTTCTAAAAAGAAAAACATTATATTTAATAATTTGAACGCAGGTCAGTACTCAAATGTCTTGTTTGAAAGCACACGGAATGAAGGATTAATAACAGGGTTTACCTCCAATTATATCAGGGTGGAGTACCCCTGGGAATCAAGACTTACAGGACAGATAAAAACAGTCAGGCTTACAAAGGTTTCTCTCTCAGGAAGAATGAATATTGAATTAATTGAATAAATCAAATCATGCTCGATCTTAAATATTTATGTGCTGAACTTGAAAAAGCTGCCAGTGAAACAAGCAATTTCATTCGAAAGGAATCGGATGGATTTGATATAAGCAGGACAGAGAAAAAAGGGTTGAACGATTTTGTCAGTTATGTTGATAAAGGATCTGAAAAAATGCTGGTGGAAAAACTGAGCCTTCTCCTGCCGGAAGCCGGATTTATTACTGAGGAAGGAACTTCAAAGAAAGTAGGTTTGAAATACTGCTGGGTCATAGACCCGCTTGATGGCACGACCAATTTTCTGCATGGTTTTCATCCTTATTCAATCAGTATAGGACTTAAGGAATATGATGAAGTTATTGCCGGTATTGTTTACGAGGTCAGCGGTAATGAAGTTTTTACTGCCTGGAAGAACGGAGGAGCTTGGTTGAATGGGTCAAGGATTCACGTATCGGGAGCTTCAAAGCTTGCTGACAGTCTTGTAGCCACCGGATTTCCCTACAGCGATTTCAATTTACTGGATTCTTACATGAAATGTCTTGCCCATTTTTGTAAACATACTCACGGAATAAGACGGCTTGGCTCAGCTGCAATTGATCTGGCTTACGTTGCCTGTGGAAGATTCGATGCATTTTATGAATATGGACTTCATGAATGGGATATTGCAGCAGGAATGCTTCTGGTAAGAGAAGCAGGGGGAAGGGTGAGTGATTTTTCAGGTAATGAGAAAAACCTTAATGGCGAAGAATTTATAGCTTCGAATGGTGATGTTTTTATCGAAATCCTGGAAATTGTAAGTAAATTTATGAAAAAATAAACCTTTTTGATCAGATGGCGGCGATAGGATACTACCTTTTTTACGGATTAAACTGGATCATAACGCTTTTACCTTTGCCGGTTCTCTATATCTTTTCTGATTTTCTCTATCTGGTTCTATACAATGTTGCAGGTTATCGCCGGAAGGTTGTTGCAACAAATCTCAGAAACTCGTTCCCTGAAAAAACTGATACGGAACTTAAAATCATTGAAAAAAAATTCTATCGGCATCTGGCAGATATAATTATTGAAACATTAAAGTCCACTCATCTGACCAAATTAAACCAAAAGAAACGATTCACATACAGCAACCTGGAAATTATCAACAAACTCCGGGAGGAAAAAAGAGATATAATTGCTGTGCTTGGCCATTACAATAACTGGGAATGGCCCACACTGCTTCCATATTATCTGAAATACAAAACCATCATAATATATAAACCTTTACAGAACAAGTACTTTAATAATTTTGTGAATAATAACAGGTCAAAAGACGGCATAGTTCTTACTCCGACATCACAGGTAATAAGAGAAATAATAAACTACAGAAAGAATAATATAAATACACTATCAGTTTTTATTTCCGATCAGATTCCTGCCATGGGAGATATTAAATACTGGACAACATTCTTGAATCAGGATACAGCAGTATTTACAGGCGCCGGCAAGATCGCATCGAAATACGATATGGCAATTGTCTTCTTTCATGTTCAAAAAGTTAAACGGGGATATTACAATCTTGATATAGAACTTCTGTTTGACCATGCTAAAGGGCTTTCTGAAGAGGTGATAACGGAAAAGCATGTAAGAAGACTAGAGGAGATAATCAGAGAAAAACCCGAGAACTGGATCTGGAGTCATCGCAGATGGAAACACAAAAAGCCTGTTGGAAATGGCTAAAACAGCTGTGGTAATATTAAACTGGAATGGACTTGGGTTCCTGAAAATGTTCCTGGGAGTGGTGATTAATTATTCCATAGATGATGATACTATTGTCTGTGTCGCTGATAACGGATCGACTGACGGATCAGTCGACTGGATAGCCGAAAATTTCAGCGACGTGAAACTCATAAAACTTGATAAAAACCATGGATTTGCCGGTGGATATAACGAAGCACTTAATAAGGTTGATGCCAAATACTTCGTTTTATTAAATTCAGACATTGAGGTCACAGAAAACTGGCTCAGGCCTCTGGTCAGTTTTATGGATAACAATCCAGATGTGGCATCGTGCCAGCCAAAAATACTTTCATATTATAACAAAGATCATTTTGAGCATGCCGGTGCTGCAGGATGCTTTATTGATAAGTATGGATATCCATTCTGTCGCGGACGAGTCATAAATAAAACTGAAAAAGACACAGGTCAATATGATTCGCAAGTAAACGTTTTCTGGACCAGCGGCGCATGCATGATCGTAAAAAGTGAGGCATGGACTAAATGCGGCGGATTCGATACCGATTTCTTTGCCCATATGGAAGAGATAGATTTATGCTGGCGATTCCAAAAAGCAGGATACCGGGTATGCTTTATACCTGAATCAATTATTTATCATGTTGGCGGCGGTACACTCCCTTATAGTTCTCCTTTAAAAACTTATCTTAACTTCAGGAACAGCCTGTTTCTCCTCTATAAAAATCTGCCAGACAATAAATTACATTCTATTATGTTTATAAGAAGACTTCTCGACGGACTTGCTGCTATGTATTTTCTGGTTAAAGGTAGTTTCAGAAGTGTAAGAGCTGTATGGAAGGCACATATGGATTTCTATAGAGTTATAAACGGACTCAGAGAAAAGAGAGAAGTCATAAAGAAAATAGAGATTAATCACAATCAGGAATATGTATTGAACAAGAGCATCGTTTTTGAGTTTTATATCAAGGGCAATAAAACTTATAATAGCCTGACATCGTAAAACTCCTTTTAAAATGAAGAGATATCAGATGATAGTGTTTTTTTCAATAGCACTCACAATTTACTCACTGGTAAATATCTACCTATTCTATAAAGGATATAAGGCAATACCATGCCTTCAGAGAAACAGGGTATTATATTCAATTACATTTTTTTTGCTTGCTGCGCTTTTTATTTTTGCAAAGATCCTTGAATCAAAACATTCCTCAGTTATCACTGATATCCTGAATATTGTAGGAGGATTCTGGCTCGCTTTCATGCTTTATGGTTTTTTATTTTTTCTTCTGTCTGATATTATTTTACTTATCCTGAAAATTCCCGGAATTATAAAAGGCGATAATCTTCTTCATTACCGCAAATGGTCATTCATTATCATAGCAGCTGCATCATCCATGTTAATAATAGGAGGATTTATTAATGCAATAATTCCTGTTACACGTGAATATAATATCACAATAAACAAGTCGGCCGGATCAGTCAAAACTTTGCGGATTGCAGCAGTCTCGGACATTCATCTCGGGAGTATAATAAGAAAAAGAAGCCTGAAAAAGATGTCAGGTATGATAAAAGACCTGAAACCCGATCTTGTCCTGCTGCTTGGTGATATAGTAGATGGAGAAATTGGTCCGGTATTAAGAGGTGATCTCCTGCAGTATTTTACATGGCCTGAATGCGTTGATGGTCTTTATGCAATTACCGGGAACCATGAATTTATCGGTGGTGCAAATCGTACGATTCCATACATTGAAAGCAAAGGAATAAGAGTCTTAAAAGATGAAATGGTGACGATTGAGGGCGGAATTCAGATAATAGGAAGAATCGACAGGGATTCATACCGTTTTTACAGAAAAGAACGAATGCCATTAGGAGAATTAATGAAACTGGCAGATACCACAAAACCGGTTATATTACTTGATCACCAACCCTTTCATCTCGATGAAACTGCAAAGTACGGCATTGATCTGGAGCTTTCGGGACATACTCATAACGGACAGATGTGGCCTCTTAATTATGTGACCAGGATGATTTATGAATTAAGCTATGGTTATCTGAAGAAGAGGAATACAAATTTTATAGTTTCTTCGGGCTACGGTTTGTGGGGACCAAGAGTCAGATTGGGAAGCAGATCCGAAGTTCTACTGATTAACCTGACATTTGCAGGAAATTAACTGACAACCTCTGAGCCAATACCAGGGTTAGAGGTTATAAATAGACGCAAAACTTTAGTGATTTTATTATAGGAGATCGTATATCTTCTCAAGCCCCATTCCCCTTGAACCTTTTATAAGTATCGTGTTTCCCGTTAACGGTACGCCCCTAATAAATTCCATTAGTTTATCTATTTTATCAAATGCTTTAAAGCCTGATTTTGCTGATATTTTATAAAATACCGGGCCTAAAAGAAGCACTTTTTCTGCAATGTCTGACTGAAGCATTTTCAACACTTTAAGATGCTCTTCTTCGCTCTTCTCACCAAGTTCAAGCATATCTCCAATGATAATAATTTTATGGTCAGCCTTTATTGCCGAAAAAGAGTCAATTGCTAACCTCATGCTTGTTGGATTGGCATTATAAGAATCACAGATAAGAGTATTGTTTTTTGTTCTTTTTACCTGCGACCTGTTATTTGCAGGCGCATATTGCTCAATTGCTTCAATTATATCTTTCATCTCAACACCAAGGAAAAGACTGGTAGCTACTGCTGCTCTTATATTTTCGAGATTATAGCTGCCAAACAAGTTAGTATTTATTATATGTGTTTGATGAAGATAGGTTATTGATATCTTTAGAGTAAGATCAGAGGGGACCGTTTCAATCAGAAGATCCGTGCCGGTTGGATCAGAAAAGGGAACAGCCCTGTTAATGATTTTAAATATTTTTTCAGCCAGAAGGGGATCTTTATCATTATACAAAGCTATCCCGTTTACCTTGCGAAGATGTTCATACAATTCTGTTTTCGCCCTTGCAACGCCATCGGCTGATCCAAATCCTTCAATATGGGCAGTACCAATGTTCGTGATTAATCCATAATCGGGTTTTGCTATAAGACATAAGGTCCTTATCTCACCAATGTGACTGGCACCCATTTCAATTATCAATATTTCAGTATCGGCAGAAGCTGACAGAATCGTAAGAGGTACCCCGATATGATTATTCAGGTTTCCCCTGGTATAATGAACTTTATACTTTTTGGAAAGTATTGTAGCAATGAGTTCTTTGGTTGTTGTTTTGCCATTGGTTCCTGTTATAGCAAGAACCGGAACTTTCAGTTCCTTCCTGTAATGTGAGGCAAGAGCCTGTAGTTCAAAGAGGCAGTCATCTACAAGGATTGTGTTTTCTGTTTCAAACAGAGGATCATCAATAACGGCACTTAAAGCACCTCTGGCAAGCGCATCGGAAGCAAATTTATTCCCGTTATAATTGTCACCCCACAGAGCAAAAAAAATCTGCTCTTTTCCTACTGTTCGGGAATCGGTTGATACACCTTTTGATTCCTGAAATAGCCTGTATATTTGTTCTGTTTTCATACCTTTAAAAAAATGCCTCATTATGATTACATAATGAGGCTTATTTTCATAGAACCGGGTCTTATAAACCTGAAGGACTTCCAACCCTGATCATTGCGCACCTGAAACCAATATCATCACGGCTGCTTTCCTGATCGAGGAATCTTCTGGTTGAGGGATTGAGCCAATAAGCTCTGTCTCTCCATGATCCACCTTTATACACCCTGGCATTATCATTTATAAGAGTTACAAAATCGCTGCTGGTTGGATTGCTGTCCTGAGCGTACATCCTCAAAGATCCTTTTTTCCCATCCTCTGTTTTATAATCATCTCCTCCACCGTTTGGTATGGCCGACTGAAGATCGCCATCCCTGTAGTTCCGGTAATCTCCTTTCTGATAGTTATATCTGTTTGCGACGTCAACATCTTTAACGGTATCAATAATTAAACGCCCGAGTTTATCCTTTGCAACTACCGAACCATTTGCATCGCGCTTAAGGTCAGTAAATACGTTCCCTCTGAAAGGATTAAATTCATCAATATCTTCTGAACTAAGAGGACGGTAAACATCCTGTACCCATTCGTTAACATTACCAGCCATACAGTAAAGACCATAATCATTTGGCCAGTATGATTTTACATCAACTGTAATACTACCGTTATCATTCAGGGCTCCTGCAACTCCCATAAGGTCACCTCTGCCGCGAACGAAGTTCGCCATCATCTGACCCCTGTTCTTTTTTGATGAATTCCTGACGTTATGTCCATCCCATGGATAAATTCTTCTTTCATAAATCCTCTCCTCAAATGTGTTCCCTCTGAGAGCATATGCTGCAAATTCCCATTCAGCTTCGGTAGGCAGCCTGTAACTTGGAAGCAGCACACCATCCTCAAAGTTAGTCCTGCGTTCGGTCTTATTCGGATCTTTACTCTCGCGTAACTGATTTACAACACCTTCATATTGACCTGCCAGATATGCTTCAGTATTAAAGTTCTTTTCATTTGTCTGATTCGGATCGGGGTTCAGCTCTCCCTCATCGATAAGCAATTGCTCATTAACCCTGTCGGTTCTCCAAAGGCAAAAATCATTTGCCTTTACCCAGCTTACACCAACAACAGGATAATTATTATATGAAGGGTGACGGAAATAATACTGGACATAAGGATCATTGAATCCCATTGGAGTTCTCCATACTAATGTATCAGGCAGTGCTCTTCTGTAAACTTCAGGATAATCTTTGTATACCCTGCGCAGCCAGAAAAGATATTCACGGTAATCAACATTCTTAACCTCTGTCTCATCCATGTAGAATGAAGATACTGTAACAGTTCTTGGGCTGTTATTCCAGTCGAACATAACATCCTGGGCAACCTGTCCCATCGTAAAACGTCCACCTTCAATCAGTACCAGGCCAGGTCCGGTTTTCTGTTCAGCGCCAGTAGCAACTTCAAACCCACCCATGTCAGGATCATTATACTTCCATCCTGTTGAAGTGGAAATTTCGTCTTTACCCTTCTTCTTAAATATGCAGGAGGTAAAAAGCAAGAGTGTGATTAAAACAACTGGTAAGGCTCTGAATTTATACATAACTCCTTTAGTTTTATGGCTTTTAAGAATACCCAAATATAATAATTTTTACTAAATCTTTTTTTTACTCATCAAATATAACTACAATTTAGGGAAATTTATTGTTTTGATTGTATTTCTTTTTTCAACATTATTCAAACTGAAAGCCAGTCCTGTCTGATGCAGAAGCGATATGGGCAATAATTTATTGCCGGAAGCCACATTAAAACGATAATTGTAGAATCCGGTAATTCTGCCGGCCCTGAAAGAAAACCCTGTTTGAATATTCAGATTTTTTCCGTTATTCCCCATTATGACACCATTAATTGCCAGCGACTTAATCTCCAGCGCTGCTCCTGCCCCGCCATTTATGTATCCACCCTGTATACCAAAGTAAGCAAGAGGTTCGATTTTCAGATTCTGCGCTTTGCTGACAGTGAGATCCTCTGACAGATGGACGAGCAGTTTTCTCTTTAATCTGTCAGAAGAACTGCCTGCTGCAGATAAATCAGGTTCAGCAAGATGATTTATTGAGAAGCCGCCTGAAAATTTTCCGGATGTAAAAAGAAACCCTGCCCCAATATCAAATACGGTTCTTCCGGGTAATGTCAGCGTTTCCGAGGAAGGTAGTGATACTCCTCCAAGGGGATCAATCTGATCGGGCAATATTGCATTGTTAAAGTCATAACCCCTGTGATAAATGGAAGCAGAAAGCCCTCCGTTAATGAAGAGATCCTTGCCTGCCTGCAAAAAGTAGGAGTATGATAATCCTCCTCTGAAATCGTTAATTATACCACCCAGGTAATCATCTGTGAGATATATTCCTGCTCCTCCATGAATTTGTGAAAAATACGAATCATATGAAAAATATACAGAATGAAGATTATAATTATTGCCCGGATAAAAATTAAGATAAGACAGCCTCAATTCACCATCGCCGCAGCTCCCGGCAAGTGCAGGATTGTTTATCATCATCATCTGGTAGCCGGGACCCGGATCAATCTCCTGTCCAGAACAATATGAAGCCATGAAAAAGATAAATAATGCTATTAAGTTTAGGCGTCTCAACATATTAAAAATTACTACAATATCAACGGAATGATGTCGTTATTATTATCTTAATTCAGGTTTACAAAAAAACAAAATAAACTAACAAACAAGAAGCACATTTCTATCTTTGTGGGTACAATGAGATGCTTTTTTCAAATATCGGTAGCACTGTTGCTTTTAACGGCTGACATTTATGCTCAGAATTCCAAAGATAGTTATTCTTCGGCTTCCAAACTCTCAGAAGGTATATGGTTCAAGATTGCCATAACTTCCGACGGAATATACAGGATCGACTATTCAAAACTCAAACAGCTTGGCCTGGAGAATCCATCCAATCCCATGATTTTTGGCAACAACTATGGCCAGCTTTCTTATTTCAATGATGCACCAAAACCCGATGACCTGAAAGAGATTGCTATTCAGTTATATACCGGAAGTGATGGTATATTTAATGATGGCGATTATCTTCTTTTCTTTGCAAAAGCGACAGGCAGGTGGATATATAATCAAACCACCGGACAGTATGATTACCTGCGTCACAATTATTCCGATACCGCATTTTATTTTCTTACATCAGGCCCGGAACCCGGGAAACAAATTGTTGATGCTATCGAACCAACAGAGCCAGCATCCTACAATTCATCGGAATCAGACGCTTTATTTATACATGAACAGGATAATGTAAACCTTATTCAATCAGGAAGAGAGTGGTTTCAGGAAATTTCTACTGTACATATCGATCCAGGATTCAGTGAACTGATGACTTCAGAAAACATTAAATACAATATCAGAGTTGCTGCAAGGGCCTCAGTTCCCACAATCTTCAGACTATCCGATGGAAGCTCACTCCAAAAAAGCATTCTGGTTGATGGCGTCGATCTATTCGACTTTACCGGCACTTATGCGCAGATCACTGATTCAGCAGGTTCAATTCAACCCTCTTCAACCTCACCGGCTTATGATATTACATTTTATAATAACGGGGAAACTGGAGCCCATGGCTGGCTCGATTGGATAACCCTGCAGGGAAGACAGTCGAATTCATTTTCCGGAACAGAAATGCAATACAGCGATTCAAAATCTGTTGCACCCGGCAATATTAGCAATTTTAGCTTAAAAAGCTCAAATTACGATCCGGAGATCTGGGATGTTACTGATCCTCTTAATATTAAGCAGATACAATTTACAAAAAACGGAGATAATATTAATTTCAAATATTCTTCTGATACGCTTAGGACATTTATAGCTTTTACAACTGAAAATGCTGCTGTTCCTTTAATTAAACCGGTTACAGTTCCGAATCAGAATCTTCATTCATCTGCTCCCGCCGATATGATAATTGTTACTCACCCTTTATTCAAAGCATATGCTGAAGAACTGGCAGATATTCATCTTAAGAACGATGGCCTGATCACACTGATCGTTACTCCGGAACAGATATATAACGAATTTTCAGGAGGTGTACCAGATATTGCTGCCATAAGAAACTTTTTAAGAATGAAGTATATAAGACAGAATGGCAGTGGCCATCCGCTTAAATATCTGCTTCTTTTCGGGGATGGTTCTTATGAAAACAAAACACCTCCTCCAAATAATCCGAATTTCATTCCTACTTACCAGTCCGAGAACTCTAACGTTGTTGTTTCTTCCTTTACATCAGATGATTTTTATGGACTTCTTGAAGATGGAGCCGGAGAAGCAGATGGCACACTAAACATTGGAATTGGTCGCCTGCCGGTTTCAGATACTATTCAGGCAGGTATAGTTATAACAAAGATTAAGAGATACCTCGATCCTGCAAATATGGGCGATTGGAAAAATGTGGTCTGTTTAACTGCCGATGATGAAGATGGGAATACGCATATGATAGATGCCGAGGGTCTTGCCTCTGTTATAACTGACAGTGTCCCAGCCTATAATATTGATAAAATTTATCTCGATGCATACCCTCAGATGACGACAGGGAGTGGCCAGTCTTATCCTGAAGTGAACAAAGCAATCAATGATCGCATAAATTCGGGATGTCTTATTTTCAATTATACCGGACATGGAAATGCAAACGGTCTTGCCGCTGAAAGGGTAGTCACAACTGATGATATTAATTCGTGGAAAAATGGTGGCAGACTCCCGTTATTTATAACTGCCACTTGTGAATTCAGCCGTTTCGATGATATTGATATTAATCTGGCAACCAGGCAGATGACGAATAAGCCATCGGGTGGGGAATTGGTACTTCTGAATAAAGATGGTGGCGGCATTGCCCTGATGTCGACCACAAGGGTAGTTTATTCCGCTCCGAATTATGATCTGAACAGAAATATTTTCAGCTACGCTTTTAATCATGACGAATCAGGCAATCCTCTGAGCTTTGGAGACATTATCAGGATTGCCAAAAATCAATCGGGAACTGGTCCGAATAAAAGGAACTTCACACTGCTGGGAGATCCGGCATTAAAGTTTGCCTATCCTTACCATGGAAAAGTTATTACAGACTCTGTTAATAAGATTCCAGTTTATGATAAGGTTGACACTCTTAAAGCCCTCTCCCTCATTACAGTCACCGGGCATATTGAAAATGCCACCGGGAATCCCGTTACAACTTTCAATGGAGTGGTCTCTCCTATTGTATACGACAAAGCAAGTAAAGTGAAGACTCTTGCAAATGACGGCGGGCCGGCTATGACTTTCAATCTTATGAACAACATTCTGTTCAGTGGCAATACCATGGCAACTAAAGGAAGATTCAGCTTTACTTTTATTGTTCCAAGGGATATTGATTATACTTTCGGTTCAGGGAAAATCAGTTATTATGCCAGTAATAACAAGGAGGACATGAATGGAAGTTTCAGTAAAATAATCGTAGGGGGATTCCTCAACTCGTTGCTTACTGATAACATAGGCCCGAAAATAAATCTGTATATGAATGACACACTCTTTAAGAATGGTGGTCTTACCGACAGTAATCCAACCCTACTTGCAATTCTAAGTGACACAGATGGCATAAATACGACAGGCACTGGAATCGGACACGATCTGACTGGCATTCTTGACAATGATAGTGACCATCCCCTTATACTTAACAGCTATTTTGAAGATGATTTCAATAACTATATGAAAGGAAGTGTAAAGTATAGTCTTTCGGGGCTAAGCGAAGGCTATCATACTATTACCGTTAAAGCATGGGATAATTTCAATAACTCGTCAGAAAAAACGATATCATTTCAGGTTGTAACAGGTGAAAAATTCCTGGTAAGAAACCTTTTCAATTATCCTAATCCTTTCATGAATGAAACAAATATCAGCCTGGAGCACAACAGACCTGATAATGAGCTTGAGGTTACAATAAATATATATAATATTGACGGAAGAATTATCAGAATCTTAAATACAAAAATCGGATCAACAGGCTATACCCTACCACCTGTAGTATGGGATGGGAAAGATGAGGGTGGAAGAAAAGTAGGAAGGGGAATGTATCCGTATACAGTCACTGTTATTACCGGCAATGGTGAAACAGCAAGGGTATCAGGTCGAATGATCATTTTGTGAGAGATGCACAATATTAAGGAAGAAAAATAGTTTTATATTTGTAAATTCGTTGAAAGATAATGATCCTTATGAAGAAAAAGAGAGTTGCTTTAGTTTTATTCCTAATAGCCCTTTCGGGAGCAACAATGATATTTTCACAGAGTTCCGGACAGCTGAACGCCATTCAGACAGTTGTTCCTTTCCTGACTATCGCTCCTGATTCAAGAGCCGGAGCTATGGGGGATGCAGGAGTTGCTACATCACCTGATGTTTACAGCAATCACTGGAATCCAGCAAAGTATGCTTTTATAGATGGAAATGCCGGATTGGGTATTTCTTATTCTCCCTGGCTCAGAAATCTTGTTCCGGATATAAATATTGCCTATCTGGCCGGTTATAAAAGAATTGACTCCAAACAGGTTTTATCAGCAAGTCTTATTTACTCGTCACTGGGAGATGTACCATTTACCGATGAATTCGGAAACCTTCAGCGCACCTTTACTCCTAATGAATTTGCAATTGATGCTGCCTATTCGAGGTTGTTCTCAGAACATTTTTCTGGAGGAATCGCATTCCGTTTCATCTATTCAAATTTAACAGGAGGCACTTATTCCGGAGGAGTAGCAACTAAACCAGGTACTTCATTTGCGGCTGACATTTCAGGCTATTATCAGAAGAAGATAAGTGTATCCAGCAAAGACGGACAACTCGGTCTCGGTTTTAATTTCTCGAACATCGGAACAAAGATGAGTTATTCAACTTCACAGACTGCTGATTTCATTCCTATGAATATGCGTCTCGGTACTTCCGCCACTATTAATCTTGATCACTTTAATAAGATTACAGCGTCACTCGATCTAAATAAACTGCTTGTTCCCACTCCTCCTATTTACAGCAGCACAAATCCCGACAGTATAATCAAAGGCAGAAATCCGAATGTATCAGTCCCGGTTGCAATATTTCAGTCATTTTTCGATGCTCCCGGCGGCTTCAAGGAGGAAATGCATGAAATTACCTATTCTTTCGGTCTCGAATATTGGTATAATAATCAGTTTGCTATCAGGGGTGGCTATTTTTATGAAGATCCAACCAAAGGCAACCGTAAATACTTCACTGCCGGTGCAGGTTTCAGGCTGAAAGCATTTACTCTTGACTTCTCTTATCTCATGCCGGTTGCACAGAATAATCCTCTGGCGCACACTCTGCGGTTTTCCATCGCATTCGATTTCAATGCGTTGAGAAATGCCAACCGTTCAAAGGGATGAACATCAGAATAGGGCAGGGAATTGATTTTCACCAGCTAAAAGCAGGTTTGGATTTATGGCTCGGAGGTGTCAGGGTACCTTCTGGCAAAGGGTGCGTGGCACACTCCGACGGTGATGTTCTCCTCCACGCAATATGCGATGCCCTTCTGGGAGCAGCCGGGTTGAAAGATATCGGATATTATTTTCCTGATACAGACAATAAATACAAAAATATAGACAGTAAAATATTACTGAAGAATACGTTTGCCCTGGTAAGCCAGAAAGGTTACAGAGTGAATAATATTGATGCAACAATATGCCTGGAGAAACCTAAAATATCTCCATTTGTTGAGGAAATGAAAAAAGCTATATCAGCAATTGTTGAAATACAGCCTGATGATGTAGCTGTCAAAGCCACCACTACAGAAAAGCTCGGATTCATTGGAGATGAGGATGGAATTGCAGCAATAGCCGTAGTTTTAATCTCAAAATAAAGAACATACACTGAGTTTCACTAAATAAAATACTCCCTTCCACTGTGACTCTCTATGTTTCACTCCCTGATTCGCAGTGTAACCAGTATCTATACATTATCGAAAGTTCTTATCCTTGCAATAAAACATTATCGATTAATTTATCATCTGCTATATATGGTATCGTCACTTTAAGACCAGGAGTTCTCTCCATTTCTCTTTTAAGAGTAAAGATGGCTTCCGTGTTCCGTGCCCAGCTTCTGCGTGAAATACCGTTACTGACATCCCAATGAAGCATCATACGTAGTTTCTCTTCAGTCTCTGGAGTGCCATCAAGTACCATTCCGAATCCACCGTTAATTACTTCACCCCATCCCACTCCGCCTCCGTTGTGCAGCGATACCCATGTTGCACCACGGAATGAATCGCCTATAACATTCTGAACGGCCATATCAGCTGTGAATTTTGATCCGTCGCGGATATTTGAGGTTTCCCTGAAAGGCGAATCGGTGCCTGAAACATCATGATGATCCCTGCCGATCACCACCGGCGCTGAAATTACACCTTTTGATACTGCATAATTGAATGCTGAGGCAATTTCCATTCTCCCTTCAGCATCGGCGTACAGAATTCTTGCCTGCGAACCCACCACAAGTCTGTTTTTACCTGCTTCCTTAATCCATTGGATATTGTCGTTCATCTGCTGTTTTATCTGGTCAGGTGATTTTTCAATTAAATGACTGAGAGTATTAATGGCAATTCTGTCAGTAATTTCCAGATCGGAAGGTAGATTGGAACAGCAGACCCATCTGAATGGTCCGAATCCGTAGTCGAAACACATTGGTCCCATAATATCCTGGACATATGAAGGATATCTGAACTCTCCATCCGGCTTTAATACATCTCCTCCTGCTCTCGAAGCTTCAAGAAGAAAGGCGTTTCCATAGTCAAAAAAATATGTACCCCTGGAAGTATGCCTTTTTATCGCCTCCACCTGCCGCCTTAATGATTTTCTGACAACATCTTTAAACTTCTCGGGATTTTCCGACATCATTCTGTTTGATTCTTCAAAACTCAGTCCTGCAGGGTAATAACCGCCTGACCATGGATTATGCAAAGATGTCTGGTCAGAACCCAGATCCACAAAAACATCTTCATCAGCAAATTTCTCCCAGAGGTCGACTATATTGCCCTCGTATGCTATGGAAATAACTGTTTTAGATATAATTACTTCTCTCACTCTTTTTACAAGACTGCTCAAATCTGAAAATACCTCATCGACCCACCCCTGTTCATGCCTTGTCCTGATAGCTTTCGTATTTACTTCAGCTATAACCGAAACTACACCGGCAATATAGGCAGCTTTAGGCTGTGCACCTGACATTCCTCCCAGACCTGAGGATACAAAAAGTTTGGCTTTTTGAGCAACACCGGGTTTACTGATCATCCTGGCAGCATTAAGAATGGTAATAGTCGTACCATGAACTATTCCCTGTGGTCCGATATACATATACGAACCTGCGGTCATCTGACCATATTGTGAAACTCCAAGAGCATTGAACTTTTCCCAGTGATCCTGCGAAGAATAATTTGGAATTACCATTCCATTGGTTACGACTGCCCTGGGTGCATCTTTGGGCGAAGGGAATAGTCCGAGGGGATGACCGGAATAGATCACAAGCGTCTGTTCATCAGTCATCTCCGAGAGATATTTCATAGTCAAACGGTACTGAGCCCAGTTCTGAAAGACTGCTCCGTTTCCTCCATAAGTAATCAGTTCATGTGGGTGCTGGGCTACCGCAACATCGAGGTTATTTGAGATCATCATCATTATAGCCGCAGCGCTTCGTGAACGGTGAGGAAAATCGTCAATATGTCGGGCTTTAATCTCATAATCAGGCCTGAACCGGTACATATATATTCTTCCAAAAGTCATAAGCTCGTCAGCAAATTCCCTGGCAAGAACATTATGGAATTTTTCAGGAAAATACCTCAGGGCATTCTTTATCGCGAGCCGCTTTTCAATATCATTAAGTATATCTTTTCTTTTTGGTGCGTGATTAATATTCCTGTCATATAATTTAATAGCAGGAAGTTCTGAAGGAATTCCCTCATTCACCATTTTCTTAAATTCAGCAGTGGTCATAAAGTAAAATTGTGAATTATTATGTAAAGTTAGGATTTTCCGGGAATGTAAACCCCCTATGCCGCTTCGCGGCATCTCCTCTAAGGGGGCGAATTAATCCGTCCATTTAGTGTAAATGTACTTATAAGAAGATTTTTCATCCACCTTGGGAGGAGTACCCCAAGGTCATGGGGGATTCAATGCAGCGGAAAATAGGAGTAGATATTATCAATAAAAAACAGGACTTTTGAGACACCCTCTTTTTCTATTTTATATCGGTAATTTACAAGTGACCTTCTTTTATGATTTCATCGTCAACAAGAATTCGACCGCAATATTCACATACAATAATCTTCTTTCTTGATTTAATGTCAAGTTGTCTCTGAGGGGGAATCTGATTAAAGCAACCTCCACACGCATCCCTCTGCACCGGAACTACAGCAAGTCCGTTTCTGGCATTGGACCGTATCCTTTTGTAAGCGGTAAGCAACCTTTCTTCAATAATGGCTTCAACTTTTTCAGATTTTTTGTAAAGCCCTTCTTCCTCTTTCTGAGTATCGGAAATAATCTCATCGAGCTCTGATTTTTTATTCTCCAGATCGCTTTTCCGGTCAGCAAAAGTAGCTTCGGAGTCGGCAATAACCAATTTTTTTTCTTCAATAAGAAAATTGAACTCCTTAATTTTTTTATTGAATAGTTCTATCTCAAGGTTCTGATATTCAATTTCTTTCGACAGAGAATCAAATTCACGGTTATTGCGAACATTTTTTTGCTGCTCTTCATATTTTTTTATGAGGCCTTCAGCATCTGTTATCTCATTATTCTTTTTTACCACTGATTTTTCAAGGTTTTCAACCTCTTCTTTCAGATTTCCCAACCTTGTCTCCAGTCCAGCAATCTCATCTTCAAGATCCTGCACTTCCAGAGGTAATTCGCCTCTGAGCGTCTTAATTTTATCTATTTCTGAATCAACTAATTGTAAACCATATAATGCTCTTAATCTCTCTTCGACAGAAATTTCGGACTCATGTAATTTTGCTTTTTCCATATTTAAAAATAATTTATCGGATTCGTATTTGTTTCTGAAAACCGGATTGCAAATTTAGGGAATTTTTTAATAAGTAAGTCTTTTAATATTTCGCTTGAGAATTTTTCAGTTTCAAAATGCCCTGCATCCACAAGCAGAATCTGATTCTCCGCATCAAAAAAATCGTGGTATTTAAGATCAGACGTCAAAAATACATCTGCGCCTGCATTAATTGCCACTTTAAGCAGCGATGCTCCCGCGCCGCCACAAAGAGCGATTTTTTTAACCTGTTTCCCTGTCAGATTAGAATACCTTATACCTTTTGCATCAAATACTGAATACACGAGTCTCAAAAAATCGTTTTCAGAAAGAGGGTCAGTCATTTCTCCTATGCATCCCAGACCGGTCACGGAATTTTTATTTTCAAGTGAGAAAAGATCATATGCTACCTCCTCATAAGGATGAGCCTCAAGAAGAGCCTTTATTACTTGATCTTTAAGATGATAAAACAGTATTGTTTCAAATCGCGTCTCATTTTCAAAATGAATCTCCCCCTTCTGGCCTCTGAATGGATTTGTCATTTCACCGGCTCTGAAACTGCCTGTTCCGGAAGAAGCGAAACCACATTGATCGTAATTGCCAATAACACCTGCTCCGGCATCAAAAAGTGCGTTTCTTACTGCTTCAAGATGAGTTTCAGGAATATAGGTAACGAGCTTTAATAATTTGTCCGAGGAGGGCACCAGAACATTAATCTTTTGCAAACCAATTTTTTCTGCCATCTTCCTGGTTACTCCGTTGCTGAATATATCGAGGTTGGTGTGAGCAGAATAGACTGCCACGTCGTTTTTTACAGCTTCATAAAGAATCCTTTCTGTAACTGAACTGCATGTCAGATGTTTTACCGGGTGGAAAATAAGAGGATGATGTGAGATCACCACATCGCATTTATTGGAAATGGCCTCATTCAATACCTCCTCAGTGACATCAAGTGTAATTATTGCTGAAGAAATGTTTCTTTCAGGCAAGCCTACCTGCAGCCCTGAATTATCATATCCTTCCTGGAGTGAAAGTGGAACTGCTGAATCGAGATATGAAGTAAGATCTTTAAGTTTCATTATATTCTCCTTTGTGATCCTCTGTGAACGGCGAAGCCCTCGACGAAATCAATCCTCTGTGATTCTCTGTGTAAGTTTTTTTTGCCTCTCCCTAAATCCCTCCCCCAGGTGGGAGGGACTTAAATCTCAATTTTAGCCTCACCCCATTCTGTCTTGGGGAAGGGGGAAAGAGGCCCCAGAGAACCACAGAGATCTTCTATATATTATCTTTTATATCGAGAAGCATTGATTTAATTTTCTGAAGCGATTCGGTGATCTCATATTTATAATCCGTTTCTTCCCACTTTTCAGACAGTTTCTTTTTGGCGCCGGAGAGAGTCATCCCCTCTTCTTTAACAAGATGATGAAGTATTTTAAGGTTTTTAATATCAACTGGTGTAAATAGCCTGTTGCCTTTCTTATTTTTCATAGGTTTTAGAATATCGAACTCATTCTCCCAGAAACGAATCGTAGAGACCGGCACTTCAAGCATTTCAGCCACCTCACCTATAGAATAATAGAGCTTTTCGATTTTTTTTTCTTTGTAAGGCATACCATTTTAATTAAATTGAATTCTTCCTTAAGATAACACTTTATCTGATAATAGTATAGACGTCAGCGACGTATTATGATAAAGAGAAAAAAATCCTAATCAAAAGACTGCCCGGTCTTGGATGCTATTTCAACCAATTTTTCATATTGTGCCGAGCTGAGATCTTCAAAATAGTAATTTACCGGATCAACATTTACACCATTCAGTTTGATCTCATAATGAAGGTGGTTGGCAACCGACATTCCTGTATTCCCGACAAAACCTATAACTTCTCCCCGCTGAACCTTCTGACCAACTCTAACATTGAAATCGCTCAGATGTGCATATATACTGGTATATCCGAAACCATGATCGATAACTATATTTTTGCCAAGACCTCTCTGTGATGATAATACGTCGATAACCTTCCCATCGCCTGTAGCATATACTTCAGTTCCAAGCGGAGCAGTGAAGTCCATCCCGTAATGAAATTTACTGATCTTATAATAAGGATGAATTCTCCATCCGAATCCCGAAGCTGTTCTTGTCAGATCCTTGTTGGATATTGGAATAATTGCAGGAATGGACTTAAGCATCTCTTCCTTATTCGCAGCCAGTCTAATTAGGTTGTCGAATGATTTTGATTGAACATAAATTTTTTTCCGTATCTTATCAAGCCGGGTTGCTGTTTCAATAGCAAGGTTGGAATTACTATAACCTTCAAGAGCTTCATATCGGTTTACACCTCCGATACCTCCTTCCCTCTGTGCAGAAGGAATCGGTTCAGCATCAAAAATGGTTCTATATAAATTATCATCGGTTTTTTGAAGATCTTCGAGTACACTTTCAACATTTGCCATCTCTCTGTGTATAAGATCGTACTGAATTGTCATCTGCTCGACTTCCCTTTTAAGGGCTTTTTCTTTTGGAGAATCGAAGAAAGCTGCATAAATAACCCAGTAAATTAAAGCAATAAAGAGGGAGCCGACAAAATAAGCTAAAAACCTGAGCAATATGGCCTTCAACCCAAGTCTTATTTTATCAAAACTCAAAGAATCCGGATCAAATTTATATTTTTCTGGTGTCATAATGTGCAAAGATAATCAAATCTGAAAAAACAAGAAACTCAATTTCCAGGTTGGACATTAAGATGCTTTTTTTAACGGGGAGGAAATTACCTGAGCTTTGATTTGGATTCGAATGCCTGGATCATATCCTTATATTCTTCAACACTGACATCACTATTAAAGAAATTAACAGGATTCTTATGCGTTCCGAATTGTTCGACCTGGTAATGGAGATGAGGTCCTGAGGATAAACCGCTGCTTCCGCTAATTCCTATCAGGTCACCTCTTTTAACGTTCTGTCCATTGGCAATTTTTATATCACTCAGATGTCCGTATACAGTTTGAAGGCCGTAGCCATGATCGATAACTATACAATTTCCAAATCCGCCGGTGTTCCATCCCGATTCAATAACTTTACCATCGCCGGTGGCATATACCTCCGTACCATAAGGAACTTCGAAATCCTGGCCGTTATGCATTCTCGGTGTACCTAATACAGGGTGTATTGTCCTCCACCTGTATCCGTCTCCTAGTCTGAAGTTTACACTTACCGGACTTATCCCCGGAAAATGATCCATCTCCCGTTTCCATTCGGCTGACATTTCTGCAATGGAACTAAAAGATTCCTTTTGCACTGTTGCCCTTACCTTTATTTCATCAATTTTTGATTTGAACTCAATAAGCAGATCTGAATTCAGAAATCCTTTCAGATCACTGTACCGGTCAACCCCTCCGAATCCGGCTCTTCTGTACGATTCAGGAACACTATCCATATCAAGAATAGGCCTGTAGCGACTATCATCAGAAAGTCTGAAACTATTCAGAGCGGCAATGGAATTGTCCAGTTCTTTACCTATCAGTGTATATTGGAGCTTCAGGTTTTCAACCTGTTGACTCAGCAATTTCTCCTTTGGAGAACCAAACATGTTCTCAATAAATGTACCATAAATGGCAGCCAGAACAAGCGATACAGAAAACCATAAAAGGAAATGCAATATTTTCTTCTTAAATGGAAGCCTGATCTGCTTATACTGCAAATCGGACAAGTCAAGAATGTATTTCCGGTTTCTAGACAACAAACAGAGGTTTTTTCAAATTTTATTCTGCAATATGATAAATATTAAGCAAATAATCTAATTTTAAACCCCTAAATTTGACGAATATTCATTTAAAATATTTTTCTCTGAGATGAAGTCACTGGAACTGAGGCAGTTGTTTTTTGATTTTTTTGAATCTAAAGGTCATCTTATAGTGCCTTCGGCACCAATGGTAGTTAAAAATGATCCTACCCTGATGTTTACCAATGCCGGGATGAACCAGTTCAAAGGCATCTTCCTTGGAAACAGGTTACCTGTGAATAAAAGAGTTGCAAACTCCCAAAAATGTTTAAGAGTATCCGGAAAACATAATGATCTGGAAGAGGTTGGGCACGATACTTATCACCATACAATGTTTGAGATGCTTGGCAACTGGTCATTTGGTGACTATTTTAAAAAGGAGGCTATTGGTTGGGCTTGGGAATTGCTCATAAAAAAACTCGGCATTCCCGAGGACAGGTTATATGCGACGATATTTGAAGGTAGTGCAGAGGATAATTTACCACGTGATAATGAAGCATTTACTTATTGGGAAAAATGTTTTTCAAAGCCTGAGGGCAGGATTCTCGAGGGCTCAAAAAAGGATAACTTCTGGGAGATGGGAGAAACCGGACCATGCGGACCATGTTCCGAGATACATGTTGATATACGTGATGATGAAGAGAGAAGAAAAACACCCGGGAAAGATCTTGTGAACAAAGGTCATCCCCAGGTAATTGAAATCTGGAACCTGGTTTTTATTCAGTATAACCGTCGTGCTGCCGGTGTTCTAGAACAGCTTCCTGCTCAACATGTCGACACCGGTATGGGATTCGAGAGACTCTGCATGGTAGTACAGGGTAAAAAATCAAATTATGATACTGATATTTTTCAGTCTATTATAAAAGAAATTTCCAAAATTACCGGCAAGTTATACGGGATTGACGAAAAATGGGATATTGCTCTGCGTGTGGTTGCAGATCACCTGAGAGCAGTTTCCTTCTCAATAGCTGACGGTCAGCTTCCTTCAAATAATAAAGCTGGCTATGTTATTCGAAGGATCTTGCGGCGAGCCGTCAGATATGGCTATAATAATCTGGGAATTGAAGAGCCATTCATGTTCCGTCTGGTTCCTGTTCTCGCTTCTGTCATGGGTGAACAATACCCTGAACTTCTGTCCGGAAAAGAACAGATCGCAAAGATAATTTTTGAAGAAGAGACTTCCTTTCTTAAGACTCTGGGCAAAGGATTAAAAATGATTGAAAGGATGATTAATGATCTCAAAAGAGAACAAAAAAACATTCTGCCCGGAAAAGTTGCCTTCGAAATGTATGATACTTTCGGATTCCCGGTCGACCTAACACAACTTATTCTTAAAGAACATGATATGCATCTTGATCTGAATGGTTTTGAAGCAGAGATGAAAAACCAGAAAAACCGGTCAAGGGAAGACGCATCAGTCGAAGCTGACGACTGGACAATTGTGAAAGAAATTGAAGGAACGGAATTCACTGGTTATAAAAAGACCGAAGATGATGTGATAATAACAAAGTATAGGGGTGTCAAAGTCAAAGGGAAAGAGAGCTTCCAGCTTGTCTTTAATAAAACTCCTTTCTATGCTGAAGCGGGTGGCCAGGCCGGGGACACGGGCTTTATATCATCATCGCAAGAAAAAATTGGCATAACAGACACTTATAAAGAGAATAACCTGATATTGCATATAGCCGGAAAATTGCCTTCTGATATCACCTCAGCGTTCAAAGCAACAGTCGATGGCGAAAAACGTTTGATGACTGCAAATAATCATACAGCTACTCATCTTATTCATTTTGCATTACGTTCTGTACTCGGAAAGCATGTGGAACAAAAAGGCTCTCTGGTAACACCCGACCGGCTTCGTTTTGACTTCAGTCATTTCAGCAAGATGACTAAAGAAGAGCTGTCGAAGGTGGAAGAAATGGTAAACAGGATGGTGAGGAATAATTATACCGGCAGGATAACTGATAGCCTATCGATGGAAGAGGCAAAATCAATGGGTGCCATGGCTCTCTTTGGTGAAAAATATGGCAATCAGGTAAGAGTTGTTGAATTCGGAGACTCAATTGAACTGTGCGGAGGAACACATGTGGAATCAACTGGCAGCATAGGGATTGTAAAAATTATTTCCGAAGGGGCAATAGCTGCCGGAATAAGAAGGATTGAAGCAGTTACGGCATCAAAAGCTGAGGAGTATATTAATGAAAAATTAAAAATTGTCGACAATATAAGTGCTCTTCTCAAGAGTTCCGGTGGTATTACGGATAGTGTTGAAAAACTTCTGTCTGAAAATAATTCACTTAAGAAGACCGTGGAAAAATTCAGAATTCAGTCTGCAATTGATAATATTAATGAGCTGATTAACAAAGCTGTAGTAGTTAATAATATAAGATTTGTTTCCGGGAAGGTCGAAACCGATTCATCCGAAGTATTAAAAAATATTGCCTTTCAGATAAGAACATCCTCCTCCAATACTGTAATGGTTATAGGATCAGAGCTTAACGGGAAAGCAAGTTTGCTGGTAACTGTTACCGACGACCTTGTCAGGGAGAGAAATATTAATGCAGTCGCTATTATCAGGGATATTTCCAGTGAAATTAACGGAGGTGGTGGCGGACAACCTTTTCTTGCAACTGCCGGCGGAAAAAATCCTAATGGGATTCAACCAGCCATCAAAAAAGCAGCCGAATTCATCCAGAAATCATGAGAGCGACATGAGTGAGATTCCTCCTTTACGCCCGGAATTCAGGGCATTAGAGAGAGGGATCTTATGGTCACATTACTGGCCTGATCAAAATCAATTTTTTTATTTATTCGAATTATATTATTAAACCTGTATTTGTATTACCTTGATTTTATGATATATACAATTCATTTTGCATTTTGCACGTAGCCTCATTAATATTTGTTCGAAAATAATTACTAGACTTGCTTCCATTTTAATTATTAATCATGACAGAAGTTACAAGAACATTCGACATAATTCAATGGAACCTGGAAAAATATCCGCGCAAAGATATGTACGGCGGAAAAAGGGATAAAGAATGGATAACCTACTCTACGGAAGATGTGAGTAATTATGTGAACTGGGTAAGTTATGGATTGCTTTCTTTAGGCTATAAGAAGGGAGACAAAATTGCCACTATCAGCGGGAACAAACCTGAATGGAACTTTGTTGACCTTGGCCTTGCACAGGTCGGGATCATACATGTTCCCATTTATCCAACTATCGGTACAGAGGAGTATGAATATATACTTGAACATTCTGATGTCAGTGCGATTATTCTTAGCAACAAAACCATATATAACAAAGTAAAACCCATAACTAATAAAATTCATGGCCTGAAAAAAATCTATTCATTTGATCCTGTTGAAGATGTAAATTCTTTTGACGAAATAATCGACGCTGGTAAACTAAATGCCGGAAGGTTCCATGATGAGCTGGAAAGAATAAAAGCAAGCATTAAACCTGAAGATATGGTGACAATCATTTATACTTCAGGCACTACAGGAAATTCGAAGGGCGTTATGCTTTCACATAATAACCTTGTGAAAAATGCAATTACAACTTCAAAAGCTCACCACCTGGGTTACGGACACAGGGCGATCAGTTTTCTTCCATTATGTCATGTTTATGAAAGAATGGTAAACTATCACTTTCAGTATAAAGGTATAAGCATATACTATGTTGAGAATATGGGTATAGTATCAGAGACCGTTAAAGAGATAAAACCACACATTTTCAATACTGTCCCGCGGCTTCTGGAAAAAATATATGATAATATTATCGGAAAAGGACGTAACCTTCCATGGATCAAAAAGAGGATATTTTTCTGGGCTGTCAATCTGGGGCTAAAGTTCAGGCTAAAAGGAAATTCTCAGTTTTACAAATTCCGTCTTAAAATAGCCAGAAAGCTGATTTTCAACAAGTGGCAGGAAGCTCTCGGAGGAGAGCTACAGGTACTGGTCTCAGGCGGAGCAGCTTTGCAATCGAGACTCGAAAAGATTTTCTGGGCGGCAGGAATTCCTGTCATTCAGGGTTACGGGCTTACCGAGACATCGCCGGTTATAGCAGTCAATCCACTACGGATAGATGAAATAGGCTTTGGAACATGCGGACCTGTTATCGAAGGAGTTGAAGTTAAAATAGCTGAAGATGGTGAAATACTCTGCAAAGGGGTCAATGTCATGATGGGCTACTACAAAGCTCCCGACCTTACTGCCGAGATGATAGACCAGGATGGCTGGCTTCATACAGGCGATATCGGTGTAATTGAAGAGGGAAAGTTCCTGAGGATAACCGATAGGAAGAAAGAGATGTTTAAACTCAGTGCTGGAAAATACATTGCTCCGCAGCCAATTGAGAACAAGCTTAAAGAGTCGTTCTTTATTGAACAGGCAATGGTAATTGGCGAGAATCAGAAGTTTGCAAGTGCAATTCTGTCACCTAATTTTGCATTTCTCCATGACTGGTGCTCAATACACAAAATACAGTTCAGGGACAACGGAGAGCTGATTGAACTCGACGAAGTAATTGATCGAATTAACAGGGAAGTCAGAGAGGTAAATAAAACGCTTGGCGAGTTTGAGCAGATCAAGAGATTTCGTTTAGTGACTGAAGAATGGACTCCCCAGACCGGAGAATTATCTCCGACACTTAAACTGAAAAGGAATTATCTTTCTAAAGAATACAAAGATATTATTGAGGAAATATATTTTTACGGAGAAAAAGATATCAACGTATTACTAAGAATTAAAAACGGAATTAATGGTATGCTGAAGAATCTGCCGAAGTTCTAGTATTTTTTTACCACAAAGGACAAACAGATAATTTGCCCCCTGGGGGGCAATAAGATTCTTTGCAGTAATTGTTTTAATTCTTTTTCCAATATTTGATGTTATTGCTGATCACACCAATATTTTTGTAATTTTGGGACTTTCAACTAAGTAATGAGAAAATTTATTACGGGGAGTCTCTTTATTTTGATACCAGCTATTATTCTGTTCACTGCTTCATGCACGGCAGGATCATGTTTTGAAGAGACAGAATCATATCTGAAAGCTACATTTTATGTAAATGCCACTCTTGCAGCTCCCGATAGTCTGACACTTTACGGACTGAACAATGATTCGCTTATTTATAATAAGACTGTAAATGTGCAACCTGCTCTTATGCCTCTGAACGCATTAACGGAAAGTTCATCTTTTGTCATTCAGGTAAACGGGATTTCCGATACCATCGAATTCCATTATACGAGTTATTCCCATCTGATTTCAAAGGAATGCGGTTATACGTATTATCATCAGCTTGATACATTACCCAGGTTTACAAAACATTTTATAAAAGATATATATACCGGAAACAAGACTATCACAAATCTAAATGTTGAAAACATCCGCATATTCTATTAGTCTCCTGTTTTTGCTGAATTTCATATCAATTCAGGTTCAGGCACAGGACACAATTCCAATCCCCCTCAAAATAAAGGCTGGGTTAGAAGTGTCAGGACCGGCTATATATTATTCAGATAAAAATATTCTGAATGAAGAAGGCTATATTTCTGTCGATCTTGATGAAAGACGTTCTGCCGTTCTTGCTGCCGGTTATCTGAATTTTAAATATTCACAATATAATTACTCCTATCTCACCCATGGAAGTTTTGTTCGTATCGGAGTGGATTATAATCTTCTGAAAGCTGATAAATCTCAGGGAAAGTACTGGGCCGGAATTGGATTAAGATACGGGCTTAGCCGTTTCAGTACTCAGGTTCCTTTCTTTCAGACAACAGATTACTGGGGTATAACTACCTCCTCTATTCCTTTAAAAACAAGCTGGGCACATTTTATTGAAGCATGCCCGGGGATAAGAGCAGAAATATTCAGTCATTTCAGCATCGGTTGGTCAATAAGCCTGAGAATGCTGCTCTATTCAGGTACCGGGAAAGATCTGAAAGCAATATATATTCCAGGGTTCGGCAATGGCACAAAAACAATTGCTCCGGGACTAAACTACTATATTGTCTGGAATATTCCTTATAAAAAGATAAATGTAATTCTTAAAAAAGAAGTTAAGGAAGATACTGAAGATAATACTGATACTGATACAAATAATACTAACAGCACCAATACATCCGGCAACAGGCAACAGGGTTCGGGCATCAGGCAATAAGAATCTTTTAATTTCAGTAAACGGTATACAAATGAGCTTTAGAGGCTATAACAGCTATAAAAGCTTTATGTGACCAGAAGACATCCAGACTTCAAGACTCCATGACATTAAGATTTTTCTGACTTCCTGCTGAATATATATAGTCCGGCAAACATCAGCAAGCCATTCAAAAGAAGCAATTCAAATCCGAATTTATACCCGTTAAAAAGCACAACCGAGTATTTGCTCAGAAAGTAGCACGCAGCAGGCGAAAAAATCGCAACAAAAGGGGTTACCTTATCATTCACGATCCTTCTGGTAAATAAACCAAATGAATACATGCCAAGCAATGGCCCATAAGTATACCCTGCAATTGTAAAAAGTTTATCTATTACAGCCTTGTCATTCACCGTGCTGAATAGCATAACACTTATAAAAAACACGAGCGCTATCGCCAGGTGTACCATGTACCTTATCCTGGTTTTTGCTTTTTCAGAAATGCCTTTTCTTTGTTCAAGACCCAAAAAATCGATACTTACTACCGTAGTGAGAGAAGTCAATGCACCGTCTGCACTTGGAAACGCTGCCGAAATTAGTCCTATTAAAAAAACCACTCCTGCAACAGGTCCAAGGTACCTTATCGCGACAGTAGGGAAAATATCATCACTTGAGGCTATATTCATCCCCTTATTTTGAATAAAAATAAGAAGAAGTGCTCCCAGGAACAGGAACAATAGATTTACAAATACAAGTATTGCACTGAATGTGAACATATTTTTTTGAGCTTCCTTTATGTTCTTGCAGCTGAGATTTTTCTGCATCATTTCCTGGTCCAGTCCTGTCATAACAATTGTGATAAACATCCCGCTGAAGAACTGTTTAAGAAAAAACCTCGGATGATGCCAGTCAGTTATGAACATTTTCGAAACCGGACTTTCTTTAACAATGGAAACAAGCTTCAATACAGGAATGTGCATGTTTTTTCCGATGTAAATTACAGACAGGACTACCGCAAGGAGCATAAAAGTTGTCTGCAAAGTGTCGGTCCAGATTATTGTCCTTATTCCTCCCTTAAGCGTGTAAAGAATTATAAGTGTAATGAAAATAAGAACATTTATCCAGAACGGAATGTGCCAGGCATCAAAAACAAAAATCTGCAAAACATTTATAACCAGGAACATGCGCAAAGAAGCTCCCATGGTTCTTGACAGTATAAAAAAGCCGGCACCGGTTTTATATGACCAGTATCCGAACCGTTGTTCCAGATATGAGTAGATTGATGTGAGTTTTAACCTGTAGTATAATGGAAGCAATACGAGCGCTATAACTAAATAGCCTAACAGGTAGCCCAGAACAACCACCATATAGCTGAACTGGGTATCTTTTACCCATCCCGGAACAGACATAAATGTTACGCCTGAGAGTGAAGCTCCGATCATTCCGTATGCAACCACAAACCAGGGAGATATTCTGTTACCTATGAAAAATGACTGGTTGTCGGCTTTCCTGGAAGTAAACCAGGTAACAGAAAACAAGGCAGCTGTATAGATAAGGAATATTCCAAGTATCAGAAGAGGCGACATATCAGATTTAATTAATCCACAAGAATAGCAAAAAGAATGGAAGACAAAAAATTCCCTCCCAGATTAATAACACAAGAAAATTGAACTAATTTTGTCTGAAAGTTTTTAATAATGAGTTTTACTGAATTTCCATCAAGGCTCCTCGAAAATGCCGTAAATGAATTTGCTTCTCTCCCCGGTGTTGGAAGAAAAACGGCATTCAGACTGGTAATGAATCTGTTAAGAAGAGATTCGGAAGAAGTGAAAAAATTCGGAGAAAGTATTATCAGGCTTCACGATGAGATCCACTATTGTAAAATCTGCAACAACATCTCAGATACTGAAATATGCAATATCTGCAATGATGAAAAAAGAGAGAAAGGAGTTATCTGCATAGTGGAAAACATTCAGGATGTGATGGCAATAGAAAACACTCGGCAATTCAGGGGAATATATCATGTTCTCGGAGGGATTATATCACCAATTGACGGTATTGGTCCTTCCGATCTGAAAATCGACAACCTTGAAGAAAAAGTGAAAGCCGGAAGTATAACCGAGATAATTCTTGCTTTAAGTACCACAATGGAAGGTGACACTACAAATTATTATTTGTTTAAAAGGCTGAATAAATATGATATACGCATTACAACCCTGGCCAGGGGTGTTGCGATTGGAGATGAGCTTGAATATACAGACGAGATAACCCTGGGAAGAGCAATTAATAACAGAAATCCATACCAGCAATGATAACATCAATCAATCAGTTCCTGTCAAATTCAGGAAAAAGCATGAAGCGATCTGCAATAAGAGAAATCCTTAAGCATCTGCAGAAACCTGGTATGATCTCATTTGCCGGCGGACTTCCGGCTCCTGAAACTTTTCCGATTAATGATCTCAGAGAAATAATAGACGAGATTCTTGAGAAAGACGGTCCGGAAAGTCTCCAGTACGGCACGACTGAAGGAGATCCTCTTTTAAGAAGGATGCTTGTTGAAAGGCACAACAGGCAGGGATTAAAAATAGGTATTGAAAATCTGATCATTACTTCTGCTTCACAGCAGGCACTCGATCTTATAGCCAAGATATTTCTCGATCCCGGTGATTATGTACTGTGCGGTCTTCCCTCCTATCTTGGCGGTATAAACGCTTTTACATTTTACGGAGCAAAACTGAAGGGGATTGCCCTTGATAAAGACGGAATGAAACCTGACGAACTCGAAGAGACTATTATTATTCTTAAAGAGCTAGGACGGAAAGTCAAGTTTATTTATTTAATACCTGATTTTCAGAACCCTTCAGGAATCACGATTCCTGAATCAAGAAGACTGAAAATCATAGAAATTGCCGAAAAATATAACCTCCTGATTGTAGAGGACAGCCCCTACAGGGAAGTTCGTTTTGATGGAGAGTCTCAAAAACTGATGTATGAGCTTGATACGACCGGCAGGGTTATTGCACTATTTACATTTTCAAAAATCTTTGCCCCGGGGTTCAGGGTTGGATGGGTTATTGGTCACCCGGAAATACTCGATAAGCTGGTTATGGCGAAACAGACTGCCGATCTGTGTACGTCCGCTTTTGTTCAGAGGATCATTGCCCGGTACATAGAGAAAGGGCTGCTCGAGAAAAACCTGAAAAAAACTATTGCTCTTTATCGCGAACGCCGTACCCATATGATAACCTGCTTCAGAAAATATATGCCGGAAGGAGTAAGCTGGACTGAACCTCAGGGCGGTCTGTTCCTGTTTGTAACCCTGCCTCCACGTCTGGATACCGATGAGCTTTTTAAAAAAGCCCTGGAAAAAAATGTCGCATTCGTTGCCGGGTCTTCCTTCTTTTGTAATAATTCAGGGCATGATACAATGCGGATTAACTTCTCCTTTTCAAATAAGGAAGAGATTGAAACAGGGGTTAAAAGACTTTCAGAGGTTATCAGAGAAGAACTTAACTGCAAATAACTTCATTGTTTGATTTAAATTTTTTATAGTCTGGAGAATTGTTTCAACATACAACGGATATCTGAAACATTTCACTGATCCGGTTGTTTAGTATGAAAGAAAATCTTTTCAGATGATACCTTTCTCAGGCTTCTCCGTAATGGAGGGTCAAAATATGCCTATAGGGGCAATATTTGAAAGAAAGGAAAAAGAACGTAGAAAAAATTAAACCAAGGTTTATGGCAAGACTGAATATCGTATTACCTGCAATGGGAGAAGGAGTTATAGAAGCAACAATAAATAAATGGCTGGTTTCAGAAGGTTCAAAGGTAAATGAAGATGATCCCCTTGTTGAAGTAGCGACCGATAAAGTGGATTCTGAAGTTCCAGCTCCTGCTACTGGCACTTTGGTTTCAATAGTTGCTAAAGAGGGTTCAGTTGCCAAAATCGGTGATTTGCTTGCAGTAATTGAGAATGATGTTCTTCAGAGCAAAGAAGATCTGAAAAAGATTGATAAGGAAGTTGAACGAGTCCGCGAAACCATAGCTCAGGTAAAACAGGAAAAGTCTGAAATTGAAGCCTCATCGCATAGTATGAAAAGCCGGACTCCATCCGGAAAATTCATTTCACCTCTGGTAAGAAATATTGCGTCACGCGAAGGAATAACCTATGCTGATCTCGATAAGACAACCGGAACAGGAATGGATGGGCGGATAACAAAAGATGACATACTGAAGCTACTCGAGGAAAAGAATACTGAAAAGGAAACAATTAAGGTCACGCAGGCTGTGGAAGCTTTACATACTCCAAAGGCTCAGAAGCAAGGGACAATACCTGTTACCAGGTCAGCAGGAGATGAAATAATTCCGATGGACAGGGTACGCAAAATCATAGCAGATCACATGGTTTTGTCGAAAAGGACATCACCTCATGTTACGTCATTTATTGATGCTGATGTAACCCGTCTCGTTAACTGGAGAAATACTTTCAAGGAGAAATTTCTGGCAGCAGAAGGTCAAAAACTTACTCTGACACCGATTTTTATCGATGCCGTGGCAAAAGCCCTCTACGAGTTTCCTATGGTCAACATATCAGTTGATGGTGATAATATCATTAAAAAGAAAAACATCAATATAGGTATGGCCACTGCACTTCCTGACGGCAACCTGATTGTCCCCGTAATAAAAAATGCCAACGAAAAAAATCTTACAGGTCTGGCTAAAGCTGTAAATGATCTGGCTGACAGGGCCCGGGCAAATAAATTAAAACCTGATGAAATTACCGGTGGTACCTTTACCATCACTAATTTTGGCAGTTACAATAATCTTGCCGGCACACCAATAATTAATCAGCCGCAGGCTGCCATCCTCGGCACAGGAGTGGTGAGAAAGACTCCGGTCGTAATTGAAACACCCGAAGGAGACATGATTGCAATCAGGCAGATAATTATACTATCATTAAGTTATGACCACAGAGTAATTGACGGGGCACTGGCAGGAAAGTTCCTGCATAAGGTTAAACAGATTCTTGAAAATTATTCTCCTGATATTGTTTAATCCGTGCATCGGGCTCTGCCATTGATTAGGATTTTTATCTATCAATAAACTGATTTTGAAAAAAAAAGGGGAGAATTGGTAAAAAGGACTATTATAAATAGCCCTTTTTTCTAATATTTATCCTATATTAGTAGCCTTGAGTAGAGAAATAACAGATTGATTTCCTCCATTCTAAAAATAGAAACTTAGGATTATATTTTTCACAAATGTTTTATGTGTCCGTATTCCATTTTGACTTAATTGTATTATGATGAAAAGGTTAGTTCTCTTAACGTGGCTTCTTGCTGCATTTATCAATTCTGATTTATTTTCTCAGTCCAAAGGAGATCTGAGAGATAATTTTTATGATGCCGAAAGCTGGATTTTGTTTGAAGCTTACCAGGATGCATTGCCTTTATATCTGCAATTATTGAGAAATTACCCGGATAATGCAAATTTCCAATACCGTGTCGGCCAATGCTACATAAACATTCCGGGAGAAAAAGTTAAAGCTGTCAGTTACCTTGAATCCGCAGTTAAAAATATTGATCCGAAATACAAAGAGGGAAAATTCAATGAAACGGGAGCTCCTTATGATGCTCTCTACTATCTTGCCAATGCTTACCGGATAAATAATCAGATAGATAAGGCTCTCAGAGCTTATGAGCTTTTCAAAAAAAACCTCAACCCTGAAGTTTATGATTCAACAATTGTAAATCTTCAGATCCAATCGTGCCATAACGCTAAGGAACTTATGAAAATGCCTCTCTTTATCAAGGAGAAAAACCTCGGTAGCGTCATCAATAGCAGCAACAATGATTTTAACCCCGTAGTGTCTGATAAAGAGGATCTTCTCGTCTTTTCAAGAAGTCAGGCATTTTATGATGCAGTTATGTATTCAACAAAGATAAACGGAGCATGGACCGAACCAAAAAATATGAATGAATTGCTGAAAGTTGACCGCGATCTTTTTCCAACATCCATATCTAAAGACGGGAAGGATCTTTACCTGTACAGCTCAGCAGATTATGACGGAATTATTTATACTTCAAGATTTGAGAACGGAACTTGGTCACCTCTTGTAAAACTAAATGATAACATCAATACTAAATATTGGGAATCACATGCAACGATCTCACACGACAATAAAAAACTCTATTTCACCAGTAACAGAAAAGGAACATATGGTGGTCTAGATATATATGTATCGAACCGTGACAGCACGAGCGACTGGGGGCCAGCAGTAAACATGGGTCCTGTCATAAATACTCCATATAATGAAGAAACTCCTTTTCTTAGTGATGATGACAAAACCCTGTTTTTCAGCTCAAGAGGTCATTTCAACATGGGAGGTTATGACATTTTCTATTCTACCCTCCTTGATAACGGGGAATGGTCCGTTCCTCTCAATGTAGGTTACCCACTGAACACGACCGACGATGATATCTTCTTTAAGCCTCTGAATCAAGGTTATGAAGGATATATGGCAAAAGAATTGCCTGGGGGGTACGGCAAGCAGGACATTTACAGGATCGAGATTTTCTCCAATGACCATCCCAGAAAATTCTTTGTGAGAGGTATGGTAAAAGTGGCTGACCTTATAAGCAGTATGACTGACAGCGTGAAGGTAAGCGCTATGAACATTAAAAATCCGAATCAGACAATAATTGTCTATTCGAATCCTAAAACAGGAGAATATGAATTTCAGCTTCCTCAGGGAGATTATGAGATTACTTACGAAGGTGATGGAGGTGAGAAAGTTGTCAGAAAAATTGATTTGCCTCTTACAAACCCATCCGACAGTTTTGTACTTCCGGGAACTATACTGCCAAAAACAGATTTTGTTGCAGATTTAAAAGTTGAAACAAATAAAACAATTTCAGTTACAAAGGGCGACTCGATCCTTTTTCCGATGAAAGTTGAACCTAAATCTTTCCTGACAATTGAACACTGGGTAGGCGATTCCCTTGTATCAGTTGAACACTACACAATGCTCGATTCAACTTTTAACTATAAAATGGCGCCAAGCCGTGGGAAAAACAGAGTTGTCTTTAAACTGACGGACAGGTTTAATAATACTACCACAACTGAGGTTCTAATCACAAGGGACAAAACAATAACAACTCAGCCTGTAATAAGTCCTGAATATAGCAGAGTCATATCACAAAATCAGATAAGCTCGCTTGCCGCCATGTTGAAGAACAGGGCCAGGGATAGTCTTTTAAAGGTTGTTACAAATGCAAATATCGAAAATAAAGAATTCGGAAAAGTCGACGAATATATCTCATATCTGAAGGAAGAGGCCGGTAAAAACAACCTCAACCCTGAAGAGGTGGATATGCTGGCTCTAAAGGTAGCCGTTATGGATAATATCCTTACTCAGGCCGCTGTTGATTTATTGGCAAAACATACCGATGGCGATCTGAAAAAGCTTCTCTCAGATATTGATATCTATAAGCTCAATCTCAAGACCTGGACCGATTTACAGGAGTACATTAATGCAAAAACAAGTGGTAGAATAAGCCCTGAGTACCTGAATAGAATTGCTGCAGCAATCTTGGGTGAAACAGATCCTGCTATTGCAGATTTAAGAAATAAAATCCTTACATTCAGTGAAAAATCTATTTACGGAGACCTCATTCGGCAGACGGTTACAGCTGTCGATAACAGCAACATAAAAGTTAAGGAAAAATGGTTGCAGGCATTTTACGAGGAAGGTATTAAACATGGGCTTACCAGGAGTCAGATATCAGAATTACTTGTGATGATTAGCTCGGTGCCAGGTATCAAAGTTGAACAATACCTCAACGATCTTGTCGAACATTCAGAAGAACCCTTGGCATCAGCTCTGAAATCAATTGATTTGAGAAAAGAAGGAATTAAAACACCTGAGGATCTTATATTATATCTTTTCACACATAAAGAAAAATATCCTGAAGAAGCTGTATCAAAAAGTATCGCAAATCTTATAGCTGCGAAAGATATTTCTGCAGATAAAATTAAAGCACAAACTACGCCTGCAAGGAACAGCAATCTTTGGATTTTATGGATCGTGCTTGGAGCTGGTATTCTGAGTTTATTCATAATCTTTTGGCGACGAAACAGGAATCAGAAAAAATAGGAACGCGAAATATGACCGGTAAAAGCCGGTCATATTCATAAAATAATATATCATTAACAGTTCTTTTGCTATTTTTTTAATAAATTTGTTTACCAAAATCTTTGTCTATGAGCAAAAGAGCAGTGTGTCTGTTATTTATATTACTTTTAATCGCCCCTGTTTATGCACAAGAGAACAAAGACCTTGAGGATTCATTCCTTGAAGCTGAATATTTCCTGATGAATGAATCTTATTCTGATGCTCTTACATATTATCTTCAACTTTATGAGAAACTGCCTGATAACGCAAATCTGGCCTATTGCGTCGGTGTTTGTTACCTCAATATTCCGGGGAAGAAAAATCTTTCAATTCAGTATCTTGAAAATGCAATAAAAAATATGTCTGCCAAACATAAGGAGGGAACTCTGACTCAGGTGGCAGCTTCATATGATGCACTGTTTGAGCTTGGAAGAGCGTACCGCATAAATTACAGGTTTGACAAGGCTAAAGAGACATTCACTAAATATCTTGCCACCCTGCTTCCTGATGATCATGAGAACATCGATTTTGTTCGAAACGAAATAAAGGCATGCGAGATGGCGAAAGACCTTATCGCGACGCCTGTGGCCTATGCTGAAGAAAATATGGGTGAACTCTTCAATGATGAAAAGTCAAACTTTAATCCTCTGATCTCGGCCGATGGAAAATCTTTTGCATATATGGTCTCTCTTAAATTCTATGATGCCGTAATGTTTTCTCGACTGGTCAATGGAAGATGGAGCGCACCTGTCAATATTACTCCTGAACTTCAGTCTGATGGAGATTTTTATATTTCCTGTTTATCTGCAGATGGTAAGCTGTTGTTTCTTTCTAAAGATGATCATGTTAACAGTGATATCTATGTGAGCTCATATGATGGAAAAACCTGGAGCAAGACTGTTAAACTTAATAAAAACATTAACACAAAAGATTGGGAATCACATGGCTTTATATCTGAAGACGGGAATCAGCTTGTTTTTGCATCTGACAGACCCGGAGGTTTTGGAGGACTCGATCTGTATATCTCACGTAAGGTAAACGGAGATTGGGGCCCCGCTGTGAACCTTGGACCGGAAATTAATACACAGTTCAATGAGGACAGGCCATATCTGATTAACAATGGAAAAACTCTCTTTTTCAGTTCTCAGGGACATGAAAATATGGGAGGATATGATATTTTTAGATCCGATCTGCAATCAAATGGCCTGTGGAGTATTCCTAAAAACCTTGGCTATCCGATTAACACTCCTGATGATGACATTTTCTTTATGCCAGTCGCAGATGGGAAATCAGGCTATTATTCTAAATTTAAAGAGACCGGAGGATTCGGGAAGGAAGATATTTATAAAGTCACATTCAAATAAAATTACATTTTCACTAGTTTAAACGTCTAGAAAAATTACTATATTTGTTTTGATGGTAAATCTTCGAATAAAGATCATAAGCATTATACTGCTATTACTGACGCTGGTCGTTCTTCCCACAGCCGTTTCAGCTCAGTCTCAAAGCGAGATGAAAAAGATATTTGCAAAGGCAGAGTCATACTATCTTTTTGAAGAATATGAACTTGCAAATCAGCTTTACCTGCTCCTTGATACTACCAACAATCTCAATATTAAATATAAAATCGGCAACTGCTATCTTAATATACCGGGCGAAAAGGAAAAATCGATTCCTTATCTTGAAGCTGCCGTTAAGACTTCCAGCTATGATTCAAAAACTCTTACATTTAAAGAGTTAAGAGCTCCGCTCGATGCTTATTTTTCGCTTGCTAAAGCTTATCTTGTTAATAATCAACTTGAAAAAGCATTGAGCACTCTCGAAACCTTCAGCAAGCTTGCCAGGGAAACAAAAGCCAAAGGAGGCATGACAAACCTCGATTATATTGATCAGCAGATACAGGCTTGTAAAAATGCTATTCAGTACAAAGCCAATCCTGTGACCTTCAGTAAAAAAACAATGGGAAATGATTTTAATCAGGGTGCTATAAATGATAACCCGGCTGTAAGCTTTGACGGGAACACAATTGTATATACTGAACGCAGGGGTGTTGTGAACGCGATCTTCTATTCAAAAAAGGAAAGGGGAAAATGGCAGACACCCATAGAAATAACCGCTCAGCTTAATGCAGGAGAAGATTGCTCTTCATCTTCCCTTAACAGCGATGGTACTGAACTTTTTTTATATAAAACTGATAATTACGACGGTAATATATATTCCTCAAATTTTCTAAACGGGGCATGGACTCCTATTAAAAAACTTAATAAGAATATAAATACCAAGTTTTATGAATCACACGCCTCTATTTCAGCAGACGGAAAAAAACTATATTTTACAAGCAACAGGGATGGAGGCCAGGGCAACCTCGATATTTATGTTTCTGAAAAAGACGCCAGCGGCGAATGGGGCCCTGCAGTAAACATGGGAGCAGCTATCAATACTCCATTTAATGAGGATACTCCATTTATAACACAAAATGACTCTGTGTTATACTTTAGCTCTGAAGGCCACAGTTCAATGGGTGGATATGATATTTTCAAAAGTCAGAAAATAGGAAATGTATGGAAAACACCAACCAACGTTGGGTTTCCTATAAATACCACAGATGACGATAAGTTTTTCCAGCCTGTAAATAACGGCAAGAATGCTTATTATTCGATGACAACTGATTATAAAAAGAAAGATATATTCTATCTGGGAATGGGGAGCACTGATGTAAACCAGGTGTTTGAAATCAAAGGTAAGTTCAGTCTTAAAGATACTGTGGTAAACTTTGATGAGAATTATTCAGTTCATCTTATAAACAGGACTTCAGGAGATACCCTCGATGTAGGATTCCCGAATAAATATACAGGCTTGTACAGCTTTAATGTTTCTCCCGGACAATTTAAAATTTTTTATAAGGGTTATGGTTATATAACACAAAAGATTGATACTACAATTTTACAGGATAATCCGAATCTGGCATTAAATATTGACGTTTCTCTTGAGAGAGATACTTCTATAAAGAAAATCAGCCTGCCACTCACAGTTTATGAAAAGATTAACCTCGCGCTGATACCTACGGTTTCTTCGGTTGATACCAGCACTTTGATCAGAAACCTGAATGTTAGTGACGTCGGCGATATTAATATTAAAGACTCTGATATCTTATACTATACTGTTCAGGTTATGGCGCTCCATAATCCTGTTGATGTAACATATTTTAAATACATTACTGATATGAAAGTATTGTATAATGATCTGGATAAGTTCTACCGTTATACAACCGGTAGATTCTCAACAAGAGAAGATGCATATTCTTCAAGGCTGGAGTTGATAAGGAAAGGATATCCTGAAGAAATCTTTATTAAGAAAGTATCAAAATAATGAGAACTGCATTCAGGAAGACAGTCATACTTTCTCTTCTACTTTTTTACTTCCTGCCCCTCTTTTCGCAAGTACTCTCTAAAAAGGGATTAATCAAAGCCGTTCACGACGCTGATATTTATTATTACTATGATCAGAACTTTGAAAAGGCATTTCTTCTCTATGAATCTTTGCTTAAAATTTATCCCGATAATTCCAACTTTTGTGCAAAATTGGGAATATGCTGTTTAAACCTTGACGGGAAAAAACCCGAAGCCCTGAGGCTCCTGTCAATAGCATCACAAAATGTTGTAAAAAATGACAAGGAGTATCTTGAATACGGGGAAAAAGCACCTTTGGATACCTATCTTTACCTTGCTGAAGCCTTTCATCAGAATGACAGCCTCCAAAAAGCCATAGTCCTGTATACAGATGCAAAAAGAAGACTTTCACTGACTGAAATATTCCGAAATGAATATATTGACAATCAAATAAGAAACTGCAGGTACGCTATTGAGATACAAAAGAAGCCACTGACAATCCAAACCAGCCTCTTTGCAACATGGCTTAGTGATTACCCCGGAGCCAGCAATCCGGTACTCTCTAGAAATGATTCTGTATTTATTTTTACTCAGATAATAAATGAGAAAACCCGGATAATGTGTTCTTATAAATCAGGTTCATGGAAAAAACCTGTGGATATTACCAAACAACTCGGAGGCTATGACAGGTATTATTCAAATTCAATCACCGGGGATGGTAAGTTGTTAATAATTTATATGGATGAAGGTGGTGACGGAAACCTGTTTTACAGTCAGCGAAAGGATAGTACCTGGTCAAAAATACGGAGTCTTGGCAAAGAAATCAACACAATCTACTGGGAAGCTCATGGTTTTATTACACCCGATGGAAAGACATTGTATTTTGCCAGTAACAGACCGGGAGGTTACGGGGAACTCGATATATGGGTTTCCGAAAAAACTGATAATGGTTTCTGGAAGCATCCGGTGAATTGTGGTCCTGTCATTAATACACCCTATAACGATAACACGCCTTTTTTTGATCCATCATCCAATACGCTTACATTTAGCTCTGTGGGCCATCTAGGTATGGGAGGATATGATGTATTCAGGTCAGTTAAGAGAAATGGCACCTGGACCGAGCCTATCGGTTTACCCTATTCCTTTAATACTACTCTGGATAATACATTTTTTATCCGAAGTAATTCAACTACAGGATATATTACCAGCCTTTTCAATGAAAAAGACAACTCCCGTAATATCTATTCAATCTCGGAGAAGGAAAATGCCGACAAAACTATTTCTGCAAACGGGTTGGTTTCTCTTCAGGATGGGATGCCTGTCGATCCGGTTCAAATGCGCATCCAGCTTTTTGATCAGAAAACCGGATCTCTTCTTAAGAATATATCGGTTAATGATTCAGCCTCATTCAGGTATGAGATGAAGCCTGGCAAATTTAAGATCCTGATAAGCAGAATCAGTAAAAAGAAAACCGATACAATTAACGTGAATGTAAATGTAAAGAAGGAACAAAAAGAAGAAAATCAGACACAACAGCGATCGCTGTCTGATACGGCTTCATTTAAATTTGAAATAAAACCAGGGGACTATCAATTGTTCGTAAACCACATCGGATATAAAACAGATACAATAAACCTCAGTATTCCTTCAACGAACTCAGGCAATTATATCGCTCTCAACTCCTCACTGGTACCAGATAAAGTATCCAGGGGAGAATTCCTTACAATTAAAAATCTGTTGTTTGATTTTGACAGCTATAAGTTAACCAGTGAGTCAATATCAACATTGGAAATTCTAAAATCCATACTCATCCGTTACCCGCAGTTAAAAATCGAAGTTGCCGGATATACCGATTCAAAAGGCACCGATGAATATAACAGAAAACTCGCCTATAACAGGGTACAGGAAGTGATCAACTACCTTACCAGGTCAGGAATTGTGTCTTCCCGATTTACAACGAAAGCATTCGGGAAATCAGAATTCGAGGCTCTGAATACTAATCCCGACGGTTCTGATAATCCCGAAGGAAGAAGGTATAACAGGAGAGTGGCATTCGGGATCGTTGATCCTAAAACCGGCATTGTTATTCATCAGGAGACGTTTATCCCTGAATATCTCAGGCAGCCATTCTCGATGAAATACAGCATAGTTCTGATAAAGACCTCTCATGCTCTTGCTCCCGACTATTTCAGGGCTCTGAAGATGAATGAAATGTATTTTATCAGACCGGTAAAGAAAGACTCTGTTTCATTTTATATCCTTAGTCTGTTTTACAACAGGAATGACGCATTACAGTATCTTGTTTATGCTAAAGAGAATGGGTTTAAGGATGCCTACGTGGTAAACCAATATGAAATTAATGCTTCAGCGGATTCGTTGTACAAAAACGAACCAATTAGCGGAGAGAATGCAGCTGAAAAGATCTACACAATCCAGCTTAAAGCTTCAAAAGTACAACTAAGTATGAATCAATTCAAAGGGGTTGAAGGAGTAAGTGAAATATACTCTAATGACGGTTATTACCGTTACGTACACGGAAACTTCAGCTCATTTTCAAAAGCTAAAGCCGAACTCATTCGAATGCAGGATTCAGGATTCACAAATGCATTTATAAGAGACCTTAATTCGATTACTGATAAATAGTCAGTAAATACTCTCTTATTATGAAATATAAAAATATTATACTCAGGGCCCTTGAGCCCGAGGATCTGGAACTTCTTTACAAATGGGAGAATGATGATAACTACTGGTTAATTAGTAATACATCCTCCCCTTTTTCAAAATATACACTCAAGCGGTATATTGAGAATTCTCATAAGAGCATTTATGAAACAGGGCAGCTGCGTTTCATGATCGAACTTATTGAGGACAAAATTGCAATCGGAACAATAGATATTTTTGAGTTTGATTCATTTCACAAAAGAGCCGGAATCGGGATTCTCATTGCCAATGAAGCATATAGAAGAAAGGGGTATGGCTTTATGTCTCTGACTTGTTTAATAAAGTACTGTTTTGAAACCCTCCAGCTTCATCAGTTGTACTGTAATATCCTTTCAAATAATAAAGAAAGCTTAGATTTATTTAAAAAGATGGGGTTTACAGAGTCGGGGATTAAAAAAGACTGGGTACTTACCTCAAGTGGATATATAGATGAGCTTATGTTACAGCTAATTAGCGAAGAACAAGAATAATTTTATTTGTAGAGACAGGTCTCAGACCTGTCTCTACAGTTTTAATCCTGATGCAAGAAGCCCGCAGGCTGCTGATATATCTGTTCCGCGCGATTTTCTTATCGAAGCAGAGATTCCTGAAACAATAAGATTATGTTTGAAAAAATGCATCCTTTCGGCTGAAGAGGAGCACTTTTTGTCATTCCTATCCGGATGATACGAAAGCAGATTAACCCTTATTTGTGAACCCTGCAGAATTGAGATGAGTCCTTTAAGATGATTATCAGTGTCATTTATATCTTTTATCATAATATATGCCACGCTTAATCTCCTCCCTTTTTTAATGCGGAAATTCTTCATGGTGTCAATAATCCCTTGAACCGGGTATTGAGTTTCAGCCGGCACAATTTCTCTTCTTTCTTCAGGGAACGGAGAGTAGAGACTTAAAGTAAGATTGCAATCAGATCTCTTCAAGAATTGATCTACAGCGGGAATTATACCCACCGTTGAAACAGTTACATTTCTTGAACTGATAGCAATTCCCCATTCGGCTGTGATTATTTTGCAGGCTTTAATAACGTTTTCAAGGTTATCCATCGGCTCACCCATACCCATAAATACCACATGAGTGACCTTGTCTGCATCTGGAAGGGCTATTATCTGATTCACAATCTCCCCTGCAGTAAGATTTCCACGGAAGCCATACCTGCCTGTAACGCAGAATGAACATCCCATTCTGCAACCCGATTGAGTTGAAACGCAGACCGTATTTCTCTTATCATCGGGGATATAAATCGTTTCGAACTCTTTCCCGTCTTCTGTCCTGAACAGGTATTTAACAGATTCATCTGCTGAAACTTCAAGATTCAGAGGAAAATAGATTCCACTTGAAGCAAATTCAACAAGCTTTTCTTTTAGCTTGAGCGGGATCTTCTGAAACTCATGAATGTCGGAAATGCTCTTTTTATATATACTGTTTGATATTGAAACTGCATGAAGGTATAAGTAACCCATGGGTTCAATAAGATCATAGATTTCATCTGCAGTCAGACCACAAAGGCCAGTCTTAATCATAATCACCGGATATTTGCAAAAATAGAACGATTATCAATATCTTAGTGACTACTTTCAGATATCATGAAACTTTTCTCCGATAATCATCAAAAGTCCTAATAACCCGAAATGACTTATAAAAAATGAAAAAAATAACTTATTTGCTCATCGCCTCTCTGGTACTTACATCATTTACAGACAATAATCAATTGAAAAACAAAAACATAATAGATAAAGCAATGACACCCGACAGCACTAAACAGTATGGATATAACAGGGATTTTCTTAAAAAATATACAAACATTATTGAACTCAGGAACGCAAACTCTGCGATAACCATTGTTCCTTCATGGCAGGCACGTGTAATGACCAGCACGGCAGAAGGTGATCATGGTTTTAGTTTCGGATGGATAAACAGGAACCTGATAGCCTCTGGCAAATTAGTACCCCATATTAATCCTTTTGGAGGGGAGGAAAGGTTATGGCTCGGCCCTGAGGGTGGACAGTTTTCCATTTTCTTCAGCAAGGGAAAATCTTTTGTTTATGATAACTGGCAAACACCTGCATTCCTGGATACTACACCATTTCAACTAATTTCATCGACTGATTCATCAGCTTTGTTTGGAAATGACATAAGTACTGAGAATTATAGTGGAACAGTATTAAAATTACGGATTGAAAGAGAGATCACACTGCTGTCTGAAAAAGAGATACATAATCTTATCCATGTAGACCTTAAAAGCATTAAATGTGTTGTATATCGTTCTGAAAATAAATTAATTAATAAAGGAGAGGTGATATGGGAAAGGAAGACAGGTCTTTTATCAATATGGATGCTTGGAATGTTTAATCCTTCTCCTTCTGTAATCATTGTAATCCCTGTTAAACCCGGTGACGAACAAATAATTGGTCCAAAAGTCAATGATAATTACTTTGGCAAGATATCCGGTGACCGTCTGAAGGTTTCAGATGATCATATCTTCTTTAAAGCTGATGGGAAAAACCGTGGGAAAATAGGCATTCCTCCGCTGAGAGCAACAGGAGTTATGGGAAGTTTTGATTCAGACAACAGGATTCTGACACTTCTTATCTGCCGTTTGCCGGATGGAAAAAAGGATTATGTTAACTCATCCTGGCAGATTCAGGAGAATCCTTTCTCGGGAGATGCTCTCAATTCCTATAATGACGGACCTCTGGCAGACGGATCCCAGATGGGTCCATTTTATGAACTTGAGACCTCCTCTCCGGCTGCTGATCTCAAGCCTGGAGAAAGTCTCAGTCATATACAATATACTCTGCATTTAACTGGTGAAGCACAGGAACTTGACAAAGTAGCACGTAAAGTACTTGGTGTAAGTCTCGAAGATATCACCGGTGCATTTTAGTTCATCAGCCCCCTGTTTTTAAGCAGTGGTTCAATATCAGGTTTCCTGCCTCTGAAGCTTATAAAGCTTTGTTCGGCATCAGTTATTCCCATAGGAGCAAGTATGTTTTTACGGAACGATTCAGCTGTTGTTTTGTCAAAAATGCCCTTCTCTTTAAAGGCTGCGAAGGCATCATTGTCAAGCACTGCTGCCCATGTATAGCAATAGTAACCTGCATCATATCCGTCACTGGCAATATGCAGAAAATAAGTACTTCTGTATCTAGGTTCTATTTCTTTTATGAGACCCATCTTCTGAAGATGTTCTTTTTCGAACTTTTCAACATCTATATTTACTGGAGCTTCAAGAGTATGGTAGTCCATATCGAGCAGAGAAGCTGCAAGCAGTTCCACATTATCAAACCCGGTGTTAAAAAACTTGCTGTTTTTAATCTTATTTATCAGAGAGTCAGGGATAATTTCACCGGTTTTGTAATTCTTAGCATATATTTTCAATACCTCCGGCTCGGTTGCCCAATGCTCCATTATCTGTGAAGGAAGCTCAACTATATCCTGTGCAGTGTTTGTTGTGCTGTATTTATTTATGGAGAACAAAGACTGAAGTCCATGTCCGAATTCATGGAAAAGGGTTCGTACATCATCTATACTAAGTAATGAAGGAACTTCATTGACGGGATTATTGAAGTTACACACAATCGTCACAACAGGGTTGATCTCCTTCCCATCGAGCCATTTGTGATCGCGATATTCTCCGCACCATGCTCCCTGAACTTTGCTTGTTCTGGTGAAGAAATCCATGTAAAGAACGCCCAGGGGGCGCCCATCGGCTTCCTTAACCTCAAATGCCTTTGCGTCGGGATGGGGAAGCGGAATTGCAGTAATCGGCGTAAATGTAATTCCATATAATTTGTTTGCAACCGAGAATGCTCCTTCTCTTACATTATCGAGTTTAAAATAAGGCCTCAGTTCATTATCATCCAGACTATATTTTTCTTTACGCAATTTTTCTGCGAAGTACCACCAGTCAGAAGGTTCAATTTTGTATTTTACTCCTTCCCTGTCAGCAATTGTTTGCATCTGTTTAAGTTCTTCTCCGGCAACTTTCAACGCGGGCGTCCAAAGCTGATTAAGCAATGCATACACATTTGCAGGAGTTTTAGCCATTCTATTATCAAGACTCAGGTCAGCGTGCGTCTTAAACCCGAGAAGCTTTGCCTTTTTTGCCCGTAGTGCAACCAGATCTTCAAGAACTTTTTTGTTGTCAAGATTATCATTATGATTTCCCCTTGTCAGATAGGCATCATATATTTTTTTCCGTAAACCACGATTTTCATCGTAAGTCAGGAAGGGAAGCATGCTTGGTTTCTGGGTTGTAAATACCCATTTACCTTCCAGGCTGTCTTTTTTAGCAAGACTGGCCGCTCCATTTATTACGTTCTGAGGCAGACCTTTTAAATCAGCTTCATTATCAATAACCAATCTGAATTTATTTGTCTCTGCCAGGACATTCTGACCGAATTTTACCGACAGTACGGATATTTTTTCATTCAGCTTCTTGAGGGTATCTTTATCTGCACCTTTAAGAAGAGCCCCGTTGCGTACGAAATTTTTATAAAGGTTTTTAAGCAAAAATTCCTGTTCGGATGTAAGAGACAGTTTTGCTTTCCTGTCATATAGATATTTTACCCTTGAGAAAAGTGCAGAATCAAGCAGTATTTCATCATGATATGCTGAAAGTAAAGGGGAGACTTCCACTTCGGTCTTTTGAATTGAATCATTTGTATTTGCAGAAGACTGAGAGAAAAACACAAATGACACTTTGCTGAGTATCTCTCCTGACTTATCCAAAGCTTCTATTGTATTCTGAAATGTCGGTATACTTTTACTATTAGAAAGACTTCTAATTTCTTCCGTGCCTTCAGCCATTCCCTTTATAAAAGCAGGCATATAATGTTTTGCCATTATCTTATCAAACGTAGGTACTCCAAAAGGAGTATTATATTCTGAAAAGAATGGATTGCTTTTATCAGATACAGCCACAGGCTTGTTTTTACATCCTGCCATGATAAGACTTATAATTCCGCATATAAAAATAATTTTTAATAAATTTTTCATAATAAGAAACTTAAAAGTTAATTAATTCGCACCTGTCAGATTACAAAATAAGGATATTCAGATATGGAATCAAAAGAAAGTTAAAGAATTAACAGTTCACGTTACAGTTTGGATCATTGATTCAACCCCGGTCAGGTACTCAATTAAGTTGCTTAAAAAATGAACTTCGCTGTTATATGATAATCTAAGTTTGCGGAGAGAGGGGGATTCGAACCCCCGGTTCGCCGGAAGGCGAACAACGGTTTTCGAGACCGCCGCATTCGACCACTCTGCCATCTCTCCTTAAATACAGGATTCCAAAAGTAGTAAATATTTATCTCCTGATTATCAATAAAAAAAAGAAGATCAAAAATACATATAATTCAGTTTCAAATCTATTAACCACGGAGTATCACGGAGTTAAACACGAGTAACATGGAGTTTATAAGGAACTATATCCTGAAAAAAATTAAGCAGTGTAACTCAGTGAAAAACTTTGTGTAAATCTGTGGTCAAAAGAAATCTGAACAAATCAATCTACATTATTTTCTAGAGTAGTATTCCGGCCAGTGAAGCTGAAATATACGAAGCCATAGTTCCACAGAGCATAGCCTTAAAGCCGAGTTTTGCAAGGTCTGCTTTTCGATTCGGAACAAGTACACCTATTCCACCAAGCTGAATTGCTATTGAACTGAAATTTGCAAATCCGCAAAGGGCAAAACTTGCAATTACCACTGATTTTGCACTTAAAAGTCCCTGATGTATCATCGGAGTCAGGTCGGAATAGGCAACAAATTCGTTAATTACCATTTTTGTACCCATCAGGGAACCTACATGTAATGATTCAGAGGGAGGGACTCCCATTACTACGGCAAACAGACTGAAAAAAGCTCCAACAACATCTTTCAGGCGAAGGTTATCGACATTCAGTCCCAATGCATTGAGTGATAACCCGGTCCATGAAAGAAAATGTCCGAAATAGCCAAGGAGAGCATCAATAAGCGCTATAAGGGCAATAACCCCGATGAGCATAGCTATGACATTAATTGAGATTTTCATGCCGTCACTTGCCCCGTGGGATATCGCATCCATAATGTTTGAATGTTCTTTTTTCACCTCAAGTTTAACTACTCCTTGTGTTTCTGACTCTTCCGTCTCTGGAAAGACTATTTTAGCAATGACAAGTGCACCAGGCGCTGCCATCAGGCTGGCGGCCAGGAGGTATGATGCCGGCACACCCATTGATATATAGACAGCCATTACTCCCCCTGCAATACAAGCCATGCTTCCTGTCATGGAGGCAAGCAGTTCTGACATTGTCATTCCTGAAAGATAAGGCCGGATCATAATCTGAGCTTCAACCTGCCCTACAAATGCACTGGCAACATTCGATAATGCTTCGCTCCCGCTCACCCTCATTGCCCAGTGAACAAAGCGTGCTATAACGGCTATTACTCTCTGCATCAATCCTATATGATACGCTATTGCGACCAGAACACAAACAAATATAATCGTGGGTAGTAAGATGAAGAGAAAAATACCGCTTTTCACAATACCTTCGGGAAGTATCTGGGTCACTTTTGTAAGATCTCCGAATACAAAAAGCCCACCGGCTTTTGAAAAATCAAGCAGTTTATTTATGGCCTTCCCCATCCAGAAAAAAATTTCCTGACCTATAGGAACCTTAAGAATAAAGATTGCAAGAACAATCTGCAGAATAAGACCTGTGATGACGAGACGGTAATTTATTTTTTTCCTGTTATTCGACCATAGGAATGCAAGTCCAAGAATAATAATTATCCCAATAACACCGGTAAATCTGCCCATGAACTCAACAATTAAATAAAAGAGTCTTCTTCAAACCTACATTATTTTTTGATAATTAATGAAAGTTTCAGAAAAAACTCCATCCAATCCAGAATATTAAAGTATCTGAAATAGTTCGTACAAGCAACAGTATATAAAAAAATTAATATCAGGGAAACTGCTACTTGTTGCCGGCAGTCAATGACTCAGACCATTTTTTAATAATGTCAGCCTGATCTTTAGTGGGGATAAGATCTGGTCTTTTTTCTCTGGCAGCTTTAGGCGGCATAGCACCTTTATTAATTTCTGAATACATTTTAGCTGCTCTTTCCTTCTGCTTTTCAGGTGAATAGTTTGTCCACTCTGTAAAATTCAATTTAGTTTTGGACATTAAGCCACCCTGGCTTGTATGACAGGGAGTACATGAAACAGAGACTATTTTATTCACATCCTCCGGTATCGATGCATTTGTTTTTGATACGTCCTGGGCTGAAACCGGAATATTAAATAGAAAGAGACTGATTAATAAAAATCCGGAAAACAGGATAAATGAAACTACAGTTTTCTTCATAACGTCATAAATTAAATTATTAATAATATAAAGATAAACTATAATATTTTAACAAAGACTAAGATACAGTTTGATTTGCTAGTTAAAAACTGCAATCTGACCATTCTTTGGAATAGCCCTGTAAATAATCTTTGCATCGGTACGTGGCAATCTGATTTTTATAAATGGGTGATATTCAGGAATTTTAAATACAGCAACTCTTTTTAGTGCACTCCATGTATCTCTAAGCCTATCCTGCAGATCGAAACTTAGTTGGTTGATCCTGTCACTGAATTTCATGTTCTCTTCCTGGTAGACATAGATTCTTATTCCCCTGTTCATTTCGAGAATATAATTAACCGGTTCAGTAATAGATGTATCGGGCATAACATCAGGTTTATATTCAGATGTATCTTTAGGTGCCATTTTGATCATTACCGGGTCCTTCTTTATTGTAGCATATGCATGTAAAATGGTAAAAGGAGTTGAGAGCATTGACAGTATTGCATTATCGTTGTCAGTCCGCAAAATCTTACTGCTCTTAAAACCTCTTATCTTTGATTTATAAACGACTACACCGCTTATTTCAATATTGGTGGTGCTGTCTTCCAGGTTAATAATAAGGTAAATTGAATCTGATTCAGCCATCAGTATCCTTGATTGAAGAAATGCCTTTTCTTTCAAAAACTTAAGATAAGATGAATCATTCACTACTTGCCTGTCAACACCGTTTTTATCATTGACCTTAGCACCGAATTCCTTTTTTATCTCTTCCATTTTCCTGACAGGAGAGAGCATTGACATTATGGAATAATAGATAATGAAGACTGATAGAATACTTATCAGCACTCTGAAAGTGATTTTTCCAAAATGCCGTATTTTACTGTCTTTGGTTTCCATTTTATCTGGCAGATCAGTAAATATATACTTTTGAACCAATATTTAGTGTATTGTAGATCACCTTCAGATCATCATCGTTCAACCTCACACAACCATGTGTAACCGGCATACCAAGAAAACGCTTATAAATAGTTCCATGTATCATGTATCCGTCTCCCAAAATAAGAGCATAATCTCCTAAAACACCATATTCAAAACGCGAATCAGCATTTGCAGAGGGTATCGGTGAACCTTCTTCCACGAATGACCAGTCGGGTCGTTTCCATACGGGATTGGTTATTTTTCCATGGACCCAGTATTTTCCTTTGGGCGTTTTGAAGATCCACTTTTTATTTCCGGCTGTCTGAAGCATTGTGTAGCTTCCTGAACTGCAGAAGCCTTCTCTTATCAGCTTTTTGTTAGTATATAGGGCGAACCTGTTTTCAGTGGTGTTTATGACAATATATGATTGTCCCGATGTGTAGGCATTAAATCTCAACGAAAGACGCTGTATATCTTTAGTCAGAAGGCCCATCTGCTTTTTATAAATAAGATCCCTTTTCAATTCCTGATTAATTGCAGACTCTGTTTTATGTTGGAGTGAAATTTCCTCAAGAACCGGAACCATATACAGAATAAAAAGAACCAGGGCGAGAGTTACCAGAACTGTGCAAATGAATATAAGCAATGAACGTAAAATAATGAAGAGAGGCTTCTTTGAAATATCTTTTTTTTCAACACCGCTTTCAGTCTGGACAGGAATTTCATTTTTACTTTTATTGGCTTCTGTTGCCGGATATCCATTCTCAGACTCAGTACTGTTTTTTACTATCTCCTCGTCTTCCATATCAGATAATTTACTTGTCCACAATATCTTTCAATTCGACCATTGATCCAATGATTGTAACAGGAGTACCTACCTTTGCAATCTTAAAAACAACATCCATCTCTCTATCAGTAAGAGCGATACATCCTTCAGTCCAGTCTATGCCTTTACCTCCGTTTCCATGAATTTCAATCAATCCGCCAATTTTAGCCGATACAGGAAGAGATCCATGTTCAATTTCAGATCTGAATTTTGCTCTGTCTTCTTCATTGGGATAATCGAGTAACAGCGCTTTGTAATATTTGGTTTTACCTCCGTCAAATTTTTGGGATATTTTATACATTCCTTCAGGAGTCGCCTTATCCCCTCTTTCTCTCTTGTCCCCGACCCAGTTTTTTCCTAATTCCGCTTCAAATTCATATTTTCTGACACCTTCAAGATAAATAAAACATTTTCGTGAAAATTTATCAATAATTATTGAATAATCGCGATTTTTTCTGGATTCATTTACAGTCTTATCAGCCCATTTTTTCCAGACAGAATATGATTTGAAATAATTTTTCAGATTTGATGATGCATTTTCGTAGGATTCTGTGAGAAGATACTCTGAATCAGTCAGTTTCCTGTTCGCTTGTAAATACTGTCCCTTATCATAGATTATCTCGGCCTCATTTAATAATACCTTTCCTTTTGAAATGCGGTTCCGTATTTCAGAAGTTAACGGATAAGTGGTGAAAAGGTCATCAATCTGAGATACCAGAACATCAAGTGAGTCAATCTTTTGTTTCAGTATTATTTTAAGGTTCGATGAACTGGCTATTGAATTATCAGCGGCAAGGCTTGCTTTTTTGGCTGACAGATCAGCAAACATTACAACCTTATCATAATGCCTGAAATAGATAAATCTATTGTTTTCTTTCTTCCAGTTTACCATTGCTGAATCATAAAAGATCTTTGCCTCGGTAAATAGCTTTTTTGAATATGTATCTGCTTTGTTAGTTCCTGCCTTAGAAAGAATTTCCCTGGCACGTTCCATTTCACCTGAAGGTGGCTTAGGTGTAAAACGGACCAATAATAAGATTACTAACGGTATAGAAACTGCAATAGCAGAAAAAATCAGCACATCTCTCCAACTCTTTCTCATGTAAACCTGTGACGATTTTAAAAAAAACCCCGGAAATTTCCCGGGGATTTTATATAAATAAGTTAATACTTATTAATTATTTTTTCTTTGGTGCCGGTGCTGCTGCAGGTTTAGCTGCTGGCTTAACTGCTGGTTTAGCTGCTGATGCTGCTTTTCCTCCGTGTACTTTCGCAATAGCATCTTTTAATTCAGTATTGATACCTGTTGCACTTGCGTTGGCTGCTTTAACTTTATTCTGAGCATCCATGTATGAACCTTTGTCGTACAAACCCTGAGCTTCTGCTACAGTTGCATCGATAGTAGTCATTTCGGTTTTAATCTGCTCAAGAACAGCTGCGCCTTCTTTACCTCTAGGAGCTTTTGTAATAAGAGTTTTGTTTTCTTCAATAACAGCTTTTACAGCTGCCAGGGAAGTTTCAACATCTTTCTTAACTTCTTCTTTTTTAGCTACAGCATCAGTTGCTGTTTTATTGGCTGCGGCTAAAGTAGCATCCAATTTGAGTTCAATAGGACCAAATTTCTTGAATAATTTTGATTTCTGAACTTCAATTGCAGCATTAATAGATTTCATAGAATCCTGTACAGCTGAAAGTTCAGCAGGTACATAAACAGCTGCTTCAGCAGTCTGTGCAGCTGCGATTGCTGCGTTAGTAGCATCAACTTTTGCCTGTGGAACTTTTCCACAACTAGAAAGGAAAGCAACCATTGCGATAGCGGCTAATCCCATTAAAACTTTGTTCTTCATTTTTCTAACCTTTTTAATACTTTGTTTATTTAACAACTTCCGATCTATTTAGTTTAATCGTTTTCGTTTAAAAATTACGGTGCAAATATATTAAAATTATAGAACATTACAATATAAAAATGAAATAATCTTGGTTTCCGGTAAAAAATATGTCGTAAAACACATTATTTTGTAACTGTTTGGCTATTTCTAATTACTTATGTTACTTTTCATTCCAAAGTAAAACCAAGAGGTTCCAATCCGCTTTGTATTTCACCGCATGACATGTACAGGTTCTATTTACTCTTCACTTTCAGATTCTTTAATAAGAAACTCCGTGAGATTCTTATCATGACCAAGGCTTAGTTTCCGCCTTAACCGGTACCTGCTTATTTCGACTGCCCTGCCTGAGATATTTAAAAGTTTGGCAATTTCTTTCGTAGTAAAGTTCATTCTCAGGTATGAGCTCAGTCTCAGATCATGAGGTGTCAGATTAGGATACTTTTCTTTTAACCTTTTAAAGAATCCCTGCTGTGATAATTTCAGAACATTCATTGCATTCTTCCACTCTTCAGTCTGTGAATCGCGACCTTGATTTATTATCCTTTCCATCTCCCTTATGAATTTCACGGGAAATTTTGCAGATTGCTCCTGAAGAGTATTAATCTGTTCGTGTAATTCCGTTAAAATTTCATTCTTTTGTATAAGGTATCTCATTGTAAGCATCAACTCATAACTCTTGTAATCCAGTTCACTCTCCAGTCTGTTTCTATTTACTTCGAATTCAATAAGCTGCTTTTGCTTTCTGAGTTCAACCCTGAATATTCTTATACTTAGAACAACAACGCTCATCAGGATCAGGCTGTATAAAACATATGAGTACCATTCCAAATACCATGGTCTTTCAATAGTAAATACCAGCGTATCGAAATTACTTGTTATATCTGACCTGATAATAAGGTTGTAAGTTCCATAACCAAGGTTTAGATATGAAAAATAATCCTGTGTTGTAATGTGCCAGTCATCATCAATCTCTAAAAGTTTATATTGAAACTCCTTCTGCTCCATATAAAACTGGCCCGGATTGGCGAAATGGACTGTAAGATTATTTGTATTGTATGGAACCTTTATTTCACCATTGTGTTCAACCGAAAATTCAATCTTTTTTTTGTTGCCCTGAAAAACCAGGTTGGTGATTTTTAAATCCGACGCAGATGAAGATAATCCCAAATGTGCCAGATTATAAACTATAAAAGCCTGTCGGGTTGGAATAAGTACACTCTTTTCACTCAGCTGAATGATCTGCAATTCTCTTTCGCGGACATCAGAAGATTTCTGAACAAGCTCCAGTTTCTTTACTGCCTCGAAATCTTTCGATATTTCAAATAAAGCAATTTTGTTTCCATTGACAAACCAGTAGTTATTTTTCAGATAGGGTATTATCTGAGATGCTCTCCGGAAATCTCCCAGAGTGAGGTTAAGTTTTACTAACGGGATGATTTCTCCTTTTTCATAATTAAATGCATAAGTAGAGTCAGATGTGGAAAAAATGATCTGATTATTAATTTTGTGGATAGCTATTTTTCTTGGGACTCCCGAAATGCTATTAAAAAACTTTAAATTGACAATTGAATCAAGCGCTTCATTCAACTCAATTTTATAAATACCTTTTTGAGGATGTGAAGCCCAAATATATCCAAGATAATCAACTTCGATGTTTCTGGTAGGCTCAATAAATCCTTTAATTCTGTTCCTGAATGTCCATCTGCCTTTATTATCTTTTTTGAAGAAAATGATACCCGTGTAAGTTCCCTCGATCAGAAGATCATTATATCTTTTTATGGTCCAACCTCCTGTAACATCTGATATCTTTCTTACATCTGATCCATCAAGGAGAAAAGTACCATCGTTATGTCCACACAATATCTGGTCATCGTACTGATCAATTGTCCAGACCTGCCCCTGGGTTCCGGGTATAAGTTTAATATCCGAAAAGCTATAATCTTCATTCATATTTTTAATTGTAGCTACAAACAAACCATGGTTTGTGCCTAGGTACAACTTCCCTTTATCTTGAATAGTGGTATAAATTGTACCCAATGTGCCGGAAGAATTAGTAAAGGTAGCCCCGGGAGAAAAAACATTAAAATAATTTGCTCCCTCATCCAAACCGATCCATAAACCGTTATCACGATCCTTGTAGAGAGATAATACTGTATTGTTATTCAGGCCATTGGTATAATCAAACTTCTTTACTATTTCCCCTTCTCTGTTACTAAGTACAACTCCATTCTGTATGGTGCCAAAAACAAATAGCGAATCATTCAGGGACAATCCGGCGTTACAGGTTTGTAACTTCAGGTAAGAAGATATTTCAGAATTCATAAAAATAAATTTTCCGCGGTGAAAACTAAAAATCCCGTCATTTGCTGTACAAATCCAGTACTCATCATTACCTTTTTCAATAATAGAATGCACTTTTTTCCAGCTGAAGAGTTCACTCCCCTCAATAAATTTGAATTTGTCTCCATTGAACCAGTAAAGACCACTCCCAAGTCCCTGGGTTATAAATCCTTTGCTGGTTCGAAACATAAATAATAAAATAGATGGCCCCTTTATGGGTTTTACTTCAGCTCCGTTATAAGAATAAATTGTTGTGAATGATTGAAAGTAAATGATGCCTTTATCTTCGTAGATTTTCCATATCTCATCATTTTTCTCGATACTCATTTTAGCAGAAAGAGAATGATAAATAAGGTTGCCATTGTGGCTATCCTTCCAATAACCAAATTCCTCAAAAGAACCGGTAAATATGGTCCCATCCCGGGAAACATGCACAGATCTAATTGTTTGTCCATATGGAAGGCTGAAACGCCTGCAGCTGATTCCGTTGAATTCTATCAATCCTTCAGAATTTGCAAAGTAAATGAATCCGTTTACCGAATTCTGGCTGATTCCCCAGTTTTGATTTTCAACAGGAACATGGCTGGAAATAAACCTTTTAATATCTTGATCGTTGGATAAAGATGAAGCATTGAGGAAGGAAATCCCGGAGAGAGAAAGTAAAACAGTGATCCATAATCCGGAAATATTTTTCAGAGTTACTGACATCTGGTTAATCCATGCAAGGTTCTTTAAAGCTTTTAAATTTACAAATTATCTTTTAAAAACCTTTGTAAAGTAGTGCAATATGATTTCAGGTCAGTAGCTGAATCCCAGTTTTTGAAGACCATTTTTGATTTCCGGACTTGACATGAATAGATTCCAGATCAGACCAGATCTGTAGTTTTCGATCATAATTACCACTGGTCCCTGATCTATAGCAAGATATCGTTCGGGGTACCAGTTTTTCTGTTCACTGAAGGCATCATAAAAACCATAAATACCCCATATCTTGCTGCCAAGTTCATAATAGAAATATTTCAAGGCAGCCATCGATTGTTCCGGGGTATATGGAAAAGCTGATAGTGCGGCAGTTGGAGTAATAACTCCAAGGTCATTATTTTCCCCGGGGCTATGAGCTGCATAGCCATTAACGGAATAACTTGCACTTAATCCCCAGCAATCTTCACTATATCCTGCATACTTGTCAGGATTCCTGATACACCATTGCCAATTAATAAGGGTCTGATTAATATTTTCGTGCCAGTAATCTGCATACGAGTCTTTAAGATGTCTGGGATCTAATCCCAGGTAAGAATAATGAGTCCAAAATAATGGACCACCAAATTCTGGTGAACCATTATGGTTCAATGATAATACATAACCATATTTTTCATGTTCCTCTTTTATTGCGCCATCCCTTGCCCATCCCTTATGATAAACTACAGAAGAAACAGGAAAAGTCGGAGAAGATGCTGCAAGTACATACAATATCAAGCATTCGTTATAACCTTTTACCGGATTATTCATCTGCCAGCCATAATCAGGTGACCAGTGCCAGTAAATAACAGGTTCGCCACCTTTTGTAAACCAATTCCAATCAACTTCTTTCCATAGCGTGTCAATCCTGGCAGCAAGTGCTTTTTCCTGGTCTGATCCATTGATAAAATATTGACGTACCGCCAATAATCCCTGGACCAGGTAAGCCGTTTCCACAATATCTGCTCCATCGTCTTTCTTACTGAATGGCTTCACATTTCCAGTTTCACCATACAACCAGTGAGGCCATGCTCCATGGAACCTGTCGGCTTTTCTAAGGAAATCCAATATCTTTAAATAACGATTAATGGCTTCATCCCTGGTAATAAAACCTCTTTCAATACCTGCCAGTATTGCCATAAGACCAAACCCGCTTCCTCCTGTTGTAACAACATTCATGTCATTCTCGGGATAAATTCCGTCTACATGAAATCGCTCACGGGCCATTCCCGAATTAGGTTCAGCTCCATTCCAGAAATATTGAAAGGTTCTGTACTGAACCAGCGTGAGGAGTGAATCATCTGATATCTTTTTAAACTCTGACGCACTATATTTACCAGTTGTTTTGTCACTCTTACCGACACATCCGCTAACACCAAATATAATTAGAGCTAACAGTGTATATACTCTGAGGTTTTTCATTTTTTCAATATGTGAAGCCAAGTTTTGTCAGGCCGTTTTGTACTTCTGGGGCTGACATGAATAAATTCCATAGAAGTCCTGTTCTGTAGTTTTCAATCATACAGATAATTGGTCCCTGGTCGATTGCCAGGGTAGAGTTTGCCCACCAGCCAACAGTTACGTCAAAAGCATCGTAAAAGCCATAATTGCCCCAGAGATGATCCCCAAGAAAATAGTAATCAGTTTTCAATGCATCAAGGGATTGAGAAGGTGTGTAGGGAATAGATGATATGGCTGCTGTTGGTGTGATCACTCCAAGGTCATTGGTCGGAGATTGTGCATTATACCCGGTTGGATTATCGGAAGCAGTCAATCCCCAGATACCAGTACCATAACCAGGGTATTTTTGGGGATTTGCCTGGCAATAGTACCAGTTTATCAGAGACTGATTTACATTTTGTTCCCAATAATCAGCGTATTGATCTTTAAGGTGTCGCGGATCAAGACCCAAAAATGAATATTGGGTAAAAAACAGAGGTCCGCCATAGGCCTGACCCAATGGCAAAAGATATCCGTAATAACTACTCCCGTTTTTTATTCCTCCATTATTCGCGTAACCCATTGTATAAACATCTTGTGTAATTGTATGTGTAGGAGAAGATGCGGCCAAAACGTAAGTGATCAGGGTTTCATTGTAGCCCTGAACTTTCAGATTGTATCCATAATTAGGCGACCATTCCCAGTAGAGGGTATTTTGACCATTCGTAAACCAGTCAAATTCTACAGATTTATATAAATTATTGATCCTGCCGATTTCTGTTTTCTCTGCCACGACTGTCGAATCAAGATATTGTCTCATGCATAAAAGTCCCTGAATCATATATGAGGTTTCCACTATATCTCCACCGTTGTCCTGGGCGCTGAATGGTACCGTTTTACCGGTAACCCCATTTAACCAATGAGGCCAGACGCCATGAAAACGATCACAGGTTTCCAGGAAGCCAAGTATTTTATCCAGTCTGGATATTCCATCGGTTCTTGTAATGAATCCTCTATTAATGGCCACAATTATATCCATAATTCCAAATCCTGAGCCTCCTGTTGTTACTACATCGCCTGAGGTATTGCGTTCTCGGGCCATACCACTTGAAGGATGCCCGAAATCCCAGAAATATTTGAAGGTTTGTCGTTGTACAAGTGTTAAAAGATCATCATCCGATAATTGTGCGAACTGATATGTGGAATCGATCGCTGTAAAAAAATATGATGAAAAACCTGTGAAGGTAAATCCACCGGCAGATGTCAGTGCAGACGAAATGGATAATGAATATTTGGTCAGGCCTTTAGCCTTGCCACTATTAGTTGCAGTAAGGGTTTTGTTGTCGCTTGACAACATATAGATTAATGAGGGTCCCGTAAATGTAAATGATGATTTGTAATTGGAAGGATCCAGAGCCTGAGAAAAAATTATTTTTATATTAATTGCTTTGGGGTCAATGTTTTGTAAAGGAGTAGTTGTCATAGATTTTCCATTAAGAGTAATGGAATCAATCACTATGGAGCCTGCTATGGTGGTAAATTTAAACTGGATACCCGGAAATGTCTCCCCGTTCAATCCATGCAATGCAGAGGAAATTGACAGTGTATAATTTGTGGAGTAAAGTAGTATCGGAGTCGGTGTCAGGATGAGACCAGTTGAATTGTTTACTGGAGAGTAAGTAAAATGGATCACCGTACCGGTTGAATCATGAAGGCTGATCACCTTTTTTATGGAACTGGTATCTACCGCAATGTTGAATGTTAACTGGATGGGCTGATCATTGGGTACATTTTTTAACATATTGCCGGAACTGAGTGTGGAATTACCAATCTTTACGGTTATCAGCTGGATCATTCCTGCATTTTTATTCTGTGAGTTATCCTTCTTACACGATAATAAGCAAATGAAGAATATGAAAAGGAAGACCGGCAATATTTTATATTTCATAGCTAAAAGATAATAAATAAAAAGAAAAGGAAGGACTATTTTGCCCTCCCTTTTCAACTGACTGCAAAACTAATTATGGTTTCCCTGAATTGTACATTAGTGTGATCAGAGCAGGTGTCAGAACCGAATGATAGATGGCGACGTCATCCAATAGGCCTTTAAAATGGCCATTGGCAGGTACTGTATAATCTGCCCAGCTATCAGGAATTGTCGGACTTACCTTGTCCTGGATAAATCCAAAAACAAGTGAATTATTGGCAGCAGTCCCGGCAAATTTCAGACCGGTAGCATTTAACAGCGGAACAGGATACAGATTAAAATCCTGTGCCTTCATTTCCTGGCCATTTATATACATGGTACCAATCTTGGTAGTATGGTCATAGGTACAAACAACATGGGCCCATTGCTGAGCTAACAGACCATTGACACCTGTTCCGTTATTTGCGACAAGGTTTTTGCTGAAGGTCCATCCCTGCCATCCACCATTGTCCTTTGTAGCACCTGTGCCATCAAGCCACAAATCCTGTGAGGTACTTCCGCCTGTATAGCTGTATTGTGCTGCCAGTTTGCATTGGCCTATCTGTGCAGTAGCGCCTGTACCATATATATTACTGTTGTACTCAAATTGGAACCCATACCATCCGGCCAGTCCCAGTACGAATTGATCCCTTTTTGCAGTAGTGTCATCTTTCATCCAGAAACTTATGGAGAAGTCAGCGGAATTTTCCAATACATCCCCACCAGGAATCTCAATAAGAGATGTGGTTCCGTTAAAGCTTGCTGCCTGACCTGAAGCTGCATTACGACCTGTTACATAGGTTATGTCGGTGACACCACCTGTTGCAGCGTTATATGCTCCTGTCTGGTCATTGGCGTTTCCGTCAAAGTTCCAATAGGCAACCATTCCTGCTGGGAGAAATGAACCCACTGTAGTGAATGAACGGTTGGTCGCTGTGAGCAGCTGCCCATCGGAAGCCTTTAGCCCGGCCGAGATGGCGAGATTATATAGAGCACCATTGTCCAGATTTGCGGTAGGTGTTATGGTAACAACCGTCGCCGCAACTGTGATAGTCAAAGGGACAGAAACATTGTTATAATCCTCCGTAAGAGTTATGTTACTGGTTGTTGCAGTTGTTGCATCAACAGGAGTAGTAAAAGTGGCAGTAATGGTGGGCAATACGGGTACGTTCGTAGGAGCAGTGGCGGCATTAAGATCAATAGTGCCAACCATCAATGTCCCCAGGTTAATAGGGGCAGGATTACTTTTTTTGCAACTGTCTATTAGAAAAACAGTTGTCATCATCATTAAAACACTAAGAATTAGAATCTTTCTTTTCATAATAGTCATTTATTTAATTATACATATCGAATGGGATTGAATCATACTAATAATCAGGATTTTGTGTTAAAGAACCTTGTGAAATATCTATTTCACTCTGATGGATAGGCAATAATTCGTTTTTGCCGGGGACAAATCCCAAAGGACCAAGAACCGTGGCTGCATTTCCTGTACGGACAAGATCCCAAAACCTTTCTCCTTCCAAAGCAAGTTCATGCCGACGTTCCAGTAATATTTTATCCCTGAGCAAACTTTGATCAGTAACAATAACATCCGGCAATATCGAATTGTTCCCACCCCTGGCTCTATTTCTCACCTGATTCAAATAAATAAGGGCATTTGCCGCTTTACCATCTTCATTCAAGGCTTCAGCTGCCATTAGCAATACATCGGCATATCGGATCAACCTTCGATGGTGTGCCCATTGAGTAGGGGTATCGTTTCCCGGTGTCCACACTTTTCTGTTATAACACTGGATATTGAGAGTATCACCATTTTGATTCAGTACTATAACAGGATCGTTGGCTGGATCAGGATCTCCCTTTATATATACACCATCTATGGTATCACCCAGATCTATGATAGTACCTTTCAGTCGGGGATCACCCCGTTCAAAAGACTTCCTTAAATCAACAGAAGGCCTGTTGAATCCCCATCCCCTGTTAGGCGTCCCCCGAACTCCCTGGGTGTTAGCATATTGAGCGCCTCCACCTTCATAATCTTCTACACCCAGTGCCCCTACTTCGAAAATTGATTCGACACCATTATTACCGTTCACCCCGTTAGCGTCAATGAAATGGGGCTCAAGAGAATACTCGTTTGATTGAATAACTTTCAGAGCATATAATTCTGCATTAACAAAATCTTTCTGAAAAAGGTAAACTTTTGCCAGCAAGGCTTCTGCCGCCCCCGAAGTGGCCCTTCCCTGATCAGAGGAGCTTAGTTCACTCTTTTTTGTCAGATTGGCTTCAGCATAAAGCAGGTCTGAAACTATGAGACTATATATTTCTGTGGTTGTTGCCCGGCCAAGGTGCAATGAAGGATCAAGAGTGGTCACTTCGGGCACTCCTCCCCAGGCACGGACCAGATCGAAATAGAAGAGTCCCCTCAGAAATCTTGCCTCACCTACATAACGGTTTCTTAAAGTTGTATCCATAGGAACGACTGATACCTTTTCAATGACCACATTGGCCCATTTGATGCCCTGGTATAATGTGGCCCACCAACGATCCAAGCCATCACCAGTGGTATTGAAAGTGAAATTATCATAAGCTCCGACAGTGGTTAACTGGTCATTGGTATTGCTGCCTTTATATGCATCATCAGACATAATATCCAGAATAGGGTATCCACCTGAATTATAATACCAGTTTCTTACTGCTGCATAAACGGCATTGGTCGCCTGCAAGGCATCTGTGGAAGAGGTGGGGAAAGAAGCTTGAGTAAGGTCTCCCTGGGGATCAATCTTTAAAAAGTCGGTACATCCTGATATCAGTATGAACAGACAGAACAATATAATAATATTTATTTTCATAACAATCAGAAGGTTAAGTTAATGCCAAAGGAATAAACCGAAGTTACCGGATAGGTTCCGTAATCAATCCCGTTGGAAAGAACATCGGAGCTTCCAATTTCAGGTGTATAACCTGTAAACTTGCTAAGAGTATAAATATTGGAGCCTTTTATATAGATCCGCACCTGACTAACTGCTATCTTTCTGGTTAAAGCTGATGGCAGCGTATAACCCAGAGTTACGTTTCTAAGACGGGTAAATGATCCATCCTGAATAAACTTGTCTGAAGGCAAATAATTATTCCCTCCATACGAAGCTATGGGTTCTGTGTTGCTTGTCCCGGGTCCGGTCCATGCTCCGAGAACATGCTTTTCCCAGTTGTAAGGATCGGGTCTGACAACCTCCTTGGCATTGAATATCTTATTGCCATAAACTCCCTGGATATCAACGGAAAAGTCGAATCCTTTATAATCAGCTTCCAAATTAAGTCCTAAAATGAATTTAGGTATAGGAGATCCAATATATGTACGGTCATTGCCATCTATCTTTCCGTCGTTGTTCACATCAACAATCCGCAAGTCGCCTGGAACTGCTGTAGAAAGATGTGGATAAGCATTCAGATCCTCAATACTCTGAAATATGCCATTGGTTTTGTATCCATAAAAAGCTCCGATAGGCAATCCTACCCTGCTTTGGGTAACCGGGATCCCGTTAGCCAGATATCCACCGTATAATACTGAATCGATTCCACTGCTTCCCCCTACTTTTAATACTGTGTTCTTAATGGTTGATCCCAAAACTGTAATGCTGTAACCTACCTGTCCTATCTTGTCTTTCCAGGTAATCTTGCTTTCAAAGCCGGTGTTTTTAACAGAAGCTGCATTGAATTCTACTTTGGCACCCTGTCCGTTTCCAAGGTAGTCGGGTGTGGACAATGGGATCAGAATGTTGCTGGTGACTCTATTATAATAGTCGAATTCTCCTGTGAGTTTATTCTTGAACAGGCCGATTTCCAAACCGGCATCACCCTGAGTTGTACTTTCCCATTTCAGGTTTGGGTTACCTGAAACAGAATATGTGACAGCTGAATTTGTTGATGGTGGGTTTCCAAGAACTGTTACCACACTCTGAGTCAGAGAATATTGATTGGTATAAGCTATTTTATCATTTCCTATTATTCCCCAGCTCCCACGCACTTTTAAATTCGAAATAAAGGGTAGATTTTCCATGAAGTGCTCCTTGGAAACATTCCATCCTGCAGCAAAGGAAGGGAAATTGCCGTATCTGTTACCCGGACTGAATTTGGATGATCCGTCGCGACGAAAAGTAGCTGTTAAAATATATTTTGAATTATAGGTATAATTAGCCCGGAAAAGGTACGAGATCATTGAGTAGTTTTGATTGGGATCAACTCCATTGGAAATTGTACCAAGAGTATTAACTCCATTTGTGGGATCATATATATAATTAGGGTTGAAGTACCAGAAATCCGGTGAAGTGCGGATTATGTTTTTTCCTGTCATTGCGAAATTCTCAGATGTAGCTTTCTGCATGGTATAACCTGACACAATATCTATGGAATGAACACCAAATTGCTTATTGTAAGAAAGTGTATTTTCCCAGAGCCATGTGATATTGTCGCTATTTCCTTTGGTGAGCGTGTTCAACAGATTTTGTTGCTGAGGCGAAACAAAATATTCCGGGGCAAAACTTATTGCCTGGTTATAGGCAGCATCCAGTCCAAAGCTTGTTTTGGCTTTAAAATCTTTCAATATCGTAGCTTCTGTAAAAAGATTGCCCACTCCCCGAACCCCTTTGTTATAATTATTGGAATATGCCAGATCAGCCAGGGGATTTCCTACATTAAATACTTGAGCAAAACTACCGTCCTGATTATATGGAAGAAGATCCGGCCGGGCACGATAAGCTGAATAAGTCACATCAGGTGCATTCTGTTGCTTATAAGGAGTAATTGTTATAAAATTACTCACCTTAATATTCTTTGTCAGGGAATAAGTATTATTTAATTTGAAAGTTACTCTTTCATAACTTGACTTATCTACTATCCCTTCCTGTTTGAAATAACCTATACTTACATAATACTGATTGTTTTGAGTAGCACCGGAAGCCGATAACTGATGGCTCTGTATGGAAGCTGGATGAAAAATAAGCGATTGCCAGTCGGTATTTGGGACCAGATTGACATTATTGTATGTCGGGGTAATTTCATTAACTACGGTAGCATATTCTGGTCCGGTAAGCAAATCTATTTTTTTTGCCAATAACTGCACACTATATTCTCCTGAATAGCTAAAAACGGCTTTTCCTTCACCACTTTTTCCGGTCTTGGTGGTTACCAGAATGACACCATTAGCTCCCCTTGAGCCATAAATTGCTGTGGCTGAAGCATCTTTAAGAATTTCCATTGAGGCAATATCTTCCGAATTAAGAAATGAAATATCATCCAGAATCACTCCATCGACCACAAAGATGGGAGAGCTGTTGCCAAAAGTGCCCACACCTCTGATGCGAAGAGTTGGTATCGCTCCGGGTGCCCCGGAAGTACTTGTAACCTGAACACCTGCAACCTTACCCTGTAGTGATTGCTCAGGGTTCAGGGAAGTGATTTTTGTAAGATCAACTGATTTTACTGATGCTACCGATCCGGTCAAATCGCTTTTCTTGACAGTACCATAACCAATTACCACGACCTCGCCCAATTCCTTGGCTTCCTCGAGTAACTTTACGTTTAAGTTCGTATTGCCAGCAACCGGAATCTTCTGAGTGGCCATGCCTAACATTGAAATTACCAGAGTGTCACTCGGAGAAGCAACAATTACAAAAGCTCCTTCAATATCGCTGAAGGTGCCTCGCAATGTATTCTTAACCTGTACGGATGCACCTACAACAGGAATATTCTTATCATCAGTTATTTTCCCTTTTACAGACTGTTGAGAAAATATGGGAAATAGAATAACCTGTGAAATAAAAAACAGGATTAATTTTTTCATAAGTCAGGGACATTTTCATCAAAGTAATTAAATAACAACCTCAGGGCGAAAAAGTTGTAGTAAATTTCACTTTCTCAATGAAAATTTCCCAATGTCCTGCTACTCAACAACAGTACAACATTGATTTTTTAGCTCTTGATTATGAATAATTTATAAATTCAATTTTTCTTTTATAAATTAATGTAATGAGGGATTTTAAGAAGGTCAAATGTCAGAAACCTGATTTAATCAACCTCATACTAACTATCTGATATAGTTTAATCCAAATCCAAACGGGAATAAAGGATTGGCGGAATCATATTATGGTTTGTATCAGGTTGACCTTAAATAAAAAACCACACCTGCCGTACCGACCTTTTCAAAAAATCTGTTAAATGATCTTCTAATGGCATTCTTGTCTAGCATAATCAGGCGATTATCAACCTGACGCATCAGGGTGTTCAATACTGCTACACTTATTTCATACCCCCCTGGTTTATTGCGCAGCATCCATAGGTGACGGTTTTCATTAAGATATTGTGTACCAAGCTCCTTCAGAAATTTCAATTGTGATTTCTCATGAGCAAGGTCAAGACTACTGCGAAAATGAATATAACTCTGCAGTCCTGCCCCCAATCTGATGAGTCTGATTGAATTAAGGTATTCATCCCTGATAAGAAGGCTATCGGCCGATTTGATTTTGACATTTGTCAGCAACACTTCTTTTGAATCGAGGAATTTATTCAGGCCATCATAATCAAAAGAGTGCCTGTTTTCATAATTTTCTTTCAAGATAGAAATCATCTCCGGTGCAATATCTTTCATTAAATCGCTTATGCCTTTTATCGCTTTTTCGAAAATTGCCGAGATCATAATCCTGTCGTGCAGTCCTAACTGCAGTGATAACATTGTAGTGGTCATATTAAATAGAGGAAATTCTTCGTACTTATTATATCGCCCAAGGTTCAGTGCAAGATCGCCCATTAAGGAGCTTTTATCCCTAAATACATAGGAATTCAGAAATGAGCTTAAATCCATATTTTCACGGCTATTGCGGTTCCAGCTAAAAGCGGCTCCGGCAGTGTACCCTGCATAACTTACCGGCAAATATTGCCAGTGTCCCATATCTCCCCAATCGGTAAGCAGCATTCCCATGGCACCGTATTTTACTCCGCTTTTTACAGCTAATTCAATATTTGCGAGCATATTGTCGGTACGCCCTGTAATAGAGGTCCAGCTGCTTGTGCCGGGACATACCATATAATTCAGTCCTGATTTCTGCAGAAGCACTCCATGTTTTTCGTAAGGATAGCCCGATTCATAACCCCAGTCAAGCAGGGTGATGTCTTTTGGAATTTTTGGTATAAGCTCAGGATGCCTCAGTACAATATCACCCCACATCATCATCTTCCTGTTTTTCCCGGCAAGCATATCATGCATTTTCAGAGCATAATCGAGATACACCTGGCCTTCACCCTTTTGCTGGCAAGCTTCCTTGCTTTTCCCTTTTCCAAGCTCAAATGGCTCATCAAGATTTACGTTGAAGTTAGGAGATGTAAAATTGGGTAACAGGTCATCGGTCATTTTTGTAACAAGCCCGATGCTTCGCGGATCAACCGGATCAATTGTCCCTTTCATGTTCATCAGGCCCATGATTTTGTAACCGCTCGGACATTCAGCGAGGTCTTTAAACTGATCAGTTGCCAGCCATGCCATCATATGTCCGAGTGAATTCTGATTAGGAACAAAGTCAATGAAATGGCCCCTGCAAAAAGTATCCAGTGTCTGAATCTCTTCTCCTGTTACCGGGGTTTCTTTTCCTTCCCACAGGTTTTTAAATGATGGATAAGCAAATGAGAAACCTTCAACATATAGCTCAAAATGATTATATTTCAGATCAGCAAGTAATTGTAAAATACCCATCAGCGTTTCTTTAGTTGGTACTTTATCTCGGCTTATATCCAGCATAAGGCCCCTGACGACAAGATCCGGCGAATCTTCTATATATACACACGGAATTTTGCCGGAGTAGTTCTTTGCGAGTACTTTTAGAGAGACTAAAGCATAATACAAACCCTGCTTATCACTGTACTCAATTACTACTTTGTCAGCTTTTATATCCATATTATATCCCTGAACCGGTAATCTCTTTGAATATTTAAACTGAAAATTATCCCCAATTCCGGAAAACCTGGTTTTAGCATCAGGAAGCATTTTCAGCAAAACTTCAACTTCCTCTTTCAATGAATCAGGAGTTGAATAAACGATTGTCGAAGGAAAAACAAAATATCCGCTGGTGAATTTTACTTTCTGAGGTACAGGCAGCAAGTTCAGAATTTCAACACATGCCGGTGTTTTATCAGAATCTGCAGAGATTGTGATAGTCTTCAGTCTGGCATCAAGTTGTTTATCCAGTTTTGTCTGCTTGTTCTCCATGCTATTATAACTGGCATACAGAAAAACAATAAGGCAGAGCATAAAACCCAGGACTATGTAAATAAAATAGCGGATAATTTTGAATAACTTTCTCATTGAAAACCGATTAATAGAAAAATAAAACGGAAAATATTAACGTGAAATCTTTCGATAAAAATAATTAATTATGAATGTCAAAAAGTGGAATTAAGATTTATTTTCAGGCTGCTGAAAACTGTGAACCTTTTTAAGACTAGTTAATCAACTATAAGGGATTGCCTTCGGCGATCCCTCATTGGGACACCCAGCAAAGCCAGAACAAACCCTTTCGGGTTATGTTTATTTCACTTCTGCCACTTTTGAAAGCAAGCTTTCAACGTGTCTTCAGTAAAATAAACAACCCCGCTGTTCACGGGGTTTGTTCAGTCTTTGCGGAGAGAGGGGGATTCGAACCCCCGGTACAGTTTCCCATACGGCAGTTTAGCAAACTGCTGGTTTAAGCCACTCACCCATCTCTCCAATATAATTAAGAACATTTTTGTATTATAGCAGTTTATCCGCCAACTGGGGGATGGTTTAAGCCACTCACCAATCTTTTCAAAAAATTATACTGCCTGGCGTACAAGGCGCGACAAAAGTATGAAAACAAGGATAAAGTGCAAAATAATTCAAAATTTTATTTTAAGCCCGCCAGCAAACTGGTGATCAGTTTGAAATTTTCGATAGTCTCTTCGTCAAAATCAGTGACTTTGATCTTTCCTTCTTTCACATTTGCAAGAAATCTGCTCAATAAGAAATTCCTGGGAAGCTCCTTTTCTCTGATATATACTGAATTCGGTATCGTAATTCCTTCTCTTGATTCCAGAAGATGGTTTTTAAAGTCAAGAGTTGATAAGATGTCTTCGGAATTTAAAAAAGCCCCGGGCATTCTTATTATAATTTCCTTGCTTTTGTTATCCGTTCTGAAGACAGAGCTCTTCAGCAGATCAGCCATCTTTATCTCATCATCATTTTCAAAAAGCAATACGGCAAAATCCATCCCCCAACCCATCATTATATTACATAAGAGCGGGATGGAAGAGACATTGGTAGAAGGTATTACGCAAACCTTGCCCTTAAATCCGGTAAGAAGGATAATTGCATTCAACATATAGAATGACCCGGTATCATTTACGATCAGGTTTATTCTCTCAGAGGAAAATCCATCACCTCCCATCGGATTCCCGAGAATGCTCTGTAACGGGGTAAGAGTATCAGGAGAGGCGGATGCTAACTGCAATGGATCAAGTATCCGTGATGTGCTTCTCATGCTGTCAAGATCATCGCGCTGAACTGCCAGAACGCGATGTAGTTTGTTAATCTCAACAAGATGAGGGGAATGAGTTGTATAAATAACCTGGATTTTATCTTTAATAACCTCAAATACCTTAAGTACATCCTCCTGAGCCCTTGCATGAAGGCTCACTCCGGGTTCATCGACCAGCAGCACCATTTGTTTATCTACAATACTGGCTGAGGCCATTAATTCCATATAGAATGATAAAAACCATCTGACACCCCTGCTTCGCTGCTTTGGATAAAGCCTTTCGCCTTCATCCTTGATCCAGAATTCAAGGTATGGTTTACCCGCTTTCCCTTCATAGGAGGCACTATAATGATCCAGCTCAAACTGAATATGAATTTTATTGTTTCTACCTATCGACTGCTGCCAGAAATCATGGAAATTATGTGTAAGGGTTTTATTCAGGTTTTCAATTTTCTGCTTCAGGATGCGACTTGATGGTTGCTGGAAAAAGGAATAGTCGAGCTGGGCCAGTGAAAGAAAATTTCTGGCAGCTTTATAACCTTCAACATTTTCATTACCACTGACAATATCTTCCATGTCAATCCTGTTTGGCAGCAGACTTCCGAAATCTTCAAACAATTCAAAAACAGGGCAGTACTCAAAATATCTCTTACCCAGGATGGCACTATTGTAATGTGATTTATATGACTGAATAACCTCATTCACTTTATTCTCAGCCTCTTCCTCAGTGAAACCATCTATGATATATCCGGAAAACGCTATATGGCTGTCAAGCTCAGCAGTTTTTATCTCTTTCTCTGATCTCGTTTTCCGGTAATCGTACAGAACCTCTTTCCATTCATTATCAGCGTCATCTTCAATAGGTCGCATAAGAAGAGTCATTCTCTGATGGCGTTCTTCCAGTTTCAGTGAGAGTTCCTTAAGGTGAACATCGATTTGCAGACATCTGTCCAGAAGTTTTTTCCATTTTTCACCGGCTCTTTTTACCGGCTGCTTCTTTAAAAGGATTTCGTTAAGCTCTGTTTTCTGGCTTTTTAACTGATTTAGTTTGTTTTTTAATCCAGGGAAATGATTGTTCTTAGGGCTTTCTTCCTCTGAATGTCTTTTTCGGAACAACCTGAAGCTGAGTTTTTTCTCTTCCTCAGGCAATAGCTTCCGCCGGAGATCATTTTCTTCTTCTGCAAGTTTTGAATATGCTGCTTCCTGATCAACGACAGAGACCATCTCTTCTTCAAGCTTTACTGTAACATCATTAAGGTAGATCCTCCATGCATCTTCAAGGGAATCAAGATACTGGCTGATTTCTCCGCTTATGTATATTTCAGACGAAAGATCCGCTATCCAGCTCCTTGTCAGTTCAAGCTGTGTCAGACCTGACAACAATTCCTTTAATTCTGTGCCGGGATTATCCGTTATTTTAATCAGCCATCCCTTTGGAATAGTGAACCTGCAACTGACCTCAGGCAGAGAAAGGTCGCTTCGGAGAACATCTTCGGAGATAATTCCTGTATAAAAAACTTTCAATCCCTCCAGAACTGATGTCTTTCCTGATTCATTTTGGCCGATCAGGCATGTAATATTATCGGGTGAAATATTCTGCCACCCGGTATCAACAATTGACCTGAAATTCCTTATTCTGAAGGATTTAAGCTTCATCATTACACTATGATTTATAATTGAAAACCAATAACCAGGACATCATCTACCTGCTGGACATTGCCTTTCCATTCATTAAATGCGCTTTCAAGATTTTTTTTCTGCTGCGACATGGGAAGCTCTTCTAATGAGTGAATTATACGCTTAAAATGCTTATACTTAAATTTCTTATCTGTTATTTCACCAAACTGATCTGAGAAACCATCTGAAAAAAGATAGAATGAATCACCGGCTTTTGTTTCTATGCAGGTATTGGTAAAAGAAGCCTCTTTTACAGGTGCAACTCCAAGTGTCATTTTATTGGGTCGGTATTCAGTTAGTTCCCCGTTTCGTATCATGATAAGAGGTCTGTTAGCGCCTGAATATTGAAGTACCCCCGTGGTATTATCAATTATACATAAAGCAATATCAATGCTATCCTGGGTATCCCCGAAGTTCCCAGTCTGATGAAGCGCCTGCATTATTTTCTCGCGCATAAGGTTAAGTATCCTGTTGGCATTTAAACTAATGTCGCATTGCATTATCTCATTCAGAAAACTTATTCCAAGGATGCTCATAAGCGCCCCTGGAACACCATGTCCGGTACAATCACCTGCGGCAATGCACATTTTCTGTTTGGTGCGGAAAGCATAATAAAAATCACCGCTCACAATGTCACGGGGAAGGAAAAGAATAAAAAAATCTTTAAGCCTTCCTTTAAGCATAGACGGGTTAGGCATCAACGCACGTTGTATCATCTGTGCATAACGGAGACTGGCAGTATGATCATTCGCACCCTGTTCGGGGATCAATGAAAGCAGATCAGAATTATCTTGCTTTTCGGCACTCATAGGAGATTCTCATTAATACGGGCAATAAATATACATCATTTTTAATCCCGTTCTACCTGCTTTTGCACATTTTAGCTAACCCTTCTTTTAAGAAGTACTACATTCTCAACATGATGGGTATGCGGAAACATATCAACAGGTTGCACTTCCTTAACAAAATAATCGCCTGAAAACAATTGTATGTCACGCGATTGCGTTGAAGGATTACAACTTATATATACTATTTTATCAGGAGCAGCTGCGGAAATGATTTTTATTACATCTTCGTGCATTCCGGCTCTGGGAGGATCAGTGATAATAACATCAGGTTTCCCGTTAGAATCAAAGAATGAGGAAGTAAGGACATCTTTCATGTCGCCGGCAAAGAAATATGTATTAATTATACCGTTTATATCGGAATTAATTTTTGCATCCTCTACAGCTTCCTCTACATATTCAATGCCAATTACCCGGGCAGCAGACGCAGCAATGAAGTTGGCTATAGTTCCAGTTCCGGAATAAAGATCATATACTATTTCTTTGCCTGTGAGGCCTGCAAAATCCCTGGCTATCCTGTAAAGCTCCAATGCCTGCCGGGTATTTGTCTGGTAGAACGATTTTGGTCCTATTCTGAATTTGAGCCCATCCATTTCCTCAACCAAATGATTATCACCCTTATAAAGTATTGGATCCTGGTCATTAAGAGAATCATTTCTTTTCGAATTAATAACATACATCAGTGATGTGATCTTCGGAAATTCAGAAGAAAGAAAATCAAGCAGACCGGTTCGTTTCTCAACATCATCGTGAAAAAAAACAACTATGACCATAACCTTGCCATCCAGTGAATTGCGTATAACGATATTCCTGAGAAAACCCTTTTGTTCGCGAAGATCAAAAAATTGCAGTTTATGCTCATGTGCATACTGTCTTACACCATTTTTAATTGAGTTTGATGGTTCAGGCTGAAGATGGCATTCTTTTATATCCAGAACTTTATCAAAAAGCCCCGGAATGTGAAAACCAAGGGCATCTTCCTTTCCAAAGTCAGAGGATGAGTCCACCTCCTCTTTTGTGAGCCATCTTTTGTCAGAAAATGTGTATTCCAGCTTATTCCTGTACAGAAAGATTTCAGAAGAGCCCATTATTGGCATGATTTCAGGAAGGTCAATCTTCCCGATCCTGGTCAGATTATCAAGCACCTGTTTTTGCTTATACTTAAGCTGAAGATTATACGGGAGATGCTGCCACTTGCAGCCGCCGCAAACTCCGAAATGGATGCACCTTGGTTCAATCCTGTCAGCTGAGTATTCGTGAAACTTTACCACTAAGCCTTCAAGATACTTTTTCCTTTTTTTAATGACCCTTATATCAACAATATCACCCGGGATGAGCATAGGAACAAATACTACAAGATTTTCCACCCTTGCGAGCGCATTCCCTTCTGACCCGATATCAGTGATTCTCACCTTTTCCAAAAAAGGCAATTCCTTTCTTCTTCCCACTTTTCTGTCTTTCAAATATTTATTACCTTTCCCTAAACCGCACAAATATAACTGAAGTAACAATAAACCTGATGACCAGAACAAATAAAATTGCCACAAAGACGCCAAGACACGAAGGTTCACTAAGTTAATTAAAAGTTCTCCTTGGTGTAACTTTGCGCCTTCGCGCCTTGGTGGCAGATGGTTTTGTTTCTCTTTTTTTGACTGCCATACTTTTTCTATATTTGCAGACATTTAAAAGTTTATATGGTTTCGGTTCAGGATATCTCGGTTTCATTCGGCAGCTTCGATTTGCTAACAAATATCTCCTTTCTGATAAATGAGCAGGACAGGATCGGTCTTGCAGGCAAGAATGGTGCCGGAAAATCGACTTTGCTGAAGATCATTTCAGGAAATCAGAGCCCGACTTCAGGCCAGATTGATATGTCAAAAGATGTTACAATCGGGTATCTTCCACAACAGATGAAAGTAGATGACACCACCACTGTGATTAATGAAACCATAACTGCATTTTCAGAACTCATAAGCCTTTCTGAAGAAATTGAATATTGCAGTTCTGAAATTGCGAGAAGAGAGGATTATGAATCTGCCGATTATCTAAAACTTTGCGATCATCTCACGGTAGTTGAGGAGCGGTACAGGATGCTTGGTGGGACAAACTATATGGCGGAAGCCGAGGTAACACTTCTCGGTCTTGGGTTTGAACGGAAAGATTTTGACAGGCCAACCATGGAGCTGAGCGGTGGATGGAGAATGCGTATTGAACTGGCCAAGATCCTTCTGAGGAAACCTTCTCTTTTTCTTCTTGATGAACCTACCAACCACCTCGATATTGAATCGATCCAATGGCTTGAAACATTTCTTGCAGGGTACCCGGGTGCTGTGGTACTTGTATCTCACGACCGTGCCTTCCTTGATAATGTAACCAGAAGGACAATTGAAATCTCCCTGGGCAAAATTTATGATTACAAGGCCTCCTGGTCGAAGTATCTTATATTGAGGGAGGAAAGAAGGGAACAACAGATCGCCTCTTACAGGAATCAGCAGAAAATGATTGAAGACACTGAAAAATTCATTGAACGATTCAGGTATAAAGCAACAAAGGCAGTTCAGGTTCAGTCGAAGATCAAACAACTCGATAAAGTTGAAAGGCTGGAAGTTGATGAAGAAGATAAAAGTGCCATAAACCTGCGGTTTCCTCCGGCACCACGTTCGGGAACAGTTGTAGTGGAGGCTGAAAATCTCACAAAAAAATACAGAGCACTCACAGTACTTAATAAAATTGATTTCAAAATCTCCAGAGGAGAGAAAGTTGCGTTTGTCGGCCGCAATGGGGAAGGAAAAACTACATTATCGAAGATAATCATTGGTGAAATCGATTGGTCAGGTTTTCTTAAGATCGGCCATAATGTTAAAATCGGGTATTTTGCACAGAATCAGGATGTTCTGCTTGATGAAAGCCGGACGGTGCTTCAGACAATTGATGATATTGCAAAAGGCGATATCAGGACAAAGATCCGTGATATGCTTGGAGCATTTTTATTCAGGGGAGATGACGTCGAGAAAAAGGTTAAAGTCCTTTCCGGCGGTGAACGCGCGAGACTTGCCCTGGTAAAACTGCTGCTTGAACCGACCAACCTTCTTGTTCTTGATGAACCAACGAATCACCTTGATATGCGTTCAAAAGATATACTTAAACAGGCCCTTATCAAATATGATGGCACATTAATTGTAGTATCACACGACAGGGATTTCCTTGACGCGATTGTGAGTAAGGTTTATGAATTCAGACATAACAAGATAAAAGAAAACATCGGAGGAATCTATGATTTTCTGAGAAAGAAAAAGATTGAAAACCTTAAGGAGATTGAGAAGAAAGACAAAGTCAAAAATGAACTCGTTCAGGAAAATATGTCATCTAATAAGCAGAAATACCTGGAGAAAAAAGAATACGAACGAAATCTGAGGAAACTGAGAAAGAGGCTTGAGGAATCGGAAATTGCCATCGAGAAGATTGAAACTGAGATTATTGCAGTTGACAAATCATTCATGGAGCCCGGAAATACTTCTGAAGCTCATGAGATAGATTACAAAAAATATCAGGAACTTAAGGAACAACTGAACGATGAGATGAACCGTTGGGCTCAATACAGTCAGGAGGTTGAAGAGTTTTTACAAAATAATTATTAAAAATGGATCTGCTTCAGTTTGAAAAAGAATACAGGGTGCATGTTTACGAAACCGGACCCAACAGTAAACTTAATTTGTATTCTCTCTTTAACTATATGCAGGATATCGCCTCCGACCATGCTATTAAACTTGGATTCGGAAGGGATGACCTGATGAGAGACAATCGGTTCTGGGTACTTTCAAGGATTTATGCTGAGATAAGTAAGTTGCCGTTATGGGAAGACTCAATTATAATTAAGACCTGGCCAAATGGCACAGATAAGTTATTTGCCCTGAGAAATTATGAAGTAAGATATCCTGATGGGACTCACATTGCCTCCGGAACATCATCATGGCTTATCCTCGATCGGACCACCAAAAAGGTACAAAGGCCTGATTCGATACTCTCTCAATACAACCCTGAGCTGCATGCTGAAACCTCTCCTGTCAGATATGCTGAAAAAATTGAACCTGCATTGGAAAATGGCTGGCTCTCTCCGTTATTCAGGGTGAAGGTCAGCGACCTGGATGTAAACCTGCACACAAACAATGTAAGATACCTTAAATGGGCAAGTGATTGTTACGATCTTGATTTCATAATGAACAATGACCCTCAATCTGCTGAAATCAACTATCTTGCAGAATCAAAGTTCGATGAGGAGATCATAATAAAATCATCAGTTGAAAATGAAACCGGCAGTTTCCATAGTCACTCAATTTTCAGAACCAGTGATAATAAGGAACTTTGCAGAATAAGAATTGGATGGAAAAAAAGTAACAACAAATAATATACTAAATTTGGGCATGAAGAAGAGTTTTTCCATAACAACCATTTGTTTTCTGATATCAGGTATTCTGGTTGCCGTAGTATTCAATTCGTGCAAAACCACTCAGAAGACGGTTGATTATAAAGACCTGTCCTATCTCTATAATCCTACAAAAAGTCCGATCAACCCACGATATAATGTTATCAATCAAACAGATGATGCATCGACGCTTTCTGTTATGTTTGCATCAAGCGATCTCTTTTTCTCTGAAGCTAACCCACAGGGTGTTCCAACGGCATCTGTCTTAATAACGGTTAAGCTTTATAGTATGAACCAGGGCAGATCCATTGCAGATACGGCTGTATTAAATTTAAGTATTGTCAAAGAGACAGGAAAATCGGAATATATTTTTAATATGCCTCTGAAAGTTGAAAAGGGAACGGAGTACCTGGCTGAAATAAAAATTCTTGACAGGCTCAGACTCCTGATTACACAGGATTTTGTTCAGTTTAATACCTTATCCTACACCAACAGGTACAATTTCAGGGTTCAGAGTCATTTCGATAAAAATGAACTTTTCAGTCCCGTGCTCAGACTTGACGAATATATCAATCTGCTTTATTCACGCGGGCACATTGACAGCCTGTTCATCTCCTTCTACAAACCCTTCAGGGAGGTGCCTGATCCGCCGTCAATGCTTCTTCCCGAAAAAACTCTCGACTATGACCCCCAGCAGGTTGTTGCAATCCCATATTCCGATTCCTTGCCTATCATGTTCCCTAAAGAAGGCATATATTTATGTTCTGTCGACAGAAATATTAAGGATGGATTCACTTTTTTAAATCTTGGTTCTACATATCCAAGAGTAACAACGCCCGAGAAGATGATAGAGCCATTGGTCTTCCTTGCATCTCAGGATGAAATGGCAGATCTGAAATCGGCAGTAAAACCAAAGGCAGCGCTTGATGATTTCTGGATCAAATGCGGCGGGAATGTAGATAAAGCACGTGAACTTATCCGGATATTTTATACCAGGGTGCTTTACTCTAACTACTATTTTACCTCATATAAAGAGGGTTGGCGGACTGAAAGAGGAATGGTATACATTATTTACGGACCACCCGACAAAGTCTATAAAACGTCTGAGGGTGAGGCCTGGGGATATAAGAAGCCGGTAATAAAATCAAAATGGGGAGGAAGATTTGCGGTAACAAATTCTTATCTGTACTTCAATTTTAGAAAAAGAGAAAATGTTTTCTCCGATAATGACTTTTACCTCAGCCGCAGCGAAACTCTTGTCACTTACTGGGATAAAGCTATTGAGAACTGGAGGAAAGGTATTGTATTCCGGCTCGATAACCCCAAGGGAATTTGATGCCGGTCATTAAAAATATTTTCATCATATTAATCGACATATTCTAAATCGCTTGAAAATCAATTTATTTACCCCATCCCCAGGGGGAGTAAATTGATTTTCTTCGCTCCCCTTGGGGCGGGGTAAACGAAGAAAATCAATTATTTTTTTATATAATATAAACATATGCAGAAAGAAACAGATTGTATTTTTGGATTGCATGCTGTGATAGAAGCCATAAAAGCCGGAAAGCAGATCGATCGGCTCCTGGTAAAACAAGGTCTCCAGGGGGCTCTTTATCATGAACTTATGACAGAAGTTAAAAATCATAATATTGTTTACCAGATTGTACCAGTTGAGAGGATAGAGCTGGTGACAAGAAAAAACCATCAGGGTGTTCTTGCATGGCTCTCAGTTATTGAATATCAATATATTTCCAATTTGCTTCCCATGATTTTCGAAAAGGGTGAAGATCCTTTGATAATTGCACTGGATGGTGTTTCCGATGTCAGAAATTTTGGGGCAATTGTACGAACAGCTGAGTGTCTGGGAGCCCACGCAATTGTTATTCCTGAAAAAGGTTCGGCCCGGATAACGGCAGATGCAGTTAAAACTTCAGCAGGCGCTCTGCATTCATTTCCAGTATGCAGGGAAAAAAGCATCGTCCGCAGTATAGAGTATCTGAAAGAATCGGGGCTCAAGGTTTTTTGTGCCGGTGAAAAATCGGGAAAGTCAGCCTCAGAAACTGATTTGACAGGACCTTCGGTACTTATTCTTGGAGCTGAAGATAAAGGTATAAGCCGTGAACTTTTGGCATTATCGGATTATCAGATAAAGATCCCGATGACTGGCACGATAGGTTCACTTAACGTCTCTGTAGCCGCCGGTATTCTCCTTTACGAGATAGTAAGACAGCGTTCAGTATAATTTTTATTCGATAATGTTTCTTATCCTTTGATCGAGCATTTCCTGATCAGCGGTAAATGAAGCAAGTCCTGCAAGAGTAAGCAATGTATCGGGAGCAATTTTCCCTTCACTTATTTTTTTCTCCCACCTGGAATGTACCGGAATTTTCCCGTCGGAAGTTATGAAGCTCTTCTCTTCTTTCGTGAGGGAAGGGAACATATCCTCACAACCCTCTTCATGTGCAATGTGAATGAGTTCGGGACCTGATGCAGGTATTTTAGATGCCAATCTTTCAGAAAACTTAAGAACTTTATTATCAACATCCCAGAATTTCTCAATGTGTGCATCTTTTGCCGATTCAAAAAGACTGACATCATAATTTTCATGAGTGCGGGAGAAAAATTTCCCCTTTAATTCCTTATGACCGGCGGCAGCAACTTTTGGAGGCATGGTAAACACATCTACGCCTGCCAGAAGTTCCAACTGATTGAAATTCCTGAGGCTTGCAGCTATCTGTTTGGTTTGCCATGGGTTTTCTGCACTGAGGCCTGTTACCCAGTTCTGAGAAGAGATCACTGCTTTCTCCCCGGCTCCTGAGCCGTCTCCAAGCTTATTGTCAATCATATATGCGCCTATTCTGCCAAGAAAAACATTCACATAATCGGGTCTTGATACTCGTGTCACGAGTACATTTTCACGGGCGCTGAAGCCAAGTGTGAAATTTATTTTTACTCCTGAATCCTTAAGAAGTCTAGCTCCTATCAATCCTTCAGCCGTATAGGGAACTTTAACAATAAATTGTTCCGGACAAATATCATGAAACCTTCTTCCATAGTTTTGAATGGCTTTAACATCATGCGCAGTATCAGTGTGAAGTTCAACACTTACGAGTCCACCGAATTTCAAAGCCAGCCGGAGAGCATGTCTGGCATTCAGAATAAATGCTATCTCCTTAACTCTTTCTTCCTGTGGGAGATCCCTTACTACACTTTTTGCCTCTGAAATAAAAATATCATATAAACCCTTTTGTATTTCATTATTAAGCAAGGAATTATTTGTTGTCAGGGCGGCCATCTCCGAGGACCAGTTTGCTTCTGCCTCCTCAACATCACCCGTGTCGAGCCAGAGTTCAGTGCCCGTACCAACAAGTGATTCCCAGAAAGGGTCACTTTTCCCGGTAACATGTTTTTCATTCAGATTCTTCCAAACAAAATCGCTAATTCTGGTATTTATGTCAGCCATGGCTTCAAGTATTGATGTGAAATTAATTTATTTCGTTCTTCGATAAAATATTAAGGTCCTCCCCTGATGGTTGCTGGAAAATCTTAAGTCCGAACTCATGCATTATTGCCAGAAGGTGTTCAATTATCTCTGACTGCAGGTTTTCATAATGGACAAACTGCGTTTCTTTTGTAAACATATTAATTTGTAACTGCAGACCATTCCCGGTGTACGGTTCATGTTTCAGAATAACTGTCTGGCTTTTATCAGTATAAGGATGCTGTTTTAGAAAAGCCTCAGCATAAAATCTGAAAATTCCCAGATTAGTAATCCTTGAATAATTGAAAAAAGGAGTATCATTAGTTTTCGAATCTTTTCCTGAAAGAAGAGTTCTTCTTCCTGCAGAGTCAAAGACTTCTTTCAAACCCTCAACCTTTATGAGCCTTTCTTCCAACTCATTATCAAGAAACCTGACACTCTTTATATCAATGGATATCGATCTTTTTATCTGTCTGATCCCGGCTTCCTCCATCCCTTTCCAATTCTGAAAGGAATCATTTACAAGGGAATAGGTTGGAACAGTAGTTATTGTTTTGTCGAAATTCTGAACCTTTACAGTATTTAACGTAATATCCGAAACAATTCCGTCTACATCACGCTTCGGAATTGAGATCCAGTCGCCGACTTTAAGCATTTGATCAGCCGAAAGCTGAATACTAGCCACCAGCCCAAGTAAAGTATCCCTGAAAACAAGTATCAGAACAGCCGCCATCGCTCCTAATCCGCCAATAATAGTGGTGATATCTTTCTGGAAAAGTACCGATACAATAATAAGGATGGTAATAATTACAATAAATATCTTAAGAAGCTGAACATATCCTTTTATATGCCTGTGTTTGGCTATGGGCAGTGTCTTATAGATTTCATGCCAGGCTTCAATAAATGAGTTTATGACAACCATCCCTATCAATACAATATAAATATATGTCAGTTTATGAATAAAGAGCAGCCATGTTGAATATCCCTTAAGTGCCCATGCTGCCATAAACCAAATAACAAGTGCAGGTGCAAAATGTGATAACCTTGTAAAAACTTTTTGCTCAAGGAAAACATCATCCCAGGTGGTGCTGGTTTTTTTGACGATCCTGGTTACAACATTAAGGATGATGGCTTTAGCAATAATGTTTGAAAGCCAGCTCAAAAATATAACAATCAGTACAAGAGCTATCGTGCTGAGAAACGAAGAAAGGCTGTAACTAAATCCCGCATGAACAAATAAATCTTTAAACCATATGGCAGGATCGTTCATTAAAGGCATATTAGTATTGTAAATATTTAGTGGCAAAAATAGATAAATTATCAATCGGTCTGAATGAATATTTTTAGCTTTACGTAATTCTTATAAAAAAAATTGGTATGAGAACAATCATTTCATTCATTTTGTTTAGTGCTTTAATTACTGTTTCAGCACAGGAAAGTTTTAATAAGTATTTTACCGACAAAGTCTTAAGGTTTGATTTTATGCTTGCAGGAAATAGCGAAAAGACTGCTGTTTACCCGGTTGGACTGAAGGAAGAACCTTTCTGGGCAGGATCAGAAACCAACCTTATAAATCCTTTCAATTCGGGAAATTTCAAATATGAAGTTTATGATGCTGGCACGAATACTCTTATCTATTCGAGGCCTTTCTGCACACTTTTCCAGGAGTGGCAGACAACTGCTGAAGCAAAATCTGTTGACAGAAGTTTCTATGAAGTGGCAACAATGCCCTACCCCAAAGAAAAAGTCAGATTCATTCTCAGCAAGAGAGAACGGAATGGATTATTCTCAAATCTCTATGAAACGACAATTGATCCGGCCAGCTACTTCATCAGGAAAGAGAATCCCTTAAATGTCGCCGTAACAAAAGTTTATGGCTCCGGTGATCCTCATACATCAGTCGACCTGGCATTTATTGCGGAAGGTTATAAAGCAGATGAAATGGGAAAATTCAGGGAAGATGTAAAAAAGATGGCTGATATTCTTTTTGCAGAAGCGCCATTCTCTGATTATAAGGATAGATTTAATATCTGGGCTGTAGAAGCAATATCACAGGATTCAGGAACAGATGTTCCCGGCGAGCATATTTATGTAAATACAGCATTGAATTCGAGCTTTTATACTTTCGACATTGACCGTTATCTTACTACTCAGGATATCAAGGCCGTAAACGATTATGCGGCAGCTGTCCCTCACGATAACATTATCGTCCTTATTAACAGTACAAGGTATGGCGGAGGTGGCGTTTACAATTACTATACCGGAACCACCACCGGAAATCAACTCTCACCAAAGGTTTTCATCCACGAATTCGGACATGGATTTGCAGGGCTGGCAGATGAATATTACACATCAACTGTAGCATACGATGAATTTTATCCTTTAAATGTGGAACCATGGGAACCAAACATAACAACTATGGTCAACTTTGGAGCAAAATGGAAGAAGATGATCGCAAAAGACATTCCCATACCAACTCCTCCTGAAGAAAAATATAAAGATGTAACCGGTTTGTTTGAAGGGGGAGGCTATTCTGCAAAAGGAATATTCCGCTCAGAGATGGATTGCCGGATGAAAAGCAATGGCCCGAAGGGCTATTGTTCAGTCTGTCGTAATGCAGTTAAGGAAACGATTGAGTTCTATTTAAAATAAAAACAGGTTTTAGGGACGTTGCATGCAACATCTTTACAACCTGTTTTTTCAAATTGTTTTAAATGCTCTTCCTGTCGAAAAGATAGAACAATACAAGACTGAGGCCACCGAACAGAAAGATCATTGATACATAATCGGGACCATTATGCATAACCTCCATTGAATCAAGAACAGCTCCGGCGATAATGCCAACTCCTATTCCCATAAATAGCATACCTATTTTAAGAGTAAATTTGTTCCAGTTGAGCCAGGAATTTTGACCTTCCTTGCCTGTGTTGAATAGACTGGCATCTGCTCCCTTGTCGATGAGTGCCATCCTCTCCTTGTTACGGGTAGTAACATGAACGTAATAAATGCCGAACACTGTGGCGAAAAATGCGATAAAAGCTACTAATACTTCCATGACCTTAATTATTAATTATTGATTAAGAACCCTTTTTGCTCCTTTAGACTACAGCAGTCTGATTCTGGTTACAAAAAAAGATTAAAATTATTTCTGACCATTTCGGTAACCAATTTATATCTTTACTCGTCAAACATGCAGAATGGGTTATAAAGGTGACATATATTACATTGAGCAGATCCTCGCCGGTAACAGCAATTCGTTCAGCTACATTGTTGACAGGCATAAAGACAAGGCATATAATCTTGCCTTCAGGATATGCGGCAACCATGAAGAGGCTGAGGAACTTGCGCAGGATTCATTTTTAAAAGCCTATAGGTCACTTAAGAGTTTTCAAATGAAAAGCAGTTTTGCAACATGGTTCTACAGAATAGTATATAATACTTCAATCTCACACGTGCGAATTAAGAAAAAAGGTGTTCTTTCTCTTGAGGATTTCCCGGCAGACGCTACAGATTTCATTGGCAGCAATACAACTGAGGAAGAAGCAGAAAATGAATATCGGAGTTCTCTCGTTAACTTTGCTCTTCAAAAAATCAATGAAGAGGAAAGAGGCCTTGTAAGCCTTTACTATTATGAGGAGATGAACACAGATGAGATATCGGATATTACCGGAATAAGCAAATCTAACATCAAAGTAAAATTATTCAGGGCAAGGCAGAAGATGCTTGAAATTATTGAAAAGGTTGAAAAGAAAAAATTAATATATCATGAATAACCTGGAAAAACACACTGATGATCTTCTCAGCAAGTATATTACATCTGAGCGGATTGAAAAAGCGCCTGAGGGATTTACATCAAAAGTAATGACACTGGTCAGGTTGGAAAAGTCACATTTAGTGTATGAAGAAAGATCATGGAAGAAAAATCTTGTTCCGGTGCTATCAATTGTTGTTACCGTTTTATTAATAGTATCGGCTTATCTGATCCCATCAGGTAAAACTGATCCAATTTCCAATCCGGTCCTGAGTTTAATAAAAACCCTGAAGCTTTCTTTCCCTGATGTAAATATATCATCAATTTTCCGCTTTTCTCTTCCTTCTGTAATGATGTATGCGATTATCGGAATTATAATACTTACGGTATTCGACCGTGCTTTATTCAGGGTATTTCACAGGGAGAAGTAGATTCTAATCGCCACTTGGTCGTTTCGCTTCCTTAAGGTTGTCTAAAAAGTCCTTTGTGTACCTTAATGTAAACCCTAGTGTGACTTGGTGGTTAGAGATAATTCATTGAACCACAAAGGATCACAAAGTAAGGCACAAAGTAATACAAAGGGGGAAAATAATATTTGTTGTCTTTTCAGACAAACCCGTAGAATGGCAATTTACAGACTTTCAACTTTTGAGTTAAGTCCTTTTGCATTAAGTGATCTGCTCATTGCATTAAGCACCTCCACGACCCCTAATTTCACCTCGCAGCTTCCCTTAAAGTGTACAATAAGAGCGCATTGCTCAGCCTGCACTGCGTCGTGGCCACAAACTTCCACCAGAGATTTGATAACGTGATCGAAAGTGTTTATGTCATCATTATAGAGAACCAGCGAAGACGATTCACTGCCGCTATTCCACTTATCATTCTTATGTAAAGTTTTTTCCTTCATTTCAGTTTTTCAAATAGTTTTTTTGCCGTTTCAACTGATATCTCTTTTTCCCCTCTCCTTGCAACCACCTTTGAATCCCTGTAGCCATTCCGGTTTAAAAGGTCGGCATACTCGGCAGCCGTTTCAAAAGTAATAAATTTTCCAACCAAATAAGCAATTTCACCGTCTTCAAGAAATTGAATATCCAAACCCTTGCTTCCGGCAACTTTCTTTATTCCTTCTACAACATCTGGCGTCAAAGGTTTTAAAGATCTGATTACCTCAACTCTGAAAGTGAGTGTAGGAGTTATGGTATCCGTCTGTGTTGCAGGCAAAACATGCTCTATTGAATAAAAAGCATTCTTTCCCCATTCCTTTTCCTGCAAAGCGGCTCTGTCGGGTGAAACACGTTTAGAGTCAAGCAGAGGCACAACAAATGCATCTTTAAATCCTTTGCTTTTTACCGCTGAAAGAGCTTTACCTGCATCAGAAGACTTCCTGAACATTCCTACATAAAAAATTGTTTTATCAGTTCCTTCAATCTTAAAGCCATAGACAGGACTGAGTCCTTTAAAATACGTAGGAGCAACCGGATTACGAAAGACAGCAATCTGAATTCTGTAGATTAGTCCTGCAGGCACTTCAGGATCAACGATTATCTTTTCTTTCGGATCTGTTACAGGTTTTGCTGATGATTCAAACAGGGTAAAAATTTCTTCCCGATCTTTGACTGAAGAGATAACAGTTTTAGTTGTATCTGTTCTTTTATCTGTCACCGGGATCTGCTTTTTATAAGTAACTATTCCGGCAGAATCATTTACAGTACTTTTAACCCTTTTATCTGCAGTCATTTTATGAAGTTTTGATGTATCCTGACCAGGGTTCAGTGCAAGGTGTGCTTCACCGTATTTCTGATCTGCAGACTTTTGAAAAGATGCAGCAAGTTTTTCATTGTTGGAAATTTTGTCTTTCAGTGCCATTTTTTCAGAAGGTGAAAGTTTTTCCGATTCCTTCCTTTGTTCACCGGCAAGCTCAAGAAGTGAATCTGCTTTTGCTTGAAATTCAATAGCTTCATTTAATAAATGTTCATAGTTTGGTGGAAGGACCACCTTTGGAACATCCGTCTTTTCAGCCGTTTTTTGACCCGGCTCCTTAATTAAGGTTTTAGCTTCTGTTTTGCTGGTATCAGATTTGTCATTTTTTAAGATGGAAACGGGTTTCTGTTCAATTAGCCCAACCACTCCTTTTTTTTGAATGCACTGCTGCTGAAACTCCGGAACACCCATTTCTTTAGCGGTTTTCTTCCCAACCTTTGCAGTATACTGATTATATGATGCTGTCGCTTCTGTGAATTTTCCTGACATTTGCTGGGCACGTCCAAGATAGAATAAACCTTCCGATGGTAGTGTCCTGACAGCATCGCCTCCCTGAAGAGCTTCGTTCAACAGTTTTGTTGCTTCCACGGGGTCTCTGTTCAACATTACAAGACAAACACCTGAATAGTATTTATAAAGGGGATCCTTGGAATAAGTCAGGAGCAATTCTCTGAATTCACTGTACGCTTTTTCATAATTCCCCTGTGAAAATGCTTCGAATGATGACTGCCGTGTTGGCTTATTCTGAACATTCTGCGGAAAAAGATTATTAAAAGGTATTTCAATTGCCATTAAAAGGCAGAACAATAAAATCCGTTTCTTCAGTTTCATACCCGCGATTTATTTTGCAAATAACTTATTTTCAATACATTATTTAATGATCTCGATTCTTTACCAGACAATTATATGTTAATAACAATTGAGTGATTTTTTGCAAATAACAACTCAAACTTCGTAAATTTACCCATAATAACAAAATAATTAAACATGATACAATTAAAAGAGGGAATGCGGGCTCCTGGTTTTGAGGGTATCGATCAGAATGGCAAAACAATAAAGCTGAGTGATTTTACGGGGAAGAAAGTAGTTTTATATTTCTATCCCAAAGACAACACACCCGGGTGTACTGCTGAAGCCTGCAATCTGCGCGATAACTGGGATTCATTTATTAACAAAGGTTTTGTTGTTTTAGGGGTTAGTCCCGACAATGAAAAATCGCATAATGGCTTTGCAGGTAAATATTCCCTTCCATTTCCTCTTATTGCAGATACCTCAAAAAAAATACTGAATGACTATGGCGTTTGGGGTGAGAAAAAAATGTATGGAAGAAGCTACCTTGGCGTTATCAGAACAACTTTTATTATCGACGAAAAAGGAATTATTGAAAAAATTATTGCAAAAGTCGCCACCGGTGCACACACCAAACAAATTTTCGATTTGTACAATCAATAAAACCAATAATATGAGCAAAGAAAGAAAAGAAATTAATAAGGAGAAGCTAAAAGCACTTGAAGTTACCCTGGGAAAAATTGAAAAGGATTTTGGCAAGGGAACAATAATGAAATTAGGCGATCATGCCATAGATAATATCCAGGTCATCTCAACAGGATCAATCGGTCTTGATGCTGCTCTTGGAATAGGAGGAATTCCACGCGGCAGGGTTATTGAAATTTATGGCCCTGAGGCATCAGGAAAAACAACACTTGCCATTCATGCAATTGCCGAAGCGCAAAAAAACGGTGGAATTGCTGCAATTATAGATGCTGAACACACATTTGACCGCAACTACGCAGAGAAACTTGGTGTGGACGTCGAGAATCTTCTGATTTCTCAACCTGATAACGGAGAACAGGCTCTTGAGATAACTGATAATCTGATACGATCCGGAGCTCTTGATATAATTGTCATTGACTCGGTTGCAGCACTCACACCAAAAGCTGAAATAGAGGGCGAAATGGGTGATTCCAAGATGGGTTTGCAAGCAAGGCTTATGTCTCAGGCACTTAGAAAGCTTACTGCAAATATCAATAAAACAAATACATCATGTGTTTTTATAAATCAGCTGAGAGACAAGATCGGTGTGATGTTCGGCAACCCTGAAACGACCACTGGTGGCAATGCACTTAAGTTTTATGCATCGGTAAGATTAGATATCCGACGCACGAGCCAGCTGAAAGAAGGTGAAGAAATAATTGGCAGCCGTACTAGAGTCAAGATAGTAAAGAATAAGCTGGCGCCTCCGTTCAGAAAGGCGGATTTCGACATCCTTTACGGAGAGGGTATTTCCCAGCTCGGGGAGATCGTTGACCTTGGTGTAGATTTTGAAATCATCAAGAAAAGCGGTTCATGGTTCAGTTACGGGGACACTAAACTTGGCCAGGGTCGTGATGCGGTTAAACAGATACTTAACGATAATCCGGAATTATATGACGAACTTAAGGCAAAAGTGTCTGAGGTCCTGAAGAAATAATAATTCAATTAAAAAACACCTTAGTGATCCCGATAGCTATCGGGACCTTCGTGTTCCTTTGTGGTAAAAAAATCATTAACCACAAAGTATCTCAAAGGGAAAAACAAAGTTACACAAAGGTAAAATGCAATATAAGTCAACTAGAAAAATAAAAGATAAAAAATGCGTTCATATATGAAAAAATATCTTCTGCCAGTAATTCTTTTTGCGTTGCTTTTAGTTTCTTCATGCAAACAACAAGTCCCGGTTGCCAAAGAAGCTTTACCGCAATTCAATAACCAGCTTACACCTGAGGAGAAAGCCGGAGGGGTAATGACCCCTGAAATAATGTGGAAATTCGGAAGGCTCGGAACATTTACGCTTTCCCCCGACGGATCAACTGTTTTATATACTGTCACAGATATAGATCTTCAGAGCGAGGCAAGACGAACCAATATTTTTAAGGTTGCCATAAATGGAGCAAATCCCGTTCAGTTAACTTTTGACGGGGGAAATTCTCCGCAATGGATAAGCAGCGGAAAATCCATCGCATATGTAAATAAAGGGAAACTATGTACCATGAATCCGGATGGCTCCGGACAGAAAGAAATATCGGGGATAGACGGCTTTGAGATATTCAATGTTTCTCCTGCCGGAAACAGAATTTATTTTACAAAGAGAGTCAAATTGGACCAGACTGCGAATGAGAAACATAAACTCCCCAAAGCTAATATCAGGATAATAAACGATCTGATGTTCAGGCACTGGAACTACTGGGGCGATTATTCATACAGTCATATCTTTGTTGCTTCCTTTGACGGAAGTTCAGTTTCGGCAGCGAAAGATATTATGGAAGGACAGCGATTTGAATCTCCTACCGCCCCATATTTCGATGATGGCGAAATTGCCTGGAACTCCGATGGAAAATCTATTGCATATACATCCAAAAGGCTTTACGGTAAAGCTGATGCACTAAGCACTAATTCAGATATTTACCTGTACAATATTGAAACAGGTAAAGAAATTAATATTACTGAAGGTAACATGGGATACGACAGATACCCGGTATTTTCTCCGGATGGTTCCAGGATCGCATATCAGAGCATGGAGAGAGATGGATATGAGGCTGATCTCGACAGGTTGTTTGTTTACAATATTAAAGACGGAACCAGAACATGGATATCGAAAGGATGGGATTTTGATGTATCTAATATCTCATGGTATGACAATGCAACTATCTACTTCGCCTGTTCTCACCTTGGAACATCCCAGATATTCAAAACTGATCTTCTGGGAAATGGTATATCAAAAGTTACGGAAGGTGTGCATAATCTCGGACCTTTCAGTCTGAAGTCGGGGGTTTTGGTTTCTGAACTTACTTCAATGTCGATGGCTCCTGAGCTTTCAACTATAGATATTAAAACGGGAGCTGTTAAACAGATCACTTCAATTAATAAAAATATATATGATAATATCAGGATGGGTAAGGTTGAAGAGAAACATACAAAAACAAAAGATAATAAAGATCTTCAAATGTGGGTAATTTATCCTCCTGACTTCAATCCTTCAAAGAAATATCCAGCGTTGCTTTTCTGTGAAGGAGGTCCGCAATCTTCACTTGATCAGTTCTGGTCATACAGGTGGAATATGCAGATGATAGCAGCAAAAGGCTATATAGTATTTGCTCCAAACCGCCGGGGGGTTTCCGGATTCGGGCAGGAATGGAAAGAACAGATTTCAGGGGATTATGGTGGAAAAAACATTCAGGATTATCTCGATGCATCCGACATGATGGCAAAAGAATCATGTGTTGATGCAAAGAGAATGGGAGCTGTAGGCGCAAGTTATGGCGGTTACTCTATCTTCTACCTTGCCGGCGTTCACCAGGGAAGATTTAAAGCTTTTATTGCCCATTGCGGCGTATTCGATTTCGAAAGTGAGTACGGAGCCACAGAGGAACTCTGGTTTCCTAACAAAGATTACGGAGGTCCTTACTGGAAAAATCTGCCCAGCTATAAATTCTCACCTCACCTTATGGTCGATAAATGGACAACACCTATCTTGATAATTACCGGGGCTAATGACTTCAGAATACCTTATACCCAGAGTATGGAGGCATTTACGGCTGCGCAGTTACATGGGGTTCCAAGCAGGCTGTTATTCTTCGAAGATGAATGCCACTGGGTTACCAAACCTCAGAATTCTGTTATCTGGCAACGGGAATTTTTCGAATGGCTCGATACGTACCTGAAATAGTGTGAAAGTCTTAAAGTCTATAAAGTCGAATGTTTGTAAAATAATTCGACTTTATAAACTTTCGACTGATAGAAGCATCATAATTGTTTCCACCTTTTCCTCCATTGGCAACTGGCCATCGATCCAGTGTATCTTAATTCCCCTGCGTTCCATTCCCCGGAACCAGGTCATCTGTCTTTTAGCGAATTGATGAATTGCTATTTCAAGATCGCTGACCATCTCCTGATAAGATATTTTCCCGGTCAGATATAATGCAATAAATTTATATTCAAGTCCATAGTAAATCAAAGTTTCGGAGCTTATACCCATTTCAATCAGTTTCTTAACTTCATCCACCATACCTGATTCAAGACGTTGCCTCAGCCTCTCTGTAATCCTTTTACGCCTTGTTTCTCTGTCAAACTGGATACCCGTAAGCAGAGCCCTGACTTTTGGAAACTCACTCTTTTGATTTCCCTTGTTCTTCACGGAATGTTCTATTTCAATAGCCCTGATGACCCGCTTCTTTGTGTCTAAATCTGTTGTATTATGAAGAGTTTTGAAGGTTGATAAGATATCTTTTAGTTCCTTCATTGATTTTTTCTCCAGTTCAATTCTTAGTCCGCTGTCAGGTGGCACCTCAAACATTTTGTACCCTGAAATTATACTGTCCGCATACATACCTGAGCCTCCACAGACCACCGGAAATATTTTCCTTTTTTTAAAATCTGAATAAACTCTGTTAAAATCGCGCTGATATTCAAATACATTATATTTATAACCAGGATCGACAATATCAATTAAATAACAGGGAATGTCAATGCCATTGACCCGGTAATCATCGTAATCCTTTCCTGTTCCCAGATTCATGCCTCTATATACCTGTCGTGAATCAGCACTGATAATCTCACCCCCGATCCTTTGAGCAATATTCGAGGCAAGACTGGTTTTACCCGAAGCAGTTGGTCCGGTTACCAATAAAATATCGTACACAGAACTAAACTCTTTTGCCACTTCTTCAATCATTGCGGTTGTTAAAGCAATATACCATAAATTTATTTAATTTAGCCGGTCATAAATCCCTGATTTTATAAAAGATTATGAAAGGCGGAGCCGGTAATATTGTAATAAAAAATAAAAAAGCTTCTCATGATTATGAGTTCATTGAAAAATTTGTGGCGGGGATCGTACTCTCAGGGACCGAAATAAAATCTATTCGGCTTGGCAAAGCAACTCTGGCCGATTCTTATTGTTTTTTCAATAATGGAGAGCTTTTTATAAAGGGAATGCATATTGCTGAATACTGGTGGGGAAATTTGAATAATCACGATCCACTCAGGGAAAGGAAACTGTTATTGACTGCACGTGAGTTAAGAAAAATTGAAAGGAAAATAAAAGAGAGCGGACTGACAATCATTGTTATTAAGGTCTTTATCTCAGGTCGAGGTTTGGCAAAAGCCGAAATAGCGATCTCCAGGGGCAAGAAAGAATACGATAAGCGTGAAACACTTAAACGTAAAGATGCTTCAAGAGAGATGGATAGGATGAGAAAAGTCTAGATCAGAAGTTCGGGCTAAGCAGATATCTTGAATAGAATTTAACAATATAATCCACGGCTTCATCTGATGTATCAACAAGAGTAAATATATCGAGGTTTTCAGGTGCAATATTATGTTCTTCCGCAAGCATTTCCTCTTTGATCCACTCTATTAAACCACTCCAGTATTTTCTGCCTACAAGAATTATCGGGAATTTGCCGATCTTTCTTGTCTGGATTAGAGTTATTGCCTCAAATAACTCATCAAATGTTCCGAATCCTCCCGGCAGAACAATAAAACCCTGGGCATACTTCATGAACATGACTTTCCTGACGAAGAAATGATCGAATGTAATCAGTTTGTCAGAATCAATATATGGATTTGGATGCTGTTCGAAGGGAAGATCAATATTTATACCCACCGATTTTCCTTTCCCTCTTTTTGCTCCTTTATTGGCTGCTTCCATTATGCCCGGTCCACCACCTGTAATTACGCCATACCCTTTCTGTGTAAGCTTGTAAGCAATATCTTCAGCCAATATATAAAACTTATTGTTTGCCTGGGTGCGGGCTGAACCAAAGATTGAAACACATGGGCCAATTCGTGCAAGCTTTTCAAATCCCTCCACCAGTTCAGAGATAATTTTGAATACTCTCCAGGAATCCGTAGTATGAATCTCGTGCCATGTTTTCTGTTCAAAGGCATCTTTAATAAGATCTGCAGGTTTCTCCATTTCGGTTTCTATAATAGTTAATCAGTTCAAATATAATTAAATTCTTATGCCTTAAGTTCTGCCCTCAGGTATTTTCCGGTATAACTGTCCGCACATTCAATAAGTTCTTCCGGCGATCCCATAAAAACGACGTCACCTCCCGCTTTTCCTCCTTCTTTGCCGAGATCCACAATATAGTCGGCCATCTTAACCACGTCAAGGTTATGTTCAATAACAATAATTGTGTTACCCCTGTCAACAAGTTTATTAAGTACATCCAACAAAACTCTGACGTCCTCAAAATGCAGTCCTGTTGTCGGTTCATCAAGGATATAAAGCGTTTTCCCCGTATCACGCCTGGCCAATTCGGTAGCCAGCTTAACACGCTGAGCCTCACCTCCCGAAAATGTTGTTGATTGTTGACCCAGCTTGATATATCCGAGACCTACATCCTGAAGTGTTTTTATTTTATGATAAATAGAGGGTACATTTGCAAAATATTCAACCGCCATATTAATTGTCATTTCCAGAACATCACTTATCGATTGACCTTTGTACCTGACTTCAAGCGTCTCACGGTTATAGCGTTTACCGTTGCATTCTGTGCAATGAACATAGACATCAGGCAGGAAATTCATTTCTATGGTTTTTACACCTGCTCCTTCGCAGCCCTCACAACGGCCGCCTTTCACATTAAAAGAGAATCTTCCTGCGCCGAATCCGCGAATCTTAGCCTCAGTGGTCTGTTCAAACAATTTCCTGATATCGGTGAAAACACCTGTGTAGGTTGCAGGATTTGATCTTGGAGTTTTACCAATCGGCGACTGGCTTACCTCAATAACCTTGTCGAGGTTTTCAAGTCCGGTAATTTCCCTGTATGCAAGAGGCGATTTCCCGGAATTATGATATCTCTTTGCAAGTGCCGGATGCAAAGTCTGATTAATGAGCGATGATTTGCCACTTCCTGAAACACCTGTCACGCAAATAAGTGTTCCAAGAGGTAGTGTAACATCAACATTATTAAGGTTATGACCAGAAGCACCGGAAAGAATCAGAAATTTACCGTTTCCTGTTCTTCTCTCTTCCGGAATAACAAATCTCTTTTTATTATTCAGGTATGAAGCAGTCAGAGTATTCTTCTTCATCAGTTCCTTAGGACTTCCATGAGCAACAATCAATCCACCATGGCGTCCTGCTCCTGGTCCCATATCAATAACATGGTCGGCCGACAAGATCATCTCCCTGTCGTGTTCAACAACGATGACAGAGTTGCCGGCATCCCTGAGCTGTTTTAATGCGGCTATCAGTCGCCTGTTATCTCTCTGATGAAGCCCTATGCTGGGTTCATCAAGAATATACAGGACATTGACGAGTCTTGAACCGATCTGCGTAGCAAGTCTTATCCTCTGGCTTTCTCCTCCTGAGAGGGTTCTCGCACCCCTGTTCATCGACAGGTATTCAAGCCCAACCTCAAGCAGAAAACCAAGTCTTGCTCTTATCTCCTTTAGTATTTCAGCAGCTATTATTTTTTGATTTCCGGTCATCTTCCCTTCTATATCAGACAGAAACAGAGATAGCTCTTTGATATCCATTGCTGAGAGTTCCCCGATATTTTTTTCGGCTATCCTGAAATAAAGCGACTCTTTTTTCAGCCTCGTACCCTTACATTCAGGGCAAACACTATACTGTACATACTGCTCCCGAATTTTTGTCCCTTCCTTTTTCCCGTTTATTGTTTCTACATTCCCGACAAAATTCACAACCCCTTCAAAAGTCAGAAAATAGTTGGAACTCATCCCAAGAGGTGTATTTGACAACTTGAGTACTTCATCAGAACCATAGAGTATTTTATTAAGAGCATCTTCCGGAATATCTTTGATTGGTGTGTCAAGTGTAAAACCGTTTTTTTCGGCAATAGCTTCGATCTGCCAGAAAATCCAGATGTTCCTGTACTTTCCGAGAGGTTCTATTCCTCCTTTCCTGATGCTAAGTTCTCTGTCAGGAATGAGTTTTTTTTCATCAATGCTTGATATTTCACCCAGACCGTTACAATGAGGACATGCTCCCTGTGGCGAGTTGAACGAAAATGTATGAGGAGCAGGGTCATTATATGATATTCCGGTAGTGGGGCACATAAGATGCCTGCTAAAATACCTCGGTTCTGTGCTCCCGTTCTCAAGAACCATCATCACTCCGTCGCCCTGATCGAGTGACATAAGAATTGAATCACTCAGTCTTTTATCGGAAGTGTCACCAATTTTGAATTTGTCGACAACCAGTTCAATATAATGGGTTTTGTACCTATCGAGTTTCATTCCGGGAGTCAGTTCCCTGATTTCATTGTTAATCCGGACATTAAGGAAACCTTTTCTTCTGAGTTGCTCGAACAGCTCTTTATAATGACCTTTTCTTCCTTTAACTATAGGCGCAAGAAAAAAAACCTTTTTCCCTGAAAAGCGGTTTTTAACAAGTTCAAGTATTTGGGTATCTGAGTATTTAACCATTTTTTCTCCGGAGGCATATGAATATGCTTCGGACGCCCTGGCATAAAGCAGCCTGAGAAAATCGTAAATCTCAGTAATTGTTCCGACGGTTGAACGTGGGTTTTTATTTGTTGTCTTTTGTTCGATAGATATAACCGGACTCAAACCGGTTATCTTATCCACATCGGGGCGTTCCATCCCTCCAAGAAACTGACGTGCATAGGCAGAGAGAGTCTCCATATATCGCCTCTGACCCTCTGCATATATTGTATCGAAGGCAAGAGATGACTTACCGCTTCCGCTTAAACCTGTGATTACCACAAGGCTGTTTCGCGGAATTGTTACATCTATATTTTGTAAATTATGTACCCTTGCTCCAAGAACTTTAATCTCCTCATTCATCTTCACCTCTCCTTATTAAAAGGTCAGTTCTCCGTTTTCTATTTTTTCGATATTTCGCATCCCCTCCGAAGGAATCTTAATCAGATATTCTTTATTCGGTTTGGGAGTCAGAAATGGTTTCCTTAGCCATGGATTCAGTAATTTGAACATCTTATAATTTGTCCCAAACTTTTGAGCAAAAGCTGAAAAATCGGTAATGACACTGTCAATTTTTAATTCAGTGTATTTCAATTCAGGATATAAATCAGATTTTTCGATTTTAAATCCATAATTTCCCGGATCACTGATTATGAGTTTATATGCCACCGCCCTGAATATATATCTGGCAGTTTCATCGCTTAATAAAAGATCGTAATAATTACGCTGATGTTGTATGTCTATCTGCTCATCTATTGCGGCCCGTCCACCATCATATGAAGCAGCTGCAAGTGTCCAGTTTCCAAATTTTTCATATGATTTCATAAAATAATCGCATGCAAATTGTGTTGATTTTTCGACATCATACCGTTCATCAACAACATTGTTGATCTCAAGGCCTTCTTCTTTACCTGTTTCGGGCATTATCTGCCAGAAGCCTGTTGCTCCGGCCGGAGAAACCATGTTACTGTATTCACTTTCAGCAGCTACCAAATATTTGAAATCATCAGGAATATTATTCTTTATAAGAATTTTTTCTATTAGGGGAAGGTACCTGTTTGCCCTTTTTATTATCAGGATTGTAGAAGAATGTCTATAGGCACTGGTAAGGATTTCACGTTCAAGACTCTCCCTGGTGTCGAAGTTGTCGAGAGGCATTCTCTCGCCTGCGAATGTCACTTCATCAGGCAGTTTAAATGATTTTATGTTATAAACGGTATCAGACTGCCGGTTCATGGTTGCTGCGGTATTGTCGAAACCTTTAAAGCTCTGCGCGATTGAAAGAATGATAATAGCCGTTCCGGCCAGAACTAAAGCAGTCAGCACTGTTTTCCTTTTAGTATTTATCATAATTATTTAAGCCGTAAGAAATAAAGTGCAAATGTAACATTTTTGCACCTGAAAAATAATTAAGGCTGGAGTAAATTAAGCCAAGAATGAATTCAGAATTTTCTATCCAATATTTGCGCAGGAGATTTACAAAAAAAACCCATGGGAGCAGATCAAAGGAAAAGTAAACATTTTGCAAGAAAAAGAATCAGAATTTTTCAGATATTAAAATTTATAAGAAAATCCTGAAAAGATCCCAAAGGAATAAGGATGAATGAAAGAACCTGTTGCATCACTGAAGGGGCTAAGGTAATATCGGAATGTTGGCTCAAGGTTAAGAGATATTTTGCTCGAGAGGCTATATTCCATTCCCATTCCCAGAGAACTGCTTAAGGTAAGCGGATTCAAACCTTCTGTTTTTCCAATTGAATATTTGTTGCCATCAACAGTTGTATAAACTGAATTGTTGACCAGCAGATTATACGACAATCCTCCTATAAGATTGATACCTATTGTTTTATCGATTAATTTAAATTTTAAGACAACAGGCAATTCAAGATAGCTGAAATTCTGGTCCATGGTGGTGCTGACAGGCTGAAGACTTGCTTTTTTAGGGTCAAATACATCATTTGTATAAGCGGTGATCACTCTGTTTGTTCCCTGTGAGCTGAGGAACACATCAGGATTATTTGTATAAACAGTTCCATTTGCTGTGAGAACCTCAAAGTTAGGTCCCCCCTTTGTGTATTGATATTGCTGAAATCCGCTGAATGAATTTATGCCATCTACCTTCTGTCCCAGTGAGGAATAGTAAAGACCGGATTGTATACTGAACCGCTTACTTAATTTATAGGAAAATGCAACTCCCCCTGAATATGAAACAAGAGGCTGTTCTGATGATGTCAATTGTTTCGAAAGAGCATCACTACCCGAATTGAAACTGGAATAATAAGTCGGTGAAGCCATTGCCGCAATCGACCACCTTTTCTCTGGTTTAGCAACAATAGCCTCAGGGAAATATTGAAAACCTGAATATGTAAGCTTTATGGAATTTGTAGCAGAAGTATTCAAATAAGGCAGAATCAGACTATTGGATGTTTCATTTTTTGCGAAATAGAAACCTTTGGCTTCCTGAATATTCTTAATCTGATCAGGATAATCAAAAGATGTCGCATTAACTTCCTCAATAAAAGGAATTACGTTATCAACTTCAGATAAACTACCAGAAGAACTTTTAACATTACTTTCTTTTCTCTCCTGCAAATTTTGTGGATTTCGTGTGGGAAGAAATATAATCGGACTTGAAACAGGCACATTAAATGCAATTACTGCAGAAGAAGGTTCTACCAACACCTGACGGCTCCAGCGGTAAGTTAAAAAACTAAGAGCTGTCAGAACAGTAATTGCAGCGGCTATCCTCAGAAACACATATGGCCTTGATTTTATTCTGACTGCCGAGAGAATATTGTCACAAACTCCGAATGGCGGAAGTACTTCATAATCTTTGAGTCCGTTTCTGAAGAGAAGATCTATATTTGCCTCTTTTTCATTCATTTGCAACTATCTTCTTTAATCCGGTGTATGATCCCACTCTTCTCTGAAGGATTACCCTTGCACGAGAAAGATTGGATTTTGATGTACCCTCTGAAATATTAATCATTTTACTGATTTCTTTATGTGAATAACCTTCAATTGCATAAAGATTAAACACCATTCTGTATTTCGTGGGCAACTCCCTGATAATTTCGAGCAGGTCATTAGCTTCAAGACCAGCATAATCCTGATTGTCAGGTTCTGCATCAGGTTCCTTTATCGTATCTATATCGTCAACACGGTAGAGATTGTGCCTGCTGCGGAATTTCTCAAGCGCTGTATTAACTGTAATCCGGCGCATCCAACCCTCGAAAGAACCTTCATATTTGTAATGTTCGAGGTTATCAAATATTTTAATGAATCCTTCCTGTAAAATATCTCTTGCCTCCTCATCATTACCTGAATACTGCAGACAGACTGCGTATAATTTTGCAGCATGTCTTCTGTACAGAAGTTCCTGATCCCTCCTATTACCGGCAAGACAACCTTTTATGATTTTTTTTATCTCCAACAAGGTTTTTTTTCCTGAATGAGGATATAAAAATATAAAATAATTATCTCAAATACCAGTAATTCTAAAAAGATTGATGGGATTTTGTAAAAAAAGGTTGCGTGAAGAAGATAGGTTCATTTCTTTTGCTTGCCCAAAAGAAAGTAATATTATAGGTGTATCACTTCTCCATATGCAGCAGCTGCTGCTTCCATTATAGCCTCCGACATGGTGGGATGCGGATGCACCGATTTAATAATTTCATACGCCGTAGTTTCAAGTTTCCTGGCAACGACTATTTCGGCAATCAATTCAGTGACATTTGCTCCGATCATATGTGCGCCCAGCAATTCACCGTAGGCTGAATCGAATATAAGTTTAATAAAACCATCTTTTGTACCGGAAGCACTGGCTTTGCCTGATGCAGTAAAAGGAAATTTCCCGACTTTTATATCATAACCGGCTTCCCTGGCAGCAGCTTCCGTAAGGCCACAGGAAGCTATTTCCGGATTAGTATATGTGCATCCGGGAATATTTTTATAATCAAGCGGTTCAACGCTCAATCCGGCAATCTTTTCTACACATATTATTCCTTCCGCCGAAGCAACATGCGCTAATGCCGGACCATGAACTATATCACCGATAGCAAAAATACCAGGGACCGATGTCTGATAATAATCATCCACCACCACTTTGCCCTTATCTGTTTTAACACCGGCTTTTTCGAGACCAATATCTTCTATGTTAGCCGTTATTCCAATAGCTGATAAAACAATATCTGCTTCAGCTACCTCCTGCCCCTTTGGTGTTTTGATTGTGACAACACACTTTTCTTTTGAAGTATCGACAGACTCAACTGTAGAATCGGTCATCACCTTCATTTTAATTTTCTTAAATGATCTTTCAAGCTGTTTTGAGACTTCCTCATCTTCAACAGGAACAATCCTGGGTAAAAACTCAACAAGGGTTACATTTGTGCCCAGAGACTGATAGAAATTAGCAAATTCGCTACCTATTGCACCTGACCCAACAACTAGCATAGATTCAGGTAGCTTTTCAAGTGTCATAGCTTCGCGGTATCCGATTATCTTCTTGCCATCCTGCTTCAGGTTTGGCAACTCCTTTGATCTGGCACCCGTAGCTAATATAACATTCCGTGAGGAATATTTTTTTCTAGTCCTGTCAGGAGCCTCAACCTCAACCTCAACCTCAGCCTTATTAATGCCTGCAAGACGACCATAACCTTTGATATGTTCAATATTATTCTTCTTAAAGAGAAACTGAACTCCTTTGCTCATGCCGTTTGCCACGTTCCTGCTTCTTGAAACAATTGCACTAAAATCGGGTTTTATGTCACCTGAAATTGAAATCCCATAGTCCGAAGCATGAGTCAGATATTCAAAGACCTGTGCACTTTTTAATAGCGATTTTGTAGGGATACATCCCCAGTTAAGACAGATTCCACCGAGTTCAGCCCTTTCAATTACTGCCACTTTCATTTTCAACTGCGATGCCCTTATAGCGGCTACATAACCACCGGGACCGCTGCCAATTATTATCAGATCGTAATCCATTGTATTCGTGCTTTATATTGTATGCTTTATATTTAATATTTTGTTTACTTTAATTAGTAAGTACCTAAAGTTTAGAGTGATTAAAGTGCCTGGAGTTATTCCATTTTGTTATTGCTCCTGTTAAGTGAATTGTACCTTTTACCAGCACCCAGAGAATCACAAGAGTAAAGATTATTGTAGCGCCCACCGGAATTCCTGCATAATATGAAATCACATATCCTGTTGCTGTTCCGATAAACCCTGCAATAACCGACCAGATAACTATTTTAAAATAGACCCTGGTAAACAACATTGCAATGTTTGGAGGAATAGTAAGCAATGATATAACCAGAACAACACCGGCCATCCTTATGTTCAAAACTATTGTCAGGGCTATCAGCGAGGTTGTAACATATTTGAATACATCAACATACGATGAGTATGTTCTGGCAAATACCTCATCGAAAGAGATGTAAAGAATTGTCCGGTAAAATACTCCGAAATAGAGTATGAGTACTGCTGACATTATTCCCAGTGCGATAATATCGGCCTGAGAAACTGTTAGAATACTGCCGAAGAGATAACTCATAAGATTAGGCGTGTACCCTGGTGTAAGGTAGATGAATATTATCCCGATTGCCATTCCGAATGCCCATAATATACCAATAGCAGAGTCTTCTCTTATTCTTTGCTTCACAGAAAGATACTCAACTCCCAAAGCTGATAGGATACCAAAAACAGCAGCTCCCACTACTGGATTAATGCCAATAAAATATCCGATGCCTATACCGCCGAACGAAGCATGAGTGATACCTCCGCTTAAAAAAACCATCCTTTTAGACACAACGTATGTTCCTGCTAACCCTGCAGTTATGCTGGCAAAGATTGCACCAAGAAGACCTTTGATTATAAATCCGTATTGAAAAATACTTGTCTCCACTATATATGTTTTTTAAGTACTGTATGTGGCACATCTCCGTGTGTAATCAGCTGAATCGGACATCCGTATGCAAGCAGATCTTCATTAGTGATCTCATGGGAAGGATGATAATGAAGACTCCTGTTTACGCAGGCAAAAGACTTAATATGCGATGAAATGGTTCCAACATCATGCGAAACCATCAGAATTGCCATTCTATTATTGAGGTCTTTCAGCTTTTCATAAAAATCATTTTCGAAGGTTGTATCCACGAAATTTCCGGGTTCATCAAGTAATAATAATTTCGGGTCACCGATGATGGCACGGCCCAGGAATACCCTTTGCATCTGTCCTCCTGACAATTCACTTAAAAAGGATGCAGACATACCCGACAGGCCAAGTTCATCAATGACAGCATGAGCTTTATTCTTGTCAGAAGACGACATTCCGGAGATGATTCCTTTCCGAATCATCAGTCCTGAAAGAATTATATCAGTAACTGTCACAGGATAGTTAATGTCTCCTGTCGATATTTGGGGAAGATAACCGATACTGTTTCCGTTTATAAGCTCATTATTGAAAACCATCCTGCCTTTTAATGGTTTCACCAAACCCAGAATAACTTTTAAAAGCGTTGTTTTTCCACCTCCATTCGGACCAATAACTCCTACAAAATCGTTCTCATATACTTTTAAATCAACATCCTGTAAAACTACATTTGCACCATATGAGGCCGACAAAGAATTCATTTCAAATAAATACGCCATATCAGTGCCTATTTTGAGTTTTCCAGTAAACTTTTATACAACGCGTTTATAATATCGGTAGTTGATTTTTGCCAGTTTTCCGACAAAGGATCTATCAGAGTAATTTCAGCTCCGATCTCTCCTGCAATGGCTTTCGCATTTTTGGTGTCATATTCTCTCTGAACGAATATTGTTTTGATGTTTTCTTTTCTGGCACGGTCAATAAGTTCCTTCATTCTTGACGGAGAGGGTTCTTTGCCTTCAAATTCCACCGGGATCTCTTCAAGTCCATAGTCTCTTGCAACATACGCCAGGTTCGGATGATATATCATAAAACATCTGTTCGGAATATCTGAAAACAGTTCCCTGGCTTTTCTATCCACTTCCTGAATCTTAGAAATCAGGGCCTGGTAATTTGCTTCATACTTAACCTTTTGTGAAGGGTTCAGCTCATTCAACAATTCTTTTACAGACGAAGCCATTATCAAAGCACATCTGGCTGATACCCAGTAATGAGGATCGGCGCCCTCAATATGACCCCCTTTATGTTGAGAACTTGATACAATAGGATTAATCCCGTCTGCCAGTGATAACTTTTTCATTGTCCTGTTTGTCTCATAAAAACGGTCAAGCCAGTTCATTTCAAATCCGAGATAGCCATTGCTGATATAGGCGACTGATTTCCTTAGCTTGCTGATCTGCCCGGGGAAAGGTTCATAAGTATGAGGATCTGCTCCGGCAGGTACCATTATATTAACTGTAAAGTCATTTCCTGCAATCTCTTCAACAAAGTATTTGAAAGGAGCGATACTGACAGTAATTATTTTGTTGCCCGAATCATTGCCACCACGGCCACAGGATATTGCAAAACATATTAAGAGTAAAAAGAATATTTTTCTCATCATGCAGAAAAGTGATCGACCACTGCAAATTTAACATATAACAGAACAAATGGGTTAAGTGTTGCAAATAAAATAATATAAGCTATTTTTGAATTAGATTAATAGAAAATCTACTCCCTGCCTGATGAAGAACAAAGGAGAGCTTCTTGCTTCTATATTGAAAAATTTCAAGGACTGCTGTTTCTTCCTGCATAACACCAAAGAATTCGATGTAGTTGAAAACATTATGAATGAAGGGTTTATCTTCGAAAGGCAGCTGGCTCATTCAACTGACCGCGTAAATCCAAACGAGGCAATAGAAATCAGTTACTTTCTGGTTCAAAGGAAGGATTATGGCTCATTCACTGTAATTATTGCCATACCTAAAGTAATTTATGAATCATATACTGGCGTTTCCAATAATAAAGATGTTTGCATAGAAGAGGTGCTGACTGTTACCGATCCATACTGGGGGGATAATGATGAGTTGATGTATACGCTGTCGCCAAAACATATTCTGGGTTACTTCAACATAAAAACTTCGGAGTTTTACCAGAACAGGAATTGGGATCCTTTCTTTAATAACTGCCAGTCCAAATCTGCAGGTAAAAAATCAATGAATATCGGGATAAAATAAAAAAAGAAACCGGCCTCTTCAGCCGGTCCTCGTTTTCAAACTAACCTAAACTAAAACGCCTGAAGTGATATCTTAAAAAATCCGGAAGCCTTGGTCGATGAAATCTGAAATTTCCAATCTCCGGTTTTATCCTGATTCTCAGTTTCTGAAATGTTGAATGATTTTCTCCAGTTGAGATTGCCCGATTCGTCAATCAGGATGTCAGAATAGCTTTTCCCATTGGGCATAATTATTTTAATGCGGATCTCACCCGATTTACAATCGCCCATTACTGACATAACGACTGATTTTGCTGTCTTCTCCACATCAAAGGAGTAATCCTTTGAGAATGTGTTGTCTTTTACTGTTTTGGAAAATTCCCATGATGTTCTTTCAGAATCCCCACCCATTGAATGCATAAAGAAAGTCTGTCCGTCAGGTCCTGAAATTTCATAAGGTTCATCAAATAGAAAGGAACCATTTCCCCTGGGCAAATCCCGGAAAATTTTTTCTCTGTCTAAGTTTGCTTTTTCAAGCGAAATCCGCACATTTGTCATAGTGCTGTCCAGCTCCGACTTTTTAGCATCCATTGACAGCTCTGCATCCTCCTGTGCTTTTTTCAGTTCCACCAATGCTTTTTTCTGTGCATCAATTTTCTGCTGGATCTTCAGGTCCTCTTCCTGTTGTTCCTTTGTTTTTTCCTGGGCCCTGACCTGTTGAAAGGAAGAGCCTAATGAGATGAGGAAAATAACCGCTAATAGAAATCTTAAGTTTTTCATGACTGCCCGTTTTTAAGTTTGACTATGTAAAGATACTACAGGTAATCAGGCTGTTTTGTTAACGCCGGGTTAACGTAGGGTTAATGTTTGGACAATAGTAATGAGCTATCAATAAATTGAATAATTTTGAGAAAATAAAACAACAAAGATGAAAAAGAGAAATACCGTTCTGGTTTCTGGTATTGCTTCCATTATAATTCTTGTCTCAGTCCAGCTTTTTATTATAAAAGGAATTTGGAATCAGAGAAACGAGATGTTTGCTCTCAGGTACTCGGTTTTATCAAAGGAGGGGCTTGATTTTTTAAACAGACGAATGCGAACCGATGGATTTGATACTGTACGATTACTTTTAAGAAATTATTCCGAACAGGCTAATAAAGAATTACATGCACTGAAGGACCCCAGGGATATTGACGCAAAAAAAAAGGAGATTCTCAATTATTTCACAACTGTTGTTTACAAAGAACAGGATCTGTCGGATTTTCTTTCAAAATATTTTGAAAGAAGGGGATTTGAAAAAAAATTCAAATTCACAATTTCGATTATGGACCTGGATATGATTAATGATGATACGATACCTGTTTATCAAAGTGAGGGCTTTTTAAACCGGGGACGGCCAAATACAGGCGTAAGATCAGGCCCTGCAGACAATCTCAAGGATAAAATTCTGGTCAACTGGTTCAACCTGGAGGATAATAGTTACAGGTTCCTTTTTGCATACTATATTGATTTTTCAGATAAACAAAAAGTTATTTTGAAGGAGACATCCGTCTTCCTGGGAATGAGTATATTAAGTATCATTGTCGTAGTCATAATTTTTATAATAACCTATAAAAATCTTATGGAGGAAAAGAGGCTTTCAAACCTTAAGACAGATTTTATAAACAATATGACTCACGAGCTCAAGACGCCTCTGTCTACAATAACCGTCGCAGGCAAAACGCTTGAAATGCCACAGATAAGAAATGATGATGCCAAAATACTTGAAACGGCTAAACTTATTGGGAAGCAAAGTGTTCATCTGAATCAGCTTATCAATATGATACTGGAGATAAGCATGTGGGAAAGAACACAATTCCAGCTTGACAAAAAAACAATCAGTATAGAGGAGATTGTGAATGATGTTGTTGATAGCTTTAAATCGGGCGGAGGAAACAATGCCACAATAATTCAGAAATATAATTTCAGCGGAGCAAAAGTGGATATAGATGCTGTATATTTTACAACCCTTCTTAATAACCTTCTTTCCAATGCAGTGAAATACTCGGACAAACAACCTGTAATTGAGATTGAAGGATTCACGCAGGACAATAATGTTTTTATAAAGGTTGCTGACAATGGAATAGGAATTAATAAAATCGATCAGAAGCATATATTCGATAAGTTTTACAGGGCCTCGACCGGAAACATTCATAAATTTAAGGGTCTGGGACTGGGCCTGTACTATGTAAAAAAAATTGCGGAGGCTCATGGCGGAGATGTTACTGTGCACAGTAAACCGGGAAAAGGTAGTATATTTACTGTAACATTACCATTCTAATTAAAATATTCAGGAAATGAAAGTTTTAGTTGCAGAAGATGACAGGGATTTTGGAAATATATTGACGCAGTATATTTCAATAAGCGGCTTTGATGTAAAACTGGGACGGGACGGAAAAGAGGCGTGGGAAATGTTTAGTCAGGACAAACCAGATATATGCGTATTCGATGTGATGATGCCTGAAATGGACGGATTTACACTCGCCGAAAAAGTCAAGGAGGCTCACCCTGATGTACCTGTAATTTTTCTTACGGCTAAGAGTCTGAAGGAAGATATAGTAAGGGGTCTTAAGATCGGGGCAGATGATTACATAACCAAACCGTTTGATCCGGAGGTCCTTATTCTGCGAATAAATAATATACTTAAAAGGGCCTATTCCTCAACTAACGATGAGTTTAAAATATCGCAGACTGTCTTGAAATATAACACACTGGAGCTCATCTGTGGCAATACAAAAGAAAAGCTTACCCTTAAGGAAGCACAGTTATTGAAATATTTCATTATAAACAAGAATAAAATACTTGCCAGAGAAGATATACTTACAGAAATATGGGGAGAAGATGATTACTTCCTGGGAAGAAGCATGGATGTGTTTATCAGCCGTTTGAGAAAATATGTCTCAGAAGATAATAACATTGACATTCGCACTGTGAGAGGCACCGGATTTATACTTGAAGAGACAAGGAAAGAAGAATAATCCAGAAGTGAGGGGTGAGGTGTGAACTATGTGAGGTTGAGAGTTTTAAAAAAAAAGCTGCCTCATTTCTGAAGCAGCCTTTATTATCAATTTAATTTCTAAGTCGTAATCGCCAATTTGAAATTACTTTTTAGCTCCAAGTACTTCCTTTACTTTATTATATAAAGCTTCTCCCCTTAGGTTCTTACCAATTATCTTCCCCGTTTCATCAAGAAGAAAATTGGCTGGAATTGAATTCACTGCATATAGTTTAGCTGCAGCATTATTCCAGAACTGGAGATCAGATACGTGTGTCCAGGAAAGTTTATCATCGGCTATAGCTTTTACCCATGGTTCTTTTTTCTGATCGAGAGAAACACCAAAAATATCAAATCCCTTTTTGTGAAATTCGTTATAGACTTTAACTACATTCGGGTTTTCCTGACGGCACGGATTGCACCATGATGCCCAAAAATCGATCAATAGTAATTTGGAGCCTATCTTTGAGGAAAGAGCTAACGGATTACCATTAACATCGCTCAACGTAAAATCAGGCGCTTTCTGACCAACTGCAACTGTCTTCATGGCGATCACTCTTTCCTTCAGACTTTTTATCGGAGGCAATGCAGCAATTGCAGTATCAAGTCCGTTAACCATTGATTCGATCTCATCTGCTTCCATTTCATAACTAAGACTAACCACTATTGAAGGTGAAACATACGAGTGCGGGTGGGTCTTAACAAAAATTTTCTCAAGATTGCTCATCTCGCTCTGAATAGAATCAAGTTGCTTCTCAAGCGCAGCCGTTGCAGTAGCATTACCCGACTGGCTTGCCGACTGATAGAAGGCAACTAACTTTGAATAATTATCGCTCAATGGTTTGTTGGAGTTGACAAAGGCATTATACTCATTCTGTGTCTTTGAACCGGCTACTTTAGCCTTAAATAAAGAATCAAGGCTTCCGGTAACAGTTATGCTATCAGAATTTTCCAGATAAAATGATGTCCTCTTCTTTGTATTCCCTGCAACAAGCTGAATCATCTGTGGATAATCAACCGCTCCGCCTTTCAAGGTAAATTTACCCTTTCTTGAAACAGCAGAATCAATTGAAACTGTCTTCCCTGCTTCTCTTTTCTGGAGATAAAAAGTAATGCTGTCAGATCCATCAATCTTACCCTTAATCGTATAATGAGGTTTTGAAGAACATGAATACAATACAACACCTATAACAAAAAGATAAATAACTTTTTTCATAAACAATGGTTTTGAATTTATAGTTGAATAAAAAAAATTGAACCCGTAAAGGTATGAATTATTATTCAGTATGCCTTTCGAAATATTTATCAAGCAATTTGACTGCTGCCTTATATGAGGTTATTGTTCCTTGCTGTAACTGCCTTTCCATGCCCGGAACCATCAATTTTACATCTTTATTGCTATAGAATGAGTTATTCAGGTATTCTATAATTGTATTATGCATCCTGATAACTGCCTGCTCCTTTCTGAAAGTATCAAAATATCCTGAGTTTTTAGTAAATGTGAAATATTCCATTATTATATCCCATAACTCTTTAATACCTGTATTTGTCAATGCAGAACAGGTTTGAACCTGAGGCACCCATCCCGATGATTTTTTGAGGAAGAGGTGAAGAGCATTCTGAAATGAGACACGGGCATTCTCGGCAAATTTTTTATTGGTTCCGTCAGCTTTTGTTATGGCAATAAGGTCGGCCATCTCCATTATTCCCCGCTTTATTCCCTGGAGCTCATCTCCTGCGCCGGCAAGCATAAGAAGAAGGAAAAAATCGACCATCGAATGTACAGTTGTTTCCGATTGCCCTACTCCAACGGTCTCGACAAGAATTGTATCGAATCCTGCCGCCTCACAAAGTATTATCGTTTCCCGTGTTTTCCGTGCGACACCTCCAAGAGTCCCGGTTGAAGGGGAGGGCCGTATAAAAGCTTCGGGATGAATACTTAGCTGTTCCATCCGTGTTTTGTCACCGAGAATGCTTCCTTTGGAACGTTCACTGCTTGGATCAATTGTTAGCACAGCGACTTTTCTCTTCTCACTCAGGATATGCAAGCCAAGAGTTTCGATGAAAGTGCTCTTACCGGCACCCGGAACACCTGTAATTCCGATTCTTATGGATCTGGAACTGAATGGCAGGCATTTCTCGATTATAGCCTGAGCTGTTTCATGGTGTTCATCCAGGGAACTTTCAACGAGAGTTATAGCCTGACTTAAGATTATTCTGTTTCCGGAAAGTATACCGGAAACAAATTCATCCGCTGAATATTTCTTTCGCTTCTTCCTTCCTGATTTTGTCAGAACATCAGGATTGATGTTTGGCGGCTGAGGAATCCCTTCCTTTACCTTTAATGAGCTTTTAAATTCTCTTTTCTTATCCATTAATTATTTTACAGCAGCTGGTTGTTCAACATCGGCTGTAAGCATAAGCACAACTTCAGAATTTTTAGGATCATTTGTATAAACGTAGATAGCCTTCGTCACTTTTCCTGAATAACTGCCTGAGTTAAACACTGCTTTGATAGAACTCGATTCTCCGGGCTTGACACCAACGCCCTGATTTCCCTGCTGCACTGCAGTACAACCGCATGTAGATTTCAACGACCTGATGATCAGGTCCCGTTTGCCATCATTTTTAAATTTGAATTCAACTTCGTTTTGGGTTGAGCCCTTTATTTTACCAAGGTCCACGGTTGTCGATTCAACTTTGAATACCGGAGCATTTTCAAGTTCATCTTTCGATAATGAAGAAAAGTCTTCAACAAGATTTGCTGAAACATAATAAAATAAATTTTCCTGGATCACTCCGTTAAGCTTTATCTTTACCATATCACTGACATTTCCCCATCCTCCGTTTTTTGTTGCATCGTAAGTGCCTTCAACCATACCTTTTTGTCCGGGCTTAAGAGTTTCAGGATTCGATTTTAAAGTAAGATGTGCCGGTACTGCATCAAATTCAATCTTTACAGGTTCGGCTGATGTATTGATCAATTGCATAACCCTCATCTTCTTTTCTGTTTTCTTTACATTCGTGAATGCCAAGTGGTTGCTTTCGAATCTTATACCGCCTACCGCAAATGTAAATAACTCTTCAACTGTCTTTTCATGTGGAATTACTTCTCCTTTAATTGTCAGAACAACAGGTGCAGGTTTTGTATTGGCATACACTGAAATAGTCTTACTAAATGGACCCGGCCTGTCCTTAGGATCATATATTGCTGTAATTTTACCTTTTGCTCCCACAGGAATAGGCTCCTTAGTCCATTCGGGTGTTGTACAGCCGCATGATGCAACAACGTTTTGAATTACCAGAGGATCAGTTCCTGTGTTTGTAACAATAAAATCAAAAGTCTGTCTTCCTGCTTCTTCTTTAAATGTTCCAAAATCGTGTTCAGTTGCTGAAAGTTGCATTTTTGTGGTTCCTGTCTGCGATCTTACCGACATCCCTAGAATCAGTAAAGAAAAAATAAAGAATATCCGTTTCATATTAATCTGTTATTTTAATAATTGAAGAATTAGAACTATATTTTTACAAATATACAAAATGAAAAATCAAATTCTCTCATATGACAATTCACGGAACAGTTTGGTTGCAGAACAAGTTGCAAAAATCGGACCGATGAATTTAAATATTTTTGGCTGAGTAAAAATAATAAAGTTTGAGATTTTTAGATAGTTAAAACAGATTATCATTAGTTTTGCTGTCTGGCCAGGATTTTTTGGAACAAAATTTGTTAATTTGAAATCCTGATACTTCATGGGAACTTTGGAAAAAAAAATTATCAAAAGACTGGTTATTATTTTCATTGTGTGTGTGTGTTATTCAAACGCATACGGCCAGTTTTATAATGGCTTGCAAATGTCTTTCGGCAAAAACAGGGTTCAGTACCTCGATTTCTACTGGCAATTCTACAGGTTCGATAATTTCGATTGCTATTTTAATGAATACGGCCGGGATCTGGCTCAGTTCACAGCATCATATGCCACCAAAAAACTGGCTGAAATTGAGGATTTTTTCGATTATACCCTGGAGAAAAGGATTATGTTCATCATCTATAACAGAAATTCTGAGTATAAACAATCTAATATCGGGCTGGTCACTTTTGATGAGAGCACTTATAATACCGGCGGCTTCAACAGGATCATTAAAAATAAAGTGATGCTGTACTATGAAGGTGATCATAAAGCATTTGAATGCCAGATAGCAGCTTCCATCACTGAAGTGATAATCAATGAAATGTTATATAATGCCGATGTAAAAGACAGAATAGCAAGCTCCTCAGTTATCAATTTGCCCGACTGGTACATGAAGGGACTCATTGGTTATGTAGGCGGCAACTGGGATTATGAAGCGGAAAACAGGGTAAAAGACGGATTCAAATCGGGGAAGTATAAAAAAATCAACCATCTGGAATATGATGATGCTGTGGCAGCAGGTGAATCTTTCTGGAGATTTATCGGTAAAAAATATGGCGATGCGCTGATTCCCAACATAATATATCTTACAAAAATTTATAAAAATGTTGACGATGGCCTGACTTACGTAACAGGCCAGAATCTCAAAAATTTGCTCAGAGAGTGGAAAAATTTCTACGCCGATGAGTTTTCAGGTGATAAAAATCTTCCAGCGGATGATGCAAATACTGTAAGAAAGTCGAAAAAAGAACAGATCTACCAGCAGGTAAAAGTCAGTCCGGGAGGCGATTATATTGCCTATGTAACCAATGATTGGGGAAGGAAACGGATTTGGCTCTACAATCAGGCAACCGGGAAACGAAAAATCATCTTCAGGAAAGAACCGAAATTCGAACAGATCGTTGATAATACATACCCTGTAATTGCCTGGCATCCAAGCGGGAAAATTCTGACTTTTATAAATGATGAAAAATCTGACCTTAGGATGTATTTCTACAGGACCGATGAAAAAACAACTTCAAAAAGAGTTATGCTCTATTTTGATAAGGTTCTCGATTTTTCATATTCTCCCGAAGGTTCACGTCTTGTCCTTTCAGCAGTAAAGGATGGTATAACTGATATATATATTCATACAATTGCCTCAGGGACTAATGAACAGATTACCAGAGATATAGCGGATGATCTTAATCCTTCATTCCTGAAAGATTCTCCTGACCAGATAATCTTCTCATCAAACAGATTATCTGATACTCTCACAAATACTGCAGATCCATTTGAAAAAGTATCTCAGACTTTCGACCTTTTTACATATGACCTGGCAAAAAGGAATAATGTCCTGGTACGGCTCACTGAAGGAAAATACACTGACAGGTTACAGGCCTCAGAGGTATCAAAGAATAAATTTACATATTTAGGAAATCAGAACGGGATATTTAACAGGTACATTGCAAAATTTGACAGCTCCATCAGTTTTATTGATACAGTTGCCCACTACAGATATTATATTAATTCCCAGCCATTTACTAATTATGACAGGAACATCCGGAACTTTTCAGCAATGAACGGAAGCGATCCTTTCTCTGAAGTTCTGTTCTCCAACAGGCAGTATGTTCTGAGGAAAGGTTTGCAGAGCCAGTCAGATCCGATACTTCCGGGTGATATGGTAAACACCAGGCTGCGGAACGAGAAAAATCATTATTTTCATAGAGCTGACAGCATAGAACAGCTGAGGCAGTGGCTCGTTTCGGAAGATAAAAAAAGAAGGGATACCCTTACCAAACCTTTGTATGAATACTATATTAAGAACGAACCTATCGACATAAACCACTATATATTTGAAAAAGAGAAACAAAACTACTACAATCAGCTGTGGCGGAAGAAATACATGGATATCGACCTTGATACAGGCCATATCAATCTTCCTCTGATAAGGATTTATGAACCTTCCTTTTATAATAATTATATTGCCACCCAGATCGATTTTAGTTTTCTCAATAATTCATACCAGGTATATAGCGGCGGAGCACCGTATTTTAATCCGGGAGTTAATCTTCTGACACAGATCGGAACAGTTGATTTGTTTGAAGATTACAGGATCACAGGAGGGTTCAGATTTGCCGGAAATTTCGATAGCAATGAATACTTGCTTAGCATTGAGAACCTCAAAGGTACATTCGATAAGCAGTTAATCTATCACAGAGAGACCTATTCAAGCTCCGATTCAACATATTTCAAAATTTATTCACAGGATGTTCATTTTTCGATGGCCAAGCCTATTACACCCGTTTTAGCCTTGAAAGGAACGCTTTCATACAGGTACGACAGGCATGTCATTCAGGCAACCGATATGGCTACTCTTAACTATCCGAATATCACAAAGCAATGGGCGAGCCTTAAGGGAGAGGTGATTTTTGACAATACCCGCCAAAGAACTATTAATATTTACTTAGGTACCAGGTTTAAAATATTCGGCGAATATTACAGAGAGATTACGAGTAAAAAATCTGATATGGTTGTTCTGGGATTGGATTTCAGAAAATATATCCGTATACACAGGGATCTTATCTGGGCAAACAGGTTTGCAGCGAGTACATCATTTGGCCCGACAAAACTCCTTTATTACCTGGGAGGCGTAGATAACTGGATGGGATATCTTTTTAATAAAGTACCAATGTTCGATAATACAATACCAGTAACTCCAAATGTAAACTACGGATTTCAGGCCCTCGCAACAAACATGAGAGGATTCTCACAAAATGTAAGAAACGGAAATAGCTTCGCTCTCATAAACAGTGAAATAAGATGGCCGGTGATAAGATACTTCGCGGGCCATCCTCTTAAGTCAAACTTTCTGAACAGCATTCAGATAATCGGCTTCGGCGATGTAGGCACCGCCTGGTCGGGAAAATCACCATGGTCCGGGAACAACGGCTACGATACTCAAACAGTTAGCAGTGGCCCGGTAACAGTCACTCTTGACTCAAACAGGGACCCGATAGTAGAAGGTTTTGGTGCAGGTCTTAGAGCTCAGATTCTAGGATATTTTGTAAGAACCGACTGGGCCTGGGGTGTCGAAAACGGGTACGTCCTTCCCAGAATTTTCTATTTGTCGTTCAGTCTCGACTTTTAATTGCCTGTCATAATAGATTCGGTAATGCCGGAAATCAAAAATATATCGGGATCACAAAGGTACCCTAAAAACAATCCTGATTGCTAAAGAGTGGTCAATTCAGTTGTTGAAACATTAAATCGTATTTGACATATATAACCATATATTTTTCATGTTTCTTTTTGAATTAAAAAAAATAAGGTAATTTTGTGCGCAAATATAATTAGTTAATCAAAAAAATAATTGAAATGGCTTACAAAATTAATGATGATTGTACTGCTTGCGGAACATGTATCGATGAATGTCCCGTTGAAGCAATATCAGAAGGCGACATCTATAAAATTGATCCGGATGTCTGCACTGACTGTGGTGCTTGTTCTGATGTCTGCCCAGTTGAGGCTATTCATCCGGCATAGTAACACATTCTAAAAACTAAATAAGGGGCATATTTCGATATGTCCCTTTTTATTTTCATTGTGGGTTGTATTTAGCTTTTTCAAGGATCGCCTGAACATCAGTATTTCTAATCATATCCTCCATTCTTATATCTGAATTTTTCATCATATACGATTCGATAATCCTGAAACCCAACCATATGGCTGCCTGTCCAGGCGATTCCTTTGTAAAATAACCTGTAAAAGGAGCTTCTCCGGTGAGCTTGCGTATATTAAGCTGATCGCTGCTGAAAAGAAGATTATTCTCAACCAGATATTGCCACATCAGGCTTTCATTATTCATGCAGAATTTCATCTGACCAACTGTGAAACCAAAGATAATTTCATCGGGTGTTTCCGGCAGCATACATTTTTCAAAGTATTTAAGTTTGCCATAATGTAAAATTTCTGCCAGTACATTGTCAGCTGGGTAATTAAGCGTTGTAAAGGCCCAATCTGAGGCAGCCCACCCGTACATACAATCAGGAACAATATTCTCAGGAGTCATCTTTGCAGAAAGATATTTGTAAATACTTAGTCTTGGATAATATTCACAATCGGCACCTAGGTATCTGTCAAGGCTCACGCCAAGTAAAGAATCTCCTGTAATGATGCTGTTATTAAAACCTGTGATACAAGTGAAAACTGCCGGGACATTTTTCCCGGGGAAATAATAAAGATAATGCATGAAAGCTTCCTGCAGCCCTTTTTCTATTTTCGTAACGTCGGGATATTTTTCCATAGTAAGGGCATAAACTTCATTATTCTGTTTATCGGAACAAAACCGGAGAAGCATATCGCCAAAGGATGATTCATCAATGTCACCTGTATTTATCACGGAACTAAAAAGCTGAAGGAAACCGCCATATTTCTTTTTGAGCGTGGGAACCATCGGTATTACTTCATCAGGATTCAATGTGAAGAGATCTTTCTCGAGTCTCTTTATTTCAATTTTGACTTTAATTGATGATGTGTTGACTTTATACGGATTTTTTTTGCAGGAAGTTGTTGCTATGGCAACCAGAACCAGAAAAATAACAGGAACATAACGGATTCTCATATCATTCTTTTTTAGCATTCTAAAATACGTACTTTTTGCTTTACAAGAGTACTAAACTAAACGATATAATAACTTCCCTTATTATTTGCTACTTTTACAAAAGAAATGAAATTGAAACAATAATGATCTTATTTATAGCCGCCAGATCACAATGACACAAAGTTTCTCCAATACTCTCAAGATTCGAGTTTTTACCTTGGTGATTCTTTGTGCCTTCGTGCCTTTGTGGCAGAAATGAATCATCAGAACTAGTCAATATAAGAACCTCATGATTAAGGTAAGATATTTTCAATTTTTAAAATCAGGAGTTAATAAAAATTCTCTCATCCTTTTATTAATATTCTTTTCAATTGCTTCAAACGCCCAGCAGAGAATAAGTCTTGGAATTCATGCTGATCCTCTTTTAAGCTGGTTCTCGACCGATATCAGGCAGGTCCAAAATAATGGGGCAAGGGCCGGTTTCAGTTTTGGACTTACATATAATAAGTATTTCACACCAAACTATTCGTTTTCGTCCGGAATAAGTCTGATGAGAGCAGGAGGCAGACTGATCAGCAGCGACACAACAGTCCTGGAATTTTCAAAATCCAAAGTAACATTACTGCCAGGAAATCCGGTAGTATATAAAATTCAATATCTCGTGGTTCCTATAGGGCTGAAGCTCCAGACAAACCAGATTGGGTACGTTACCTACTTCACTGATCTAGGATTGGATCCCAAAATTGTGATAAGCAGAAAAGCTGATATTCCATCTCAGAATATCACAGATGAAAACGCCTCAAATGAATTGAGACTTTTTAATCTTTCCTATCATGTTACTGCTGGTATTGAATACTCCATGGGCGGATCCACGGCATTGGTCTTTGGTTTGAACTTTGATAATAATTTTCTTGACATCACCAAAGACAACGGGAGTCAGCCGGCAGATAAAGTGTCCCATAAGATCCTGAGCTTCAGGTTTGGGGTTAATTTTTAAGAAACAACCGATGAAATTTACTGTTGCTCAACTGAATTATCATATTGGAAATTTTTCCGGGAATAAAGAATTGATCTGCAACGCAATCAAAAAGGCAAAAGCAGTCGGATCGGATCTTATTATTTTTTCAGAACTATGTATCCCAGGATACCCACCGCTTGACCTGCTTGACCGGATTGATTTTATTGAAAAATGCAACCAGACAGTAATGGAGATAGCAAGGGAATGTACCGGAATTGCAGCAATTGTAGGCTCTCCTACTATTAACACAAGGCCTGAAGGCAAAAAACTTCATAATTCGGCTCTATTGTTGTCTGAAGGGAAAATTATTTTCAGTGCTAATAAAGCACTTCTGCCAACTTATGATATATTCGACGAGTACAGGTATTTTGAACCTGAGAAAGAGTTCTCTGTTTTTTCATTCAAAGGATTAAGGCTGGCCATAACAATCTGCGAGGATCTCTGGGACGAACAGCCTTTCGATAACGAGTTCGAAAAGACCAGGCTTTATACGGTCTCGCCAATGGAAGAGCTTGTAAAACAAAACCCTGATTTAATAATCAATATCGCAGCTTCGCCATTCTCATATTCCAAAATTGAAGCTAAGGAAAACATATTTATATCTAAAGCTATAAAATACAAAATACCTGTTATTTCAGTCAACCAGACAGGAGCAAATACCGAACTTATATTTGATGGCGCTTCAGTCATTATAAATGAAAAGGGTAAAATATATAAGCAGCTGCCATTTTTCGAGGAAGCTGTGGAAACTTACTCATTTGAAAGTATTAAATCAGAATCAATAACCGGCAATAACATCAAGAGTGATTCCATTTCTCTTATATACAAAGCTTTAGTTACAGGATTACGTGATTATTTCAACAAAACTGGTTTAAAAAGCAGTGTTATCGGACTTTCTGGTGGCATAGACTCGGCTATTTGTCTTTGTCTTGCTGTTAAAGCTCTGGGTAATGAAAATGTCAGGGTCCTACTTATGCCTTCCCGTTACTCATCAGATCATTCTGTCAGAGATGCTGTTACTCTTGCCAGGATTCTAAATGTTCAGTATGATATTGTAAATATTGAAAAGCCATTCAGAGCTTTTGAGGAAGACCTTGAACCTGTTTTCAGAGGGTTGAATACCGATGTTACCGAGGAGAATATACAGGCACGAATCAGAGCCATTCTTCTGATGGCTGTCTCGAATAAATTCGGATGCATTGTATTGAACACATCTAATAAAAGCGAAGCTGCAGTCGGTTATGGTACTCTCTATGGAGATATGGCGGGAGGTTTATCCGTAATCGGGGATGTGTATAAAACTGATGTTTACAGGATAGCTGAATACATTAACATGGAAAAAGAAATTATTCCTGAAAACATAATCAGAAAATTGCCATCTGCCGAATTGAGACCCGATCAGTTTGATACTGATTCACTTCCGGATTATAAGATTCTTGATTCAATATTGTACCAATACATAGAACTTCAGAAGCCTGCCGGCCGCATTATAAAAGAAGGAGCTGACGGCGACACTGTTTTAAAAGTAATCAGGATGATTGATTTCAATGAGTACAAAAGATACCAGGCTCCACCTGTGCTTAGAATTTCATCAAAGGCCTTCGGAGTTGGAAGAAGAATGCCTCTTGTAGCAAGGTACTTATTATGACCTTCTGCAAAAAACTGTTGCTGTGATCCTTACAACTACCTGTAATTGAATATGTTAAAATATGTTAATTTAGATTTCATCAATTTCTTTTGCTACCTTTGAAATGCTATTAAACATGATCCAATCATGGAATATCTTAATCCGTATATCGAGTTGTGTCTTGAAGGCTCTTCTTCTGTTTTTAAAGCATTGAATCAGAGAGACAAAGAAGCGCTTGTCCGCCAGCATACACTAACAATTATCAAAAAGGGCCGGTTTTTATTTAAACAGGGAGAAAAGCCGCGAGGGTTGATATGCCTCGCTTCAGGTAAGGCAAAAGTTTATAAAGAAGGTGTTGGAGGAAGAGATCAGATACTTAAGATGGTACGTCAGCAGGGATTCATTGGCTATAAGACATTATTTTCTGATATTCCATGGTCAGTATCCGCCATCGCACTTGAAGATTGCGCAATTTGTGTGTTTGAAAAGAATTCCTTTTTGAAGATCCTGAAGAAAAATCCCGACTTGTCGATAAAATTTATTAAGGTCATTGCCGAAGAATTATGGTCAGCAAACAACAGGACAGTTTCGCTTACCCAGAAACACGTAAGGGGACGTATCGCTGAGTCGCTTCTGATATTACGCGACACCTATGGTTTTGAAGCAGATGGAAAATCAATCAGGGTATCAATGTCGCGTGAAGATCTTGCCAATCTTTCAAACATGACAACTTCAAATGCAATCCGAACTCTGTCAAACATGTCCTCTGAAGGAATCCTTGAGATTACGGGAAGAAGGATAAGCATCCTTGACAGCAGTCGGCTTGAATATATAAGTGAAATGGGCTGACCCGGCCTGACTTTAAATACAAAAGGTTACTCCCTGAAGAAGACTCTTTTCACTCTTCTCGGAATCGAAGTTAGTATCTCATACGGAATGGTCTGACATTTAGCCGCAATCTCATCTATTGAAATTTTTTCGCCAAATATTTCAGCCTCGTCTCCAGTTTCAACATTCAATCCTGTAATATCCGCCATACACATATCCATACAAACATTACCTATGATCTGAACCCTTGAACCTTTAATAAACAGGTTCCCAATCCTGTTACCCAGTTTTCGGTTCAAACCATCAGCATAACCTGCAGGTAGAATTGCAATAATTCTATCATTATCAGACACATCAGCACATCCATAGCCTACAGGCTCACCGGCTTTTATCTTCTTGATCTGTGAAATCCTGGTCTTGAAGCGCCCGGCTGTTTTAAGATCCATCCCTTCAAAATGGCCGACACCATACATCCCTATACCTGGGCGAACCATGTCAAACTGGTATTGAGGGAAGCGTACTATCCCGGCCGAATTAAGAATATGACGCAGAAAAGAGTATCCTATTGTGTCATGTATATGATCAGCTGCCTTTAAAAAAACTTCAACCTGATGATGACTGAAATGATCGAGATCCGGATTTTCACTTCCTGCCAGGTGCGAAAAAACCGAAACGACTCTTAAGCACTCCTGTTTCTTAATTATTTTAGCCAGTGCAACAACATCTTCAGGCATAAAGCCCAACCTGTGCATTCCAGTATCAATTTTGATATGAACGGGATAATTCAATAATCCGTGTCTGGAGGCCACCCCAATAAAGTGTTCAAGAGACAGAAGACTAAAAATTTCAGGTTCAAGAGAATATTTTATAATTAGTTCGGATGCGGAAGGATCGGGATTCATTACCATTACTGGCAATGTCACTCCGGAGTTTCGCAGCTCCACTCCTTCGTCAACATAGGCTACTGCAAGATAACTTACCCTGTGGTACTCAAGCAAAGCCGATATCTCAGCGGGTCCTGCACCATAAGCAAATGCTTTGACCATTGCCATTATACGTGTGCCCTGATCAAGATGTCTTCGGAATTCATTCAGGTTATGAGAAATGGCATCCAGGTTTACCTCAAGGACTGTCTGATGAATCTGTTGTTCAAGTAGTTTCCCAATTTTCTCAAATTCATAAATCCTTGCTCCTTTAAGAAGTATTATCTCATCTCTGAAATACGAATTGGTTAAATTATTTATAAACTCATCAGTGGTATAGAAAAACCTGGCATCCTCATCAAACAAAGATTTGTTTCTTACAAGCGCATTCCCAATTCCTATAAACTTTTTAATCCCTGTCTTCCTAATTAATCCTGCAACCTCACTGTATAAATCAATTTCATCCCTGCCACTCTGAACAAAATCAGAAAGAATTAAAGTGGCTTTCCTCCCATCCTGTGACTTTAGGTATTCAACAGCCATCCCTAATGACCCGGGATCAGAATTATAATAATCCTCTATAAGCTGGCAGTTATTGATACCCTTTTTCATTTCCATCCTCATTGCCACTGATACAAGTCCGGCAATTCCCCTGGAAATAATTTCAGAAGGAGTTTCCAGAGCAAGGCAAACAGAAGCAACTGTGATTGCATTTTCGACGGAAGCCCGGTCAGAGAAAGGAATTTCAAAATCATTAGTTATTCCATTGAAACTCATGCTGATGCCTGTATGGCCCTGTGGCAAAGAGTTCTTTTTAACAAATATAGTTGCCTCTTTATGAGTACATGACCAGTCCACAAGCTTTTTAGAATTTAACGATTTGTTTCCTGCGATTGACTGCTGAACAATTTCATAATCGCTGCAATATATTATTAAAGAGGAATTCACAAAAAGCTTAAGCTTTTCCTCTGCCTTTGTTCTGTTATCATGAAAATTCTCACTATGAGCGTCGCCGATATTTGTAATTACCCCGATATCGGGATCAATAACCTTTTGAAGTCTGGTCATTTCACCGGGTAAAGAAATACCTGCTTCAAATATACCGAGCTTGTATTTGTTTTCAAGCTTCAGGACTGAAAGTGGAACGCCTATCTGGGAATTATAGCTTTTCGGGCTTCTGATAACGGAAGCAGCAAGTCCTAGAATATCAGCCAGCCATTCCTTTACCACTGTTTTGCCTGCACTTCCGGTGACTGCGATAACAGGTGATTTAAAGGATTTTCTTACAAAGGAAGCCAACAATTGCAAAGCCTCAACCGAATCTGCAGTCAGTATGAATGCCGCGCCGTGGTATCTTGCAATTTCTTCAGGAAGTCTTTCGACAACAAAACTTCTGATACCATTGCTGTACAGGCTGTCAATAAAATTATGACCATCATGATTCTTTCCTTTCAGCGCAAAAAAGAGGAGGCCTTCGGCTATGATCAATTGACGTGTATCTGTCACAATTTCATTAACCAAAAGGTCAGCCGGGCCTGTCAGATTGCCTTTTACAATTTTTGCGATATCAGATGAACTTAGATTCAATGGTCATTTATTTACAGCTTCATTATAGCAATTCCTGCAAAGGGGTTCATAGATATTTTTTTCACCGAGAAGAACAACTTGTTCCTCTGCTGATTTCCTGAAAGAATATTGCGCAAGATTCCCGCAACGCATGCAAATTGCATGGACTTTTGTCACATATTCCGCGACAGCGAGAAGTGCCGGCATCGGGCCGAATGGTTTTCCCGTAAAATCCATGTCAAGACCTGCAATAACTACCCTGACGCCATTATCAGCCAGGGTATTACAGACTTCTACGACAGAATCGTCAAAAAACTGCGCTTCATCGATCCCTACAACATCAACATTACCAGCTAGCAGCAAGATTGCAGAGGCATTGTCAACGGGAGTCGAAACGATCGATTTGTCGTCGTGGGAAACGACCCTGGTTTCGGAATATCTCTTATCGAGTGAAGGTTTAAAAATCTCTACTTTTAATCCTGCATAATCCGATCTTCTTAAACGTCTGATCAACTCTTCAGTTTTACCTGAAAACATTGAGCCAGTTATTACTTCAATGGATCCTTTTTTACCTGTTGCCCTTATCGAATTTTCAAGAAAATCCATTTGATATGAATGTGAATGTGAAAATTTAAATTGTAATTTTATTACTCTATGACTTGCTTAATAATCGTTACTTTTGCAAAATAAAGCAAATGGTTTGTTAAATTAACATCAAAATGTATGGATTTCAACTCAACCATCGATTTAATTATCAAAGATCTCAACGAAGCTTCCGAAATTATTGATGATCTGAAAAAATATCCCGGGGTCCCTGCGCTGCAGGTGGAACTGGCGAAATCAAAATGCAGAAGTGCCGGAGATGTGATTGCGCTTCTGAAAAATCTTGCTGACGCTGTTCCTGTTCAGAAGGAGCCCATTCAAGAAAAGCCTAAAAAACCTGAAGCAGCTGCTTCGGAGATTTTAACCAAGCAGCCCATTCATGAAAAACCTAAAAAACCTGAAGCTGTTGCTTCAGAGATTATAACGTTCGAAACTTATACAGTTGCAGATAAATTCGATCCTCCGTCCGATCTATACGATGAGAAGATAGCTACCGGTAAAACTGAAAAAGACCTGTCAGATCAATTGAAGGCGAACCCAATAGCCAGTTTATCGGAGGTAATAGGAATTGGTGAAAAGTTCCTCTTCATAGGTGAATTATTCAAAGGTGATAAGGAAGCATATTCACAGGCATTATCAAGGCTCGACAAAGCTGAAAACCTGAATGATGCTATGGCAATAATCATGAGCTATACCGATGAAAAACCTGAAAATGAAGCTGTAGTGCAACTTCTTAACCTGGTAAAACTCAAGCTTCTGTCAAATGAGTAAACTTTACCTGATACCTACTCCTATAGGCAATTTAAAGGATATTACCCTCAGAGCTTTAGAAATTCTCGGAAGTGTTGACCTGATTCTCGCAGAAGATACACGTCAGACAAAAAAGTTATTGAATCATTATAGTATTTCTACTCCTCTACAGTCACATCACATGTTCAACGAACATAAAAGCGTGGAATCGATCTGTTCAAAGATTCTTGAAGGAAATACAATTGCGCTTGTATCGGATGCCGGCACTCCGGGTATTTCAGATCCTGGATTTTTATTGGTCAGAACATGTATTGAAAAGAAAATTCCGGTGGAAACCCTGCCCGGTGCGACTGCTCTTATCCCTGCGCTGGTAAATTCAGGACTGCCATGTGACAGGTTCTGTTTTGAAGGATTTCTTCCTCCTAAAAAGGGACGGACCAAAAGGATGGCCGCATTAGCATTCGAATCAAGAACAATGGTTTTCTATGAATCACCTTTCCGGCTTATAAAGGCATTAAATGAACTGGCAGAAATTCTTGGTCCCGATCGCAATGCTTCTGTATCGAGAGAGTTAAGTAAAATGTTTGAAGAGAATGTCAGAGGTTCTTTGTCATTCCTGTCAGAATACTATACCAATAAACCTCCAAAAGGAGAGATAGTTATCGTAATAGCCGGGAAGAAGGATTAAACTCTAATCTGCCTCTCCCTTAATCCCCCGCTTTGCGGGGCAGGCTCTTCCCCAGGAGGTAGGGACTTTTAAAAAGATACAAATTTTTGTGGCTTCCCCCGCTCTCCCGGGAGCGGGGGACAGGAGGGGGTGAGTTAAAAATTGAGGCAGGAATAATTAACTTATAATGTTGATATTTTATGAAACACCTCCTCCTGATATCATGGACATTTCTTTTTGCCTCCTCCCTTTTGACTGCTCAGATTCTTAAAGGCAGGATTACAAACCAGAATGGCGATCCGATCGAATATGCAACTGTTTATATTCAGGAACTCAGGCAGGGAACAACCTCAAACACAAAAGGAGATTATGAAATAAATCTTCCTTCCGGGAAATATACGGTCATTTATCAAAGTCTTGGTTATCAGCCTGTATATGTTAATCTTTCATTATCAGGGGAAACTATACTGAAAGATGTGACCCTTCCGATGCAATATTATCAGATCCCGGAAGTCAGAATTTCGGCATCGGGGAAGGACCCGGCATATAATATAATGCGAAAGGCAATAGGCATGGCGCCATATTACCTGAACAATGTGAGCTATTATAAAGCAGAGGTTTATCTGAAAGGAAATCTTGTAATTAATAAAATACCGAAACTATTGCAGAAATCGATGAAAATTGAATCTTCCGGAAATGAGACATCTGTTTCAGCAGGATCAAAATCAAAGAGTGAGGAAAAATTGTTAAAAGCGGGTGACTCATTCATGATGGAGTCAATAAATGAGATTGAGTTTACCGCGCCTGACAAGTACTTTCAGAGGATGATATCGTATAATAGTACCTTCCCTGCTCAGGGAAATGCGATATCACCAATGAGTTTTATCCAGGCTAGTTTTTACCAGCCGGTTCTTGCAGATATGGCCATCTCACCACTGGCTCCAAACGCATTCTCACATTATATTTATAAATTTCTTGGCGCTTCCCAGCAGGGGAATTTTACAATAAATAAAATCCAGGTAATCCCAAAACGCAAAAGTCAGCAATTATTCGAGGGCACTATTTATATTATTGAGGATCTCTGGTGCCTGCAGAGTGTTGACCTCACCAATGAAAACCTGTTTGGGAAAATAAAAATTCAGCAATTGTATATACCAGTCCAGGATGACATCTGGATGCCTGTCAGTCATAAATTTGAAGGAGAAATCGGAATTATGGGATTCAAAGCTGATGCCGGCTACGGAAGCTCAGTAAAGTATATTGAGGTAAGACCTAACCTGTCACTTCAAAAACCAGTTGCTATATTTGATTCTTATTCTCCCAAAAAGGAACAAAACCTGAAAAGTTCTGACACAATTGTTTCAAGATCAAAACAAAAGATTGCCAGGATTCTTGAAAAGGATAAATTATCAGACCGGGATATGGCAAAGCTGGCCAAACTTATGGAAAAAGAATCAGAAGGAAGTCGTAAGGACAGCACAAAAAAAAGTCTCGAAATAAAGGATAACACAACCCAGATTGTTGAAAAGGACGCTAATAAAAGGGATAGCTCTTATTGGGCGAGGATACGGCCAATTCCATTGTCGGACGTTGAGATACGCAGTTTAAAAATCAGCGATAGTTTAAAAACTGTAACAACACAGAAAGAGCTGAATTCCGATTCACTTCCTCCGGTCAAAAACAAGGGAAAAAATAAATTTTTGACAACAGCCGGTAACATTGTTTTCGGACATTCATGGGCAGATACCTCAGGATTCAGGTTTACCGACGGGGGATTGATTGATCTGAAAAGTATAGGATTCAATTCAGTTGACGGTTTTAGCTATGGATTAAATTTCAGTATTTCAAAATCGTGGAAAAATAAAACCTCTCTTGATTTTATTCCGGATTTTCGCTGGGCCTTTAGCAGAAAACAGCTGATGTGGGGAATTAACACAAGTTACAGGTTTGACAAGATTAAGCACCGACAGATTTTTATCAGGGTCGGATCAAGAAGTAAGGACATCAATTATGGTGGCGGCATCAATCCGTTTATAAATTCACTCACCTCACTCATTCAGAAGAAAAACTATCTTAAATTATATGAATCAAAATATCTTACATTCGGTTACTCCGGTGAAATAGCAAATGGGTTGGTATTTGAGCTGAGTACGAATTACGAAAATAGAAGTGTTCTTCAAAACACAACAAATTTCTCATTTCTGGAATCTTCCGAAATATATTCTGATAACATTCCTGGCAGCAATTACCTTTCTCCCGAATCAAATCCTATAAATACTTTGCGTGATCAGAAACACCTGGATTTTACGTCAAAAATATCTTTTACACCCTTTCTGAGATACAGAATAAACAAGGGAGTTAAGATCCCCCTGAATTCAGACTGGCCCACATTTGAACTCACCTGGCAGCATGGGATAAATAATTTCAATGAAATAGATCAGGGGTTAAGGCGCTTTGATATGTTCAGGTTTGAAGTATCGAGAAACAGCAGTATAGGTGCTTTCGGCAATTTCAGATGGAGACTTCGGACAGCATGTTTTCTCGATAACAGGAATTTAACATTTTATGACTTCTTCCAGATAAATACTCAGCCATTTCCTATACTTATCAATAATTATGAAGATGCCTTCATGATACCGTCTTTCTATTCTCTGGCCACCCCTGAGTTTTATGCAGAGGCACATATAAAATATACAACTCCCTATTTACTTCTGAAGATGCTTCCCGGATTGAGTAATACTCTTATGCGTGAAAATGTCAGTCTATCATATCTTGGTTCACGATTTCACCCGAACTATACCGAAATCGGATACAGCATAAGCGAAATCCTCTTTGTCGGAGAGTTAGGTGTTTATTGCGGGTTTGAGGATATAAAGTATAGAAGCGTAGGAGTAAAAGCAACGCTAAAGTTTAATTAAAATTTTAACTACGAAGAACACGGATTTATAAGGATCTGTCTGTGTTTCACAGTAAAATCCGTGGTTAACTTCCTCTGCTATGCAAAAGGTGGCTCCTCATGTATATCTGATTCATTATCGAATCCCCCGCCAAGTTTTCGCAGGTTATCGTGATTCATTTTGGATCCGAGTGTGATACTCTGAGAATTTGTCATGTCAGGGTTTCCGTCCAGGTCAAAATCATCAATATCCACAAATTGAGCTTTTTCCTCCCTGAATCTTAATCTCACATCATCGACCGGACCATTCCTGTTCTTTGCAAGAATGATTTCAGCAATTCCTTTGGTCGAGGATCCGTCCTCGAAGGTAGGAATGCCGAATTTATCCTGCCTGTGAATAAACACAACCATGTCAGCGTCCTGTTCTATAGCTCCCGATTCTCGAAGGTCAGAAAGAAGCGGCCTTTTTGTGCCTCCTCTCATTTCAACTGAACGGTTAAGCTGAGAAAGAGCCAGTATGGGAACGTTCAGTTCTTTAGCTATGCTTTTAAGCGAACGGGAAATATTGCTTACCTCCTGTTCGCGGCTTCCTGCATTTTCAGGTCCCGACATTAGTTGAAGATAATCGACAATCACAATATCGAGCTTATGCTGGGCCATAAGTCGTCTGCACTTGGCCCTGAGCTCGAATATAGAAATCGCTGGAGTGTCATCTATAAAGATCGGAGCCTGTACCAGCTTTTTTATCCTGGTGTCAAGCTGTTTCCATTCCTCCTCGGTAAGACGACCATTTTTTATCTTGTCTCCGGGTATGTCAGTCTCGGCTATGATTAACCTGTTAACCAGCTGAATTGATGACATTTCGCATGAGAATATTGCTACTTTTTTCCCATGATCGATAGCCATATTCCTTGCCATTGAGAGTGCAAATGCAGTTTTTCCCATTGAGGGACGTGCAGCAATTATTACCAGTTCAGACTTCTGCCACCCCGATGTGAGTCTGTCGAGTTTTGTGAATCCTGAGGGCGTTCCAACAAGGGCATCTTCTCTTTTTCCTGCTTCCTCAATTTCCCTTATCGCCACTTTAATAACTTCATTAATAGGAGCCACTTCTCTTTTGATGTTGCCTTCGGCAATCTGAAAGAGAGCATTTTCAGAATAATCGAGAAGCTCTGTCACATCATATGTGTCATCAAAGGACCTGGTCTGTATTTCAGTTGACACTCTGATAAGCTCCCGCTGGATATATTTCTGAGCTACGATCCTTGCGTGGTAATCGACGTTTGCTGCAGATACCACTTTAGATGTAAGCTGGGTAAGATATACTGGTCCGCCTACGCTGTCTAACTCATGGCGTGACCTGAGCTCTTCAGTAACTGTATAAAGATCCACAGGGAATTCCCTGGAGGAAAGATCAGATATCGCTTTAAATATTTTCTGATGCACTTCCTTGTAAAAACTCTCTGGTTTAAGAATATCTAGAACTGTAATAACTGCTTCTTTTTCCAGCATAACTGCGCCAAGAACAGCTTCCTCCATATCATTTGCCTGAGGCGGTACCTTACCAAAATCAGGTAATGTCGTCACAATTGGCCTTGGGCTATTTCTCTGTTTTGCCATTAATACTATATTTCTGATTTATAATTATTTATAGAGAGGAAGAAATATTCACCCGCTTGGTTTCAAAGGTATGAATAACCCTATTTCGTAGCTGAAAAGTGCAGGTTTTTGTTACAAACAACAAATGTTAAAAACTTGTTGAAAAGCTATTGAATGGTTCGTTGGTACCAAATTCAAAACCATATGGTATTTTTACATCAAATAAATGAAGATGGTTATTTTTCCAAATGCAAAAATAAATATCGGACTGCGGATTACAGCTAAACGTAGTGATGGTTATCATAACATTGAATCAATATTTTATCCGGTAAAGTTGAGTGATGCCCTGGAATTTGTTGTTCCTGATGAAGTAATAAGTAAAGATATTCTTAAAGTCACCGGAATTGATATAGGCAACGATACAGACAACAACCTGGTTATCAGGGCGCTTCTCAGACTCAGGGGAATCAACTCCTTTCCGTTTCTGAAAATCCATTTGCATAAAGTAATTCCCGTTGGCGCAGGATTAGGCGGAGGTTCATCGGATGCAGCATGCCTGATGAATGTGCTCAACAGACACTTTTCACTGAATATTGAAAAATCAGGATTAAAGGCTCTTGCTCTGGAACTGGGAAGTGACTGTCCGTTTTTTATTGACGGGATTCCATCATTGGGTTCTGGAAGAGGGGAAATACTAGCACCTGTGAAAACAGTGTTATCAGGTTACTACCTGATTATTCTCAATCCCGGAGTGCAAATCAATACAGGAGAAGCTTACAAGAACTGCAATCCAGGCGTTCCTTCCTCCAGTTTGAAGGAATCCATAGAACGGCCTGTTATCGAATGGAAAAAACTAATAATGAATGACTTTGAAGATTTTGCATTTAAAAAACATCCTGTTATCGGTGAGATAAAGGAGGAATTGTACGGATCCGGCGCTCTTTTCAGCCTTATGTCGGGAAGCGGTTCAAGTGTTTATGGGATATTTCAGAAGAAGCCTGAATTGGCTCAGAAACTCAGGCACTTTATTATCTGGGAAGGAGTTATGTGACCTATTCTATTCCAGTTCCACCAAAACAGTTCCTTTTGATACTTTATCTCCCTTTTTAACTTCAATTGATTTAACCTTGCCATCCATATTGCATTTCAGCTTATTCTGCATTTTCATGGCATTGAGTATCATCAGGTCCTCACCCTTTGAAACATTCTGGCCTTTTTCTATAAGGATATCAAGTACTGTTCCGGGTATAAAGCTTAAAATTATCTTTGGGTCAGCAGGCTTGTAGGGTTTTCTGTTTTGAAATTTGCTGCTGATCCTCGTCTGATACAAACTTGTGTCGATATTCAGGAAACCTGTTTTATCATTTTTATTCATGGCTGTTTCATTTATTTTTTAAGGCACAATTGACTAAAAGGGAGGGAGTCCATGTTTCTTGTGAGGCATTGGAACATCCTTATTTTCAGATACCTCAATAGAATGCATCAGAAATTTTCTCGTCTCGGAAGGTTCAATTACCGCATCAACATAACCTCGTGAAGCAGCTACATAAGGATTGGCGAACTTGGTCCTGTATTCTTCTACTTTTTGTTTTCTCATTCCGTCGGGGTCGGCAGCTGACATAATCTCTTTCCTGAATATGATATTTGCAGCTCCCTCAGGGCCCATAACAGCAATTTCAGCTGACGGCCATGCAAATACAAAATCGGCACGCAGGTGACGTGAGCTCATTGCTATGTAACCGCCTCCGTATGCTTTTCTCAGAATAACAGTGAGTTTAGGGACCGTAGCTTCGCTGTAGGCATAAAGAACTTTTGCTCCATGTCTTATAACTCCTGCATGTTCCTGATCAACTCCGGGCAGATATCCCGGAAGGTCTACCAGTGTAATAATTGGAATATTGAAAGCATCACAGTAACGAATGAATCTTGCTGCTTTATCAGAAGAATCAACATCCAGAACACCTGCCATTTCGAGTGGCTGGTTGGCAACAAACCCTGTAGTCCTTCCACCCATTCTTCCAAAACCTATTACTATATTTTTTGCGTACAGCTCCATTATTTCAAAGAAGTCCGAATTATCTACGATCGCCCTGATCACGTCTTTGACATCATATGGAAGAGTTGGATCTTCCGGAACAATCTTATTGATATTATATTCAGGTTTCGGTTCCCCGGGCTCAAACATTTTGGCTTTCTGTCCGTTATTCCACGGTATGAAAGTTATAAGTTTTTTGATTTGCTCAAAACATTCTTCCTCGCTAAGCGCAAAGAAATGAGCATTGCCAGTTACTTCACTGTGCACTCTGGCTCCTCCCAGATCTTCCATCGAAATTTCTTCACCAAGCACAGTTTTTATCACCTCAGGACCGGTAATAAACATTTTCGAAATATTGTCAACTACAAAAACAAAGTCGGTAAGCGCTGGAGAATAAACTGCACCACCTGCACACGGACCAAGGATGACCGAAATTTGCGGGATCACACCGCTCGATATGGTATTGCGGAAGAAAATTTCACCATAGCCGGCAAGTGAGTTAACACCTTCCTGTATCCTGGCACCGCCCGAATCGTTTATTCCGATAAGAGGCATTCTCATTTTAAGAGCGTGATCCATGATCTTGGTTATCTTGCGGGAATGCATCAAGCCAAGCGAACCTCCAGCAACTGTAAAATCCTGTGCAAAAATTGCGACAGGAGCGCCATAAATAGTTCCGGAACCTATTATTACGCCATCGCTTGGCAATGACTTTTTATCCATATCAAAATCACGGGCATCGTGTTCAACAAATAAGTCATACTCATTGAAGGAGTTTTTGTCGAGTAACGACATAATTCGTTCACGGGCTGTTCTTTTTCCCATGGCTTTCTGCTTCTCAATAGCCTGTTCCCCTCCTCCGAGAAGGATCTTCTCGCGTTTTTCCTGTAATTCACGTATCTTTTTGTTAACTGCCATATTGATCGGTTTTATTTATCCGCTTTGATTATTTTCTATTATGAATGCTAAATTTCAGGGTGCAATTTTAAGATAATTGTGCGAGTTACTTCCTATTTTGGCGCCATTTTATAAAGTACAAGACCTATCACAAAATAAATGATATTTGGGATCCACATTGCCAGCATCGGGCCAAGATTGCCCTTAAGGCAGAACTGTGAAGCGAATTGTAAAAACAAAATATAGGAAAAACTAAGCCCAAGACCAATTCCTATATTCATACCGATTCCTCCTCTGATCTTCCTCGATGAGAGTGAAACACCAATAAGTGTAAGGATGAACACTGCGAAAGGGTTGGCAAACCTTCTGTATTTTTCAATTAGAAAAAGTTTGAGTTCATCTGATCCCTGGAGTTTGAGAAGTTTGATATAGTTATCGAGCTCACGCGATGTCATTGTTCCCACAAAACTCGGGTCCCTTGAAAAATCATCAGGTTGTATTTTATTAAGAGTGGTATCAATTTGCTTGCCTTTAATTAAAATATCCCCATTCCTTTTTATGTTGCGGATAACATAATTAAATGCGGTCCATTTGCGTTTTGTTGTATCATAAGTTACGGAAGCAGCAGATAATTTCGATACGAGTTTCCCGCTGTCGATCTTCTCAATTGTAAAATTCTGACCTCTCTGGCTTATGGGATTAAAGTTTCCCATGTAAACTAAAATATCCTTAGATACCTGTCTGTGAATATTCTCCACCATAATTCTTTTGTTGGAGGAATGGTAGTATTTATCTTCAAAATCCATCCTTATCAGATTAGATTTTGGGATTACAAAATTAGTCAGAACGAAAGTAAATGTCGCAATAATAAATGCTGAAAGAAAATAGGGCCACATCATTCTCCTGAAACTCATTCCGCTGTTCAGAATAGCAATAATCTCTGTACTTACTGCCATTTTGGAAGTAAAGAAAATAACGGCAATAAATACAAACAATGGTGCAAAAAGCATTGCGAAATACGGAATGAAATTCATGTAATAATCAAAAATGATTGCTTTCACGGGAGCCTGTTTCTCCATGAAGTTGTCGATTTTTTCGGCAAAATCAAATACAACAGCAATTGTCAGTATTAATACTATACAAAAAAAGAATGTTCCAAGAAACTTCTTGATAATATAAGCATCGATAAGTTTGGGCTTCAGAAAGCTTAAAGTCTCTCTGAAAGTTTTTTTATCATTAAGTTTTTCCATGTTTTAAAAATACCTTCTTCAATTTTTTTCCGTGCTTCTCCAACAAGTTTCATATAAAAAGCCAGGTTATGAATACTTGCTATCTGTGCGCCAAGGTTTTCACCTGAAATGACAAGGTGCCTGAGATAAGCCTTTGAATAAATTAGACTCACTGCTGAAGGGCCATCGGGATCAATCGGACTTAAATCATCCATCCACTTTTTGTTCCTTATATTGATAGTGCCGTTGCTGGTAAAGAGCATCCCGTTTCTTCCATTGCGTGTCGGCATAACGCAGTCGAACATATCAATACCCCTTTCAATTGCTTCCAGGATATTGACCGGAGTGCCGACACCCATAAGATAACGTGGTTTTTCATCAGGAAGTATCTCATTTACAATCTCTATGATTCTGTACATATCCTCTGCAGGTTCTCCTACAGACAACCCGCCGATTGCATTTCCTTCCATTCCTGCGGAAGCAGTTTTTTCAGCCGATTCTCTTCTCAGATCATCAAATGTACCACCCTGTACAATAGGAAAAAAAAACTGTATTTTCCCCCATAACGGGTTAGTTTCATTAAACCTTACGACTGCCCTGTCGAGCCAGTGATGTGTAAGCGCAACTGACTTTTTTGCATAGCTATAATCGCACGGCCAGGGAGCACATTCATCAAAGGCCATCATTATATCGGCACCTATAATACGTTGAATATCGACAGTATTTTCCGGAGTGAAAAGATGCCGTGAACCATCAATATGTGATTTAAAAACTGCGCCCTCATCGGTTAGTTTTCTGTTGCCCGTCAAAGAAAAGACCTGATAGCCTCCGCTGTCAGTCAGAATCGGACGGTCCCACGACATGAACTGATGAAGCCCCCCTGCCAGTTTAAGTACCTTAGTACCGGGACGCAGATAAAGATGGTAGGTATTGCCAAGGATAATTTTTGCATTTATATCCTCAGTGAGATCGCGCTGCAGAATACCTTTTACAGTGCCACAGGTACCCACAGGCATGAATATTGGAGTAGGGATATCTCCATGAGGGGTTTTAAGCATGCCTGCGCGTGCTCTTGACTCAGTATCCCTGCTCTCAATAACAAACATATGGTAAAACTTCTTTTTTCGAAGCACAAAGGTAATTTTTCCATACGGCTTATAAAACTATAAGGAATTATTGTTGTAATTTATTTTTTGCCTTTCCGTTAATCTTGCTAATATTGCTGACATATTCGGAAGTCAGATGGGCGATTATAAAAATACCTTGCTTTTAGTTATATTCTGTATCTTTTCTTCTGCTGCACTTATACAGTTATTCTATTATCTTTTCTTTTATCTCTCCGTTTACTTCAAGAGATTCTCGGAAATCAAAAAGACCAGTGAACCTGTTTCCATAATAATCTGTGCAAGGAATGAAGCGGAAAATCTGAATAATTTTTTACCTTCTGTATTGGAACAGGATTATCCCGATTTTGAGGTGATTGTCGTCAACGACTGCTCTGAAGACGATTCCTATGAAGTACTTGCAAAATATCTTAAACAATATCCGCATCTCAGAATCTCAACGGTAAACAAAGATCCCAAATTCGCGCACAACAAAAAATTTGCACAATTTATCGGTATAAAAGCTGCAAAAAATGAGATCCTGCTTTTTACGGATGCTGATTGCAGGCCCGATTCAGACAAATGGCTTGAGAGCATGGTGTCGCATTTTGATGAGAATAACAAGTTTGTACTGGGGTATGGAGGATATATGGATAAGAATAATCTTCTGAATAAATATATCCGGTGTGACTGTATGACTATCGCAATGGAGTACCTGGGAATGGCTATCCGTGGAATACCGTACATGGGTGTGGGAAGAAATCTTGCATACAGAAGATCAGTATTTTTTTCGAACAAGGGTTTCGGCTCACATAACCATATAGTTTCAGGTGATGATGACCTGCTTGTTAATACCATTGCAAACTGGAAGAATACATCAGTGGAATTCAGGCCCGGAACTCATACCAGATCGATTCCGAGTACCGGGATAAATGAATGGATTACACAAAAGAAAAGACATCTTACAACTGCACCATACTATAAATTCAGAGATAAATTCCTCCTGATTACTGAACCCCTCATGAGAATACTCTTTTACCTGGCATTCATTGTACTTCTCTCATTCATGTTTCTCTGGCCCTGGGCATTAGCTATTTTTGGACTGAGATTAATTGTTCAGATTGTTGTTCTCACGCTGGTTCAAAAGAAGTTGAACGAACCAGGGTTATTAGCTTATTTATTATTTTTTGATATCTTTTCACCCATAATCAACGGCGTAATATATTTAAGCAATTTCAGAAGCATATCCCGCAAAAACAAATGGAAATAGTTCACGAATTATCGGATAAGGCCAAAGGCGATCTGTTACTTGTTGAAGAGGCAAAGAAGGGAAATGAAAAAGCTTTTGCGAGCCTGATGAACCGTTACAGGGATTCAATTTATTACATGCTTCTTAAAATGGTGAATAATACTACGGATGCAGAAGATCTTACTATCGAAGCATTTGGGAAAGCCTTCCGGAGTATTGACTCATACACGCCTAAATTTGCATTTAGCACCTGGCTGTTTAAAATTGCAACAAACAACTGCGTTGATTTTATAAGAAAGAAACAGCTCTCTCCCACTCCTTTTGATCATCTTCAGGATAATTTAGAGAATGTAACAGTAAATATCCAGTCTGACTTGCCTGATCCGGAAGAGTCATTGATTAATCACCAGAAGATAGCTGCACTTAAGGATATTGTGAACCAGCTAAAACCAAGATATAAGTCACTGATAGAGCTTCGTTATTACAAGGAATATTCATATGAAGAAATTTCAGCAGAGCTTAATCTTCCTATCGGCACCGTAAAAGCTCAGTTATTCAGGGCCAAAACATTGTTATATAATATATTAATCAAAACAGGTCACAGGTAGTGTCAGAATTCATTTTAAAGTATTTCCCTCATTTGTCAGATATTCAGAAAGACAGATTTTCAATGCTAAAAGGGATGTATGACAGATGGAACAGCATGATTAATATAATATCCCGGAAGGATATGGATAATTTCTATATCCATCATGTTCTTCATTCCCTTTCGATTGCAAAGGTCATAGATTTTCTGCCCGGTACCAGTATCATTGACATTGGAACCGGTGGAGGATTCCCTGGTATACCTCTGGCTATCCTGTTTCCTGATTCTGAATTCACCATGATCGATTCAATCGGGAAAAAGATTAAAGTGGTCAGAGCCGTTTCAGATGAACTGGGATTGAAAAATGTAACCACAATTCACAAAAGAATTGAAGATGAAACCGGAAAATATCAGTTTGTTATCAGCAGGGCAGTGACAGGGTTGCAGGAATTCGTAAGCCTTTCTTCAAAAAACATAACGCCCGTCGGGATCAACAGCCTGAGAAATGGAATATTTTATCTCAAGGGCGGGGATCTGACTGAAGAGTTATCATCAATTACGAGGAAAGCAACTGTCTGGCAAATAAAGGACTTTTTTAAGGAGCCTTACTTTGAAACTAAAGTAATTGTATATCTGCCTGTTTGATTTTTTTCAAAAAAAACACATTCCGGGTTTTTATATTTCAAAAAAGTACTACATTTGCAGTCTTAATTCAGAATTTAGTCAATAAATAACGGAAAAGATGAAAAGGACGTATCAGCCATCAAGAAGGAAGAGAGTGAACAAACACGGTTTCAGGGAAAGGATGTCAACGCCCAATGGAAGAAGAGTGCTTGCTTCAAGAAGAGCTAAGGGCAGAAAGAAACTCTCAGTTTCACCTGAGCTTAAATTAAAAGGATAATATATTTTACAATATTTGATCAAAGGCGTCTTCTAATGAGCGCCTTTTTTGTTTTGCTATCTTTTGATGCAACTGCTCCGCGGTTAATCCTCATTATTTATGAACACTTCGATCTCCGTTTGCGGAACACTATAAATCTTTCCTATTATTCTTACATTTACGGGATTTTTAAATGCTATTATGTCCAACCTGCTAACCCATATAACCGATAAAGACCTCAGGACTATTTCTGATAAAATTACAGACAACATCCGTATAACGCCTGAAGAAGGCCTTTTTCTGTATAAAAATGCGGACCTTCCACTTCTTGGACTGCTTGCCGGTATAGTAAGAAGAAGACATAACGGAAATCTGGCCTATTTCAACCGCAATTTTCACATTGAACCAACAAATAAATGTATTTATAACTGCAGGTTCTGCTCATATCATAGACCTGATGGTGATCCGGAAAGCTGGGAATACAGCCACGAGGAGATGTTGGCCATTGTGAAACGATTTGATGGCAAGGATGTTACTGAAGTACATATAGTCGGAGGTGTACATCCTTCATATGATCTTCATTACTGGGGTTCGCTTTTAAAAAAAATTAAAGATTACCGGCCCGCCTTGCATATAAAGGCATTTTCTGCAATTGAACTCGATCATATGATTTCTCTGGCAGGATGTTCAGTTGAAGAAGGACTTTTATTGTTAAAAGGATACGGCCTCGATTCTATACCCGGAGGCGGAGCCGAGATATTCGATGAAGAACTGAGAAAGAAAATATGCGACGAAAAATCTTCATCTGAGCTATGGCTGAGAATCCACGAAACAGCACACAGGATTGGAATTCCATCAAATGCTACAATGCTCTACGGCCATATAGAAACCTATTCTCACCGTATTAATCACATGGAACGACTTCGGATCCTCCAGGATGAAACACATGGATTCAATGCATTCATACCTTTAAAATACAGGCAATCGAACAACAGCATGTCATATCTGGGCGAGGTGAGTACAATAGAAGATCTGCGTAACTATGCAGTCTCAAGGATTTATCTTGATAATTTTCCTCATATAAAAGCTTACTGGCCCATGACCGGGAAGGAATGTGCCCAAATATCTCTATCCTTTGGCACAGATGATATGGATGGGACAATTGATGACACAACGAGAATCTATTCTATGGCCGGTTCCGAAGAAGGAAATCCTGCTATGAGCTCAGATGAGATATCTACTTTAATTCGTCAGGCAGGATTCATACCTGTGGAAAGAGATTCACTCTATAAACCTATCTACCCACAAAATCCCCATGATGAGATGTAATTCAATTTCTATTACCTGGATTCCTTTTCTCAGTGTAACTCTGTGATTCTCAGTGAAACTCTGTGTAAGTTCTTAATCATTAGTTACACAGAGATACACAAAGGGTACACAGAGGGCCACAGAGAATCAATCTATTTATCGAATTAGAATCCCAACATTCTTTCTTATAATTTTATCAGTACCTTTGCGTTATTACTAATGTTCAATCTGATCGTATGAGCTTAAAAAACTTCATCCTTAGCAAACTTTTTCTTAAGAATCTTGGATATGCCATCATTATAATAGTTGGAGCAATAATGATATTACTTATCTGGATGAGTTTCTATACCAGACATGGTCAGGCAAGGCCGGTTCCCGATTTTGTAGGGCTTACTATTGATCAGACTGCAAAACTTGCAAAAAAGAGTAAATTACGATATCAGGTTATTGACTCAATATACACTACAGTAGTTCCGAGGGGATGCATCGCCGCGCAGAATCCTAAGCCTGGTTTCAAAGTGAAAAAATGGCGCGATATCATTCTTACAATCAACGCATTTCATCCTGAAATGGTTGCAATGCCTAATCTTATTGACCTTCCGAAAAGGCAGGCAATCCTGCTGGCAGAAAGTTCGGGATTGGAAATAGGACTTTTAAAATACAGACCCGATGTTTCAATAGATGTTGTTATCGATCAGGAATATAGCGGAAAGAAAATCCATGAAAAAGATTCTCTTCAGAAAGGCTCAGTGATTGATCTTGTTCTGGGGAAAGGATTAAGCAACCAGCGTACTTCTATCCCTTATCTGCTCGGCATGAAACTTGAGCCGGCAAAAAATAGAATCCTGGGGTCATCGCTAAATCTGGCCACTTTTGAATATGACAATACTATCAAAAAAGGAGCAGATACAATAAATGCTTTTGTCTACAAACAGCATCCGGAATTTCAAAAAGATGTTACTCTTCCACTCGGATCATCAATGTATCTTTGGCTGACAGTCGATTCAGCAAAAATGAAAATTGATTCAGCCAGAATTGTCAGAGACACAATTCCGACTGTCCCGGATTCTGAAAACAAGACTAATTAACCGGGATGTTTAAAAGGATAATTCTATACGGAATTTTTCTTGGTGTTTTCCTCATTAACACTCCTGCTCAGGAAATAATAACCGGCCTTCAATCTAATTACAGAATTACTCACAGTACAGAAAAACGGAGAGAGAGCAAAGGGTTGGCTTCAGCTGACACACTTGCACTTCCTTTTTTTGATGATTTCTCAGGACGTTCAATATTCCCCGATACAAGGTATTGGACCGACGACTATGTATTTATAAATAATACTTACTCAGACCGGCAAATCACTGCCGGTATAGCCACCTTCGATGCTTTGGACAGCACTGGAAGGTTGTATTCAAATGCATCCTCAGATGTTTTTGAAGCTGATCATCTTACTTCGCAGCCAATAAATTTAAATTATACGTCATCAGATAATGTCTGGCTAAGCTTTCTTTATCAGGCAGGCGGTCTAGGCGACCCGCCCGGAGCAAATGACAGCCTCACTCTTCAGTTCTACGCACCTCTGGAACAAAAATGGTATTCGATCTGGAAAGCCGAAGGAAGTCTTGACCAGAGATTCAAAACGACAATTATCCAAATAAATCAGGACCGCTTCCTTCAAAAAGGCTTCCAGTTCCGTTTCGTGAATTATGCTAATCTGAGTCCTAACCTTGTTGATCCATCAATAGTTGGGAATTGTGACATATGGAACCTGGATTATGTTCTGCTCAACAAAAACAGAAATGCTGCAGATACAGTATTTGCTGATGTAGCAATGACCCTTCCGGTTCGATCTTTACTAAAAAGTCATGAAGCGATGCCCTGGAAACAATTCCTTCAGGTCTATCTGCAGGAAATGGGTTCTTCAATACTTGTTCATTACCGGAATAACGATACGATAACAAGGAATGTTACCCGCAATTTTGAAATCTGGGATGTTTATAAAAATTCACTTGCCGATGCATTCTCTGCAGGGGCAACAAATATTGCCCCGCTTACAAGTGTTGACTATAATGCCAATCTTGTATATACCTTCACCAGCAACAATAATGATTCAGCACTGTTCAGGATTACCTCATATCTTAAAACAGATAATTTTGATCCAAAGGGAAACGACACCTTAATTTATTACCAGGTTTTTAAAAACTATTTTGCTTTCGACGACGGCACCTCTGAAGCAGGATATGGGATAAACGGACTCGGTTCAAGAAATGCTATGGTAGCTTACAAATTCGAATCTTACATGCCCGATACTCTGAGAGCTATACAAATATGCTTCAACGATAGTTATCAGCATGCTAATCTGAGAGCATTTGATCTTGCAGTATGGGACGACAACAACGGAATTCCAGGCAATATGATTTATACCCGGACAAATGTCATGGTTGAACAGGGGAAAGTGATAAATGGGTTTTACAGTTATTCTATTCCTGAAGGGGTTCCGGTTAACGGTGTATTTTATGTAGGATGGAGACAGACTTCCGAGACTTTTTTAAATGCGGGTTATGATGTTAATACTCCAAATGCCGGGAGGCAATTATATTGGCTGAACGGTCAGTGGAGTCAGTCTCAGGTACCCGGAAGTATTATGATAAGGCCGGTTGTTGGGTCCCCTCTTTTAGTTACATCGGTACATGATATTCCTGTAAAGAATAAAAGTCTTTTGAATATATGGCCAAATCCGGCCAGCGATTACATCAATATTGATCCTGGAGATCTTCAATTGTCACAATCATCATTTATAACAATAACCGACCTGAATGGTCATGAACTCATAAGAGTTCTTTTCAATAATAAGGTAGATATATCTTCACTTAAAGATGGTATGTATTTTCTGGTTATAAATATAAATGGAAGTCCTAACGGTTATAACCGTTTTATTAAATCAAGGTAATTTCAAAAAATGGAAGAAGAAGAATTAACCGATCAGCAAGAGCTTTTTGAACATTACCGGTTTAAAGCGGATCCTGGACAATCTCTTCTGAGGATTGATAAATTCCTGTCGGACAGGCTCGAAAATTCCTCGAGGACACGTATTCAAAATGCTGCCAATGCAGGAAATATTCTTGTAAATAACAATGCAGTTAAACCAAACTACAGGATCAAACCCGGCGATATTGTACAGGTCGTTCTGCCAACGCCTCCGAGAGAGATTGAGCTTATCCCAGAAAATATTCCTCTGAACATTGTTTACGAAGATGACGATGTTCTGGTTGTTAATAAAGAACCTGGAATGGTTGTTCATCCTGCTTACGGTAATTATACAGGAACACTTGTCAACGCTCTGATGTGGCACTTCAGGGATCTACCCCTTTTTAATACCGGGGAAAGCAGGCCGGGACTGGTACACCGGTTAGATAAAAACACTTCAGGGATCCTTGTTATTGCAAAGAATGAATATGCGCTTAACAGACTCTCAAAACAGTTTTATGACAGGACCACTGACAGAAGATATAATGCATTGATTTGGGGAATTCCCGATCAGGCCGAAGGAACTATAATCGGGAATGTAGGAAGAAGCATCAAAGACAGAAAGATTATGCAGGTATTTAAGGATGAATCTGAAGGGAAGACTGCAATAACGCATTACAAGGTACTGGAGAATCTCGGTTATATTTCACTTATAGAATGCAAACTTGAAACCGGAAGGACTCATCAGATCCGTGTTCATTTCAGTCATATAAAACATCCACTGTTTAATGATGAGGAGTATGGAGGGAATCAGATACTTAAAGGCACAACGTTCACCAAATACCATCAATTTGTTAAAAATTGTTTTAAAATTTTGCCCCGTCAGGCATTGCATGCTAAATCGCTTGCATTCAATCATCCCGTAACTGGTGAGAGACTCTTCTTTGATTCGGATCTCCCGGATGATATGGTACAGATAATTGAGAAATGGAGAAAATATATTTCCGGAAGGGATACTGAAAAATAATCAATTAAAGAATCACAGAGTCAAAGCTTACCAGCTGCCGCCGGCGCCGCCGCCGCCAAAGCTGCCACCACCGAAGCCGCCAAAGCCACCGCCTCCTCCACCACCTGAGGATCCACCCCAGCTGCCACCTGAACCTCTTCCGGAATTCATCATTCCCATAAGCATCCAGAAAGGCAATCCTCCGGTGCTGATATGTTTATTATTTGATCCTCCAGAACCCCTTGAAACCATTGCTATAATTATGAATACAATAAATATAACAAGACCAAAGTGAATATTTTTACCGGTGCTCTTTTTTGCCCGCCTTCCATAATCCGATGCTGAAAACTCCTTTCTGACCAACGACATAATAGTATTCGTGGCATTATTTAATCCACCATAATAATCTTCATTCCGGAAAGCAGGAAGAATTTCCCGGTCAATAATTTCACTGCAGGTAAGATCGGGAATGGGTCCTTCGGCACCATACCCGGTTGAAATTTGCACCTCACCGTTTGAATCAGCTGTTTTTGGCTTAACGAGAATCAAAATTCCGTTATTCCGTCCTTTCTGCCCCACGCCCCATTTTTCTCCAAGACGCTGAGCATAATCTGCTTTATCATCGCCTCCGAGAGTAGGCACAATAACAATTGCAATCTGATTCGAAGTGGTATCATTAAAAGAATCCAATTTTCTTTCCAGCATATTTACCTCTTCAGGTTTCAGCATCCCTGCAAAATCGTTTACTAACCTGGGAGGATTTGGTCGTTCCGGAATATTCTGAGAATAAACCCTTTCAATTGAAATTGTATAAATTAAAACCGAGAGGGTCAGCAAATACAAATATTTTTTTACCATTATCGTTACTTACATTATTTATCGAATGAAATCTCATCGGGTAATTCGTTTACATCATCCACTCTGTGAGGGAAGTGTATCTTGAGGTGCTTCCCGGCAAGTAAAATTCCCTCTGAAAGACCTTCAGTGAATTTTCCTTCTTTGAAATTCTTTTTAAGAAGCTCGCTTATATCGTCCCAGAATCCGGCATGAACCTTTGCATTTATCCCTGCATCACCAATAATTGCGAATTTTCTGTCTTTCACTGCAAGATAAAACAAAACGCCGTTACGTTCAGCTGTTTTATGCATACCCAGCTTTTTGAAGAGCCAGGCGGCCCTGTCAAGCACATCGCCTTTATGTGAAGTTTCGATGTGAATCCGGATTTCACCTGAAGTTTCCAACTCAGCCTCCTTTACACATGCAAGAATCTGAGCTTGTTGTTCTTTAGTAAAGAACGTTGAAGCTTTCATTTGTTTTCTGTGAATTAAATTTAAAATTTAACTTCCGGAGCTTTCTCAGCTCCTTTTTCAGCCTCAAAATATGGCTTAATCTGGAATGAAAACATTCCTGCAAGAAAGTTCTGCGGAAATCTTCTTATATAAGTATTATATGTCAACGCTATTTCATTGAATTTTCTTCTTTCAGTTGAAATCCTGTTTTCCGTACCTTCAAGCTCAACCTGCAGATCCCTGAAATTCTGAGTTGCCTTGAGTTCGGGATACTTTTCAACAACAACCATCAGTCTTGACAATGCAGAAGACAGCTGCCCCTGTGCTTCCTGGAACTGTTGCATGTTTGCGGCTGTCATTTTGGTAGGATCAATTGTAACCGATGTAGCTTTCGCTCTTGCCTCAATAACCTGGGTCAGAGTAGTTTGTTCAAAATTGGCAGCTCCCTTTACAGTGTTGACAAAATTTGGTATAAGGTCCGATCTGCGTTGATATGCAGTTTCAACATTACCCCATTGGCTGGTAACCGATTCCTGCATGGTGACCATGCCATTGTAAACTTTTGTTCCCCAGAGAACTACAGCTAATACTATAAGCGCCAGAAAAGCAACTACTATTATCGAAATTAGACAACCTTTTTTCATTTCTATTTATTTTTAAAATTTCCATCAAAGGTAATACATCTGCAGGTTATTTCTATATGCAGATTTAATAAATTTTGACAGTCGTTAATCATTAAGATGAAATCCAACCCGCTTGGAAATCAATTTATTTACCCCATGCCGAGCACTCGGCAGTAAATTAATTTTGACTTCGTCGAACTCCTCTCCCGATTTCCTCGGGATCGTCAGTTCTTCGCTCCCCTTGGGGCCGGGGTGAACGAAGAACCGAAGCGAAGCGGAGCTCGGCGAAGCCAAAATCGATGGATTTATATCTTTGATATCCTATAATCACGTAATAAAATGACTAATTTTGATCTTTATTTAAACAAAACATGAAGACTATTGCTATAACTGCCGGAGGGGATTCCTCTGAATTTGAGATATCGGTAAAAAGTGCCGAAGAAGTAGGTAAAATATTATCTGCCAGATATAAAGTTTACGTTATCATAATCAAAGGAACCAGCTGGTACTGGGAAGATCTGAAGGGTCGTTACCATAATATTGACAAGAACGATTTTAGCCTGACTCATGATGAAAACCGGATAAAATTCGACGGAGTATTCATCGCAATTCATGGCACTCCCGGGGAGAACGGGTTGCTTCAGGGATACTTCGATATGATGGGTATTCCCTACACAAGCTGCGGTGCTTTCTGTTCGGCCCTGACATTCAATAAACAGGCGTGCAAACTCTTTCTTAAGGAATATGGGATCACAATGGCAAAAGCTGTCCTGATAAGAAAAACCAACAAAATTTACATAGCTGATATAATCAATCAGATTGGCCTTCCTTGTTTTGTTAAACCAAATGACAGTGGTTCGAGCTTTGGCGTTACAAAAGTGAAAAAGAAGGAGGAATTGCTTCCAGCTATTGATATCGCATTAAAGGAGAGCGATCAGGTTCTTATCGAAGCATTCATGAACGGAAGGGAAATTGCATGTGGTGTTGTAAAAACAAAAAACAAAACGATTGTTCTTCCCCTGGTTGAGATTATCAGTAAAAATGAATTCTTTGATTATGAAGCAAAATACATTCCGGGCAATTCGGAAGAGGTAACCCCGGCTGAAATGCCTCCGGAACTTACAAAAGAAATACAAAGGATCAGTTTGTTTATTTATGAACTTCTTGGATGTAATGGAATTGTCAGAGTTGACTTTATAGTTATAGGAGAAACTCCATGGTTCATTGAAATAAATACTATTCCTGGGATGACAAAAGAAAGTCTTGTTCCAAAAGAGGCTGCTGCTGCCGGTATAACACTTGAAGAATTATACTCCATGGCTGTTGAGAATATGTTTGAGTAACGGCATAAAGTCACAAGGGCGCAAAGGCTCAAAGGCAAGAAATCATATAATCACATTTTGATTAAACCATTACACCATTGCGCCGTTGAGTAATTGAGCCTATTTTTCTTTAGCCAGTTTCAGCGCACTGGTTGTCGTATAGTACTTTGTTATCATCCCCGGCACCTCCCAATCAGGAAGTTTCCCAGTTTTCAAATATTCAAGAAACTTTTTCGTTACCTGGGCAAAATGTTCCTCATGGCTCACCCTGTACTTTTCTGATACTACAATCTTAAGTGCATTTACATTAGCATCTTCTATTCCGAGACTGTCGTATGGAAATGTTTTAAGAACTTTGTGTAACTCTGAAGTGAATTCTTTTCTGGTACTTCCTTTTATGTTTTCAACATATAATGTTGGCAGAAATTTTTCTGCAGCGCTCTGCCTTATTGCCAGATCACATTTTGTGCCATGCATAACTGAATAGTGAGTATCCCCGCCTGTCGCAGGTGCCTGGTATTTCCACTCAACGGAAACCTTTGCAAAAATGCCTTTTATCTTATAGACCATTTCACCATTTGAATAGACATTCAGCTTTCCGTCCTTGATATCCTTCTGAAGATAAGCTGGAAAATCATCAATACCGGTAACTTCTTTAAATTCTTCTTTCGAAATAAGAGTCGGCCATCTTTTTGCCTCAACCATATCTACATAGGAAGGATTAAGAATCTGCTCCGGGAAGCATTCCCACTGAACAAGATCAACAAGATGTGTTGTAACATCAACAATCCCTTCCCCCTGTTGCTGAATGTCAAAATACCATGCGGGGCGAAGAACTGAACTTCCGGAAACTATCTTTGAGAAATGATGTACACTTATTTTTGTCACAGCTGGTTTTTCCTTACTGCCTGTTGTCAGAACACCAAAGATTTTCCTATTTTGAGATAAAAGTTTCTGAAGAATTGTAGTCACCTCGTATCTTTCTGTCATAATATCATATAACAGGACTCCCTTCTCCCCTGCCGTTTTAAAAGAAGCTTCCAGAACAGGAAAATCTTCAGAGCTGATTATCATAGGCTTATCTGCCAGAACATTAAGGCCCGCATTAATAGATTTTGTAATATATTCAGCTTTCTTCCTATTGTTTCCCGATAAAACCACAACATTTCCTGCTTTTTCGGAGATCATTTTTTCAAAGAAATCATCGCCGGTATATACTATTTCATTCCATGATGTAGGGTTGACAGGTCTGCTGTTGTACTGTCTGATCCTGTTGATATGCTGAATATAATCGGGTCCCTGGGGTGCGTATACATGAACATCAGGGGAAACCTGATCGTACATGTATTTCTGAACAAGAGCTGCATGAAAATGTCCCGGATCGACTGTGATCAATTTTACCTGGTACTTTTTTCCCATTGGAGAAACAGATTTGGTTGCTTTTTGACTGGAGACACCCGTTCCACAAGATGTCGCAATCAGGACATAGATTAGAAAGTAGATTACTCTTCTCATTTTACTAATAATATCATACAACTGACTAGTTTTCTCCTTTGTGTTACTTTGTATTTTGCTTTGTGATCCTTTGTGGTTGAATGAATTAGCTTTTACCACAAAGGTACACAAAGGTTATCACTAAGGTCCACGAAGCGCTTTGTAAGAGACCCGGAAGGATGTAGATCAAATAGCCTTATCTCTTCAGCGTTTCCTGCCTGTGGGAATCAATCGGATCACAGGTACAAACCAGATTACGATCGCCAAAACCGTCGTCGATACGACCTACTGATGGCCAGAACTTATTCTCAACTACCCATTCAAGCGGGTAGGCAGCCTTCTGCCTGTCATATGAATGTTTCCATTCATTTGCCGTTACGACTTTAACAGTGTGAGGTGAATTATGCAAAACATTATCTTCTTTATCCGCTTTGCCATTCTTTATCTCACTGATCTCATTCCATATTGATTTCAAAGCGCTGATAAATTTATCGAGCTCCTGAAGTGACTCCGATTCAGTAGGTTCTACCATAAGGGTCCCGTGAACAGGAAATGAAAGAGTAGGTGCATGAAATCCGTAATCCATCAATCTCTTAGCTATATCTGCTTCGGTTATTCCTGCCTCGGTTTTGAAATTTCTGCAATCGAGGATCATCTCATGTGCAACGAATCCTTCAGTTCCTGAATATAATGTTTTATACCAGCCTTTTAATGACGCTGCAATGTAATTGGCATTTAATATGGCGAATTTTGTAGCCTGTGTCAATCCAAATGAACCCATCATCATCACATAAGCATGAGAAATCGTAAGGATATGCCCGCTGCCGAAAGGAGCGCCTGCCACAGCTGTTGTGCCATGACTCCCTCCTGTTTTGACAAAGTGATGTGAAGGAAGGAACTCAGCCAGCTTTGCATTCGCAAGAATTGGGCCCATCCCCGGGCCACCACCTCCATGTGGTATTGCAAAGGTTTTATGCAGGTTAAGATGACAGATATCTGCACCAATATGACCGGGATTTGTGAGTCCGACCTGGGCATTCATGTTTGCACCATCCATGTAAACGAGACCTCCGTTTGCATGAATGATATCGGACATCTCTTTTATCGCAGCTTCAAAGACACCATGTGTTGAAGGATAGGTTATCATGAAGCCGGCAAGATTGTGCTTATATACTTCAGCCTTTTTTCTGAGATCCTCAACACTTATATTTCCTTTATCGTCACACTCCACAACCACAATCTGCATCCCTGCCATTGCAGCGCTTGCAGGGTTAGTACCATGTGCCGAGCTGGGAATTAATATAACATTCCTGTTCACTTCTCCCTTTGTAATATGATATTCCCTTATTACCATTAATCCTGCGTACTCGCCTGCAGCTCCTGAGTTCGGTTGAAATGAGATTGAGGGAAAACCGGTTATTTCTTTCAGTGCCTCTCCTAATTCATCCATAATCTGGTAATAGCCTTCTGCCTGATCTTTTGGCACAAAGGGATGAATATTCCCAAATTCAGGCCAGCTCATTGCAAACAGTGAAGTTGCTGGATTAAGCTTCATGGTGCAGGATCCGAGTGATATCATACAATGAGTAAGCGAAAAATCCTTTCTTTCGAGCATCTTTATATATCTCATCATCTCTGTTTCGCTGTGGTACCTGTTAAAAGCGCCTCCCTTAAGGAATGATGATTTTCTCAGGAACTTCTCATCAAGAATTTCACAATGGCAGAACGAGCTGATATTAACAGTGGCTTTACCTGCTGCTCTGACAAAAATGTTCACTATGGTCTCTATTTCCTTTATTGTGGTTATCTCATCAGTGCTTATAACCACACAATTATCATCGGGATAATAGAAATTCATTTCAGCTTCAAGTGCCAGCTTCTTAATTGTTTCTATTGAAACACCTGCGCCCGGGGCTATTTTTAGGGTATCAAAGAACACCGAATTCAGTTGTCTGAATCCCAGCTCTTTGAGATTGAAGCTTATTGTACATGCTGCATTGTGAATATGTTTTGCAATGTTCTTCAATCCTTCAGGACCATGATATTGTGCGTACATTCCTGACATTGTAGCAAGAAGTGCCTGGGCGGTGCAGATATTTGAAGTAGCCCTCTCCCGTTTAATATGCTGTTCCCTTGTCTGTAATGCCATTCTCAAAGCACTGTTTCCCTGTGCATCTACAGATATGCCAATAATTCTTCCGGGCATACTTCGTTTAAGCTCGTCTTTCGTAGCAAAATATCCCGCGTGCGGACCTCCGAAGCTCATGGGAAGCCCCATCCTTTGATTTGAACCAACAACGATATCTGCACCCCACTCTCCGGGAGGAGTCAGCAGAGCCAGGCTCATCAGATCAGCTGCCACACCTACAAGGGCTCCTGATGTATGAGCCAAACCGGTAAAGGCCTTATAGTCGCGAAGTTCACCTGAAGCTGCAGGGTATTGTATTAAAGAACCAAAATATGTCTCATTAAAAGACGCTTTGGTATATTTTCCTGTAACGAGGTCAATTCCAAGTGGTTTTGAACGAGTTTTAATGACATCGAGGTTCTGGGGAAAAATATCATCATCGACAAAAAACTTATTGGCGCCTGCTTTCACGGAAGATCTCGATCGGGCATTAAACATCATAATCATAGCTTCAGCTGCAGCAGTTGATTCGTCGAGCAAAGAGGCATTGGCAATCTGCATGCCTGTGAGTTCAATGATCATTGTTTGAAAATTAAGAAGCGCTTCAAGACGACCCTGCGAGATTTCAGCCTGGTAAGGAGTGTAGGATGTGTACCACGATGGATTTTCGAGTACATTCCTGATAATTACCGATAAGAGAGCCACTCCATAGTAGCCCTGCCCGATGAAAGAACGGAACATTTTATTCTTTCGTCCGATAGCCTTAATATGATTAAGATATTCAAATTCACTCATTGCTTCCGGAAGTCTCAGCGGCCTTTCAAGCAGAATTGAAGACGGAACGGTTTTTTCTATCAGCTCATCTAGTGAACTCACCTCTATAGTTTTTAGCATTTGCGGCAACTCACTTTCACGTGGCCCGATATGCCGGTTTACAAACTTATCTGTTAACATATATTTTAATTTATAAGATCAATATTTTATTACTCAGCTAATTATATATAATTATATCAAAAAGCTTGAAGATCAATTTATTTAACCCATGCCGAGCACTCGGCAGTAAATTGATTTTGACTTCGTCGAGCTCCTCCACTTCGTGTCGTCGGTTCTTCGCTCTCCGCCAGCTGGCGGAGCCGGGGTGAACGAAGAAAATCAATTACACGATAATATTAAGAAAACGTATTAACAATTAACAGGATTTAAATCATCAAAAAAATGGATTTGTTTTAATTTCCTTTTCGATGCTTGTTTCCTTTCCATGGCCCGGATATACTATGGTCGATCCAGGAAGAACAAATAATTTGTTCCTGATACTATTAATAAGAGTATCATAATTGCCACCTGGCAGATCAGTTCTTCCAATACTTCCTGCAAACAGAGCATCGCCTGTGAATACACAATCATTTTTTTCACTGTAAAATGCAATGCTTCCCTCTGTGTGACCCGGAACTAGAAGTACGACAAGTTCAGTTTTTCCGAAAACAACTTTCTGATTATCTGTTAAAAAGGCAGCCGGTTCCGGCGGGTTCTCCATCGTCAGACCAAAAAGCAAAGCATGCTGGCTTGCATCCTTCCTGTTCAATTCATCAAATTCGCATGATAGAGTTCTTAAACCATATTTTTCCAAAATAAACCTGTTCCCAAAAACATGATCCAGATGGCAGTGAGTATTTAACAGCAAGACCGGATTAATACGTTTATCTTTTATAAAAAACTCAAGTTCTTCAGATTCCTTTTTATCGTAGCATCCACAATCGATTATTGCACAATCGCCTGAGTCATCAGCAAGTATATATGTATTCACTTCAATGGGAGAAAAAACAAACCTGTAAATTTTCATAGTAGATTATTTTCTGTTAACAGTACCTTTAAGCATAGGAACAAATACAAAATTTCCATGTTCGGACCGATCGAAACTATCAGTCCCGCTTCGTTCTATTACAGTCATTACCTGATAATCGGAATTACCCAGAGGAACAACCAGTCTTCCTCCTGTTTTAAGCTGGTGAAGCAGAGCATCCGGGACTTCCGGGGCAGCAGCAGTGATGATAATACCGTCAAATGGTCCATACTGTGGCTTTCCCTCATATCCATCGCCATAAAAAAAATCAGCAGAATATTTAAGGGAGGCCAATATTCTCTGGGCTTTTAAAAAAAGCTCTCTGTAACGCTCAATGGTATAGACCTTTGCTCCCATCTCGGCAAGGATTGCAGCCTGATAGCCCGAACCGGTTCCAATTTCCAGAATTTTATCTCTTTTCTTCACTCTCAATAGCGAAGACTGCACTGCCACTGTATAAGGCTGTGATATTGTCTGGCCTGAAGTGATCGGAAAAGCTTTATCCACATAGGCATGTATTAGAAATGCAGGATCCATAAAAAGATGTCGTGGAACAGTGTCTATGGCTCTCAAAACCTCTTCGTCTGAGATCCCTTTCCTGCGGAGTTCTGCTACAAGCTTTTTACGTTTGCCTTTTGCTTCAAATGTATCTTCCATATGATCGCACCAATCAAAATTTTATTTCCGACAAAAGTATAAAAAATGAAGACAGATAACACAGGAAGTTTCACTCATTTCTTTATGAACACTTCAGAGACAGCTGGGGGGAGAAAAGTTAAAGTTTAAAAAATGATACCGTCTTATATAAGGGTCCTGACTGGCTGAGGATGCTTTCATAAAGTATAACTTCAGTTACAGGAATTATTTGAAATTCAATACTTTTAAACCTATCAATCAAGGTTTTAAGCGCGGGCTTGTTATTAAGATGTTTTATACGGCCCAGGGTAAGATGAGGGTTAAAAGGACGATCGTCAGGCTTAATGTCGATTGTCTTCAGACCATTCACGATAATGTCATTAAGGCGAATTAGTCTTTCTGAGGTTTCAATACCGGTCCAGATAATTCTCGGATCGTTCAAATTTCTGAAAATACCTGATCCTTTAAGAATAAGCTGAAATTCCCCGAAGCCGGTGCAATTTTCTTTTAGCATAGAACACAACGGTATTATCATCTTTTCATCAGTGTCACCAAGAAAGGCAAGCGTAATATGTATATTCCCGGGGTTTGTCCATTTGATACTATCCTTATTCAGACCAGACTTAAACGACGATATCATGGTCAAAAGAGATTCTCCAGGTTCTACTTTCAACGCAATAAAAAGACGTTTCATTCTATAGAATGTGTTAACTGGTTTTACTTATAGCCTTCCGGCGTCAATCTCCAGGATTATCATCTCGATCAGGGAATCCTCGCCGTATGGATCATATTCTTCTTTCAGATTTGTTCCGAAAATTCGGGCTATCCCCTGCCAGAAGGCGGCGGCAAATTTTCCACGGTAATCTTTTATAAGTACGTATGATGTATTCTGAGTCTCCCGGTCAATCAGCTTAATGAGCAACCGGCCCTGTGTGATAGTCATATCCCGTATGTCTCCTTCATAATCTGCAAAAACTTCCTTTTCCACCTTTTTCAGATATTCTTTACGTTCCTTTTCATCTTTGATTTTACTGACATCCTCATTCACCTTTTGTAATTTGCTCCTGACTATTAAAGCATAGGGATATACCTTCTTCAGATTTTCAACTAATCTTTCATATTTACGAAAATCGCTTTTCTTTGCGAACTGAGGATGCGCATAAACTGTCACTTCCTTTATTTCTACTTCCGGTAAGGTCTCTCCATTTCTTTTTACTTTCTGCAGCAGGTATGATTTCCCCTGCAGAGTATCATTCTTCTGCTTCAATGAATCGACCTGTCCTGATGAAACAGCAGCATAAAAGAAGAATAACAATATTGCAGATACAGATCTCAAAAACAGATTTTCTGCAAATGTATCAAATTCCGGGCCATATCTCATTATCGGCTTCGGCGTTATAAAGCATCCGGAAACGCGGAAAACTGGAATCGGGTTTGCATTACATAGTTAAAAAAGTATATTTGTCAAAAGTAATTCTATGGCCTTTTCCCTTGAAGATATTAACGATCAGGCAAAATTCAGACTGTTTCTGACTATTCCTTATACGAACCTGATTCAGTTTGTTTTTGAGTACTTAAAGAAAAAATCATTTCTTATGTTTCTCTACTGGTTTCTTTGTCTCGTTTTTCTGTGTCTTGCAGTATTTATAAGGATAAAAATTGCAGGAAACTTCCCCTTCACTCATATTCTTTTTCACTCTGCGATCGGGATGATTATTCTGCCGATAATATGCATTCCTGTGCATGAATTACTTCATATTGTACCCTACTATGTTTCGGGAGCTAAAAACATCAGGATTGGTATGGATCTTAAACAATACCTTTTTTATGTTACAGCTGATAAATATGTCGCAACTCCAATTCAATTCATGATAGTGGCATGGACTCCATTCTTTATTATCAGCACCGGATTGATGTTACTTATATATCTTCTTCCGGGATTGTGGAAATGGAGCCTTTCTGTCTTTCTTTTCGCGCATGCAACAATGTGTGCTGGCGATTTTGCACTACTAAATCTGTATCATATCAACAAATATAAAAAGATATATACCTGGGATGATTTCGATAAGAAAGAGGCATACTTTTATGAAGAATTGTAATAAAATGTAATCAATTAACCACTGATTAACACGGAGTTATATCGAATCAAATATCTTGGTAGGGATTGCAAAGAGTGTTACTCTGTATTTTTTGGTGTACTCTGTTATCAAGCATAAATTAAAATAAAAAACATGAAAAGAATCATTACTTCTGTTTCATTCTTCATTTTAATCTCGGTTTCGATACTTAATTCACAGATATCCAATCAGGATCTGGCGAGAATAGATGATATTGTAAAAAAAGCGTTTGATGTTTTTAAACCAACAGGTCTGACAGTAGCAGTCGTGAAGGACTCAGCAATCGTTTATCATATAGCTATAGGATTCAGTAATGCAGAATACAGGAAACCGGTCAACACTACATCGCTTTTTAACATCGCATCATGTTCAAAAGCCTTTACTGCACTTTCGATAGGGATCCTTGTTGATGAAGGTAAACTTAAATGGACCGATAAGGTAGTTGATTATTTCCCCGAGTTTAAACTTGCCGATGATTATATCACAAAAGAGATGACCATTGAGGACTTGCTTTGTCACAGGTCAGGCCTGGGCACTTTTTATGGAGACCTTCTCTGGTATAATACTTCATATACCGATGAAGAAGTTATGAAAAGGATGCGTAATGAACCAATTACAAGGAGATTCGGAATTGAGTTCGGTTATCAGAATATTATGTTCATGATTGCGGGTGATCGGTAGAGAAAGCTTCAGGGCTGCCCTGGTCAGAGTTCATTGAATCGAGGATTTTAAAACCTCTTGGTATGCTCCAGACTCGTCCGTCTAGTGATGATCTCTCAAAGGATCAGGATATTGCATTTGGTCATCTTAATAACAAAGTCCTTGGTATATATAAATTCAAAGCCGTCAAGCCGGCAGCAGCAATTTATTCAAATGTTGATGAATTGAGCATCTGGACCATGCTTCTCATGAACGATGGGGTGTATAAAGGCCTAAGGATCATATCGAGAGCCTCACTTACAAGAATAATGGAACCTCATACAATTCTGGGGGCAAGCAATATGCAGAAACAGCATGGAATTAATTTTTACATGTATGGCCTGGGATGGTTTATATATGATTATAATGGCAAAAAAATTGTTGAACATGATGGAGGTATGCCTGGATATATTAGTAAAGTAACGATGATACCTGACCAGAAAATCTCTATAATAATATTGAACAATGGGAATGACGGGTTTGTAGACAATGCTATCAGGGGTGATATTATGGATATCCTTGTAAAAGGAAGAGAGTTTGATTGGATCGGTGAATATTCGTCTAGTAAGGCCCGGTCTGAGTCTTATGAACAAACCACTGAAAAACAACGGCTCGCGAGCAGGGTGACGGGGACAAAACCATCTCTCAGCCCTGAAGGATATACAGGTATTTTCAGGGACAAAAGTTATGGTGATGCTGAGGTTTCACTGGATTCAGGTAAACTGGTTCTGACTTTTTTACCGGCAAAAACTGTTTTTACAGGAGAACTTGAACACTGGCATTACGATACATTTAAAGTTGTTTTTAAAGACAAATTCCTGACATTTGGTCTTATCACTTTCAGCTTTAATTCTGCCGGTAAAGTGACAGGATTCAAAATTGATCTGCCCAGCAATGACTTTCATTTCTGGAATCTGGACTTCAGGAAGATCTGATAATCTCTGTGTAACTCTGTGTCTTCTCCGTGTAACTCTCCCGATAAATAGGGACAAGTTGTGACAGATCTTTCCTTTGTTACGCAGAGAACCACTGAGGAGACACTGAGAGCCACAGAGTAAACCTAGAATGTTTCTTTTGCAAGCTTCAGTATATCATCCTCTTTAACAACAGGCCTTACTCTGAAAGAGTACTCATATTTTTTATCAAGTAACCGGTATTGCTTATGAATACGTGCACCCCATGAATTATCGCCACCTACCCCCATTTGTCCAAAGTCAACATTAAGGTTGACAAAGTCGCGTGGTTTAACATCAATTGTGTGAGTATTTGCTGTTTTCGCATCTTTCCTGTATTGTGAAAGTTTCCCTGGCGATTCAAAATCATCGTGAATATTATAGAGAGCGGCAAAACAGATTACAGGATCTCCGCTTACAAGTACCCCTGTTCCGTTGTCATTTGTGAGGGTAAGCCACCTGGTGTCGGTTTTATATCCATTTTCCTGAGGTCTGATATAGGGAGTATATTGGTCCGCTACAGTGCTCTCATAAAGTCCAACATCGGCCGACGTTTTCCTGTCAACATAATTTTCATGCGGTCCGCGCCCGAGCCACTTCAGATTTGTAAACTCCTCAGCAATTTGCATCTGCATTCCCATTCTGGGTATTTCAGGAATGGCGTCGGATATTTTTGAGAATTGATTTTTAATAACAATATCAGCTGAACCATATATCGTGAATGTTGTAGCATAGCCTGCAATTTTTTTGCCGGATGCATCGGGAATGTCATAATTAAAAGTGACTACTACTTTCCCTAATTCTGGCTGGCTGATATTTGCTTTAGTCACAGTGGTCCTTTCACCTGCCTTTTTCCACACACCAAGCAACTGATCCATATCCCAACCATAGTCATTATCAGTGGGCGGCCTCCAGAAATCAGGTTCCGGTCCTTTTTTGAAAATTTCTTTGCTTTTGTAATTGAATGATATCAATCTGCCATTTACAAGGTCAAATATTATCTTCATGTCAACACCGCTTACTTCCAGTTTTTTATCAACAGTTTTTGTCTGGAGAACGGCAAGCTTATTCTCTCTTTGACTAACCGGTTTCCCTTCTACAGGAAGTTTAAACTGGGCAGTAGCATAAACATGATCTTCAGGCACAGAATTCCATTCATCACTTCTTGAAATCCTCATATTTAGAAAATATTCAGCTCCCGGAACTGGATCTATTTTTTTAAGCGGCAACTGGAATGCGATTTCAGCTTTGGGCCTGAAATCGAGAAACGGAACTTTTCCTGATTGAACAACTTTTCCATCTGAAACTACCTCCCAGTCAAAATTAAACTCAGAGAGGTTAGTAAAATCATACTTGTTTTTAATTTTAATCATTCCTGTTCTGAGGTCGACCGGTTCGAAACCAACATACTGATATACTTTGTTTACTTCAAACAGACCGGGATGGGGAGTACGATCGGGCCAGACCAGTCCGTTTATGTTGAAGTTACCATCGCTCGGTGTTCCCAGCTCACCATAATCACCTCCATATGCCCAGTATTTTTCACCATTTTCATTCATCTTAAGAAATCCCTGATCAACCCAGTCCCATATGAATCCGCCCTGCAATTTTGGATATTTCTCAATAACATTCCAATAATCCTGGAAATTACCGGTTGAATTACCCATCGCATGTGCATATTCACACATTATCATTGGTCTGTCTTTTTTTGGATCTTTTGCGTACGCTTCAATTTCTTCAATAGTCGCGTACATATCGCACCAGATGTCTGTATGGCGTTCAGGTGTATTCGTACTCTTTTCTGCCCGTTCATACTGAACCGGACGAGTTATATCGCGACCCTTGATCCATTTGTAGCCATTCAGGAAATTGTGACCGTCTCCGGCCTCATTGCCCATTGACCAAATAATCACTGATGGATGATTTTTATCTCTTTCTACCATGCGCTGCATCCTGTCAAGATGAGCTGCCGCCCATTGGGGCTTATCGGCTAATGTAACGTCTTTATCATATCCCATTCCATGCGACTCAATATCAGCTTCATCAACAAGATAGAGTCCGTATTTATCGCACATCTCGTACCAGAATTCCTGCTGAGGGTAATGACATGTTCGCATCGCATTAATATTATTGCTTTTCATTGTCTTGATATCCTTCAAAACCGTTGCTTCATCAATAACATGCCCAGTAATTTCATTATGTTCATGCATATTAACCCCTTTTAAACGGATTGCAACACCATTTATGAGAAGCTGTGATTTGACAATTTCCACTTTTCTGAATCCGATTTTTGTACTGATACTTTCAGAGATATTTCCGCTTTTATCTTTGAGGCTGACTACAAGCGAATAGAGATTTGGCTTTTCGGCTGACCATTTATTTACACCCGGGATACTCTTTTTGAAATTTACTAAAACGCTACTACCAGATAATCTGACATTTTTAGATTCCGTCAGCAGTTTTTTTGTGCCTTCAAAAAGTGATGTTTCAACAGCAAATTCATTTTCATCCTGCACAGCGCTCTTTAAAGAAACATCGATTTTTAGCATACCGTCATTATAATTATTCTGCAAGTCACCAACTGCAAATAGATCTCTTATATATGTTTTTGGTCTGGCATGAAGAAACACAGTCCGCTGAATGCCGCTCAGCCTCCAGAAGTCCTGATCTTCAAGATAACTTCCATCACACCACCTGTATACCTCCACTGCAACAGAGTTTTTCCCATCTCTGAGATATTTGGTAATATCAAATTCTGCAGGCGTCTTGCTGTCCTGGCTGTATCCAACCATTTTTTCGTTTATCCAGACATAAAAAGCTGAGCTGACAGCACCGAAACGGAGAAATATTTCTTTATTTTTCCAGTCACTGGGAATAGTAAAACTTCTTTTATACGACCCAACAGGATTCCAGTCGTGAGGAATAGCCGGAGGGACTTTCTTATAAACGTAGAATGAGCCTGGTGAACCAGGGGCCTTTGCATCCTTAATTTCAGGCTTTGGAGAAGTAACTCCTTTAGTCAGGTTATGTGAATTAAAAACATCCTCCCATGTCCAGAACGGGTAAACGATATTTGCATAAACCGGAACATCATAACCTTTCATCTGCCAGTTTGAAGGCACCTCAATTTCTTTCCAGTCGCGCGTATCATAATCATCTTTAAAGAACCAGAATGGCCGTTGATCCGGTGTCTGGGCACAGTTAAACTTCCATAATCCATCGAGTGATTTGTAAAACGGAGAATTTGTTTTAATTGCCTCAAGAGCAGCCTTTTCATCAGGATAACTGATAAGTGATGCATGCGGATCTTCCCTGTTTATATTAAACACTTGAGGATTTTCCCAGTCGCGAGGTTCCTTTTCAGTGAAGGGAACTCCTTCATACTTGCTTAGTTTTTTGCATGATGAAAGTGAAACGACAATCATAAGGATATAAAATGGAATTCTCTTCATGGCATCAGGTTTTTAATGGAGATAAAGTTAACAAAAATTGTATTCGTGCAATACTCAAATTGTTGCACATTACAATATCTGAAAAACAAGCTATTCATTCCAGCCCTGGCAGTTTTTAACGGGGGTAGATCACTCGAAGAGTTAATATTTGTAAAGGCAATTTTAGTTTTTTCGGAAATATCCATTTGCATATATTTCACGTCAGCTTTTTTTAAAAACTGATCATTAATAATTCTGCAGTATTTGTACTCTTTAAACAGAGCCGGAGTTTTTGAAACTATAATTATTTCACTGAAGATATCGCTAATTACATCAATCATCCTTGAAATAATGGTTTCCCCATCGATGGCAATCGCTGGCTTTATTAAGCCATTAAATCTCTTGCCTGCACCTCCGGCGAGTATCACACCTTAAATATTCCGGATCATAAGAACAATATTGATTTTCCACCATTCTTATCAAAACCTGTATTCGCTTTATATAACTTTATTTGCAAATTTTCAGTTTTAACTGTAACTTGAAGAGTCAATAATAAGAGTCTTCAGCAAAAGTAAAAAATAATTCAAGCCCCCATCAGTTTCAGAAAATTCACAAATCTTTAACCTGACAATTATGGATAAAAAAATCACAACTCTTTATGCTGACTATAAGCAGGGACGAACGAATCGACGCGATTTTGTCAGAAAACTTGCTATAGTCGCCGGCAGTACAGCTGCCGCTATGGCGATGCTTCCTGTTTTGGAATACAACAATTTAAAGACTTCCGGTGCTACTCAGGATGATCCTGAACTTATGTCAGAATTTATAAAATACCCAGGTGCAACCGGAGAAATAAAAGCATTTCTCTCACATCCTAAGGAAGGCAATAAATTTCCGGCTATAATTGTAATTCATGAAATATGGGGCCTGGATCCACATATTCTGAATGTTACAAAAAGAATTGCAAAAGAAGGATTCCTTGTAATGGCTCCTGATGCTTTATCCCAATTGGGAGGCACACCTGAAAATGACCAGGAAAAAGCTATGTCTATGATACACGGACTTGACCAGTCACAAACGGTCAATAATTTTGTGGCAGCCGTAAAATTTCTGAAAACGAATCCTCTTTCTACCGGGAAAGTCGGATGTACGGGTTTTTGCTGGGGAGGAGGAATGACAAACCAGGTGGCAGTTAATTCTCCGGAACTTGATGCTGCTGTTCCGTATTATGGAATGCAACCTGCTGCAGATGATGTAGCTAAAATAAAAGCCCCCCTGATGGCACATTATGGTGCGAATGACCAGCGGATTGATGATGGAATACCAGCATTTGAAGAAGCCTTGAAAAAATATAAAAAAGAATACCAGATATTTATTTACGAGGGAGCCGGCCATGCATTCAATAACGATTCCAATCCTGAACGATATAATGAGAAAGCGGCAAAACTTGCCTGGTCAAGGACTATAGCTTTCTTTAAAGAAAAGCTGAAATAGAAACAGGATATCCACTAATCGTAGAGTTCGCAAAGGTTTAAGACAAAGATCGCAAAGAATTGCAACACGATTTTTCTCTTACTTGAGATCAGTCTCTCCCCAACCCCTCCTCCAAGATAGAGGGGCTATATGATTACTAATCTGAGCATTACTCCCTTCTCTCCTGGGAGAAGGGGGCAGTGGGATAAGGTAAAAAGCCATTCTGATTTTTCCACATTGTGGCAATTGCTTCAACAAACGGGCGGCAATGGTTGAAAAAATATTTGTACCCTTTGCAGAGGTAGTTTAATCCTGTCTCTCCATCAGGTGTTAAAATGAACCGGTTTTTCGGACATTCCCCGTTGCACATTGCCAGTACTTCACACTGCCGGCAATATTCAGGCAGCTTCACAGATTTAGCTCTTCCGAATTGTTTTTGTCTTTCACATTCAAGATAATAGGTAAGAGAATGATCATTAAGATTACCAAGCAAATAATCTTTGTTAACGTAATGATCACAGGAATAAAAATCACCATTATGCTCAATGACCGGCACACCGCCACAGTTTACTTTAAAGATACATAATGTATGATCTTGATTAAAAGCAGTTCTGGCAGCTTCTTCAAAAATCTGGATTTTTATTTCACCTATATCATTTTCAACCCAGGCATCAAAAACTTCACTCAGAAAATGTCCGAATTCTTCAGGCGGGACCGATTCGCAACTCACTCCTGTAGCAGAATTGCTATCAAATATTACAAGGGGAAGAAAAGTTATAAATTTTGCTCCCATCTTTTTGAAAAAGTCATAGATAACGAGCGGATGTTTAACATTTTCAGCATTCACTACACAAAGTATTTCCGGGATTACGCCAAACCTCTTTAAAAACTGATACCCTCTTTTAACCTTTTCGAATGTTCCTTTATTATCCCTGGTCCTCCTGAATAAATCCTGAAAATCAGAGGGACCATCAATACTTAAGCCGACTAAAAAACCATTCCCGGCAATAAACCTGCACCATTCTTCATCTATTAGTGTTCCATTGGTCTGGATTCCATTCAGAATAGTTTTACCTGAAGGTATGTGAACAGACTGAAGTTTCATAACTTTCCTGTAAAAGTCAATCCCTGCCAGTAAGGGTTCTCCGCCATGCCATGAAAAACTTATAATATTTCCTGTTGATGCTTCAATATGTTGTATTATATATTTTTCAAGAATAACGTCAGTCATCTGAAAATGCTCTTTCGTCTTATACAGGCTCTTCTTTTCCAGGTAATAGCAATATTTACAATTTAGATTGCAGGTTGAGCCGACGGGTTTGGCAAATATCTGAAAATCACTTAATGTTTGTTTCATTTATTATTAATAAGTATTCACAAAGTGCCACAAAGGAAAAAAGTAAAATATTCTAAAGCTCCCAAGTAATAATATTCTCTTTCCCTGGTTCAGGAAGATTCATCCTAATACGCCATTCCACGGGAAAATAGTTATTCACTCTTGTTCCGATGTTGTTTACGAAACCCAGGTTTACACCCTTATAGGTCAAAATGTTCCATCCCTTTGCGGCATCATTTAGAATGAGGTTATCTCTTCGCATAAATGCCAGAGAGTCAGAAAGACTTATTTCATTAGAGGGGAAACAATCAGTTTTTAAAGCAATCGATAACGCAAGATCATGCGATGCCAGGTAATCTTTGTTTTTAATTGCAAACACTTTTGTCCCTGCTTTTATAATTTTAAGGTTACTATAAATATGATGGTATACATCCCTGGAACATGGAAGAGCGAAAACTTCATCTCCCCGTTTGAAAACACTTTCTTTCGAAAATTGAGTCCATAAAGATACAACATTCAGGTCATTTTTATCGGGCCGGGCTTCGGGTTTCCTCTGGCTTTTTATCCTGGTTTGTTCCTGCCTGCCTGTTTTTCGGATGACCGAGATAAAGAAACCTTCTCCATTCACTTTGTCCGGATAAAATCCATATCCGAAAATACCTTCAAAATCGATTTCAGCAATTCCCTTAAAACCTGAAACATCCAATTTGACGCATTCAGCCTCTTTCTTACTGATTAACCATTTTATATTTTCTTCATTTTCCCCGGGATTAAAGGTGCATGTACTATAAATCAGTAGCCCATTCTCCTTCAGGGCTGGCCAGATATCCATTAATATTCTCTTCTGTCTTTCTGAACAATGAACAGTATTTCCGACTGACCATTCCCTTACAGCAGTTTCAGCCCTGAACATGCCCTCCCCGGAACAGGGAGCATCAGCAACAATAATATCGAAAAATCCTGGCAATCTTCCAAACGCTGCCGGGTCGTTCTGGGTTACAAGGGTATTACCCAATCCCCATTTTGTGATTGTTTCAGCAAGAACTGCAGCTCTTGACCTTATTGGTTCATTAGCGACTAATAAATTGTCAGGACCGATAATATCTGACAGATGAGTGCTTTTCCCACCTGGAGCCGCACACAGATCGAGCACCCGTAAACTTCCTGGCAGAGCTGAGGTTTGACTAATTACCTGTTCGAGGAACATGCCTGAGGCTTCCTGTGGATAGTAACATCCTGAATGGAAGAGCGGATCGAGTGTATAAGAGGGCCTGTTATCAAGATAATACCCATTGCTGCACCACAAAACAGGTTCAGCTTTTAACGGTATTTTGCTCCACTTTGACTTATTAATTCTTATACTGACCGGAGATGGTTCCTCCAGCGCTTTTACAAGCGCTTTTGCATCAATATATTTTTGATTTTTCAGTCTCTTTATAAAATCTTCCGGGAACATAATACAACTGTAAAATTTTCAAAATAAATAGTTACACAGAGTGTCACAGAGGAGGCACAAAATGATATTAAAGGTACACTTCTGTCTCTGATTTCGGATTCTTATTGAATTTCCTCCATAGGTAGAATACAGGAATGCCAAGAATTACAATCCCCAGTCCCGGAAAAGTATAATCGGGTTTATAAATCAAGAGGATTACCATTATTGTTACCGTGACTAAAATATAAATTGAAGGTACGACCGGATAACCAATTGCTTTATATGGCCGAGGAATATCAGGCCGTTTTACCCTTAATATAAATATCGCAAGAATAGTTAAAGTGAAAAAGATTAAAACTGCAAAGATAACGTAATCAAGAAGATTTCCATATGTGCCTGACAAACAAAGAAGTACTGACCATACTCCCTGAACAACAATTGCAAAACCGGGAACTCCATTTTTATTTAATTCTCCTGCTTTTCTGAAAAAGAGACCATCTTTTGCCATTGCGTAATAAACGCGAGGAGCAGTCATGATAAGGCCATTGTTGCATCCAAATGTACTTATCATAATAAATATTGCCATTATGATGGCAGCATAATTTCCAAATACAACACTCATTGCTGACGTAGCAACCCTGTCGTCTGTAGCATACTGGATTCCCCGGGATATAACATCAGCACCACCGGGAGAGCCTGACAGAGGAAGAATTTTAATGTAGATATAATTTGTAAGAATATACATTACGGAAACGATGAGGGCGCCGAAAAAGAGGCTAAGAGGAACATTCCTTTTCGGATTTACCACTTCACCTGAAAGATAAGTGACACTATACCATGCATCTGATGAAAATAATGAACCAACCAATGCCGTTCCTATAGCAGTAATCAGAGAAAAGCCAACTAAAGGGATCACATGGTTACCAGGGCCCACCTGACTTGCTTTCCAGAAAACTTCTTTATTTATTTCCCATGAATTTAAATTTTTTGTGGCAAGGAAACCTATGGCTATAAATCCAAAAAGGGCGATGACCTTTGTTGATGAGAAGAAATTCTGAACCGTCTTCCCTGTAACTATTCCCCTGGTATTGAGCCATGTCAGGAATGATATCATGCCTATAGCAACTATCATGGTACTTTTGATCTTCAGAGGGCCCGCCTGAAACAGAATATTCTTTTCAGAAACCCAGGGGAACAGAACGCCTGAAAATTTTGCAAATGCCACAGCCACTGCGGCAATTGTTCCGCACTCAATAACAAGAAATGTGGTCCATCCAAATAAAAATCCGATTAGAGGATGATAAGCTTCCTTCAGGTAAACATACTGGCCTCCGACATGAGGCATCATCGAGGCCAGTTCGCCGTAACTGACGGCCCCAATAAGTGTTATAATACCTGTAATTATCCAGACCATCATCAACCAACCGGGAGATCCTACATTACGGGCAATATCTGCACTGACAATGAAGATACCTGATCCTATCATTGCTCCTGAAACAATTGATATTCCGTCAAAAAGATTTACCCGTTTCTGAAGGAGGTAGTCTTCTTCCTGCATAATAACAGATTATATCAACAAATTTAACTATCTTACAAATGTCGCTTGAAAATCAATTTGTTTACCCCTTCCCCGGGGGGAGTAAATTGATTTTGACTGCGTCGGGCTTGTCCCGATAAATCGGGACTCGGTTCTTCGCTCCCCTTGGGGATGGGGTAAACGAAGAAAATCATTATTTTTAAATTCTTAGCAAGTTTTTCATTAAATCAAAGTTTTTTTTTGATAAAGTGAAAGAAGTAGTAAATTTGATTTTGTTAAACTTCATAACCAAAATAAAAAAATAAATCTATGAAAAAGATTATTCCCCTGGTTGGGATTTGTTTCCTCTTTCTAAACCTGAATGCACAAAAATATGATCAGCTCGCCAAGACTCCGCCAATGGGATGGAACAGCTGGAACAAATTCGGATGCAATGTGAGCGAGACACTTATTATGGGAATGGCCGATGCTATGGTCAGCAGCGGAATGAAGGATGCAGGCTATGAATATATTGTTATTGACGATTGCTGGCAGGTATCACGGGATGAGAACGGCCAGATAATACCTGATAAGGATCGCTTTCCTCACGGAATAAAATACCTTGCAGATTATGTTCACTCAAAAGGACTGAAGTTTGGCATCTATTCCTGTGCGGGAACGCTAACCTGCGCGGGGCGCCCTGCAGGGTGCGGACATGAATACCAGGATGCACTTAGTTATGCGCGTTGGGGCGTTGATTACTTAAAATACGACTGGTGCAACACCGGTACACAGGATCCAAAAGCTTCATACTCTATTATGCGTGATGGTCTTTTTGCAGCTAAAAGACCAATAGTCTTCAGTATTTGTGAATGGGGCTCAAACAAACCCTGGGAATGGGCCGGACAAATTGGTCATCTATGGCGCACTACAGGTGATATTTCCGATACATGGAATAGTATGATAGAGATCTTTTCTCAGCAGAAAGATCTTGCCAGGTATGCCGGACCGGGCCACTGGAATGATCCTGATATGCTGGAGGTTGGCAACGGTGGAATGACAACAGAGGAATACAAGGCACATTTTTCATTATGGTGTATGCTGGCAGCTCCTCTGATAGCCGGAAATGATCTTCAGAATATGACTCCCGACACCAAATCTATTCTTGTCAATAAAGAGATCATTGCTATAGACCAGGATTCGCTTGGCAGACAGGGTGTGTGCTGGAGGGACAACGAAGATTATCAGATTTGGATGAAAGTGCTCGCAAATAATGAAAAAGCAATATGCCTGCTTAACAAAAGTGATGAAAAGAAGAGTGTACTCGTCGACTTTGCACTTCTCGCAAAGGCCAGCACAATGAGATGGGGGCCCCCTTCACAACTTAAACTTGAAAATTTCACTGTAAGGGATTTGTGGGATCATAAAGATCTGGTTCTTAAGGAATCTTCAATGTACATTGATTTGCTCCCGCACTCAGTGAAAGTGTACAGGTTTATTAAGAAATAGTAAATATAAAATAAGTAGAGACACCCAAATTGGGCGTCTCTACCTGTTACTGACAGAAATATTCCTGATCAATCAGTTTGCAAAAGGAACTTCTTTCCCTGTTAATTTTATCCGGCCAGTCAGTACCTGAGTGAACTGGGGATCAAGATAACCTTTGAAACCCGGCTGTTTTCCTCCTACCGAGATGGTGAAGTACCCAGGTTCAATTACCCTTTTAGACTTATTATTAATTATGGAGAACTGACGTGGATCAAGCTTCAGCTCAACGACTTTACTTTCACCCGGATTAAGTGAAACCCTGGTAAACCCTTCAAGCTGACGGATTGGTCTTGGTGTAGATGCTTTTTCTTCCGTCAAATATAACTCAACCACTTCATCACCTGAAACTTTTCCGGTATTTGTCACCTTAACTTTTACTGTAACTTTCTCACCAGCAACAATCTTTTCTGGAATTGATAAATCACTGTATTTAAAGGTTGTATAGCTAAGACCATAACCAAACGGGAATAATGGTTCCTTTGTAAAAAACCTGTAAGTCTTGCCTGTCATGTCGTAATTTTCGAATGCAGGTATCTGGTCAATTGATTCATAGTATGTTACAGGAAGTCTTCCGGCAGGATTATAATCGCCAAACAAGACATCAGCAACAGCATTGCCTCCCTGCTGGCCTCCATATCCGGCAAGCAGGATTGCGGAAGCTTTTTCCTGCGCATTATTAACCGATAAAGCACCTCCATTAGTCAGTATGACAATTACTGGTTTTCCTGTATTTACAACCGCATCAAGAAGCTTTTCCTGGACGGCAGGCAGATTCAGATTTGTTCTGTCGCCACCACTGAAACCCTCAATTTTTATAGGCATCTCTTCCCCTTCGAGTCTCTGAGAAAGACCAAGAACAAGAACAACAGCATCTGCTTCTTTTGCAGCGATTACAGCTTTTTCTGTCATATCAGGGCGCGGAGGGGCCCATAACAGACCAATCGTACCGTTCCCGGTATAATTCTTATAAATAACTTCTATTTTGTACTTTTTGCCTGCCTGAAGCTCTGCCGGAGCTTCAATATGTACGGGCTCATGTTCATTTAAAGAAGAGATTAATTTCTTCCCGTCGAGCCAGAGTTCATATCCTGATGTTCCCCATGTACCCAGTGCATATGTTCCGGAAACAGTCGGTACAAGATAGGTCGTCCATTTTATTCCAAAGTTATGATCCGGAATATCATATCTTGGAGACTGATGTTCCCAGTAGAAATTAATATTGTCATCAACTCTTGAAAAAACCGGCTTTCCGTTCATCTCCCTGTTATTGAAATACTCTCCGAAGGCACCCTGATGTCCGTCTGGTGTCTGAAGATATCTGGAGGGAATGGGAGACAAATTGTGGATACCTTCTGCAAGGTCGCTTCCTTCGGTATAAATTATTCTTGTACCCGGATTTAGCTTATTCTGAATGCCTTTAAGAATAGTTACAGGATCTTTAGGTGTGCCATTATAATTCCCGATCAGGGATTCAAAGTTGTCTGCATTGGGGCCTATTACGGCAACAGTTTTAATATCTTTTGAAAGCGGCAGAATATTTTTATCATTCTTTAGAAGAACAATAGATTTCTGTGCAGCCCAGCGTGCAAGAGTATTATTATAATCCGAGCAATTTACAAAGAATGGAATTTGTGCATAAGGCACCATCTCATCTGGATCAAACATACCAAGTTTGAATCGTGCTGTAAAGATCCTTTTCACAGCTATATTAATATCAGCCTCAGTCAGAAGTCCTTTTTTTACAGCATCAACCAGGTTTTTATAATCAACGCCACATTCCAGGTCTGTCCCTGCTTTTAAGGCATCAGCAGAAGCTTCGGTAGCGTCCTTAGCGAAATGAGAAGCATTGTAAAAGTCTGAAATGGCCCAGCAGTCGGAAACAATATAACCCTTAAAACCCCATTCATTACGAAGAATTCCATACAAGACAGGGTTTGCACAACACGGATAATCGCGGAACATGTTATAAGCGCCCATTACAGAGTATACACCAGCATCTACCACAAGCGTTCTGAATGCCGGCAGGTATGTCTCCCTCAGATCAACTTCACTTACCTTAGCATTAAATGTATGCCGTAAGGGTTCAGGACCTGAATGAACCGCGTAGTGCTTGGCTGTAGCCACAGTTTTGAGATATTTTGGATCATCGCCCTGCATTCCTTTTACAAACTCATAGCCCATCCGTCCTGTAAGGTACGGATCTTCTCCGTATGTTTCATGGCCCCTTCCCCAGCGGGGATCGCGGAATATGTTAATATTTGGCGACCAGAATGTCAATCCCTGGTAGATGCCTGTGTTACCTCTTCTCTGGGCTTCATGATACTTTGCCCTGGCTTCGTCAGATATTGCATTTGCTACATTGAATAAAAGTCCTTCATCCCATGAGTTTGCAATCGTAATTGATTGTGGAAATACAGTCGCATAGCCTGCCCGGGCAACACCATGCAGCGCTTCATTCCACCATGTGTAAGCAGGAATGCCCAGACGGGGAATTGCTGGTGCAGTATAAACCAGTTGATCGACCTTTTCCTGAAGTGTCATTTGTGAGACAAGATCATTGACTCTGTCTTCAAGAGGCAGAGATGGGTTCCGGAAAGGGAACTCGAATTTACTCTGTTGCGAAATTATTGAAATTGAATTTGCAGAGAGAATAAAAACTAGTATAAACAAATATACCTTTTTCATAGTTTTAGTCTAAAGATATTTTACTTGTTTAAATATGTGTTATGCTTTAGGCAACGCCCATGGTTCCCTGTAATTGGGAATAAGGAAATCATTGGCCCCTGCGTCATTCGTAAATTTAGTGCCGTCCCATATCAGTTTTTTCCCTGTACGATAGGCAATGTTGCCAAGAGCTGAGAATTTTGCGATATGTGCACCGATCTCCACACTTGCATTTGTATTTGGATTCCGCTTATTCATGCATTCTATGAAGTTTGTCACATGCTTATTCAATCCTTTTCCTGTTCCGTTTTTAAGTGGAACTGCTTCCATTCGTTTTTGCCCGTTTACCTCTTCGGGGATAACTTCCCATCCTTCACGATCAACTACAAGGGTTCCGTTTTCACCTACAAAACCTAACCCATGGTTACGTCCATAGGCTCCATCATTTATTCCAATTGCATGATCCCACAGAACATTGAATCCGTCGAATTCATAAATTGTCTGTAAACTGTCGGGAGTTTCGCAGGCATCTGCAGGATAACCGTACTTCCCTCCCATAGCCATTACCGACCTGGGAGTGGTGACATTCATACCAAAAAGGGCATAATCGAGAAGATGAACTCCCCAGTCTGTCATTAATCCGCCAGCATAATCCCAGAACCATCTGAATGTAAAATGGAAACGGTTACGATTGAACGGACGTTTGGTAGCCGGTCCCAGCCACATATCGTAATCAACTCCCTGGGGAACAGGCTCATCGGGCCGTACTGGAATAGAAGGGCACCAGCCCTGGTATGAAAATACTCTTATGAGCCTTATTTTGCCCAGCTTGCCTGATTGTATAAAATTAACTGCATCAAGCCAGTGAGGATCGCTCCTTTGCCACTGCCCTACCTGTACAACAGTTTTGTTTCGTTTTGCTGTACTCAGCATCAGATTACATTCTTCAATGGTCCTGCCCAGAGGTTTTTCACAATAAACATCTTTCCCTTCGTCGCATGCAGCAACCATCTGCAAACAATGCCAATGATCGGGAGTTCCGATTATAACGACATTAATATCCTTGTTTTCGATGAGCTTTCGCCAGTCCTTATAAAGATTTGCAGGCTTTTTTCCCCTGATCTTCTCAACATCTGCAGCTCTTCTGTTCAGTACGTTTTCATCGATGTCGCACAATGCAATGCATTCTACCTGCGGATGATCAAGAAAGGCAGTCAGGTCAGCAAAGCCCTGACCATTACATCCGATAACTCCGACATTAATTCTGTCGGATGGAGAACAGCCAACCAATGCACCTGACAAGGTAGGTACCAATCCAAGGGCAGCGCCCGTTAAGGCTGTGTTTCTGATAAAAACTCGTCTTGTCGTCATATTATAATTTCTTAACTCTTATATCTATTTGACTGAGAATCTGTAAATAGTAGTTGATTTGAATGTTTCACCAGGATTCAGAATGGTAGTCGGGAAATCAGGATGATTCGGACTATCAGGATAATGGCCCGATTCGAGACATAAACCGGACCTGAATTTGAATGCTTTTCCTCCATGACCAATCTGCGACCCGGTAAGGAAATTACCTGTGTAAAGCTGCATTCCGGGCTGATCAGTAATCACCTCGAGTATGCGACCGCTTTCAGGTTCATATACAGTAACATTTACCTTTTCTTTTTTATCAAGGATATAGTTATGATCATAGCCGCGACCGAGAATAAGCTGATCATATTTTTCATTTATTCTTTCACCTATGGCATGGGGTGTATTAAAATCAAATGGAGTTCCGGCTACAGGACGGATCTCTCCGGTAGGGATCATGACAGAATCGACAGGAGTGAAAGCTGCTGCTTTAAGCGTCAGCACATGATCAAGAATATCGCCGTTACCTGCTCCGTGAAGATTAAAGTAAGCATGGTTGGTAACATTTACGATTGTTCTCTTGTCGGTTGAACAGGTGTAATCCATTACAATTTCATTATTGTCAGTCCAGGTGTAAGTGATAGATGCATTCACTTTTCCGGGGAACCCTTCTTCCATATCCGGGCTCACATAGGTAAATTTCACAGCGGGAAATTTACTTTCTTTAAGGATTTCAGTGTTCCACACAACACTATGCCAGCCTTGCGGACCTCCATGGAGTGTATTTGGACCATTATTTACCGGTGTATTATAAACGGTGCCGTCAAGAGTAAACTTCCCTCCGGCAATCCTGTTAGCATATCGTCCTACGACGGATCCGAAAGACATATCACCATTGACTGTTTCATCAAAAGTGTCATAACCAAAAGTAACATTGTCCTTCTTTCCATTCTTGTCAGGAACCTCGATCCAGTTAATTTTTGCTCCGTAATTGGTAAGTCTTATGACATTACCTGATTTGTTTGTAAGAGTTAACAGATACACCTCTTTTCCATTGCGTGTGCCAAAAACATCCTTTTTAACCATTTCATTATTTTTTGTTGACTGGTTACAGGAAGCAAACATTACTGGAACCAGAGTTAGTGATAAAAACAGAATTTTTTTCATTATACAATAAGATTAATATCGGCTAAAATTAATAAAGTTTCCTCACAGCTTTACCTGTCATTTAAAATAAAATTGACGCTGCATAAATGTATTTATTATAATATATTCCATTTGTGGTTTAATTTTTTACCTCAAAGGAATATAAAGTGATCAGAAAGGCTCACGATTAAACTCGAAGAGCTGAATCATTTAGTCCTGAACTGCCATACCGGTAAGCCTGATTTATTAAATAATGAGGCTTCTGATCCATTATGCCAGCAATATCTAACTGAAACAGGTTCTTTTACCAGAGGTGAAGAAACAAGCACTTCATTATTAACAATTCTTGCAGCAGCTTTAACAAATCTCCCGTCTTTGCCGGCAATTTCAAACTCATCAAGTTTATTATTTTTAGCGACCAGCCCATCTCCGATATTATCAAATTGCAGTTTTACGGAACTACCGGCAACTGACATCGATTTATATAAAGGCCCGGCACAATTTGATTTTATTCCATAGTCGTTATTTAATGCAAGCATAGCCAGTCTCTCGCCAACCTCTTTCTTAAAGGGCGGGTGAATATTCTTTACAGTGGCAATATCGAGTGTCACAGCCATTCCCGTTTTAGCAAGGTTAAGTGTACTCTCCTGAGCTTCGCGAAGAAATGCAGATTCTGTTGAATCAACTCCGGAATAAATGTACGGAGCAATCTGAACAAAATAGAACGGAAAATCTTTTATCCCCCATGCTTCTCTCCAGTTCCGGATCATCGCCGGAAAAATTCTGGCATACTGGTCCGCTCTTCCGACATTAGCCTCGCCCTGATACCAGATTGCTCCTTTTATCTGATAAGGTAATACAGGACTTACCATTCCATTATACAAAACTGAGGGTGTCCCGGGGCCAAGATTCAGAGGCCGTTTTTTTGTCTGAAATTCATTTTTTGAAAAGTCGTAAACATAGAACTTGTTCCCTTTCAATTCAGCTACAGGTTGATATTTCCAGTCACCTTTAAGCGGAATAGATACTCTCACATCATTTTTCATTGAAAGTTTCATCTTTTCAGGAGCCCCATATATTCCTCCGCCACCCTGGGTATCAAGAACACGGACTGAAATAATGTTGGATCCGGACTTAACAAGCGTAGCTGGAATTTCATAATTCCTGTCAACCTGCCATAGCCCTGAATTTTCAGTGGCTCCAACGAGTTTTCCATTGAAAAATGTCCGATCCATATCATCTATAGGTCCAAGAGAAAGCAGAAGATCTTTTCCATTCATCTCCTTTGGAATATCAATTGTTTTCCGGAACCATATGGCCCCGTCAAATTCCCCTATAACTGACTCAAACTGACCAGGAAGAGCCATTGCAGGCCAATCCTTATCAACAAAGTCAGGCAATGAAACATTTTCATCATCAAAACTAAGATCTTTCCACTGGTCTGTTCCGGAAGGCTTAAGCTCAATCTGCTTATGTGCATTGAGCCACGACTCATATTCAGTCTGGAGAGGAGCTGACTCCTTAATAGCCTTAATATTTGATACGAATTCGCCTGCCTTTTCAAGCGTCTCCGCAGATGTCCATGATTCAGAAGGTGTTCCTCCCCATGCTGACTCAATTAATCCTATCGGAATATGAAGCTCCTCATGCAACTTTCTACCGAAAAAATATGCAGTTGCACTGAATTGCTGAACTGTGGCAGGAGAACTTACCTCCCAGGTTCCATTACATTCATCAAGAGGCACTCCGGATATTTTTTTCTGTACATTAAAAATGCGGATATCCGGAATTGAGGCAGATGCAATGGTTCCAGCTGAATGCATAATTGTGTCCGCCGGCGGCCACCCGGCAACAGGCATTTCCATATTCGACTGACCCGAGCAGAACCAAACCTCCCCGATAAGAACATTTTTAACAATTATTGTGGTATCATTGCCTGAAACAGTTATGGTATAAGGTCCACCGGCTTCAGGTGTGGCAAGCGCTACGGACCATTTACCATCCTTTCCTGCAACAGCCTGTCCGCTTGAGTTCCAGCTTGCCGATACATTTATTTTATGCCCGGGGTTTGCCTTGCCCCATATCTTTGCATTCGTTTTCTGCTGCAACAACATGTTGTCACTAACCAGTGACGGCAATTTTAAATCCGATCTGGACTGACAGCTGACAAGAGTCAGAAACAAGGTTAAAAACAATGCGGTTAATTTCATTTTGGCAGGTTTTAATTATGACTGAAAAAAAAGTCTATTCAAAATCAATGATTATACAAAGCTTCAAGGGCACCTGCAAGATACGCGGCAGGAGCATTCCAGTTTATTGCAATCTCGTTCGAGGCATATGAACATACTGCATCGGTATATGACTCATCAGGAATCCGCGATGGATAAGTCTTGCATCCATCCTGCTGACCAGGATTCGGCCCTCCTACTATCAGACCTGGAACCGGATCTGCAACACTATCGGCTTCTGATAATCGGTGATGTGGAAACATAGGTGTTTTGTGTCCGTATCCCGTCACAAATGAATAGCCTGTTGCATTACGGCCCAACACGTAATCAAGATTTGTCAGGGCACAGTCCAGAAATTTTCTCTCCTTCGAAAGCCTGTATGCCTGAATAAGTAGGATCCCCTGATTCGTGGCTACTGAATTGCTTCCCCAGATAAAATCTCCTGCAGACTTACCCATAACTGTCATGTAAGCACGGTCCGAAACATCTTCTGTCAATTTTTCCGCAGTTCTTATAATCCGTTCTTTAAGAACCGGAAAATCCTTTTTTGCAGAACCTGACAGCTTCTTTTCAAACCTGGCCAGCGTATAATATCCAAGAAGCCTTACATTGTCCCACGATGGCAATGGCATAAGAGTATCCGGAAACATCGGATATGATTTATAATAATTTTCCTTTCCTGTAGTCACATATAATTCTGAAGCAGCCCATATAAACTCATCGCTGAAATCAGAATCACCATAACCACCTGTATTTATGACCGGTTTAAACTCCTTATTCATAAGATTCTGATCATAAGCCAGTTTTGGGTTTTTCGCAGCCCAATCCCAGGCTTTTTCAGCAGATTTCATGCAGGAATCAGACAATCCGGGATATACTTTATTGAATTTTGGGAATATGCGTGCAGCCTGAGCCATGACTGCAGCAAAGTCGAGGGTAGCTGCAGTTCCTTTCGGAACAACATACCTCGGAGTTACTGCTGCAGACGGCATTATGAAACCGTCAAAATTTGCATTGGTGACTTTATTGTAAACTCCGCCATCATATGGGTCCTGCATTGTAAGCATCCATCTAAGGTTCCAGACAATCTCATTAAGCAGATCAGGAGCTCCATTACCGCTTTCCGGAATATTAATTCTCAGGGTATCAAAGAATGCCGGAAAATCTTCGTATAAAGAAAGTAAAGTACCCATTGTTATTCCGCTGTTCACAATATATTTATTGTAATCTCCGGCATCGTACCATCCGCGGGGGCTGGAGATTATTGTTCCGGCCGGACGGGTTTTTGACGCGGCTGCAGGATGGACAATAACCTGATTATCAGGGTGCCCCTCTGCCCTGCTCCACTTACCTGCATACTCAGGCGTAAGAGCTGTTGACATTCTCTGAAAATAAAAACCTTTTATCAGACCTCTTGCCAGGTTGGTGAAAACCTTTGGTTTAATCTCGAATGTATAGGAATCTCCTGTTCCCGGCAATTCAAGTTCGTACAAACCCGTGCCAGTAACAGGTGAGAAATCAGCAATCCGCGTAAATTTGCCAGATATTACCGATTTGCGGGGAGCGCTCAGGGTCGATTTGAATACAATTGCTCCCGAGGTTACGGACTTTACCACGAAATCACCCGAAATATTTTCCGTAATAACGGCAACCTTATGAGCATCAGGATAAAATCCGATCTGGTTAAGCCTGATATAGGAGACTGCATCCTGAGCCATCATAGCTCCGGATGACCAGGTGGTTATTAAAAGTAATAAAACCAGGTTTTTCATAATTAGTCTGAATTACAATAATTTCAATGTATATGTAAATGTCGTTGGGGCCGCATAAACAATATATTGAGGAAGTGGTCTCGGACCACAACTAGCTGTTCCCACTCCAAGGGTTAGATGATTTATGCAAAATACGGTGGCGCTGCTTTGCGGCAAATCGATACGGTATTCAACCTTATCCATCTCCTCATCGCTGTATGGCAACATTGAGACCTGCATAAGAGTGCTGTCGGATTGAGCCATAAGTCCATTACCAGATTCGGATGTAACCTTTGCCCAACGAACATCTTCATGATTTCCGCAGTCCATCGGTTTTTCGTACGGAGTGAGCTGATCCTTGACAGTGCTTTTATATATTCCTACATCAAATCCTCGTTTACGGTCTGCATAATTTTCCATAGGGCCACGGCCGAAATATGATGCCTGGTCAAACTGTTTATTCAGGAACATTCTTACTCCGATCCGGGCAACAACAAGTTTGGAATCGCTCGAATTAAAAGTATTTTCAGATTTTATTGTACCATCTCCTGAAACAGAATAAATAGCTTTATGATTGACAGTGAAATTACTTTTACCTTCACCAAGGAGTGTAACAGTTATTTTAACCAAAGAAGGTGAAACCTGTTCAACATTTACCGACTGTGGTGTCCATTTCAGTTCCCTCAGGCCCGATGATACCCAACCTCTGTCAGCCCACATATCATCATTGCGATGAGGTGCGCGCCACAAGTGCAACCTGGGTCCGCCATCTTTATTCAGCATATTCACTCCGTTTTTTTCAAGGCTTGAAAAAGTACCTGCTGCTTTATCAAACACTACGGTGAAACCTGAACCCTTAACGGTGATTTCTTTATCATTCTGGGATAAATTCACCGGATCAACAGCTGTATTTGGTTTAGGAACAATAGTCTCTACCGGCAGTATCAACTGTTCTGAAGCCATTTCGAACCCTTTCTTTGCCCATATCTGATCACTGGCCAGAGAGAAAGAAATCCGGAGGAAATACTCCGCACCATCTTTTTTTGAAATTTTATAAGGAATTGTTAGCTGTGCTTCTTTTCCGGGGGTAATTTCAGGAAGAATTATATCTCCATGTGAAACTTCAACGCCATTTTCAGACAATGTCCAGAGAGCTGTAAATCCTTTTAGATCAATAAACTGATATTTGTTTTTAATAACAATCTGACCTTTAGTAAGGTCGCCGGCTGATACTTTTATCCATTCATAAACATGTTTCATCTCCAGATAATGCGGTTTCAGGGAACGATCAGACGCAACAACTCCTTTATGAATAAAATAATGGTCATTCGGAAATTCACCAAATCCTCCGCCGAATGCTATAATAGGATGATTCGGATCTCGACGGTTATAAATTCCCTGATCCTGCCATTCCCAGATTGCTCCACCAAGAAGTTCAGGATATTTATCAAAGAGATCGTTATATTCACCGATGGCTCCCATGGAATTGAACATTGCATGTGCATATTCGCATAAGAAGTAAGGCTTTTTGAAAGCGGTATCATTGGCAATCCGTTCAATATCTTTTGGTTGTGCATACATCTGGCTCTCGATATCAGCCGGGTTTGCCTTGCCAATACCAAATCCTTCGTAATGAACGGGCCGTGTCGCATCGATGCCTTTTATTGAAGCCATAGCTGCCCGGAAGTTGGATCCACCTTTTCCGTTCTCGTTTCCCAGCGACCAGATAATAACTGAAGGATGATTTTTAAAACTTTCAACATTTGCCACGTTTCTGTCAATAATTGCTGCTTTCATTGTCGGTTCTTCATCAAACCTGCCCATATAGCCATGGCATTCAACATTTGCCTCTGCAACCAGAAATATTCCATATTCGTCGCATAATTCGTACCAGCGCGGATCATCTGAATAATGACATGTGCGGACAAGGTTGCAGTTACCCTGTTTGATCAGCTCAAGGTCGCGGATCATTTGCGCCTCCGTAACCGCATGTCCGACATCAGGCCAGTTTTCGTGCCGGTTAACCCCTTTCAGCTTGACGGGAGTACCATTGACAAGAAAAAGTCTTCCTTTAATTTCGACTTTTCTGAAGCCTGTCCTTGATGAAAGTGTTTCAACAGTGTTTTTTCCATCTGTCAATGTAAGAACAGTTGTATAAAGACTTTGGAGTCTCTGCTGTCCATTTTTCAGGATTCTCAACCTTGCAGGTCAGAGTGACCACGGCTTCTTCGCCAGGTTGCAAATCAGGAATATCACCATGAGCCTGGTCGGTTTTCATTACATTTTTGCCATCATATAAAACAGCTGAAATTTTTGTTCCTTTTAAAACCTTATTTCCATAGTTCTTTATTTTTGCAGAAATTTCCTCTGTTGCGTTTCGATATTGGGCATCAAGATCGGTTTTAATAAAGAAATCGCGTATGTGCTCCTTAGGAGCGCCCCATACTGTCACATTGCGAAAAATACCACTCAGTCGCCACATATCCTGATCTTCAAGCCAGGTACCTGAAGTAAACCTATATACCTCAACAGCGACCATATTTTTCCCCGGTTTCACATATTTGGTAATATCAAATTCGGCAGCATTGCGGCTGTTCACACTATATCCCACTTTCACTCCATTGACCCATAAAAAGAACCCTGCATCAACACCATCGAATGTCAGGAATACCTGTCGCCCACTCCATTCTGCAGGAATTTCAAAATCACGCCGGTAACTTCCTACGGGGTTGCGTTCTTCATAAGCTGTAAAATTTTTTGGAGGTGTGCTCATGACATGAGGAAAGTCTTTTTTTATTATATAGCCATTATTCCTGTAATATGGTGTACCATATCCAAGGATCTGCCAGTTAGACGGAACCGGGATCTCTTTCCAGGAAGAGACGTTGAATTCCGGCTTATAAAAATCGACAGGTCGGGCCTGTGGCCATGATACCCAGTTAAATTTCCACATTCCGTTCAGGCTCCTGCAAAAAGAGGACGCATGCCTGTTTGCAATAAGAGCCTCGTTAAGGTTTGCATAAGGCATAAGAGATGCATGGGCCGGTTCTTTATTGATCCCAAGAATTTCAGGATTTTCAATTTCAGGAGGCACTGCTGCTCCTCCCAAAGAGTCTTTAGGCGACAGGTTCTGACAATTGCCTGTCAAACCTGCAAGAAAAAGAGCTATGAAACTCAATAATAATTTTGACCTGGTTTTCATTTTACTATTTTTAGGTAAGTATAATAATGGAAAAAATAAATTATATATCATTTTGCTTTTCAATTATTTCCAGACACATTCTGGAATCATGATAAGGGCATTTCCAGAATCCAGCTTTATCCTCTTTAAGATTTGGCTTCATGTTTTTATCAACACTCCAGAACCATTCACCATTCTGTCTGTCGACCAGGTTAGAGGAGATAAATTTCCATGCTGCAAGGCTAAGTTCGAGGTACTCTTTCTGACCTGATAGGGTATAAGCATTCAGAAAACCAAGAACTGATTCAGCCTGTACCCACCAGTGTCTGTCTGAATCGATATGGCCGGAATTGAAGAAATACTCATAAATCATGCTACCATCAGTCATTACACCCTTTTTGGAAGCATCTGCGATCATCAGACATATCCTTTTCACTTTTCCGATGACATCTTTATCGCCAAGAACCACGGCGGCTTCGTAAATAAGCCACGATGATTCAATATTATGTCCATAAGAAACAAGGTCAGTTTTATCGTTCCATTCTTCATCGAAGAACATATTAAGATTAAAAGTCCGGTTATTTACAATCTTATCAGTAAATACATCGATAAGTCTGTACAACTGCTTCTTCAACAGGTCATCTTTCCATACCCTGAAGAGGTTTGTATAAGCTTCCAGGACATGAAGATGAGTATTCATTGTCTTTTTTTCATTGGCATCTTTTGCGCTAAGACGAAGATCGTCAGCGACACTCCATTCCCTTGAGAATGCCTCAAAATATCCGTCAAGATTGATATCATAACTGTATTTTTCTATGAGCTTGAACAGTTCAATGGCTTTTTCGAAGCATGTTTTATCATTTGTGATCCTGTAATATTCAGTCAGCCCGTATATTGCAAAAGCCTGGGCATATATCTGTTTTTTACCGTTTTTCACCTCTCCTTTATGGTCAAGAAGCCAGAAAACACCGCCATACTCTTTATCAAAAAAATGAGCAAGGAGATAATCCTTTGCTCTTTCAGCCGCTTTCAGATAACCGGGATTTTTCAGAACCCTGAAGGCAGATGAAAAGGTCCATAGAATCCTGGCATTCAGAACGCATCCTTTATCAGCATCATTGAAAACATGGCCCAAACCATCTATACGTCCATAGAATCCCCCATCCCTGTCATCAATCATTTTTGTCATCCAGAATGGCAGAATATTATTTACCAGTTCGGATTGAACTTCTGTCTTAAGTGTTTTCAGCTTGTTTGCTGACATTTATTTTATATTTATTTTTTAACTGCTCACTATTCTTTTTTGCCTGAATCTCTTCTGACAGCAAGTTCTGCACTTATTGTCAGCATTTTCTTCTCGCTAAGAGGATAGATAAACATAAAGAATGCGCCCAATAAAGTGCCTATTGCCGGGAAAAAGCTAAGCATCATTTTTATACCTGTCTGAGCTTCTGCAGTTTGCACAACATTTGCCTTGAAACCATAATATCCTAACAACCAGCCGGCCAGGGCGCCTCCCAATGTCCAGCCGAATTTTTGTGACATTGATGATGCAGAGAAGACCAGGCCCGTAGCTCGTCGACCTGTTTTCCATTCGGAATAGTCTGCCGCATCAGCATACATTGACCAAACAAGTGGAAAGATAATCCCTGCACTCATACTGATTAAAAACTGAAAAACGAATATGAGGGTTATGCTGTTACGGTCGAGCCAGTAAAAACCAATACTGAAGACAGCGGCAAACAACATTGCATATAAGAAAGTATATTTCTTCCCAATCCGGTCCGATACAGGTTTGGCAAGAATTACCCCGACTATATTTGCCGCCTGTCCGAGTACAAAATAGAGGCTGCTAAGCGTGATGGTAAGCTTGAAAGCATTTATAGTAAATGCACTTTGTCCCTGAATATAATATTTAAAATAATAGATAGCAGCTCCGTCACGTATTGAGTTAAAGAATATTGCTGCGATACCTGCGCCCAGGAGAATAAACCAGGGAGAATTATGCAGGAGGTCGTTGAGATCTTTTTTGAGTGAAGTTTTTATTGTTACCGGTTTTATACGTTCGCGTGTCCATGAAAAGGTGAACATGAAAAAAGTAATTGCAATAATAGCAAAAACCACCGCAGCGAGCTGCCAGCCAAGCTGAAGATTAACACCTCCTTTTCCCATTTTACTGAAGATATCTACCAGCGGTTCGGCGAGCGCTAGCACCAGCAGGCTTCCTCCAAAAGCAAAAATAAACCTGAAAGTAGCCAGACTTGTTCTCTCCTTTCCGTCTGCAGTCATGACTCCCATTAAAGATGCGTAGGGTACATTTATCATGGAATATACCATCATCATCAGTGAATAGGTAATGAAAGCATATATCACCTTACCTGACTGTGAAAATGCTGGTGTGGTGAATGTTAGAACACCAATAATTCCAAAAGGTACCGCAACCCAGAGCAGGTATGGTCTGAACTTCCCCCATCTTGTCTCGGTACGGTCGCCAAGTATCCCCACAAACGGATCAAAAGCTGCATCCCATATTCTTGTCACCAGAAACATTGTTCCGACAAGAGTTGCAGAAATTCCGAAAACATCAGTATAAAAAAACATCAGATACATGGAGAAGAGTTTCCAGAACATGGAACTTGCGGCATCACCGAATCCATATCCTATTTTTTCTTTCAGTTTCAGTTTTTGTAAGATCATAGGGATAGCAATAAAGTGCGTTTAAAAATTCATAATTATTTACTATTCATTTTAAGGTTTCTGTCTATCAGTTTTTTAAGAGTTTCAACAGAAGCAGCTGACCGTAATCCATCCGGAGCTGTATTAAGACAATAATCGACCAGTTTATCGATTGTCGATACGGCAACATGCATCCTTGTATCTGAAGAGGCATAATAAATAAAAACTGATCCGTCTTCATCGATAATCCATCCGTTTGTAAATAAAACATTCGAAACATCACCCACACGTTCTTCACCTTCAGGAGCCATAAAAAATCCGGCAGGTTCTGCTATCAGCTTTGAAGGATCCTTTAAATCAGTCATATACAGATAAAGTACATATCTCAAACCGGCGGCACATCCTCTTACACCATGAGCCAGATGCAGCCATCCTTTATCTGTTTTTACCGGATGGGGACCCTCTCCGTTTTTCTGCTCTTTAATTGTATGATAATATCGGAAATTAATGATTTTTTCCTCTTTAATTTCAGCATGTGAAATATCATCTATTAGGGCCCAGCCTATTCCTCCTCCCGATCCGGCATCAATGAAACCGTCCTGCGGTCGGGTATAAAGAGCATATTTGCCTTTTACAAATTCAGGATGAAGAACAACATTTCGTTGCTGACTTTTTGTCTCCAGATCAGGAAGTCTTTTCCACGTCTTCAGATCATGCGTTCTGGCAATTCCGGCAGCAGCCACTGCGGAAGAAAGATCCCCTGCCGGAGCTGAGGGATCCTTTCTCTCAGAACAAAAGATCCCATAAATCCATCCGTCCTCATGCCTCGTAAGGCGCATATCGTAAACATTTGTATCAGGATTTTCTGTTTCCGGCATGGTAACAGGATAATCCCAGAACCGGAAATTATCTATTCCGTTCGGGCTTTCAGCTATTGCAAAAAAAGATTTCCTGTCATTTCCTTCAACACGTACAGCAAGTATGTATTTCCCTTCAAATTTCAGTGCACCTGCATTGAAAGCCGCATGTATGCCAAATCGTTCCATCAGATGCGGATTGGTTTCAGGGTTCAGATCATATTTCCAGAATAGAGGAGCATGATCTCCTGTCAGAACAGGAAATTTATATCTGAGAAAAATTCCGTTGCCAGGTTCAATTTTTTCATTTTTACGGGTTATTAATTTTGTATGATTCTCCAAAAGGACAGACAATCTTGAATTGAAATCAGTCTTCATAATATATTCGATTTAATAATAGTTCTTGATTCATTTAAATATTTATTAAAAACTCAGCTTCTATTTCAACAAGGAGGTTCTCGCGGCAGATATCAGATTGTATATAGATAGCAGGGACTTCAGGAAATCGTGCCTTGCAGATATATTTTACTTTTGTAAAATCTTCCTGATTTTTCACGTAAACTCTCAATAGAATGTATTTCCCCCATTCTATGAATCCGGAGGAGATCAGGTTACCAATTCTCCTCTGATCAGTCAGTTTATTAATGTTTTCAATAGTTATACCTGTTTGTTCTTCAATATCATCAATCCCTATGGTCTCCTGTCCGATAATAGAGGCTGTCCCTGAAACAAATATTGTCGATTTCCGATCGCCTGATATGAGAAGCGCACGCTCAAACTGTGGCGGATGTTTTAGTGGATTTCTCTTTCCGATGACACCTTTCAGGACTTCCTGCCCATATTCATATGCATTGACCTGGTCAGGATTTTCAATTGGTTTGATTGTAACCGGTTCTTTTGTCTTAAGAGCGCAAAAGTCAAGACTGACTCCATCCAGTTTCATTCCAATTCCGGTAGCTGCAGGATACCCGTGAATTTTACGATATTTTTGATATACTTCACTCCTTACTTCATTAAATGCCTGGTAATTCTGAAAACCTTTTTTAATCTGAAGGATATTCCCAATATAATTCCATTGGCGCACCAGATGATCAAATGACATATCTTCAGCATCAAGTATTGCTTTCATCTGATCGAAGGCTGCTCCGGCTGCACTTCCTGAATCCAGATAAAAAAGACCGAAGCCCATTCCGCCTGCCCATACTTCTTTGCCAAAATCTGAATTGCATATTACATAGGGTATTGAATTCCAAACCTTTGTTGTGACATCTGCCGAACCAACACGAGCATATCCTGCTTCAACTACAATTTTCCATGGTTTTTCGGGAGGATGAACTGTAATATTAAAGGTCGGACAATTATTACCAAAGGCGTTTTGAATAGATTTGCCGATTTCCTTTCTTGTTTTTATATATGTTTCGTTGTCAGGCTGATCTGTAAACACGTTAAGCTTAATAAGCCTGAAGCATGATTCCTGAGAGTAAATAATTTGTTTCAGGCATTGTCTCCATTCATCACTAAAATCTCCCCTGACTTCGGGCACAAAAACTGAGTATTTTTCAATCATAAAAAATGATCTTTTAAAGCAAATTTATTGATGTTTTTACCAAATATGTTAAAGTAGAGACAGGTCTGAGACCCGTTTCTACAATTTCATTTCATTTTATATATACCAGGTTCAGGTGACACATCAGCCGGTATAGGGTTTCCGTAAAAGTCTTTGTCGGGCTGAACAAGTCCAAAGATAGATTTAAAATCCAATCCTTTATTTTTAAGCGGTGAATCTGGTTCCAGGTTATAGCCATAAAGTTTTTCAAGTCGATATGGATCCGTGATGTCAGTTATCAGCGGACCCTTTAGTTCAGGATCTTGCTGTATTCCTTCAAATTGACCGTTAATCATTTCCTGACCGGTCTCTTTTGCCCATTCAGACATACTTGAAAATCCCATGAATTTAGGTGAACCTTCAATATTCCACCAGTCATTCCCAAGAAATTTACTGTCTTTGATATTTCCGCTGATAGGGTAATCCGCACCCAGAAAAATATTATTGCAGAATACAAAGTTTTTATGAGCTGATGAAGCTTCAAAACTGATTAAAGGCACACGGGAATTGTACACAACGTTATTATAAATCATACAATCAGTCAGTTGATTGCTATCATTTGATCCGTTCCAGATAAAAATACTTCCGGCGCCTTCTGTAGTTTGTCCATCATTTATACTGACGCAATAACGGACTATATTATGCGACCAGGCAGATGCACCCGAATATTGAAACAATCCGTAGCCGGAGCCCTGGTTTTCATAGGAAAGACAATATTGAATCAGTGAATTCGTAACTCCTCCGTCAAGATCGAATCCTCCGCCATCTTTTGCATTTTTTGAAGTTTTGTTACGATAGCTGATACAATATTCTATTATAATATGATCGCTTTCCCATGTCCAGATTCCGACTGGTCCGTTTCCCTGCCTGGGCATATCCCATCCATTTCCGGTAGCGCTGCAATGATCAATTGTTACACTATCGGAGACGCCGACAAGGATACCATTGCCACTGTGATTATCGAGATTTGTAGGATCTCCCGGATTGTTTTCAGCTCTGCAATTCCTGATAATCATGTTATGTGATTGATTTCTAGCCGAGCCCATGATATTAATGCCACAAAAACCATTTTCTGAAGCAATGACTTTTTCAATTTCAGATTCATAGCAGTCATAAAGATCGATTCCTGATTTCTGAAATCCTGTTGCAGTTATATTCTCTATCTTACAGTTCATTGAATGCGAAATTGACAAGCCATTGGTCCTGTTGCCATTTTTTCTACCGTTTCCTTTTAGTTCCAGATCTGTAATCCAAATATTCTGACAGTTTTCGATCTTTATTGCTTCAGCATTACCACCATTGATAACTGCCTTGCCATCGCCCCAGGAACTGATTTTAACCGGATCCGGATTATTACCATTGAAACCCTTCAAAACTAAAGTCCCGTCATAAACCTGCCCTCCTGCCAGAAAGATGTTTTCGACCTTCTTCTGAAGCCTGAGATTAAGCTCAATAATTGATTTTAAAGGTTTCTTCTGAGTTCCCGGGTTCCTGTCATCTCCACTTTGGGTGCTGACATAATAAGCATTTTCAGACTGAGGATTGACTGCAATATTTAAATTCTTATCAGTTCTGTTTGAATTACAGCAATTTATTAATGTCAATAATAATATGAGAAAAAATGTCATTGATCTTTGCATGTGCTGGGGATAATTAAAATCTATGAATTATAGAAACAATTATTAAAATATTTTATATTTCCTGTAGAGACAGGTCTGAGACCTGTCTCTACTACTGAATTTACGGAATTATTGCAGAAAACCAGACCTTCATCTGTCCCGGGCCACGATTATTCCACAAAGCGTAAGGAATTAAATTAACAGGTTCTCCGACAGATGTAGATACAGGTGTAGAGACAGGTCTGAGACCTGTCTCTGACTTACCATCACGAGTCTTCTTTATGTAAATGCCTGTTGTTTTAATAACTTGAGTCCCCTCAAGAAGCGAAGGATCAAATTCTGTTGTGACAGATGCATTTTTCTTTATTGACAAATCCAATACACTTCCGGCATTATCTGGCCATTCTGCACAAAAAATGACAGGGCCCCTCTGAAATGCTATTTTATCCTTGTCTTCCAGTACTTTTTCATCAGCTACAACTTTACGGACAGGCATTGGGAAATTAATTTCGACTTTGTCTCCTTTTTCCCATTTCCTTGATAATAAAGCATATCCATCAACAATATTGATCTCCAGGTCTTTACCATTTACCATCAGTTTCACTGATTCAGAATCCTTGTCGGCAAATTTATATAAACCGCCAGGCAATGCCTCATTTTGGGCCCACCCGGGGATCCTGATCTTAAGGATGAATTTATCAGTTTTTTCCGGATTAACTGTAATTTCAACCTTACCATCCCATGGGAAATTTGCTTTTTGGGAAATATTGATCTTTCTTTTCCCAACAGAGATACTGGCATCATTTGAAATGAACAGATTGACATAAAGCTCTCTATCGGTCACAGCGTAAATATAACCTGGAATTGCAGGTACAAACCTTGCCACATTTGAAGGGCAGCAGGCACATCCAAACCAGGCCTGGCGTTTATTTTTCCCTTCAGATTCAAGAGGGTTAGGATAAAAAAACCTGTCGGCTGACAATGAAACTCCCGATAGCATGGAATTATAGAGTGTTTTTTCCAGGACATCTATGTATTTCGCCTGTCCATGTAACAGAAAAAGCCTGTGATTGAAGAAGATATCTCCGATAGAAGCGCATGTTTCACAATAAGCCGACATATTAGGCAAAACAAATGGCCCGGCAAAACCTTCATTTCCCCCTGAAGCGCCAATTCCGCCTGTCAAATACATTTTCGAGTAAACCAGGTCAACCCATATTTTTGTAATGGCATTAAGATAGGCAGCGTCATTTTCAATTGCTGCTATATCTGCCATACCGGAGTACATATAAGTGGCTCTGACAGAATGACCCACAGCTTCCGTCTGATCAACAGGTTTCAGGTTAGCCTGATTGTACTGCTCGCCACGAGGGCCACGGATATCTAGAAAAAACCGAGCAAGATCGAGGTATTTTTTTTCACCTGTGACGCGGTAAAGCTTTACAAGTCCCATCTCAATAACCTGATGGCCCGGGTATACTTTGATCCTGTCATATCCAAAATCCTTATTGACCAGAGCAGCTGATTTTAAAGCAATATCAAGCAGGGTTCTTTTTCCTGTAGCCTGGTAGTGAGCAACTGCAGCTTCGTAAAGATGACCAAGGTTGTATAGTTCATGACTGAGGACAGAATCCATTTCCCACCTGTTTTTGCCCGCCCATTCATGAAGTCCGGCTCCACCATGTTTCTCTGCAATTGTCCTGTTGGTATACAGGTAGCCATCGGGTTCCTGCGCAAGGGCTATTTTGTGAATTAGACTATCGAGATATGATTCAAGTTTCGGATCAGGAAAAGTCTGGAGGGAATAGCTGGCACCTTCGATTATCTTATAGACATCAGAGTCGTCAAAGGGATATATTGTTTGAAATTTACCGGTGTCAGTACCTGCCGCAATTTCAAAATTCTTCACCCTTCCGGTTGATTCACAGTAACCGAATGCAATTGGTATTGTAACAGCTGCATTTCTCTTTATACGGGGGGCCCAGAAATTATCAGTTAGTTTAACTGAAGTGAATGGTACCGGTTGGATAGGATAATCTGCTTTGTTTGAGGACTTTTTAGTGCAGGAGATAAGAAAAAACGAAGAACCAGCAATAATTAAAATACCTATAATTAACTTATTCATAATTACTTGATTTCTTTTCTTCATTATAATGCGAATGTCAAATACTAAGGGATAGTCAACTGACTTAGTTTATTTCATTACCCCCTTTCTTATTTCCCCCAAGGGGGAAAAGATTGTATTTACTCCTTCCCCCGTGGGGGAAGGATGGGAAGGGGGTTAAAAATATTAAATATGCAATTATTTTATCAGTTCCAAAACAACAACTGATTTTGAGGGCATTGTGATACTCAGAATTCCATCTTTCATAGTAAACCCGTTGAAAGCAACCGGTTTTACTATATCGGGATTCTCAAAACTGTTATAGGAATTCATCTGAGTTGCTGTAAGCACCTCACCTGTAATTTTTTTAAATGAATCACCTATTACAGGGCAGGTTATAGTAATCGGTTTGTCGGGATTAAGATTTGCAAGCGAGATATGTACCTTCCCGTCTTTATCAACAGATGCGGAAGCAGAAATTGCAGGGATCTTCTTATTTCCATAAACATAATCCTCGCATCTGAGGTCAATATTCAGAAGCGTTGCCTCCTGATGCACCCTGAACATTCTGAATACCCAGTAAGTCGGTGTCAGAACCATTTTATCATCTTTTGTAAGGATAACCGATTGAAGAACATTTACCATCTGGGCAAGGTTTGCAGCCTTAACCCTGTCGGCGTGCTGATTAAAAATGTTCAGGTGAATAGCTGCGGTTACTGCATCACGCATTGAATTCTGCTGGTACAGAAAACCGGGGTTGGTTCCGGGTTCAACATTGTACCAGTTTCCCCATTCATCCACAACAAGTCCTTTTGTTTTCTCAGGATCGTAACGATCCATTATTGCTGAATGTCCTTTAATAATATTGTCCATCTGAAGATTTAGCCGCATGGTTTCAAACCATTCTCTCTCATCGAATTTAGTTGCCGATCCCTTAAAACCCCACCCATCGACCACAGAATAATAATGGATCGATAAACCCTGGAACATCTCTCGGGTACCGGCATCCTTCATTAATGTCTCAGTCCATCCGAAATTATAATCTGAGGGACCGCATGCAACTCTATAAAGTTGGTTACCTGAATAGTTGCCCAGGAATGTGGAATACTGCTTCATGGTGTTAGAATAGAACTCGGCTGTCATGTTTCCGCCACAACCCCAGTTTTCGTTTCCGATTGCAAAATATTTTACCTTCCATGGTTTGTCCTGACCATTTTCTTTACGAAGACTTGTCATGGGGCTCACTGCTCCAGAGGTAAGATATTCAATCCAGTCTGCCATCTCTTTTACTGAACCTGAGCCAACATTTCCGTTTATATAAGCATCACATCCCAAAAGCTCAGTGAGTTTCATAAATTCATGAGTCCCGAAAGAATTGTCCTCGGTGACTCCGCCCCAGTTCGTATTTATTATAGAAGCTCTTCTTTCTTTGGGGCCTATACCGTCTTTCCAGTGATAAGTGTCTGCAAAACAGCCGCCTGGCCAACGAAGATTTGGCACTTTAATCTCCCTTAGTGCAAACAATACATCATTTCTGATACCATATGTATTCGGTATTTTAGAATCTGTACCCACCCACAGGCCTCCATAAATGCAATTACCAAGGTGCTCTGAAAAATGTCCGTAAATATCCTTACTGATAACCGGTCCGGAATGATTTGTAACTATTATCAGCTGGTTAACTGCTGACTGGTCTTCTTTCTGGCCATTTGTTTGAGTCCACGTCAGAAGGAATAAAATTTTTATAACAATAATAGATTTTTTCATTGGAATTGTTTTTTTAGATTAATTCATTCTTTTACTTCGTGTTACTTTGTGTCTTAGCGCCTTTGTAGCATTCCTTTTTTTGCCACCAAGGCACTAAGGCACAAAGGTTCATTAAGTAGACTTAATCAATTAGATTTTTCTCAATAAATGAACCAAGTTCCTTATACTTTCTAAAGAGAGTTTCATATCTCTTAGCTCTGAGAGGATCGGGTTGGTACTCTTTTTCAAAACCGTTGCCCATCGCTTTCTGTGCAGAGGGAATGTCTTTATAAACCCCTGCAACTACAGCTGCTGCCATAGCAGAACCGAGGGCACAGGTCTGGTCTGAAACAGCAACTTTAATGGGCATATTAAGAACATCTGCAACAATCTGCATTACAAAGGGATTCTTTTTAGCAACACCTCCTATCGCTATTACTCCGTCAATCCGGATACCTTCTGATATAAATCTTTCATTAATCATTTTGGATCCGAATGCAGTTGCTTCGACAAGCGCTTTAAAAATCCTTGGTGCGTCAGAACCCAGCGACAAGCCTGTTATGGCACCTTTGAGAGCCTGATTGGCATCGGGGGTTCTCCGGCCATTCATCCAGTCAAGAGCGATTATTGATGTTTCCTCGACAGTAAGAGATCCTGCCTGCCGGCTTAACTCAGCAATTAATTTATCAGCAGTTTCTTCCTGAATTTTTTTCTTTGAGCTTTCATCCAGCCAATCCAGACCAGCTATTATGTTTACAACTGGCCACATTAATAATTTCCCAAACCAGGCATAAATATCGCCAAAGGCTGATTGACCAGCTTCAAGGCCAAGCATTCCGGGAATTATAGAGCCATCAACCTGCCCGCAAATACCGGAAACAAGTTTATTCCCCACCTCTTTCATGGGAGCAACCAGCATGTCGCATGTGGAGGTTCCCATAACTTTTACTAGATGATATGGTTTTATTTCTCCTCCAACACCTCCGGTATGTGCATCAAATGTTCCGGCACCAACCTTCACCTCAGATGAAAGACCGAGTCTCTTTGCCCATTCTGACGAAAGATTACCAACTTTTGTATCGCAAGTGTATGTTTTGCTGAAAAGTCTTTCTCTTAGACCTTTCAGAAGCGGATCGATTTTAGAAAGAAATTTTTCATCAGGCAAACCATTAAAATCCTCATGCCACATGGCTTTATGTCCTGCCGCGCAACGGCTTCTTTTCAATTGAAGCGGATCTGTTTTTCCTGTCAGCAGAGCAGGTATCCAGTCGCAATGTTCGACCCATGACCAGGCATTTTTCCTGACTTCATCACTATTACGAAGAACATGTAATATTTTGGCCCAGAACCATTCCGATGAATAAATTCCACCTTCAAATTTAGTGAAGTCGGTTCCTCCCCATGTTCTTGCCATGTTGTTGATCTCCGCAGCCTCCTTAACAGCTGTGTGATCCTTCCAGAGAACAAACATTGCATCAGGATTATTTTCATAACCCTTCTTCATCGAAAGAGGAGTTCCATCCTTATCGACAGCCACAGGAGTTGATCCTGTAGTGTCGACTGTGATACCGACAATATTGTTCACAATATCAGGAGCAAGACCGGCGAGAGCCCCTTTTACTGATTGCTCAAGTCCTTCAACATAATCAAAGGGATGCTGACGAAACTGATTGATCGAGGGATCGCAATAGAGACCCTTTTTCCATCTCGGGTAATCAAATACGGATGTTCCAACAATTTTCCCATTGGTTGTATCAACAACTACAGAACGAACTGAGTCGGTTCCATAATCAATTCCGATTACATATTTTTTTATCATGTTTTAAAACATTAATAAGTTTTCTCTGTGAAGCTCTGTGCTCCTCCGTGCAACTCTGTGTAAGTTCTTAATTATTTGTTACACAGAGTGTAACAGAGAATTCACAGAGAGCCAGAGTTTTAAAAAGAAAGCATTTAAATATTATCCTTGTCTTGTCCGTAATAAGCATCTTTGCCATGTTTCCTTTTAAAATGTTTATCAAGTAAATACTGATCTATTGGTTCTGTCTTTCCCAACAGAACAGTATAAAATGCCAGCTTTGCAATCTCTTCAAGCGCAACTGCGTTATAAACTGCATTGTCAGCATCGGTTCCCCACGTAAAAGGGCCGTGACCATTAACCAGCACTGATGGTACTGTCAATGGATCGGCTTCTCCCAGCTTTTCAATTATAATCTTTCCCGTATTGATTTCGTAATCTTTTTCCGTCTCCGATTTCGTCAGTATCCTGGTGCATGGAACTTCTCCGTAAAAGTGGTCAGCATGGGTTGTTCCAAAGGGAGGAATCGCCCTTCCTGCCTGTGCCCACGATGTTGCATAAGATGAATGCGTATGGACTACGCCTCCCAGCGATTCATAGGTTCTGTAAAGCAATAAATGAGTTGGCGCGTCAGTTGACGGTTTATATTTTCCTTCCACAAGAATACCCTCCTCATCAATAACCACCATGTCGTCGGCTTTCATCGACTTGTAGCTTACTCCTGATGGTTTTATAACTATAAGCCCGCTTTTTTTATCTTTCCCGCTGACATTGCCCCATGTGTGAATAACCAAACCCTTTTCTACCAATTCAAGATTGGCTTTGCAGACGTCGTTTTTAAGTTTTTCCAGCATCTCTTTTTAAATAATTTAACTCAGTTTCCCGAACGGATTATCAAATCTTTTCTCATCATTTTACCTCACCCCGACCCCTCTCCTTATGGCGAGGGGCTTATCTCTCATATACCCCCTTCTCTTTCAGGAGAAGGGGCGGGGGATGAGGTAAAAAATCGTCTAGTTTACATCCAGATTGAAATAGAAACCATTCTGTCTTAATCTTTTATAAGTGCCCTCATTAAACTTATAATAATAGGCTCCTTTTTTCGAAGTTTCCCTCTCTTTCTCATCAAGCTTTTCAAGAATCCCCATTGATAATATTTTTTTCCTGAAATTTCTCTTATCAATTTTTCTCTGGTAAATAGCTTCATATAGATCCTGCATTTGAACCAGAGTGAATTTCTCAGGCAATAGTTCAAATCCGACCGGTTTAATTTTTATCTGACTCTGCAGCTCATTAAGTGCACGTTTTACCATTAAGGGATGGTCAAAGATCAGTTCGGGAAGTCTTGATAATGAACGCCAGCTGACTCCGTTCCGCTCAGCGAGTTCCTTATCAATGTTCCTTATGGTTATAAGAGCAAAATATGCAACGGATATTACCCTGTCGCCCGGGTCTCTGTCTATTTCGCCATAAGCATATGATTGCTTCATATAAACAGAGTCAAGCCCAGTCAGCTTTCGCAGAATTCTGCTGGCGGCTTCATCGAGGCTTTCGTCAGGGTCGACGAATCCGCCTGCAAGGGACCATCTACCTTTAGCCGGTTGAACAATTCGTTTAAAAAGAAGAAGTTTAATCTCTTTTTCAAGGATATCGTAGCCAAATATTATACAGTCCACGGCTACCAGATGTTTATTACTGCTCGGATAGATATTCATTTTCATATGACGGGCTCAGATCACTTAAAGAGATCGCGTTTTAAAGCTAAATTATTCCACCTGAGAGTTGGTAATAGACTTCATTCCATCTTAATTCATTTCTTAAGGATACTAAGTCACAATTCTCACCGATATGAACGTACTCCACTCCCATCATACCTGCAAAGTCCTCGAGATATTCTGAATTAACTGCTGAACTAAAGCCTGTGTGATGAGCACCTCCTGCAAGTATCCATGCTGCAGCACCCTTCTTAAGGTCGGGCAACGGTTTCCAGAGCACACTTGCAACAGGAAGATTTGGCATATCGGGGCATTTAACTACCTCAACCTCATTAACTATCATTCTGAACCTGTTGCCAAGGTCAATAACGGATACATTAATTGCGTCTCCCGGGGCGGTTTTAAAAACAAGCCTGGCAGGATCGTCCTTTCCGCCGATTGATAGCGGATGAATTTCGACTGAAGGTCTGGCGAGAGCAATTGTAGGGCAAACCTCAAGCATATGAGCCCCCAGAACTCTCATGCCTTTGGGATCGAAATGATAGGTGTAATCTTCCATAAATGAAGTTCCGCCTTTCAGTCCCATCGACATCACTTTCATCGAGCGTACAAGAGCAGCTGTTTTCCAGTCACCTTCGGCACCAAAACCATATCCTTTGGCCATCAATCGCTGGACTGCAAGTCCGGGCAATTGCTTAAGTCCGTGCAGATCTTCAAATGTAGTGGTAAAAGCTTTAAAGTTTCCCGCATTGAGGAAGGCTTCCATTCCAAGCTCTATCCTCGCAGCCTCTTTTAAAGTATCGGATGCAGCTACGGCTTTTGTTAATTTATAATCTGATCCGTATTCAGCGAGTAATTTTTTAATTGCAGCCGGAGATACTTCGTTTACCGATTTCACCAGATCTCCGATGCCAAATCCGTAAACCGAATAACCCATTTTCATCTGTGCGCTTACTTTATTGCCTTCAGTTACGGCAACATCTCGCATATTGTCTCCAAACCTGGCTACTTTCATATTTATAGCATCATCAAAAGCCGATGCGGCTCTTATCCAGACAGCTATCCGATCAACAGCTTCGGGATCCTGATAATGCCCAACTACCACTTTCCTGCTTAACCTCATCCTTGCACCGATAAATCCAAATTCGCGATCGCCATGGGCCGATTGGTTAAGGTTCATGAAATTCATGTCGATTGATTCCCATGGGATATCCCTGTTAAGCTGTGTGTGAAAATGAAGAAAGGGCTTATTAAGGATCGATAAGCCTCTTATCCACATTTTAGCCGGCGAAAATGTATGCATCCAGGTTATAAGGCCGATGCAGCTTTTGGAATTATTTGCCTCAGCACATAGTTCAGTGATTGAATCGGGAGTTGTCAACACGGGTTTAAAAACCACCTTATGTGATATTTTCGGTGATTTATCAAGAGCTGATGCTATTTTTAAAGAGTCAGCGGCAACTTGTTTAAGTGTATCAGGACCATATAGATGCTGACTACCCGTTACAAACCAGATTTCTTTATTTTTCATATTTATAGTTTTAAGTAATTTGTCTTTATCATTTTTATTTTACCAGAAGTAGATATAGAAGACCACACAAACGGCTACGACAATCAGAGAAGTAATAACATCTATTGCACTCCAGCTATTGCGGGTCTCTAAAACCTGTTCGGGAGATTGTGAAAAATATGTTATGCCCTGGAGTTGTTGTTCTCCGGCTCGTGGTGTAAACATACTTATTACAACCATTAATGCCATAGTAAAGATAAATATGAATATCATGAAGTGAATCCAGTTTATGTTAAGGATTGTAAAGATCCCTGATCTCAGAGCCGGGTTGGTAACCATTCTCTGAGCTGCATCAAAGCTGGTTCCAGGATCAAAAACCATCAGGCAGAGACGGAAAAGGCCAATTAATGCCCCAATTAATAATCCCCATTCGCCAGCTTTGGGAGTGATCTTCCGGTTAAATACTCCCAGAAGAAAAACTGCAGCAATTCCTGGTGCAATAAGTGACTGAACATTTTGTAAATATTCATAAAGCACTGAACCAAGACTTTTCATTATCGGGATCCAGACCAGTCCAAGTAAAACAACAGAAATAGTTGCAATACGCCCAAACAATACCAGCTGATGTTCACTTGCATCAGGCCTTTTGATTTTATAAAAATCCATGGTAAACAGGGTTGCTGATGAATTAAAGTGAGCTGCCAGAGAAGTCATAAGGGCGGCAATAAAACCTACAACCACAATACCTTTTACCCCTATTGGCAATAAGGTTCTTACCAGGCTGCCGTATGCCTCGTTGTTGTCGGTAAACAAAAGAATCCCTTTTCCCCTTAATGCGGAAGCTATCATTCCGGGTATTAAAAAAATAAAAACAGGCAGAATTTTAAGGAACCCTGCCAAAATGGTTCCTTTCCTGGCATTCTTCAGATCCTTTGCAGCAAGGGCCCTTTGAACTATATGCTGGTCAGTGCACCAGTACCAGAAGCCAATAATAGCTGCACCAAAAATCACGCTGACTCCGGGGAATTTATCATACCAGACATCTCCTTTCGGGTGATAAAGATGCATGTTAGTGGATCCGTTACTGCCGGCAAATTTTACTACTTCATGCCAGCCATCTAAAAGTCCTCCTCCTCCCACTTTTAACAGGCCAAGGATAAGTATGGTGAAAGCTCCCAAAATAAGGATAGGTGTCTGAATAAGGGATATGGTCATAACACCTTTCATTCCGCTTAAAACTGTAAATATTCCGGTTAAAAGAACAAGTCCGATCGCCCCATACCAAAAATTTATTCCGATTACCGAATGCAGAAAGATTCCACCGGTAAAGGCTGTAACAGAAACCTTTGTAAGAATATAATTTACCAAAGTAATAATTGAAAGAGTCGAACTGGTGTTTGAATTATAACGTCTCGAAAGAAATTCCGGCATCGTGAACACCTTACTATGAGCATAGAAAGGAACAAATACCCAACCCAGAACCAATATCATCCATCCCTGCATTTCCCAGTGTGCCATAGCCATACCACTTTCAGCCCCCGTACCTGACAAACCGACGAGATGTTCTGATCCGATATTGGCTGCAAATATTGCTGCTCCCACAACCAGCCAGGTTTCACTCCGACCAGAAAGAAAATAGTCGCTCGTATCATCCTTTTTGTGCTTAACCACCCATAGAACGATGCCAATAAGACATAAGAAAAAACCAATCATGATGATCCAGTCCAATGTTGCCATAATAATTACTTTTTGTTATTATTTATAATCAGGTTTTATGAAAAGCATAAATAATCTTATGCCTGGGAAAAGATCTAACGGAAAAACTTTTTCAACTTCTGTTTTGCTCTAACAAATCTATAAAAAATATTTAAAATGTAAGGATTACACTTAAAAAAATACAGACCCTATTTCCATTCCTCAAGCGAGGATTTAATAAAATCGATAATCTTTTGATTATCTTCCCTGCCGTTACCTGAAATCTTCATCGGCTCCCCGAATTTTATATGAATTTGTTTATTATGATCAAGTGGTCCAAGTTCCTTTATCAGCTTTCCGTTACCCCAGAAATCTGTTTTTAATGCTATAGGGACAACATCGACTCCAGCCTTCTTTGCCAGCTTCACTCCCAGAGAATTGAAATCTTCTGGTTTAAAATCAATACTCCTGGTGCTCTGCGGGAAAATTACAATTGAAACTCCCGAATGCAATAAATCTGAGCCTCCGTTCATAACTGCCTCAAGATCTTTTCTGGGATCGGTTCTTCCGACTACGACAGGATTTCTTGATTTCATAACATCTCCGAAAAGGGGATGTTTGACCAGACTTTCTTTCACGACAAATGTCAATTCCCTGTGTGGACCTATGATGGAGGGCAAGATCATGGTTTCAAGAGTGCTCATGTGATTGCCTATGAAAAGCACTGAACCTTCTGACCTGGATATGTTTTCCATACCGGTGATATCAAATATTCCCCCGGCCTTTTCAATGAACCTTAGAATTTCAAAAGAGGAATCAGTCCAGGCTTTTGTATCATATTCCTTCCTTATGGCCTCTTTCCTCGTACGAAGAACTATCGCGGCATATTTTAAGGTAAAATAAATCCTGCTGTCAAGCCGGAATTTTTCTATAATTGATAATTTCCCCTTTTGCGGAGTATGATAAGTGTCAGATTCAAAATATCCCTTAGGCATCTTATTATTGAATATATCCAATTCTAAATTCTTATATTCCGTATAACACATTCTTAATTCTGCTTTACCTGAACAAGAGCTTTATAATTCCACTAATATCCTGACATTTAATGACCCAACTTAAAGGTTAAGAGGAACATTCTTTTTACAAATCTAATATTTAAACTGTTCGAAATAAAGTTAAAAATAATAAGAACTATTTCAATTTTTTCTTTACGAGATATAAAGCAGATAAACACCTGGTTCTACAGGATCATGTGTATTGCAATAATTAGATTTACAAAAAATGATTCGGGAAAAATTTATATTCAAGTATATAAGCTATTTACTTAAAAGAGGGAGTATTAAAAGGGTTGCTGAAAGGCCTATTAATATTGCGATAGCTACCCATCCAATAACATTAGTCAATGGTTTATTAATGTGAACTCCCATAATCTTCTTGTTATTGACAAGAATTATCATACAAATCAGTACTACAGGAAGAAGGATCCCATTCAAAACCTGTGACCACAAAGAAATTTTTATCAGAGGGGCATTAGGTAAGAGAATAATTATTGCAGCAACTATCAGAATCCCTGTATATAAGCTGAAGAACTCTTTTGCTTCGCTCCATTTCTTGTCAATTCCTGCTTCAAAGCCAAAAGCTTCGCAAACATAAAAAGCTGTAGCAATAGGAAGAATAGTGGCTGAGAATATAGATGCAATAAATAAGCCAAAAGCAAATATTGTCGAAGCCAGATTACCGGCAAGAGGCTTAAGAGCAAGAGCAGCGTCCTTGGCTTCTTCAATATGGATGCCATTTTCATGAAGAGTTGAAGCACAGGCAACGATAATAAAAAATGCAACGACTATAGTTGCAACACAACCTACAACAATATCTATCAATGTGTAGTTGTAATTCTTCATCTTAAGCCCTTTTTCAATAACCGACGACTGCATATAGAATTGCATCCAGGGAGCTATAGTGGTTCCTATTATTCCAATCACCATTGCGATACCCTGGGTGCTCACATCCATCCTGGGATGTATAATCGATGATCCTATTTCCGTCCAGTGAGGTTTGCCCATCATTGCTGAAATAACGTAAGTGAGCAGTGAAACGCTGAATATAAGAAAGATACGCTCTGCTATCTTATAATTCCCTTTTACAACCAGAATCCAGACCATAAACGCAACAATCGGGACAGAGAGATATTTGGAAATACCAAAAACCTCCATACTGCCTGCCACACCTGCAAATTCAGTGGTTGTGTTGCCAATATCAGCAAAAAGAAGTCCGATGAAAATGAAGAAAGTTACTTTCACTCCGGCATTTTCGCGGATCAGGTCTGCCAACCCTTTCCCGGTAACAATTCCCATCCTTGCATTCATCTCCTGTATGATCAAAAGAAGAACAAATGAAGGTATCAGTGTCCATATAAGACCATAACCATACATTGCTCCCGCAACCGAATATGTTGTTATACCTCCGGCATCATTATCTACACTGCCAGTTATAATTCCCGGACCCAGTATAGCAAAAAAGATTGCAATCTGCTTGAAGAGTTTTTTGAAATTGAACTTTGTACCTGGCATGATTATTACACTTATCTTTTATTCGTCCTCCTTTTCCGGATAAGGTCCTCAATAACATCATCAATAACGACCATACCCTGTAAATGATATTCCTGATCAACCACAGGAACAGCCAGCAGGTTGTATTTTGAAACTATCCTTGCGATTGCACCAACTTTCTGTTCATCAAAGAGATAAACAGTCTCTGACTTCATAATCTGACTCACAAGTAAAAACGGCTCAGAGACGACCAGATCGCGTAAATTGAACATTCCTATCAACTCTTCGTTTGCTTCGACAACAAACATATTGTAAAGTTCCGCCGATTCAGGTTTTTTCGATCTCAGTTCAACAAGTACTTCAGCTACAGTCATTGTAGAACTGAACGAAAGGAAATCTGTAGTCATAATGCTGCCTACTCGATCATCATCATATTCCAGGAGGTCACGTACCTCTTGAGAAGATTCAGTATCCATCTCCTTTAATAACATCTCGGCTTTATCATCTTCTAGCTCATCGAGAATATCGGCAACCTCGTCTGCAGGCATCTTTTCCAGAACATCGGCGGCCTTGTTAACAGGAAGGTTTTCAAGAATATGTATCTGAGCATTTGGCTCCAGTTCCTCAAGAACATCGGCAGCCTTTTCTTCATCGAGTGATGCGAATATTGACATGCTCGATTTTTTACCCATATCCTCAAGTATATCAGCGATATCTGAAGGGTGCAGGGTATGAAGTTTTGAATAGCTTTTTGAAAGTCTTATATTAAGATTTGAATGGTCGATAGCCTGAACATCATCCCAAAGTATATACTTTGCAGGAATGTTTATTTTAAAAAGAGACAGAACTCTTTTTATAGGAATAGAGATTCCGATTCTCCTTAAAAGCCCTTCTATTCCAATATCAACAGCAATCGTATACGTCCCGGCAGGTAATGTTGCAAGCCGCACATCATTCACCCTTACAAGCTTGCGGCCGTTCAGATCCACTATTTGTTTGTCAAGGATATTTTCAACAAGCAACAACCCATTACTTATTTCCTCCGCACCTAGCTCAATCAGTTCTGTACAGGTTACATTCAGAACTTCCCTGGCCTTTGTGACCATAAAACTTTTAAAGGAATAAAACCTTAGTTCCTTATTTATCTTAAGCCTTATGCCAGTCACAAGTTGCTGGTTCGGGTCGCTGGTCCCCGAAGGCATCGTGTTAACGAGTAAATCTTTGATTTTTCCAATTGCGTCGCCATCGGCTCCAAAAACTTCTTTGCCAACTATTCCGCTTAAATAAAACGTTGTGAGTGATGTCATTGTCACCTCCTTGCTTTGACTGATTAAGAAGGAAGTTACCTGTATTACCGGTTATCCTCCCCGATCAGGGTTAAGATTAATATATTCGCCGGGTCGTCGTCCATTAAATTCAAAAATTGATTTCGCGAACAAAAGTAAATTTCATATCCTTACTTTCCAAATTATCCAACACGAATTTACCAACCAGAAGAAAAAAGTTTGGAGCGCCAAAAGTTTGGAGTGCCTAAAAGTCAAAAAATGAAATGTCGAAATGTTAAAAAGTTGATAGATTGAAGTTAAGTATATTGAATGTAACTTCAGCCACTCCAGACACTTTAGGCTATTTTCTTATAATAACCAGGTGTCGATGTCGAATTTTTACATATATTAGTCCAAAAGTGATGTATTTCTTCCGTTTTATTCTTTTTTTACTAAATTTGGACTCGATTATCACATCATTTAAACTATATAGTGGGAATTTTACAAGAGAAACTTTCAGGTTATGATGCCCCTCAAAAAGCAATGAAGGCCGGCATCTATCCCTATTTCAGGGCAATAGAATCCGAACAGGATACAGTAGTAATCATTAACGGCAAAAAGGTTTTGATGTTTGGGTCAAACAGTTACCTTGGCCTCACAAACCATCCAAAAGTCAAGGCTGCCGCAAAAGCTGCAATTGATAAATATGGTACCGGGTGTGCCGGTTCAAGGTTCCTGAATGGAACACTTGATATCCATATCGAACTGGAAAACAAGTTAGCCAGGCTGGTAGGAAAAGATGCTGCTTTATGCTACAGCACTGGTTTTCAGGTAAATCTCGGGGTAGTATCGGTGCTTGCCGGACGTCACGATTATCTTCTTCTTGACGAGCTTGACCATGCTTCAATAATAGAGGGGAGCAGGCTTTCTTTCTCAAAAGTGATGAAGTTTGCACATAATGATATGAATTCCCTCAAGAATAAATTAAAATTATGCCATAAAGACCGCATTAAACTTATTGTTGTTGATGGTATATTCTCAATGGAAGGCGATATTATTAATTTGCCGGAAGTGGTGAAACTTGCCGAGCATTATAGCGCATCTGTTATGGTCGACGATGCTCATGCACTTGGAGTAATTGGGAAAAACGGATCGGGAACCGCTTCACATTTTGGACTTACCGATAAAGTCGATCTTATAATGGGTACTTTTTCCAAATCATTTGCTTCTCTTGGCGGATTTATTGCTGCAGATAAAGAAATAATAAATTATATCAAGCATAATTCAAGAACCCTGATCTTCAGTGCAAGCATGACTCCGGCTTCTGCTGCAGCTGTACTTGCATCAATTGAGATAATGGAAAATGAGCCGGAAAGAATTCAGCATTTGTGGGATATGACCACTCTGGCTCTTAATGGTTTTAAATCAGCAGGTTTCGATACGGGAAAATCTGAAACACCGATTATTCCTCTCTTTATCAGGGATGAAATAAAAGCTCTTCAGCTTACACAGAATCTTCTTGGAGACGGCATTTTTGTAAACCCTGTTGTATCGCCTGGCGTACCAAAAGAGGATAGCCTTATAAGATATTCTCTTATGGCAACTCATACCAAAGAGCAGGTTGAAATTTCTGTCGAAAAGATTACAAAAGCAGCAAAAGCGTTACATATATTATAAGTTAAATCTTATTAAAAATATTCTATTTGTTACACAGAGGAGCATGGAGGGTTCACGGAGAACTACAAAGGCATAACTCAGTGTAACTCTGTGTCTTCTGTATGTAACTCTGTGAAACCAATAACATTCATATGAAAAAAATCATTCTTATAACTGGCATCTCTTCAGGATTTGGCAAGCAGACTGCAGAACTTCTGACAGCTGCCGGACATACCGTTTATGGAACAGTCAGAAGAGATGTGGAAATAAGTCCTGCGATAAACGGATTAAAACTTGACCTCACAAAAAGTGATTCTCTAAGCCAGGCTGTGCAAACTATCCTGCAAAAGGAAGGAAGAATCGATGTTCTTATAAACAATGCAGGCATGCATACGGGAGGACCGGTAGAAACTTCACCGATTGAAAACATTAAACTCCAGATGGATACCAATTTCCTGGGGATGGTGAATCTTACCCGGGAAGTATTACCCGTTATGAGGAAACAGGGTGGTGGTACCATCATTAATTTCAGTTCTATTGGAGGACTTATGGGTTTACCGTTCCAGTCGTTTTACTCGGCAGGTAAATTTGCAATTGAGGGTTTCAGCGAAGCCCTCAGAATGGAAGTCAAACAGTTTAATATAAAAATTGTGCTTATTAACCCCGGTGATTTTCATACAAATAACTCTGCTAACCGCAGGAATTTCCTTGCACCGACCGATACGAATGATCCCTATCATGAACAGTATATGAAAACCCTTGGTATCATTGAAAAAGATGAATCCAATGGATGGGAACCAATAGTACTTGCAAGAAAGCTTGTTAAAATAGTGGAATGCAAAAATCCAGGACAGCGATATATTATTTCATCATTCGAACAAAAACTGGCAGTGGCACTGAAATACATTTTGCCTGGCAAATTGTTCGCAATGATACTTGAGGATCACTATAAAATCAAATAGTCTTTCGGTCTAGCTGTCTTAAAGTCTTTCAGTTGTTCAAACTTTTGTCTTTTGACTTTTCTCTACCTTAATAAGATTTGTAATCCGTTTTCATAACATTGAGAGTCTGTGGTATCCACACTTTGAAGCGTGAATCCTCGCTCCATGTATTACCGGCAGAAGCAAAGTCACAGAAGTTAATCTGCAAGGGAGTACCATACATACCTTCCATATCGGTGCCAAGTACCAGAGGGGCTGTAAAAGACATCCAGACATTTTCAGGCTTTTTGATGGAAGGTATAAGGTCAACTTTTCCGTCCTTCCCATTTACAACTGCAGATTCATAAATAAACCCATCCCCGAATCTCGTATCGCGTGCCAATACCACAGGGCCTCTTACTATTGCCTGATAACCATTCAGAGTTATTAATCGACCTGTAAGATCCATCTTCAGAACAACCTTATCGGATTTATGCCATACACGCGTAATTTTTTTATAGACTCCTGAATTAATCTCTGCCACTGATTCGCCATTTATTGTCATAAGTGTATTCCTGCTCCATTCAGGAATACGGAAAGCAATCGTAAAACTTTCAGATATCTCAGGATCAACTGTTATCTCCACCTTGTCTGACACAGGATACTCTGAAACCTGCAGAATGGAAACTTTATTTTTAGGATTGACCGGAACAACTGATCTATTATGTCCGTACATATTAATAATTACCTCATTCGCTCCTCCCATAACTGCAAAGCGGGCCAGCATCATGAATGCTCTTGGACCATTAGCGCTGCAACAATTGATAGGCATGCTGCATTGATTTTCACCTGCATGTTTTATTCCGCCCAAAGGACTGTATTTTGCAATTTGCGACCCATCACCTTTTAGAGATGCCAAAAGAGCATTATAAACCGATTTCTCAATCTGATCAGCGTATAATGAATTTCCCGTCAGTCTTAAAAGATTGAAGCACAATTTCATCCATGTCATGGTCACACAGGTTTCCATTGTATGATATGTAGGTTCTGTCTGATACTTAGTCCCATGGTAAAAGCATTCATAAGCGGTTCCGGAACCGGCAATATTAATTTCGCTTTCAATGATGTTTCTGACAGCCATTTCCACTGATTTCAGATACGATGGCTCACCGGTAATCCTGTAGAGTTCCAGAAGTCCATCATAACACGACATCATCTCATAAGCTTTTTGCCCGTTTTCGTATGACCACCATACCGAAGGGTGAGGAAATCTCTCCGAAACCGGAATGTCTGAAAGAGCACTGCTAATGAGTTTCGGACCATCGGGCGTTTCCCATTGTTCAACTATATATTTTGCAAAATCGAGATACTTTTTTTCTCCAGTCCTGCGGTACAGATAAACCATGGGTTCAAGAATGGAACTGCTTGGCATTCCATGGTAATTGCCTGTTTTAACAATATTGGTTTTTCCTGGTCCGACCTGATCAATCAGATTGTCGGCCAATCGGCACGAACCTTTCAATGCTGCTTTATCTCCTTTCAGATCATAATATGCAATCAATCCGAGCAATGTATATTTCATGCCCCAGATATCCCATTCCTTAAGCCTGGCGCTATCGCTGTAATTACCAATATACCCGGAGGGCATTTGTGTAGCAAGTAATTTATTCACTGCGCTTTGAATAATTGACAGCATTATGGAATCGTGGTTATATTCATAGGATGCAATGGCTGATTGAATCCATTTGCCCCAGAACTCACTCTGCCATAAATGGGTTTCATTCTTATGTCGGAATGGTTCAACCAGCATTTCCACATCCTGACTTTTAATCCTTTTATCAATAACAAGATCGATTTTGTTTCCCAGATATCCTTCAATTTTAATTGAATTGGGAGAGCAAGAAAACATTTTATCCGAAACAGAATTGACTGGCTCTGATTTCTTTCCGGGCTTCTGACTGGAAAGAAGTAATGTTGTGCATATTAATAATGAAACAAATAATAGTTTTTTCATTTGTGCTTTCAGTTTATTTTATTGGTACCTGAACTATTTGCCTTGGAAGTTTCTGTAGCATACTCTTTATAAAACAAAATACACTTAGAAGGTGCAAAGTACATAAAGTTAAAACCATTTCATTTAGTTCTTTTGCCCCTGGTGGAAAATCCATGTGATCTTTGTGGTTTAGGGATTTTGGCTTCCTGAACAGCTTTTGGATCAGAATATTTATTACACACTTTGAGGCAAAAGGATTTTGCAATTTATAAACAAATAATTGATAATTTGGGACCTTAATTATTTGTTTTTTCAGGATATGAATGATTTTGACAATAAAGCCAGTGAATGGGATACTAATCCTATGCACTGGGCCCGATCCGAAGCTGTTGCAACAGAATCTAAACAATTTGATGTTTTTATTATGTCAGGAAAAAGGTACTGAAACAATTCCCCGGGCTATTTGTTAGGGATATAAATTCTTTAATCTGATAAATTTAATATCATGGAAATTACATTTGATGGAGGAAAAGTTGTAACTGCTCATTCTCACGGACATATAATCAAAACAGATCAGCCTGTGCACAGTGGTGGTCAAAATTCAGCTCCGTCGCCTTATGAACTTTTTCTAGCTTCAATTGGGACCTGTACCGGAATTTATGTAAAATCATTTTGTGACAACCGGAATATTCCGACTGATAACATAAAAATAATTCAGAGTGCTGAGTTCGATGAAGAAACCGGGTTGCCGCTCAGCATTAAGCTTGATATTAATCTTCCGGCCGACTTCCCGGAAAAATATAAAGAAGCAGTTATCTCAGTTGCAGAATTGTGCAAAGTTAAAAAGACTATGGCTTCTCCTCCTTCTTTTGAAGTTATTACATCAAATATCTAAAATGAAATATATTCTATGTGTCGCTCTGTGATTCCCTGTGTCCCTCTGTGTAAGTTCTCTTTAGTTACACGGAGAAACACAGAGGATACACAGAGGACCACTGAGGAAGAAATCACTAAACTAAATACATATTTATCAGCTGTTCATAGAGTTCCTGTTTACCACTTTTGGTTTCAGGTTCTCCAAGCTCTTCAGCAATATCTCTAAGTTTACCCAGGGTCAGTTTCCCTTTTTCAAAATCTTTCCCCGCTCCCTTATCAAATGATTCATACCGTTTCTTTCTCATTTTAAGATAGTCGCTGTCTTTAAGTATTTTATCTGCTATAATCAAAGCCCTTGCAAACGTATCCATCCCGCTCACGTGAGCAATGAAGATATCTTCAATGTCAGTTGAATTACGCCTTACTTTAGCATCAAAATTGATTCCTCCGGTTGAGAATCCGCCAGCTTGTAAAATAACCATCATGGCTTCTGTAATCTCATAAATATTTGTCGGGAACTCATCAGTATCCCAGCCGTTCTGGTAATCGCCTTTATTGGCATCAATGCTTCCAAGAAGTCCGGCATCAGCAGCGACCTGAAGTTCATGCTGGAACGTATGGCCTGCAAGAGTGGCATGATTAACCTCTATATTAAGCTTAAAATCTTTATCCAGACCATGCTGGCGAAGGAAACCTATTATTGTAGCGACGTCAAAATCATACTGATGTTTTGATGGTTCCATAGGTTTTGGCTCAACCAGGAATGTACCTTTGAAGCCAATTTTTCTGCCATAATCACGTGCCAGTGACAACATCATGCCCATATGCTCCAGCTCTCTTTTCATATTTGTGTTGTGAAGGCTCATATATCCTTCCCTTCCACCCCAGAATACATAGTTTTCCCCGCCCAGGGCAACAGTTGCAGAAATAGCATTCTTTAATTGAACACCGGCATTTGCTACGACCGCAAAATCAGGATTTGTGGCTGCGCCATTCATATATCGCGGATTTGAAAAGAGGTTTGCTGTTCCCCAAAGAAGCTTTACTCCTGTCTGTTCCTGCATTTTTTTCATTACCGGAATAAACTTCCCGAGACGTTTTTCAATCTCAAATACAGTCCCGTCACCAACTATATCTGTATCGTGGAAACAATAATACCCGGCACCGATTTTTGTAAAGAACTCAAATGCAGCATCGAGCCTTTGCTTTATTTTATTATCTGTATTTGTAACATCTTCCCAGGGGTAAATCCGGGTAGCTTTGCCAAACGGGTCAGAACCATCGCCACAGAATGAGTGCCAGTATGCTATGGCAAAGCGAAGATGGTCCTTCATCTGTTTGCTGCCTACTTCTTCTTCCGGATTATACCATCTGAATGCCAGAGGATTTTTCGACTTTTTACCCTCGTATTCAATTTTCCCTATACCGGGATATGCCTCTTTTTTTCCTTTGTAAATCATAATAGATATGTTTATGTAAATTTAATCAAAAACAATGGCAACCACAAAGATCGCAAAGATCCTTTAAAACGCAGATAGGGAAAATTAACATTTAAAGTGCTGAGACTATTTCCTTCCACCTTATATAAGCGCCTTCATAGTCAGCTGATTTTAGGCTATCGGGTTCTGTCACGCTAACAGCAGTAAGTCCTTTAAAGGCCTCTTTTTCAGTAAGGTAATAACCGCATCCGATTCCGGCACCCCTGGCAGCTCCCAAAGACCCATCGGTATTGTAAAGATGTATTGTTGTTCCTGTAATACAGGACAGAACCTCACGGAAAACCTTGCTGAGGAACATATTGGCTTCGCCTGCTCTAATCACTTTCGGATCAATTCCTGCCGTTTTCATTATATCGAGACCATACCTGAATGAAAATGCGATTCCCTCCTGAGCTGCCCTGAACATATGAGCACTGGTGTGAATGTTAAAGTTTAGTCCTGTAATTCCTGCTCCCGTATCCTTATTGCCAAGCATTCTTTCTGCCCCATTGCCAAAAGGTAAGATAAATAATCCATCGGAACCCGGAGCAATCTCAGAAGCCATGTTGTTCATCTCATTGTACGACAGGTTATGACTACTATTTATTCTCAGCCAGGAATTAAGAATTCCTGTTCCATTTATACACAAAAGCACCCCAAGCCTTGAGCGTGAGTTATTGTGATTTACATGTAAAAATGTATTTACTCTTGAATACTCATCAAATTTCTTCTTGTCCGTCACACCATAAATAACACCTGATGTACCTGCTGTAGCAGCAACTTCACCAGGTTCAAGTACGTTCAGAGAAAGGGCATTGTTTGGCTGGTCACCTGCCCTGTATGAAACCGGAATTCCTGCAGGTAATCCCAGTTCGCTGGCAACAGATTTAAGAAGAAACCCGCTTACTGAGAATGACGGGGCAGCTTTGGGTAAAAGGGATGAATTAAAGCCGTAATATCTCATCAGCTCTTCGGATACTCTATTCAGGGAAAAATCCCAGAAAATACCTTCTGAAAGTCCTGAATATGATGTACTTAATTCACCTGTTAATCGCAGTGCAATATAATCGCCCGGTAACATTACCTTGTCTATCATGGAATAAAGTGCCGGCTCATGTTCCTTAACCCATGCAAGCTTTGAGGCAGTAAAATTACCCGGAGAATTAAGAAGATGAGAAAGGCAGAAATCTTTACCCAAAGAGCTGAGCGCTTTTTCACCATACCCGACAGCCCTGCTGTCGCACCAGATTATTGAGTTACGCAGAACTTTGCTGTTTTTATCAACTGCTACAAGTCCATGCATCTGATATGAGATCCCTATGGCTCCAATTTTGTCCTTCTTCTGCCCGAGTTCACGGGTGCATTCATTTATTGCAGTTTTCAGGTTTGACCACCATATTGCTGTATCCTGTTCAGCCCAGCCCGGTTTAAGCGCAATGATTTTCATTTCATCAGCAGGAGAATAAGCTGTTGCGAGGCACTTTCCCGATTCACCATCAATAACTGAAGCTTTCACCGAAGAACTTCCCAAATCAATTCCAAGTAATAACATATTCCGAGTGTAATATTTGTGCTACTTCTCTGTGGTACTCTGTGCTTCTCCGTGCAACTCGGTGACAGTTCATATTTTTTTTACACAGAGGCACTGAGAAGACATACGAGAAACACAGAGTTTAAAATTAATTAAAACCATTGACTAAACAAGGATTTTCTACTTACTGTTTCTCCGGATCCCTTACTCTTCGGTAAATGCAGTCTTTCAAATCGCAAAACCTGCAGGTGTACGGATTATATCTGACATTATTCCCGATTCCAATAAAGCCGCTTATTGATTTTATAGGATCCATTAGTGCAGAAGGAGTTAATCTGATTCCACAATAATTATCAGGAACAAGCTCAAATAATTTATGCTGCTCATCAACATCCCAACCACAATATCCAGGGCTGTACCGGTTTGTGATTTTTTTCCCTGAATCAAGTACAGCCAATTCAATTTCTGCCTGTAAAATATCAGCAGCCGATTCAACCATTTCGCTTCCTACAACATCATAAATATAACCTCGTAAAAAATCTCTTTCCTGCATCGCCTTGCGGCTCCGGGAACCAATTTCTCCTCCGGCCGTACAAAGAAATATAGCAACAGATTCTGATTTTTTCAACTGACCGTAAACAATCTTTTTTACCTGGAATCTGATTTTATTTATCTCGATCGATTTCGAATTATCATCGAACTGAACATTATTGAAAATTGTAAATTGCGCTCTTATTTTACTTATTTCCGTGCATTCTCCCAGGACTTCTTCGATCAAACCGGTGACAAGTGCCCTGTCCTCTCCCTCTTTGTACCCCAATACAGCCTCAATATCGGAAGATTTTAGATTCAGATCGTTAAAATCAAATTGGTATGTCGAGTTTATCATAGGTATTTTAAACTTTAATTTCCCCCATTCCCCTATAAAGAGGGGAGCTAAATTCGCCTTAAAATTAAGCCTCCTTCAATGGGTAAGGGGTAATTAGACCCGATTCCGTCACAATCCTCTGAACTATTGATTCCCAGCTTAGAGTCATAATATGAATTCCATTTATTCCTTGCTTCCTTTTTACCGAATCAATCACCTCAAGAGCTATCTGAACCCCTTCCTCGGAAGCAGATTCTCCTGCCTTCTCCATCCTCTTCATGATTTTTTCAGGCATACTTACTCCAGGAACATTAGTATGCAGATACTGAGCGACTTTCATACTTTTAAGAGGTGCCACACCAATCAGGATAAAGACCTTATTCAGAATATCTCTTTTATCAAGCTGTTCGAGCCATAAGTCAAGTCTGTCGGGTTCAAAAACCAGATTAGTCTGGAAAAACTGTGCTCCTGCATTAACCTTCTTTTGATCTTTAATTGCCTGTAATACAGGATCTGATGCGAAAGGAGAAGTTGCGGCCCCGAGGAACAAATCAGGACGATGCTTGAAAGATCTCCCATCGAGGTAGAGTCCGTCATCTCTCATTTTCCGAAGTATCCAGAGCATTTGAACCGAATCAATATCAAGTATATTCATGTTACTTGTCGGAGAGGGGCCTATAACCGAATTATCACCTGATATGCAGAGAATATTCTTTATTCCGATGGCATTTGCCCCGATGATGTCCGATTGCAGACTGGTTCTTGACGAGTCGCGGGCAGCAATCTGAAACACAGGTTCTGTTTCCCTGTCGATAGCCACCTTGCAACAGGCTATGCTTGACATTTTAGGCCGGGCAGAAGAGGAATCTGTAAAATTTATTGCAGTCACAAACGGCTTAACCGACTCTATATCTCTGATAAGCTTATCTGTACCCGCACCGATGGGGGGACTCACCTCGGTAGCTACAACAAATTCGCCTTTGCGAAATTTTCTTTCAAGTTCGGTGACAGGTTCCCTCACTGGAGCTTCATGATATTCAGCATCACCGCTCCACCACTCCGGTTGGCGGATGGTTTTGAAAACGCTGTCCCATACCACGGCCTTTTTTGTTTTGTCTGCTGAAATAATTCCTCCAATGAACTTACCGGTACCTGTTTTTCTGATCTGCCGAACCACATCTCCCCACGTCTCGGTGCCAACTTTGCTCCAGTCAAGAGGCGGAAGTACCTCGAGGAGAGTCTCTTCCCTGCCGGTCTTTAATGCTTTTTTGTAAATAGTAAACCAAATGCATTTTCGAGTACTGTCGACATAACATTTCTTTTCGGGAGTTATGCCTCCGCATGGCCCGTTTCTCATACCCTTGGGACATTCCATTGGACAAATGAATGCTGTTTCCTGAAGAAGACAGTTACCGCACATCCTGCATCCAAAAAGTGGACCTTTCACACAAATCTCAACTTTTGCAAGAAGTCTTTTGCCAAATGATTCCCTTTTAAACGGGAAAAAAGCCGGTTGCCACCTTCGGGCAGGTTTAATACCTGACATATTTATATTTTATACCAACGTTAAAATTATCAGGAAGTTATTGCCCTGTTCTGAAAATAATCCACGAACCTAACGGCGTAATCGTCTCGTCCCAGAACAAGGTCAGAGGCCCTGATTGCAGCTGTTATTTTTTCAGGATTAGCAATGGGACATGTTAGCCCATTCATAATCGCCAATGACACAAATGCTGAGTTTAAATCTTCTCTGCCGGGCAGGCCAAAAGAGATATTACTTGCGCCTATGGTAATGTTCAGGCCAAGTTTCTGATGGACCAGCTTTATAGTTTCAAGAGTTACAATACATGCTCTTGAGTCGGCGCTTACAGCCATTGCCAGTGGGTCAATAATTAAATTTTCCTCTTTAATTCCTGTTTTAACTGCCCTGTCAAGAATCTTTTCAGCTATGGAGAGTCTTTTTATGGGGTCATGAGTTATACCGTCATCATCCATAACAAGGCCAATTATAGCGGCTTCATATTCTTTTGCAATTTTGAGAAGTGACTTCAACGATTTCTCCTCACCATTTACAGAATTGATCAGACATTTACCTCCGGCAACTTTTAATGCTGCTTCAATTGCGTCAGGATTTGGAGAATCGAGACAAAGTGGAATGTCAAACTTTTTTCGAATCGCCAGAACCGTCTGAGGCAGTAGTTTAACATCATCCACTCCGGGATATCCTACATTTACATCAAGCACATCTGCTCCGGCTTTTATTTGACTTTCAACAAGCTCAAGAACGTAATCAAAGTTTCCTTCCTGTAAAGTAGAAACAAGTTTTTTTCTCCTTGTGGGATTAATACATTCACCTATGATAATAACCGGGCCATTAGAATCAATAGTCACCTCACTGTTTATGCCACGGAGTATTGTCTGCATTATTTTGAACATTAACCAATTTATCTTAAAAACGACTCCCCTTCCAATATTCTTTAATGAATGGTTCCGATAACCATAGATTGGGGAAAGAGTAAAAATTAACTAATAAGTTGTTTAAGGTAATTTACAGCGCCCTGCGGATCGGGAGAATAAAAATCAGCCCCTATTTTTTTGCAATATTCCATTGTAACAGGTGCTCCGCCTACAAGAATTTTCGCCTCAGAATACTTTTCTTTAATGGCAGCTACTATTTTTTTCATGTTTTCCATAGTGGTTGTAAGCAAAGCGGATAAACCTATTACTGCATCAGGATTTTCATCCAGCGCTTTAAGAAATTTTTCTGCGCCGGCATCTACGCCCAGGTCTATTACCTCCCATCCTCCGCCTTCAATCATCATTGCAACAAGATTTTTTCCAATATCATGCAGGTCACCTGATACAGTTCCGATAATTATCTTCCCTTTCCTTTTTGTCTCGCCCGACTGGAAAAATGGTTTCAGATGAGCCATAGCGCTGTTCATAGCCTTTGCCGACATTAACATCTGCGGAACATAAATTTCCTTTTTGGTGAATTTTTCGCCAACATTGGCCATCGCTGGAATGAGAGCATTTTCAAGGATTTCATCAGGACTGACACCTTCTTCAAGGGCCTTCCTGGCTAGTTCATCAGCGCCATCCTGGTCTTTCATATTTGGCGGATATGGAGATGCCTTGTTGATCTTGCCGAATTCAACACACTTTGCCAATTTATCGAGTATTTCATTCATAATATCTGCTTATAAAATTTGGATTCTTATTCGGCATAAAGATGGAATATTTATTCCTTTCTAATTTTACCACCAAAATAATTCAATATTTTATGTTTGCATCAAAAACCAGGTAAAAATTTTCAGTCTGTGACAGGTTGCAAGCATTTCAGGTAGACCAGGGCTATTGCGAAATTAAAAAGAAGAACTCATTAAATTTCACATTTTGATCAATCAACTGCTTCCATGTTATCCAAATTATTTATCTTTAAATTTAACATGTGGAGACCAGATACCATATCAAAAACGGGGCGGGAACGAAAAGCCAAATGAGTAGACGTAACTAAAATCAAAAATATGTATTGCAGAAATTGCGGGAACGAGGTTTCCGATAAAGCTATTATGTGTGTTGCATGCGGAACCCCGCCAAAAGCCGGAGACAAATTCTGCTATAACTGCAAAGCGGAAACAAATGCATCTTCAACAATCTGCATGAAATGCGGAGTGAGTCTGAAAGAGACAGCTCCGGTTCAGGAAGAAGGCAGGGACTGGCTTACGGCACTTTTGCTATGCTTCTTCCTCGGTGTGTTTGGAGTTCACAGGTTCTATACAGGCCATACCGGTATCGGGGTTGTTCAATTGCTGACACTTGGAGGATGCGGCATCTGGGCTCTGATCGATTTTATCATGATAATTGTTGGCAGTTTCAGAGATGCTGAAGGACATTTGCTGGTCAGAAGATAACAAATTGTACAGGCTTTTCAAATCAGGGGCGCTGCTCTTGATTCCCATAGTGCTTTATCTTATACCGATGGGATGGCTTAAGAATCAGCATTCGGTATGCCTGTTTAAGAACATTACAGGTCATGAATGTTATGGTTGCGGTATGACCCGTGCTATTCTTTCTGCTATTCACTTTCACTTTGCAGATGCATTTCTGTACAATAGATTATTTCTGATTGTTTTACCGTTACTTATTTATATCTGGGCAAAGAAAATAGTAAATTTATGGCTTGAAAAAATTGTTAATAAAAACCAACTTCGGAAATGAAATCATTTATTATCCTTATGCTAAGTAGTTTATTAAATATCGCTTCGGCACAGAATACTCCGGTAGGAATATTCCAGGCTAATTCCGATATAGGAAATCCAAAGAAGGCCGGTTCTGCAGTTTACAGTCCGTCTGATCAGAGTTACACTCTGAAAGGAGCCGGATATAACATCTGGTTTGAGAGAGATGAATTTCACTATCTGTTCAACAAATTAAAAGGAGATTTTATTGTGACCGCAAACTTCGAATTTGAAGGAAAAGGCACTAACCCTCACAGAAAAACAGGATGGATGGTGCGTGAAACAACTGATGAAAAATCATCTCATATCTCTGCAACTCTTCACGGCAGCGGATTAACCGTTCTTCAATGGAGAGTGTCTGCCGGTGCTGCTATGAGAGATCCTCAGGATGAGATATTTTCTAAAGACTCAACTTTTAATATTATCCAGATTGAAAGAGCCGGGAAAAATATAATAATGAGGGCGGCACACAACGGAAAGCCACTTGAAACAATCGGTTCTCATGTAATGGAAAACATGCCTGATGAAGTTCTGGTCGGCCCCTTCATTTGTTCTCACGATTCCGATATAGTGGAGACAGTTAAAATATGGAATGTCAGGATCGATCAGCCTGTTGCCGAGAATTATGACCCTGGAAAATCAGGATATCTTGGCTGCAGGATGGAGACAATGACTGTAGCAGATGGAAAAAGGAAAGTCATATTTGAAAAACCAGGCAGGTTTGAAGCCCCAAACTGGATGCCTGACGGCAAAAAGCTTCTTTTTAACATGGACGGACTGTTGTATAAGATTCCTGTTGAAGGCGGAACGACGGAAAAGCTTAATACTGATTTTGCCAAAAATATCAATAACGATCATGGGATTTCATTCGACGGGAAGATGCTAGCCATAAGCAGTTCCAGACAGGGTTTACCCGGTGGCGGCTCAACAGTTTATGTACTGCCTCTGGTTGGTGGTGTTCCTAAACTGATAACTGAAAATACTCCTTCATACTTTCACGGATGGGCACCCAATAATAAGGAACTGGTATATGTAGCAATGCGCAACGGAAAAACGTTTTACAATATATATATAAATTCAATCGAGGGAGGAAAAGAAGTCGCGCTAACTGATCTTAAAGCCGGAGAGCATGTTGACGGTTGTGAATATTCTCCTGATGGAAAGTATATCTATTATAACGGGCATTATTCAGGCACAGCCACGATGCAAATCTGGCGCATAAAACCTGATGGAACTGGCAGGGAACAACTGACATTTGACAACTACAATAACTGGTTCCCGCATATTTCTCCCGACGGGAAATGGATGGTAATAATCTCATTCCCTCCGGACATCGATGCTAACAGTCATCCCTCTTACAAACGCTGTATGTTAAGAATTTTACCTGTTAACGGCGGAGAACCTCGTGTTTTAGCATACTTGTATGGCGGACAGGGAACAATTAATGTTCCATCGTGGTCGCCTAATAGCAAACAAATAGCATTTGTAAGCAATTCAGGAAAATAGCCCCCTGTCGGGGGGCAATTAACCGAACAGAAATGAATCCTGTTTTGCGGGATTGGGGGTTAACCAATCACATAATTTTTCACTGTAATCTCTCCATAAACGGTTTCGAGGAATGGTTTGCCTTGTTTTAATCCGACATTCCCGAAGCCGGTTTCTGTTGAAATAAAGCTTGTAAAGTCACCTGCCCTTGAATCTATAAACATTTCCTGAGTCACAGCGTCATATCTTACACCTGTTAATCCCTGCAACATTCCATAGCTCGACATAGCCCTGGCATACCAGTGACCGCATTCATATTCATCAAAAGGATTTCTGATTCTTCCGTCATACCTGTTCCGGCAGGCACGGACAATTTCCAGCGCCTTCTCTTTTTCGCCAATTATCATCAGGTGCGAGGCTACCTGGTATTCTATTCCGGTCCAGACCTCATTACTATAAACGAAAGGCAGGGAAAGCATATCTCCTTTTGGCCAGGTACATAAAAGTAACCCTCCTTCTTTTCCAAGCGCATATGAAGGACGCTGGGGGTTTGAATGGTCTGTCAGATCAGGTCTGAAGTTGTATTTAAAGACAGATTTAAGATGGCTGCTCACTTTGGCAGGATCAGCTATATCCTTCAATCCACTTACTTCTGCAATCCATATTCCCAGAACACCATCGGACAGGCATCCTTTTCCATACTGATATTTTGGACCCTCTTTCTGCAATAATTCCTTTGCCTCTTCAGAATAGTCAGAATTCCAGGCACCTTTAGATGCAGCCACAGGATCAGGGGCGTTTAATCCCTTCCATACAATTTTTTGTATAAAATACTCTCCATCAAACAATTCATTCTCAAGTGCTTTTCTACCCCTCTCATATAATAATTGATACTTTTGAACATCCTCCCTTAAATACCTTCCCATCTCAGAAATAGCCTTTAATGCCCCCAGATAAAAACCCGTACACATTCCGTCAGAACCCCAGAATTCTATATCATATGTATTATGGTGGGGTTCCTCGAGCGTTCCGGTTGATCTCGGGTCCCAGGTTTTAATGCAATAATCCATACTTTTTACAACCTGACTGTACATTTTTTTCATCCATAGGCTGTCTCCGCTTATTCTCCAGTCGCGGTACATTTTCATTATTCCTCCAAGCTGGCCGTCAGCTGCTGCATAAAAGTCAGCAGCGACAGGCCTTATTGGCAATGCCGATCTGAATGTCTGGTGACCTTCCTTATCCTGGCTCGGGAAAAACTCGGTTTCACGAAGGGTTCTTTCAAGTTTCGGAAAAAGATGCGGTATAGCCTGAGCATAATTCCAGACATGAGTGCATGAACCGGCACAGCAACCTGAATTATCACCGCAGCCTTCCCAGCTCCAAAGTTTCCCGTCGGGTTGCCTAAGTACTGTAGGAGATTTAAGTATTGCCAAATTGGCAGCTATTGCTTCAATAATTTCGCCCGGAAGAGTGGAATTATAGAACGAATCTTTAAATAATCCGGATTTGGTGTGAAGATTATTATAATTCGTTTTCCAGTAATTTACAACCTCATCAAGCCCATTGAATTTTCCAGAGTACCATGGTTTATAGAAAGGATCTTTGCATGAACATTTTTCCGTAGTACAATTTCCGTCTACTTTTTCATCCGTGTCCTTTCCATATTTAAGATCCGTATCAGGAACATACCATGCTATCATCAGTTTAATAACCTTTGTCTCGCCCGGGTTTAAAGCAAAAGGAATAAACAAAGATGCACCGGGAGCGCCGTTTTCTACCGGGTCTTTCTTCCTGATTTCTCCTTTCATAATTGTGTTCCAGGTAATTGTAAGAGGATCCCACCAGCCACCTCTGAACCAGCAATGGTCGACGATGGTTCCGGGTTCATTTGTAAATATTGCAAAATCGCCTTTTGTATCAGGTTTCCCCTTCGCCCCCTCTTCACAAAATACGAAGCCATTTGCAATTGCTCTTATTTTATTGACACCGCTTGCCTGCCTCATAAAATTCACCGAATTAAACGAGAATACCGCATCAATCCTGGAAGAGCTGTTATTTCTCAATGAGTATTCCAGGGCACCGACAGGAAGACTTGAATTGTCAGTGTCAGTTGGGATGAAAGGGCTCCACCCCGTTATATGAACTTCTACCGGAATATCATCATCCTGCAACTCTATCATCGCAAACGGAAACCTGGCAATAAATTTTGCATTCTGAAAACGAGGGAAACCATAACTTGTCCCTCCTGATCCATTTGCTGAATCAGGTTGACCGAATTTTTTCCAGTCAGGAACCTGTCCCTCCAGAACTTTTGTGCCGTTTTTCAAGCCCTTTACCGAAATTGCTGCGAACATGCAGGGTTCATTAAAAACTTCAGGGTGGTTATGCACCGACATATGAGAAACACTTCCAGTTCCTTCAAGGCAGAACATGCCGGCTCCTATTCCACCAACAGGAAATGCAATACGGTCGAGATATTTTCCTGAATAAAACCCGTTAAATTCATGGCTGTCTGTCTGCTTTTTGCTTTCATTTACTGTGCCTTTTTCTGTACAGGAGGTCAAAAGATGTGCTGATCCGATTGTACCAATACCGGCCATTGCAGTATTTGTGATAAAACTGCGACGTGTAAGTCCTTTCTTATTTTTCATTCCCGATGTGTTTATGAAAACGGAGATATTTATTGATTAAGAGCCCGACTTTATAAAATTATGAAAAAGAGTTAATATGGCTACAGATAACGATTAAATAAAAAAAATAGCTATTTTTCAGTCGGGAAGTAATATCCGTATATAATGCGTTCACGATTTTACGCAGTCCTTTCGATTCTATTATTTGGCATACTCTATTGCTATACTGCTGTAGGTGTAGTAATTGTTCTGATCCTGTCCTTTTTACATCTGAAAAAACCGGTCCGTTTTCTTTTTCAGATGTGGGCCAAGTCAGTTTTCTTGATAATGGGTAAAAAATTCAAGGTATTCGGGAAGGAAAACATCATAAAAGGCGAAAGGTATATCCTTGTAGCTAACCATGCCAGTCTGTTCGATATAGTCGCAATAACATCCTTTTACCCTGGGATATCGTGGTTTGGGCATGAACGGCTTCTTAAAGTTCCGGTATTCAACCACTTGCTAAAAATCATGGACTATGTTCCATTCAAAGAGCCAAACTACAGGAATACAAAACAGATGATTAACCAGCTCATTTATAAATCTAAATATCAATCAGTTGCTATATTTCCTGAGGGAACAAGAACGCTAAGTGGAAAAATAAACCAATTTTACAGAGGGTTCATATACCTGTTCAGGACCAGAGATATTGAAATACTGCCGGTAACATTGAACGGGTTTTATAAACTGAAACCCAAAAACAGGTTTTATATCAATTTCGATTCAAAGCTTGATGTTGTAATTCATAAACCTATACGGAGAGAAGAATTATTGGGGAAAAATGATTTTGAAATAATTGAAACGGTTAAAACTGTTATTGAATCAGCTTATCATTGATTTTAATGCTGAAATGTACTTTTATTGTTAAAATTTCCAAAATATAGAATTGTTCTGACATGGAGATGGTAAGTAAGGAGTGGGTTTTTATTGTTAACCCGATAGCCGGAAACGGTTTTGGAAAAGAGATTGTTCCCAGGCTCGGGGAAATGATCCGGAAACACAATGTTGATGCAGAGATTGTTTTAACAGAAAGGAGCGGTCATGCTGCAGAATTATCGGAACAGTATTATAAAAAAGGATTCAGGTATATAATTGCTGTTGGCGGCGACGGAACATTTAATGAAATGTGCCGGCCGCTAATTAATAAGAAAGATATTACAGTCGGACTGATTTCTGCCGGTACGGGAAATGATTTCATCCAGATCCTTGGTTTTCCAAACCGTTTCGGAGACCCGGAGTGGGACATCTTTTTTAACAGGAATTCAATTGAAATGGATGCCGGATCATGCAATGGTATGATATTCCTTAATGGTATGGGATTAGGATTTGATGCCCAGGTGGCCGCCGAAAATTATACAGAACCCGGAAAAGTGAAAAGAGGAAGTAAATATAAATATATCTGGCATATTGTTAAGACTCTCCTTTTCTTCCGGGAAAAAAGAATGACTGTCATAACCGATACCGGCCGGCATGAAACTGATTGCTTTATTAACACAGTAGCGATAGGCAGAAGGTTTGCAGGTGGATTCTACCTCACACCCAAGGCTATTGCAAATGACGGATTATTAGATGTTTGCATGATAAAAAAACTTTCTCTTTTAGAAAGATTTTCAATCCTTCTTAAGGTACCGGAGGGTAAACATATCTCTGACAAAAGAGTAAATTACTATCAAACTAAAGGAATAAATCTTGAATTTCCGCAGGTGGTCCCTTTTCATGTTGACGGAGAATTATATTTCGCCGACAAATTTGATGTTACACTACTACCTGGGGCTTTAAAAATAATTTACAATCCCGATGGAAAACACTTTTTCAGGAGATAGAATTATTCCGCCGCAATATGTTACATTTTTTGATCTTGATCAGACATTGGCTGATTCTGTCAGTGGAAAATTACTCGCAAAAAGTGCTTTCAGGAAAGGTCTGTTAAAATGCAGCGATTTAGTAAATGCAGTCTTTCTTTCCTTTCTTTTCAGACTTAAACTAAGAGATCCCCTGAAAATAATAGATGATATGGTTGGCTGGGTTAAGGGTATTCCTGAAAATTCATTGCTTGAGCTGTGTTCAGAGGTAACCGGGAAATTAATCATTCCATCAGTTTATCCGGAAGCCAAAGCCGAAATAGCTTACCATAAATCAAAAAAAGCAAAAGTGGTTATCCTCTCTTCTGCTTTGAAAAGTGTTTGTGAGATAATTGCTAAAAATCTTAATATAGATGATATCATATGTTCCGAACTTGAAATTAAAAACGGATATCTGACAGGCCGGCCTCTTGGTCATATCTGTTTCGGTGAAGAAAAAGCTGTCAGGTTGCTTGAGTACTGTGAAAAAAATAACTTTTCAACTTCGGATGCCTGGTATTACGGCGATTCAATCCATGACTTCCCTGCACTCAATTCTGTAGGGAATCAGGTTTGCGTAAATCCCGATAAAAAGCTTAAAAAAGCTGCTATAAAAAGGAACTGGAGAGTTAAGAACTGGAAAAATTAATTCACCTCAAGTTTCTGCCAGTCAGGTAGTTTTGGAAATTTACCGTGTGGTTCAGTCTGGTACCAGAAACAGGTTGAAGCAATATCCGATTTTTGCTTTAGATATCTGCCACCTAAATGCCAGCCAAGATCCTGAATTGTGATTTTGAGATCGGAATCAAATCGGACCGGATCCAAAATATGCCATCTGTACAGGCCGAAGCGCTGCATAACATTATAATGCCCATCGCCGCGGATAACCTGATGCAATCCTGAATAAGGTGTGCAGAATACTGTATACTCAGATTCCTCAACTCCTGCGGAATTCTTTTTATTTGTATCAAAATCATATGAACCGCAGAAATAATCCTCAGTGCCGGTTCCACAGATAGTCGGAAAACTGGAATCGCCGTCAACATAAAACTTCATTTCACCTTCTCCCCACCATCCGTTGTTATTTATACCTACTGCAAGATATACTCCAACATACTGACCCTTTCCTTTTATTCCATCAATTATTGTATAGACAGATGGCTCGTCAGGATTCGCCCTGCGAAATTGGGCATGAAAATATCCGGCATCGGCAGGCACCTCGGTCAGAGTATAGTCAATCTGGTAAAACAGCGTCATAGGTTCGGTTTCATTTATGTTTTCCATTGTTATCCTGCACTTCCTTCTGAACGGCATTACCCAATACGAATTAAATGCGCTTCCCGGGTTCACACATATTGCTGATGAGACGAGCGGTGAATATTTGTTCCAGCCCATTCCGAAAAAATCGCCAACCGGACATTCAACTGATGGCTCAGTTTCATCATCCCAATAGATCCGAAGTATCGAGAATCGCCAGTTTCCAGTCGGAGTCATCCAAATATGTTGAATCGCTCCGGGACCATCAATCTCTGCCATTTTGAATGTTTCTCCGGGTTTAATTATTACATAAGGATTTACCTTCCATCCCTGACCAAGATCCCTCGCAGCACCTGATGCATTCGCAACATTTGACTTGTTCTTGTCAGCAGGATCTGCCATTCCTCCTTTTCCTTTTTCCCCTGTGATGTTTTCGGGACTTATTGAACGTGTTTTTGCATCTGATAACCTGTATAGGTTTCCAAGGTTCATATCCAGCCCGTTAAACTTATTCTGGGCAGAAATAATGAAAGGAAGAAGCAAGCAAATCAAAAATGACACTACAAATCTTTTCATACTATTTTATTTTAAATCCAATTTATTAATCAAACTTAAAATTATAAATAATCAGCGAATATTGAATACTAAATTGATCGTGATCTCATCGAAAGCATATTCAATTCCGATTATTCCATCTATTGCTGTCACTGTATATATTGAACGTGATTTTCCCCATCCCACTTAATTTCCATTATAAAAGGAGGACTTAATTGTGGAGGTAAGAATAACTATTCAATGTCCGTAAATAAGTCCCGCTTTGCGGGATTGCCTGCCTGCCGGTAGTGAAGGCAGCGGGAGCAAATTTACAATACCAGGGTTTGAATTGAATGCGGCAGAATTTTCACTTCAGCTGCATTATGACCAATACACAGATTATAAGTGATTTTCAGATTGCTTTGGTTCATAACAATCACTGCCATTTTCCCATCTTCATTCATAAATGCAGTTGTCAGCAACTGGCTGCGGCTTGCAGAACTGATAATCCTTTTTGCCCCCGGGCGAATAAACTTCGAGAAATGGCCTATATAATAATATGAATTTGTATAGATCAGTTGTCCCGATTTTATGTTAGCATGGACCGGTGCAAAACAAAAATTTTTAACATGATTGGGGCCTCCCGTCTCATCAAGCAAAATGTTCCAGTCTGTCCAGCCTGTCGTTCCGTTATTAAAATCATTTATCATGTTCTGGCCATAAACTTCGCCAAGGCTCCAGTTATAATACATTGCCGGATTAAAACTCTCAGGACATCCTTCGGTAAACAGAAGGTTTTTTTCAGGATAGGCCTCATGTACAATTTTAACATTATCAAACATTTTATCGCCTCCGCTCCAGCTTTCGTACCAGTGAAATCCCATTCCCCATGCATATTTTGAAGCTTCAGGATCGCTGAATATAACATTAGCCCTCTGGACCATAAGATCACGGTTATGATCCCAGACAATAATTTTTTTATCACCTAATCCTTCTTTCTGAATTGTAGGACCCAAATATTTTTTTAAAAAATCACGCTCATCATCTGCAGTATATATGCAAGATTCCCACTTTTGGGTTGCCATGGGTTCATTTTGAATTGTCATTCCCCAAACGGGGATTCCTGCCTTTTCATAAGCCTTTATAAACTTTACAAAATAGTCGGCCCATACCTGGTAATACTCGTGTTTCAATTTCCCGCCATGCAACATATCGTTATTATCTTTCATGAATCCCGGAGGACTCCATGGGCTGACAAACAATGTCAGTTTACCTCCGGCAGAAGCTATAGCCTTTTTAATGAATGGGATCCGGAATTCCATATCGTGATCAATTTTAAATGACTTTAGTTCCTTATCACCTTCATCAATATATGTATAGCTTCCGCTTGAAAAATCACAGCTGTTAATATTAGTTCTGGCCAGTGTGTACCCAATTCCATTCTTTACATCAAAGTATGCCTGCAATAGTTCTGCCTGTTTCTCTTTCGGTAATTTTGCAAAAGTTTCAGCAGATGCATCGGTCAAGGCACCTCCTATTCCCAGAAAAGTTTGAAAAGTCCTGTCAGGGTTTGCAAATACGCAAACCTGCGTCTCAAGCGGCTGAATAAGCTCTTTAAACCTTAGTGTATCTGTGACCGTGAGTCTATAACTTGTGCTGTCAGCTGTCGTATAAACAATTACCTGTTTCCCATCAGCATTAAATTGCTCAGGTTGAGCTGTTTCCGAGCTTGACATTTTCCTATTCCGAGTACAGGAAAAAAGAAGTAAAAAACTGACGGATAATAGAATATATTTTTTCATTTGAATAAATTTTGAATTGAATCCAATTTCATTTTACAGCTGGAAATATACTAAGAAACTGTCGAAACTGAGCTAATTTAGTAATAATATAACGGTGTTCAGCATCTAAATTGTAGTTTAATAAATGTATTTCTTTTCCTTTGTGTTACTTTGTGGTGTGAAAAACTCAATAATATCAATAATCTACTTTTTAGTTGGGTTAATCAGTATCATCCTTCTGAATCAATCAGCCTTCTGGCCGGGATTTTTTTCCAAGGCCCTTATAATACCAGTTCTTATAATTCTGTTTTTAGCAAATTATTATCCTCTCTCATACAAATTGCAATGGTTGATGCTTGCCGGACTTCTTTTTTCATGGGCTGGAGATGTAATTCTTGAGTTCTCGGATAACAACAGCATTTTCTTCATTATCGGACTGGTTTGTTTTCTTCTTACACATCTATTATATTTTACTGTTTTCTTTATAACTCCGGGAAAAAACTCGATCCTGAGTAATCGTATCTACTTTCTGATACCTGTAATAATTTACGGTATGATACTTGTGTCGTATCTGTATGCCGGCCTTGCTGAGATGAAGCTTCCTGTTATCCTTTATGCAATCATTATATTGATAATGCTGACAGCCGCAATAAACAGGATAGACAAAGTGAATAAAATAAGTTACTATCTGGTTCTGTCCGGTGCAATTTTGTTTGTAATCTCCGACTCATCAATAGCTATCACGAAATTCAGTCATCCGTTTAAATCATCGGGAATTGTGATAATGTCGACCTATGTTGTTGCACAATACCTTATTATTATGGGATATGTTGCTCAAACCGTGAATGTAAAACCTGATTAAACAGGTGGAAAGTTTTATAAAATGTTTTATCCAAATTGTACAAAATATTATATCTTCTTCTAACTATTTTCACATAAAATAGATTGCCTGCATATGAAAATCAGAAAAAAGGAGTATTTTTATTTCTGCGATATGCCGGAATTTCATTAACCAGCATTCGGGGATGACCGCCAAAGAGGGGAGATAAGTGCTTACTGATATTAATATAACCCAATTAGTTTTTTTACTCACAAATATGGTAATTCATTTGGCTTTTGTATTTAATCTGTCTTGATTGTGTCTGACTTAATAAAAATACCCGGGTAAGAACAAATGAAAACGATGCTTAAACAATTTTCATTTAAACATAAGAATAACAAGGTTTTATATTACGCAATTGGTTTTGTGCGCCAACTTTTTCCCTATCTGTTTTTCCAAACGGGATTGGATAAAAAAATATCTACGGTAAAGGATTTTGATATCGAATACATAAGAAAAAGAGCTAATTATTACAATAAATTAGATGAGATTGTCAATTTATCAGATGGGATAAAAAATCTTGCGCACTTTAAATTGAGGAAACAGCATAAAACCTATTTTTTCGATAGTTACGAATACACAAGATATTTTAACCAGGAACTGAGGGCAGATTTTAAATTTGGTGATGTCACCTTTGTACCGGAAGAACCTGCTATTGTGAAGAGCAGACCCATCCGCGGAAATAATTCAAATTCGGTAATTCTGAATCTTGATAAAGTGAGGCATTTCATGTTCCTAAATGATAAAAAGGATTTCAGGGAAAAGAAAAATATGCTTGTAGGCCGTAACGTAGTCGGCCAGGCACACAGAATAAAATTCCTGGAAATGTATATTAATCATCCGCTTTGCAATGTAGGGAAAATTAATGACGACGATAACCATCATAATCTTCTGAGGGAAAGAATCACAATTGAAGACCAACTTAATTATAAATTCATTCTTTGCCTGGAGGGAAACGATGTGGCAAGCAACTTAAAGTGGGTAATGTCTTCGCAATCCCTGGCTGTAATGCCTGTTCCAAAATATGAGACATGGTTCATGGAAGGTACTTTAATTCCCAATTATCATTACATGCTTATAAAAGATGATTATTCCGACCTGGAAGAACGGATGGAATATTACATAAAACACACAGACGAAGCACTGGAAATAATAAAAAATGCTCATCACTATACTGAACAATTTAAAATCAAAAAAAGAGAAGACCTTATTTCATTGCTTGTGCTTGAAAAGTATTTTTATAAAACGGGCCAGAAAAAAATCAGTGATAATCTGAAATTCATATTTTCTCCTGGTCACAGGATATGATGGGATAAATTCAGAAATACGATTTAGGTTTTTCACTCAGAAACCATGAGCAATTTCATGTGATTATATGCCTTAAAAAAATAATCATGAAGAAAGCATAGATTCTTTTGACTCGGATACTTCCCGGGTTTTTGCTGTACATTCCGACCGTAACATAGAAACGTAACGGCTTCTGGTTTATTCTTTTACCTCTGTATTAAAATGATATACTTAAGAATTGATTTGTAAATTTTATTTTCAATTGAACATATTCCTGATTTCCACGTTTTTTATCTATTGAATAATAATATTGTTTAATTAAAAAGAAAATCTATGAAAAAACTTGTCCTGATTTTATCAGTAGTGATATTTCTAGGCACTACAGGGTTTGTTCTTGTTCAGCAGAATAAAAGAACAGAAGCAGCTAAACACCCCAGAGTTGAAAATGCCATTAAAGAGCTTGAAAGTGCTATCGATTACCTTGAGAAAGCGCCCGATGATTTTGGCGGATTTAAAGCGCAGGCTATTGCTGACTCAAAAAAAGCTGTAGTATCATTGAAACGCGCTTTGAATTATCGTGCTAAAGATGATAATATGAAAAAATGATAGATTAATCCATAAATAATAAAAACTTAAAACCCCGCAGGTCATTGATCGTGCGGGGTTTGCTTTTCTAAGAAATGGGTCCCCCTGCCACCATTCAGGTTATCAATCAGTTATTTTTATTCCAAGCACAAGTATATCATCTATTTGTTCAAATTCACCCTTCCACTCTTCAATTTTTCTTTCAAGCACTTGTTTTTGTTCATACATAGGAAGTCTGAAGATCTCGAGTAATAGTTCCTTGAATCTATTTGTTTTAAAAGTTTTTCTGTCAGCACCTCCGATCTGATCAACATAACCATCAGTAAATAAATAGATAATATCATCTTTTTTTAGAGTTATATCATTACTGGTGAATTTCCTCTCTTCATCATCGTATATGCCGATTGGCATGTTATCTCCGGTAATATGGTGCAGAATGTTCTCTCTGATCATGAACATCGGGCGAAAAGCACCGGCAAATTGTAGTTTCTTGTTCTTTAAATCAAATCTGCATAGTGCGACTTCCATTCCATCTCTTGTACGGTTATCGTTTTGTGATTGATGAAGAGTTCTTATAACATTCGACCTGAGTCGGTCCAATAATTCATTTGTAGTACAGACAATCGATCTGTGAACAATTTCATTAAGAAATGTAATTCCGAGAATGCTCATGAAAGCCCCCGGCACACCATGTCCGGTACAGTCTGCCACTGCGACAAAAACGTCATTATTGTTTTGCAGGTACCAATAAAAATCACCGCTTACAATATCCAGAGGTTTAAATAATACAAAATGTTCAGGAAAATTTTCTGAAATGATCTCATCAGTTGGAAATACAGCGGATTGAATTCGCTCAGCATAATGAATGCTGATGGTCAGGTTATTTTTCTGGATTTCAATTTCATTTTTTTGACGCTACAGGATTTCATTTTTGCTAAAAAGTTCAGAAGTTCTTTCCATTACCTTTTGTTCCAGGGTTTCATTATGTTCCTTAAGTTTAACGACAAATTTTTCCAGTTCAAGTTTTTGTTCCTCAATGGTTGAACCCTGCAGATAACTTCTAAGTGCTTCTTTTATGGTTAAAACCAAATCGGGTTCTTCCCATGGTTTGGATATATACCTGTATAGTTTTGCTCTGTTCAAAGCACGCCCAACTGCCTCTGCATCTGCCTGACCTGTCAGAAGTATACTCAATGTCTTCCGGGATTTCTGATGCATGATGTAAAGGAATTCGTCTCCTTTCATACCTGGCATTATGTGGTCGGAAATAATTACAGGGATATCATAATCATTTTTCAGGGAATAGTCTACCAGATCTAATGCTTCCTCTGCACTTTCGCAGGTTTCAATAGCAATTTCACCGTCGAAAGCCTTCCGTAATTGTGCCTTTAAACTTGTTAATATTACTTTTTCATCGTCAACACATATAATCAAAGATTTTTTCATAAAAGCACTTTCATTAATATCTTAATCTAATTTTTTTAATCCTGAACTAAGTTTTTCAAATAATTCTTCTTCAGTCCATGGTTTTTGAAGACAACAAAAAAGGTGTGCTTTTTCTTTCGTTTGCTGAACGGCTTTTTCATCAGCCTGACCCGTTAAAAGAATCGCTGACTTTTCAGGCTGACTAATATTATTTTTTCGTCATCAACGCAAATAATTGCTTTTTTTAGCATAAGCTTTACATAACTAAGAAGTTGGAATAAGAGGATGGACATTTAATAATGGAAATTTGACAAAAACAGTTGTTCCTTTTCCCAATTCACTTTTTACCGATATACAGCCCTGATGTTTTTCAATAATCTGTTTGACTATGTAAAGTCCCAATCCGCTTCCCTCACCCGCAGGTTTGGTGGTATAGAAAGCATCGAAGATTTTCTCCAGGTTTTCCGGAGGAATTCCAATGCCTGTATCTGAGACTGATATTTGAAGAGAGGTTGCATCCAGCTTCTCTAATGAAATGGATAGATCTCCAGTTCCATTCATTGCCTGCGCTGCATTATGTATCAGATTTGTCCAAACCTGGTTTAATTCATCCGGATAACAATAAATTTGTGGAACCTGGTCAAATTTCTTTGTCAGGTTAATGCCCTGCTTTAGTTGGTTATGGTAAATGGTAAGTACAGTATCAATGCTTTCCGGAATATTTGCCAGTACCATTTCCTGTGCCTGGTCGTTACGTGCATAACTCTTTAATGCAAATACAATTTTCGATGCACGGTCAACAGCAGTCTTAATATTCTGGCTGTTTTTCATCTGCTGCGAGATCTGAAAAGCAGCCTGAAGATTTTGTTCGTTGAATATTGAAAAGTAGGGTTCAATATTATCGTAAATGGCCATATCTACAAGCAGATCGGAAAAATTATCTGCATTTTCTATGCCATGGGTTTTCATCACTGCAGAAAGATTTTTTCGGTGTTCCCGCTCTTCCTTCGATGTAATGTTCCCATTGTTTTGCACACTTCTGTTAACCAATTCCAAAAAGAGGGCAAATTCATTGTTATTAAGTTTCTTTATCACTTCCGGCAATTGTTTCAGGCTTTGAAAACTACTGTCAATTATCGCGCCTACTGAAGCTTTTATTGCACCTAATGGTGTGTTAATTTCATGAGCGATGCCTGCAATTAATTGACCAAGAGAAGCCATCTTTTCAGCCTGAATAAGTTGTGCCTGCGTATTTTTTAACTGTAATAAAGTATTTTCTATTTCTTCCTTCTGCTTCCTAAGCAAAGCATTGGCTTTTTGCTTGTTCCTGAAGCCTATAAATGCTCCTGCAATTATTATTAATGAAAGGACTAATCCGGCAATTAAGGCCATCTGTTGTATATGAGTAATAGCGTCCTTTGCTTTCTGCTCAGTTTTTAAGGTCTGCTCTTTTTTATCAAATTCATAATTCATTGTAAGCTCTGTAGCTTTTCGGATATTATCCTTACGTCCAACTGAATCGGCAATCATTGCGGATTTTTGGTAGGCTGATAAGGCTTTAGTATAATTCCCAGTTTTTTCATAACATTCAGATAACTCTCTGAATAATATACCATCAGCCGTGGTATATAAATCCGCATCTTTTATTGATACAAAAGCTTTTTCGTAAAAGGGAATAGCTTCTTTCCATTTCTCCTGATTCTTTAATACAGTTCCCATACTTGAATAAGCCTGGTAAATATTAAGTGGCTGGGCAGATGAATCGGCAATTGCTATTGCTTTTTTAGAAATTGCAATTGCTTTTTCAGGTTCGTTCAACATGGCCAGCGAAGTAGCCGCCTTTGAAAAACTGGCTGCCTCTATTCCCTGGTCTCCCATTGCACCCCCAAGTTCAGCAGCTTTTAAAGCAAATTCATAACTTTTTTGCCATTTCTTTTCATTGATATACATGGTGGAAAGATTTGTATAACAATATAATTCAACGTTTTTTAACTGATTTTTTTTTGCCAGTTCTATATCTTTCAGGTATGTACTTTCTGCCCTTGCAGAATCACCCATATTACTATAAGTATTACCAATATTAATATTGGCATAGGCCTGATGAATTTCATTCTTACTATCTTCTGAGATTTTCAGAGCCTGCTGGAAGTAAAGCAAAGCCATCGGAAAATTTGATTTCTGCTGGAAATCTATAGCAATGTTTGAATAGCAGATACCTAACAACTCATTATTTCCAACCTTTTTATAAATACGAATTGCCTTTTCATAAAAATATATGGAAGAATCATATTTGCTTTGCATCCCATAAAGTAAACCCGTGGTTCCATAAACCTTCCCAAAATCTGTTGAATCTATTGATGAATTAACATATTGATTAAGATAATTTATCTGTTCCAATGCAGCTTTATAATTGCCTTTATAAGAATAATCATAAACCAGTTGTACTCTTAAATCGACTTCCGCCCTGTAATAATGTATCTTCCCTGTTTCCTCGAGCGTCTTCATATCAAGATTAATTGCAGAATCGAGATTGATGCTGCTCAGGACAATTGCCTTGGTTACTAAGAGCTTGATTCGTCCTGTATCTGTATTCGCTCTCTTGATATGGTTATTCAAGCTATCAATTTTCGCGTTTTGGGCATAGTTTATCTCAACACAAAAAATTATCAAAAAGAAGATTAAGACTCTTTTCATAGTGAAAGGCTTTATGTTTTAAGTATAATGTATTGAAGTGAGGGAAATGACATAGGTATGTAAGTAAATTTTTTCCAAAGGAGGTATCTCAGAGAGGAATAAACTGTAAAATTTACAGGGTGACTTTCATCATACTCCCTAAAGAGAACTATCTGAATACCTTTCTAATACAGTTAACAGTATTTTGAACATTAAGTTTCATTGAATTAGAAAAGATCACAATCTGATCAGAAATCTATTTTGAAGATACATTGCATATACCTGAATATCCGTACGTTAGAATATCGCTCTCCAATTCTGACACTTTCTAAAACTTGAAGAGGCCGTCTCAAAGGGCTGCCTCCTGCGTTTCCTGGAAATGCTGCCACCAGAACTATCACTTACTATTCGACAGGCATTTTAATAATTAACATCAGTGGTTATAGGGTTGTTTATCTTAAAGTCAGTCGCCATTATAAAGAAAGCTGTATAGATATTATTAATACTTTTAAAGGCTGGGCAACACAACAAGAAAGTGTCCAAATAAAAAGGTGAAAGTGTAAAAAATCAACATCATTTATTATTTTTACGAGAAAATCTGAAGCTGTTAATAATTTGGTTAAAGATGATAAATATCATATTCCCGGACAATCGGTCAGATAAAACAATTTTATTTTATATTTTACGCCCTATCAAAAGAATAAATTTTAATAATAATTATGATAATCAGAATGAAAATGAAACTTAGAAATTTAATTAAAACTGTTAGTCTTCTTGTCGTAGTAGTTTTTTCAACTACAACTATTAAAGCTCAAGGACGAAATGATGTTATCAAAGCTTACAATGAAGGGGCCAAGGCGGCTCAAACGGATCCCCAGGCGGCAATTAAAGCCTTTGAGAATGTGGTCAGCCTGTCCCAACAGGTTGGAGATTCTGCAGCTGATCTCAAGCAGCAGGCAATAAAAGTATTGCCCAGTTTGTATTATAATGTTGCCGCGAATGCCTATTCCGGGAAAAAGCCAACACCCGAAATTATACAGGCCGCAAAAAAAGCAACTGCCGCAGCGGAAAAATATAATAACACATCAGTTAAACAGAACGCTGACGTAATTCTGGTAAAGGCATATAATAATATGGGTAGCGAATATTTTTCTAAAGATGATTACAAAGGTGCACTTGCAGCATTTGACAGCGTTTTGATGATCAACCCTGATTATTCTTCCGCAATATTTAATAAGACATTAATATATATGAAACAGGCCAATTCGGACGATTTTGAAAAAACTATCGATCAGTATATTGTGAAGATGAAAGCAGTGAATGATGAAGCTAAGATTAAACAGGCATCCACCATGGCTCTTGGGTACTTTCGTGCATCAGGATCAAAGTCAGACCAGGCAGATAAACTGGATGAAGCGCTTAGCTTTCTTAATAAAGCTGCAAAATATGGTGACGACAAGGATATGTTCTATTACTTTGCCGAGGTTTATAACAAACAAAAGAATTTCGATAAGGGATTAGATTATGCCAAGAAAGGTCTGGCCCTTGTGACAGGTGATGCCGAAGCCAAAGCAAAATTCTATTTTCAGATTGCCCTGGGACAGGAAGGTAAAGGTCAGACAGCTGAGGCTTGTGAATCATTCAAGAATGCCACCTATGGAGTTTTTGCAGCACCCTCTAAAGCAAAGCGGGCTAACCTGAAATGTAAATAATCTGGTTAAAAAGCAAGACACATACCTGTCATGAAATTCTGTTAAAGTCGTACCATCAGTTGTAAATCTTAATGGCAACGGGTACGTTGAAAAATCAGCTTGGATTGCTTTCAACAGTAAATTAAAAGACCCCTGAAAATCATTGATCTTCAGGGGTTCGCTATATAAAGACGTGGTGCCACTAGCCCCCAAAGAGTCTATATGCAGTTTGCTGATTGGCTGATTAGAAGGCAGTTTGTGTACATTATGCGGCCGAGCAAATTGTGCCAACAAAAAACATCTGCTTTTATGTTAGTTTATTCTTTCATTTAATATAGAAATCAAATGTTATTTTAGTCCATGATTCCATTCCATCATAAAATTCAGCTAAATTGGGTTTATCTATCCAATCTGCCGTCATTTTATCCGTTTCATTAATATATACCTCTTTATTTGATACATGGATGTTATACAAAAGTCCAATATGAACGCTGCCAACCGAAATTGTATCATCATTTATAAAGCCAATAAATTCAATATCCTCGATCAAACATCCATTTAGTAATTTGACTTCTTCATATAATTCTCTTTTTAATTCATCAATTAAATATTGTTCTTTCGATTCCATAGAGTCGTTAGGGTTCATATGACCTCCAACTCCTAAAGAGAATTTATTGTGTAATCTTTTTTCTGTCTGCTTAGATGTCCTCTTGAATAAATAAAATGATTGGCTTTGCCGAACTCCGCTTCGCTCCGGTTCTTTATTAGAGATAATTGCATAAGGAATAATTTGTTTAAAAGAAGGGTCTTCTTCTAATTCACTTCTTCTAAGAAACAGACCATTTTGAACAATCTTTTTTAATACTTCACTATTTCCCCTTATTAAACCTTTTTCTTTATAGGTCATTAATTTCCAAAACTCGTCTGTTGGAAAAGCAAATACTAACTCCTCCATATTATTCATTGTCACCATTAGCGTAAAGGCCAAAGGTTGTTGGTTATACAGCCATGCTCCTTCTGATTGCAGGATGAGGATTATAATCTTCTACAACAAAATCATCAATAGTTAGTTGATCAAAGGGTTTTTTTGTAATGTGTAATTTAGGTAAAGGTTTGGGGTCTCTTGACATTTGTTCAAGAATTGCAGTTACATGATCATATTTTTCTTCATTGCCATCACTGGGAGCATTTTTATTAATCCAATCAACAACTTCTAAATACTCTACTTTTGCAGAAACATTTCTTATTCTTTTTTGTAGTTCCTTGAAATTATCTTTGTGCCATTCAGTTCTCTTCCCAATACCAGCATAAAAATGTGAATCTCCAAAAGTATGGATAAATGTTTTTGGAACCATCCCTGCTTCCTGAGCAATTACCTGGGTGAGAGCCGCATAACTGGCTATATTAAAAGGAACACCCAGAAATTGATCACAACTTCTCTGGTAGAGTTGCAATTCTAACTCGCCTTCTTCATTTGCAGTTGCCTGATATAAAACATGACATGGAGGTAAGGACATTTTTGGAGTGTCTCCGGGATTCCATGAATCAACAATATGTTTTTTCCCGGTTGGTTTCTTTCTCAGACCATCTATCAATTTTGCCAGTTGATCTATTTCAACAAACCTTTCTTTGTCATGATCAAAATATTCCCATCTTCTCCATTGTTTCCCGTAAATTGGTCCGGCATTGCCCCATCTTTCTGCAAATTCAGGATCTTCTTTTATTCTCTGACCATATTCTTCCATAGCTTTGTCCCAATCAGGAGAATACTTTGCAAGCCCTTCAGAAAAAATTCCTTCTTTTTGCATCCCGGGAAGGTTGCCTTGAAATGCATCAGGTCTCCAAATAGGGGCGTTATTGTCTTCAAGATATTTAATATTTGTATCCCCTCTTAAGAACCATATTGTTTCATGAAACATAGATCTTGTAGCCATCTTTTTAGTAGTCAATAATGGATATCCTTCTCTAAGATCATATTCGTTTTGATACCCAAATAAAGAGATGATACCGGATTCTTTGCTTCCTCCTTTAAAATTTGAACGATTAGAAGTTAAAATTGCTTTTGAATGATCTAAATATTGTTGCGCCATTTCTTATTCAGTTTTTGTTAAGTGAAACTTATTATGTCGTAATTATGAGCATTTCGGAATTCGGATTGGCGATTGCGGATTTTTTAAATCCGCAATCGCCAATTCTTTAAAAATAGTTATTATTCCCGTTTGTTATCAGACTCCTAAGTTTAAAGAGTAGAATAATTATTAACAAAAGATGTTAATCGTTGTTCTTAAATCGCCCCCGTGTCGGCTTCCCTCTAGTTCGATCCAGTCAAAATTAGAGATAATAGAATGAATGGTCTTTCATTAAGCTGATAACATGCACATTGTAAAATCCATCACAAATTCCATCGACAAGAAATTTGAAGACCCCTGGAAAGGAGGATTTATTCATTTTTGTTAAAAGAACTAAATTATTTTATCACCGGATTTCAAATAAAAGATACTCAGGCTGGACTAAAGGGACTTGACAACAAGGCAAGAAAAATTCTTGCAAAAACAAAAATAAACACTTTTCTTTTCGAGCTTGAATTTCTGAAGGGCTGTTTAAAACAAGAGCTTATGTATGAATTTATTAATGTCAGATGTGGACCAGGATTGAAATTCACTAATATTAGATTTCGAATCTTACTGAAAGAGACAATTAGTTTACTGAAATTACTTTTTTATTCAAGACACACATCCTATTAACCATGGAAGGATTCTTATCTCCATCTATATTTTCATCCATGGGAATTTGCTGAACTAGACCCCTTTAAAATACCGGGTTACATTAAAACCCTTTCAGGGAACTTGATGTCAGAAAGATTTGAAAAATTGATTGTAGAATTAATGAAAACAGGGGATTTTTCAACAATATCCGGCTTCCTTGATTATTCAGGATATCCGTAAACTGAAGATCAGAGTATGCAAAAAATAAAATGAGATATTAATGTCGGGAGTAAATACATATCATTCATTGTGGAAATTTACGGGGATCTGATTTTTTTCTCCTGAATAATTCATATTCTATTGTTTTTAGGTCTATTCTGTCATAACTATTATTGATTGTGTCAGAATTTAATAAAGTCTTTATAAGCAAATATTCATGCCTGTTACCCAGATCCGGATCCAGACTTATATTTTTATACCTCCCATAATAAGTATGAAGACTCCACTCAACATACATTTCAGGCAAAATATTTATAGTGCTATTTTCTTCAAGCTGAACCAGAATAACTCTCATATCCTTTAATAAATTCTTATCCCTGTTAATATCCCCTGAAAAATAAACAGAAAGGATAATGCCGGCCGATAAGGCTATTAATCCAGAAAACTTAAAGAATCTGAATCTATTTGAATTATAATCTACCTTTTCAAGCAGGGTTTCAATTAAAGGATTCACAATCAGACCAAGAGAGATTGCAAAAAATGGAAAACTTAAAAGAAGAAAATAAGCACTCTGGTCCATTGTAACCAATATTGGTAACACTCCTGCAAGACCAAGACAGAAAAATACTAAAGCAGGAGTCAGGCCGGAACTAGTTTTATTAAAAGATATCTTATTTTTCCAACCGTATAGAATTAATAAGAGTATTATTCCAAAAGCCGGAAGTAATTCCATTACAAGCCTGTGTATAATATAAAAGCGGGAGTCCGAGGTTACTCCTGTTGAAATCTTATCAAAAGCCATTTCAATGTATTTCGGAAAGAACTCGTGAGCCCCGGTATAAAGAAAAAGGAGTACCAATGGAAGAACAGCTGAAATTAATATTATTAAAGTATCTAAAACCATGGAAAAGAATTTCTTATTTCTTGAAAATAACCACAAGAAAAATGGAAAGGAAAGAGGGGTAAAGGTGACAGGACCCTTTGTCAGGAAACCAAGGGAAAGCATTAATCCGGCAAGAAAAAGGAAAAATATCCTATTGGATTTCTGACTTTTGATGTAAAATAAAACTGAAAGACATATAAATATGACCAGTGTATTCTCAAGCATATTGTTTACAGAAGCCCATGTAACTGTTGGCATTGCCATCCAGAATAATAGGGGCAACCACCCGGTTGATGTTTTTTTTAGAATTAGTTTCCAGATTGAAACAATTATCATCCCTGTTATAATGATTGTCAGTAGAGAATAAAATCGTTCGACGAACCTGCTATCTCCAAAAATCCTGAAAAGAGTTCCCTCAAGTCCGAAAGCCAATGGCGGGTGTTCAACAAAAGCCGGGAAGAGTGTATTTGTCAAGTGTGGTTGCCAGAAAGTTCCTAAACCGTTGGCCAGATTTCTGGAAATAGTCGCATATATTGTTCCATCCATAAACATCCCATCAGAAAGCCATGAATGGCAAATAATCAGCATAAATATTCCTGCAATTGCTATATAAAAATATGTTCCCTTAAAAGTCTGCCTATCGTTTCCCATATAACAGGTTATAAAAAGAAATTGAATTGCTGAAATTCATTAATTAATAATCTAAATTATGCATTAAATATCTTAACATTTGACAAAATTTTAATACACTGATTATTAATATATTATTTTTTTAATGTTAAGAATAATAACTTCTATTATTAGAATATGACCCTGATAATCAATTAATAGAAACTGTAGACCAATTCAACATCCTATAATTAAAATCAAGTTTGAAAACAAAGTTACAATTATAAAGATATGTTTAAAGAGTTCTTTTGTGAAAAAGCTGTAAATCTTAAAAATGAATGGTAAAAAAATTGTTGAATTATTACCTTCAGAGTTTAATAAATGGCAGTAATTAAAAATTAGAGAGGAATAAAATTGTAATTAAAATCTAACTACAATTCTGTCATCAATTATAGTACAAGACCCCTGTAAATCATTGATCTACAGGGGTCTGCTATTTAGGGGTGTGGTGCCACCAGCCCCCAAAGAGTCAATACGCAGTTTGCTGAAACGCCGATTGGATGGCCACTTGCGTGTATTATTTAATATAGCTAAAATACCGCACAATTAACGCTATTTTAACATATTTTGGCCATCCTATATGATTGATTCTTAATATGCTAGTGAAAGGGAAATGAGATAAAAAAGCGTCAACGAAAACGTCAACAAATAGTAAGAAGAATATTATAAAGTGCTTTGGAATCAAGTCTAATTCCAATCCTTCACATATTGAAAAACAAGTATTTAGATTCTCTGACTTTTGCAATTTGGAGGAAAAGTCATCACCCTGGAAATTAAAACTTGTTTATTTAACAGATATAGTTATTTTGAAAACGACTATCTTATAAGAGATTATCTTATATCCTCATTTGTTGCAAGAATTGTCACCGATTTTTTCACTCTTTTAAAAAGGAAACACCACATATCATTGATCTTGCGTTGTTAGCGATATTAAGATAATGATTTATTTTTCTTCGGAAAAAAATGTTTTGTTAAAGGAACCATTGAAACAAAAATAAAAATAGTTCCCAGTACAGCTACAATAGATGATCCTGCAGGAAAATCAAAATGGAAAGATACATTCAACCCGATAAAACTTCCTAAAAAGCTCACAAGCATAGCAATAATGATTACGGTCTTGTTTGAACGGGCAAGCATTATAGCACAAACAGACGGAATAATTAAGTAGGAGAAGACAGGAATTACGCCACTGATTTTAACAGCAAAAACAATAGATAAACCGATAGAAATATAAAAAAGGAAATTCCAGATATTGAAACCTTTTTTTTCAGTTTTACCAATTTCAAAACTTTCAGTAAGTTCAAAAAACTTTTTCTGAAAAATACTATGCATAAGCATCAACGCGCCAAAAACGATACATGTTATGGTAATCTGTTTCATATTTACAGAAAGGATATTTCCGAACAAAACTTCTTGAATATCCGAATCACCGTGAGGCGTTTTTGATATTAGCATAACTGTGGCAGCTGAAGCGAAAGCATAAATTATACCAATGATAGCTTCCAGTTTTAAACGCTTATCCCTTATATCAATCATTGAAATTAATAATGCTCCAACGAGAGTGAAAACCAATGGAATAGTTGTTAAACCGTAACCTATAAAAGCCGCGAATGCACCACCAAGAGATGAGATCTGGCCGAGTGCCAGATCAACAAAAACGATTCCACGACCTACTACATGTACACCAAGGTAGGACAAAAACAAACCTGTTATTAATGAAATTATGAATGCCTGCACCATAAAATTCAAGTGAAACATCTCAAACATATTTTTCTATATTAATATTATTAGTAAAATCCATTTAAAGCTGCTCTGATAAACAAAAACTTACAGACAAAGCATATGTATAAATATCGTTATTTAAATCCCTGAATTAATTTATCAATATTGTAATCAAATAAATCAAAATAGTCTTTGATGCTGTCGAATGCACCAACAGATGTTCCAAGTACTATCGTTTTAGCACCAGTTTGTTTTGAAACAACGTCCGAGGAAGAAGTTGTAAAATATGGCGATGATATAATTACTTTAATTGCATTGCTTTTTACTTCAGAAATAATTTTTACAAGTTGTGAAGGAGTCGGAGGAATGCCAGGTTTGGGTTCCATGAAATCAACAATTATTATTCCGAATCGTTGTTCAAAATAACACCATTCGTTATGATAAGCAATAATTTTGACACCTTTAAATGGAACCATTTTCAAAGTCCATTCATTCAGCTTCAGATCAATTTTAGTATTAAAGTCTTTAAGATTCGCTTCAAAAAAGTCTTTATTTTCAGGAGAAATTTTTTCAAGGCCATCACAGATGTTTTTTGCAATTTGTTTCCCGTTCACAGGATCTAACCAATAATGTGGATTTCCATAGATGTGGATATCTCCTTCGCCACGATTGATGCTTGAAGGCACTTGCATCAAAGTAACACCAACAGAGGCATCCACATAACCGTTGGTCCCCTTTTGAATTTTCAAATTGCGTGAACTTGAGAGGAGTTGTGGTGACCAGCCTGTCTCTAAATCTAATCCAACAGTAACAAACATATCTGCTTTTGAAAGTTTGATAATATAGCTGGGTTTTGGATCCACAAAATGTGGATTTTGATAGCCAGTTGCAATTGAAGATACATCAACTTTATCTTTGCCGATCAATTCAGTAATACTCTTTAAATCAGCGGTTGTGGTAACTACAATTATTTTTGTAGCATAAATAGCAGAAGTTGCAAAAAACGCAAATAGGAAGAATACAAATTTTAGTTTCATTTTTTTATAATTAATTATTAATATTGATGAGCGCCATGTGTTCCAATAACAAAAATCCATCGAAGCAATATCTGGTTCTGTTCTTTTCCCATATTACTTGAGGTTGTTTTTCCTTCAATTTCCAGTTTTTGAAATTCAGTAGCATACCATCCAATAGTTACCGAATAAGAATTCTCAATAGTACTTGCGGAATAAGGTTTGTTAGTATAGCTATACATTCCTGTAAAAAACATGCGTTTTGAGAATTGAAAATTTATAAATGAATACATACCAAAGGAGTTCACGGTTTTATGATTTAATGTGTCCGCATTGCTGAAATATGCTTCCGACTGCCATGTAAAGGACTGATAGGTATTAAATTGTACAGGTTTCCATTTATAAGTAAGATCCATAGCAGCGATGTTAGTCCTTAAATCATAAAAGTTGTGCCCTGTAATGCCAGAGAATCCTAATTCCAGAGTTGCGTTTGGTGAAAGGTCAAAGAAGTTTTTCAAATGAACCAGTTCAAGATAGGTGTTTCCAACGCTTCTCGAAAAACTAGGATTGTCAATTGGACCATCGGTAACTTGTACCACCAGTTCCTGGTAAAAAAGAGAATTTGGAATCAGCCAGCTCAATGAAACTCCTTCATCATCTATTCCTTCTCCAAAATAGCTTTCATAGGCGTCTGGCAAGCTTATAAATGGCAATGCATGAGAATGTACAGGGTTAATCCTTCCCATTGCGCTTTTAAATTTTCCTACTTTTAACTGCAAATGTGCAGGCAAAGAGAGTGTAGTAAGATAGCCTTCCTCCAGGTCTTCAGTAAACTTACCAGTTGTGGGGTCTTTCCCCAGTGTAAAAAAGAAATCGGCTCTGGCATAAGGATCCACAACTGATTGAAGAGATAGCTCCGCTTCATTGATTCCGGCATCAAAATTTCTTTTGACATTATTCTTGTATGAACCTTGAAAGTCGCCAATCACACTAATGTCAGGGAGAGTGGAGGGAGCTGTTCTTACTTGTATAGGAGAAGGTGAAGTCTGCGAGTTATTTAATTGTTTTTCAATCTGTTTTAATAATATGGAATCTGGTTTGGCAATGGTATCATTTTGAGAGAATAGATTTGCCGAAATTGATGAAAAGAATGTGGCTATCAGTATAGCCTTTGTAATATAATTCATTAACTGGTTATTTAAATTTTAATGATAAATTGAGAAGTATAACAAAACAGTTATAATGAAAAATGTTTCACTTAAACAAAGCTATATGATTCTCCTTGGAAGGAAGTTAAAGAAACATATTACGCTCTATACAAATTTTCTGAAAACACCCCATAGGATGATATAATTCAAATTTGTAAACCAGGTGGCGCGCGTAATAAATATGAATACTGTGATGGGTTGGAATAATATAAGCAATTATAATTATTGCAATAATCAGCTAGAGGCGTTTCATTTTGTAAATCAATATCTCCAAGGTCGGACAAAAAAACAAAGAATTCAAAATTGCATATACCACAAACCCCATATAAAACTGGCGAATTTTTCTCACTTTTTGAATCATATACAAAGTGTTCGTGGTGATGTCCAAGTTTAATAACTGAAGGCAATAGAAAAATCAACAATAATATTATAGAAGCAATATTCTTAAATTTTCTGCTCATAAAATTGTTCATTCTATTGCTTTACTGTGTTTTATAATAAGCAATAATGTCTTTAAAGGAATTGCAAATATATATAATTTAAACCAACAGCTTAAGATTTTGTTCGTTTTCTAATAATCTGACATGATAAGAACCATAATTATAAAAACACAAAATGCGGATACCCAATAACTTCATTTTTCAAGAAAAATTCGTTAACACTTCTGTCACCAAGAAAATTAAAGACCCCTGCAAATAGTTAATCTACAGGGGTCTGCTATTTAGGGGTGTGGTGCCACAAGCACCATTCAATTTTATTTTGTCAATATTTTATTCCTGTTTTTGAAGAGTAAACTTTAAGGAAACTATATATATAAAATTCTATTTGGCCTACCCTCTTACAATTTTCTTGTTACTGCATTGTTTTTTTCTCACGGCACTTACTTTGTGTAGAGCTTAATGTTTAATTTCAAATTTTAAAAATACAATAACATCTTTTGATGTTTAAAACCTAAATTTGCATGATTTTAAATCCAAAATTGTCATTAAAGAAATTATTGTTGTAAACGGTAAATAACAATGCGAGATTTCGGCAAATAAGAATGCAGGTATTCGGTAAATAAGGATGTAAGTATTCAGTAAATAAGAATGCGAGTATTCGGTAAATAAGAATGCAAGTTACC
>Ga0182011_10000005_pt1 | contig 226958 bp, 250 predicted proteins | sample 711E1DmetaG_FD_120481 | JGI IMG/M metagenome (GOLD analysis project Ga0182011, IMG submission 120481) | Permafrost microbial communities from Stordalen Mire, Sweden - 711E1D metaG | ecosystem: Environmental > Terrestrial > Soil > Wetlands > Permafrost | place: Sweden: Stordalen | collected...
CAAACAAGCGAATACACAAGCATCAGCAGGACCACAATCAGGACAAGTAACACTAAACATACAACCACCAGAAACAAACAAAGGAACAGGACAAGTAACACTAGAAATAAGAAGATAAGACACCGGTTAGCACCATGAGATGCAAAAAATTTCTTTTTTTAACATTGGTAGTTTTTCTCATAAGCGTAAAATTTTCGTACGGGGTCGGCATCGGAGAGTACAGTACAGAAAGAAGGATACTATTCTATCCGGACTCCGAAAAAAAATACACATTCTACCTATTCGATAGCGATAAGATACATACGAGCATAGAAGGAGATCTAGCGGAATATTCTACGCTGAGCGATCCGGATCCTGATGGAGGACCTAGAAATGTTGATGTGACGATAAGGTTCCCGGATGATCTTTCGCCAGGGACGCACGAGCTATCAATAGTAGCGACAGAGATTGCTAGCAGCGAGGGCAGTGTAGGGGGCATAGCCTCTGTAAGAACCGGTATCAAGGTCATGTCATTATATCCTGGAAAATATCCAGAATTCATCTCGATGGATGCGAGCGATCTTAATATCAACGAGACGGCTCAGATAAGCCTTAATGTCGTAAATTACGGGAAAGAGATGATAAATTTTGCATATGGATCGATAGTCATCTATGATGAAGATAATAACACTGTCGCAACCTTCAATACAGAATCAAAGAGCATCAATTCTTATGAAAACACGAAAATCAATGCAAGATTGGACAGTTCCAGATATGATATGAGACCAGGATTATATAGAGCGGTCGGAAATTTCACATATGACGGAACGACACTGAATATGACACGCGAAAGTACATTCCGCGTCGGCGAGATGAAGGTAAACGTTATAGATACGACGCAGGATGTGATTGTGAATGCAACGAACAAATATGATATAATGGTAGATAGTGATTGGTCCGGCAACATCAATGACGTCTACGCAAAGATAAAGACGCCAAATAATAAGAACATAAAGACACCAAATGTGGATCTGATAAAATCCGGTCAGGGACAGAAGGCCACTGCACAATTGGAAGGATATTGGGAGACGAACGGCCTGCCACTTGGCACATACGACATGGATATAACGGTATATTACAAGGGACTGACGACGAACAAGAGCGTGAAGGTGAACGTCATAGATGGCATAGCCCCTATCATAGAAAAACCTACAGGTATATTCGGCATGGGCTCGACAGCTACGGCAATAATCATCGCCGTTCTGATAATCGCCATAATTACCATATACTTTTTTGCAATCAAACCGCGGTTCATTGAGAAAGATGAGGTACTAAGCAGCGATTATACTGTCCGTGATCAAGATATCCGGCCTCCAAAGTTATGATTATATAAGACTATGAGTATAAGATTATGAAGATGAAACAAGAAAGGGATAGCAGTAATTATTCTTCGAACATGATTATCAGGACGTTAATCATACTTGGCATAGTCGCAGTTCTTGGAGTGCTTTTTACAGTCATCCTGTACTCCTCGTATGTCGATTACACGCGTAGCCGATACGTTCAGGACATAATAGGGTATGCAGAGCTTAACACCTCTGTTGAGATTGCTGCACACTCAATAGGCATGAATGCTGATATTGACAGTCTAAAATTCGGGAAGACTTATCCAGGGGGTTCAGGCTCACGATACTTCTATATAAACAGCACGAGGAGCGGGACTGTGCACATCACTGCAACTGGAGAAATCTCAAGGTTCCTCGTCATACAAAAGAATGATTTCGCCATACGCTCCAATGAGAGCGAACGTGTGGATGTTGAGATAGACGTCCCAAAAGGGGCATCCCTCGGAAAATATTATGGGGTCATACAGATCGAGATATTGAAGTCTTGAATTTATGCATATTCATGTACATCCGATGCGACTATGGGCATATCTAAGAATCCTTCTAATATGTCTCATTCTAACGGTAAAATTTATAAATAGCAATTGCTATTAAAGTAGCTATAATACTATCAATTGCTATACAAGAAAATGCCTAAAGAAAAGCGAACTGAACAGTTGAATCTTAGGATGCCTAAGGATCTCATGGTTGACCTAGAAAAAGTATGTTCTATAATAAAAGTCAACAAATCAGAATGGATCAAGATAAAATTAGGAGAATTAGTATACGAAGAGAAATCTAAGCTGATACAAAAATATGCCGAGTTGAAAGAAAAAGGCATGATAAACCAGAAAGAACTGAACAATCTACTGAAATAAGATGAAAAAGAGCGTACATGGGAACAAGGAAAGAGATAAAGACCCACATAGAAGACAGGATGAAATTAGAGAGAAGAATGAAAGCAAAGAGAGAGACGAGAATAACAAGAGGAATGAAAATACGTGGAGAAGTGGAGATAGCATCCATAAGACATATAAAATCAGCAGTAAGGACAAAAGGATATTACAGACAATAATAATTATAGTCGTTGCGCTTACGATAATAGACGTAGTGTATATACAATTGTCGACGAGCTATGACAGGAGCGGCCAGATAACCAACCGGCTCATACTGACGAAAGTCAATCCCACGCTTAAATTCGCGACGGGAAACGCTGTAAGCGCATTTGATTCTGGAACGGCTAGGATCTGCATAAACACTCCGCCGATAATAACATATGACTGCAATCTCACCAATCTCACATTAAATTCACATGAAAGGTTCTATTGCCATTTCAATGCCAGCGACGCCAACCATAACGGCATAGTTTTCGCATCGGTATTCATGACAACACCAGTCATATTCAACATAAGCACGGGAGGTATTGCGAATTTCACGACAAGAAAAGACGCCCAAGGGCACATAAACACAGTAAGGATATACGCATATGATAACAGCGGATGCCTCAACAATTATACATATAACGAATATAACATAACTATCCATCATGAGAATCAGGCGCCATACCTTTCAAGGAATCTCACCGACCAGGAAATCATAAAGAACCAATATTATGATTTTTATCTCAATGATTACTTCACAGACCCGGATTCCGATCCATTAGCATATTTCAATATATACACTATGGGAAGTGAAGGTGCCATCGTGACTATCGGCAGCAATGGACATGTAGAGATCAAGGGAGAGAGCTGCGGGACATCATGGGTGTATTATGTCGCATCAGATCCGGAAGGATTGACAGCGCAAAGCAACACCGTACAATACAAAATAACGTGCCCTCAGGACATGACTGGCTCAAGCAACGCAAATGCGGGCAGCGGATCAGGGCATGGAGGAGGCGGAGGCCAGAGTGAAGCATGCACCCCGAGATGGCAATGCAGCGCATGGTCGGCATGCAGCCCCAGAAACTCTTCGCATCAAAGATGTATCGATTACAATGCCTGCAGTGCTGACAACTATGAGCAATATCTATTCAAGAACTGCACGTACAGCCTTCCAAGTGACAGGTGTACGGAGAATTGGCAATGCGGCGAATGGAGTACATGTAAAAACGATACACATACACGACTATGCCTTGAAATCAATGCATGCGACACAAATGATACAAAACCTCTGGAATCGGATTCATGCATATCCTCGTGCTTTAACGGCCTGAAAGACAAGGAAGAGACAGGCGTCGACTGCGGGGGACCGTGCGATGCATGCCGAAACGTTGAAAAACCATCAAAGACCATCAGTCCAATCCTCACTACAACAGCGATTGCCGCGGCCCTGGCGCTCGGCATGACTGCGCTCATAGCCTTTGCATATAGAAGGAATATCATGACAGCGTATGAAAAGATATTCGTACCAAGACCAAAATCAAAAAAGAGGATATATCTGAGCAGCAAACAGAAAGAGAAACTGCTGCGTATGCTGAACATAGCACAGACGAGACTTGACAAGAACAGGCCGGAATACGCCGTCGAGGACCTGCTCGCGTTCATGCAGGAATACCTTAAGGAACTGCTGGCAATAGATCATATCAACAACTCAGAGTTGGCAGGCAAGATAGTCAAATTAAAGGACAAGGATCTTGAGAAGATGCTCATACTGCTATACGCCAGGATCGTGAATATCAACAAACCAGGTAACAAAAATGTGAAGATCAGAAATCCACAGGTCCAGGCGCTCATTGATGAAGCAGTGCATTATCTGTATATCGTATCAGAATTCACTGATGCAGAGGCCATGGATTCCATCAAAGAGAGATACATCAAGGGCAAGGATCCACTCGATCAGGAATATAATGACATATCGAACATCTATATCGCCCTGAAATTCGGAGAATTACTGGTTTCGAGAAGCATGTATAACGACATATTGAAGGCGTACGATGCCTTGCACGCCAAAGGGAGGCCAGAAGACAGCCTGATGCTGTACAATGATGTAATCAGGGTATTTTATGCTATAAAATATCTGGAAAAGCAGTATAGTACGTAAAGGATACTCAATAGAATGCTTAATAAAGGTAAGGATTAAGGTTTGACATTATGAGATACACTGGAAGGATACGAAAGGCGATAATGGTCATATTGATAGGCATGATACTGCTATTCACGATGAACATAGCCATAAGCCTCATAAGCGGCCATCATATAAATGAAGGAAGTTCGACCATAAGATCAGATCAGGACCTGACATGCTATCTTACGATATGGCAGGATTCTCCTGTCAATATCACATGGTACAAGAATGGCGTCCAGAATATCACGGCGATAATCGCATCATGTACAACAGGGACGCAATGCCATACATCATTAGGATCGGGAACCGTCCCTAACGGCTACATCACACGAGGTGATGAATGGATATGCTCCGCAAGTTATTATAATGGGACAAGCAGTGAATACAGCAATGTAAGCGCGACAATCGTAGATTCTCCTCCGCAACAGCCAAGGATATTCTGGAGCAATGGGACGGAGATAATAAACACCACGGTAGTTTTCCCTGAAGACAGTACCACCATATTCAACGTGACTTCTACGGATAAGGATGGAGATCCTATTACGTACATAACAAATGATACGGCATTCTGCAGCATCAACAGCGCAACCGGCAGACTGACATGCACCCCAAGCCAGATGTCCCATGTTGGCTTGAGAACAATAAGACTTGGCGCCGACACCTCTTTTGCGACAACATACCAATTCCTCGATATCAACGTGACTCCTGTAAATGGCGCACCATACTTCAGTCCGAGTCTCTCTGACCAGAATCTCAATGAGGGACAGGCTTTCAACTATATCATCATCGGAGCCGATAGAGAGAATAATTGGCCATACAATGTATCCATATTGAGCATATCACCATCCATAGGGCTTAATCTGACGAGAATCAACAACTATTCTTTCATGCTCATGCTTGACTCCAATCGCACAGCCACATTCGGCGAAGCGCAAAAGAATTACACGGTCAACCTAAGCATCGTCGATACTGACAATATCACGTCTAACAGCAAGAATACAAGTGCCGTGTTCAGGCTTATCGGCGTATCTTATAACCATGTGCCGAACATATCATATGTAGTGTATAACAACAACAGCATAACGCAGGGAGGGAATCTGAGCATCTACATCAACGCTACAGACATGGACAACGATACTATAACATTCACCACAGACAGCACGATATATCCTATAACATACAGCAGCGCTACAGACCATAATAGCTTCCCTAATGCCTCGTTTGCATATGCGTGGATAAATCTTACAGGCCTCAACAACACTCACGTCATCACGCATAATTTCAGCGTCTATGTCTTTGATACAAAAGATAATGCTATCCAAGCGATCAATTTTAAAGTGATAAATACCAATGATATGCCGATAATATATGAAACAAGCAACAATACACTGAATACATTGAACAATTATAACATGTCAAGACTTATAGCATATACAGGAGTGCTGCTGGATTATCAGGTCAATGCGACAGATGTAGATGATTTGACATATGATGCGGCAAATACTGGCCTTGGGACATATTCCACAAATGATTCAAGGTTCAACGTCAGTTCCATTACGGGAATCCTTAATTTTATCCCTTCTGTCTTCGGGAATTTTACATTCAAGGTAAGTGTCATCGACAGGGCTGGATGGACATACAATCGCACGGCGAACGTAGAGGTCCTTACAAATCATGACCCTTCATTCACGCAGATACCGATAGTCCTCCACTGCAAGGAATATGACGCCGCCAATTGGCCAAATGCGTGCTATTACAATGTAAGTGCCAATGTAACGGACGCGGATCTTGCGGATCATGTTGCACAATATTGGACGAATTCCACTATATTCACGATCGGCAGTAGTAACGGGATAATAAATTTCAATGCCAGCCAATCAATGGTGGGCAATCATTCCATACTGCTGAATATCACAGACACACGCGGTGGGATGAATTCTACCATAATCAACGTTACCATAGACAACACGAACAATCCTCCCGTCATAAGTACAGTGGACCTGCCATCAGGCAATATGGTTGTAGGACATGTGTATCAGATAATAATAAACGCGAGCGACCCTGACCTGTCGCTGCAGGGCACATATGAGAACCTTACATTTTCTGAGAATGTCACTGGCCCGAACATCGCCATATTCAGCATTAACAAGATTTCATCATCGCAGGCAATCATCAGCATAGTCCCTTCAGTGTCTGGTGATACAGGTAACTATACCGTGAACATCAGCGTCATCGACTATTACGGCAATGTCTCAAGATATACCATCACAGGATTATCCATATATAATCAGACCGTTGCACCGAACATAACAAGCATCATACCTTCCGGAACACCTCTTAATGATACCATCAACAATGATTCATGGGTCAGCACATCTTACTTCCCGGGGATGACCACAGATATAAGTATCTATGAGAATAAGACTTACACATTTGACCAGATATCTTTTGCGGACACCAGAAGTCAGCCTAATCACCTAGATTATTATTGGTACTATGATAATACCTTAGTATCGACAGGCTCTTCGTATCCTAAATATTTTGATTTTTTCTCTTCAGGAACACATAATCTGACATTCATCGGGATCGACCAATACGGCAGCAATGCGTCTTTCAACTGGAACGTGAATGTCAACAACGTCAACAGGGCTCCGATATATTATAACTACAGTCTCGAGAATCTTACCGTCGGAGGATCAATATCCATAGCAGACTATATGGTCTTCCGGAACAGCCAGGCCAGATTCTATGATCCGGATGATGACCCTTCGGGTCGAGGATATAATCTTGGCAACGATACCTCTATGTCATTCAATGCAACATCATGTCCATACGCGACCTTCTCATTTCTTAATGCCACTCTCGTGATAAATGCCCAGTCAACGGGTATGTGTAACGTAATATTTACGGCTACGGACGGTCTTAACAGCAGCCTACACGTGTCTTCTCAACTTGTAAGCATCAACATAACCAATGTCTCTGATAATGTAGAGCAGATCATACAGCAAGTAGTGGTCCAGAACAGCGGTGGAGGGACCAACACACAGGTCGTACCTATACCAATGCCTGAAGAAGTAGAGAAGCCAAGACCACTCCATATCATCACCCCGAATCTCGTCACAGTATATAAGAATTCTACGATAAAGATACCTCTATTATTGAATAATACGTGGAATAGCACGCTCTATGACATAACACTGGAGGCAGTCACGAACGCGACAAATGTCAGCATACATCTCGACAATACATATATACCACAGCTTGACAAGGGTGAGAGCATGCAGGTTATACTGACCATAGACAATTATAAGAGTGAGGGACATTATGAAGTAAAGATAATCGGCAATGTAACAACTCCACTATATACCGATACGGCAACTATACTCATCAATTCGGCGGATATGAATTCTGAAGGCGATGCTCTCGAGAGCAAGATATCTTTTGCAAGGGATTTGCTAAGCAACAATCCTGAATGCCAGGAATTGAATGAGTTGCTTATACAGGCCAAAAAAGAGCTTAGCAACAATAATTATGCCGGCACCGCAAAAATTGTCGATAATGTCATCAACGGATGCAAGTATCTTGTGAACAATAAAAAACCTGTCATCGAGCAGCCTAGGAAAAACTTTTTACAGCTTTTCGAATGGCAGAGCATCTACACCAGCTACATAGTCATAGGGATATTTGTGATATGTTTCATCATAGCGCTATATTACGTATTCAAGAAAGAGAATCCTGAACAGAATTTCTGATTGCCAAAAAGAATACATTAACGGATCCGTATCCTACGGCTCCATCACGATCCAAAGAGAACAGTGTCTACGGTCCAGCACGCGTGGATAATCTTTTGAACAATGAATAAATATCTTCATATGCTTTTTTCTTTTCGGGAAGTGGAAGATTATGATAAATTTCCAGCGCCTGGAAATATTTCAATTTTGCATCGGGTATGTCAGTATTGCTTATGTCAAGATATGATCCTTCCAATAATTCGTATATCCGAAGAACTTGGAGATTGGAATAATTTTCCAGCACGATGTTCTTATTCGCACTTATGCTGTTGCCACCTGTTTTATTCTTAGTACCTTTCAAGATTTTAGTATCTGTGACCTTTTTATTGTCCTTAAAGGATTTAGCATTGCCCGAAGATCCGGTGCTGCGCGAAGATTTTGTACCATCTATGGAACTCATATCCTTCTGTAACTTTCCGTCCAACTGATTATTCAATAACTCATGCAGGGATTTTTTATGCATTGCCTCATCAAGTTTTTCATAGGTTGCATATAATGGGTTATAATGTTCTATCTTCCCATCGTTTTCCATCGACCTATAAATCTGCAGAGCTCTGTTATACTTGTCTTGCGCGCCATCCAGATCATCATTGTCCAATCCCTGTAATACGCCAGACAATAGCTCTGCAAAGTCCTTACGAATATCTTTCACACTCTCTTTCTGGACTGTTTTATCCCCACCACCCATGACGATACTCGCAGGATCATTTTTGGTGGCCTGTCCAAACTCGACCGAGATATTTATATTGTCGTCAATAGGGTTGCTGATAGACTGACCGGCCATAGTAAGTATAGAATTATCATTGAGAACACTTACAGGGCCTTCAGAAAGAGCATTTACAGTATCGCTTGCAGGAATATTGATGCGGCTTACACGTGAAGCGTGATTGTCTACAGCTTCATGCCTCTTCTTTACGGACGTGTCCTCATGCATCAATGTGTTGGTTTTCGCTGCATGATCGTTTTTCAGCGTAATATTGTCATCCATAACAACATCTTTCGTGAGAACATCTTTTTTCTCTGTGATGTCGTGCCTTGAAGTCATGTCCGGAGGGACATAATTAAGGAACACGTTATCTGAATCATTGATAGATACTACAGGTACGTCGGGTGATACCTTACTGAATGGTTTTTCTGCATGCGGTTCCTCCCGTCGCGCCCGCTCAGGATGCTCTTCTTCGTCATGTGGTATGGTATGTTCAGGTCTATATCCTGACGATGATCCTGAAACAATTTTCTCTGGAAGGTCTTTCTTAAAGGAATCTTCCTTAACAGAATTTTCCTTAAGAAAATGCTCCTTAAAGGAATCTTTTCTAGAGATATTTTTTTTGGAGGAATCTGAATGCTTCATAAGATCCTGTAATTTTGTATACAGGCTATTCAGAGAAGAGTGCAATTTCAGTCTATTGACGGCATCCAATGTCTCATACAGATTCAATGCATTGACGTATGATTTTTTGGCGATTTCAACGTCACCAGTGAGTATCGCAGATGATGTCTCATCAATAAATGCGTTGACGCTCGATATATCGGGACTCATGCCTGATACGGAAGGATTAATATCCGACGCTGTGGAATCTGTTGATACGTCAGGACCGCCCTGCGTGGACGCTGTAGTGTCGATGAAGGCTCCACGGGTTAACTGTATTGCTATAGGATTTTTTATCAACTCCTGCAGCTGATCATACAACCTGTCCATCGTGTCCTTGGATGTTTTCTTCTCGTTCATGCCGAGCGCATCATAATTGTTCAGGGCGCTTATGTAAGATTTTTTTGCAGCCTCCACATTCCCTGAATTGATGTAGAACTGCGCCTCTTCAACAAGCGATTTCAATGATTGATGCACGACGTCCGGTCCCTTTTGTCTATTCCTAAGCACCTTACTCATGAACGTCTCTGGCGCTTTTGCCACAGTCTCTTCATATATAAGATTGGATACTATCCCTCCAAATTCCTTCAGATATTCGATTATATCCTTATCACTTAGGGACTCCTCCTCAAGGTATTCGCTCTCAGAAAGTCTCAGTAGAAAATCATCTATATCCTCCTTGACTTTAGGCCTGATAAAAACCTTATTCAATTCGAGGGACAGCTCCTCGTATGTAAACTCATAATCCAATTTAAGGAATTCTGAAAAAAATTTTCTCACGAACGCATAAAATTCCTGTAAATCGACGTTAGATCTGGAGAGGTAATAATTTACACGTTCAAGGTACGCCTTTTTCAGAAATAACTTTCTATCTAGTTCAGACACCTCTTTCTCCATAGATTACCATAGCTTATAGGCATATTTAAATCTTTTTGTTTTATGACGTGTTTTGTTCATGGAGTGTATGTTTTATTCATGGGGCGTATTTTGTCATCATCGAGGCCTCCACACCGTCAAAGAGGAAAATATATAAATACGAGAGGAGAGTATAACACCAAAAGAGGATTGGGTATGCAGTTGCAAAATTCTTATAACAAGGCTGGAGGCAATAAGGGATTCGATCAGGTTGCAAAGTCATATCAGAAGCAATTCAACGAAGTCAAGACGGAACTCGCAAAAGCGATAGTAGGTCAACATGATATCATAGATTCGATGATCCTTGCATTGATATGCAACGGCCACGTCCTTGTCGAGGGAGTCCCAGGGATCGCGAAGACATTGACTATCAAGGCGCTCGCCAGTGCGACGAATTCCCAATTCTCAAGGATACAGTTCACTCCAGACCTCCTCCCTACGGATATCATAGGCATAACGACCTATGAAGAAGGCCGAGGGTTCTATTCCGTGAAAGGCCCTGTATTCGCCAATTACGTCCTTGCAGATGAGATCAACAGGGCTCCACCTAAGGTCCAGTCTGCACTTCTAGAGGCGATGCAGGAAAAACAGGTCACGATTGGCAAGGAATCATTCAGCCTGCCGAATCCATTCTTTGTCATGGCGACCCAGAACCCTATAGAGAGCCTTGGGACTTATAAACTTCCAGAGGCACAGATCGATAGGTTCTTATTCAAACTCAAGATGGAATATCCGACGACAGAAGAGGAACTGAAGATAATCCACCAGAACAGCACATTGCAGAAATTCGAGGATTTCAACCTGAGACCTATCTTTGCAATCGATCGTATACTCGCCGCACAGGCCGATGTACAGAAGGTGTATATGGACAAGAAGGTGGAGAGATACATCGTGAGCATCGTCGAAGCGACAAGAAATCCTGAAAAGTATCACATAACGAGCGGAAAGTATATCGAGTACGGAACGTCTCCGAGGTCAAGCATAGCGCTTTTCATAGCGTCTAAGGCGCACGCTTTGATCAATGGAAAATCCTTTGTCACACCGATGAACGTCAAAGCAGTAGCGCATAATGTCCTAAGGCACAGGATAATACTCAATTATGAGGGTCAGGCTGAGGACATGTCCACTGACAACATCGTTGATGAGATATTAAAAAGGGTCCCTGTACCATAAGTTTCTAAAATGGCCTTACAAAAATTCGATGCCGAACTGTTGCCGAGAATCAGGAAATTGGATGTATACGCTAGACAGTCATCCCTGAGCGAATTCATCGAGGGCAACTGGACTACGACATTCAAGGGCCACGGGATGGAATTCTCCGGATACAGGGCATACAGTTACAGTGATGATGCAAGCATGATCGACTGGAAAGCGTCCCTCCGGAGCAAATCCCTGCTCGTAAGGGAGTATGAACAGGAAAAGAGCGTCAACGTCTTCTTCCTCATGGATGTCAGCGACAGCATGCTGTTCACATCGACGAGTAAGCTCAAGGCAGAATACGCTGCAGAACTCGTGTCATCATTGTCCTACGCCATATTGAGGGCTGGTGATGCCGTCGGCCTAAGCATGTTCTCTGACAAACCTATCACAAGACGGGAACTCAACGTCGGGAGAAGGATGCATTACATGATCGTCAAAGACCTGTCCAATCCAAAGAATTACGGCGGAAAATTCGGTTTCGAGAGCACAATCAAGATATTCATGAGCCTGTTCAAGACGGGTAGTGTGCTTGTTATAGTGTCGGATTTCATCGGTCTTGGCCCTGAATGGTATAAATATCTCAGGATGGCGACGAAAAAATGTGAGGTCATCGGAATAATGATAAGGGACCCGAGGGACAGGGAATTGCCACGGGCATCCGGCCAATACTTCCTGGAAGATCCATTCGATGGAGAAAAATTACTCATAGATACGGCACTATATGCCAAAGCATATAAGGATTATGTGGCGAAGGAAGAAGCAGATATAGAGAAACATTTCAAGGCGACAAATTCCGATCTCTTGAAGATCAGTACGGACAAGGATTTTTATAATGAAGTGATAAAGTTTTTTAAGCATAGGGCCCTGACACATAGATATTAAGGGACATCATTAAAAAAATTTCAGGAAATTTTAGGTGTTAACATGTATTTCACATTCGACCATCCAGCATATCTGTGGTACCTACTTAGCGTGCCACTTCTCATCGTCACACACTACGCATTCCTGAAGTATACACGACGCAAGGCGATAAAGTTTGCGAACTTCCAGGCGTTGAAAAGAGTCTCCAACAGCCACATATTGACTAAGAATTATACAGTGCTCACGATGCGTGTGATCATAATCATATGCCTCGTTCTAGCCATCGTCGGAACGACGCTGTGGTATAAGGGCAAATCGAGCAACAATGATTTCATCATAGCGATAGATACAAGTTCCTCCATGACCTCGCAGGACTTTTCTCCGACGAGACTTGAGGCAGCAAAACAGTATACAAAGACCCTAGTCGACAATATCGATCCTGCTGCCAACATAGGGATAATATCATTTGCAGGATCTTCATTCATAGAACATCTGCCTGACAAGGACAAGACAGCGATCAAGGATGCAGTGTCAAATATCCTGATAGCGCAGGAGGGAGGGACGGATATAGCAGGAGCGATGGTCACAGCGACAAATATGCTCATCAATTCAAAGAACGGGAAATCCATGGTCATCATCACAGACGGGAGCAATACTGTAAGTTTCTTCAACAAGGACCCTATAGGCGAGGGCATAGCATACGCGAAAAGGAACAACATAATAGTATATACCATCGGCCTGGGGACGAACGGCGGACCAATAGGATATCTTCCGGAATATTACAACATCAGCTCCGTATATGATGCTGACACCCTTATAAGGATCGCGAATGAAACAGGCGGCAAATATTATTATGCACAGAACAATACAGAACTCGAAGCCACATTCGAAGGAATATTATCAAACACGAAAGAAGCATACATCCCACTGCCACTAGACATGATAATGGCAATCCTAGCATTCCTCCTAATACTCATAGAATGGGGCATGATAAGCACAAGATTCAGAAGCATACCATAAAATATAAAGAGTTATCCAGATATTATTGTTATGGTCTTTATCTTGAATAAATTAATTTAGATATTTTTTTCTAGGAGAATAACAAAAGTAGTTTTGTCGTGATACCTAAAGCCCCCGGCGAGAATTGCACTCGCGACCTGCAGATTACAAGTGTCGGCTTATTAATCGTCTCATCGACGGTCAATAAACTGCCGCAATAGCTACTATGCTACGGGGGCGCAGTAAAAAGAGTTATCATTCATTTAAAAAGGTTATTTTATTGCGTCAGTTCAAAATACTTTTTCTCCTGCTTAGGATTGATGAAGCCTATTTCGCCATGCCATTTCCGTAGTTGATCTTGGCCATTTATAGAGATTCTGTGGGATTTATTCCACCCATAATAACTATAATCCGTAGTCCAAATGGTTACTCTAAAACCAAATCGTTTAAGAGCTAGACCAATCTGTTTCATCAATTCCTGTGAGACATTGGTTAATTGTATACGCGGATATACTGTTCGTTTGTTTGCCATAAATGTATTCACACTTCCGTCTGTTGCCATAAATCCTCTAATGAACGCTTTAAGCAAAAAATCGTTAGTTAGGATAATTTCTGGAATGGAAATATTAGTTTTCTTGCCTAACGGCAAGCCCAACGAATGCTTAAATTCCACTAATTCTTTATTGTGAATCCGAAAGCCGTATGTACCTTTTGACCATATTCTAGGGTGAATTTTGACATCATAAATTTTCTTATACAATGGAATAACATGATTATCCATGAATTCTTTATCATCAATGTGGTGGCATGCAAGAGTATAGCAATAGACTCCTCTGTAGATATTCATGCTGCCGTCACCTACATGCATTCCTGTTTCTTCAGCTATATCTTCATTCATCTCGTACATTTTTAACACCTCCAAAATTTCTGGTTTACTAAACTTTGGAGCAGGAAAAGAGGACAATTAGCGAAACGCACAAAAAATCTTTAGCGTAAGCGACCTCGAAGAGGGAAAGATTTTTGTAAAGCGTTTTGCGTGTTCTTTTTTTCGAGAAAGAAATACTCATCGATTTAAATACCTTAGGGCAGGATGTCCAGTGAGAAAGTGTGATCATTCCCATTCGTAATTGCAGTCGCGGCATGTGTATTTGTATGTGTTGCTGTGCATCTCTTCTACGACATTATCGCTGTCGCATATGGGGCAGATCATGTCTATATACTGACAGAATCGGTTTAAAAATATTGCTTATTTGAGAAGGTTATTTTCCCTCTAACTCCAATTTGAATTCATCAAGAAAAGTCATCAGAAAATCCGTCCTTCGTTTGGCTATTTCCCTTGCTGTTTTTGTATGCATTCTATCTGTAACTTTTAGCAATCTCTCATAAAACAGATCCAATGCAAAGATTGAGGCATTCGGTTCGCGATTTTCGCAGAAAGGATCCTCAGGATTATAGAAAGGCCTTTTCATTTGTCCCGTCGACGAATAAGTTCTCATTATAGATATGGCGCCCGTTGCCTCTAATCCATCAGCATCCTGCAGAATCTTTGATTCCAATAATGTTGGGGCGATTCCCTTGCTGAACGAGCACTCCAATATGCAGGTCTTGACCTTTCCGATTTTCTCTTTTGGAAAATTATCAAAGGTGCACAATATCTTTTCTGCAGTATCTGCGCTTTCTTCCTGCGATTTAAACCTGTCTGGATGATTTTTAGGGTATACGATACAATCGTGAAATAATGCGGCAGGAACGACTATATCAAAATCGCCGTTTTCTTCTTTAGCGATTCTTTCGGCATTTGACAGGACTCTTAATGCGTGCTCGAAATCGTGTGAAGCGTCAGCATCAGGTATTTTCTCTTTGGCAATTGCGATTAATTCGTTTTTTAGTTCCATATTCATATTTAGTTAGGATGACGAAGGATTTAAAAATATTGCTCTTCACACGCAAAGATGTAAATACACAAACTATATAAATATGTGTCGATTGCGATATATCGTTTCCGATATATCCATTCCGATATAATGAGGTCTACATGCTTAAGCATCAATTAAAACTTATAGTCCTGAAAAAACTTGAGGAGAACAGCCTTTCTGGCTACGACTTGACTAAGGAGATATATAATTCTACAGGATCATGGAAGCCTAGTTCAGGCTCGATGTATCCGCTGCTCAAGGAACTCTACAGCAACAAGCTCGTCACGGTAAAGACCATCAATAGGAGGAAGGTCTATTCCATAACTGCATCAGGCAGAAAGACACTCAAAGAGACCATTGAATCAAGCCATAACATAATCGATGCCATGACAAAAGAGTTTAAGGTCTTAGAGAAGATATGCTGCGTCGATGAGAGAGAACATATCGGCAAGATGATCAAGAACATCCATGGCAATAATGCATTGTTCGGCAATCTTAGTGATGAGGTGGATAGGCTGCAGCGTGTGATATTAAGTCTTCTTGCACATAAGAAATTCGAATCGAGGGAAAAAGATATAAAGGCCATCCTGAACGACACTATAAGGAAGTTGAAGAGGATTGATGTTTCATGAGTGAAAGAAAACCTGTCATTGAGTTGAAGGATGTATGGAAGATATATCAAGTGGGAGATGTCAAGGTCGAGGCGTTGAGAGGATTGAGCCTTAAGGTATATCCTGGAGAGTTTGTCGCTATACAGGGTCCGTCAGGGTCAGGTAAGAGTACTGCGATGAACATGGTCGGGTGCCTTGATATCCCGAGTAAAGGAAGCGTTTTTCTTGATGGACATAATATCTCACATCTCGAAGAGTCACGGCTCGCACAGATTCGTGGGAAGAAGATAGGGTTCATATTCCAGAAATTCAATCTGATAAATACGTTGTCGGCAAAAGAGAATGTCATGCTGCCATTGACGTTTCTTGATGTTCCTGAAAATGAGCGTAGACAGATTGCTGAGAAAGTGCTTTTGAGTGTAGAGTTGACAAACAGGATGAATCATAAGCCTAATGAGTTATCGGGAGGACAGCAGCAACGTGTTGCTATAGCAAGAGCTCTTGCAGTGAATCCTGACATAATCCTTGCAGATGAACCTACAGGGAATCTTGACAGCAAGTCCGGAGCTACAGTTATGAGTTTCTTGCAGGATCTCCACAAGAAGGGTAAAACGATTGTCATGGTCACGCACGATGATAAGCTTGCACAATACGCCGAGCGTATAGAGGTACTGAAAGATGGAGAGATCGTAAACAGCATAAGAAAAACAACAAGCCACGGTAAGACGTATACCGGCAGCAAGAGCGAATGATATTAACGTATCAAAAAAGATTAAATATATTAAAAGAGATTAGAAAAAAAGATTAAGATCAAAAAATAGGGTGGTACAATATGAAAACAAACACTATGAAAGGAAAATTATTGATATTGGGGATCATGATGCTTGTGATACTACAGGCATCGTCTGTTCTTGGACTCGTAGGGCTGGATATCAGCCTGAGCAAATACGATCCATATCCTGCTACACCAGGGCAAACCGTGAAAGTATGGCTTCTTGTGCAGAACACAGGCGATAGCGATGCTAAAGATGTCAACATAGAACTGGTCCCTCAGCCTCCGTTCACGTTATATAATCAGGACAGTGCTTTGAAGAATATATCTATACTTGGTGCAGGAAAGGATTATTTGATTGATTACACACTCAAAGTTGATAATAATGCAGTCCAGGGAACAAACAGTCTGAAAATAATATATAGCCATAGTGCGTCAAGTGGTGCGCAGGAAAAGAATCTTGACATATCTGTCCAGACGAAAGATGCTACATTGACAATCGATGGTGTAAAAGTCGATCCTCAGGAAATAATCCCGGGCAGCGATGGGAAGGTCACAATAACAGTGAAGAATGACGCACCTTCATTGATGACTGATCTCAGCCTTAAACTCCAGCTACAGGCGATTGTCGGAGGAGTACTGGTCGATCTCCCGTTTGCACCGATAGATTCTGGAGCGGAACAGAAGATATATCAGATAGACCCAGGGCAGACAGCAGATTTCACATATACTATAAAGGCGTATCCTGACGCAGTGTCCAAGGTCTACAAGATACCGTTCACATTGACGTATTATGATAGTCTAGGTACCCAGAATAACAAGACAGACTTCATAGGTGTAGTGGTAAATAGTGCACCTGAAATAGCCGTACTTATCGATAAGACGGATCTTACGACGCAGATGAGGACAGGTAGCGCTACATTGAAGATAATCAATAAGGGTCTGAGCGATGTAAAATTTCTGAATGTGATCATACAGAAAAGTAATGATTTCGATCTCCTGTCGAACTCTGACACGAATTATGTCGGCAATCTCGTATCTGACGATTATCAGACGGTAGACTACACGATGGATATAAAGAGTTCAAAAAATACGGTAGCTATCCCTGTCACATTACAATACAGGGATTCTAACAACAATTATTATGAGAAGAACATAAACGTCAGCCTGAACCTCATCGACAGCGGCAAATTAAACGGAGGCAACGGCGGTGCAGGATCCACATGGGTAGTCATAATAATCATCTTGCTGATAGTCGGCGGCGTATGGTATTATTTCAGGCGCAAGGCAAAGAAAAACAAGAAGGGACAATACTACCAGTAAAATATTTTTATTATTTTCTATTTCAATGATATGATTTTCGGATGACAATATGTTAAAGGATTATTTCAAACTGGCATGGGAAAATATCACTCATCGAAGGCTTAGATCGTGGCTTACGATAATAGGGATAGTCATAGGTATAGCTGCCGTCGTCGCGCTCGTAAGTTTAGGACAGGGCGTAGAAAAAGTGATCACAGCAGAATTTACCAAGATAGGCACGGACAAGATATTCGTCTTTCCGGCAGGAGGTTTTAGTTCCGGACCTCCGGGAAGCACTGTAGGTATAGAGCCGTTGACAGAACACGATATCGAGATCATACGCAGATCCAAAGGTGTCAATGAGGCATCAGGACTCCTCTTGAAACCTGCAAAGATCACATATAGCAGAAATGTATATTTCTCCTCAGTAATAGGCATGCCGCTCGATGACTCAAAAAAATTACTCGACGAGGCATGGAATTTTGAATATACCAAAGGCAGGTCACTAAAATCAGGCGACAAATACAAGATAGTCATAGGGCATGATATAGCAAATGACAAGACCTTCGGCAAGAATGTGAATGTGGGCGACAGGCTCAACATCGAAGGACAGGATTTTGAAGTTGTCGGAGAAATAAAAGGCATGGGAGACCCTAGTGTAGATGCTGGGATAATCATGCCGCAGGAGACCGCAACGCAATTATTCAAAGCGGTGTATCCAGGCGGCATGGAAGAGGATGAGATAATAGTGAGAGTAAATAAGGGAGAGGATCCTGCAGCTGTCGCTGAAAATATAAAAAAAGATCTGCGAAGAAGCAGAAATGTCAAGGAAGGAGAAGAGGATTTCAGTGTCCAGACAATTGCGCAATTGCAGGCATCATTCAGCGTGATACTTGATGCATTGTTAGCGATAGTCATAGGGATTGCAGCAATATCACTTTTTGTAGGAGGTGTCGGGATAATGAATACAATGTATACTGCGGTCCTTCAAAGGACGAATGAGATAGGTGTCATGAAAGCTATTGGAGCGAAGAATTCAGATATATTGCAGATATTTCTGATAGAATCAGGAATGCTTGGACTCATAGGCGGAGCCATCGGCCTAATAATAGGTATGGGCCTAAGTTCACTTGTGGCATTCATAGGTCGAGCATTTCTCAACACCACATTTCTCTACGCATACTTCCCATGGTATCTCATAGTAGGCGCATTGTTGTTCGCGTTTGTCGTCGGAGGATTATCAGGGGTCCTACCTGCCATACAGGCATCAAGGCAGAGTCCCGTGGAGGCTTTACGTTATGAGTAATAAAACAAACGATATAATAATTAGTAAAAGTGCAGATAATAAAACAGTAGTGAGCAAAATAAAGAATACAAATCACATCATAGAGATAAAGAATCTGACCAAGAAGTTCGGAGATTTTACTGCTGTAGATAAGATGAATCTTAATATACAAGAGGGTGAAATATTCGGATTCCTAGGGCCGAATGGTGCTGGAAAAACTACCACTATAAGTATGCTGACGACTCTCATACAACCTACTTCAGGCACAGCTAGTATAGCAGGGCATGACCTATTCACGGAAGATGTGGATGTGCGCAGCATCATAGGCGTCGTGCCACAATCATTCTCACTGTTTTCTGAACTTACAGCCCAAGAAAATCTGGAATACATAGGAAAACTTTATGGCATGAGCAATGATCATATAAGAAAGCGTTCAGAATATCTGTTGAGACAAGTATCATTATATGAACACCGTGATAGGATCGCGGGCGTATTCTCCGGCGGTATGAAACAACGATTATCGCTTGCAGCGAGCATAATGTCCAATCCAAAAATATTGTTCATGGATGAACCAACAACAGGTCTCGATCCACAAAGCAGGATAGCCATAAGAGAACTTACGGAACAATTGAACAGTGAAGGTATGACGATAATATATACTACACATGATATGGAGGAAGCAGACAAGATCTGTGATCGAATAGTCATCATGGATAAGGGCAGGATAATATCTGACGGTACAAGCGACCAGTTGAAGCATAGCATAATGTCAGGACACCTAATAGAAGTCAGGCTTGGCCTAGAGGAAAAAGGTAGAATACGTGATATAATCCCAGAACTGAAGAAATTACCGTTCATTAAATCTGTAGAGTATACCAAAGACGTAATAAACATCACAGTAAATACCAAGACCGGGACATTCTACAGGATAAGTGATTTCTTTCATAAGAGAGAAATCATCATAGAAGAGATACAGTATAAGGAACCATCACTTGAGGATGTGTTCATACATTTGACAAAGAAAGAGTTGAGAGATTAAACCTTAAGATCGGATAAGTATAAAGTAAGTTGGTGATAATGAAACCTGATGAAAAGATAAATCGGAAAGAGAAACAAGAAAAAATCGTAGATTTCAGAAAAATCGGGGCTATAATACAGAAAAATTTTGTTGTAATGACAAGAGACAAGATAAGGCTCATACCGCTTCTGATATTCCCAATAGTAATGATACTCGTACTAGGATTCACAACAGGCAATGCCCCAAAGCATATCCCCACGACCATTGTCATCTATGATAATTCAATAGTATCCCAGCAGATACAGCAGGAGATATCCAATAGCCAGACATTCTCTATCACACACGTTGTAAGTACAGAGGGTGAAGCGAAAAAATTGCTTGACAACGGCGATATACGTGTGATAATAGAGATACCGCCGAATTTCGAAGACGATATTAACAATGACATCCCTGCACAGATAACAGTTATTGTCGACGAATCAGACTCTGCAATCGCAGCAACAGCAAATGGAGAACTTAATGTAATTATCAATTCTGTTTCTGCACGCATCAGCCAAGAGAAGCTTCAAGCATATCAGCAGTCAGTGGATATGGCTTCGCAGAGATTATTAGTGTACACTAATACGCAGGCAGCATATTATGATGTTATAGCCTCGAGTGAGGCAGACAATATCGCTGCAGAAAAATCGATTGGTGCATCAAAGAGTATACTGGACCAGTACGTAAACAATCTGATGTTATCAATGCCCAAACCAAGCATTCTTGTCATCCCACACAATGATACGGTACAAATATTCGTGAACAATCATACACAAAGTACAAGCCAAAATTTTATCGTCAGAGAATCGCCCGTTGCGCAACAGATAAGATCCCAAGCCTCTGTGCTGCAAAAATCTTCAGCATTGATGGGATCAGCTGAAGATAATATGGCAATATCTTCCGTAACATCAAAAAAATCCATCCAAGGTACTGAAAAATTGCAGCAATCATACAATGAAAATGTTGCTCAATCAGTGAGTACCATAAGAATGTTTACTCATTCAAAAATCGAGAATGTTATGAGACCGCTCGTTTTAGAAAATAAACCTGCGTATGGCACTGGTAAGCGTGCTATAGATTTTCTCATCCCAAGCCTTATTGCTCTGACACTATTCCAAGGCGCAGTTATGGGCATGGGAAGAGCTGTTGCTGGAGAGAAACGTGACGGGTCATTAACAAGAGTATTCTTGACTCCAACATCAAATGTTACAATAATCAGCGGGACAATAATATTCTATGTATTGTTCGAATTAGTGCGTGCAGCATTTCTAATAGGCGTAGCTATAATATTGTTCAATACGCATATAGAAGGAAGCATATTATTGATGATACTCATACTCGCGATATATGTCAGCACATCTATAGCTATAGGCATGATAATCTCCAGCCTTGTAAAGACTGAGCAACAATTCATGTCGATGGCAATGGTTGTAAGTCTGCCGACAATGTTTCTTGCCGGAGCATTTTTTCCAGTGCAGGCGATGCCTAAGGTACTTCAAGCAATAGCTTCAGTCCTGCCAGTAACATATGCTGGTGAGGCACTACGTGGAGTGATGGTCAAAGGATTTTCCATTGGAATGATCATGGCGCCACTAAGCATATTGCTCTTATTCCTTGCAGTACTCTTAGGAGGAGTATTTTTAGTATTCAAGAGAAACATAGAATAGACGGTATAGAATTTTATTAAGGAGACAATGATACAAATCATAAAAAAAGGCAATCGAAAAAATGATAATGGAAAGATGAATGCTTATAATCGGAGGAGATTAACATGAAATATACTAACAGGATGAACCGTATAATATACGTGACCTTTGTGATGGCGGCGGTAATGACCATGCTATGCATACCAGCAATGGTTGAGGCATATCCGCGCATAGTCGTATCAGGATTTGATATAAAAGATGGTAATGCAAGCGTAGGCAAAGATTTCACGTTATCACTAAAAATCTCGAATATGGACCAGGAATGCGCAGTATACATCGCTACAGATATTCAGGCTACTGGACCGTTTATAATGAAGGGGATCAGTGCCTTTAGGACTAATGAATTATGCCAGGGCGAACAGGCAGTCATCGATATACCACTGAGAATTGATCCAACAGCAACAGGAGGAACATACCAACTCATGGTATCAAACAGTTATGAAACATCGACATATGCTGAATATTCATCAAGCGATACTATAAACATATTTGTAAATGGCACACCGGATATAAACGCATACATCACAAATTCCGAGCCAATTGACGTGTATCCGGGAGATACGGCCGTACTGACTTTCACCGTAGAGAATGACGGCACATTCCAGGCGCAGGATGTCACAGCAAATCTTTCAGCAGATGCCCCATTAATTGCCAAGTGGTCGAATTCATTCGCAACACTTGGTGTGTTAGACGCAAAACAGGATAAGAATGCACAATTTATCATAGGAGTGCCAAAAGATGCCAAGATACAGGATTATCCGATGCATTTGACGATTAAATATTATGACGAGAACCATGAGCTTCAAACGACAGAATCAACATACACATTCCATGTGAAGAATAAGGCATTATTCCAGACGAGTGATGCGGGAAGTGACACATTATATCCGAGCAAGGATTCAAGCATGGTAAGGCTTATATTAAAAAATACAGGTACAGATGTTGCAGAGAAGATAAAAGTCAAGATCCAGCCGCAATTCCCATTCTCGACTGATGGTAGTGTACGATATATAGAAAAACTTGCACCTGGAGAATCAGCACCTGTAGAATTCGCGGTTAATGTCGATAAGGATGGTACTGTAGGAACTTATGGACTTGATATGATAATTGATTATGAAGATGCGCAGGGAAATACACTTCAGGACAATATAAATGTGCCATTCAAATTACAGGGTAAGAACATCTTTCAGGCAGTATTTATCGATTACTGGTTCCTCTGGCTGATTGTGATAATTGTAGCAGCGGTCATCATCATGCGCAGGGCAAACGCTGATAAGAAAAAGATATCGAAAAAATAATTGAGAGTTGTAGCACGAACTGAGTATAATATAAATGTGTTTAGGTAATTCAAATGATTATAGACTACTTGAAACTAGCGATTGAAAACATCATGCATAGAAAACTCCGTGCATGGCTCACGATACTCGGGATAGTCGTAGGAATAGCTGCCGTCGTCGCGCTCGTGAGTCTAGGACAGGGATTGCAATACACGGTCGATCAACAATTCGCGAAGATCGGAGTCGACAAAATAACGATACAGGCCAAAGGCTCTCAAGGAGCACCAGGGTCAAGTACAGGCAATACGATACTCACAAAATCAGATTATGATGTCGTCAAGAAAAGTCAGGGCATCGAAGGCGCTGTAGAGATGCTTCTAAGGACGGGCAAGGCAGAATTCAACAAGAAGACGAAATATGTCTCTGTACGCGGACTGCCAATGGATGATTCAAGAAAGATCTATGAAGAGACAGGAACTTATGATACTGGACAAGGAAGATTCCTGAAACAGGGAGATAAAAATAAGATAGTCATAGGACCAGAACTTGCAAAAGAGACAACCTTCGGAAAGGCAATAGGCCTGAACAGCAAGATAACCATAAACGGCAGAGACTTTACGGTCATTGGCATATTGAAGGAAGGAGGCAATCCAGGAATCTCAAGTGCTGTAATAATGACTCTAGATGATGCCAGAGATTTGTTCAATGCTCCAGATGAAGTGAGCACGATAATGGCGAAAGTCAAGGATGCAAAAACCCTGGACCAGACCATAGAGAACGTCAAGAAGGACTTACGAAGGCATAGGAACGTGAAGGAGAATCAGGAAGATTTCACAGTACAATCGACAAAACAATACATAGAATCATTCCTCGTAGTATTCAATGTCATAACTGTCCTACTTGTAGGGCTTGCATCAATATCACTTGTAGTAGGAGCGATTGGAATCGCAAATACTATGTATACTGCAGTGCTTGAAAGGACAAGAGAGATAGGCGTCATGAAAGCCATTGGAGCGAAGAATTCAGATATATTGATAATATTTTTGATAGAGTCAGCACTCATAGGATTAATAGGAGGAATAATCGGGATGATACTCGGGATAATCATCAGCAAGGGCGCTGAGATTGCGATAGGACAATTCTTGGGCCCGGGATTCTTCATGGTCTTCCTGCCATGGTGGCTTTTACTTGGCGCGGCGATGTTCGCACTCGTTGTCGGAACGATCTCAGGCGTGATGCCTGCAAGAGCAGCATCAAAGATGAATCCTGTCGATGCTCTGAGAGGGTAAACACGTGGACCCATACGAATCCAAACTCAAAAGATTCATCGACGATAATCATATCGATGCAGAACTAATGCCATTCAACACACTCGTCGATCATAAGGATAATGTCCTTGAGGCTATCAAGGATATGGATATTGATTTCAAAGATATCGTAAAGACAGTCGTCTTCATCGATCAGGATAAAACTATAGAAGAAGGTAATGCTGTTGTTGCGATCGTTCCTGGAGAATCAAGAGTCAATCGAGTAAAACTCAAGGAATTGTGCAATTCAAGGATCAAGATTGCAGGTTCAGAAGAGGTCCTGAAATTGACAGGATATCCTGCTGGCGGCGTTCCGCCATTCGGATACGATGCGAGATTCTATATCGATAAGTCATTGGCTAATAAAGAGAGTGCGATATACGTCGGTGGCGGCTCGGTATATTCATTGACAAGGACCAAAATCAGTGAAATTATTAAATTCAGCAGACCAATCATAGAAGATATCATTGAATAAAAACGTAAACATACTATTGCGCTCGCATGAAATGTGTTGCCACGTGTTTAACCGAGTCTAGTACAGTCACAGTCGACATTCAATGGCTCGCTTGGAAATAGCATATCAAAAAAATCATAGGTGTGAAGATGAAAAATAACATGTTCTATGACAGGAAAAAATTATTGCTTGAAATCGTACCTTTAGCGTTCATCCTTTTGATGTTCGCCATAGCATTCTTCGTCTATCCGAGTCTTCCTGAGAAGATCCCCACACATTGGAATGCACAGGGACAGGTCGATGGATATAGCGGTAGGGGAGGGATATTCATCATACCGATAATGTTTTTAGTTCTCATAATATTGTTCTTCATACTTCCCATGATGGAGGTATTTTCTGAGAACATGCTCAAGATATACAAGTATTATTATGCGTTCAAGATAGTCTTCAGCGTATTCTTTCTAGTATTATTCATAGCGACACTGCTCCCGAATTTCGGATACGACATAAATGTCGCCCAAGTGGTCATCGTGATGATAAGCATACTATTCATCTCCATCGGCGCGATATTGCCTAAGCTCAAGAGGAATTATATATTCGGCATAAGGACAGGATGGACACTCAGCAGCGATAAGGTATGGGACCAGACGCACAGGCTAGGAGGCGTATTGTTCATAGTGATGGGAGTATTGACTATAATATCACTTTTCATCTTTAACATCGAATCGACAATCTACACATTCCTTGCACTCATCATCTTAGGGAGCATTTATCTCGTATTTTATTCGTATTATCTTTACGCAAAGGAGAACAAAGGGAAGAAAAGATAGGATAGTGTCGCATTGTTAAAAAGATAGATAATACAAAAAATTTATAATGGCTAAGATACGGATGTGATTCATGAAGCTATCAGGATGGATATGGCTCAGTGTCGGCATACTCATTGCAGCGATCTCAGGATACGTATATATCGCTATCCCGAAGGATGGTCAGCCGAACATGGCGATGGCATTCTTCTTCTTTGTCGGAATAATATTCATACTTGTAGGTGTCTTCAGACTGTTCTTCAAGAAGGTTGAAGATGATATATCGATAATGGATTCGATAGTCCAGAAGGATAAAACGGAACAATACATCAGAGAGCATGCAGCAGTAGATAATGCCAGACCGAACAGGGTCGAGCAGACTGTACAGCAGATGTCGCAGCAAAGACTGAATACACAGCAGATGAACTCTCAGATGCATCACGCACAGACGCAACACAACAATACATATTCCCAGTCCCATCAATATACAGGACCTGTACGTACACAGCAGGCGCCTCATGCGACTGCAGGTACAAATATCGGGCAGACTCACACACAGATACAGCATCCACAGCAGCATCATGTCCAGAATGCGGAACACAGCGTGAAATGCAGGCGCTGCGGCAATGTGAATCACGCACAGTCCAATTATTGCCATCAATGCGGGAATAGACTGAAGTGAGAAATTTTGGTGTATAATGTACAAACTAAGTTTTAAGGTGAGGCACAAACATTGTTCTGAGACCGGTTTAAGCATAAAATTTCCAAAACATCATATAACTGTCGTCGATATACAATCGACACATCCTAGAGTGAAACAATATCTGTATTATATCAGCGGAGATTCAAGCAAGTTCGACAGGATCATCTACATGATTAAAAAATTCAAAGGATACAAATTATCTAAAGAGGTGGAACGTTCTAAAGATACATTGCTTCTGCTTGTGGTTCTCGACCAAAAAAGCTATATACAGAACGTCATACAAAAATATAACGGATTCTTCATAGATCTGCATACAGTATATGAAGGATATGAATATTGGCATGTAGGCATAGTGAATAAAGATAATGTTACAAAGATGCTGCAGGAATTAGCTCATATGGGGAAAATCAACATATTATACATGGGTGAGGTCGATTTTTCACATAAGCTATTGTCACCGCAGCAGAAAAAGATATTTGATTACGCATACGAACAGGGATATTATGATATCCCCAGAAGAATAAACATCGATAAAGTTGCGAAAGCATTGAGGTTGAATCATTCTACAGCAGGCGAACATTTATTGAAGGCAGAGAATAAGATAATAAATTCATATGCAAAGAAGATATGATATCAGATAAAAAACTCAGATAATTCTAAACCAGTGAGTTGAGATTAGACCGGATATATCTGGCATAAAAATAATATATCTAATAGTACTTACTAGGCCGTAAGGACGGAAATATCCACTTCGTCTGCATCTAATAAACATGCTATCCCAAAAGTGCAGACTGTGGATAATTCCAACTCAATATAAAAATGGGGGTTAAAATGTACAAATTAAAGAATAATTTATTTCCAGAATATTATAAGAAATTAACAGAAATTATAAAAAATGATCCGAAATATGAAGACACAAAAAAATTTAAGGAATTGGGTCTAGACAGAGACTGGATTATTCTATTGAATCGTAAAGGATTACCTAAGAGGTATATAGTAAAAGATCACCCAGAAATAAAGAATCCGTTTCTAATCAACAAACTAATGGATGTTGATAGCTGGCTATCTATGGCAAATTATAAGACAGGAGTCGGGATGATGTATTGTTTAGATTTCTGCACCGAACCTAGCGAAGGCGCATCTGTAACAGTAATTGAAAATGCTATTCCGATACTTCCTACAGCAGAGTTTATTTCTGAATCCAGTTGTGGACACAAATTTATTGAACATCAAGTCGCTGATTACGATACAACTGTGAACATTCATAGATTAATCAATCCACCTGAAGACAGCGCACATGGAGTCGATAAAAAAACCGCCACAGGAAACCGATTCCGTGACATATCAGAGATATTGCTTGATATTGGAGAAACAATATTAACACATAACTTAGCAGCCATGTTTCCTCAGGCAATTCTTCCAGGAGTAGAATTTGAATCAAGCTATAAGCTAGTATTTAATCAGCATACGTGAAACAGCAATATTTCTTCACTACGTTCAGAGATGTTCCACTACTCGCGAAACATTTTTAAACTTCTATTCACAAAGCAAGTATATGAATACTCTTGAGGCGATTAAGGCGAGGCGTTCCATAAGGAAGTATCTTGACAAGCCTGTAGAGTTTGAGAAGATAACGACAATCCTTGATGCCGCGAGCAGGGCTCCGAGTGCAGGGAACCTGCAGGATTGGCGGTTCATAATGGTCACAGAGCGCGGCCTGATAAAACAAGTCGCTGCATATTCTATAGAGCAATACTGGATACAGACGGCACCACTGCTCATAATCGTATGTGCCGTACCTGAAAAGCATGAGATGTACTATGGCCTGCGTGGAAAGAGATTGTATAATATCCAGGACTGCGCAGCTGCCATGCAGAATATATTGCTTGCCGCAACGGATCTGGGCCTAGGAAGTTGCTGGATCGGCGCGTTTGAAGAGGAGAAGATACGTGCACTGTTCGATATTCCCATCGATGTACGGCCACAGGCAATCATAAGCATAGGATATAGCGATGAGACGCCTAAAGACAGGCCGCTGCAGCCGATAGAGAATTTAGTATACTTCAACAGGTATGATGCCAAGGTTGAGAAGCTGCACGTATTCCTGAGAGATTACGCCGTAGAATGGGAAAAACAAGGCGAGAACCTGAGACATGCGACGAAGAGGCATTTCAAGAGGCTTAGTGAAGAGATAAATAGGATAGGAACGAAAGTGAAGGATAAGTTCAAGAAGAAAAAATAGATTAATTCTAGAACCAATCAAAAGGGATAATCATTTTTATGTCTGAAGCGAAAAAAATCTAAGATATACCTCTTTTTGTTTTTCAAGATCAGGAGTCTTATACGCCATATGCATATAAGGAGCATCATCATCCAGATGATATACATTCCTCTCAAGATGTCTTGACGTCTTTATGGTCTCGCCGAATGATAGTATTGTTCTTTTAGCAGTATAGGGGATCTTTACCTGACCGGCAATCAGTGTAAGAGGTTCGTGCTGCGCATTCGTTATTGACATAACGGGGGAGAATCAAGAGCGGTTTATAAAATTAATGAGAATAAAAAAATAAAAAAAAATCAATTCTTAGAATTCTTCAGAATCCTGTGCTGCATCGTATTGTTCTTCGGGCTCTGCCTCTTCGGCCTGAGTCTCTTCTGATGAGCCTTCTGTACTTTCTGCTGCAGGAGCCTCTGTGCTCTCTGTTGTTGTTGTCGTCTCTGTTCCTGGCTCTTCATATGCTCCGATAACTTCTGCGAATGCAACCTTCTTTGCAACTTTCTTAACGCGAATCTTTACCTTGTCACCGACTTTCGTTCCGGGTACAAAGATCACGAATCCTTGTTTCTTGGCTACACCGTCGCCCTTTTCTGCGACTGATTCTACTACGACGCTCAGCTCTTCGCCTTCCTTTACAGGTACGAATCCGCCGCCACCGCCACCACTGCTGCGACCGCCGCCTCTAAAGCCGCCACCGCCACCGTAGCCGCCGCCACCGCCGTAGCCGCCGCCACCACTACTGCGACCGCCGCCGCCAAAACTTCGTCTTTCTCCTCTGTCTCGTCCATAATCCATTTTCTTTGCACCTACAATATTTTTTTATGTTTAAGAGCATAGTACATTCTAGAACAACATAACCATCCCTAAAGACTTTTAAGAATCTGTAAACATTGTCCTAACATACTTGAACTCCTATATAAGCCTACTAATACGCTGTTTTTTATAAAGTTTATGAAAAACGTATCAAAAGTATAGCAAGTAGCTATGAAGAAGAGTATAGATATCATTTCCGAAGCGTAGAATGATCATCTTTCTTAGAGACTGTAATATTAAGAATCTATTTAATGCATAGATTAAATAGTCTATTTAATCTGTAGATGAAGTACTCTATTTAAGTTCCAACTTAATTTGTCTATTTAAGAATCAAATTAATTAGTACTTGATTTCCACAAAATATATAAATGAGTTAGGTTTACCGTAGTTCGTTATGGTTGAGCTAAAGTCAACCATTAAGCATAAGTGGTGATACGATGACTAAGAAACATGATGCAAAATCTTCTGAAGAATCAAACGAGAACCATACAGAAAAACAGCCACAGGTTGATCCAAAAGACGTCCAAATCATTGAGCTGACAGACACATTAAAACGCCTTCAGGCAGAGTTCGAGAACTACAAGAAGCGTGTAGATAAGGAACACATCTCTAATGTAAAGAATTCTAATGCAGAACTGATAACAGAAATTTTGACGGTCCTTGACAGTTTTGAACTCGCACTAAAAAATGACGGGACATCTGAGAATCCAGATATAGAAAAATTCAGGAAAGGCCTTGAATTGATATACGCACAATTATACTCGATACTTGAAGATAACGGTCTCCGGATGATCGATACGAAAAATAAGAGGTTCGATCCGTACAGACATGAGGTATTGCTCGTCAAGGAATGCAGTGAGCCGGATGATCTGATACTTCAGGAATTCCAGAAAGGATACATGCTCAATGATATCATAATCAGGCATTCAAAGGTGATGATCGCAAAGCACGTTGATGTTAATCCAGATAAATAACTACTCACGTTATCACGCTCATATTGATTGTAAAAATCATGTTGAGCCGAGTCTATCGATACCGACGGTCATTCGAAAGTTCGCTGGGTGATAACGCAGACATACAAAACAATAAGGTGATAAAAATGGTGAAGGATGAAGAACAGAAATTGAATTTCGTGATAAATGATGGGGATAGTTTCTATGCAAATGAGACGAGCATAACGTTCGGTCCAGCGCAGTTCTCCCTCGATTTCAAGAATATCAGCCCAAGAGTGGACATGAGAGGGCAGGATGGCACAAAGACATTCGCATTGAAACATAACGTTATACTGATGGAACCTTTTCAGGCGAAGAATTTCATAAAGATACTGAACGACTCGATATCACGCTACGAGAAGGATTTCGGCGCAATCGACACGCCAAAGCAGTTGAAAGCTGCAGAGAAGAAATTCAAATTAGAGAACAAGAAATCAAAAAAAGACATACCAAGTGTACCGACGTACTTTGGATAGACATTAACAACAAAAAATGAAACAAGAAGAAATAATTTTGAAATTGAACCAATTAAGAGAAAAACATAACTTTCAAACAATAAGAAAAGAGTTAGGAGAAAAAAGAATCAAACAATTTTTTAAAACACTTTATCCAAAACATACAATCCCGGAAATAGAAAAAATCATAGGAATCCCAGACTCAACAATTGGATATTGGTTCAAAGAATTAAAAATACCATCGGTGAGACATAGAATAGCAACGAAAACATTTCCAGGAAAAACAAATTCAAAAATAGTCATTAGCAATGACAAAAAAACATACATTGCAGCAACAATAAAAATAACGCCAGAACTAGCATATGTCATAGGATTCACGCTAGGAGACGGTTCAGTACAAAAATACCAGCTAGAAGTATTCAACAAAGACAGAAAACTAAAAGGCATACTATACAAATACTTAGAACCATACGGAACAATAACAACAGAAGAAAGATCTAATGGACTATGGAGACTAAGACTATCAAACGGAGCAATAGCAAGCCTAATAAAAGACGAAGATGGAATAAGAAAAGACACAATAAAATACATATTCAAAAACGACAACTTAGCAAAACAATTTATAGCAGCATTCTGGGACGCGGAGGGCAGTGTTTTAAAACAACGCAATTATTGTCATTTGTACGTGTACAATTCAAATAAATATTTGATTGACAAAATTTGTGAATATCTACAATCAAAAAGAATAAACTATTCAATACATTCCAGAAAGACAAGAAGTAAGCTGGCTATTCTTGGAGGTCGCTTAGTCGTGTCAAGGAAAGATTTACACAGAATCAGTGTTCATAAATGTTCATTAAAGAGATGGGTGGATAGTATAGGAATCAATCTTAATCACACCACAAAAAGTAAAATGGTTTGTGAAATAGTGAATTTAGTTGGAGGTAATTAAAATGAGTAAAATCGTAGGCATAGATCTTGGTACCAGTAACTCAGCAGCAGCTGTCTTAGAGGGTGGAAAGCCAAGGATAATCCCGTCAGCAGAGGGCGCGACGATGTATGGGAAAGCATTCCCGAGTTATGTCGCATTCACAAAGACGGGAGAGTTGCTTGTAGGAGAGCCTGCACGAAGGCAGGCAGTGAGCAATCCTGAAGGGACTATACAGGCTGCAAAAAGAAAGATGGGAACGGACTACAAATATAAGGTGTATGGAAAAGAATACACCCCGCAGCAGATATCTGCATACATACTGCAGAAGATCAAGAAAGACGCGGAGTCATTTCTAGGAGATAAGGTCGAGAAGGCTGTGATAACTGTACCGGCATATTTTGACGACAACCAAAGGCAGGCGACAAAGGATGCAGGGACGATTGCAGGACTTGAAGTCGTACGTATAATCAACGAACCTACAGCTGCGGCATTATCATACGGTCTTGACAAGGAACATGCACATAAGGTAATGGTCTTTGATCTGGGCGGCGGGACGCTCGATGTCACGATAATGGAATTCGAGGAGGGGGTCTTCGAAGTTAAATCGACTTCAGGAGATACGCAGCTTGGCGGGACGGACATGGACAATACGATAGTCGATCATCTATTGAAGGAATTCAAGAAGACGGAAGGCATCGATATAAGCAAGGATAAGGTCGCCATGCAGAGATTGAGAGAGGCTGCAGAGAAGGCAAAGATAGAGTTATCCACAGTGCTTGATACAGAGATAAATCTGCCGTTCCTTACAGCAGACCAGAATGGGCCGAAACATTTCACACATAAATTGACAAGGGCAAAACTTGAACAATTACTCGAGCCGATAATAAAGAGATGCAAGCATCCGATAGAACAGGCGATAAATGATGCAAAATTATCATTCAAGGATATCGAGAAGATAATAATGGTCGGCGGTCCGACAAGGATGCCGATAGTACAGAAATTTGTCGAGGAAGCCACAGGACGGAAAGTCGAGAGAGGCGTCGATCCTATGGAATGTGTCGCGCTTGGTGCCTCGATACAGGCAGGAGTTCTCGCTGGAGAGGTAAAAGATGTATTGCTGCTTGATGTGACGCCATTATCATTAGGCATCGAGACGCTTGGAGGGGTATGCACCAAGTTGATCGAAAGGAATACGACGATCCCTACGAAAAAATCGCAGATATTCTCGACAGCAGCCGACAACCAGAATGCCGTGACTATACATGTACTGCAGGGAGAGAGACCGATGGCGAATGATAACAAGAGCCTCGGAAGGTTCGATCTCATCGGGATACCACCAGCACCACGTGGGATACCGCAGGTCGAGGTCTCATTCGATATAGATGCGAACGGCATAGTCCACGTTACAGCGAAGGATCTAGGGACTGGAAAAGTCCAGAGCATCAAGATAACTGCGACGCAGAAACTAAGTGACGCAGAGATTGAAAAGATGAGAAAAGAGGCTGAAGTACACGCAGAAGACGACAAGAAACGCAAAGAAGAGGTCGAAATCATCAATCAGGCAGACACTCTTGTATATACTGCTGAGAAGCTATTCGAGGACATGAAGGGAAAAGTCGATGATGCAAAGATGGATGATGTGAAGAAAGACATCGAGGAATTGAAAAAATCATTGGCAGAAGAGAAAAGAGACGTATCAGCAATAAAATTTGCACTTGATTCTGTAAACAAGAAGATACAGGACATGAGCGTCGAGATGTACAAGAAGGTCGCGGAAGAGCAGCAGAAGAAAGGCCAAGGGACACCGGAACAGGAAGCAGACAGCTCAGGCGAAGAGACATCTGAACCAAAAGACGACAATGTCGTCGATGCAGAATTCACAGAGAAAAGTGACGAAAAGAAAAAGAAATCGAAGAAATAAATATTTTTTTATTTTTTATTTTAATTATTTTTAATTATAATTGTTTATATCTATGAGGAAATGTATGGTGAAGAAACTTGTGCTGTTTGATGTTGACAAGACTTTATTAAATATGAAAATAAAATATCCTGATGGGCATATAAATAAATATAAGCGTATACTTAATCGGGATGTTAAGCGTTCTGAGGAAAATTTCGAAGGATATACATACTTGTGGATAATACTCAAGACACTGGAAGATGAAGGAATCAAGAAAGATCCCGAGACTATACAAAAATTATTCGATGCCCGATTAGAAGACATTAATATCTCAGATTTATCCGAATCTAAGCTTATGGAAGGAGTACTTTCTCTTCTGGAAGAATTACATAAAGACAAAAACATAATAATAGGAATCTCAACAGGAAATACAAAAGATGTTACATATGCAAAACTCAAACACTTCAATATTGACAGATATTTCTTAGTAGGCGGATTCGGAGATAAATACACTGAACGCTCGGATGTTGTGAAAGAAGCCGTACGAGAAGCAGAAAACATCTACGGACATATCGACAAAAAAGATATTTACATAATAGGCGATACGAAACACGATATATTGTCTGCAAAGAAAGCCGGCGTAAAAAGCATAGCTGTCGCAAGCGGATATTTCAGCGTTGAAGAATTAAAAAAAGAAAATCCTGATTACATTTTTAAAGACTTAAAAAATACCAGTAATATATTGAAAGTGATCCGCAATGGCTAACGACAAAGACTATTATAAAATCCTGGGCGTAGACAAGAACGCGACCAAAGAGGAGATCAAGACAGCTTATAAGAGATTGGCGAAGCAATATCATCCTGATGTGAACAAGGATCCTAATGCTACAGAGAAGTTCAAGGAGATAAGCGAGGCTGCATCAGTACTTGGCGATGATGCGAAGAGACAGCAGTATGACCAGTTCGGTTCAGATTTCGAGAGGAAATATCATCAGGATTTCAGCAGGGATTTCTCAGGGTTCGACGATATGGATTTCGGCGATGTGTTCGAGATGTTCTTCGGAGGCGGATTCAGTTCAGGGAGACAGAGACGCTCACGCGGAAGAGATATGCGATACGATATGGAGATAAGTCTTGAAGAGGCAGCGACAGGGATAAAAAAGAGCATCCATGTAGAAAAACCGGAGATCTGTGAAGATTGCGATGGAAGAGGCGGAGATGATTACGAGGAATGCAATGAATGCAACGGCCAGGGTGTGAAGAAGATCACTCAGCGTACGCCATTCGGGATATTCGCATCTACGGTCACATGCAAGAAATGCCAGGGACATGGAGAGATGATAAAGAATACATGCGATACATGCAAGGGAAGAGGGGTCGTGAATAACAGGAAGACACTAGAGGTGAACATCCCAGCAGGTGTCGATTCAGGAGCACAATTACGATTGAAAGAGGAGGGTGAGGCCGTGAAGAACGGAACCATCGGAGATCTATATGTATTCATAAACGTGAAGTCACATAAATACTTCAATCGCGAGGGAGACGATATACTTCTCGATGTTCCTGTAAGCGTCACGCAAGTTATGCTTGGTGATGAGATAGAGATCCCGACGCTTGAAGGCAAGGCAATGCTGAAGATTCCGAAAGGTACACAGCCTGAGACTATCCTTAGGATGAAGGGCAAAGGTATTCCACACCTGAACCATCATGGCGTAGGTGATGAACTCATCACAGTGAAGGTCGAGATTCCGGAGAGATTGACAAAGAGACAGGAAGATCTGATGAAGGAATTCGACAAAGAATCCGGCAAAAGAAAAAATATTTTCGATAAATTATTCTGATTGTACTACCGATTGATGATTAATATTAAGAAGAAAATCCTTACCTATAAGCAGGGCACTTTCCCACAATTCTTCGAGCATTATTCACTCTTTAATGGAAAACTTTAAATACTACTTATGTATTAATCCAATCATAAAAATTATTAATATTAATCGAGGGTGGTGTGATATGAAAAAATTGTTGTCAATCATAGGTATGATTTCTATAATGTTGATGGTCTTCGTGATCACGGGATGCGATCAGAAGCCGACAGCGCCTCTTAATGTCACCCTTGATGGAGCGATCATAAGCTCTGGAAATACAACAGTATCCTTGAACGGTACGGACATACAGCCGACCACAGGAACAGAGACCGATGAATTCAAGAATGTCTCATACACTATAACCGCGACGGAAGGGGATCTTGTGGCATTGAAGTTGAAGGCTGTCGATCCCGACGGGATGCCACTCACATATTATTATACAAAGCCATTCAATGATAAAGGATTATGGCAGACCGCAGACGGCGACGCAGGGAAATATCTGGTCACAGTCACTGCAGGAGACCAATTCTCGAACACGACAGCGGATATATTAGTCGTGATCAAACCTAGCAACAAGGCACCTATAATAGATTGCCCTGACGAAACACATGTGAAAGAAGGAGAGACGGTAAATCTGGAATGCAACTTCTTCGACAAGGAGAACGATCCATTGATCATAGAATACAGCGGATGGATGACAAGTCCTACATACACTACAAATTTTGAATCAGCAGGATTGCATAAGGTGTTTGTGAAGGTCAGCGATGGATTCCATAATGTGACGAAGGTAATCGATGTCTATGTAGATAATGTGGACAGGGCGCCTATCTTCAGCGAACACTTGAAGGATATGACAGTAACTGAAGGAGACATCGTAGCATTGAATCCTAACGTGACAGACCCTGACAAGGGCGATGAGGTCAAGATAACATACTCTGATCCATTCAATAGCAAGGGCATATGGAAGACGCAAGTAGGAGATGTAGGGACATATCCTATAAGCGTTGTCGCAAGCGACGGGACATTGAATACAAAAGAGACGTTCACCCTTACAGTAAAGATGCTGAATACAGCACCAGTGATGAAGACGATACAGAACATCACAGTAAATGAAGGAGAGACAGTGACGATAAAACCTGAAGTGACGGACAGGGAAAATGACCCGATAACGATAACCTACACTGGATGGATGAAAGACACGACATACACGACGACATTCGACGATGCATATCCAAAGGGATGCAGTAAGCCAGGATGCGATGCGACATACAAGGTAACAGTCACAGCAAGTGATGGACAGTATGATGTATCACAGGATGTCTACGTCACGGTAAAGGACAAGAACAGGCCTCCAGTATTCGTCTGGCCAACCGGATAAATTATTTTTATTTTTTTATTCATTTTATTTATTCTTATGGTTATTTGGGGGATACAATGGCTATAGAAAAACTATGTATATTAAGACACGGACTATACGAAGCTGAAACGCAGAGATTAATACCGGAAGGCATACCTTATGTGAGAGAAAGTGGAAAACTAATTGAAAAACTTCTAAATCCAGAGAATCCATGGAACATTGCTTTTCTTGCGGGAATGCATCTAAGATGTATTGAAACTACGCAAATAGTCATGAATGAATTTAAATCGTGGGATAATTTCGGAATATACGCCTTACCTTTATTTAATCCTTCAAGAGAAGGTGATTTTGAAGGATCATTAAAACAAGCATACGAATATATACAAAAACAACTGCTAGGTTCTGTAAAATCAGTATTCTTATCAACATCACTACATTCTGTTAATGGACTTACACGTATTATTCTAAAAGAATCAGGAATGGAATACGAATCAATTATAAAAAAAGATGAAAATCCTCTTAGATATGCAGAAGGCTATTTCATTGATCTAAAAACAAAAGAGGCAAAGTTCATCAGTTCAAACACAAGGCAATAATACGAATAAATTTTTAGTTAAATTTAAATAAGATATTCTAATCGCTGACATCATGACAAGGCAAGAACAGCTCGATTCTGTAAGGCAGAGGATTATTGACGAGATGAAATGCCCTCTAAAAGACGCGGCAAAGAATCTCGTCTTCGGAAAGGGAAATCCTGATGCAAGCATAATGTTCATAGGAGAGGCACCTGGAGCACAGGAGGATGAGCTTGGGGTACCGTTCGTCGGCTCGGCAGGCAAGGAACTCGATAAATTACTGCGTTCCATCCATCTCACACTTGATGATGTATACATCGCAAACATCCTGAAGTATCGCCCTCCGGAGAACAGGGATCCTTCAATCGATGAGATATACAGGCACACTCCGTACCTTATCGAACAGATAAAGGCTATAAAGCCGAAGATAATATGCACGCTTGGGAATTATTCCACGAAATTCGTCCTAGCATCATTCAACGTCCCTGACATGAAGAAGATCGATGGCATAACAAGGCTTCACGGAAAAGTCCATCATCTAAACATCGACGGCATGGATTTCATAGTGATACCGTTGTATCATCCTGCAGCGATGCTCTACAATCCTAATCTGCGTGCTGTTCTCACAGAGGATTTTCTCGAAATGGAAAAGACATTAAAGGCCTAGAGTACAAAAATAAATCCGAAGGTAAATTCAGGCAAACATTTAAATAAATACAATCATAATACCATTTATGGACTTTGACAAGTGGTCGTTTGAGAAGAAGAAGGAATTCCTGAAAGGTTTCAGGAATAAGGATGCGGATCAGATATATAATGCATTCAGAAAAGAGGGCCTTGAGATTCATAAGGGTTCTGAAGGCGAGGATTTCATAATGATAACCCCTTCAGGCAACCAATATTATTTCGCCGTCAAGCCATTGCTCGCGAAGAAGACTCCGATACAACAAAAAATGAAAGCAACGTACAGGCACAGATATTTTATCATAGTGAAGGATTGATGCGCATAGTATGAAGATTTATTCTTAGGAAAATTTATAAGCCATAAGAAATATTTCCCGATCATGAGAATACTTGTCATAGGGGACCTGCATGGCAGGATGCCAAAGATACATTTCAAGGAGTTTGACGCGATAATATGCGTCGGTGATTTCTGCTACGATGAAGAGTTGAAGATTCCGTACAAGAAGTCATACAAGATATTTCTCAAGAATCCATACAACAGGCTATTCTGGTGGGATATCGCAGGAAGAAAGAGAGCGAAGAAGATAATACAGAAATCATTGAGAATGGGCAGAAAAATCCTTGTAAAATTGAATTCATACGGTGTTCCGATATACTCCATCCCTGGAAATTGGGACCTTGTGAATGAAGACGATGAATGGAGCTATCTTGACAAGGATTATTACAGGGATTATCTCATCAAAGGCCTGAAAAATGTCCATGATGTTGACGGAAAGATACGCAGTATCGGAAATCTCAAGATCATAGGATACGGTCTTGTAAACGGTCCAGAACTCTTGAAGTACAGAAGGTATAAAGATATAAAAAAGAAGAGCTATGAAAGGAACGAAAGAAACTACAAGAGGCTAGTCGCAAGATATGATAAGATATTCTTGAAGACGAAAAGATCCGGAAGGTCCATAATATTCCTGTCGCATAATGTCCCATTCAATACTCCGCTTGATAAGATAAGAAATAAGGACAGCCTGATGGATGGGCATCATTATGGCTCGAATCTTGCGCGAGACATGATCGTAAGACATAAGCCTCTACTTAACATAGGCGGGCACATGCATGAGCATTACGGGATATGCAGGATTGGAAAGACAGTCGTCTTGAATGCAGGCTATGGCCCTGAGAAGAACACATTGATAGAGATAGAGGATGGAAAGATAAAGTCCATGAAGTTCTACGGAAAGAAGTGCTGAAAAAATTTTAGGATTCTACTTTCCTATTATCCCTCTTAATTTATTTAGTTCAGGAGTTTCTGTTTGGAATCCTAAGAATGCCCCTATCTGAAATATATTCCCTAATGGCTTATTTCTCGGAACCAATTGATTGTTGAATCTGATGCAATGTGGATTACCGAATGATTCCTTGTCGTCTTCTAAGAATGTGAACGCTATCCTATCATTGAAACTTATATCATCTATCTTTCTAGGTCTTGTCAGATAATCTAGAAATTTTTTTTCTTCACATATTAATCTTTTATATACATGTGACTCCGGCTCACCAGGTCCTATGGTAACTGCCTCGAGTGATGTCAGTCCAGGGAACCACAAGTTGTTATATCCTGTACCAACTGACAAGAATATTTCGGCGTAACCTTCCTTGAAGCGAGGAGTCAGATGTTTTGGCATTCCTGGTCTGCTGTTTTGCCCGTTCCTATCTTCATCGTTACCAGTTGCATCACCAGACCTAAATAACACAACAGTCAAGTCTCCTAAACCTTTTACCTTCAGATTGCCTTTGCCGCTATAACTTCTTTTAGGTATATCGGGCATTCTTATAGGTTCTTCATATATATAACGCGTAAAATCTCTTTGACGTTCTTTTTCTGCTTCTGCGGCTTTATACATCTGATGATATCCGGATTCAAAGATGTTGTGCGTAGAACCACGCGTTATCCTGTTATTTTCGGCTGTAGTTATGACGAATGACAAGCCATTAGTAATGATATACTGCGATATATTATCCAATTCTATAGCGACCTGTGGATTAAAACCGTCGAAATTGAGGTATTCGAAATTTCCAAAATTCTTTTTATCATTACTCATGGTTATACTATACGCGTCTTATTTAAAAATGTTACTACTAAAGAAAGTATACTCGCCCCAGAACAGCTCAGCATCAAATTTATAAATAATTCCCGATTTCTTTGAGAATAAGATTCATTTAATATACTAGAGGGTGATTTACATGGCATGGAGTTTTGGTATAAAGGCGATGCTTCTGACGATTATCGCATCATTCTTCCTTGTGATAATGGGGATGCTGTATTTTATGTTCACGCTATGGATCGTGAAGATAGGTGCAAGTTTCATCCTACCTGAGATGTGGAAGTCGGGACAGATAAGTGGAAGCTACATGGTCATCGCGGCAGCACTCATAAGTGCAGGTTCGATGATTGCATCGTCAATGCAGAAGCAGTAAATTTTTGCTATCCGTCCAACACCGGTTTAGGCACAAGCAGTCCATTCTGTAGAATTAACGGACCTGTGTATTCGTCACGCTTTGTCCATGCATGATCATGCACATAGATGCGAGGTTTTAACGTAATCCCTTCTATCGTCTGTCTTCCGTCATAGTTTGAAATCAATTGATGGAATTGGAAAGTCAGCAATGCATCGATTCCTAAGTCAGAAGGATTGAAATATTGCATTTTTCCTCCTCTTTCTTTGAAAACAAACTGTTCTTCAGGTCTAAACGTCGCAATACTGTTCAGTATATCGGAGTTTTGTGTCTTCAATCGGGATATTATCCTATCATCGTAATTCTCTCTTGCCTCCATTTTTCGGAAGAATGTCTCGCCATCAAGATAGAATGCGAAACCTACTTCAGAAAACTGTTTCTTGGCACGCTCATACAGCTCTTTCAATCGGCTCTCGCTATAATGCCTTCCAATCTTCTTTTTTGGGTACTCCTTATCAACCATTATAATAATATAATTGTTATTCAAGTTTATGTATTCAGAAACTATGCCTGGGAGTATCTCTTTTGATTGTGGGATGACTGATCCATAAGAGGACTCTAATCTACTTACGAAAAAATCCAACATCCGTTCCTGATCTTTTTTTTCAATCATCTTAGACACCTGTAAATCATTGATTTATTAAAAGTTTTGTATGGATCTCATCAGAGAGGAATCCTTCACGTTTCAGATCCTCGAGCACGAACAATTCCTGCTTGGCCTCTACCTTGAATCTCTCGAGCAATTCTGAAAATCTCTGCATGTCTTCCATATCACGAAATATCGCCTCAACGAGGTAATTATACCCATTGTTTATACGGAATACTGAATTGATATTCTCATTTGTCATCAGGAACTCCCTGAATTCATCCCTGCAATCCCTGTTGATACGGAACAGCATGTTGACTTTTATATCGAATCCAAGCCTCCTGAAATCAAGAAGTGATGTATGCTTTTTTATCAGGTTCTTTTCGAACTCATGCAACCTGTCGAATATCGTGCTTACAGGTATCTTCGTGTATCTGCTGATGTTCGTCAGATTCTCTCTTGCATTCCGTCTGAAGTACATCATCAACATCGCGTCTTTACGAGTCATAAGTTCCATGTGCATCACCTTTCACTGACAATACAGGCATACATTATAGATATGTTTCAGGAATATATATCTTATGAATAACGAATCCCTGAATGCTTCAGAAAAAGTCTGAAACAGAGGTGCATTTTTACACCGTAAAGGCAGTTCCATGCGAGAAAAATATTATATAAAGCATTTTCCTCCTGAAACAGCAGCATTTTCCATCATAATCCTGAAACAACCTTTCTGGTAACATTTATAAATATTCTAACCATAATACACCATATGAAGGATACAGAAGAGGTAATTTTAAACATTTTCAAGAATCATCCTAATAAAGAGCTTAGCAGTGAATTTCTTGCAAGCGAGATATATACGCAGGAATACATACAGATAGAAGAACTGATAAAAAGTCCAGACAAGACAAATATGCACGACGGCAAACGAAGAAAATTCCAGCTACATCGAAAAATACTGTACTACCTAAATAAGCTTGTTGAGAGCGACATCATCAAGGTCGCAAAGATCGTCGACAAGGGAGAGAAATATTTCATCCTCAAGGCAGAAGAAGGAGAGACGATCATTGAGAAGGGATATAAGAAGATAATAATCACAAAGCCAATAGTCACAAGCACACAGATAGACCAATATGAGACGAAAGGCGTGATGAAAAAATATGAAGAAGACACATGGATAACAAGGTTCAACAGCATACTTCTTGAATGTTCAAAGACGACGGACCATGACAGGATACACACGATCATGAAGGATTGTTTTTCGAACATCAACGATGCCATAGCCTTGAACGAATTCGAAAACGTCCTGAACGCGATGAACAGCACACAGGCCAAGGAATTCCTCGAAAGGATCATCAGGGATACGGATAATTTTGACAGGACCGTATCGATAATAATCAATATCTCGCAGGTCAGCAGCAACATATACGATTTTATCAGATATTTTGCGGATGCCAACCCAAAAAAAGTGAATATAGTGTTCAACATGAGCGGCAAGGACATACAGAAGTCATCAAAGATAATCGAACACATAATCCAGGAATTCTCAAGGACAAAGACAAAGATAAATATCCACAATATCGATACAGGCAAGGCTCCGTTCTTCAAGGGCCGGGCAGGCATATATAATTTTGATGAGGATGATTGGGAGATATACCAGAAAAGGTCCAAGGGCAAGACGATAGGTGTGAGCTGCTCGCAGTCGCAGATAGCGATCAACATAAACAGGTTCTTTGAAGCATATCACACTGACACGGAATTCCGCCAGGCTGTCATCAACGCCGCAAAGACATTGCTGGTGGCAAACACCATCCAGCGCCGGAAATCCAACGAGTATTTTCGGAACATCAACAGCATGAACAGCCCGAACCAGGCAGATTTCTATAAATTCAGCAGGAACTATATACGGTTCTGGAACTATGACTGGCACAAGGATATACAGGAGAACAACAATCTGTTTGAATTGATAAAGAGCACAAAAGAGCTTGTCGACAATTTCTGCCATAGTGAAGAGACAATATTCATGAGCTGCGGCATCCCTATACGATTCAGGATAGCGTTCAGCAGCGCATTCCGTAATTTCGATTCCAGGTTCATGGGAGAACGTGATTACAGGAAAGCCACAGTGAAGAAGGTCGAAGATTTTTACACAGGTGAGATCAAGGCATTCATCAATGCACGCGAAAGGATGTTTGAGATATTCGACGGCGGTGACAGGCTGAGGATATTCCGGACGAACGATTTCGCGAGTATAGACATAATTCATGAATTCAGCATACTGCTCAATGCATATAAGATCCCGCTCTTCACATATGATTTCAGCGGCCTTAAAGGGACTGTGAAGCTCACAAATTTCATGACGTCATAAAAATTTATTGAAAGTAAAAAAGAACATATCTGTCTTGACAGAATCGAGGAAAAATAACGATGATAATCAACGAGAAGACATGCATGGAAGCTTGGAAGAAATCGCTGAGGTACATCATGGACAACGGCGTGGATTTCAAGGACAAGGATGAACGCCAATGCCATGAGGCGCTCAATCTAATCGTGACGATAGAACAACCGGATCATGACTATGATAAGCCGATAGATGTCATGAAAGGCAACGAATGGATATATCCCAGCACCGAAGAATTATCGGCGATAATATTCAATAAGGAGAATCTTGCGATATATGAGTTCAGCTACGGCCCCAGGATATTCAATTTTCTTGGCAGGAAGGATCAGATAAACGATTACGTCATACCCCTTCTTAAGAATGACCCTAACAGCAGGCGTGCGGTGATATCGCTTCTAAACCCTCAGACCGATTCAGATGCGCTCAACAAGAACATGCCGAGCCTTATCGCGATATATTTTAAGATCAGGGATGGCAGATTGGACTGCACATGCACCATAAGGAGCAACGATTTTTTCATCGGATGGCCAGGCAACATCTACCAGATATATCTCCTGCAGAAATATGTCGCTGACAAGCTTAACATCAAGACGGGGGCATTGTCGACCATATCGTATAGCGCGCATATATTCCACGAACATTTCGAAAATATCAACAAGATATTGCGATGATTCCTGATAAGTATAGTGAAAATATAATCACTACAGTTTCTCGAATACAAATCAATAAAATTTATAAATAAGTCGCGTTAGTGATGGATTCATGGCTAAAGAAGATGCACCCGAAGAAGAGGTAATGGATGAGTTCCAGGCGACTCCTGAAGATCTTAGAGAGAATGATGAGATAACGGATTCTGAAGAAGCATTCATGGAAGGATATGAATCCGGCCTTGAAGAGGAAGAAGAGGAAGAGAAGCCGGAAAAGACTGACGAGTTCGACATATAGATACCTTAATTATTACAGTTATTGTTCTATACGATTGTTGCTTACTACTGCACGTGATGATATGACATAAGTAGAAAAATATGAATCGTCTCGGTATACTCACTCCAGTCCGAATGAATCCGTGAATTCTGCAATCATCTTGTATTTGTTAACGTAATCATAGCCTTTCTGAGTCAAAGAATAAGTCTTGCTATCTCCGGAATGATTCTCGACGAGGAACTCTTTTCCCATCAATTCCTTGAGATATTCTTCCATCATCTGATGAGAGAGATTCGACTTATAGAGAATATGAGTAGGCTTGATCTTGTTATTCTTATCCTGCACCGCCTTCAGGATATCATATATTATTCTTAGCCTATCACGCTTTTTTGCCATGTTTCTGTTTACCAACCCTTAAGATAATCCCCAGATTAATGAGTATCAGAGCATATGCCGCAAGCTCCATAAAGTGCCCTATCACGTAATATATAGAATTTTGTGTCGCAAAAATGAATTGGAAATAGCTGAAGAAAAGGAATATCATCGCAATCGATACGATAAGCGATGTCGGCTTGCGGTTATTCCAGTAGTTCTTCAGATAATAGTATGCGATGAAACCAAGTATCACCGTGGAAAAAAGATACAGAGTAAATGTCTTATACGGTGTGAAATAAAGCACAGGGAATATCAATCCAAGCAGAAGCACAAACACACCGACGTTATCGATCTTCATCGCAGTATACACAAGTATTATCAATCCTATGATGAACAGTATCGTATGGAAATATATCCCGAACAGGTTCAGATGGTACACACTCTGCAGTTTGATCAGGTTGCTTACATCATCGTCAAGACTATCCAGTATCAGGAAATTCAATATTGATTGGGCTATATACGAGACCCCTATGAACAGGAACGCCCATGAGAACAATCTCAGATGATTCTGTCCTGAAAGCTTATAGACCTTATAGGCATAGTAGCATACGAGAAGCGTTACCACCGCAAACAGCACTTCCAATATGACATCGTACCCAAAGAACCATTGAGGTGTTATGAATATATCTCCCATGCTCTTAGGTTAATGATGCTGTTTTTATAGTTTATGGAATGGGAATCAAGAAAGATGTTGATTACCCCTTAAATCGCTTGGATTCATTCCAAATCTATATGCAGCGACTTACTCTTCACATTATCGACGATTTTCTGGACGAAGGATTCCATGTCCACGCCGAACTTCACCTTGCCGTCGAGCGTCCTTACTGCAAGCGTATGGTTCTCCATCTCCTTGTCGCCGATCGTTATCATTAAAGGGATATTCATCAGTTGCGCATCCCGCACTTTCTTTGGGGTGCTCTCGACCCTTTCATCGACCTCTACGCGTAAGTTGTGCGTTTCCATCTCTTTCTTCAGGCCCTGACAATATCCTATATGCCTATCCGCTATCGGCAGGAGTTTTATCTGCACAGGACTTAACCATAGAGGGAACTTTCCTGCGAAATGCTCGACCATTATCCCGAAGAATCTTTCGAGTGACCCGAGTATCGCCCTATGTATCATCACGGCATGCTGCTTCTTGCCTTCGCTATCAATGTACATCGTCTCAAATCTTTGAGGCAGATTAAAATCCAGTTGACATGTCGGGCACTGCCATTTCCGACCCAGTGCGTCTTCCATATCTATATCTATTTTCGGGCCATAGAATGCCCCATTACCCGGCTTGACCTCATAAGGGATATCTGCCTTCTTTAACGCGTTTGCAAGTATCGCTTCAGCCTGATCCCATAATTCTTTCGTTCCAAGGGATTTCTCAGAAGGTCTTGTAGACAGATAATAATTCAGCTTGAAATTGAATACATCATTCCATACATATTTTATGAATTCCAGTACACCGAACACTTCATCCTCTATCTGATCAAATCTGCAGAATATATGTGCATCATCCTGAGAGAATTTCCTGACTCGTACAAGACCGGTCAATGCCCCTGAGAATTCGTTTCTATGCAATGAACAGAAGTCTGCGATTCTTATAGGCATATCCTTGTAACTCTTGACATCCCTGTTATATATCAGACAGTGTGATGGACAATTCATCGGCTTAAGTGAGAATTCTTGCCCTTCGATATTTATTATGAACATGTCATCTCTGTAATGCTCCCAATGCCCTGATATCTCCCATAATTTTTTATTGTACAACTGCGGGGTTATCACCTCTTTATATCCTCTCTTCTGATACTCGGATCGTATGAAACTTATGAGTTCATTATAGATTATCGTTCCGTTGAACAAGAAGAATGGTGCTCCAGGGGAGTATTCATGAAAATACACCAAATCCAAATCCTGGCCTAATTTCCTATGATCCCTCTTCTCAGCCTCTTCAAGAAACTTAAGATGCGCATCAAGTTCTTTCTTCTCGAGGAATGCTATCCCGTATATCCGCTGCAGTTGCTTGTTGCTTGCATCCGCTCTCCAATATGCGCCTGCGACTTTCGTCAATTTTACAGCCTTCAACTTTGATGTCCTTGGAACATGCGGACCTCTGCATAGGTCGAAGAATTCGCCCTGCCTGTATACAGTGATCTTCTCTCCGGCAGGCATCCCACGTATCATCTCGACCTTGTATTCATTTCCTGAAAATGATTTCAATGCATCATCCTTCGATATCTCTTCACGGTAGACAGGCCAATCTTCCCGGACTATCTTCTCCATCTCCGCCTCTATCGCTGCGAAATCAGTAGTGCTGAAAGTCTTGTCGGAATCGATGTCATAATAGAATCCTTCCTCGACGACAGGGCCTATCGTAAGCCTTATCTCCGGATACATCCTTGTCAGGGCCTGCGCCAGAAGATGCGCCGCACTATGCCTTACTATCTCTAAAGCCTCCTTATCTCTCCCTGTAATGATCACCAATTGGGAATCATGATCGACTTTTCTTGATAGATCGACCAATTGCCCGTCGATCTTCGCAGCTATGGCCGCCTGAGCCAGTCGTGGACCTATCTTCTCAGCGACTTCAAGAACTGTCGTGCCTTTAGGATATTCACTAGAATTACCGTCAGGAAATGTGATTTTGATTGTCATGATAATAGATATAAGGCAATAGTTTTAAAATGTTACGATTGCAAAGACAAGAACCAAACGTACGGTAATCGTAGACAATAAAAAGAGAATGTAAAAAAAAACCGAGTATCAATAAAAGTTGTCGGTTACGACCTTTTTTGATTAAACTTTTTCTTAAAAAGTTTATTTCTTATCGACCTTGTACATGAAAGTATTCCTCTTACCGGTGTTCTTGTACTTGATTATGTTCGTCTTACGCAATTTCTTCAGGCTCATGGTGACTGACCCTATCGATACCTTGAGTTTCTCAGAAATTTCCCTCGATGTAAACCATTTGCCTTTGTTCTTGCACAAAAAATCGTATACTTCCTGTTGACCCATTATGATGACCCCCATTGATACATGCAAATCATGTATAAAACGTATGTACTAGAATCTATAAAATCCATTATATATTTAAGCTTTTCTGTTTCACTCGAGAGTTATAGCAAGTTTATAAATGAACACTTATAAATGACGAACAAGACGCATCAGATTATAAAGCTAAGTATCAATGCGACTATACCGACGATTAGGACCGCATACGCTACCCATAGGTCCATCGTGAGGGTCATGAAATAATGCACCAACGCATCAGTGTTTATCGTTATCTTTTTGTTCTCCATCTTTTACCTCAATTCACACCGACGGCCTTCATGACTTTCGCGCCGCAAAGAGGACATATCCATTCGATGAATGTACTGTTTCCAGAATTAAGCTTCATCCCCTTCTTCATCTCGCCTTTGCATTTCGGACATATTTCCATTCAATTCACCTTATGCAAACTCTTGAGCTGAGAGTTTATATAGTTTATTAAAAATGCTGATAGGGTATTCAAGAGCCACAAAGAGATATTACGATATTTTCGTTCTATATAATTTATCTATCTCAGATGTATCTCTAATATGTCCCTGTCGGCCAACCTATGATCGAGCATGAATTTCTGTCCGGGAAATTTGCTTGATTTTCCCCACACCCGGCAGAACTTGAATTTCGCCGCGAAATCTTTATGCAGTTTATTGCATACATCCTCGACCTTCGAGTTCCTGCTGATTATCAGAGGTACTTTCAGGTCTGCATCCTTCGCAGGCTCCTTCAGATATATTCTCACAAGGTCCAATTTTTCAAATATCAATTCCTTGAGCTGCTCGATATATACCTTATCCTTTGCGCTTATCGCAAGATCCGCCTTCAATTCCTTGACTATCTTCTCGACCTGTTTTTCTGTCGCCAGATCTATCTTGTTTATTATAGTTATCGCGGGGATGTATTTCTTGTTGCCCTCAAGTATATCGATGAACTCATCGACATCTATGTCTGAACGTATGACTATATCCGCGTTTATCAGCCTGAACTCCTTGCATACGGACCGTATCGTCTCTTCGTCGATCCTCGTCAGTTTCAATGTACTCGCGATCTTGAGCCCGCCGTGCGAACTCTTGATTATCTTGACATCAGGTTTATGTTTGTTCAACCGAAGATGCGCATCATATATCTCTTTCTTCAATACCTCATAATGTTCAGGAGCATTAACATCGATGATAAGAAGCGCAAGTTCTGCAGATCTCATGACAGATAACACCTCACGACCTCGTCCCGTACCGGCCGCTGCACCCTTGACTATACCTGGAACATCAAGTATCTGTATCTTCGCATCGTTGTAATGCATCGTCCCTGGAATGACCGTCAATGTCGTGAAAGCGTATGCAGCAGTCTTTGATTCAGCATTCGTCAGGTCGTTTAGGAGTGTCGATTTCCCGACGGAAGGGAATCCTATCAATATGACTGTCCCGTCGCCATTCTTTCGGACATCATATCCCTCCATCTTCTTGCCGCCAGAACCACGGGTTTCACGCTTCTCTTTCAATTTGGCAAGCTTGGCCTTCATCAGGCCGACGGCATGCTGCGTACTCTTGTTGTATTTCGTCTTCGCTATCTGCGCCTCAAGCTCCACAATCTCGCTGTTGTATTCGACCATAATCATCAGTATTCACGGTCTGTTTTAAAGTTTTTGGGTTTGAAAGCGTGTGCCAAGGCGCAAACTTTAAATATAACATCCTCTAAAACCCTATTGATGAAAAAGGGGTATGTGATATTTGCAATTTCTATCATCATGGCTTTAGCATTATTACTTGTAGGATCCGTCAGCGCGGTCATCTGCAGTAATGGTGTCGATTCTCCGTCAGGATGTGTATGCGGACATTATCCGGATTCCTCACAAGGTTTTGGACAGGTACAAATCAACGGAAACAGCATCTCATGCGATAACATCGCTGATGGAGTATGCCCTGAAAGATTCATGGACCCAGCGACTGGACTGGTAGGAAATTGTGGCTCTTGCCCAGATCCTGACTGCAGAGGCACTGTTGCAGGGATCGCTTATTCAACGGCAGGCATGAGCAATCGCCTTGACAAGGTCACTATAACATCGCACCCTATCAGGTGGAATCCAAGCGCCAATCTCGAGAATAGCATACAGACAGGACCTAATGGCGATTACAGTGGCTCATTCATCACTGGTAGATATTATTTCAGCGCATCAAAGGATGCTTACGATACATTGCTCACAGAAGTGGACGTCACCCTCGATGGCACAACGACGCAGAACTTCCAGCTTACGAACGGGACATGCCATGCAGACTGTACGAACAGTTATGGAAGATGCAACGCGGCATGCGATGGCATGAATGTTTCTGGAGGGACGTGTCATTTCTACGACAGCAATGTTGCTGCATTATGTGAAGACAGGCTCAAGGGGACAGAGGTATATCTGGGAGTCAACAGCACAAATCCTGAATATGGCATATTCATAACATGTTGCGGTGACAGTACAAGCCAGATACATCTACCAGACGGCACAACTCAAAATAACACGCCCTACTCAAAATATTATACGCTCGCGACGACCGACTCCGGCAATATGAAGAACCTCATCAAGATCGAGAAGATTGCAAAGTATAATGATGTGCCTGTAAGGCTTATCGTCGCGTATTGGCAACCTTAAAAGATTGCGACATTCTGGATAAGACTTTTTCTGATAAGGCTTTAATGATTATATACGATTAGCGTCTAGAGATCATAGCATTGCTGTCGTTCACATTCTCATCAGTTATCGAGGAAAATTTTCACCACTTGCAATCCTGTGAAAATTTTAATACATCTAATCATTTTATGTTCACGCATTGACAGCAATGCTTCATCTGGCTGGCCGACACTGCAGAGAAAGGACCTCAAAGATAATAACCTTTTTATATCGAATTCTCTAGGATCGCTTATAATGGCCAAAAAGGGGTGGACGTTGAGGGCATTTTACAGGAAGGGATATTTTTTTATCATTGATGCGCTGATAGGCAGTACGATAATATTCTTATCATTGATGATAATACTCGGCAGTTCGACAAGGCCTGCAAAGGTGCAATATAATTATGAGATGGCTGAGGAATACACCACGTTCATAATGAACACGAAAATCCAGGACCTGAACGATAAATACATCAGTGATCTGGTAAAGAACAACATCATAAACAATACACAGCTCAGCGTGATGGAACAAGTAGACACATTCTACCACGACAACGACATGACGCACGCCCACGATCTCGTAAAGAACCTTACAGAGCCGCTCGTCATGTCCAAATATGGCTTCTCATACAGCATAATAGACAAAGGCGTCAAGACAAACATATACAGCAGGACAGTCCCCGACATCAATCAGGCCAAGATAGTCATAGCCTCAAAAAAGATAACATTCCTGCAGATCAACAGCACATCAGTGTTCGGTCCTGCAATGGTGGAGATAAAGATATGGATATGAACATCAAAAGAATCGGACAGGCCGTCGCTAAGAGGATGGGCAAGAAAGCCGTGCTATTCTCATTGATTGCAGTATTGTTCTCCGTGCTCTTCATCACGATGTTCTCCCAGAGTTTCAGCACAACCCTTGAAGATAGGATCCCGTCGAGCAATATCCGTATAAGGGTCCTTGACATCTACGTGAGAAATTTTGAGAGCTACGCCGAGAACAGCATAAAGATATCCACATACAGGACTCTGGAATCGATAACCAGAGACAGGCAGAACAAGGGATTCTTTGCAGATTTTCAGGAGTTCAACAGGACATTTCACGACTGCATGACATGCGGAAAATTCGAATGCTCGAATCCTGCGTCAGGGCAATGCGATCTCGGAGAACCTGGATATGACCTCAATTCCAGCATAAAAAAGATAGCCGACCTCTCACTAAACCAGTTGAATATCAACACGGAATACGCAATCAACAGTATCAACATATACCAGGACTATCCGTTTGAAGTTGAAGTCTTGGTGAACATATCATACAACGTCACAGATAATGCTGGAGGATATTATGCACGATGGACAAAAAATAAGGTCATAAACCAGACAGTCGCCATAATAGGGCTTACAGATCCTCTTGGGTTCATAGGCAGCACAGGCAAGTATACAAAGTACATCAAGCGTTATACAGGAAAATGCGAATTCGATGCATCGTGCTGGGACTATACCACCACGAAGGCATTCTATCAGGCCCAGGAGTTCCGCTACTATCCTAACGGTACGGGATTTCTTCAGAGATACTGGAATGATCCAAGCCCGTCGGAATGCTGCGGTATAGAGCATATCATGAACGGCACATCACTCCCAGGTCCGGACACTCGGAACAGTTATATAGACAGGTATTACTGGAGTGGAAGATATACATGCAGGGGTTTTGGCGATCCGAAAATATTGCGCATACTTTTCGATGGCGAAGCAGTAAGTCTCGACGAGAGTACCGCCTCAAGATATAATGTCGCAAGCAGCGGTACGGTGATATGTCCGACTTAGACAATATCCAGACAATGGATGCTAAGACGGATATATACACTACTACATAATAATCAACAAACTTTTTATAGCATCCGAGAGAATGTTTTTAAGCATAATCACTTGTAAATTATAAAATGGCTGAAGAGGTAGTTAAGACAGGGGTGGATGACCTCTTGGAGCTGCTGGAGCGCAGCACTAAGATACCATTATCTGATGCGGCGGCAAAGCTCAAGGTAGATGCTGGAGTAATCCAGGCGTGGGTAGATTTTCTCGTCGAAGAGGGCATAGTAGGCATAGAATACAAGTTCACGACACCATATATCTACATGAACAAGACCGTCAACACAAACAAGCCGGAAGATTTCAAGGAAGAGAACATCAACATGCAGTATTTCAAGAGGCAATTCTGGGCAAAGGCCAGGATCAAGAATATCCCTGAGGAGCAGATAGAGATGCTATGGAAAAATCATATAGCGCAGGCACTTGAACTGCAAAAGAAATATTTTTTCTTTGAAGTACAGAGGCGCAAATTACCGAAGGCAGAGGAACTATGGAAGGAATACAAAGAGCTTATAGAATACAGTGAATGAAACGAATGACGATGAACGTATCATACAAGATAATCAGGCACGGATCATTATCGGATAACGGCTAATATGGAACTAGAACAATATCTGGAACGGGACATCATCACTTTCCTAGACAGCAGGATAACAAAAAAAGAGAAGAACAGCATAGATAGGGAAGAGGAATACGGATTATACCTGACGAAGGACTATGTGAAGGACCTGACATATGCGCTTGACAATGATGAATTGACGAAAGCCAAGAAATTATTTGACGAGTTGAAAGTGCATTATTCACAGATGCCGAAAACTAGCGTCGAACGCAAAAAGATCTACTCACTGCTTGAAAAGATGTACGGCAAGATCCAGAACTACGTGAAGATCAAGGAAGGGAGGATAGAGGTCATAAAGCAGGGTGAGAGTGAGATACAGAAGGAAAGAGGTGGTACGGATTCATCCGATTCACAAAAATTCCCTGCACAAAAAAATTCCGTAAATCCTGTGGCAGATGTATTGGTCGAAAAGCCTACGACGACCAAAGGAAGCGGTAAGACAGTAGGAGGCATGTGGAAAGAGCCTGCAGAGGGTCAGTCCAAAACCAAGAACATCGTCGAGGCTAACATCATAGGGAAAAGCACAAAATCTGTCAAGGGCGGCAAGTATTACGAAGAGAAGAATGAAGAGAGGACGGACCAGCAATTGCCCGACGATATCAGGATCCCGAATGTTTTCATGAAGACCAAGGATGAGATGGCAAAGGACACAGATACTGACCCGTGGGAGATATCACACAGGTCAACACATCATCATGAATATCCGAAAGGCTCTGATATAATGGATCAGGAACTTGAAGAGCTTATGGGTGAAGTCATAGGCAAGACGACAGAAAGGTTTGAGAGGATAAAAAGCAACATCAAGGAACAGGTGCTCGCTGAAGTGAAAAGAAAGCTCGATGAAGAGAATGAGATGCAAGACAAGAGAATAAGGGAATTGAAGAGCGAGATCACACATGAAGCGATTACACAGATTGACAAATACATCGCGGCAGAGAGGAAGGATGACGATAGGATATCCGGTAGACCGATTGTCGTCGGTAATTATAACATCGAAGGACAAGAGGCTACGATACGGCCGATCGGATATGCAGAAAATAGCGACATCGTCAGGATAGATAAGCGAGTCATGCATCAAGCGAAGGGAAAAGATATGCATAAGAAAATCCATCCAACGAGTAGGGATCATATGCCGGAAAATATATCGTCCACAACCGGCGACATCACAATCAAAAAATCTCCTAGTGAGGAAAAATCACAGAAAAAAATATCAGGAAACAGACAGGCCGACAAGGAGATACAGCAATTGTATGAAGAGGCGATATATACTATGTTCCAGAACAATTATAGCGAAGCCCGAAGGATGTTTGAGAAGATTCTAGAGGCAAGACCTGATAATAGGGCTGCAAAAATAAGGCTGCATGAATGCTTAGAGGCGATTGATAATGCTTGAATCCGGCTATCCGACACAATTTGAAGAGATAAGCAAGAATAAGAAAGTGGAGACTTATCTCGACAAATACAAATTGAAGATAAACGACATACTGGTGGAGATAAACATAGTCCTCTACGAAGATGAACCGACACCGAAATATATCGTATCACTGACTAACATCAGCGATGCGACAAAGCTCATACTGGAAAAGATAAGGCAGGAATTCATCTCGAGAGTAGACACGAAAGAGTTGGAAAAGACTGACGGTCCGAATGAGAATAGGGACAAGTTCCAATCAGAGATAACGAAGCTCATAAAGAAATATTTCCCCTCGGCAAATGAGGATACGACGAATATGCTGGTCAATTATATCATCCAGGAGAATCTTGGTCTGGGAAAGATCGAGATATTGCTTAAGGATATATTCCTTGAAGAGATCGTCGTGAACAATCACAGCGAGGCGTTATGGGTATACCATAAGAAACATGGCTGGCTCGTGACGAACATCAAGCTGGTGACTGAGGCGAAGATCAGGCATTACGCGACGATGATAGGCCGTGAAGTCGGAAAAGAGATAACGACGCTCAACCCGCTCATGGACGCGCATCTGAAGACTGGAGACCGAGTCAACGCAACGCTCTATCCGATATCAAGCAAGGGCAACACACTTACAATCAGGAAATTTTCTGCGGATCCTTGGACGATCACGAAATTCATCAAGGATAATACCTTATCCGTCGAGGCAGCAGCATTCCTTTGGCTTGCGATACAGAATGAATTATCGGTGCTTGTAGCAGGAGGTACAGGTTCGGGTAAGACTAGTATGCTCAATGTGATAAGCAATTTCTTCCCTCCGAACCAGAGGATAATCAGCATAGAGGATACGAGGGAATTGACTCTTCCGAGCAATCTTCACTGGATCCCTATGGAGACAAGACTCGCAAATCCCGAGGGTAAGGGAGAGATAACGATGCTTGACCTGCTCGTCAACAGCTTGAGGATGAGGCCTGACAGGATAATCGTCGGAGAGATAAGAAGGCAGAAAGAGGCGCAAGTCGTCCTAGAAGCGATGCATACAGGTCACTCGGTATATGCTACGATACATGCAAATAACGCCGATGAGGTGATAGTCAGGCTGACGAATCCGCCTATCGACATCCCGAAACCCATGATATCATCTCTGTCGATAATACTTGCACAATCAAGGAACAGGAGAACAGGAAAGAGAAGGACACTGCAGATTGCAGAGATCATGCCGACCGGTGATGCACGCGTTCTCATGCAGCTGAATGTTGCCGAAGACATCCTCGAGAGGATTAATAATTCAGAGACTGTCCTTGAAAGATTGAAACTCTATACGGGCCTGAGCACTGAAGAGATAGCGAAAGACCTTGATGAGAAGGCGGAGATATTGCAGTGGCTCGTCAAGAAAAATATCGAGAATATCGACAGCATAGGTGTCGTCATGTCCAAATATTATCTTGGATCACTCAAGCTTGATTAAGAGAGACGGATAATCATAGATAATTATCCATAGTATCAGTGCGGCCTGTCACAGTCTGGATGATGCAAAGACATGTCCAGGATTCGGGTTGTCGGGTCGATACGGATCAAGTTCATACAGATTGTATGAATCTAATACATTATATATACATTTTGCAAATTTTTGAGGTGTTGAATGGGGTTGTCTGAAAGTATAGCGTTGCAGATGCCGGACTTGAAGGCGAAGCTCCATAGCGCAGCCATCCATAAGAAACCCGCGGAATTCGTCGGTGAATCGCTCAAGAACGGATTCGTCATGGCACTGATGACGAGCATCTTTGCGGCGTTCATAATCCTGCAGAACAAGGTGGGTGTAGGATGGGTTCTTGCCGTATTTATAGTCTCATTCATGATATTCTTCTTTCTCATGCTGAAGAGACCTGAAGTCAGCATTGCTAAGCGTGAGAGAGAGATCGACAAGGATGTCCTGTTCGCCGGAAGGTTTCTTCTCGTGAAATTGAACAGCGGCAAGCCGCTCATCAACGCGCTGTTCGACGCCTCCGAAAGCTATGGTGTTGCAGGAGGATACTTCAAGGAGATTGTCGAGGATATAAAGGTGGGGACGCCTCTTGAAGAGGCCCTCGAAAAGGCATACAAGACGACACCTTCGAAAAGATTCAAGAAGATACTGTTCCAGATTAACAATGCGCTGAAGATCGGTGTCGATGTATCGCAGCCACTCGAATCTATACTTCAGGAGATATCACAAGAGCAGCTGCTTGAGATACAGAAATACGGCAAGAAGCTGAATTCCATAATAATGTTCTATCTCCTGCTCGCAATCGTCGTCCCATCGCTCGGGATAACATTGTTCAGCATAGTGGCCTCGATGATGTCGATAAAGGTTGATATGACCGTGTTCGGAGCGGTACTCTTATGTTTGACGTTTGTACAGGTGATATTCATAGGGCTGATCCGCGGAGTCCGTCCTAATCTAAATATATGAAGAGGTAGAGATATGGTCCTGTTTGCTGAAGAGTTTGGGAAGGCATTCATATTCAAGAAGCTGCGCCCTAAGACTAGAGGATTCTTCCTGAAGGCAGGCTATGAGGATGTCCCTTACCATCTGTTCGGATTCATGTTCTACATCACTCTTATCATAACATATTTCATATACATACTGTTCGTATACCCACTGATCGTCGCCATACCAGGCAACAGCAGCATAATACTTCTCATCATGACGTTCATAAGCTGGGTGGTCATACAGGTCACATTATTGTTCATCCTCATAATTTACTTATATCTCACATTGAATATCAAGATATACAAACGTACGAAGGATATAGAGAACATCCTGCCGGAATATCTTCAGGTTGTGTCATCAAATCTCAAGGGAGGCCTGTCATTCGAGAAGTCTCTCTGGAGCGCTATAAGGCCTGAGTTCGGGGTCATCGCAAAGGAGATAATGATGGTCTCAAAAAAAGTGATGACAGGCAACGACCTTACGGATGCGCTCCAGGAATTTGTAGAGAAATATGATTCACCACTGCTCAAAAGGGCGTTTGATCTCATCATCGGAGAGGTCGAATCAGGCGGGCAGATTGCAGCGATCGTCGACAAGGTCATCGATAATCTTCGTAAGACGAAGGCGCTCAAGGACGAGATGAGCGCATCGACGTTGACGTACATGATCTTCATCAGCGTCATCGTGATAGTCATCGCCCCAGGATTGTTTGCGTTATCGTACTACCTTCTGCACGTGATGATCGGATTCAGTTCACAACTGTCCAACCTGAACAGTGCGAGCATGCCGATAAGCTTCTCTGCAGGCAGCATGGATCCTGCGGATTTCAAGACGTTCTCGATCATCGCCATAGTGATAATATCGTTCTTTGCATCGATCATAATGTCTCTTATTGAGAAGGGGGATATAAAGGGCGGACTGAAATATATACCTGCATTCATGGTGTCATCAATGATATTTTACTTCATATTCCTGGCGGTCTTCAAGGTTTTTTTCGGAGGCATAAGCCCTGTTTAGCATTAGACGCCATTCATCGTCATCGAGATTATATTTCGATAGAAATTTTTAATGAAAACATCAAAATTTATAAAATCACAGACCAAAGGTGTATAATATGGATAACAAAAGAGGTCAGGCGGCCATAGAATTCCTCGTGACATACGGATGGGCGATCATGGCAGCGATGGTCGTCATCGGAGCATTGACGTATTTCGGGATAACGAATCCTGCGACAGTACTGCCTGATAAATGCACGTTCTCGAATGGTTTTGAGTGCAAGGAGTACATAATAACGAACAGTCCCGACCAGTTAAGGCTCAAACTGATCAATGGATTTGGCCAGACAATCTATAATCCGAGCGCTATACAGACAGAGACGGGCGCAGGGTGTACGGTCGATTCGTCCGAGTGGGCTCCGGATGATATCAGAGAGGTCGTCTGTACGACTCTTTCAGGAGGACCTTTTGAGGTCAAGGAAAAAGCCAAGGTGAAGGTTTCGGTTGGTTATTCTAAGACGCCTGGCGGGTATAGCCAGGTATCGCTTGGAGAAATCTACGCTACAGTACAATAAAAAATGAGTGATAAGAAAATGTTTGAAAAAAATAAGAGTGCTCAGGCTGCATTGGAATTCTTGATGACGTATGGTTGGGCGATACTTGTAGCTCTGGTGGTGGCAGGTGCACTTATATATATCATGCCTAATTCAAAAAGTTTGACGACAAGTAAATGCATATTCGGGACGGAATTGCCATGCATGGGCGCGCAACTAAGCAATAATAATCTGACAGTCGTGTTGCGTAATAGCCTTGGACAGGCGATATATGATGTGAGCGCGAGCGTCACCGTACCAAGCAATGTCAATTGCATTGTCGATAGTACTGTACCTTCAGATCAAAGGATAGTTATAACTTGCCAGAACAGCGGTAAATTGAATCTGGTTTCTGACACCAGACTGAAAATGACTGTAACATATAAAAAATCAAGGACCGGTTACGATCAGGTAAGTAATGGCGATATATACGCAAAATATAAAGGATAATATGGATAGATAGAAAACGAATATGACTAAAGATAAAAAAAGTTAACATGACTACAAATATCAACAGGAGTAGAAAAGTGCACGACATGGATCATAGAAGAGGTCAGGCGGCCATAGAATTCCTCGTGACATACGGATGGGCGATACTTGGCGTGATGATAGTCATCGGAGTGCTATCTTATTTCGGGATATTCAACACACAAAAGTACGTCAATGATGTATGCTATTTTGGCGACCAGATGACATGCGAAGATTATGCGCTTTATGACACTTCATGGACATACATAAAGCTAAGAAACAATTTCGGCGTGCCGATAGACATAGATGGGATAGTCCTGAAGTCCGACTACGGCACATCAACATGCGACATCACAGATACCTCTCCAAACACGAATGTGCAGCCTGGAAACATCTTTGAAGTGAAGTGCGCCCTAACCTCGACAAGTATAACGACAAACCAGAAACTCAAGTATCGTCTTACGATAACATTCAAGAGGACTGGCTCGTCCAATCTACATGACCAGACGGGCGATGTCCTGACGGCGGTACAGAAATGGACGGGGACACCATATATCACTTGATGTTCACAGGCAAGCCAGATATGGACCTGATCTTAAGTCTCTACGTCACAGAGCGCACAATCAGGGACGGGCGCATGTCAATCGCTAGAGGGTTTCCACAATCTTTTTAAATACCTGATGATTACCCTAGATTAAGATAATCGTTCTAGGATTTGATAATAATGCATGTAGAACAATCACAGAAATGATGGGGCACAAGACAATATTAAACCACAATACAGTGTAAATGGGTGATTTCATGGATAAGATGAAGACAGGAACAACAACGGTCGGACTCGTCTGTAAAGACGGTATCGTACTTGCTGCTGACAAGAGGACTACTTATGGCGGACAGATAGTCGTCAGAAAGGATTCTGAAAAGGTCACACAGATAACTGACACGATGGCCATAACGACTGCCGGCTCAGTCAGCGATATCCAGATGCTCATCAAGCTCTTGAAGGCTGAGTTGAAATTACGCGGGATAAGGAACGGCAGGAGCAATACTGTGAAAGAGACGGCAAATCTTCTATCTAGGATAGCCTATGATAGCGCAAGACAGTATGTCCCGAGCATGGCGCAAGTCTTACTTGGAGGATACGACAGCAAAGGCCCTCAACTATCCGTGATAGACGTCGACGGTGCAGTACTCGAATTCAAGGATTATTTTACGACAGGTTCAGGCAGCCCTATGGTCCTGGGAGTGCTGGAGAGCAACTTCAAGGATGGTATGACCATAAAAGAGGGCGAGGATCTCGCTGTAAGGGCAGTTTCCGCTGCTATGCAACGTGATACCGCATCAGGGAACGGTGTAGATGTGATGGTCATCACAAAAGAAGGCGTAAGAAAGACCATACAAAAGAAGGTTTCTGGAAATCTTGTATAGATCTTTCATATTTTTTTAAGATAATTTTTTTAGATGATATACAGGATATACATATGCAATAAATGACAAGGTGAATTATAAATGGCTACTAGTGAGATAGTTAAAGAGATTTTAAAGGCAATCCCTGAAGGGAAGATAAGTGATGTTAATTTTGAGGGCGCAAACATCGTCCTTTACACCAAGAAAAAGGAATTCTTTCTGGATAACGGAGGCATCATCAAGGGAATAGTCGATGTCATCAAGAAGAGGATAGAATTACGACCTGACCCGAGCATAGCGATGGAGATGGAGAAGGCAGAGAAGACGATCAAGAAGATAATCCCAGAAGAGGCGAAGATGGGAAATATAATCTTCGACCCGCAGCGATCGATAGTCATCATAGAATGTGAAAAGCCTGGAATGGCCATAGGCAAGGACGGAGAGATACTTCAGGACATCAGAAAAAAGATATTATGGGTCCCGATCATACGAAGGACTCCTGCGATAAGATCGCAACTTATCGAGAATATACGTGAGGTCCTCTACCAAAATAACGATTATAGAAGAAAATTCCTGCACAAGACAGGCGAGAGGATATATAATGGATGGCTCAGAAGACAAAAGAAAGAGGAATGGGTCAGGCTTACATATCTTGGAAGCGGAAGAGAGGTAGGAAGATCATGCATCCTGCTGCAGACGCCTGAATCGAGGATACTTCTCGATTGCGGGATGAACATGGGCGCAGATACACCTGAAACGATGTATCCATACATGGAAGCTCCAGAGTTCAACATCTCACAGCTTGATGCTGTTATAGTCTCGCACTCGCATCTTGATCATAGTGCGCTGATCCCTTACTTATTCAAGTTTGGATACAGAGGACCTGTATACTGTACAGCTCCTACGAGAGATATAATGTCCCTTCTTCAATTGGATTTCGTGAAGATCCAGCGTGAAGATGGAAAAGAGCCGATGTATACAAGCGATGATGTAAGAGAGATGGTGAAGCACACCATAACATTAGAATATGATGAGGTCGCCGACATAACTCCTGATATACGTATAACATTATACAATGCCGGACACATACTCGGCAGCGCAATGGTCCATATACACATAGGAAATGGACTTCATAATTTATTATATAGTGCTGACCAGAAATTTGCAAAGACTTCGATGCTGAGTCCTGCAGCGACGCAATTTCCAAGGCTTGAGACATTGATGATCGAGTCAACTTATGGTGGGAAAGATAATGTCCTGCCTCCCGCATTAGAGGCAGATGAACTGCTCGGTCAAAGCATAGGAGAGACTATCAAGCGTGGTGGAAAAGTCCTTATCCCTGTACTTGGTTCAGGAAGGGCACAGGAGATAATCGTACTCCTGGAGAGGCTCATAAGAGAGAAGAAGGTCCCTGACGTCCCAGTATATATTGACGGCATGATATGGGACATCACAGCCATACATACAGCATATCCTGAATATCTTAATAATGATGTCAGGCAGCAGATATTCACAAAAGATAACAATCCTTTCCTGATGCAGAATATCAAGAGGGTGGGAAGCCAGAAAGAGAGGATACAGATAATCGAAGAGACAGGATCATGCGTCATACTTGCGACTAGTGGAATGCTCGTCGGTGGACCATCAGTACAGTACTTCAGGGCACTTGCAGACAATCCGAAGAACACTCTTGTGTTCTCATCATATCAGGCTGAGGGATCCATGGGCGCGAGAGTGCAGCGTGGGGAGAAGGAATTCATGTTCAGGAATGGCCAACAGACAGAGATGGTGAAGGTGAATATGGAAGTGTTCAAGCTTGAGATTTCAGGACACTCTGACAGGAAGGAATTGATGAACTTCGTCGGAAGATGCAATCCGAGGCCTAAGAAGATAATAGTCAATCACGGAGAGAATTCAAGATGCCTGAATCTTGCAAGTTCCATACATAATCAGTTCAAGATAGAGACTGTGGCCCCAAGGAATCTTGATGCGATAAGGATACGATAGATAGTCCGTGCGTCGGGAAACGATTTTTATTCTTCTTCATTTTTATCGAGGGCTATTAAGTGACAGACGTAACATTTATATACCTGCTTTTATAGGATAGAGACATGTCTACAAAAATTGGTGAGCCTTTCGAGATAATGGATTCTCCACTCTTGATTAGATATAAAGGCGTGTTCGACTTTGACGGGATGTATAAGATGATGCATTCATGGCTCATCAGCAAGAGGTTCCTATTCCATGAGAAGAAATACAAGGATAAGGTCAGCACTCCATTCGGTAATGAGGTGCAGATAGAGTGGGTCGCTGAACGGAAAGTCACGGAATTCATCAAGGAGTACATATTTATAGAATTCCACCTATGGGATTTTTCCGAAGCAGAGGTCATCAAGGATGGAAGGAAGACGAAGATGGTCAAGGCAAGGATGGAGATAAGGTTCAGTGCCAAGTTGGAGATGGATTACAGCAGAAGATTCAGCGATGGCAGCAGCTTCTCAAAGAAGCTTGGGCAATTCTATGTCGAAAAGATCATCTACTGGGATTGGCGCATACGTTATGCCAATGTCCTTGAGTACTCGGTCTACGATCTACAGACAAAAGTAAAAAAGTATTTAAACATGGATACCGGTTCGTCGGCATATTAGCGTATATGGAGATTATACAGAGGGATCATGGCAGAAGTCAAGACATTAATCGATGGCAAGTCCCTATCGTATGAGGGCATGTTCAACATCAGGGAACTATATAGGATAATAGACACATGGTTCAAAGAGAGAGGATACGATAAGCAAGAGGTCAAGAACTGGGAAGATGTCACAGAGAGCGAGAAGCAGATAGTCCTTGAAATCATACCTTACAAGAAGGTCTCCGATTATGCAAGGATAGACATAAGGATATTCATGATATTCTCCAAACTGTCAGAGATCGAGGTCGAGAGAGGCGGCATGAAATCCAAGATGAACAAGGGACGTGCAGAATTCTATTTCGATGCGTACGTCGTCACAGACTACGAGAACAAGTGGCAGACAAAACCAGTGGTCTTCTTCATAAAGAACGTGATAGAAAAATTCGTCTACAGGGCGTATACATCAAATTATGATTCCGAAGCGATCCGCGACTGTACGGACATAGAGAATGAGATAAGATCATTCCTGAACATGCACAGGTTCTAGAGAGGATAATCTTTCTATTTCACGCAATATATCTTCCCAGGAATATACGCGTGTCATATTCTTTTGCAGAAGAAGTTTTCTATTCCACGGACGATCATAAAGCAGGACATGCATCCCTATCTTAGAACATTCGGTGGCGGTTGCTGTTGTATCATCAATGATGACATCCGCTTCGAGCCTTCTGCATATGGCGGCCTTACTCATATTTTTGTCATAATGAGCAAAATGCACACCATTGAATGAATCAGGATAATGTTTTTTGATCCAGGAATGGGTGTGTTCTATTACAGAATCATACCGCGAAGTGACCACTGTCAGCGTATGCTTCTTTCTAAGTTCCGCAATAGCCTTTAAAGAACCCTCTACCGTGACTATCTCATCAGAATATCTGCTCCTGAAAAAATCTTTCACTTTCACTATGGCTTCCTCTCTCGTACCGCCCCACACATCCCAGAAATCATATGATATGAAGTCCTCTTTTATGAAAGAGGTGCCGTATGTATCGTTATGATACTCCAGCAGCTTATCCATGAATTCTGCAAGCACTTCATCGATATCGACAGCGATAAACATGATACGCATGTATCATCCGGTTATAAAAAGTTGTCTGTTTTTGACGATATTGCAAAGATATGCGCCTGGCGAGCGATAAGATACTACATCAGTAAATAATAACTCGGGAACTGATAAGATAAAATATCTATGCGAGCGCGCTACGTGAGCTTTGCAATATCTTCCTGTTTTGGCAACATTTAAAAATCCCCTCCGATTCCTCGACAATATGCCGTGGTGGCACAACCTGGTACTGCGTAGTATTGGAAACATTTAAATATCGAAGTAACTTTCTGTTACCATGAACATATTAAAACGAAACAAAAAAATTGCAGTGAATAGATGGGGAAAAATACATAAAAAAGAAATTCAATTTATTAAAAATGATAAAGAATCTAAGCTTATAAGAGCTGCGATATGTGGTTTTTTAGCTGGTGACGGAAGTATCCAAATCCGTAAGGTGAAATCGCATTTTCGTTATGACATTGACTTTTTTCCAGACGATAAAAGAATGCTTCAAACCTACTTGAGAATGATAGCAAAAGTCTATGGAAAACGACCTATCACAAGGAAAAGACACAAATTTTATGCTGTAAGATTTACCTCACGTACTTTGGTGAATGATTTATTAAAATACTGTAATTTTGGCATTAAAACCTGGACATTGCCTGAAAAATTATTTTCGATAAAGGGAGCAAAGGAAGAATGGTTGAGAGCATTTTATTCGGCAGAAGGTTATGTAAATAACAATGCGATACGCATTCAAAGTGTTAATAAATTAGGAATATTGAATATATCTTCCCTTCTCAAAGAAAAAAATATTTCTCATGGACTTTATGAGTATACCCCAAAAAACAGCAACCATTCAAGTGTTGGAATTCTTATTATTAGCAAAAAAGCAGATAGATTAAAATTCTACGATACGATAGGCTTTTACCATAAAAAGAAGGAAGTCATTTTAAAGAAAACGTTAGATTTATAAGTTGTTTTTTATTTCTTTAAGTAATATGCCATGGTGGCACAACCTGGTACTGCGCAAATTATTATAACTATTCTTATAATAAGCGAAAGCCTGGAATTAACTTCCAAGAGAAGTACCATTGAGCTTGTTCCGCAAGGTTTCCCGGTTCAAATCCGGGCCATGGCGTTTATTCTTTATTTTCAACAACATTTTTAAAAGCATTATTATTAGACATCTCATGGATAATTATGGGGGTTTTGGTGAGCGTAAGCGTGCTCTTTTGACAGAATTCATGTCCATAGATGGTGCTGTCGTCTTAGGCAAGACTACGTCTAATCTATTCAGACACCGTAATGTCAAGGCGAAGAGGATCGATGTAAAGGATTTCAATCACGTCCTGAATATAGATGAAAAGAATCTGATTGCAGACGTCGAAGGGATGACGACATATGAAGATTTGGTTGAAGAGACATTAAGATATGGCCTGATGCCGACCGTTGTCCCGCAGCTGAAATCAATAACAATAGGCGGCGCAGTAAGCGGCGGCGGGATAGAATCATCATCGTTCAAGTATGGTCTCGTGCATGAAACTGTCGAAGAGATGGAGATCCTTCTTGGCGACGGGAGAATAGTCGTGTGCACACGGGTCAACAGGCATAAGGACCTATTCTACGGATTCCCTAATTCTTACGGGACATTAGGGTATGTACTGAGATTAAAAGTAAGGCTTGTGAAAGTTCCCTCTTATGTAAGATTGACACATACAAGATACACAGATGCTGAATCATATTTTGACGCTGTGGATTCTGCGTGCAAAAAATATAGAAAATCAAAAAAGTTGGCATTCATAGACGGCTCGATATTCAGCGAAAAAGAGATGTATCTGACAATCGGAGAGGGTATAGATACCGCTCCATATGTCAGTGATTATACTTACATGAATATATATTACAGGTCCATAAGGAAAAATCAGAAAGATCATACTGATTATCTGACGATAAAAGACTATATCTGGCGCTGGGATACGGACTGGTTCTGGTGCTCGAAGAATTTCGGGGTGCAGAATAAAGCCATAAGATTTCTTGTAGGCAAAAGATTTCTAAGATCTACAACATATTGGAAGATACGTGCATGGGCAGCACGTACAAGGATCCTGGAAAGTATAAACCAGCTTTTTGGAGCAAGGAAAGAATCAGTGATACAAGATGTAGAGATACCAGTGCAGAATGCTGCAGAATTCCTGAAGTTCTTTCAGGAAGAGATCGGCATAACGCCAGTATGGATGTGTCCGACGCAGCCATTCAGCAATGGGGCAACATATGATCTGTACACTATGAGACCAAAAACATTATATATCAATTTCGGATTCTGGGACGCTGTAAAGACGGGAAGGGAAGATGGATACCTGAACAAGAAGATAGAGTCCATCGTCGAGAGACTCCACGGGAAAAAATCCTTATATTCAACATCTTATTATAGCGAAAAAAAATTTCGGGAGCTATACAACGGGGATGCATATGACAAATTAAAGAGAAGATATGATGCTCATAAAAGATTCAAGACGTTGTATGATAAATGTGTCTTAAGGAAGTGATACCGATCACGGTTATCGTATACTATGAAAAAATAAATGCGAGGTGTTTGTGATGAAAGAAAAAATCCAGAAACTATTGAACCATGCGGGCGTCATAATCGATGGCCCAAACACGTGGGATATACAGGTGCATAATCCTAAATTATACCCTAGAGTTTTCTCGCATGGAAGTTTAGGGCTTGGAGAGGCATACATGGATGGTTGGTGGGACGTGAAGGACCTGGATCAATTCTTCTATAAAGTCCTGAACGCCGAACTCGATAAACGTGTCTCAAAGACCGCAATCGTCGCAGGAGTGCTAAAATCGTTGCTATTCAACCAGCAGACGAGGTCCAAATCCAAAGTTGTGGCAGAGGAACATTATGATATAGGAAATGAATTATACGTACGGATGCTTGATAAGAATATGCAATATACATGCGGTTATTGGAAGAATGCAAAGACTCTTGATCAGGCGCAGGTCGCAAAATTAAGGCTGACATGCGAGAAACTTCAATTGAAAAAAGGCATGAAAGTTCTTGAGTTAGGCGGAGGATTCGGAGGACTTGCAAGATTCATGGCAAAAGAGTATGGTTGCGAGGTCGTAAGCTATAATATATCAAAAGAGCAGATAGCCTATTCCAGGGAATGGTGCAAGGGTCTGCCTGTAACGTTCATTGAAGCGGACTATCGTGAGGCTCATGGGCATTTTGACAGGATAGTCTCAGTAGGATTATGTGAACACATAGGCTACAAGAACTATCGCGGATTCATGGAACTTGCAAACAGGTGCTTGAAAGATCATGGATTATTCTTAGTGCATACTATCGCCGGCAATAAATCTGTAGTCGCCACAGAACCATGGATGAGCAAATATATCTTCCCAAACTCTATGCTACCATCGGCAAAACAGTTGACCGCAGCCGCTGAAGGATTGTTCACGCTTGAAGATTGGCATAATTTCGGAGCAGATTATGACAAGACGCTCATGGCATGGCATGCAAATTTCGAGAAGACATGGCATGAACTCAAAGGGACAAAAACGATGTATGATGACCAGTTCTATCGTATGTGGCGTTATTATCTTTTGAGCTGTGCAGGATCATTCAGATGCAGAAAGATACAATTATTCCAGATAGTGTTTTCGAAGAAAGGGATCCATGGCGGATATGTCAGCGTGAGATAAGCTTTAGATGATGTTTTTTCTTTATCTTTTACAATTTCTTTTCTTATTTCAGTTTTAATTCTGCAACAACTCCCAGATGGTCAGAAATTATTAGAGGACAGAGATATGTCTTCACAATCTGAAATTCTGGACTCACAAATATGTGATCTATTGACTTTTTTGGCTTCCAGGAAGGAAATGTCTTACCAATATATGTGTCCACCAATCCTACATCTTTTAGAATGTTCAGCTCATCTGTTTTTTCCGTATTGAAATCTCCCATGAGTATCTTTGGACCATCATTATGCGTGAATATAGCCGCTATCTGTTTTAATTCTCTCATGCGCGCTTTTCGACCAAGTGACAGATGCGTCACAATAATCTTTATTTTCTGATTATCCACATCTGCAGTCGTGAACTCCAGATATCTTGGATGCTTGCTAAAAAGTTTATAGTATTCCCTGTTATGTTCCGGGAATCGGCTTAAAAGTCCATCGCCCTGATTTATAATCTTTCTTAGCCTGTATGTCGGATTGAATGATGCATAATCCAGTTTTGTCAATGCGGCCAGCATTCCTACCTGACTTATATGTCTTGTCCTGAACGATCCACCGTCAATTTCCGTCAATGCGATGATATCGATATGCTCTTTTTTTATGTATTCTGCCAGTTCATAGAGTGGTGCATTAGAATGCGGAAAGAAATTCCTTAATGCAGTCGCCGCATACCCAAGATATCCTCTGGTATTACTAACTGCACCCTCAATATTGATTGTCAATACTTTTATTGTCTCGCTCATTAGATTCAAACCCGTTCAGGGTATTAATAAATGTTGCGTTTGCGAAAACACTTAGAAGCTTACCAATAATAGTAATATCGTCAGGTTTAGTAGAGCTAATATCAATCCTACGATTGCATGTAACTTGCCATCTAAGTTATTATTAGCTATATCTATAAGTCCGACAATACTAAAAAATAATGCCAAGATGGATAGGACAGCTGGGGTAATAAGATATGATCTCCCTCCACCAAATGCTGCTGCTAATGTATATGGCACAACAATACCTATTCCTAAAATACCTGTAATTAAAGATATGATTGCATATGCCGATTTAGTCATATCATAAGATAGTCAATCATAACTTATAAATTTAATTAGAAAAAATATCAGAAAACAATAACTTATTCGTCAATCATCTCAATTTCAATATTCAATCCTTCTGGAATCGGGACCTTCATGACCAAGCGAAGCGCTCGTTCATCAATACCTAAATCGATCAATCTCTTGTGCACGCGCATCTCAAACCTGTCCCATGTCGCCGTACCATTACCACAAGGTCCTTTTCTTGTTGTTATCTTGAGCTTCTTTGTAGGAAGCGGGATAGGTCCTTTGATTACGACACCTGTCTTCTCAGCCACGTCCTTGATGTACTCACAAGTCTGGTTGATCTTGTTGATGTCTGTGCTTGCTAATTTAATTCTTGCCTTCTGCATTGTTTGCTCCAATGGTGAACGGTTAGTTCATCATATCATAATAATAAAAAAATTAAAATGAAATAACTTAGGTCTACAACTGCTTCTTCACCACATCTATACACATGCCAGCAGCGACTGTCGCTCCTGAGTCCCTGATTGCGAATCTGGACATCTGTGGTATCGTCTTATGAGTCTCGATTACCATAGGATGTGTAGGCTTGCATTTTATTATCGCTGCATCGCCGTTCTTGATGAAATCCGGATTCTCCTTCAAAGTCTCACCTGTCATAGGGTTCAACTGCTTTACTATCTCTGTGATAGTGCATGCAATCTGTGCAGTATGTATGTGGAATACAGGCGTGTAACCTATCGTTATTACGCTTGGATGGTTCAGTACAACAATCTGTGCTGTGAACTCTGTAGCGACTGTAGGGACATTATCGGATCGACCGATGACATCTCCTCTTGCAACATCCTTCTTTCCAAAGCCTCGGATTGACAATCCGACATTATCTCCTGGTCCTGCCTCAGTCATCTGCTCGTGATGCATCTCGACCGACTTGACCTCTCCAGGGACTCCCTTGCCCTCACGGCCTGGGACTGCTGTAACCTTGTCGTTTACCTTGATTATGCCTGTCTCTACTCTTCCAACTGGTACGACACCTATACCTGTTATGTTGTAAACATCCTGTATAGGTAATCTCAATGGCAACTCTGTAGGTTTCTGCGGAACAGCCAAATTATTTATAGCTTCGAGCAATGTAGATCCAGTGTACCATGGCATCTTATCGGATTTCTTTACTATATTCTCTCCAACTAATGATGCAACAGCGACGAACTGTACATTCTCGACTTTCCAGCCTGAAGCCTTTAATAATGCTGTTATTACCTTCTTGACACCTTCGAATCTCTCCTGAGAATAGCCCTGCATATCCATCTTGTTGACAGCGACTATCAACTGGCTTACACCAAGAATCTTTGTCAATCTGCAGTGTTCGACAGTCTGTGGAGGCAATTCGTTTATGCCCTCTGTTCCCTTAATCTCGTTTGCACCGCAAACTAAAACCGCGGCATCAGCCTGTGATGCACCTGTAATCATGTTCTTTACGAAATCCTTGTGCCCGGGAGCATCGATTATTGTAAAGTAATACTTATCTGTCTCGAATTTCTTATGTGAAAGGTCTATTGTTACTCCTCTCTCCTGCTCTTCCTTCAGGTTGTCCATGACGAACGCGAATTCGAACCCGCCCTTCCCTAACTCCTGAGCTTTATCCTTCAATTTTCTCATCGCCTGCTCGTCAACATTACCAGAATCGTACAATAACCTACCTACTGTAGTTGATTTTCCGTGATCTACATGACCTACGAATACAAGATTTATGTGTTCCTTTGTTCTTGCCATTTTATGCCTCCTTAATACATTAATAATCCTAATAGTATTTTACGTTTTCTTTTTCCCTTAATATGCCCCAACAAAACGGGATATGAATAGGAATTTTAGACTATTTATAAATATTTTGCTTTTAAGACGAGACAGGCATTTTGGCGATAAATCGGGAAAACGTGGCTATTCGAGAGTGAGTAAACTTTATAAATCGTTTTTCAATCCTAATATCATGCCTGAAGATTTTATATCAGAAATGGAACGATTCGCCAGAGCGAATAGATATGATTACGAATTGACAACCAACATAGATATACATACGCCACATCAAATCCTTATCAGCACTAAAGATAGGATTTCTCGTAAAGACAAATTTGTCGGCATTGCCGTAACCGACAATGGTAATAACATGCTTAGCCTCTATGACGGCCTTACGCTCATGACAAACAACAAATCATTCTTCATGGAAACTCTTCAAGGTATAAGAAATTTTTCTTTAGACTCTCGAGTGCTTGATTTGTGGAAAGTATCGTTTGTTTTGATAAAAGATATTGACGCTATGAAACATGCTGCTGTTTATCTGGAGAAGGAAAAACAAGGGTATATTAATAAACACTTAACCGTGTTTACAGGCCAAGAAGATTTTAGCAAATCAAAATCAGATAGTGCATTAGGATACGATTATAATAACAATAAGGAATCGTACTTTATTGGAAGGAGTGTTATTTTTGAAGATCGAACCCGTAAAATAGTCACACTATTTCACTCCGATAATAGGCTGGTATCTGTTGTTCCGCAAACATCGTTTCATCCGACAGAACACCAGTATTGGTAATCTGATTCAAAGGTCACATTTTAGAATTCTAAAATATTAAAAATCATAAGAATAAGAATGAACCTCTCAGGCCTAAAGGCCTGAGTATCTTTGGATAAATGTTTGTTCGTGTGCACCTCTGTTTGATTGTGCAATATAATTTTTTATTGATTCTGCTGTTACATTGCCTACACTTCTGAAGAATTTTCCTGGACTCCAAAGATGCCCTTTTCTGAAATATCTCCTGAGCCATGGCTGTTTCTGAAAAAGTTTATAAGAACTAAAGCCTTTAAGGAGGTTAAGAGCTTTGCTAACGGACATTGTTGGAGGAATCTCCACAAAAATATGAATATGATCCTCCATGACTTCAAGTTCGTAAACTTGAATTTTGTAACGAAGCGCGGCTTCGTTAAGGATTGCTTCGCAATCCTTTTTCACCCATGGAAACTTGAAAATGTCCCAAGCATATTTTGGTTTCCAGACCAGATGATAACTGTTTTGTCCGACGCTGTGCGAAAAATTTGTTAATTCCATTTTTCCATCTCCAGCAGAAAGAAAGCTCACGCTAATCTGGGAAGATTTGTGCGTGGCGGAAATTTTTTTCCTTCGCCACGCATTTTATATTCATAAAACTAGAAAAAGGTGCTCATTTCTTGCAACCACTTGCCCTAAAGGGCAAGGTACTCTTACGATTTAATAGATAAAAAAAAATAAAAGATTTACTCTGACTGTTCTTCCTCGCCGCCTTTCAATCCTTTCCTGCTCCTGATATTGCCTATTATCTTTCCTTGCAACTCTTCAGGCAGTTTCTCGAATGTCTGGTCGAGTACGAAGAAGTTCCCTCGTCCCTCTGTGGCGGATCTTAAGTCAGATGATAATCCAAACATCTCTCCGACTGGAAGTTTTCCTTTCACTGCGATGTGTGCCCCTTCCTGCTGCATGTCGAGCAATTGCCCACGTTTACTGGAGATGAGTTTTGATATCTCTCCCATGAATTCTACCGGTGCGTCGAACTGCAACACTTGTACAGGTTCGAACATTAGCGGATTTGCCTGCATCATGGCTCCTCTTATACCCTCTCTGACTGCTGGATATACCTGTGCTGGTCCTCTGTGGATTGCATCTTCGTGTAATTTTACATCATCCAAGATCACCTTTACACCGATACATGGCTCTTTTGAAAGCGGTCCTTTTATCATCACATCTTCAAACGTATCTGAAATCATCTCTATGACTTCACCTATGTGCACTATACCTCGTGTTCCATCTACAAGCATGTTGCCGTTGAATACATCCCTGACCTTTCTCGACTCTTTAGTTTCCATCCCGGCTGCCTCAAGTTCTGCCCATAAGTCCTGTGTATTTTTCTTGACTCTTCCATTTGGAATCTTTCCTGCCTTTATGGAATCCTTCATCTCCTGAGTCAATGGTTCGACAGTGAAGTAGAACTTGTTGTGTTTGTTCGGGGATTTTCCTTCGTATGCTCCAGGGCTTCTCTTTGTTATGGTCTCTCTGTAAACGACGATAGGTGGTGATGACTGTATCTCTACACCCTTCTCCGTCCTTATCCTGTTCTCTATGATCTCAAGATGCAACTCTCCCATACCTGACATCAGATGCTCGCCAGTCTCCTGGTTTATCTGGATCACGATTGATGGGTCTTCCTTTGATACCTGTATCAATACCTCGACAAGTTTCGGCAGGTCAGAAGGACGCTTTGCCTCGATTGCCTTAGTCATTACAGGTTCAAAGATGTGTGTGATCGCTTCGAATGGGTCCATCTCTCCGAAAGATACTGTCTCTCCAGGATACGCTCCTCGCAGTCCGGATACTCCGATGATGTTTCCTACTGGAACATTGTCTACTATCTCTCTTTTTGCTCCATTGTAGATGTATACTTGCTGTATCCTTACATCTGCTTTCGCCCTGTTAAGCCTTACTGTCTCTCCCCTGCGCATCGTTCCGCTGAACATCCTTCCTGCACATATCTCTCCAGCCTGAGGATCTATAGTCATCTTCGTGACTACAAATGCCAGTGGTCCTTTTGGATCTGCATGCAAGAGTGATTGTCCTACTGGACTCTCTATGTCCCCATGCCATATCTTTGGGATCCTATACTCCTGCGCCTTTATAGGACTAGGATGATGCTTTATGACTGCATCCAATATGACTTCATGAAGTGGCGCCTTATGCTTAAGTTCCTTCCATCCTTCACCATCTTCATAAGCCTCGATTATTGTCTTGAATGATAGTCCCTTCTTCTTCATGTATGGGACGCTCATCGCCCAGTTGTGGAATGCGCTACCGAAACATACGCTTCCATCAAGGACGTTGACCTGCCATTTTGGTCCCATGTCAGGGCTTATCTCGATTAAGAGCCTATTCACATGATTGATTATCTTCATGAATTTTTCCTGCATCGCTTCAGGGGTCAACTTCACTTCCTTTATCAGCCTGTCAACCTTGTTTATGAACAATATAGGCTTGACGCGCTCTCTTAATGCCTGCTTCAATACAGTCTCTGTCTGCGGCATTATGCCCTCGACAGCGCAGCATAACACTATAGCTCCGTCCACTGCTCTCATCGCCCTTGTCACATCTCCGCCGAAGTCTACATGCCCAGGGGTATCAATCAGGTTGATGAGGTATTCCTGCCCGTCTGATTCGTGTACCATGGATACGTTTGCAGCATCTATTGTTATGCCTCTTGCCTTCTCATCTTCATGGAAATCAAGTACGCATGCCTTTCCTGCAAGCTCTTCCGACATCATGCCAGCACCGAACAATAAGTTGTCTGAGAATGTCGTCTTGCCGTGATCAATATGCGCACATGTGGCGATATTTCTGATGAAATCAGGTTTGTTCATGATTCGCATTACGCGATCAACCATTTTTTCTCCCATAAACTTTTAGGAAAAGTGTAATCTAAAAAACAATTGTTTTTATGATTTCCTTTTCATACCTCCGTGTTTTTAGTCAATTGTAATATTATTTTAATAAAAATATTGATTAAAAAAATTAAAATACGTGAATCTCATGCACCGTCTTATACGTATGAAGCTCATCAGGAGTGAACCATAACGCTATTTCGTATTCTGCATCTTTCAGGCTTCCAGAAGAGTGGACGATATTCTTTAAAGCAATACCTTTCTTGTCTGCAAGTGCATATGATTGTTGTGCAAAGTCTCCGCGTATAGTTCCTGGTAATGCTGATTTTGGTTCTGTGCTTCCTGTCATCTTTCTTACCTGTTCGACAGCTGATACACCCTCAAGAACCATTGCGATTACAGGACCTGCAGTCATATTTTTCAGGTTGCCTTCAAGAACTGCTTCTCCATGTCTCTGAGCGACATCAAAATAATGTTTCTTGCCTAATTCCCTATCCATCCATTTCATCTTCATGCCGACTATCTTGTATCCTGCATCTTCAAATCTTTGTAAAACTTTTCCAACGATTGCTCTTTGTACAGAGTCTGGTTTGAAGATTACAAGTGTCCTTTGGATTATCGGTTCATTGGATTCAGATTTTTCTTTTGGTTTACTTGCCATATTCTCACTTAGTCTTTTTTTCCACGACCTTGTTATTGACCCATTTTTCTTCTCTTGGGATCCTTCCGAGCTTGAGCAGGTTCTTCTCGCACTTGCTTGCACAGAAGTATAGTATCTGTCCAGAGACCTTCACATACATTGTCCCTGTGCCTTTTGGTATCTCGTTGTTACAAAATGAACATTTCATATTTTCACCTTTAGTATTTGGGTTGGTATTGACATCATCGCCAAGCGAACTTTCGGATGACGTATCGATTTACAATAACTCGGCACAACATAAATATATTGTCTATGTGAGCGCGATGATGTAAAAGCGTTTATTGATTGCCTCTTCCCATCTTGTTGAGTGGTCTTGCCTCGATCTCTGTCTCTCTGAGCATCAATATGTCGCCGACCTGTAATGGTCCTCTGGCGTTCCTTCTCATTGTCTTGTTCTTATCTCGACCATCAAGTATCTTGCATCTTACCTGTACAGCCTCTCCTCTTGTGCCTGTCCTTCCTACGACCTCTTCAACACGTGCTGGAACAGCCTGCGTGAAGCTCACTGAGCCTTTTCGCTCTTCTGTAGGCTGCGCTGGTGCATTATCAAATTTCATAGGTTTCTTTTTATCATTAGCCATTTTTGACCTCTTACTCCTTGAGTAATCCCTTGGCATCGCCTGCATCGATTATCGCTACGGCTGATGTAGGTTTTGTTAGTCCTGCTGCTGCGCCAAGTTCTTCTTTGCTTGGGACTTCGATGCATAATATGCCCTTCTCTTTTGCAAGTAATGGTATATGCATCGTTATCTCTTTAGGAGTCACGTCTGCTGCATAGACTACAGCCTTTGCTGTGCCTCTCTCGACCATCTTAGTGGCCTCGTTTGTTCCCTTCTTTATCCTTCCAGTCTTTCGAGCGATCTCGACAAGTTCGTATCCTTTATGATCCATTTTTACTCCTCCGCTTCATTGTAAGGCTTTTTTGTCGCCCAGCAAACCATATGATTCAACATCATATTACACTAGACACGGCATCACATAAATACAACATTCATGTGAGCGCGACAAAAACCTATACTTAATTTGGTATTAGAATGTAATACCTCATTCAGCCCTTGGGCCTCATCAATCATTGGTTATATCTAAAGGAATTATAAATTGTTTATAAATATTTTGGAAATGGAATTTCCAAAGCCCAGAAATGTCTAGCATTTCTTATGTTTCGTATGCGTTTACGAAATAGTTCCGAACGAAGTGAGGAAAGGTGATTGTTTGCATTCTTAGAATTCATTGTACTACTTCTTTATCGGTTTGTGAAGGGAAGCCTGATGGTTTACATGTTGGCAGTTCTCGCATTGTACAGGGAAACCGTCTGCAAACATTATGTTGTTGCATCTTTCGCACGTAAATCCGAAGACTTCGTCCGGTATTGAAAGGTCGAATACCATAGGATTGTTCATGTCAGGATTCTGTTTTGCACTTGGAGCCTTTGGCTTATTCTGCCCTAATGTCTCCAAAATCCCTTCAGCAAGACATCCAAGACATATCTGCAACTCGCCCTTCGCATAGTTACAATTGAATACAGCTGTTTCCTCAGAACTTGTTCCACATAGATTACAAATTTTGTGTATTTGCATAGGCAACCAATATACGTTTGGCTATACTAATATATAAATATTTCGTTATCATGGTCAAGTTACTAAAACTAAAGAAAACTTACGTTTTTAGAGGCTTTATAAACGAATATTGAAGAAATGTTATACTCTTTTACCGTGTTCATCCTGCCTAATGTAACTATCCTTTGGAACTAAGATGGAAACCCTTTTTCCTCCGAACCTTGTGTTTTTTTCTTCTTTAATTTCTATTTCTGTATCAAGACCTAATATATAATATGCTGTGAATGTATCGCACAAATTCCTGTTTCTACATAGCGTCGTTTCTACAGCCACATATTGCCGTGTCCCTTCATTTAACATTATGAGCTTACCATCGACCGTTACGATGCTTGTTGAGTATATGTTTTTCCAAGAGCAGTCTACTTTCCCCCGTTCATATAACACTACTTCCGAACCAATTAATTCCTTCATTGAGTCAATAGACGCCATAGTCTTAGGAGTGATATATTTATTATAAATGTTATCTTTATAACATGACAAATATGTTTTTTCGCTACCTTTATATATTCTTGACAGAACGTATCATCATGCTTTTGATCGCGATAGTAATAGCGTTTGTAGCCCTTGTCATAGCATCTGTCACGGATATCTATAATAGAGAGGTTCCTGATTATGTCTCTTATGGGCTCATGTTCGTTGCCGGGGCAATAGCAGTATTATATTCCATAATCAATCAGGATTACATATATCTTGTACAGTCAGCGATGGGATTCGTCATCGGTCTCGTAATCGCGTACGCGATGTTCTATCTTGGCCAATGGGGTGGAGGAGACAGTAAGTTGATGATGGGGCTTGGAGCGATCATAGGATTCAACATCTTCCCTATATTCGGCAGGGATAATTTCTGGCTGCTCATATTGCTCGTTAATATAATATTATTTGGTGCAGTATATGGACTTGTGTGGAGCATCGCTCTTGCATTCAGGAATCGTAAGGCATTCATGAAGAGCCTGGATTCGTGGATGCACAAGAGGTACATACTGCGCGTCAGAAGGATTGTTATGATTGCAGCAGTCCTATTATTGCTAGTCGCCTTCCTTTGGGTTCCAGAGGAGTTTAAGGCAGCGATGATCGCATTCGTAGCGTTATTTTATATAATGTTCTATCTCTGGCTGTTCGTCAAGATCATCGAGGAGAGCTGCATGGTAAAAGACATCCTTGTCAATAAATTGACTGAAGGAGACTGGATATACAAAGATGTATATATAGGGAAGAAGAAGATTGCTGGACCCAAGGATCTTGGGATATCACGAGAGCAGATCGAACTGTTGAAGAGGTATGCACGCAAGGGAAAGATCAAGACTGTGACGATAAAAGAGGGCATACCATTCATCCCCGCGTTCCTTGTTGCATTTTCTGTGACGATATTATTGTGGTATCTGGGGATATTCTAGAATTATTCATATCTCTCTTCGCATCTCTATGCTCTGGTCGAAGAATCCCCAATTCTTGTAGACTTCATGTGCATGTTCATTATCGGCATAGACGACGAGTGAGACATACTTCATTTTCTTCTCTCTAAGCCACTTGAAAGCTTCATCCTTTAGCCTTGAACTTACGCCTTTTCCCTGATATTCTGGCGCGACATACATGTCGCTGATGTATCCTAATCTATCCATATCAAACACAGGGATATTCTTTTTTATGAACGTAAGGGCATATCCTACTGGCTTATCGCCCGCCTGGGCGATAGATACCAATGCATTCTTGGACCTTATCTGCGTGCTGATGAATTTTCTGAAGATAAGAATCGCGTTATTTGATAATCTTGTATGTGGCCTGAGCTGAGGATTTCTCTTCAGGACAGCGGCATCGTGTACCTTCATGAATCGTATCCATAATCGGATTAATATGTCGACATCCTTGATGTTCGCCTTTCGTACATTAATCATACAATTATTGAATATAAGCATATATAAAAAGTTATTCAAAGACTATTAAAATGCCAACATTTATAATTGGAAGTTGTTTTCTTGGAGCATAATGGAGGCGCAAGCACATGGAAGGATTCAATCGAGGCGGTAGAAGTTCAGGCGGAGGCAGCAGTGGCGGTTTCCGAAGAGATTTCGGCCCTAGAGAAATGCATAAGGCAACATGTTCCGAGTGTGGACAAGAATGTGAAGTACCATTCAAACCTACAGAAGGAAAACCAGTCTTTTGCAAAGAATGCTATAAGAAAAAGAAGGGCTATTAATAACGATTTTCACTAATCGATATAATATAACTCGCTCCATTATTGTGGCTAATTTATTTTTTTAGGATTTTTTTATTCTCCAGGCATATACACTTGTTTTATCGTATATTCGAACCTATGGAACCTGTAATGCTCGATTTCTAGATAGAATTTCTTTCTTATTTCTTCTATAACTTTATGCAGCTCGACCGGGCTTTTTACCATCACTTCTATTTCGTAATCTGGTCCACCGACTGTTCTCATCAGATACACAATGTCCTTGTGTATCTTTGCAAAGCTTGTCATCTCTTGCAATTTTTCCAGGCTTGTCAGATAAAAGTCTATCTTATAGAACTGATATCCTAATTTTTCTGTATCGATGAGTGCGTTATAGCCTAGTATGATCCTTTTCTTCTCAAGACTTTTTATTCGATAAATTATCGTCTTGGATGTGACTTTTAATTTATTTGCTATATCAACAATGGATATCCTGCTGTTCTCGGATATCATTCTAAGGATTTTTACATCGAATTCATCGTAATCGACACGGTTTTCTTCTCCTATAGTTTTCTCATCAATAGGATATTTTTCAATTAATGGTTTCATAGGATAGTGTGTCATATTCACAGAATGATATATCTCATACTTCATTATGTTGTGTCTGTATGTTTCTATGAATCTAAACCACCTCTTGGAAAAGGATAACACATCTTTTATCCATATGTAGAATCCTATATCGAATTCTCCCTCGAACTTTACTGTCCACATAAAGAACGGATCATTCTTAATCTCAGAATATATCTGCTGTTCTTTTAATGGATCCATGTTCTTCCATTTGAGATATATCCTCACCGCTTCATAACCTAGTCTTCTCCAATCTATCAATGCAAAATAATTTTTTATGACGCCTTCTTTCTCAAGTTTTTTTATCCTGTACGCCACAACCTGTTTTGATGTCTTTAGTTTCTTGCCTATCTCAGAATCAGATTGTCTTGCATCCCAGTTGAGTTCGAATAATATCTTCAAATCAGTTGAATCAACCATAATTTAATATTATATTTCCTTTTATTTAAATATATTCCTGTTTCGACAAAAAATGTAGTCAAAAGTTTAATATAGTATATATCACTAAATAGTAGTAAGATGTTTGGGGCGAATGCTATCCCAAATAATAATCGCCTCAAACAATCTTAATAATTACAAAAACAAAAGAAGGTGATGAAAAATGACTAACGAAAAAGTATCGCAGTTCAATGAAGATTTAGAGAGGATATTAGCGCATACAGAACTTGATTCATTAGCATATACAGATATATTTGAAAATGCTATGCATACGGCAACATGTCTGGCCAGAGAAGAATTCAGACCATTTTCTTTACTGTTGGATTATGTTGTTGATAATCGTATACATAAAATTATAGGTTTAGATGACTTTAGTGAAAAAAAGGATGGACTCAAATCTATTTTGAATATTGTTAGGTATCCGTCTGAATCTAAAAAATGGATTGACCAGTTGGGAACAATAATCTTAGGAACCTATGAAAGAATATTTGGAACCGAAGACCCACGAAGAATGACTGTGGCGATGGGTTCTGAGAGAAGTTATACAATGGTTTGTGATGAACGAAAAAAAATACTCACTGAACACAACATAAAAATGACTGATCCTGAATATTTTGGGGTGTGGGGAAGATACGAAGGTTTAGAGATATTTAATAGAGAATTAGTGTGTTCTGTCAGAGATATTGTAGAGAGATACACAAAAAAAGTTGAAGAGAAGTTAATTAAAACAAATAAGAAGGATATAACCAGTATTGCTGCACTGACGCGCAACAAAACATATCTAGATGAGATGCAAGGATCGATAAACATATTATATTACGATGCTGAACATGAAATTAAAAAGGCAGAGATAACCAATCTTGCAGATATAGAACGTTGTGAGAATTTAACGTATTATTGTCTTAAGAAATTGACGGCTTTTGTATAATAGAGCTAAATTCGTGTTTAGAATGTCTAAGGTATTCTTTCGAACAGCTGTTGGTGATAGTTCGTCTTCTTCTCTCGAGGTTTTTCCTCGCTGACGACAGGCAACTCCTGCTTCTCTTCGACTCTTGAAGGGAGTTGTATCTCGGCTCTTTTATCTTCGACGACAGGTTCGACTGGTTTGCTCATCCCTTCCTCGATTATTCGATGGATGCTATCAAGCGCTTCTGGTGCTGCCTGCTTCAGCGTCCAGTCAAGCTTCAGGTTGTCCTCAGTCCTTCTCGGCAGGATATCTATAGATATGTGCGGTATCTTCTGCCCTGCAGGGACTCCGTTGTTGATTATGATATTTGTTCCGTGCACTTTCAACAACTCGAAAAGTATTATAGACATCTTGTTCGCGGCAGCGATCATCACGCTCATTATCTCATCGCTGACCTGTTCGAGTATCGTAAAGTGTTCTTTAGGGAATATCTGTATATGCCCATTTACAGATGGCTCTACAGCGAGCATTATGATTATCTCGTCATTCTCGAACAGTATGTTCTTCTCGAATTTCCTGCTGCAGATTATGCATTCCATATTCTAACCGAATAATCTTGCTATGTCGTCAAGATCCACTTTCGTATTCTTTTTCTTTTCAGGCTCGTTCTTCTTCTCAGGTTTTTTTACGGCGACTTTCTTCTCCACATCTGGAGTCTCCGCCTCTTCATCGCCTTCTTGCTTCTCAATCTCTTCTTTGACGTGCCTCTTCTCTGTGAATTCTGCCTCCTTGATATTTGATCTTCCAAATACCTGCGTAAGGTATGGCTTTAATGTAGACTTCAATTTCGCTATCTGCTCATCGTTCATCTCATACTGCGGCAGTTTCACGAGATCATCATTCTCCCGCCTTGGAAATACATGTATCAATACGTGTGGCGCCTTCTGCCCTGCAGCGACGCCATTCGCGACAAACACTGTCGTCCCCTTGCATTGCAATGTCTGGAGCAACGTATTTGACATCAATTTGACGTTCTTGAAAACTTTTGAGAGAATATCATCAGGTATGTGGGGCATTATCATGTAATGCTTCTTCGGAAAGACGAGAATATGGCCTTCTGATGCAGGATTTATGTCTAGGACACATATTACATCAGGGTCCTCATGGACGATCTTCGATGGGATCTCTTTTGATGCAATCTTGCAGAAGATGCAGTTCTGCTTCTGTAATTCTGCTATCTCCTCAGCAGACATGTTCTTGAGTTCCTCTTCACTGTATTCCTTCTGCTCTGGCATACACCTGACTAGAAACCGATACTATATAAATATTATTATCCCACTCCAAATACATCAAATTTATAAATTTCCGTACCAGAAATCGCATGAGAGGTGGGATATGTTTTATGATGAGTCCTTGAAGGATGTTTATCTGAGACTGAATTCAGGCGAAAAGGGGCTTTCTACTCAAGAGATAAACATCCGCCTTAAGGAGCATGGATACAATGAACTCGTGAAGAGGAACAAACATACTGCCCTCAACATATTCTTCAACCAATTCAAGAATTTCCTTATAATCCTCCTGATATGCGCAGCACTCATAAGCCTGTTCATCGGAGAGCACCTGGAATTCTACGGTATACTCGTGATCGTGATCCTTACGATAATAATGGGATTCATACAGGAATACCGTGCAGAGAAGGCGATGGAGGCATTGAAGAGCATATCTGCACCATACGCAAAAGTTCTGCGTGACATGACTGAGGTGAAGATCCCTGCACGTGAATTGGTGCAGGGAGACGTCGTAATCCTTGCAGAAGGCGACATCGTGCCTGCAGACATGAGGCTTATCAAAGTGGAATCATTTGAGATAGACGAATCATCACTTACAGGAGAGAGCCTCCCGTCAGAAAAGGTCGCGATACAGCTCAAGTCACAATTATCCGTCGCAGACCGGAACAATATGTCGTTCTGCGGGACTATAGTCACAAGGGGAGATGCGGTAGGGATAGTCACAGCGACGGGACTCGAGACAGAATTCGGAAAGGTCGCAAGTTCTATAGAGGAGATAGAAGATACATCAACACCGCTTCAGGTGAAGTTCGAGAGGATGGCAAGACAATTGACATACATAGTTCTCGGGCTTGTTGCGACAGTATTCGTCATAAGCATATTCACCGTCGACAAGACGAACGTAGAATGGGGAAAGTTCATCGGCGGATTATTTATATTCTCGCTAAGCCTCGCTGTCGCGGCCGTACCTACAGCATTGCCTGCGATAGTGACCATAAGTCTTTCAAGAGGGGCGAAGAGGCTTGCAGGAAAGAACATGATAATAAAGAAACTGCCTGCCGCGGAAAGCCTTGGATCCGTCACAGTGATATGCTCTGACAAGACAGGTACATTGACGAAGAATCAGATGACGATCACAAAATTATTCGCCGACAATAAGATCATCGACGTAACTGGTGACGGGTATGCTCCATCCGGAGAATTTTTCGCGAATGGAAAAAAACTTGATGCCAAAGAGCAGAGAAGGCAGGAACTGCTGTTCAGGATAGGGTACCTGTGCAACGATTCAAAGCTCGTGAACAATGCAAGCGATAATACGGGCAGTGCAGCATATAGTACCGTGGATCATTGGTCTATAATCGGGGATCCTACGGAAGGATCGCTCATAACCCTCGCAAAAAAAAGTGGATTGGAGGAGAAGTATTTTGAGGAGAACTTCAACAAGATACAGGAACTGCCGTTCGATTCCAACAGGAAAATTATGTCAGTAATATACGAGAATTATATCAACAAGAAGACGGAAGGATATGCCAAGGGTGCGCCTGATTTCATACTGAAACTTTGTACAAAGATAATCATCAACGGAAAAGTCAGGACGATGACAAAAAAAGACAGGGATATCATATTGAAACAGAACAATATTTTCGCAGAGGATTCCCTAAGGGTCCTTGGACTCGCATATAAGGACGTGACAAAGACCAAGAAGTACGATATATCCAATATAGAGAAAGACATGACATTCGTCGGTCTTGCAGGGATGATAGATCCTCCAAGAGACGGAGTGAAGGAGGCTATACATCAATGCGATAATGCGGGAATACGCGTCATGATGATAACAGGCGATCATCCTGCTACAGCAAAGGCAATCGGAAGGAGGATAGAATTGCTACATGATGGGGATATAGTCCTTACAGGGCAGGAACTCGATGCATTGTCGGATTTCGAACTTGAAAGAGAGATAGAGAATATACGGATAATCGCAAGAGCCCTTCCGATACAGAAGACGAGGATCGTCGAGATGCTGCAGAAAAAAGGCCACATCGTCGCCATGACAGGTGATGGCGTAAATGATGCACCAGCGCTCAAGAAAGCGGATATAGGCATAGCGATGGGGATCTCAGGTACGGATGTCAGTAAGGAGGTCGCGAAAGCCATCCTGACGGACGATAATTTCACGACGATCGTAAATGCCATAGCTGAGGGCAGGACAATCTATGACAAGATAGTCAAATCCACAAAATATCTTCTTGCATGCAATGTCGGCGAGATAATCGCAGTGTTCTTTGCGATACTTGCAGGCCTGCCATTGCCTCTCATCACGCTGCAATTATTATTGATGAATCTTCTCACTGACGGACTTCCTGCTCTAGGCCTTGGAGCAGAGAATGCTGAAGACGACGTTATGAAACGTATGCCGAGAAATCCTGATGATAATCCTCTGACGAAACAGATGCTTTGGCTGATAGCGATATTCGGGATAGCGATGGGCCTCGGGACATTGTTCGTATTCAGCCTTTATGTCCATAAGGATCTGCAGCTTGCAAGGACTATGGCATTCACCACGCTCGTCATGTTCGAGATGTTCGCTGTGATGAGTGCAAGAAGTTTCGCGTCATTCAAGAAGATGAGCCCGTTCAGCAACAAGTGGCTGTCACTCGCGATAATCGCATCAGTGTCTATACAGTTGCTTGTGATATATGTCCCGTTCCTGCAGGTGATGTTCGGGACGCTGCCTCTCGGGCTGAATGACTGGCTGATAATACTCGGAGTCGCGGTATTCGGATTCATACTGATGGAAGTAAGCAAACTGTTCGTAAGAGAGAAGTATAAATTCCGGTCTGCGAAAAATATCCCATCTTGAACGTCATACATGACATATCAACAATTTTTATAAACCCTTCCGGTATTCTTGGATTATGGCGAGACTTTTGGATATAGATGAGGTTGCAAGAGAGGCGGATTCTGATGATACGGACCACGGCACGGTCAATGATGCATCGCATGATACCAGCACTGGCAGTGCTCATCACCTTGAGAAGATTCCAAGAAACATCGATGTAAAGAAGAGATTTGAGGATCACTATCGTGAACTTTTAGGCGAGAATTATGAGAAGTTCATGAATTATTCTACATCATACATAAGAAAATGCATACGCGTGAATACCCTTAAGATAGATGTCGAAAGTGTAAAGAGGCGTCTCGGTGATAGGTGGACGCTTGAGCCGATACCATGGTGCCGTGAAGGGTTCTGGATAACATTCAGGGATGGGAAAAGGTTCGACATAGGAAACCTTATAGAGCATCATCTGGGATATATATACGTCCAGGAATCTGCATCGATGATACCTCCTGTCGTGCTGGATCCGCGGCCGGGAGAGACTGTCCTTGACATGTGCGCAGCACCTGGAAGCAAGACGACACAGATGGCGATGTATATGAAGAATAAAGGCATCCTTATCGCCAATGATATATCAGGCTCGCGATTGAAGGCACTCGGAATGAATATGCAGCGCTGCGGGATCCATAATTCAGTATTGACGATGATGCAGGAGACGAGATTCAGCAGGATAGCAAAAGAACATCATGAATTCCGGTTTGACAAGATACTTGTCGATGCACCATGTTCCGGTACGGGTACCATAAGGAAATCATTGAAGACCATAATCATGTGGAATCCTCTCGGGATAACAAAACTCAACAGGATACAAAGGAATCTTCTTGAGGCAGCATTCAACATGCTAAAGATTGATGGCACATTAGTCTACAGCACATGTACGATCGAGCCGGAAGAGAATGAGGTAGTAGTATCATATCTTCTGGATAATTATCCTAATGCGCGACTGGAAGAGATAGATGCAAAAAAGTTTGGGATAATAAATACTCCTGCAGTCCTGGCATTCGACGATCTAAAGATAAACCCCGCAGTCTCTAAATGCCTGCGTATACATCCATATGACAATGATACCGAAGGGTTTTTCGTTGCGAAGATTAGAAGAGTTTCTTGATGCTTCTATAACCTCCTAACAGCAAACTATTTAAATAAGATTCTCTAGTGCTGTCATATGGCGAAGCATTCTGCGAAAAATGTGAAGAGAAGGACAAGAGCGAATGTAAAGGCGAATGTCTTGAAGACAGCTGCTCCAAATAAGGATGAGGCTCCTAAGGTAAGTTCTCCTAAGACGAATAATTATCTGCTTGCTGCCGTGGCTATAATCGCCATAGTCATAATAGTATGGCTTGCCCTATCGAGCAAATCATACAGTCCATCATCAAATTCTTTGGTTACAGGCAATGTGATAATTTCTGATACAGCAACAGGCGGTGCAGTCGCTGCCGGACCTTCCCGCCTATGCAAATTCATCGCAGCACCTACAACTATATATGATGAGAATTCCTTGTCCGTAACGCTCGGTAAGGGTGCATCGACGTATTATAGCGGGAACACTATAACCGTCGAAGATATAACAACAGATGGATGCATACTCAACGTCGGTGGAAGCAGGGATTTTCTTGCTGTAGGACAGGTGCAGAGATTAGGGACGGTATACATAACGATAAAAGAGGTTGTAGAGTAAGATTCTGTACGCTTGTTTTTCTCTGTTAAAAAGGAAAGTTTTAAATATTACTTTATGCGGTTTGCTACTTGGTATAATTTTTAATACTTGATGCGTTGTTAGGAGGCTGGTTAGGATGCGTGAGGAAAAAGCAGGATTATATATATAGTTTCTATCGTTGCGGTTGTGGCTGTGATTGCAATGGTCATACTTGTTGTCGGACGTTCAAATGATGCCATCAGTAGGCCATCTTTAAGCAATGCAAAGGCAGATAATGCAGGAATGGCCTATAATGCTGACGGACTAAACCACATCATAACCACAGAAGCAGGAGACTATTACGCAAAGATGAACTGGTATAATTCAGCAGCAAAGATCCAACTGGATTCGTCAAATAACGGTGTTACAATTGGAACATTCTACGGATACTATCCAGAAATGCCTCCAGAAGTATCATTAGGACACTTCAGCGCCGGAACAGAACTAACATTCAAACACACATACTGGTGGCACGACCAGACAGGAACAGTATATTCAACAGACACATCAAGCTATCAAATGGAAGACCTAGGAGGAAACCATTGGAGACTAACACTAGACGACGGACTACACATGGGAGCCCAAGACGGACAATTAGAAGTGTATAAGAAGGATACAACACCAATCACTCCAACGTGTACTGATTCTGACGGTGGATTGAATTATGGTATCAAAGGAACAGCTACTGCAACGAACACGAATTATATTCCAGATTCCGGCACAACAAATAAGTTTACTGATGTTTGTGGAGGAAATTATAGCATTAATGAATTTTATTGTGATGGCGGCACTTTAAAGAGTGTCGGTTATGGCGCGTGTTACAGTGGTTGCTATGATGGTGTATGTAATGATACTTGTTTTAATCCAGTTGGAGGAGATTACTACACTAGAGGCTCAGTAGGAATATATACAGATTATTGCCAGTTAAAGGATCCTCCATCTCCACGTGATGAATCATACAAGGTGGCTTCATGTAATTCCGAAACAGGATGCTATCTTATAAAAAATTACTGCACTGATACAAAATCTATGAGTTGGACAGCATACAAGTGTCCGAACGGATGCAGCAATGGGGCATGCATACAAAATACTAACGTTACACCGACAATCCAGAAATATACTCTGACTCCAGGAGATTCTGTAAGTTATGTCGCTAATTCCAAGACGTATAACATAAAAGTGTATTCATTATCACAGACTAAAAGCGGAGAGAGTGCGCTGATAAGTGTCAATGGAGTGAGTAAGACCTTGTCGGTTCATTCATCGGCCATAATCTCTGGATTGAATGTTGTTATGGAGGATATATCTGCATGGAATAATTATGCGGACGGAGTTGCGACAATCGGCGTGACCACGGCTAGTTGTACTTATTTTAATAATAATTGTGGCGGCCCTGTATGCGGCGATGGATATGTAGAGACCGGAGAAGATTGCGACAGAGAACTCAATACTGCATGCTCATGGTATGGCAACTATAATTCTGGAGCTGTAACATGTGGATCCAATTGTAAGGCAGATACAAGCGGTTGCTCTAATTATAATTATACATACAATCCCGTATGCGGCGATAGGATAAAGAATGGAAATGAACAATGTGATAACAATGATTTCGGATCGAAGAACACACAATCATTTAATCTCTTGGCAAACAAAACGACAAGAATAGCTCTTGGAAGCCAAACGTATACTGTGTCTTTGATAGGATTCAGCGCCGGATTACCAAGAAAGGTGGCTATATCTGTAAATGGAGCGACTGATTCTATAATAGAAGGAAACATGAAGACTGTAGGCGGCATAATAATATATGTCAAGGATATAGCTTCATGGAACAACGGTATAGATGGATATGCTGATATAGAGGCTAGGTATGACACGATATATGACTGTTCTGGACTTGGGTATACTTCTGGAACATTATCATGCACAAGCAGTTGCCTGTATGATACACATTTATGCGTAAATAACACCGTTAGTGCAAATACGTGTACAGATACTGATGGCGGAGTAAGTTATTATGTCAAAGGTTACACTAATTTGTCTATTAGTGGTCATATAGTATCTTATGCAGACTACTGTTATGATGCGGGCACTGTTGTAGATTATTATTGCACATTGACTTCTGGCTTGAATACTAGTACATACTCATGCCCGAATGGATGTAGCAATGGCGCATGCATTAGTAATCCTGATTTAGGCATTGACGTAGAATTTTCTACAGCATTCTATAACGTGAGTGATGTCCCTGGTGGAGATGTAGTATATTTTGACATGACGAACACAGGAACAAAAGATATAAGCCTATCAAAATATAAACTTTATATAGAGGGTAACGGTAAAGGAGCATATGACTTAACAAGATACGGAACAACACTAGCAGTTGGAGGTTCCATACATGTGGTTATACAAGGCAACCACGCAGCTCCTTTATTTACGAGTGCAAATTGTAATAACATGGTCTTGATGGCTCTTATAGGAAATGATACTCCATTTCCAACAACAGATACAGTGTCACCTGTCTTTGTTAGGCTATTCTGCAGTGGATATGCTACTGTGAATCAAACACCAGGTATGACATTCGCATCTTATCCGCAGCCGTTCATAACGCAGGATGGCGTGCCTAATGCGGTATTTGTCGTCGGAAGGAACGCCGCCATAGATGATGTCATAGGAGTCACAGATATCATCGCAAGCCTACAGAGATATGCCGGCAACAATCCATTCCCTACAGGCATTGTGAAGTTCGATGATGAGATAACAAGTCAGATGTATAATAGGTATATGATCATTGTAGGTGGACCATGCGCCAATAGTGTAGCGGCAAATTTGATGGGCAATCCTATGGATTGCGCCTCAGCAGATACTCCAGGAGTCGGAAAGATTGAGATACTGCCTGATAAGAACGCTATAATCGTGCATGGATTCAACTCGGTAGATACTACGATGGCTACACGTGTACTCGCCCAGTGGCAGGATTATGAGGCCATATTCTCCACAGCATCGAAGATATGCGTTACGGGAACATTGAACAATATGCAGGTACGATCCTGTTAGGGATATAGAATTTTTTTATTTATTTTTTATTCTTTAACTCTTTTCGGATTATCTTAACTTCTCTCGTACGTCCTTCTCAAGCCTCTTCAGTCTCTCTCTTCCTTTCATGAACTTCTGATTGACGATTACTGTAATCATCTTGATATATCCGTCATCAACGATAAGCCTGCCCTTATCCGCCAGAGGGACATCCACACTTTCAGTCGAACATATCTCGACCATGATTATGTTCGAGTCAGCGATGATTCCACTTCTTCGAAGACCGATGTCACGGGCGATCTTCAGGATATTGTTCGCATCATCGATGGATCTGCATGCGACATGAAGTATCATACTTTCCTGTCTGATCCAGACCATCTCTTTTGGAAGGTTGTCCTTGTCGCCCAGGATCTTTTTGATGTCAGAAAGCTTCACCTTTTCGTGGCTTGCATACAGCCATTTCACATCAGGCTTCTTCTCTGCATGTGTGAGAAGCATTATACGTCCTGAACATGAACTCGTCGTGTAGAAATCATCCAATCGATTGAGATAATCTATCAAAGGGATTATCGGCTTATCGACTTCACCTTTCCTGCTCTTATCCGGTTTGTACAACTTTTCAAGACAGATCTTTTTCTGGAGGTCGAAGTCCTTTGATGGAGGAGTCTTGATCATAAATGAATGAATAAGAATTATTTTATAAATTTATGCAATAATTATTTATTCGCTCTAGGATATTTCTTGATAAGTCTCTTAATATCATCAGGAGTAGGATAGACTCTTTTTATGAATTCAAGCATCTTTTTATCATCAGAAAAACATCTGTATTCTGATTCGATTTCTATAAGGAGTTCCTTTCCATAACCTCTTTGGACCGCTATCTCATCCGCTTCCATCTCAACTCTGCTTCTTTTCTTCTCAGATAACCAATAGTTCCATAAAAGGAAAAGATTAGAGAAGAAAGAGCGTCTTCTATAAGAGACCTGGTGGGCCAATTCGTGCGCTAAAGTTCCTATCACTGCTTTTTTTGGTATCTTATTCCTATTCAAAGAATTCAGATTGATATATACATTCCCGTCAAACGGAGAACTATAACCCATCAATCCCATATCTCTTATAATGACTTTTGAAGATGAACACAAATCAGAATACGAATCATCCCTTACTCCCTTAAACCAAAGTTCAATCTGCTTTTCTGAATGCATCTTAACCATCAAGAAATATAAGCCTATATAAATATATTTATTATAAATATGTTCATCTCTTCTCAATGAACCGTTTCATCGCAAACACGAAATCATATGCTTCCTTGTAGTATGCATCGTACTGATCCCCAGTCATCTCAGTCAATTGGCCGTGCATGATGCTCTTCCCAAGATTATAGAATGCGCGCATGGTATGTGCATGCCTCTTGTCGAGTATTCCAGGCTTGATGAGCTTCTCTTCCATCAGGTCAGCTACATGCGCAGGGCTTGGAGGGATCTCGTTGACGTACATCAATGCAGCATGCGCCGCATCTATCACAGCCCAATACAGATCAAGCGTGCCTTGCAATATATGCTCACGTGAATTCTGCAGCGTCTGAGGTGCCATCGAAAGATAGTTCTGTATGCTTTCGCTGCTTGGCCTTATCCTTCCCTGATATAATAATAATTGCAAAGGCTCGAAGAATCCTGTGTCGAGTATCGCCACACCATCCCGTAATATGTTTATCGCGATAGGATCGCCTGCCCTTATGTATTCCCAGAAATTTGTAAGCCTCAGGCTTGTTATGTGCAATTTTCTCGAGACTTTTATGACAATCTTCTCGACGATTATCCTGTAAGTCTGTATGAGCTCTTTTGTGAAATCTATAGATACATCATCAAGTACGAGCAATATATCTACATCATGGCTCTTCTTATTCGTCCCGACCCTTCTCGCAGTACTTCCGAACAAGACGATGGCCTTCAGGAGGTTTCCAAGCTCTTTTTTGACATCTTTAGAGAACGCGTATGCTACATCGATATCTTCTTTAGAATACTGTTCGACATTGCCCTTCTTACGGCTCTCAACCTTGAAATCCACTTTACACCCACCTCTTTGATATAGATAAGCTTATTCTTGGCTATTTATTAAACTTCATGACTATTACGGAGTGGTTGTAAAGCTTTTCCTGTTCTTGCCCAAATAGAGCGGCCCTTGATATATTTTCGGTAATTATATATATGAACTATCTCTTTGTAATCTTATGTGGGTCTTAAAAGTTAGAGTTGTGCACAACTGCGTTATTGGTAACAGGTGCAGGAAATTTAAATGTTGGTCTTATTCTCTGCCCTTTGGCACGTGGTTCGAGGATGGTTATTCGTTTACATCACATCTGCATACTATTGAAGGTCCACAAAAGCAGGTCGAATCATTTCTTAAAGATTTGAAGAAAGACAAGGAACTTGTTCATTACGAACGCTTTGGTCAAACGGTATTTTTGGTCCAGAAACGTAAGACAAAAGATGTAATAATTGCACATTACAATAATAGATTGTTTATGGTAAAGCCGTTCTATACCTCTTCAGAGGGAAATGAGTATGCTGAATATTGTTCATGGAATAAAGAGAATCTAATGGCTTGTCTTAAGTCGATGAAAACTACTCCCGGAATGCATGTCATCGTAGAAAAATTTCATGAGACAAAGCTTGGAGATATATATGTTGCAAATCCCTTGCCAAGACTTAGCGGAAAACAGCGTGAAGCATTACAATTGGCAATCACGAACGGTTATTATAAGTATCCACGAAAGGTTGAGATGCAACAGCTTGCGAAGATGATGAAGGTCGCCCCATCAACGTATAATGAGCATATTAGAAAAGCAGAAGAGAAGATGATGCCTGCGCCGAAATAGATTCTAAGTCGACAAAAATTCTAAATTTCTATAATTGCTGTAAAACGACATAAAAAGCCGTATTAATACGGGTAAAATTAGATATACAAGTTAGTACTCTTAAGTAGTATTAGTATAGATTATCCGACAAAAAAGAGGTGTGGAAAAATGAAAATTAAACAATATGCGGTTCCATTTGATTCGCCAAACTTTGGATATAGACCTGGCTATTGCTTAATTCCAGAAACAAAAAAAGAAACAGAAATCCTCAAACTAATGGAGCGGGATTGTTCTGGAACTAACAGGCTAGGCTATGAGGGTACTATGAAACAAAAAGACGGGGCAGTAGGATTATTACTTAAGTTGTATACTGAGGCAGACGATGAAGATCACACGATAAGTCTCAGAGGACAAGGAAGAGAAAGGAGTGGAGGAGATATCAGCTTTAGACTCTTCTAAATAGTTCTTAACTGTTTAACAAAATAAATTCTGAAAGGAGATGATATCTATGGACAATAATTCAATCGAAGAGAAAATATCTGTACGATTTGCGGAACAAGTATATGCATTAAAAAAGGAAACAAAACTATATGCTATAGAAGATGTAATAGTTGCGTCTAGAGTGCCCAGTGCGTATTATGACGAGCGAGATATAGATGATAGTGAAGGATTTATCGTTCTACGTTTTACTAGACAAGGGATATTTTGTTATTGCGATCGTAAAAAAGATAGACGCATAGCAGAGCGTGATGCAGAGGAATCTCCTGAAGGTTTGACGATTTTAAGTAGTGATCCTTGTACGCCCTATGGAGTACACGGAAAATATCATATACGAAAGCAACTTCTTACACATCAAGGATTTTTGGTGGATACTCCTAAAGATAAGAATAAAAAATTGTTTACAAAATGTATTGAAGATTTCACTAGAGATTTCGATACAGGTAGCTGGCCGTATCAGTACACATATGGGTTCCCGATTGCAAAATCTTGGATTGAATTAAATAACGATGCAAAAGAAGAGTATATGACTAAGATTATAGAAAGAGTTGAAAGAGCGTTTTCATTAGATACATGCGCAAAAATGTACAGGTCTATAATCAAATTGTGATAAGAAATTGAAATTTAATCGTCTTTGAAAAATATATACACATATCATGCCTGACTTGATGGAAAATTTATTCCAGCGGAACCTCGGACCATAATCTCCATTCATTGCTTGGCGCATACGCTCCGACAATATAGTTCGCTGGCGCCGTATATCCAAAATGTCCGCGTTGCATCTTTCCCATCGTCATCCTGCGTCCACCCCTGTCAAGTGCATATAGAGGGCTTCCAAGTTCTGCGAGCGTGTCATGCAATATAGTATTTGCATTGAAGCTTCCGACTTCTGTGATGAAGTCCTTGAATCCTGCAGCCTCGAGCATCTTCACGACCTCTTTTGTCGGAGTATTACCCTGCCCAGGCGTCAGGTGCTCATCATCATAACCCCAGTTGTCTGTGAGATGGATGTGCCCGATGATATTTTTATCGACCATCTTCTTCACTTCGCCAAGATACCATTTATTGAATTCCTTATCACTGCCCTTGAAATGCTGACGCCAGTTATTCAGATGTCCCGTATCGAGTGTAGCTCTGATGTGCGTTGCTGCCGCTTCTCTAGCTTCGCTTCCTGAATATCCTCTCTTCTGCAATCGTTCTGCCATCTCTTTTCGTGAGGTCTCGACAATCTTTATCATCTCATCAGCATGCGAGCCATAAAAATCAGGGAATACATTCTCTGGAGCTATATATATAGCCTCCTTCAATTCCCTTTCATGTCTTTTTGTCTCATCCATGGCTTTAAGACCTGCCTTTGCAAGTGTATCAGCGGTCCTCTTTATCCCGACCTCTTCAATGGGCTTGAACCTGCTCATCTCATGTTTTATCTTCTCGTACTGTTCTTGTGATGATACGATCGTTGATTGGTTGCCTTCAAGCTGCCTTTTTAGTTGCTCTTCTTCTCGTTTTAGTAAGTCTTTTTTTGGGACGTATTCTCCTGTTGTTCTCCTATCGAGGAATCTATTCGGTTCAGGTTCCATAAGTTTCCATCGCTCGCTCTCTGGTGTCGCATCCCATATCTTATCTTCTATCTTGCGCTGTTCAATGGTCTTTTCCAGGGCTTTTTTTACCTCTTCGAGATGTTCACCGAACCTCAACGCCTGGCCCCTTGCCTCTTTTAGCTGCTGTTCTCTTAAGCCGAACATCAGCACCTCTGCATCACTTTTGCCCTTTAATTCTGTATCATCGGTATGACGTTTCTTTATGTATTCCAACGCCTTATCATAATCATATTCATGGACGACAGGAGTCCCGTCAGATTTCATCTTAGGATAAGTCATCCCTGTCTTCTTATCATATTCCTCATCAGGGAAGTAGAATTTCATCTCCCTGTTGATCGCCTGTATCTGCCCTGTACGTTCATCAGCAAGATATATAGGAGCCTTGTTCCATTCATTATCATATTCTTTGAAGAGTCTTTGATCTTCGGGGGTCTTATCAATATTCTTCACACCGGCATCCATTATCGGCCTCTGCCATTCGCCTGTATGGAATACTACTGCCCCTCCCTGTGTCGCCGTTGCAGCAAATTCAATCGCCTTATTTATCTCTTTCAATGTCTTTTGAGCCTCATCCTCGCTGAATCCCTGCTGCGTCAATCCTGACAACCCTTGTTTCCCGAATGTCGCGTGCGTACTGATCCGCACATCATTGACATTCGCAAGTTCCCTGAATTCTGCGCGCTCTTTTTTCCCCAGGATCTCTGGAGTCGCGCCCCTTCCTCCAAATCCGCTCTTTCCCGCACCGGCAAATTCTATCTCAAGCTTTGCCGCACCCTGCCTTATCTTTGCATTAAGTTCTTGTATAGGATACGTATCAGGAGCCATCGTCGTACCTATCTCCCTTGCTGTAAGATTCGTACCCTGCCCGCCGTCCTCAGGAAAATCCACATTCACTCCGCTCTCCTGCGCAGCCTTCATCGCACCAGGATTATAGTATCCTCTGTCAAGCGTGTTGAAATACTCCACATTGAATATAGACATCTAATCAATCCTCAACTTATGGTATTGTCCTATCTGATCGATGATGTTCATTGATCTTCTGACGTACTGGTTCTGGTCCTTCTGTTCGATGTATCCCTGATTCTGTGTGAACTGTTCGAATTGACCCCTTAACTTTTCAACAAAAAGCTCCTCTTCAGGTGTGATCTGCCCTGTCGAAGCCTTATTTCTCAATTCTGTGAGCCCGTTATAGAAGCCGTTGTTCGTGACATCATATAATCTTTGCGGTGCCTGTAGGTTCTCAAAGAACTTGCTATAGTTCGGACCAGCGTCCTGAGGGATTACGTCAGGTGCGGACTTTGCAGTCTCCTCAAGACTGATCTCCTCATCTGAAACTTTACCTCCCTTCTCCTTCTCTTCCTGCAGTATTATGCGCTTATGACGCATGAGTTCCTGAAAACTGCGTTCGATGAGTTGTTCTGTCTCCTCGATCTCAAGCATCTTTTTAGTCTCAAACTCCTTGAGCTCTTTTCGCTTCTTGTCCAATTCTTCGATATCCTTCTGTTTTCTCTTATCAAGATCTTCCATGTCCTTTCTTCGCTTCTGATCAAGCTCTTCTATCTCCTTCTTCTTCAATCTCTCCAAATCTTCTAGTTCTTTCTTTTTTGCAGCTATAGTGCCCCTCTTCTCATTACCTATGTCTTCCAACTTTTCCATCCTCTCAAGAGGATTTATATCCAGAACGTCATTACCTGTCTTTACCATATGAATCCAAACTCAATTCGGACAATCGCACTATAATCATGCCAAAATAAGCATACAAAAATAATATTACCATGTCAATAATAGATGCGACTTCTTATAATTCACCCATAATTTCAGCATCCTGCCTGACGCGTCCTTACCTTCCTTCGCCCCGCCGCTTTTTTTTGCATTGCCTGATTTCTCGACTGATGATGGTAGGAAAGCCCCTAGAATCTCTCCGACGCCCATGAATATGGACAGGAACGGATCAAGGACACTCGCATTATGCGCCTTGCTCTTCACTGTTCGTGTATTCAAGAATTTTTGGATGAGTGTCCGTTTATCCACCTTTTTCTCTGCCTTCTCTTCGGCCATCTTCTTGAACTCCTCTTCTCCTGCCTCTGCAAGATACTTCTCCAGATCTTCCGACAGGGCATCTATCGCTGCCTTCAATGATGCATCGATTACTCCTAATAGCTCCAACTCTTCTTTTTCCCTGTATTTCTTGTATGTCTCTACCTCTTCACCCGTCCAGCCATAGCTTCTCATCGATATGTCAACCTTGCCGACATGTATCGGACCTCTCTGATAACTCTCCGGCTGCTGGTAGCTTAGCGACGGCTTGACGAAATATTTCAGGTTCACGAGTATGCATGGACTGTTGCCCTTCTTTGCTGCCGCAGGATTATATGCCAATATCTCTATCTCGATGCTTGCTGTCTCGAATGCCGAGATTATCTCAGGGCTCATGATCTGCTGCTCGTTCATGCTAAGCCTCTTGACATTCCTTAAGTATGGCTTGAGCCATCCCATGTACATCTTGATTATCGCCCAATGCTGTCTTAGATAATGCAGATTGAATCTTCTCCTGTGCGTTATCTCTTTTTCAGTCTCTTCCTTCCATGTGATGAACTCGAATAATTTTCTTCGCAGGACATTCTTAAGGTTGGCGTTTGTCGGAAGTGCATCAACGGTGCTGTCTATAGCGTCCTTGCTGAATATCCTCGTGTTGAAAAAGAAATCAGGAAGTGTCGTGTAGCCAAGAGTCTGCGCGAGGCCATATACTGAACTTGTCTTCATCTGTCCGCCCTGGTTCTCTACAAAATTTATGAATACCTCTTTGAGTGTCGCATCTGCGGCCTTGCTCCTATTCTCGTTCCATGCCTTGTATGCGGCTATCCTTTCATCAAGTATCCTTAGCTCTCTTACCATCGCGAACAAGTCTTTTACTAGTTTTCCGGTCGTGGCGAGCAACGTCTGTATCTTATCCTGCTGCAAGCCCAATCTTTGGGATGACTGGCCGAACATCGAACTGTTCTCCGCTGATGAGAATATATCAGTGATCTTATCTACCTGCGGGAATCCAAAGTCGTACTGCAGAGCGTTCAGTATCCAGAAATATGTCTCTTCCATCGATAACGAGAACGCTTCGTAGACTATGCGGAACTTCTTGTGCGGTTCAGGATAGTTTGTCTTTGTATAGATATCTCTGTGATCCTCGAACTCCTCTTCTGACCAGCCCCACTTCTCACCTACCTTCTCTATAGGGCTTTTCTCCTCAACCGTTTGTTCTGCCATGATTCCTCTTTTTTAAGAGACCCACATCTACGTAATCATACTCCATAGAACAACGTATTTATAAACCTTACGATGGCAATAAAGAGTGGTTCCAGGTTCAATTCAAGAATTAATTCTTTGTCAGTGTTATCGTGAATCCTATCCTTTGGACGACTCTTGCGCCTGTCCTCTCTGCAATCTCGCTGAACGCCTTCTCTTTTCCTGCAGAGTCTATGTACGTCTTGTGTATCTTTATCTTGACAAGCTTACGTTTCGACAGTTCTGCCTTGATGTTCTTCACGACATTATCCGTCAAGCCGTTCTTTCCGACAAGTATGCTCGGAGACAGTATCTTTGATTCACTTCTTAACTGCTTTAATTTCTTGTCCATGATATCACTTCCCTTTATCTTGTCTTCTGCTTCTTTATCGTGCATTCAGGTGGCAGGTTCCTTATTATCTCATCGAGTTCTCCACCGATAAGTTTCTGTATCTTCTTGCCTACATCGCTTAATTTATCGCCGCCCTGTATTATCTCTATGAATGGCAGGTTCTTATCCTCGCACTGCTTCTTGACAGCCGACATGGGTCCTGTCATGATCCGTCCTACGTTGCATATCGCAAGATTCAATGCAGGGTTCATGTAGTTTCTCTTTCCATTTATCATGAACGATCCTTTAGGCAGTGCGCCCATCCCTGCAGGAGCGGCCTTGCTCACCTGGTCGGGATTGATGTGGTACACTTCAGCCGTCGTCCTTCCAGACTTCCATGACTTACTGAAGGATGCGCAGAATTCTGCAGACTCTTTTATCGTAGACTCAGGGATGCTCATATTGTCAGGATTCTTTATCACGACGAACGGACTTCCTGGAAGTTCAGTATGGAACACCATGTCGCTCTTGTCCATGTGTTTTTTCACGATCATCTCGTTTGTTGTCGCATCCCTGCCTCCTATGACGAGAAAATCGTCTGATGATATGAACCATCGAAATTTCTCGAACCATTCCTTTTTGACTTTCTCAACTCTCGGTTTTGATTGCTCCTCTGCGAGCGCCGATTCCGCTTTCTCAAGCCTTGCAGTGTACATGTCTATCGTCTTCTTTATCCCTGGGACCTTCTTTCTGAATTTCTTAGCTTTCTCAAAATATGTCTCTGCATTCTGTTCGATCGTCTTATTTATATCGAGGCGTAGTTCCATGCCTTACAGGTAGAATATGGTTTTTATAAAGTTATTGCGCAAGTAGTCTATTGACACTGGCGATGCATTTAGGATTATCAACGTACAGGACAGTTGAGAAACCCATCATCTCTGCTGTCTCCAGATGTTCTTTGCGATCATCGATGAATATGCAATCTTCAGGTCTTAATCTTAATTTTTCCAGCATCAACTCATACACCCTTTTGTCTGGCTTTAAGAATCCAACTTCGGAGGATATTATAGAAGCATCAAAATGCTCGAATATCCCTCGTGATTTGTTGATCTCTGCGTGAAGGTCGGATGTGTTTGTTATCACACCTACCTTATATTTTGCTCTCAATGTATCTACATAGTCCAATAGATCCATATTAATCGACATCTTTGTCTCATAGACATCTCGCCATACTTCGTATACATCTTGATTCACATTATACTTGTTTTTTGTCAATTCACAGAATTCTTTGATGCGTTTTTTTCCCTTCTGCAGATCATCCTTATATATGCTGTAGAAATCGGAGAATTCTTTTGCGTCGATATATAATTTATCAGCCACGCCCTTGATTATAGATTCCAATCTATCATTGAGTATTACTCCGCCCATGTCAAATATTACCGCTTCAACCCCCATGATACAAGAAGATAATAGAAACTTTTAAATATATGAAACAACTTTTAAAAGTTTATGAAGCTCGAATTGTTCATCGATTCTCTGAAACTGACCGCGTATGAGAAGGATATCGTACTTTTTCTCTGTTCTGTAGACGATGCAGATGCCAAGGCGATATACAAGAAGACATCAGTCCCTCAAGGCAGGATATACGGTGTATTGAACGAATTGATGCACAAAGGCCTAATCAGCATCACTCCATCCAAGCCAAAAAGGTACAGGATCGAGGACGTAAAGAGATCATTAAGACAATATATAAATATAAAACAGACGGAATTGAAGGAAAAATCAGACGCCATCAATGATATAGAATTAAGATCGAGGACGGCATTATCGGATAAGAAAACCCCGTCTGTAAGTGTGTATACGGGCAGGGATGCGCATCTTCAGGCTATCGCCAACATCCGTGATGATGCAAAAAAAGAGTTATTACAGGTGGCGCCAGTATTTGCAGGCAATTTTGCCAGTCGCCTAAGTATGCAAAGGGCATTACAGCGAGGTGTGAGGGTAAAAATCCTCACCGTCAAGATTACTGACAAGAATCGTGAAAACATAAAAAATTGCATAAAATACGGTGGAGAGATAAGGACATTGGAAAATCTTGAATATATCCCGTTGCTCATCAGCGATTCTGAAGAATTTTTGCTTGGCATACAAAATCAGGAGAACATGGAAGAACGCATGATGCTATCCAGCCGGAATGCAGCGTTACTAAGGCTCTTGAAAGAATATTTCTTTAGGTTATGGCGCTCTGCAAAGCCAGCAAGATTATGATTGTTGGACGGGTGCTAGAAATATGTGTCTTAATTGTGCCCTCAATTGCATCTTCCGATGTCATCGATGAAGACTTCTTTGTCTGCACAGATTTTTTCCTTGCCTGCGAGCGTTATGACAGGCAGTATCTCGACACGGAACTGTCCTGAATGGACGTAATCGATGTTCTTTGATGTGATGTCGCCGGCTTTTATTGCACTATCAGCGATGTCCTTATCCTCACTGCCGAAATCTGGCGTTATCACACGCATCTTCAGCCTGTCGATATCCGTACTTCCTACATTCTTAATCATCACATTGACCTTATTGTTCAACGTATCATAGCAGAACATGGGCTTCTCATTGATCATCTGCACCTCTAGGCGTGTCTCTGAGCAATCTCCTGCAGCCACGGCGTCCTTGCCCCAGTTCATGATCATCGTACCAATGGATACTGCAAAAGCTATGAGCAATACTGTTGCAATCAACGGAGAAATCCCTCTGCGTCCAAGACGCATACCCAAACCTCTTTTGAACATACCCATATAAGATTATCAGTATTTATATAGGTTACTATTTAGAAATCGCGCAGACACATGAATGTAGTTAACCATATCAGTCAATCAGCTCTTCTCTTCCCACACCTTGATTATCTCGAGAATTGTCTTCACAGCAAACTCCATCTCCTGCACCGACACCCATTCTGTCTTGGAATGGAAGTTGTGTTCTCCACAGAATATGTTCGGTGTCGGAAGCCCTTTATATGACAGGTTGCATCCATCTGTGCCTCCGCGTACTATCTTCACATTAGGGTTTATCCCGAGATTTTTCATCGCTTCTATGGCATTATCCATTATCTGAGGGCTCTTGTCGACAATTTTTTTCATGTTCCTATATTGCTTTGTTATCTTGAAATCAACTCTTGACCCTGGATATTTTCCTGATATCTTCATTGCAAGTTTCTTTAGCATTGTTTCGTATTCTACGAGCCTCTTTTCAGTGAAATCTCTTAGATACATCTTGACGCTAGTGCTCCCTTCGGATCCCTTCACCTCGCTTGCGTGCACGAATCCTTGTTTTCCAGATGTAGTTTCTGGCGTCATAGATTTTTTTGGAAGGGCTTCTATGAATTCTGCTGCAATCCTCACAGAATTTATCATCACACCCTTTGCGTATCCTGTGTGGATGCTTTTGCCTATGAACGTTATCGTCATGCCATCTGCGTTGAACGTCTCAGACTCTATGCTCCCTACATCATCACCGTCTACAGTGTATGCATATTTCGCTCCGAACTTTTTTATGTCGAATTTGTCTACACCCCTGCCTATCTCTTCGTCCATCGTGAACGCGATCATTATGTCTCCATGCCGTATCTCCGGATGCTTCATCAGGTAATTTGCTGCATCCATGATCTCTGCAACGCCTGCTTTATCATCCGCGCCCAAAAGCGTCGAGCCATCAGAGGTTATTATGTCATGGCCTATCACTCTTGATAGTTCTGGGCTATCCTTGATATCCAGAGATTGATTCTCCTTAGGCAATGTTATCTTGCCGCCACGATATCCCTCGTGTATCATCGGCCTGACGTTTTTTCCTGGTGCTGCGGGGCTTGTATCGACGTGTGATATGAATCCTATCGCTGGCACTTTCTTATCCGTATTTGATCTTATTCTTGCATATATGTATCCATAGCCGTCCATTGTTGCATCTATTTTCATGGATTTCAGTTCTGACAATAACATCTTTAGAAGATCTTTCTGTTTCTCTGTACTTGGGATGCTCTTTGAATCCTCGTCGGATTGCGTATCGATCCTGACATATTCCAGAAACCTGTCTTTGCATGTGAACTTATAATCAAGATACTTTTTGTTATTGCTCATGTTCTTCTGTTCTTTGCTCATTCTTCACTCCCACTGCTTCAATGCCTCTTCCTCGATGAAATGAAGCGTCCCGGGTATTATCAGGCAATGCAGAGGCTTCCCGAAATCTTCATGCATAAGATCCCTTGCCTTCCCGTACCTTATCATGAAATCCTTGCATCCTATGCGAGCGCATCCTATGCACATAGTGTCTTCCGTGAATATGTTCTCCTTGCGGTTGCTCTCGATATGAAGAAGATATTTTATCGCTTCATTGATCGTCATGAATCTCTTCTCGTCAGGCCTCAGATCGAGCAGCACGAGCGCGTGCAAACCATCCTTTCGGTTCATCTTTATTACATCGTATGGCGTCTCAGGCATGAAACTCTCCGTGCTGAATGGTACGCTTGTGACCTTGCCATACTTATACAATTCCAGGCCAACTATCCCTACAGCATTGAGTATCGATGCATTATGTATGAATTCGCACGCTATACCTTTCTCTTTTGCGCGAAGCATTATATCAGTATGTGTCGTCGCTCCGAATATATCTCCAACGACGAGAAATGCTACGTTCTTCTCTTTTGCATCCTCAAATATCTCGTATGCCCTCTTCTCGACCAGTTCCCTGTCCGCGAGGATTATCTTCTTATGGTAGAACATCTCAAGATTCTCGATAGGACACTGCAGTATCGATGTGTACTTCTCCAGATAGACGTGATCGCACATCCTTACGGTCTCGAGTCCTTTCACCGTGATATCTTTCTCGTCGCACAATCCGATGCCTATGAAGTATAATGTCATGGTTGTAGATGGAAGGCTAGAATTTATAAAGTTTGATAAAGATTACTCTATTTTAATTTCTTCAACATCTCTTTGCATTCTTTCTCTGAAATATCCTTAAATATTCCTTCCTGGTGCCTGAACATCTTGAGGAATAATTCATCTTTTGAATCCCTTGGCCAGATATGTATATGCATATGATCCACTTTTATCCTTGTCTCTTCGAGCATCGACATATAGTTTTGATGGATATTGTATCCTTCAGAAAGCCTCAATACCTTTTCAGAATATCTTGCGACGACATCAAACAACTCTTTTCTCTCAACTGGTCTCAATTCCGATAATTTTTCTACGTGCCTTTTCGGGATCACAAGCAGATGCCCTTTCATCAATCTAGGGTTACTTAATACCACGATCACATGCTTATATCTTTTGACAGTCCTCGTCTTGAACGTATCGACATTGCAGAACCTGCACCATGAATAATCTTTAACCATGGTATTTGTATGGGATGAGAATTTAAAAAGTTTGATGTTATTCATGGATTGTTTCTCTTGAGCAAGAATATACTCATGAAATTGCGACCCTTGTTCTTTTCATAGGATTTTGCGGTTATCGAAGCAGCCATTTTTTTGTTTATTTTTGTCGCCCTATAATGTATTATGGAAAATCCGTATTTTGCGCATAGCTTTTTATGCTCTTCGAGAGTATGTGAATGTGTTATTTCTCCCCACCATCTTGTTATATATCTTGGCTCATGCCTATATTCATGATATCTCGGCACGAACGGTTTCTCAATATTTATCGCTCCTTTGATTATATCATCAAAGACCAGTATGCCTCCTCTTTTTAGGACTCGCGACGCCTCGCTGTAGAACGTATTTAACTTCTTTATGTGATCGACAACAAGGCATGCGTGTACTGCATTAAAGGTGTTTTTCTTGAAAGGCCATTTCCCTCCTTTAAACAGGATAAAATCCGCTTTTTCACCATATCTGCTTTTTGCTCTCTCAAGCATCTCTTCCGAAATATCCATACAGACAACCGTGCATCCTTTCATTAGAAGTTTTGGGATATTTCTTCCTGTGCCGCAGCCGAAATCGAGTACAACGCTTTCACTTTTTATCGGTCTGATAAGAGATGTTCCGATGCTCATGATAGCAGGATTGTGTTTCGCATCCTCATCATGATGCCGTGCCCAATATGCATACGCTCTTTTGAGTTTCTGAGAAGTATTCATACAAGAAGCCAGAAAGTTGTGTTTATCAATTTTTCGAGAATATTTTTCTAGAATATGAGAATATAATAGGATAAGTATATCAGAACTTAGTTCTTCATCGTCCTTTGCAGCACCAGAAGATCCTCTGTTGTGAGTTTCTTGCCTGTCTTTATCTTTTCCTGGACGTCATGGTCCTTCTGCCTGAGTATCTCATAATTGCTCTTCTCGACATCCTCGCGCAGCTTGACATTGTTCTCCCCGAGCACTTTCTTTATTTCGTCCATGCGCTCAAGCTTCTTGTTCATCTCTTCACTTAACACTGCGATATCTGCCTTGTACTTGTTCGCATTCTCCTCGAAACTATCCTCTTTCTTCTTCAACTCGTCGATCTCTTTTGACGACTCGATCAATTCAATGTGATGCTTCTGTGATTCCTTCGCGGACACCTGGACGATCTTTTTCGTCATGTCGATCATCGACTTCATGTCCCTCAATTCCCTGAACAATGGTCCGAGCTTGTTCTCTATGTCTGTGATGACTTTTGTCCCATCGTATTGCTTCTTCATCTTGCCGAGGACCTTCATCATCTCCTTTTCCTTCTCGAACGTCAGTCCTTCCGTCTCTATCTTGAATTCCAGGCTCTTGATGTTCCTTTTGAGCATCATCGGATCCTCGACTCCGCTCTTCTCTATCAGCTTCTGCTTCTCCGTCTTGAGCTTATGGATCTCCTCTTCAAGCGCCTTGATCTTGGCCTCGATCTCTTCTTTAGAATGTTTCGTGTTCTTGACGGCTTCTGTGAGATTATTCCTCTTGTCCTTAGAATCCTTTGCCTCTCTTATGCGAGAATGTATGTCAGAGCTTATCTTCCTTTTTTCCCTGAACAGCTCCTCTTTCTTGCGGTCCAAAGTAATCAGATTATTTCTCAATTCTCTTATCTCTGACTTTACACTATTCAACTCTGCCAGTAATTTGCTTATCTCTGACTCATCCAACATTTTTTAGTATTCACCATCGATTAAAACATGCAACATGAAAATTCATAATAAAAATAAAAAATATCTTTCGGTTTTACCCGAATAGTGCCGAAAGTCCTGCTGCTGACTGCTCTTCAGCCTGCTTCTCTTCCTTCTTGTCGTCTTTCTTCGCTGCTGGCTTATGTTCTGCACTTGCTGCTGGAGCTGCTGCTGGTGCGCTCATGACTGCGGCATTCTTTATTGCCTCGTCTATATTCACACCATCTAGTGCTGCAATTAGTGCCTTTACTCGGCCATCGTCTGCCTTGACGCCTGCTGCCTCTAAGACCTTCTTAACACTTGACTCGTCTACTTTGTGTCCTGCTTTGTGTAAAAGCATTGCGGCATATACGTATTCCATTTTGTACCTCCTAATTATAATCCGTGATTATAACTTGTTTTCTTGACTGTTGATCCGATTATTGATCATATACATTCTTACTGATCCTGTTTACTTATTCACTATATCGCTCATCGCTGCTGCCTGCGCGTCCGCCTTTGCAAGTATCTCTCCTATCACTGCGTCTGCGAGTATGTTCCTGTCGAGTGCAATGGCTTTGCTCTCATTGTATGATTTCTGTATAAGTAATGTGATTGTGTCCTTTGAAGGATATGCTATATCTACAGCGAGGTTCATTGCCTCTGCCGCTGCAGTATGCAATTTTGCCATGAACACCGTCTCATCAATATCCAGCACATCGCCCATGAGTATGTTGCCGTTCTCATATGCAGCGACGAGGTTCAGTCCTATCTCCATAGGCTCTATCCCTAGCCTTTGCAAAAGCGACGCTAACTTATCATTGACGACATCGCCCTTCATTGCGACATGTGCATCCTCTTTTATGACGACTTTTCCGGCCTCTATGCCTGCCTTTATCCTTAGCATCCCGAGCTCTCCTATTATCGGTCCTGGAGCGAATGGTGTAGGGCCTGCCGGAAGGATCAGATCCTTAGGCGTTATCTGCCCGGCCTTTATCGCTGCCGCGCTCTTGTTCTGCTTCAATATCTTGTATATCCTGAATGGATTCTCCTTTGATAATAATAATGCCGGACTTCCCTCGAGATGATCCGCCAACTTTCCTATGTTCGGTTTTGTTGAAAGCTTCAATGCGTGTTCGATGATGCTCTTTTTCGCAACCTTTATCTCTATGTCCTTTCGTAATTTCATCTTCATCTTCTGAAGCGATCTTGCAGGGAGATTCTCAAGATTCAGTATAGTGATGACAGGATAATGCTCTATCAGTGCCTTTATGTCCTGTACGGCTTTTAATTTGGCCTCCGATACGTGGACCTTGCCCTTGCTTTTCTTGGTGGCGTCCTTTGCTGTGTCTTTAGCAGTCATTTTATACCTCCACCTTCATCGCATGGCCCATTGTCGTCTTGATGAACATATTCTTGAGATTGTTCTTCTCTTTTGGAAGGTGATGTATCAATTGGTCATACACCATCAATAGATTGTCAGCGAGCTGCTCGTCAGCCATGTCTTCCTTGCCTATGGTTATCTGGACGATAGGCTTGTTCCTTGCAAGGATCCTTACAGTCTTCTGCAGCCTGTCGTATAATGGCTTGAGATTCGTCTTCGGCAGGACTACGCAGCCTGCTTTTGGATTAGGCATCTTGTTCTTCGGACCTAGGACGCGACCGAATGTCGCCGCAATCTTTGTCATTATGGTAGATTGTGCAATGAAGAAATCATTCTGCTTCGCAAGCTTCTTTATCTTCTTCTTATCTTTAGAGAATTCCTCGAACTGATACAAAGGTATGACTGTGTCACACGTATTTTTCGCCTCATCAAAAAGATCCACATCGACGAGCGCGGCAATCTTCTTCTGCTTGCCGATATTATGCGGCAACGCTATGTAAAAATCTATCTGATGATCCGGTTTCTTGAAATCCAGGTCCTGTAGATTTACGATTAGGTCTACCATCTGTACGAATTTCTTCTTCTGCTGATCTTTCCTTAATTTTTGTATTACTTCTAATGCTTCTTTCTTGTTCATGTGGCCCTCCTACATGAAAGTAGTTCACAGACAGCCGCCAAAGAATCATGATAACAGAATCATTGGCTGAATGCCTAACGGGTATAGGATTAGGAATTTTAAGGGATTTATAAATGTTACGCCGTGCTTGGCTCTGTCCTAAGCGTCAAAAGTCGCGCGCTCACATTGGTTGTATAACAGATTGTTTTCCGATTTATTGTTATCCGAAGAGAACATCAAGGGTTCGCTGGGCGCAGACCCTTAGGACAGAGTCGCCGTGCTCTACACTATCAATATGAGCCTATCATCTGGCGAGACATGGATCCTCATTGCGGTATGGAGCATACTTCTGTATCTCCACGTTATCCGTATATGTGTATGCCTCTGAATGCATCATTATGTTTTTTGAATTGAGATCGATCAGGTATACATGTCTTGTCTGATTGTTCGACAGGCAGGCCTGAACCAGCCTTGCAAAATCTTTCCCGATGCCTATGATTCTTATCTGTGAAGATGCAGTGAACTCATAGTTTGATATATCGTCTCCGCGTGCCTGTAATGCCGTTGACACGACATCCTTTGCAGCGAGAAGGTCATTTTCAGTAAGTTTTACCGACGGCTTCTCGTAATGCTCCTTGAGGAGTCCGATGACGATTATCACGATGAATATGACGACCACTGTGAGAGATATTATCTTGAGGATGCTTCTTTTCGTCGGAGGGACCATCTTGTTGCCCTTGCCATCTTGTTTATCTGTCTTCTTTGTTTTCATGTTCTATCCTCGTGATTTCTTTCTCTTCTTCTTATCAGGATCGCCGAATAGTGGATCGCCTATAACATATATGCCGTATGTTATGAAGTATGCACTTGCGACATCGATCGAATAATGTACGTGCATGAACAATACCGTCAGTGCAAGTATTATTGATGCAGCAAGCATGAAATATCTCACTTTAGTGTTCTTATATATAAGAAACCCGAGGAACGGAAGCCCTGCATGGCCTGAGAAGAATAGGTCGTTAGAATATGTCAGGACTTGCGTGACGCCCTGCGTTGCAACAGGTATCGCACCCGCAGGCGCCTTGAGATGCGTCAGGATGACGAATGCTGACCTCACCAAAAGGAATAGGCTCAGCATGCCGAGTGCATAATGGAATTTTTTTGGCTTAAAAAATAACGGGTATCCGATGAAGACTGTTATGACTGCGACTATTCCCCATTCGAACAAAGGACTTAGATTGACTACAGGTATAGAATCTAGAATCAGGTCGGGCACCGATATGGTACTTACCACATCGACATAACTGCTTGATAATGCTGTCGCGAGGATGCCTATCCCGAGAAGCAATAATGCTAGTAGTATCTTATATTTATGCTCGGCAACATCTTTTTTCCATTCCTTGAATCTTGATGCCATATATCCTCAGCAATGCCGATGCATCGTTATCATTATAAATATTTCGGCATCAAACGGTAATAGCTTCAGTCTTCTCATGCGATATTGCAAAGCTTAATGCGCGCTCACACCGATTGTGGTACAGATAGATTTTCCGAGTTATTTGCCATCGATATGCATATCAATGGTTCGCTAGGCGCAGACCTTTGCAATATTGCCCTTTCAATAAAATTAATAAATAATGTTCCCTTGATACGTTCATGGTCAAGCGAGTATTCATAGTGCATTACTGGCATGGAAATCCTGACGGTTGTTGGTATCCGTGGCTGAAAGGGCAGCTCGAGAAGAAAGGCTATAAAGTGTTCATCCCTAAGATGCCTGATACAGATAATCCTAATATCAATAAATGGGTCTCACATCTGAAAAAGGCTGTGGGAAAACCTGATAAGGATACATCCTTCATCGGCCATAGCATAGGATGTCAGGCGATAATGCGCTATATCGAATCCATAAACACAAAGGATGACATCAAGATTGCAGGGATATTCTTTGTCGCAGGATGGCTGTCTTTGAGCCCTGTCGTGACTGATTCTGAAGAGGGTCCGATCGCAAGGCCATGGCTTGATACGAAGATAGATTTCAAGAAGACTACATCATCAACCAAGAACATCACGGCATTATTCTCATCAAATGATCCGTATGTCCCTTCTGAGAATGTGAAATTATTCAAGGAATTGCTGAATGCAAAAACGCTTGTCGAGAAAGATATGGGGCATTATGATGATGACAGCGGAACCACGAAAATTCCTGTGATGCTGAAGTATTTCTGAAAGATCATATCAGCGGGTTTGCCAAGATGTATCGAGTCATCTCTTCTTCTTTCTTTTCTTACGCGTAGAATTTTTCAGAAGATAATGCTCGCGCAGCCCTAGCACTATGATCGCTATCACTACGCCGAAGAGATTGAACAGCATGTCCCATTCACTATCATATACCTGGAAATCGGCAAACAGGACTGGCGTCGCCGATGTCGGGGCCTTAAGCAAGTCGCCCTGGGTGAATACCAAAGAATTGTACACGTGAAGATATCTTGTGCCGACGAATTCCTGATTCTCATTTATCGCGCCGATCCCTATGACCACAAACGCAACGATACATGCATTGGACAGATAGTGTCTCTTATCGTGGGCTATCCATGAGAATAAAAAAATGAAGAGTGCTGCGGATATGATCAAATGTATCCACTTGTCATAGCCTACACCTAATATGAAAAGCGAAAAGAATCCGAGATTCAGGCCCAGATAACTTAATATCATGACTGTCATCGCAACGATGAAGATCCATCTCTCGACAGGATGCCTTCTTATCGCGAAGTACAACACCGCAAGTATCACAAGGACGGACACTCCGTCGTAGACGGAATTGTTGATAGCATTACCCGGCCAGAAGATATCTATGACGGTGAATATCAACATCAGACCAAATGCGGCTGCAAATGTCCAATCCCTCTGTCTTGGAGTCACAAATATCCTTTTCACGACGAATAGAATGACAGCAGACATTATAAATGTGACGCCTACAGCGACAAAAAAATACGTCGTAGCCCGGATATTCCTCAGCCGTTTTAAAACACAAAGCGTGCCGCTTGTGCGCAAGAAGCTGCGCTTCTTTGCGAAAGGTTGACGAAAAAACAAAGGTCGCAAAAGCGACAGAAAAGTGAAACGCCCAGACCCGGATTTGAACCGGGAAACCTTGCGGAAGCGGATTTCGAGTCCGCCGCAGTACCAGATTGTGCCATCTGGGCATATGCGGTAGCCGAGAATCGAACTCGGGTCTCAAGCTTTTTCCACTGATTTGGGAAGCTCGGATAATACCATTATAAGACTACCGCGTGTACATTCTCAAGTTTTCCAGTTTTTAGCCAATTTTGGTAACGGTGCACCTTGTATGGATTACGAGAACCTATTTCATTAAAAAATCTTATGATTTCGGAAGTCCTATTTAGTCTCACACTTCTTGTTTTTTTGATAGAATTAAAGCCTAATTTTTGCAACCCTGAATGCATACTCTCTAATAGATACTCACTATTATTATAGATAGATAATCGAATGGCTCTATGATGCCTTATACTCAAAGAGCCTTCAGTGTCAAATAATCCTCTTAAACATGCACACAATAATTGTTTATTACATAATATATAATCTGGAATTTTATTGTTTGGTTGATGTATTCTTTTGCCAATAGGAAGACCTATTTCTTGACATAAAAACCCGGATACTATTTTAGAATTAAATCCGATTTGAACTGCTCTTTTATTTTTCAAATATCTTAGTTTTGGCTCTATTTTGAACAGATTTTTTAATAATAAAATTAAATATTTAAGATATTCTGTTTCTAATTCGCTGTTAAGTGTTATGACTATTTGAAATTGATATTTTCCAAGATGACCATCACCAATTAAGACGCCTATAAATTCCGCAAATTCTTCAAGATACATATCGGGTATATCGGCACGATTGGTATCTATTGTTGATATCCTAAAATAATACTTAGATCGGGGCAATCCCGATTTTTTCAATAAAAGATCAAAAACATCTTTGTTGACGTAATGTCTCTCTTTTAGATAATTATAGAACATAGCCCTGCTAATCTTAGAATGTTCAATCATTTCTCGCCATGTGCACTTTAATTCGCGTTTTACATCTAATAAAAACTCTTTTTGTTTTCCCTTGTCGAATATGACCAATTCTTTGCATTCAATCATTTTCTACCTCCACATAATGTTTCTTTTCAAAATGTAAAAGAAACATTAGGAAAGCGACAAAAAGTTGACGATTAGCTAAACTGCTTAATAGGTTTTTGTGTTCCCAACCAAAAAGCTTTATTTAGCAGTTTTGCGTGTCAAACTTTTTAGAAGTGAGGATCCAGCATCATTTATAAACCCTGCGGCTACATGTCCAGTGAGAATGTGCTCTTAGAAGTGAGGTATGTTTGGACCACTACCGCATCCTAAGATTCAAGAATAATTAAGGCTTTTAATAGTTGATGGAAAAACACGTGAAGCAGGATTAGAGGATGGTTTCACAAGTCTTTTAAATTTTGCATGCATCCATTGCTGCATGAGCAAGTTTTCCATCTACAATAAGAACAAGACAGCTCTGGAGGACAGCATGGCATGGATCAATGATGACAATATGTTGATAAAAGATTTTGAGTTCGAGGATTTTCAGGGGGCGATATCTTTTGTCACAAAGATTGCGGATATTGCTGAAAAGATGAATCATCACCCAAATATCCTAATACATGACTATAAGCATGTAAGGGTCACACTTTCAACGCATAGCGAAGGCAAGGTCACATCCAAGGACATAGAACTCTCGAGGCAGATTGACGGAATAACAGCGTGATGTGGAGTCCCTAGTCGAAATAATCCTCGTAGGAGAAATTTTTCCTGAAACCGACGAATGTGCAGTTGCCTTTCTGCTCGATAAGATTGCCGTCCATGAAATCTCTGTACCTGTTCACAAGATTCGAACAGTCAGAGCATCTCTTGAAATCCGTCCCTATCTCGATCTCGAATTCTTTATCACTCATCTTAATGAATTTTGTGGGGACCGTTGCACCTTCCTTGAAATATCTGTATGTCGTCTCGACAAACCTGCTATCAATCATGGCGTCAGAAAGCCTTATGCGAAGTATACATTTCTTTGGTGCGGAAAAATTGACCATCTCCTTTCTTATGAGGATGCATCTTGCCGTCCTCATCCTGTCCTCGTCGATTCTCTTCTGCTGCACTGTCTTTGAGGATAGTTTCAGGCTTCCGTCAGGATTGAATTGTATCACAAGAAAAGGACCAAAAATCAATTTATAAACCTTTTGCAAGTCTGCACCTATATCTTTTTAAATGATTATCAATTACATAATATATGGATGAATTCGTCTTCAGAAAGCCGATGTTCGGAAAGGACGTCGAGATAGTATTATACGATGTCGATGATGAATTAGCAGAGCAGATCGCAAACAGGTCATATGCAGAAGGCCAGAGGCTCAGCAGGATATTTAGTTTCTATGATGAGAGAAGCGAGTTATCGACATTGAACAAGGATAGGAGAATGCACGTATCGGATGAACTTCTGAAATTACTTGGTATCGCGCGCGAGTTCTATACACTTACGGATGGAAGATACGATGTATCCCTCGGAAAAAGCATAATGCAACGAAAATCTGGCCAACCAGAGACAGCAAAATGTTCCTTTGAAGATGTTATCATAGAAGGCAATGATGTAACCCTGAAGAATGACGATGTATTGATAGATCTTGGAAGCATCGCAAAGGGATATATCGTCGATAAGATGGTAGAAGTACTGGAGGAGGAAGGGGTCCTTTCTGGCCTTGTCGATGGCAGAGGCGACATAAGGATATTCGGTGATGCCATCCAGAATATCAGCATACAGCACCCAAGAGACAAGGACGCTATAATAAAAAGCATCAATGTGACGGACTGCGGCATTGCGACCTCAGGGGATTATAGTCAGTACGTCGGAAGTTTTGACAAGCCACACATAATTAATAGCATGGATTTTTCATCCATAACTGTTGTAGGCCCAAGTCTCGCCATCGCTGATGCATTCGCCACGGCATTATTCGTCTCAAATAGCCTGAAACTTATCGAAAGATATAAAGATTTAAAAATCATGACGATTGATAAGGATATGAACATGAAATACTACAATGGATTTGAGGAGTTATTAGAGGAATCATCATGAGCAGAAGCGCATTTTGGGGGATATTGATAATAACGATACTGAGTCTTATACCGATATTCCTGCTTTTCGCATATGGTCCTGCACCAAAGGCATTATTGTCATATTCAGAAGTCACTCACAAGATCGGGCAGATGGCAGCTCTTGTCGGCGTGACATTATTCGCATTGTCGTTCGTCCTTTCAACAAGGTTTAAGATCATCGAGAAGGCATTCGGAGGCCTTGACAGGGTATATGTGGTGCACGGGATAATCGGAAGTACCGCGCTCGTGTTATTATTGTTCCATCCGATATTTCTGGTCCTGAAATTCATACCTGCAAACCTCAATCTTGCAGCGACATACCTGTTGCCCGGAACTTACTGGTCTGTAAATTTCGGCATCATCGCACTGCTCGGACTTGCGACGCTCGTCGGCATCACATTATATTCCAGGATGAGATACCACGTGTGGAAATTCACGCATGAATTCATGGGATTGCTGTTCGGCATCGCGGTACTGCACATATTCCTTGTCAGAAATGAGGCGGCAAGAGATTACATATTCCACGGCTACTATATCTTTGCGACGATCGTCGCATCCATAGGCATCGCATCATTCATATACTCATTAGTATTGAGAAGAAGCATGGCAAAGCATAAGATGTGCCGCATAAAGGATATACAACTCCATGACAACGTATATGAATTCACGTTCAGTCCTGAGGATGATGCGATGAGATACAGGTCTGGGCAGTTTGTCTTCCTGAGGTTTTTCAGCAAGAAGATAAGCAGTGAACCTCATCCGTTCTCCATCGCCTCAAGGTCCGATGATCCTGAATTGAAGATATACATCAAGAGGCTTGGGGATTATACATCGGAACTGGATAATATCAAGATCGGCGACAAGGTATCTCTTGAGGGGCCGTACGGAAAATTCAGCTACTTAAGGTCTGATCTTGACCAGATATGGATCGCAGGAGGGATAGGCATAACTCCTTTCATCGGCATGGTGCAGGATCTGGAAAAAGGCATGAAGAATAAAGTTACATTATATTATGCAGTCAATTCTGAAAAGGAGTTGATGGCACAGGATAAGTTCAATTCTGCAGAGGATGCAAATAAGAATTTCAAGATGATCATATGGAGCCGTGATAAGAACGGCTTTCTGGACGTCAAGGTCATAAAAGAACACAGCGGCTCATTGAAGAACAAAGAATTCTACATATGCGGCCCTCCGGGCATGAAGAATGCATTGATGAAAGGGCTTCTTGATGCAGGTGTAGAAAAGAGGAGGATAATCATGGAGGATTTCAGTTTCCGATGAAGCCGCAGATATATGTGGCGATTGCGCTGATGCTCGCAATATTAGTTGCAGGTGCGATCATAATCACAGGATCTTCAGGCATCAGATTTCTTCCCGTGTATATATTATCATTTCTCCTAATATTTTTTGCCGCGACCATATTCATAGCACGCAGTCTCTTAGAGGACAGGATACTTGCAGTAAGCATAATACTTGTGTTCGTCGCAATATCTGCAACGCTGCTGGTGACAGACGTGAAGACATATTATGATGCTGTCAACATGTACGGCGCTATCGAGAACTCATCTGAAATCGTCCAGATGCGATCGCAGAACGCATATTATGAAGCATACGTAAATTATCTCAACCAGACCATAATGCAATATCAGAATCAGACGGGCATCATGGAACTCAAGTTGGCAGAGCTCGAAAGGCTCAAATCAGAGCAGGCGCAGGTCGGCAATGATGCCGTCCAAAATATCACCTCTCAGGTGATTATCCCTCAGAGCACACCTCCGGAAACTTCTTATATTACTTATTCCGAACCAAGACAAGGTGAAAGAAACGATGACTAAGATCGTCAATACAATAATCGGAATAATACTGATAGCATTGATAGCGACATTCATAGTGTCAGCAGTATCCTTGCAGGGCAAGACAGATACGATATTATCGGCATACGCTGCAAGGCGTGAAGAACTAGCGGGCCAGCAGCAGCGGATCCAGGATATGATTGCAGCGCTGAATTCAACGCTGCAGTCGGAGATCACACGGCAGCAGGCAGTGGCTGCACAGTTAGGGATACAGACCAATAACACTGCATCATCGCCGCAGCCTCCGATCAGTCAGCCGACTCCGACAGTTGTAACTCCTACACCAACAACGCCTGCTCCGCAAGTGCCCGCTGCACCAGCACCAGTCGTATATCAGCCGTCACCGAGAGTCACAAGAGCATCATAAGGACCGGACATCGGATAGATATCTGTATCGGCAATCACATCTTCTTTATGACGACCATCGTCAGATCATCAGATGGAGGACAATACGATTCAAGTTCTTCCCTTATATTTGCATATATCTCTTTTGCCGTCCCTGTCTTTGCCTTCTTTAGGACCTGTTCAAGCCTGCTTTCATAAAAATTCATCTCGCCATTCTTCTGCTCTGTCAGTCCATCAGTATACAGGATAAGGATATCTCCCATCCCTAGCAGGGTTATCTCATTTACAGGAAAATTCGCTTTTGTCATATGATGCTGTGTATCAAAGTTTTGCGTATCTGCATGATATTCTGATGGCAGTACACCTAGAGGAGTAGAACTATCAAATGCGTCGCTGCTAAGATGGACCAACTTATCATATTTATTAGAAAATATCGCCGGCCCAGGATGCCCTAACGGAATGAATCTGAATCTTCCATCGTTATGTATCTCACCATATAGCATCGTGACGTATGGTTTTACAATCAGATATTCTGCCTGCAGCCAATTGTAGAATTTCCTGTTCATCCTCCTGAAAAAATCTGCTGTTATCTGTGCATGAAGAAAAAGCTCATAATCTATACCTATCTGGAATTGCCCGTGAAGATATGTATTAGGGATACTGGCGCTTATATCATGCCCTTGCGCATCAGCAATCCATATTCCCATCGCATCAAGATTCCCTTCAAGTGTTGCAGCATAGTCGTGCCTGCCGGACTTTCTTGCATCTCTTGCCATGTCAGCTATCGTATAAGTGTCATTCACGAGATAATTCTTGAAATCGATTATCGCCAGATGATCCCCTCCGACGCACGCATCATGTGGTTCTATCTTTGCAAAATAATCTATATTCGGCAACCTAGCAAAGTCTTCTTTTCTTGGCAGGTTTAGCGCTGTCCTTTCCTGGACTCGAAGCACCTGCTTTACCAATTTATCCCGCGGCCAATCTTTTATTAATTTAATATCTACCACCTCCGAAAATGTATGAAAGCCAGTTATGAAAAGATATGACAATATTTTCTAAAAGAAATATCGATGTAGCGATGTTAATGATGGCCTGTTTAAGAATGTTGTGAAGGTATCGTTCTGAGAGAGAGCACACCAGATATATGATAATATAGTAGGGAGTTGAATGAATCATGAATGCCGATAGCTTTTTATATCGATGGCCGATTCTATCCATATGGCATCAAGTCCGATAATCGTCCCAGACGGAACTAAAGGATATTCTATGGACCAGTTGAGTGTGCCTATGCATCACCGTGATTTTCTGAGCAGTGTGATGATACCTCGCGGATTGATAAAAGACAGGATAGAGAAATTGGCGCAGGAGATCCATGAGGATTATCAGGGCAGAAGCATACACATAATCTGCATATTGAAGGGTGGAGAGAAGATATTCTCTGACCTGACGAACAGCCTGCATAATCTCAATAGCCGTTATGGGCAGAAAAGTATCCCTATAACACATGATTTCATCAAGGCATCAAGCTATGTCAATACAAAGACGACAGGCAATGTGGATATTTCAGCGGATAGTGAGCAGCTGAAGATCTTCAACGGCAAAGACATCCTTCTCGTCGAGGATATAATCGATACAGGAAAGACGATAGCTGCGCTCAAGGATATTATATTAAAGCAGGATCCTAGATCATTGAAGGTCGTGAGTCTGCTTATCAAGAGAGTAGACTCGAACAAAGGATTTATCCCGGACTATTGCGGGTTCTCGATCCCTGACGAATTTGTCGTCGGTTATTGCTTGGATTTCAACGAGCATTTCCGTGACCTGCAGCACATCTGCGTACTGAATCCCAAAGGCATAGAACGATACAGGAAATGAAAGATATCCTTCTGGATTATAATCTGGACATATTAAGATATAATTTTATTTCCTCAGAGAATAAAGTGTTGTTGTTACAACATCGAATCCTAAAAGTCGACTTTCAGAACCGCCCATTTTTTGTTTTGCTGGAATTACACCTACTTTTTTTTCAAAACTAACCTTTTCATCCCCTATCTTCATATTTTTAAGTTCGTTTGGAACACCTTCGTCGTCAGGGCTATTCCAATACAGTTCAGGCCTGTATAATATTAATACATTATCTGCTATTTCTATAATATTTGATGCTGCTCCCTGCAAGTCATTTTGCTCGGGGATTTTTAATTTATTATCTTTTCTTACCTCTGCATAAATACTGGCCTGGTCAATTATCGCTACAGCAACTTCCAAATCTCGTCCTATCCCATATTTGAATCTATTCAGAACCCTTCTCAGAACATTTTCGTCCTTCACATATTTTTCAATCTTCTCAAAAGTCTGAAGGCCATCCAGAACCACAAGAGAAAGTTCAGGCTCATGCATCTTAACATCTATTGCGCGAGATATCATGTCTTCTAAATTAAACGAGATATCATAAATCCTTAGTTTCTTATTCCTTATAACTTCCTGAGCAGCATCAACTTTTTTCTGGTCTTCTTCATTGAACAGTCCGTAAATGAATTTGCTGCTATCTACCTTAGCCTCATTTGCCCATAGTTTGTAATATACATTAGTCTTTGGATCCTCTGAAAAAATGAGAACAGATTTTCCTTGAGCCTCTACAGCTTTTGCAATGTTAAGAACAACTCCTGTTTTTCCTGTCTTTGTTCTTCCTCCAAAAACAGTCAAATCTTTAGGTCTGATTCCTCCAGTGAGCTCGTCAAATTCTACATATCCTGTAGAAACTTTAGGTTTTCCTCCTCTTGCTTTATGCTCCTCTTGCTCTTTATCCACTATTTTTGCAATATCCGACATTCTATCTCTTACTATCTTGATGCTAGGCATGTATTTAGCTGTCGCTACCATTTGCCCTTCTATAAGTCTCAATGCATCACTAGTTTCAGAATACGCCAAGTTAATGGCTGTCGAATCAGTATAAATGAGCAGTCTTAAAAGAGCTCTCTCAAGGATTATATGTGAATGATAGTTTGCACTCGCATCACTAGAGATTTTTGTTGTAAGTTCTGTCAGGTAATATTCTCCTCCAATTTTTTCTAAATCTCCGTTTTTTCTTAGCTCTTCAGTCAGGGTAATCAAATCTATAGGTTCTTTTCTTTCATTTAAAGAATACATAGATCTAAATATGCTTTGATGCGCAGGCTTATAAAATGCTGTATCTCCTTTATTAGGTTTAATCTCATCATCTTCAGAAAAATCTCGATCTTCTTTTTGTTTTTCTTTATCCATATAAGCAACTAAGTCAAAAGCAGGGAGATTATTTAGAACGTTATTCACTTCAGAAAATATCTTTCCACGAGATAGAATTATTGCTCCAATGACCGCCTCTTCTACGTCAACTGCCTGCGGAGGCACTCTTCCCTCTGTAGAGACAGATGTTGGCGAATTGAAATCGATTATTCTTCTAGGATCTGCCATTTTTCTTTTCCTTTGATGATAATTATCCGAATATGATGATGTATTCTCTGACGGTGCACTCGAGGGGACTGCATTCGTATCGCTCTTAGGAGTTGTTTCTGTCTCTTCATTGATGTAATCATCCACTTCCATATTATGGATCTGCTTACGGATCAATTCCTCAGCATTCCTTGGCGTGAATGGATAATCACTTTCCCCCGACATTGTAACCTCTATAGGGTAGAAACTACCTCTTTTTATACTTTCCGGTTATATCGGGGAAATTGAGGAGAAACAGGGCCTTCAAACGGTATCGAGAAGATAAATGCTCCATCGGGAGTCATGAAAAGCTCAACTAATGGAGCTTTGAGGTTTAAAGGGCTATAAGTAGAAAACATGTCTTTGATGATAAAGGTTTAAGCACAGCACAACAATTTACTCCTATGAAGTGGTCACAGTAGTAAAATTTATAAATACATAATATTAATATTGCAAAAAGAGCACAACTATACAATCGGAGGCACTATATGGCAATAGCAGTATCAGAGACGGTTAAAAAAATAGGAAATGTTGATTTTGAAATAACATATAATTGTAACTTGAATTGCCTACATTGCTACAATCCAAAAACTTTGAGATCGGATGAATTAAGTACTTCACAAATATTAAAAGTCATTGATGAGATAAAGGAAGCAGGATTTAAAGAGATCCATATCACGGGAGGAGAACCTTGTCTTCACAAAGATATAATCAGCATCCTAAAGTATGCAGATAAACTGGGATTAAACATACTCCTCGAAACAAATGCAACAATATTACCGAATGTGTCTGATTTAAAAGATATTAAGAATCTGACTATTAGAGCAAGCATAGAAGGATATGCCAAGATACATAACGTGGTAAGAAAATCTAATCTAGACGACGCATATATGCAAAGCATCAACAATTTAGTAAAGGCTCAAAATAGCGGAATAACAGTTCAAACAACAACCAGCGTCAATCAAATAAATTATAAGTTCATAAAAGACATGGTAAGAGATTTGGTAAATCATAAACTAACCAATATCAGGCTCAGATTATCTATGCCTGCTGGAAATGCTCTAAAAAATTGGAATGACATAAAATTGACCAATGAACAATATACAATTGTTAGAAAACAAATGAACCTCTCAGGCCTAAAGGCCTGAGTATCTTTGGATAAATGTTTGTGCGTTTGCGTTTCTATTCGATTGCGCGATGTAATTTTTTATTGCTTCTGCAGTAACATTCCCCACGCTTCGAAAGAATTTTCCTGGACTCCATAGATGTCCATTTCTAAAATATCTCCTGAGCCATGGCTGTTTCTGAAAAAGTTTATAAGCACTGAAACCCTTAAGAAGATTAAGAGCTTTACAGACGGACATTGTTGGAGGAACTTCAACAAAAATATGGATATGATCCTCCATAACTTCAAGTTCGTAAACTTGAATTTTATAACGAAGCGCGGCTTCGTTAAGGATTGTTTCACAATCCTTTTTAACCCAAGGGAACTTGAATATATCCCAAGCATATTTTGCTTTCCAGACCAGATGATAACTGTTTTGCCCGACGCTGTGCGAAAAATTTGTCAATTCCATGTTTCCATCTCCGGAGAAGGAAAGCTCACGCTAATCTGGGAAAATTTGTGCGTGGCGGAAATTTTTTTCCTTCGCCACGTACTTATTATTCTTCTAATAGAAAAAGATTGTTACAGACTACAACCTGCCGTAAACGGCAGGGTATTCTGAACGTTTAATAAATGAAATTAAACAGGAATTCCTTAACATCTCATTTATAGCTCAAACAATTGAGAGAGGAAAACCTGAAATAACTCCAAAGTTTTTTATAGATCCATTTGGAGATGTAAAACCATATCCTTTCATAGAGCACTACATAGGTAATATTACAAAAGAACCCATAGTGGAATTACTAAAGAAAATCCCTGATGTATCGTATCCTGAACATGAAAAAACGGTAATGCAAAACTATCTTGACGAATTGGGGGGTTGAAAATGGTTCCTACTAAAGAGATATTGGTAACAAAACACGAATTACTTCAAAATGCGAGAAATTTTCTTGTGAGAGAGGGCTTTATCGAGATAAACACGCCAAAAATAAGCTTTATGCCTACAGATCAGGATGATCATGTATTTAAGACTAATTATTTCGGAATTGAAGCCTATTTGATCCAATCACCACAATTCTACAAGCAGGCATATATACTCAACGGCATTGATTCAGTTTTTGAAACGGCACCTGTTTTTCGCTCAGAACCTCGTGTGACACCAGGACACCTAAGTGAGTTCATCAGTCTGGATATAGAATCATCCCGTTTCAAAAAACTTGATGATTTGATAGATTTCGAAACAAGACTAATAAGATATATCTCTTCAAAGATGGAAGATAATCAATATGTCAAACCTATAACGACATTCGCCACGATACCGGCAATGGAACTGAAAAAATTATTAAATATCCCTTACACTCAACCTATTGGACCGGCAGAAGAAGCCAGAATCAATGAAGTAATTGGAGCCGATGCGGTTTTTGTTGTCAATTTCCCTAAAGGAGAACGCGTTTTTTATTATAATTCTGATGACACTATCTCAGAAAGTTATGATTTGATAGTTAGAGGATTAGAGATCACCAGCGGCGGCATCAGGACTACAGATTATCACAAACTATTTAACGCTATGAACGAAATAGGGATAGATACACAGAGATATAAACCATATTTAGACCTATTCAAGTCTGGAAATGTTATAAAGCATGGTGGATTCGCCATAGGCGTGGAAAGGATTGTGTCTAAGATGTTAAATCTCGATGATGTGGCTGATGCAAATCCTTATAGTAAGAAACCGGATACAAAAGAAGAGGTATTATTATGGAACCGATCAAAAGACAAGTAATCACAAAGGAGGGTAATACGCTTGCAGCCTTATTTTTTAAGTCTGAATCACTAAAGGCCGCCACAAGACCTGTCATAGTCACATTACATGCATTCGCCGGAAAAAAAGAGAACAGAAGCATCTACGAGATAGCGACCAAAGCCAATGCACATGGATTCGATAGTTTATGCTTTGACTTTTCAGGACATGGAGAAAGCAATGGAGAGATTACTAAAAATACTGTAACAAAACAGATGGAAGAAATATCAGAAGCGACAAAGTTAGTACTTGACGGAAGGGGAATAATTCTGGTGGGTAATAGTTTTTCCGCAGTCACAGCAGTAGCATTCGCAAAGAAAAATCCGCGGGTTAAAGGATTAGTGCTAGTAAGCGGCAGGGCGCATCAGGAAGAGAACGCAAAATATCTATCAGAGCATAAAGAAGTATCTCCCGGAAAATTTATCGACGAATTGTTCATAGAGGATTATATGAAATACAAGACAATCGATATATTGAAGGACATAACTGTCCCGACGATTATAATTCATGGAGAAAAAGATGACATTATACCAGTAGCAGACGCAAAAATCTTATTCAATGCTGTAAATACAAAAGACAAAGATCTGATGATTATAAAAAATGGTGAGCATCGATTCAATGATGAATGTCGAACAGAGGCAGTAAACAGTATATATCAATTCTTAGAAGAACACTTCTGAAGATACACAGAACCGAACAATTTCTCTCGTCGATAAATCATGCTCTTGTCGTCGAGTAAAAAGGATGCTCCCGCCGAGATTTGAACTCGGGTCACCACCGTGAGAGGGTGGTATGATTGGCCGGACTACACTACAGGAGCATTATTACAGTATGCTCAAGCTTTTGCTTGACATACACTTTTCGCAAGCCTTTTCGTAAAAGGTTTCCGTTGTCTACACTACAGGAGCATATCTGTTAGAACCAGAAAATGATTTATAAATTTATCCACTTCGATCCAGATGCTTTGTGCAGTGCATGTGTATTATCCTGTAATTGCCTTTCTTGTCTATGATGAATTCTGTCATCGATGCATTCTTGCTGTCTGTTACTTTCACTGATTCCATCAATGGCTTGCCCTGTATCACTCCTAACAGTATTGTCAGGATGCATCCATGGGAGACGACAAGCACCGTCTTGTCTGGATATTTCTTTAGTATCATCTTGTAGAATTTTTCTGCACGTGACCTTAAGTGAACAAGTTTCTCCATTTTAGGGACTTTATGTAAATCTTGGTCTATCCTGTCCCAGTCTAGGTTTTTGCTGCTCTTGCCCTGCAGTGCTCCATAATTTCGCTCACGTAATAGTTTGCTCTCTATAAACGATGTATCCTTATGATATTTTGATATTATCCGTGCTGTATCCGTTGCCCTTGAGAGATCGCTTGTGAATATCATGTCTATATCGACACTCTTGAGCCTTTCTGCAAGCAATCTTGCCTGTCTACGACCCAATGGAGAAAGATTACCTCCGTTCCATCCCTGAACGATGTATCTCTTGTTCTCTAAAGTCTCGCCATGCCTTGTAAGGAGAAGTCTCATATATCTTCCAGATGATACTATTTATTTTAAAATGTTTCGCGTACTGTCAGAATAAGCGAGCGTAATTTCGCCTCTTATCGTGTCCGCAACCATCTGGGCCAATGAATCCTGCAGCGTCTTCGTGAAAAGCCTGTCTACATACGTCGAGTCATTATACATCGCCATATGCATCTTGCCGACATATTCTGCCGTCTCAGCAGGCAATGATGTTATATCCCAACCGGCTTTTTCCAAAGCAGTCGGTCCTGCATTGTATGCGGAAGATATCATGTCAAGTTTCAGGGTGTCATCCGTGGCTTCCCAATCGGGATATTTTATTCTTAGGCCTCTGACTATCCAGTTGAGATATTTTTCTGCGACAGGGATGCTTATCTCAGGTTTGAACCAGTTGTCTTCATAATTGATGTTCGGCGCGACTTCATTCCATGTATCCAATCTCATCTGTGAGATACCGCGAGCGTCTCTTGGGCTTATTGCATACGCGTCATCGCCAGATTCTACAGTCAATTTTGTATGCACATATCTTTTGGTCAGAGGTCTAGATAGTCTTACGGATGATGAATCTAGAATTGCATCTATTGTAGAATCATCAATGATTAATTTAAGCCTAGGATTGCAACTACGTATGTAGTCGGCAAAAGTCCTGTTGGAGGTTACAGTGCCGACCTTCACAACCGGCACGGTGAAATAATCTCTTTTAGTGCTCCCGCTGATCCTGCTCACGTTCAATAATGCAGTCAGAGACAGTACTACAGTCCCACTCATCCATTTATTCATTGCATACCTCGGATATGAATAGTATATATATATATGATAAAAAACATGTATTAAACCGTGTGATGGTCAAGTGTATGAAATTAAAGCATATAGACTACGTCTGGTTTGAGAAATTCAAAGTTATATATAAAAGTTATGTATGATAGAGCTATTCGTCCCTAATCGATTACCAACCATAATATTTATATACTATGATATCAAGAGACAATACATGTATGGAGAACACCACAGGTCAACCATTGTGAACAAGGACAAGATAATAGGCTTCTTGATGATAATCCTTGGGATATTCATGCTTGCAAAAGTTACAGGATGGATAAGCGAAGAGGCAGTCGTCGCGCCTGAGATAGTCCAGTGGATAGTCGTCGTCGCATTCATACTTTTAGGGATGTTTCTTATGATGGGCGAACACGAGAGATATTGATCATTTCACGACCGTCTTGCCCATATCATCCAACGCTCATCATACGAGCCACCATTCTATCCAGTATTATTCTACCTGGTTCAGCTCATCGATGCCCTGATCTATCAATGATGTATTTGCATATGCATCAATGCCTGATACAGAAGCCGGTAGAGTGACTGTTGTCGTTGTATTCGCAGTGTTCCCCGCAACCGAAGAATTTATTACAGGGGTATTGCTTGGAGTATTGTTCGCGCATCCTGCGATCAGAACAATCATCATTATCGCAAGTATAGGAATTATCAGTTTCATTTTCTCACCTCACTGATGAATGCAGCCCATTGGGATTTTACATCATTCAATACCTTCACCCTGCCGATCTTATTGTTGGCATTGTCGAAGGATACTATGTCCTGTTCAAGCTGTGTGGTTATGCCTGTTGCCTGGTCTTTTGTTATCAATCCATTATCCATCATCACCTTTGCTCTCTCTTCAAGTTCATATATCTTGAGTCTTACGAGCCCATAGACGTTCTTTTTTAGTGAGGTATAGCATGTGTTGTTGAAGTCTGCGCCAGTCTTGCAGCTATTTTTCATAGCGACTATATCGGTTATATTGAACATTTCTTTGAGGCAGGAGTTCCGTGCACCTATGTCAAGATGCCAGCAGTTCTGGGATTCAGAATATAATTTGACGCATGCATCTTTCTCATCACCCGTATCGGCCTGGTTGCATTCTTCAGGAAGATAGGCTATCTGTAGTCCATTAGCGGTATCGAAGCGTGTCAGGCCAAGCCTGCATGCAACCCTGTCCCTTGTCGAGTTTAAATCAAGACATTTCAATGAGTTTACTGTCGCAGATACATATCTGCATGATCCAGTTGTTGCTGGCTTTGGAGTCTTCACTCCAGGACAATCGAATGTCATGGTGCAATCTCTCGTCCGAGTCTGCACCTTGGAGCATTGGCTCCAATCACTGCATGTCCATGTGTCCTGAAAACAATTGCTTGCATCTTCAGCCGCGACTATCGATGCAAAAGATATCACCGATACTGTCAGTAAGAATAATATTAATATGCCTTTATTTTTCATGAAGTCACCCCTGACGATACAACATACATATCGGGGTTTAAATAGTTGATGAAAATTATAGAACACAGTAAGGGAGTAAATAGAAAAAAATAATAGAAAAAACCTATTTCGCAGCAGAGGCTATTGACGCATATCCGATCGCATTCGCTGCGGCCGTGACATCGCTGTCAGGAGTACCATCGCTGCCCTGGACACTGACTATGACACGGTCCTTGACAAGGACATTGTACGAATATGAGTCAGATGATTTCTGATACTGGTGCCATCCTGAATAACCGCTGATGGTTGCCTTCTTCAAGTATCCGTCTGTCCCTTCCATCTCATAATAGCCGAGCCATGCCATGGAAAGATACTGTATATAGCATGTGTCTGTTGTTGATATATCGATATTCTTATCATCTTTCACCAAAGTGACGCTTGCAGTGCTGTATTTCATGACCGACTGGTCTGTAGGGTTTGTGAAAGTCAGCATGTTCCCTTGTGGCGCATCCCCGACATAGCCATTAACTTCCTTTGGCAGGGCATCGATGAGCACCTGATAGTTTATGGCCGCATCACATTGCTTGAGCGTCGCAGCCGCCGGAGTCGATGGAGTCGTTGGAGTCCCGTTATCCTTCGCAGGCGTAACTCCGTCTCCTGTGGTCGTCTGGCTTGGCGTGGTTATGTTCGTACATCCGCCAACAAGAAATGCCATTAATACAATCGCAATTATACCATACAATATTTTCATAGATAACACCCCCATCTAAACTACAGTATACAGAATATATCTACTATAGGTAAATATATGGAATTTAAAAATGTTATGCTAAAGGTATCATCTGCATGGACAGGAACATCAAAATACTGACTCTCTCTTCATAATATTTATATACCATAGACACGAACCTTATGCATAGAGATTTGAAATAAGGAATGTTTTGATCATCCAGATGAGAAGCAGTATCTCGGAGGCCTGGCAAATGGATAGTAGCATCACGCTCATGGTCATGGGCGGTACAGGAGACCTTACAAGAAGGAAACTTCTCCCAGCAATAAAAGGTATTGCAGAAAAGAAGCCTGATAGGAATATAAATTTTATAGCAGTAGGCAGAAGGCCTTATACTGCAGACGAATACATCAAATTCTCAAAGCTTGATGAATTGGAGCTTCCGGAAAATGTCAGGATATCGTACTTCCGGGCAGATTTTGCGGATGAAGATTCGCTGGAAGGTCTCGGACGTTTCCTTGAAGGTATAGAAGAGAACTGCATAGGACGATTATTCTATCTCGCGACAAGCCCATCGTTCTTCAAAAGCATAGTATATCAACTTTCAAGATACTGCAATGATGAGAAGGTATTCAGCAGGATACTTATAGAGAAGCCTTTCGGCCATAATCTGGAGTCATCACAAGAACTTGACGAGGCGATCGCAGAATATTTCTCTGAAGATCAGGTATATCGCGTAGACCATTATCTCGGCAAGGAGACCGTGCAGAACATACTCGTATTAAGGCTGTCGAACCCGTTCATAGAAAGGACGTGGAATAGTAAATTCATAGAACAGATAATAGTCAGCGTCGAGGAGGATATAGGCGTAGGCGACAGGCTAGGATACTATAATGATGCAGGAGCGATAAGGGATATGGTGCAGAACCATCTGATGCAGATGGCGGCATTCATACTCATGGACAGCCCAAAAAGTACAGATGCAAAAGATATGCATGAAGCCAAGGCCGCGGCAATAGAGCAGCTGGAATTCAGAAGCGAGATAATAACAGGGCAGTATGAAGGTTACAAAGAAGAACTGAAGGCCGCGAAAAAAGAGCATTCTGATACTGAGACGTTCGTTGAATTGAAGCTATATTCAAAATCCCTGAGATGGAAAGATACAGAGATAATACTGAGGACAGGAAAGAACCTGAAAGACAAACATGCGAAGATAGAATTGATATACCGCAAGGATCCATGCGACATATACTGCGACATAAACACATATCCAAACAAGCTTGTATTGAATATACAGCCTATAGAAGATATAGAATTCATGATGAACACAAAAATCCCTGATACAATGGAGATAAAGCATGTCAAGCTGAATTTTTCTGCGCAGAAAGAATTCACGTCAAATAGGCCGGAGGGTTACGAGATACTTCTTGAGGAATGCATCGCCGGGAACAAGACATTGTTCATAAGCAACAAGGAGATAGAAGCTGCATGGAAGATAATAGACAAGATAAGATTATACCTAGAGGACATCAAGCCGATAATCTACAAGAAAGGAAGCAGGGGAGACAGTACTTACTGATTATTCTGTAGTTTTATAGAACGGGCCATGGGACTCACACCGACGATAAACGGGTCTGCTGTGTTCAGTTTTCGGTCTTCCTTACGCATATGTTGACTCGTATGTGAACCTCTATTATGTTTCTTATTCATTTTCAACAACCCCCAATTCGAATATGAAAAGAGAAACTAATAATAAATTATAAAGTTATTTGAAAATTAAAAGAACATTTATAAATAATTATACCTGTGGCATAATATGGTAAATACTAAAACTCTAACAACCACATCAATAGTTTTTATAATAGTGGCAATAGCTGTTTCGTTCTTCTCAATGTTTATTCCAGCATTGTTCATAGTAACGGGATTGCTCATAATTGCATCAACCGTATTAAGTATAATATCTTGGGTTAAATCAGAGAAAGGTTCTAATCTTCGTGAAATAATAGTCGCATGTATAAGTATACTTCTATTAATATTATTGGTATTCTCAATTATTGGTGCAGCTCCAAGACCTCGTAATTTTACTCCAAGTTGTAATGTAATGGGAGGAATATGTCAAGCAACATGCGAAAATGGCGATATTCCAAATGGACTTTGCACTGTTAAAGGTCAGCAATGTTGTAGAGTATTTGCGGCATCAGGTTAATTTTTTATAATTTAAATAGCAATAAACCGACTATAAATGATGTAGCATTCATCACAACAGATAATAGAAATAATTTCTTCGAATTTTTTCTAATTGCATATCTTAAAAACAACCATTCAACCATCACAACAATAATTTCTAAAAGTATTAGTATGAAAATATTTATTGATAACCAATTAAAATAATTATTTACGGCAAGAAGATAATTCAACAAGGGATTAGTGATAATATTAATTAGCACAATTATCGAAATTTCTGATTTCTTCCGATAATTAAATAATATGGCAATCAATACTTCAAGAACTACAGTCAGAACAAGAGCAACGATTAAATTATTTACGAACATTTTTATCTACGGCAGCAGTGTCTTTTGTCACAGGAGCATTCTTACTTCTTATCTTTCTAATGATTAACCAACAAATCCAAGCAATTGCTCCGAGAACAGCACCAACAAGTAATAATGCAATTGCACCAGAGAAAAAGAGTTGACCAGGGGGAGTAATTAAATCTGCATGAACAACAGGCAATGCTAATATACACGCAAAAATTAACCCGAAGATAGCTAAAATGTTTTTGGTATTCATAGAGTAATCATTATCCTGGAGCTTTATAAACTTTATTTTTTGTTCGAATGAGATTGAACATTAGAATAGAGTTTTAAACCAAAATAAAGAATAACACTTGACAAGATTATAGTTGTGAATATGATAATATTAGTGTTCAAAGTGTTCTTTAATGGAGTAAATATAGGCAATGCACCAAAAATTAATGCAAGCGTTGTTAATCCAAATGCAAATCCTGGCTTGCCTGATAAAGTATTTGAGATTGCTACAAGTGTTACAGGCATCGTGATATTGAATAGAAACATGCCAAAAATAGCAAGAATAGGAATATTAACACCAAACGCAAGTAAAGGTGCAGATATTATCAGAGCAGATACAGATATAAGAGACCATCCAAATTTATCTGCCAAAAATCCTCCAAGTGCTTTTCCAAACACCACCGCAAGTGTAAGTATGATCAATAGAACCATGTTCGTCTTCCACGGAAAAACAATTAATGAACCAATCAAGGCACGGGATACAATAGCCAATAATATCAAGATAATAATCAATTCAAAATAGCTAAACTTGCTTGAGACAATCTTTTCTTTGTAATCAATCTTTGGAATGGAAACAAACCATATACAAACACATAGCAACAATAATACCAATACAAATATCCACGGAATAAAATATCCTGCTTTACCAAGCAATGTTCCAACAAGCAGACCCAAAGCACCTGGAGCAACATATATTCCTGGTGCAGTAGCTTTTCTTGGAGTAAGATTTAAACTAATTGTTCCAGCTCCAACATGAAACATTGCATTACCAACACCTGCAAATATCACTGCTATTAATGGAGAAAAGAAAACAGTAATAGCAGAAAGTGCAGTTACTATAACTCCTGCTATTGCAGTATTTCTTGGAATCTGCCATTTATCAGAAACAAGACCTATCAATGGTTGCAACCCAAAAGCTAACACATTATATAATATTACAAAACCAATAAATATTTCAGAAGTGATTGGATAATACTTCAACAAACTAAATATTAATGCAGCACATGTAGCATCAATAAGTGCATGAGTAAAACCATAAAGAACAAGATTGGATGTAATGAGTTTGTTATTCATTAATAAGTCATATTCATGGACATTTATAAAATTAATCTAAAAACGGTCTTCAGTCATTGATGCAACATCATCCTCTCCCTTGAGGTGTTATCACCTCAACAATAGATTTAGTACGGGCCATGGGAGATTTGAACTCCCGACCAATAGATTAAGAGTCTACTGCGCTACCAGGCTGCGCTAATGGCCCACTTAGAGGAGGACTCGGAGGGCTTTTTTAAAGGTTGTCTTTTTAGCAACATTTATTAATCACAAGGATATCATGAATCCATGATAGAATGGCTCATCCTCTCATTTGTACTATTGTTCGTGATTATACTTATACTCGCGATCATATTCTGGATATTCATGCTCATCGATTCCATAAAGAGGAAATATAAGGATGAGAATGATAAGATTGCATGGATACTCGTCATCGTCCTTGTTGGAATCCTTGGCGCGATAATATATTATTTTGTCGTGAAGATAAAGAAGAAATAATTCTCAGATTATAGATTGAAACAATTCTTTCGGGATAATTTCTAAGTAAAGGACAGGCCGTGGCCCAGATATTCCTGCGCCTTTTTAAAAAAAAGTCGCGTCAAAAAAAGGTTGCCAACGCAACATAAATGTAATACGCCGCGGCCCAGATTTGAACTGGGAAACCTTTCGGAAATAGCTCTCAAGGCTATCGCAGTACCAGATTGTGCCACCGCGGCATAATACACGGAGAATAAAAGCGATTTATAAAGTTTGAGTATTATTTTGATATGAATAGAAAAGCGAAAATGATACTACTCAAGAATGGATTTATAAAACGATTTGCATTACCAAAATCATGGATAATCAACTAAGAATACCTGATATGGTATCTGGCTTTGAAGTGACACATGGAATGAAGTATGCCGCAGAAATGCTCGCAGAATCGCGAGGATTTCAACACTGGAGAAAACCAGCATGGGAAGAATTCACATCATTTTGTATAATGAATGATGCTGCAGATAAGCTTCACCTCAAGGCTAAATCAACAACATCCGGAGGACAAGAATACGAAGGTGGATTGCTTTATGATACTGTCATAATTGCTGCAACAGGCGTTGAAAACATCACATCACAAGGAACTTCTATACTATTTCTTGGATTGTCAGCGGAACTCAGATATGCACCAGGATTTACCCCGAGAGCAATAAGTAAATCGGTAGTAGAAGCTGGCGCAGCGATGATCATCTACAAAGGTCTTGATGTGACAAATCCTCCATCAAAAGATCTGTGGGCATTGACATTGTATCAGGATAATCGCCTAAAAAGAAAAATAGTGGAGATCAAATATGGTCTGGAAAAGATATCATCAGAAAGGATGGCTTTTGATGACAAGAATCCGATGCATCAGAAGAAACTCTTTGAACACATAAACGAGATTCTAAGATAGATGTTATGATAAAAAAATGTGGTCGCTTGGTCGACCGTATTCTAGTGTGGGTGGCGAGATTTGAACTCGCGACTTCGAGCTTATGAGACTCGCACTCTAACCAAGCTGAGTTACACCCACGGGCATATAAATCTATCTATAGCATGAGAGCCGTGAATTATTTATAAAGGTTGTCAGAATTATTTACGGAGCATTTTGGCGAGTTTCTCGAGTTCCTTAGGATCAGCCTTAGGGCCACGGACTGTTGATGTATAACCTGTGTACTCTTCAAAAAACCGCTCTTCTTTATTCCACGATTCTTTCATATGCATATCTATCCCATGCAGTGGATATAATTTGATATGGACATGATTCACGCCCATGCCTTCCATGACAAGGGCTGTACGCGTGACTTTCAGTTTCTTGTCGAGTATCTTTCCGACCTTCTTCGCAGCGAGCATCAGTGAAGAATATGCCTTATCAGGCATGTCGAATGCATAACTGTCATAATGGCCTTTTGAGATGATTAACGTCATCCCTCTTGTATTCGGAAATACGTCAAGGATTGCAACGTGTTCTTTATCCTCCCATATCTTGTGTGATGGGATCTCACCTTTCAAAATCTTACAGAATATGCAGTCATCTTTTTGCATCTACTCACCCAGATATTTTGTCAGGTCATTTAGTACAAGGACCTTCGGTTCATACTCCCTGCGATTCTTCCTGTCTACAAGTATCCCTTTTATCCCAAGGTCATGCGCGATGCTTATATCAGAGTCCATGCTGTCTCCTACAAGGATGACATCCTCAGGCAATAGATCGTACGTGTCGACAACCTTGTTATAGAATTCTTTCTCATTCTTCAGTATCCCTGTCTCGCATGATAATACTATTATGTCGAAATATTCTCTTAGGTTGAACCTGTCGATTATCTCCTTGCTGAAGCAATCGATGTTCGCAACGAGTATCAGCTTGTATTTCCCCTTCAAAGAATCTAATGTCGATAAGACGTCAGGATATATCTTCGCGAGAAGTTTGTTCTTGTTCCAAAGGCCGACCAATTTGTCGATGATATATTCTTTCGGGATGACGTGGAACTCCTCACATACGTTTATGAACGCATCTTTCAACGATTCATGCGACGTTGTCATGAATGCATGCTCGAAGCGCATCACGAAATCACTGAATGGTGCATCAATCCTAAGGATATACATCACCTGCTTGAGCGGACTTGGAAATACCCCGTTCTCGACCAATGTTCCCTGTAAATCAAATATTATTGCCTTGACCATCAAACACCCCGTTAATGACTCTAAGAGTCTAATCTTATTTTTAAAGTTTATTGATTATGAGAGGCTCTGTTGAAGATCTAACGTCGCGCGCTCGCATCGCTTTCGGAATCGACTGTTTACCGAGTCCATTGATATCGCATCCGTACCAAGTGGCTCGCTAGGCGCAGATTTTTTCAACAGAGCCTGATTATCAAGCTTATTGATTACAGGCAGCAGGGAAATCAAGAAATTATCAGGCGCAAATATCTCTGCAAAATCTATATTCAATCTGTCAGCAGCATTCCCAAGAAGATCAGGACTCTTGGATTTTGATTCATACTCGACACAACTGGCGAACAACGCACTATAATACTGATGCATCGCGGGGGTGTACTCTATGTCGACATCCAATCGTTTATCACCTAGCAAATCAACAAGTTGTGGAATGGTGCGATTTATACGTGATTTAATAGTGCCAAATTTTACATTTTCCATCGCTGCAATCTGATCATTCTTGAAGCCGTATAAGTTTCTGAAGAATGTATCGCGGAATTGCGGAGGTAAGTTATACATCACTGCCAAGACGTTCTTTATACTGTGTTGTGAATCTATACTTTCACCGACGGTACGTTCGTTTTTATATGCAATGATGAGTGATTCTAGGACAGCATCCTCATCGTATTCTACAAGATATTTTGTCCATCCGCCCTTGCCCCGGGAATCATCAGGACGTTCCGAAATCTTTCTGACGCGATTTATGGCGGTATTTCTTAATACTGCATTAAACCATTTTTTAAAATTTGTCCCCTGAATATACGCATGTGATTTTTCATATACCTTCATGAATGCATCCTGAAGGATGTCTTCCTTTTCGACAGAGAGTATGCCAAAATTAGAACTAAGAAAATTTATCCCATAAGACCAATATGTTGAATATGCTTGCTTATACGTCAATACTGTACCGTCTTCCATCTGAAATGTCGGCTCGCGATTGCCAGGAGTATATGGCGCACTCTCTAAGACAGTCGTACTTAGTTCCGTATCATCACGTAAAGCTGAACGCATGCAAACATTCCTCCAATTAAACAGGCATAAATCATACTAAAAATAGTCCCTTTAGAGTAGAGAATATCCGGGGGTTTTTAAAGGTTATGAAAATTCAAGAGACAAATATATAAATCGTCAGAGTAATTATACTGCATGGACAAAAAAATCCTATATGAACCAATCACACAATCGCCGTATTGCTGTGTTCCAGCATGCCTTTCTATGATATTGGATAGAAGAAAAATTATACACGGGTCACAGGAAGATATTGGCTATGATTTAGGATTGACTGTACCCGAAGATAAAGCCGGTCTATTCAAGAGAGTGAGGATAGGGAAAAAACCGAGTGCAGGATATGGCACGAAAGTAAGTACTCCGAGGTATTCTATAAACCATTATTTCAAGAAATACAGGATATATCTAAAAGAAGAATACTATCCTATCAGGAAAGTCCACGATATTAAGAAATTCATTGCCACAAACCTGAAAAATAATAATGATGTGATCGTTTGCTTCAATAATAAGAGGCTGCATGGGATAGGGGACTATGGACACGTCTCTCTGATACAGGATATCAACAAAGGATATTTAACAATCATTGACCCCGGGATTAATGTTCCGAAAATCAGAAGAGTCAGATTATCAAAATTGATTGATGCGATAGAACATCATGGAGAGAAAAACAGGGCTGGATTCTGGATAATAAGCAAAAGGATCAGTCAGCACTCTTGAACAACAACCATCCGTTCTTCGCCTTCTCGAACTTCAATAATGTGTAATGACCTTTCATCTTCTTGCCATGGAGTGTAAATATAAATTTCTTTTCATCATGCAATTCCATCTTATACGCCCCAGAATCCCATATCTTGACAGTCCCTTTTCCGTAGCCTTCCTCGATTGTGCCTTCGAATTTTGCGTAAGATAATGCGTGATCATCGACCATTATCGCAAGTCGCTTTATCCCTGTCTCTAATGGAGGTTCTTTCGGGACAGCCCATGATTTCAGGACACCATCTAACTCTAATCTTAGGTCATAGTGCAAATTTCGCGCGTGGTGTTTTTGAACGACGAATATTGATTGTTTCATTTTGCCATTCCCCATAGCATATTAAAATATTGTTTGTATGTCAAAGCGACATATTTATTATTTATCACTATAGAGATTGGCTTCTTATAATTCATGGCAATGACCACAGTATCATTATATATCTCTATCCATGAAAATAACTTAATGTCTTTTGGAAGGAATCTCATGAAAGTATTCTTATGGCTTTTCTTTTCCTTGACATAAGGATTGCTTCTTGCCTCATCGGTAAATATCGTGTATGATTTTATGCCTTTTTTTATCCTTCTCGCATTCCAATCCGAATAATATGCCTCGAGCCCATCATATGCACTGTTCGGGACCCCTATAAAGTATATCACATCACCCTTTTTCATTGATTGCACATATTTTTCTCTTACATTCTTCAATCCCTCAAGACCTTCAAAGACCTCTGCCTCTGTCTCCTCATTCTGCATAGCATATTCCTGCTGGAGCATAGGCAATATCTTCATAATCTCAACTTGCTGCTCATGTATATCCTCCTCTTTTTTCTTCAGGAAATCTATCAATCTAGAAGGTTGAGCCACAGAAAAATATCGTGTATTATTTTTGACAAAATGACTTGCAACACCTCGCTTGGATAACCTATCCAGGATATCATACAATTTGGATCTTGCGACAGCAGCCTCCTTTGCTATCGGCCCAGCTGTCGTCGTGCCAAGCTTAAGCAATGCTAAATAGACCTTGATCTCGCCAGGTGTAAAACCTGCCCTCTGCAATGGTCCAGTGTTCATAAAGTAGGGATAATGGTTCAGATTAATAAATGTTATTATTGTTCACCACCAAGGGGGGCACAATATTTAAATAAGACGTGGTTCTCCCTAATCAGTAATCAATGGGGGCGATTTCATGAAAATAAAATATCTAATGATACCATTATTGGCAATGTATATCGGATGCAACCAACAGGAAAACACGGAAGAAAAAAAGGTTATAGAAAAAACAAAGAACATGACTATCATAGATGAAGTCGACGATGAACCTGATAGCGCACTGACACTCACAGGGATAATAAAGCACGTCCAGACAACACCGTCAACAAGCATAATGAGCAGTACAGATGCTGGAAGTTATCATTTTAATTATGTACAATTCCAGAACGACAGTACCAGTTACATACTTGCAGAGCCATATCCTGAACCAGTATTCCCAGGAAAATGCACAGTCACATTCAGGCCTTTGCATCCAGGCAAGATATCCACCTCAAAATTCAACGAGATTTTTCTCGACCACGACACATGGTTCACAAGAGGAAACGATACAACCAAGATAATCGCCGATGGAATAATAATTAACAATGGAATAAAATACAAATAATAAAGTATCATGGACTATTTTAATTACACAATCCATATAAACCCTTAAACAACTCTATCTTCATGTTAAAACTCGCTGCTGACACGATAGTCACATTGATGATGCTCACGCATCCAGCACCGTCGAATGATCCTTTGACATTACGCGAGCAATATGTCCAGCCGGATGTAGGGTTATATCTTCCGAAAAAAGGCTCGGATCTGGAAAAAAGACTTAATGATGGAGCAGAAAATATCGGCATAAAGATTCCAGAAGAATTGCGGTGGCTCATAAGAGGATATGAAGGATTAGTGCAAGATTATACTAATATGAGATTCTGGACAGACAAATACCTGTCTTGGAAAATTATAGACAGTGATAACATCCAAATAGAGATAGGCTACATTAGAACCCCTGAATTGAAGAACATGAAAGACGCAGACGCATACCAGATAGGAGCACGTGCACAATTCACAGTATTTTAGAGAATAAAGATAAATGGACAGGTCAAGAATAAAAACGCAAAAACCTAGAGTTTCCCAATTGCTTCTAAAAGTTTTTCATGCCCTCGTATAATTTGTTCAAAACGTGTTAATTCCTCTTCAACGATAGAATATTTCTCCTTATCGCTCAAATGATTTGACGACGCCATATTGTATCCACTCCTTTAATTCCTCATCAGTATAATATCTCTCACGAATACCTTGCAGGATTCTTGCCTGTAAAGGATCGTCTTTAATAGCCAATTTAACATTGTTAGAGAGCAAAAAGTCTTTCATAACAATAAATGCTGTCCTTCTGTTGCCGCTAGCAAAAGGGTGCTGCTGGATCAATTCTCGCAATAAAAGTACGGCCTTATCATAAACATCTCCCTCTAAAGTCATGCATCCATCTACAACTTTTTGGATTTTAGCATGACTCATCACTAACGCTTTATCAGCCTTCTTTACCTTAATCATCCTTAAGGCCAAGACGTTAAAATGGATGATTTTATCGGCATCCGGATAATACATTTTTTTAGCCATAAACAACATCATCGAATCCAAATATAAAAAGGTATTGATTTAAAATGGACAGGCCGGGACTTTCAAATCCTGAGGGATTTGTGGTCTCCCTCTGGGATATTTGAACCCGGGGCCTCTCCCGTGCGAGGGGAGCATTCTACCGAGCTGAACTACCTGCCCATTAAAGTTCCGGATACAAGCAAACTTTATAAAGTATTTTCTTTTCTGATGGTTTATGCGTGAGGAAGATCTACGTCGGACAATAAGAAAGCACACTCTTGCGAATGCTGTGAAGTTCAATGGCAAGGCAAGCCCTGGTTCTGTGATAGCTAAGATAATAGCGGAATTCCCTGATGCCAAATCTGACATGAAAAATGTCAGCAAGGAAGTGAGCGAAATAGTTAAAATGATCAATGAGCAGCCAGTGAGCCTATCCATGGAAGAATTAGAGGCAGAATTCCCTGAGATGCTTGAGAAGAAAGAAAAAGAAGAGCGCACAGACCTCAAGGATTTCAAGCACATGGGAAAAGATGGCGTGATAATGCGTTTCGCTCCATCACCTTCCGGACCGATGCATCTAGGACATGCCATAATCGGCGGAATAACATCATTATATGTAAAAAAATATGGTGGAAAATTCATATTGAGAATAGAGGATACGAACAGCGACAATATAGACCCAAGCGCATATGATCTGCTGCCCAAAGACGGTGAATGGATATTCGGGAACGTTACGGAAGTGTGGATACAATCAGACAGGATGCAATATTATTATGATTACGTCAAAAAGTTTCTTGGACTAGGAGCATGTTATGTCTGTACATGCACTTCAGAATCTTTCAAAGGGTTCTCAGATAGCATGCAGGAATGCCCATGCAGAAAAATCAGCATAGAAGAGAATATCAAACGTTGGGAAAAGATGTTTGACAAAGACGATGGATACAAAGAAGGAGAAGCGGTATTGAGATTCAAAGGCAACATGCAGGACCAGAATCCGGCGATGCGGGATTTTCCACTGGCTAGGATAAATGACAGCGAACATCCGAGGCAAGGGCACAAATACAGGGTATGGCCGCTCATGAACCTTTCAGTCACCGTCGATGATATAGAAGCCGGCATGACTCATATAATCAGAGGAAAAGAGCATGCAGACAATGCAAAAAGGCAGGAATTGATGTACAAGGCATTAGGCATCACTGACCTGCCTGAGACATATTTTTTAGGACGATATAATTTTGACGGCCTGGAGTTATCGTGCAGCAAGACGAAGACTAGGATAAAGGCTGGAGAGTTCTGGGGCTGGGATGACATAAGGATACCATTCCTGCAGGCGTTGAAACGCAAGGGATACCAGGCAGAAGCATTCAGAAGGTATACAAAACACAACGGCCTGTCTCCCGTCGACAAGACTATCCCTGCAGAGGAATTCTTCAAGATAATAAATTCATTCAACAAGGACATAATCGATCCGAAGGCAAAAAGATTCTTCATGATGCATGATTACACGAAGATATTCATCGAGAATGCACCGAACCAGAACCTTAAGCTGAGGATGCATCCTGACAATGATGCGATGGGCTACAGGGATATAGAGGTAGAGAAGGATTTTCTCATATCAAACAATGACCTGAAAGAATTGAAAGACGGAGAATTATACAGGTTCATGGACTGCCTTAATTTCAGAAAGATAGGTGGAATATTCCAGTTCGACAGTTTAGGATATGAGAATTTCAAAGGCGTCGGGAAGAAGATAATGCATTTCCTTCCTGCATACGGCAATGTAGACATCGAGATATTGATGGACGATGCAAGGACCTTGAACGGCGTCGCAGAACATGACGTAAAACAACTGAAAGTCGGCGAGATAATACAGTTCGAAAGGTTCGGATTCTGCAGGCTTGATGCGATAGAGAAGAAGAATGGACAGGAAGTGTTCAAGTTCTGGTTCACACATAAATGAAATGAAAAACTCAGATCTTAAATTCAGACCGATTGATAAACTAGAGAAAAAGATATTTTCCGACAAAGAATTCTTGACTGCGATAAAAATTGGTAAACCAAGAAAAAGCCATGATGAAGGCACTATCAAGATGCATATCATCCAGATCTTAGGGTATATTGACAAAAATTATTATAAGACTGCACAGTATGAAGATTTAAGGATAATAGCATTATTACATGATATTGGAAAATTTGCATTTCTAGAGGAAAGTCCTGACCTATTTATTCCAAATTTATCAGAAAATAAGTGTAAAAAAATTATTGAAGAATGCAGAAAATTTAGAAAAAAATACTATACGCAAAAAGACGTTCCAAAAAATATGCGAAAATACAGTCTCACGGAAAAACATGCAAACGTGTCGTATCAATTTGCAAAGAAATTTCTAAAAGACAAAAAACTCCTAGAACTAATAAGATATCACGATTTAGCGACAGATATTCGATGGGAATATGAAGATACAAAAAAATATGACGCTAAAATATTTAAAAAGATATTTACTCATATCGATCTTAGGCTATATCTGGCTTTCCTCAAGTGCGACAATTGCAACAGGGTGGATGGAACTTCACAATGGCTTAAGACTCAGCTAGATTTTAATAAAATTTATATTATGGCAAGATAATAGAATAACAGGGTGATTCCAATGAATGAATGGGTTATTGTGAAGACGAAGATAAGGGATATGGTCGCGCCTGTCAATGTGAGTGCGGATTATGTCGAGACATTGAATGCAAAAGTCAGGCAGATGATACAGGATTCCGTCAAGAGAGCGGAAGCGAATGGAAGAAAGACAGTGATGGGAAGAGATATATAATATTTTTATCAATCATTATCGTCAGAGAAATCAGATATAACTCTTCTGCTCAAGAAGGTTTTTCAGTCGGGAGATCGTCTGTTCTATCCTCGGGATCTTCGGATTGTCCCTGTCGAAATACTTTATTTTCGCAAGCGCTCTTTGCGCGTCCTCGATATCTTTTCTTATCTCTAAAAACTTCGGATCGCTGATCATATCCACGACCCTCTCGTCGATCTTTTCTTTGTGCACTATCTTTGCGGGCAGTGCCCTTAGAGGATACTGCAGAGGGATTTTCGCTATTTTTTCCTCTATGCTCTTCGGATGTTCAGTCGTATAAGTCCCTGATTCAGGGAAGATTACCGGAGCAGATTCTTTCTCTTCAATCTTTTTCATGGGTTCAGGAGTGTGGATCTTCAATCCAGGGATTGTCGTAGAAGGCCTGACGATGGGAACATTTGCCCCTGGTCTGAATGGTCTGTTCAATCTCCTATCCTTCTGTGCACTTATGACGAGACGCGCATATAGATCCTTTCGTAAGTCTAGCATTTTACATTATACCTAAGAATTTTTTCTTTGGCGGCTCCTCGAGAGGAGGCATCTGATCGAGCGGTGGAAGATCAAAGCCTTGTATAGGCGGAGGGTTCATCGGCTGCTGGAATGCAGACGGAGGCTGCATCGGCTGTACAGGAGGCACCTGCCTTGATATCACTGAGACATTCTCACGCTGCATAGGTTGCTGCATCTGCGGCGTCCTCGCCGATCCTAATGAATCGGTCACGACGACAAGGGCCTTTGCGATGGTCTGGTTCTGCTCTATCAGGGCGTTAAGCTTCTCTACTGGCTTCGAATCCTGATACTCATCGATTATATCCTTCTGTGCATCATCGAGAATTGTTATCAGACGATTTATCGAGAGTGTAAGCCTGTCTATGGAATCTATGAGGACACGTCCCTTATCGCCCTCCATCAAAGAATTTCTTTTCAGGCCGGAAACTTCACGGCGCAATGCATCAAGTTCATGCTGCGGCATGAGCTCGTAATCGTCATTGTCAGGACTCTTCTCCATATCACACCCCTTTCAATCCAACTTAAGTATTTTCATTTATATAGTTTACTGTTTCATTCTCGACAACAACAATGTATGAATCTGGCTAAACAAATATCAAAAAACATTTATAAACCCCCGTGTTATCCATATAATCATGATTGACATACGATTGATACGCGAGAATCCAGAGATTGTAAGAGAGAATATCAGGAAAAAGAATCAAGACACTAAACTTATACTTGTGGATGAGATCCTCGAATATGATAAAGAGATCAAACAGATAAGGTCGGATGCAGAATCATTAAGGCACAGGCGTAATATCCTGAGCGAAGAGATAAACAAGAGCAAGAAAGAGGGCAAAGATATCAAGCAGTTGCTGCTCGAGGTGAAAGAGATACCTGAGAAGATAAAAAAAATCGAGGAGAAACTCGCACATGTGGAATCGAAGATACAGCATAACATGCTACAGATACCGAACATGATGTATCCAGACGTCCCAAAAGGTAAGGATGCATCAGAGAACGTCGAGATAAGACGCGGTGGACATATAAGGAAATTCGATTTTCCTATTAAGACACACATTGAACTCTCAGAAAGCCTCGACATAGCGAGTTGGGACGCGTCAGCAAAAGTAGCAGGCACAGGATTCTATTATCTGAAAAATGATCTGGCGTTGCTTAATCAGGCACTGATAAGATTCACGATAGACTTCATGCACGGTAAACATTACGAATATATAGAACCGCCTCTGATGCTCAATGAGAAGACGATATATGCTTCGATGGATAAGACTGCTATAGAACAATCGGTGTATTCGATAAAGGACGAGGACCTGAACCTCATAGGGACTTCCGAACAGGCAGTCCTTGCGATGCACGCCAATGAGACAATCCCTGAATCCGAATTGCCAAAAAAATATTTTTCATACTCGATGTGCTTTCGAAAAGAGATAGGAGCACATGGTATAAACGAGAAGGGACTATGGAGGACGCATCAATTCAATAAGGTTGAACAGTTCATATTCTGCAGGCCTGAAGATTCGGAAAAATATTACGATGAATTACTCGATAATTCTGAGAAGATATTACAGGCCCTTGAATTGCCATATAGGGTCATCGAGATATGCACGGGAGACCTTGCCGACTGGAAATATAGGAGTGCGGACCTTGAAGTGTGGAGACCGACGATAAATGAATATGGCGAGGTGATGTCCCTTTCAAACTGTACAGAATATCAGGCGAGAAAATTGAACATCAAATGCGCTGACAAGAACGGAAACAAGAGGACATTGCACACACTGAATGATACTGCACTCGCGACATCAAGGATAATGGTCGCAATCCTAGAGAACAACCAGAACGTCGACGGCTCGGTAACGATACCGAAAGCCCTTGTGCCGTTCATGCACGGCAGGACAGTCATCGAGAAAAGATCAAAGTATCAGGCGGCATTCAGGGAACAGGGACAGCCTGAATAGGTAAGAATTATAAAAAATAAAAATTTCTGTGTAACTACCATGTCTCGAACTTCTTGTCCAACGAATCGTTGAGCAACTTATCTGCACCGAGCTGGTTGTCTGTGACGATCGTCGTCTTGCCGCAATACGGGCACTTAGAGACTTCCTGCGAAGCCTTCCTCGAGAATTTGTACCGGCAACTCGTACAGATGTATCTTGCCATCTTCTCCGACTTCTCTGTCGTCTTCTTGACAGGCTTTCTCTGCGCAGCAACCTCAGATATCGTGGCCGTCGCACCCTTCACTGCCGAACTCCTCTTGTAGCAATCCATGCATATCATGTTATCTCCAGTCGAATCAGGACGCATGTTATGCATCAACATCTTTCTGCCGCAGCCTCTACATACAATCAACAAGTTTTCATCCATAAAGATCACCTATATAACCATTAAATATCCAGCTATACTACCTACTATGAAATAGAGTTGCTATTTATATTTTTTTCTCTATTGACTGTGTCAATTCCTTGATGTTCTCGATCGATATGACTAATTTAGGGTTCGTCACCTTGATGTCGTCAAAGTGCAGCGTTATCCTGTCTGCGGTCTCAAGTATGTATCTTATCCAGAACTCCACACTCCGATCCTTCCAATCGATCTTGTGGTCTCCCAAGAAATCTATGAATCTTGAGAGCTTGTGAAGTGAGTCCTCGATGCCTGTTATGACCATGAGGCTCTGATTCTCGCTGATCCTATGCTTGTGGACATTCTTTACGCTAAACATCTTGTCTATATCAAGGAAGGTCACATATAGCCCGTCGATCATCGCCTCTATCTCCGTTATATCGACGTCATGCTTCGTTTTTGCCTTGAATTCTGACTTTATCCTATCTATATCGCTCCTGAAGATGGACATCATGAGTACCATCGTATTGATCTTCTTGTCTTGGGAATGGGATATGACGTAGTGAGGAAAGATATACCGTTGAAGCAATTTATCGATCAGTACCAATACGACGAATGCACTGAATATGAGCTGTATATATAGGAAAATCTTGAAAATAGGCCCATATGATATTTTGATGACGCCAAATATTGTCGCTGTAAGAAAGCTGGCATACAAAGAATCTAAAAGACCATTGAAATTAGAGGATAATAATACACCGCCGACATACAATCCGGGATTGACTAGAGTCAACAACCAGTAGACAAACGTGAACACAAATATGGATATCACCCAGTACACAACGAATGTGTAGACGGGCGTCTTTCTGATCCACCAAAATAGCCCTTTTTCACCCTCACTTTTTCCCATCGTTCATCACTATATAGTATTATTTATAAATCTTGCTTTGTTCGAGCTTTGCACATAAATGTTTCAGCGTCCATTCCGCGAACACCAACAAATCTATAATCATGCACGAGGAAGAAATTGCAAATGACATTCCTCGTACTCAAATTAATCGGTAGAGTGCGAGCTGACGCTAACCCGAAAGGGAATTTATGTGCAAAGTCCTTTGTTCAGTCGAAAAACATTAAGCAGAATCTATATGGTTAAAAGATGCAATTGAAATTATCATAAGACAAAATAAGGTAAAATTTAAGGATAGATTTCTAGCACAAACTCTTCTAATTTTGAGCGTAAACCAAGCACAAACCGCAACATTTATATATATCAAGGTATCTTTACCTATTCTAGTATATGGAAGTGTATATTATTATCACACATATCGACTACAGACAATAACGGACAAAAGCATCGTTGGGAAAAAATGGAACAGGAACTGATAACACTAGGGATATTATTCTTTTTTGCACTTGTTGGAGGAATACTCGCAGCAAAATTCAAGCAGCCCATACTCTTGGGACTATTGCTTGTGGGAGCATTCATAGGGCCGAAAGCACTAGGACTGATACATGATGAAGGCATCATGGATATAATGATAGAATTTGGCGCCATATTGATGCTGTTCGTCATCGGACTTGAATTCGACATATCCAAACTGCAAAAAATCGGCATCAAGGCGATAATCATAGCAGTGCTGAACAGCGCCATACTCACATTTGTCGGATTCGTCGTGAGCTTACTTTTAGGATTTACCGTCCAGGCAGCATTGTTCATAGGAGTAATATTGGCATTCGGCAGTACAGTGGTCATAGTCAAGATACTTGAAAACAAGGGACTCATGGACAGGCAAGAGGTACCTTTACTTATAGCGATACTGATAATAGAGGACATACTGGCCGTGATAGTTATAACATTCTTTTCCGGAATAACAGACAAGTCTACAGGAATATTAGGGAACATAGAAACGCTCATAATATCAGCGATAATACTCATACTTGGATATATGCTGTTCGTCAAATTCATCAAGCCATTACTGGCGGCGCTATTAAAAAATAATGCCAGTGAAGAGATAACAACATTCACCGCACTCGCGCTATGCGCAGGATTTGCATACTTCGCATATTCCTTAAAACTCTCTCCAGCAGTAGGCGCATTCATGGCAGGATCGATAGTTGCATCACTCCCAGACACAAAGAATTTTGAGAAGGCGATAGCGCCATACAATCTCATCATAAGTTCATTCTTCTTTATAGCGATAGGTACATTGATAGATTTTACGGCAATAAAAGAGAATATCATGATCATATTGGTATTAGTGGCGACAGTAGTCATAACAAAGATAATAGCGTTCAGCGGACTTGTGTATCTCTTCGCCAATATGAAAGGGGACAAGATGTTCTTTTCGAGCATCGCGATGTTCAGCGTCGGAGAATTCTCCCTGCTTGTGGCAAAAGAAAGCGCGCATTTCAGCCCGGGAATAGACCTTGTGAGCATAAGCGCAGCCATAGTCGCGATAAGCGCAGTATTCATGTCCATAGCGATAAATTACAGCGATAAGGTGTATGAACCTACGATGGACAACCTTCCATACAAGATCAAGAAGAAGATGGAACAGTTCGCGGCATACATACAATCCGTATCGGAAGAACTGGATCTCGACAATAAATATAGCAAGGGACTGAAAAAGAACGTATTCGGGACATTGATAGGGACATTGATAGTTGTACTCGCGATATTTGCATGGAGGAAGATAGGAACCATCCTGATGTCAAACAATGCGAGCACGATGACATTGACAGCGGGATACTTGACGACCACAGTAATAATAACTATAGGGTTGTTCTACATCATCTTCAGGGCAAAGAACGCATTGAAATCATTAAGCGAAGTTTTCGCCAATGCGACAAACGCAAGAAGTGTCGTGCAGAGCAGGATAGTCGTAAAAAGAGCATTCTTCGCATTCACATTATTAGGAGTAGCATTGTTCTGGCCATTTGCGATGTTCCTTGGGAATATCCCTACAGCATTCGTAACAGTATCATTTGTACTGCTGATTATAGCGATATGGCAGCTCCATAAGATAGCACGAGAGACACATAACGAGTCATATACTGAAAAAGAATCATTCCCCATATACAAGAAGGTAAACAACAATTATCACACATATAAGGAGCATCACAATAGTGCAAAGAACATCAACAACGGATGGAAGATATAGGATTGAAGGGAAAACATAGGATAAAGAAAAATAAGGTCGAATCATATCGTCCTCACTTATAGAAGTCTATCCAGCATATCTATTCGACATACATCTCATGCATAAGCTCTATGAATGTCGCTATGCTCCATGTCTGGCAAAGGCAGCCTCCCGACTTGAACCATCCGCTCGATGTCAGTTCGGAGGCATATCCTATGTATCCGCTAAACAAGATATCCTGAGTAGATGCATTGACTATCCTTTCAATATGTTGTTTGTATCTGTCCTTATCAAGCCTATACATGGATATGGCCGCAATATTATTTACCCAGAACCACGAATCACCACGATGATAGCTTGCATTGTCAATGCCTGAATATTGCGATTTATACAGATAATGACTCTTATCTATAGTACTCAGGCCGCCACAGGCAGTGCCGTCGATATCCCAGTCGCACCATAATCTCGAGAGCGCGTGATCGAATACAGGGACCCATTCCGTGGGAGATAACAGCTCAGGATAGATATAATATGCAAGAAATATATTCGGACGTACAACATCATGCATTGCGCAGCAGTAGCCATCATTGAGTACGGAAGCAGCACTCCCATCACCTGCATGCTGCAAAAACTTCTCCCTGATTATCTTTTTCGTCTCTTCCTCAATCTTTTTATAATCCATCTCATCATCCGTCAACTGCACCAATCTTCCGCCCTTCTTCACGAATTTGTTCACAAGATATGTATTGAGAAGGTTCATGAGCCGCAACATGCCAAGGAACAGGCATTGTATCTCTATCCTTGCGCCTTCACGATAATCCTTATCATACACATCTGCCTGGACGAAAGTATCCATCCACGTCTCAAGACCCTTATTCAATATCAGCCCATCCTTGGAATGCTCTTTCAGGAGCATCTTTATGCTGAACTGCAACCTCTCACGTATGTATTTCAGGTCGTACAGGCTGAAGTAACTGTCGAAATTCTCTCTTGCCTCACATAGCAGAAGGAAATCATGGATCCTCTTGAACAGCCAACCTATACCGTCAGCGTTCCCAAGATTTGCAGAAGGATACCTGTTTGATAATCTTCCATCGCTCAATATCTCAGACAGGTTGCGCATCAATACATCCTTGCTGAACTCATATCTATGCTCGAGCAGCAGAGAGTCCAGGGATATCAATTCATCGCGGGACCAGTATTGATGGAACCATGGCAATCCTGCCCATAGACCGTCTATCTTCCTATGATTCACCTGCAGATGCATCGATAATCCCTCGATGGCGTGGATACAACCGGCATACGCGAATGCCCGGTCAAGACCTGCAGCCTCATTGATGTTAAGTTTCAGGGATAATACATTGTCGATATATTCTGACGATGTATCCTCAATCTCTGTGACGTGAGTGCAAAGATCGACCGACTTGGCTACAGCCTCATCCTCATTTCCACCGAATGCGAAAAATAGTTTCAGGTTTTTCTTGCATAATATCTTCAGTGCATTGTAAATATGATATTCAGGATTGCTTTTTCTGTACGCATCATAACTATAATACCTACGGGACCACTTGTTCACGGATTCATATCCTCCAAGGACGCCCTTTATTGCGAGATATTTCCTGCACGATACAGTTTTCAGTCCGGCATCAGAATATTTTGTGTATTCGACCATCAATATATCCATACCCTCGATGCGATATATCCTGTACACTCTCCCTACATCATCACGATCATATATCCCCCTGAAATCCATATCGATATTTACGAATCCGTGATATGATGATACTTCATATATCAAACCATTTTTCACAAGTGTGAATCGTTCTATGCTTTCAGAATATCTCCTCTCGGCATTTACAAAATTGTTTACGGACTCCGTCGCAGGCTTGTCAAGATAGACATTATCCAGGCTCTTATACAGCGTATATTCGCCGTCCGATTCGATTGTATTGAACCATCCGTTGAAATTACTTAGATGCTCATCAGGATTGGAGCCCAGCGCAAGATAATGGCCACGCCTGTTGATGAGAAATATCGAGATGTTCCTTCCGACGGTATCGGTGATGATCCTGCTGATCTTCGTTTTTTTTATCTTATGTGTGACGATCATTTTTTTAGGAGCACATATTGATCAGGACATAATCATGGCACGTGAGGTTACGCAACCATGGCACGCAACCATAGTACACTTCACTTTCCGTAGTACACTTCACTTCGGTAAGGATGAATAGACCTTGCGCAGTGCAGTATTATGGGCATCGATGTAATACTCGACGAAAATCTTCCAGTCTGCCATATTTGAAAAATTCTTGGCATTCAACTTGCAATCGATACGCTCCTGCAGATTATATTTCAGGAACTTGTACATCATATCAGAGAACTTACCTATGATGGAATCATCGGACTGGTTAAGCCTTTCCAGTAGATATACTCCATCTTTCCTTGCATCGTGATTCTTTATGAACCTGCCAAAGCCGCTCAGATCAGTCGTCAACGCAGGGACGCCTAGTGCAACGCTCTCAAGAGGAGTGTACCCCCAGGGTTCGTAATAGCTAGGGAACAGGCCCAGGTGGCATCCGATTATAGAATCATAATACGTCAGGTCGATGAATCCATCATTGCCGTCGAGATACACCGGCTCAACTATTACCTTGACAAAATCCTCCTTGCGGTTCAAGAGATTGTTCTGCCTGAATGCGACGATGAGGGAATTATTCAATTCATCTATGTTATGTGTACTGAACGGAGGATTGCCCTTCCTCTCGAAGGCCACAAGATCCTTGTGCAGATGAGAAAGGAAGGTCTTACTGACAAGATCCCTCTCCGGAGTATCCTTCCTTGATAGTGTATCATATATCATCCTCGTCAATATCTCTGAGCCGTTCGTCGTCACATAATTCTTTATGTGCATATAGTAATTCTTATTCTCAAGCACTTCTATCTTCAGGCCGTGATGCTCCATAGGTATCCAGAACAATACAGTGATAGTATGATTCACATCTGCATCGGCGTTGACATTAGCATTGATATTTACATTAGCATTAACACTGACATTAGCAGTGGTATTGGAAGCGACATTCGCAACGGGCGGATTACCAGCCTCGCTCTTCAGCCGCTCATTGAGCCTTCCGAGAGATTTTATGATTATGTCAAAACCCTTGTCCCTGTATTCATACCGTCCGAGCGTGAAGAATATCAGATTCTTTTCCATCTCAAAAGTGTAGTATGGGAAAAAATAGTACGTCAAGAATTCACGTATCTTGTCTCTTGATATCCGATGTTTTATCGAGATGTCTTCAAAGCTTGGGAATTGAGAGGCGTCAAGACCGTTGTAGAGCAGTATATCAGGCTTTCTGCCCAGGAATTTTTCAGCCTCAAGGCCAGTTATTTCGGAAACTGTCGTGAATACGTCAGAATGCAATGCCGCTGCCTTCTCAGTCAGATGCTTAGCTTCGACGGTAAATCTGTAGGACTCTGCCAATGGATCGATCGTGTTCAACAGGCTGTACAGATCGACGTTATTGCTCGCAAGTGTCCTTCCAAGGACCGTTGCATGCGTCGTGAATACTGTCGCCACACTCTTGCAGTTCTTTTTCAGGTATAGCAGCCCGAATCCCGTAAGCCACTCATGAAAATGCGCGACGACCTTGCTGTTGACAAGCCATCTCGTCTTCATACGTTCGATAAGTTTACCGACGGCATATGACCACAGTGAAGGCTCTTCAAAATCCCAATAGCCACGAAGCGAATCGATCTTGTAATCATTCCAATAAGCCTCCTTTATTTCGTTCTTCATCCAGATTATACCCGAGAAATCTATGAGTATCACTTTAGGAGAGCCCTGCACCTCTTCCCAAACACCATAATAGCATTTTATGCCTTCACGCCCGAGATCATCGAATATGCTCTTGAGTTCAGCAGGGGTGGATTGATGGCTGAATTCCATCCCGGAATTATTTTCATAATAAGGACCTATGAGATAATAGTTCTTGTAATGGGCCTGCATATGCTTCACTTTAGAGGCGAGCACCGTGTGTATTCCGCCTACTTTATTACATACTTCCCACGACACTTCGAATAAGCAGTCAGCTTCAGGATTAATCATTTGAAAACATATCCTCCATCTTGATTTCGCATGTCATCGTATCGATCAACCGAATATCTTGTACGCCAATAATGCAAGTATGACCACTATCAGCACTATGTATAATACCGTCCAGAGCACATTCTCTTTGAAATCCGCATCGACTTCCCGACGCACATCCTTCTCAGGCCTGAGCTTGTCCTCTTCGGCCTTCTCGAGTTTCTTAAGATCATCATCAGAATGACTCTTAGCAAAAAGACCGAGCCATCCCTTTCTCTCCCCGTGTTCTTTGTGCTCCTTGTGATGTTCAGGTTTTTTTCCAGTATGCTCCAACTCCGACATCAGGATCCTCTTTGTCGCATCAAGATTCTTCTGCGATTCTACCTCGCGTCGTGTCATCTTCATTATAGAATCCTCTACAGCACTCTCATTGATCCTATTATTGATGAGTTGGATAGCCGCACTGCGAGAGACGACCCTTCTTATCCTCTCTGCAAATGTCTTATCCATAAGGATATATTCTATCCAGCTGGAGAAATCATTCTTCTGCTCGTTGACGAATCCGGAATACTCCGAATCCGAGAGACTTCCTAGTACAGCAGCCAATTCTGGAAGGTTTTTCGCCTTCGTGCCGTCATGAAATACGAACTCCTTACCGTCTGGAGCATCTATCACAGTTCCCACCCCTCTTAAACCATTGAACGATCGATACCGATATCGTATGCATCAAAGATGCGCATCGGAATCAATGCACGCGTCAATGCGTACATCAATGTGCACATGTATGCACATCAAAATGATTTCTTTCTAAATCATTTATTTCTAAATCATTTCTTACTTGATCTTTCCAGTTTCTCGAACAGATACTTGTACAATTCCATACTCATCTGCATCCTGCTATGCACATTGCGTATCTTTTTTGAAAGATCCTCTTCCTTGAACACGTCATTTATCCAATTGGCGAAATCATTCTTCGTATCATTGACGTGATAACTGAACATATCGTCATTGATCAGCTGTAGAACATCTGCCAATTCCTTGTAGTCCTTGACCTGTCGACCGTCACACATCACAAAATATCTCTCAGGCGATATCTCGGCAAACAATGTATGACCCTTTACCGTAGGTTTTAGAACCTTCTTCGGCTTTTCATCAAGGTTTTTTTCAATACTCTTTTTCACTTCGCTCACCTCTATTGTTAAAAAAAATACATCAAAATAGTATCTATCATCCCGCTACTGTCTCGCTATAGTCTCAGTCATGAATCTTGCAGGAGTATCAGTGATCCTGTGTTTGATGTGCTTGACGTCATACCCTTCTTTCAATTCTATGACTATGCTCCTCTCCTGTATGATCTGTTTCATCCGCAATATCATGTCATTAAGCACATTCATGAAATTTATGTATGATTCATAAGGTGTATCATAAGGATTGAAATACTTATGTACGTCACCGTCATTGAAATATTTTGTGCACATGTAATAGAAATGATCGCTCGTGGTAAGCCTGCGCCAATCCTCGAGAAGGGCCTTATTGTCCAGGTCCTTCACGACCTTCTCTAACGCATAAAGTTCGTAGAGTGCAGAGTTCTGCATATTGTTCCCTACCCATGCACTTAAGTCACGTTCTATATCGGCCCATGATACGAAATTATGCATATCAAGTTCTGCCACGGGTTCTCTGTCGACGAGTTCTGAAGGGAATATGAATCTTGAATGAGGATTCTTCATGAGCTCTGCAGGCAGGTGCCTGAGGAAATTGAATATTCCCGTATCTTCCCACTGATGCTCTCCGAATGTCTCATAATCCATGAACAGGTTCAATGAATGCTCGGCATATGGATTGACCCAGCGTGCATATTTTTCAGCGGTCAACGGGAATTCCTTCCATGACTTCTGACTGAATCTGAACGCTATATCATCGCTCAATTTATAATTTTTCAGAAGCAATTTGAGATTTTTTGTCGTCTTTGCCTTATACACGAAATTCGGACTGCGCCACTGCAGTATATGGTCCGCGCCTTCAGCAAGTATCGCCTTGAACCCCATCTCCTCCACGAAATGCGCCAACTCATTGTTGAATATCAATTCGGTATTCCTGAAAACTATCGGTTCCTGGTTGAACAACTCCTTGATCTTTTTCTTGTGCATAGCCACCTGCGCTTTGAACTCCTCTTTGGAGTAAAGATACGATAATGAATGGTAGTATGTCTCTGATAGGAATTCGACGCAGCCAGTCTCTGCAAGCCTCTTGAACGATTCCAGGACTTCAGGAGAATATTTCTCGAACTGATCTAGGGCGACACCAGTTATGGAATACGCAATCTTGAATGGTCTGTCCGTATTCTTGTATCTGTTTATCAATTCAAGCATGATCTTATTCGTTGGCAGATAGCATTTCCTCGCGACCTTCTGCATCACCTCACGATTTTTCTGCTCGTCGAAATAATCCGAATTCTGCCCGATGCTGAATACTGAATATTTCTTCATCCTGTATGGTTGATGGACCTGAAAATAAAAACATATGTTTGGCATATTACACTCACCTATACTTTATCATAAACATCATCTAAGTACGTATAATCTAAGCATGTATCAATTCCCTGTATACAGAGATGCATTTCTCTGCTGATATATCCCAGTTGAAATTCGATATCTCTATCGCTCCCTGATTCCTCATCTCTGAATGCAATGATTTGTAATTCAACATCGCGATTATCTTGCTCGCCAATTCATCGATGTCCCAAAAGTCGACTTTCAATGCCGTCTTCAGGACTTCCGAGACGCCTGATTGCTTGGATATTATCACTGGAGTTCCGTTCTTTATCGCCTCTAGCGGCACAAGACCGAACGGTTCACTGACAGAAGGCATCACAAACAAGTCGGCCATCTGATATAGTCTGTCCGTATACGGTGGACCCATGACGAATTCAAAGAGTACATTCTTTCCTATGCCAAGCTCAGCGACGCGCTGGACAAGTCTCGGCTTCATGTCGCCCTCGCCATTGATTATGAATTTTACGTTCGGATCGTACTCAAGGACTTTCTTTGCTGCTTCAAGAAAATAATCCGGACCCTTCTGCAGCGTCACTCGTCCTAAGAAGAGGACTATCTTGTCATGCTTAGGCACGTCATATCTTGCAGGCATGGCCTCATCGATACCGTTATACACGACAACGATCTTGCGTTCATCGATGCCGTATTTGCTTATCAGCTTGTTCTTGATAAAATTTGATATTGCAAAAATCTTGTCGGCCTGATCGAAGCCATTCTTCTCTATTGCGTATTCGTATGGATTTCCATTGTCGCCGCCGCGATCAAACACCGTATTGTGGATGTGCACGACAAGCGGTTTTCCAGAAACTTTTTTTGCCTCTATGCCTGCCTGATACGTCATCCAATCATGGCAGTGTATTATGTCAAAATCTTCGTTTGCAGCGATCACTGCAGCCAGCTGCGCAAATCGATATACCTCTTCGTATATGTTTCTTCCGTATAATGGTTTAGAATTGTCGCCGATAATTCCGGACTTCTCAAGATACTGGGAATAACTTTCAGAATATTGATCGCTTGAGATGTACGGGCGTAATAGTGAGGGGATGGTCTTGATCTTGACATTTTTTATCTTGTTCTTAGAAAGCCGTGATGCGACGATTATCCGTGCATATGCAGAATGCATTTCTGGTGGACCTTGGGGCATGACGAATGTCACATCGACATTATTCCTGCTTAGGCCCTTTGCTATACCTTCGCAAGCTACGCCTAGACCTCCAGACATCATCGGTGGAAACTCCCATCCAAACATGAGTACCTTCAACTTATTCATACCCACCTCTTAGGCTATATGATAACTTTGTGAAATGCATAGTTAAGCGACCAATCATCAACCAATTATCCCACAAACTAGGGATGAATCAACGATATTACAACGACATTACCGCACCTTCTTTATTAATAGGCATCACGTATGGAGGATATATAAAAATGTTTTCATTTTTAAGCACAAAACCAGTCTGAGACTCCGAATAAAAGTGATAACATGGTACTAAAATTTAGTGATTTTCAAGGTTTTTCGCACAAAAAAGACAAAAATAAAACAATAAGTAAGTAACTTAAATAGATACTTAAGAGATTAAGTTAATATAGTTTTAAATACAACAATATTTATATATTAGTTGCAACAAAAGAGAAAAATGGATGACGAGACAAACCCTGAAATATTTGCAAATAATAAATGGATCCTATTGAAGGACATAGCACATATCCCTCAGTCGCCAACAGACCTTGCCGCAAAGACTGGAACAAGTCTTTCCAACATAACACAGCAACTCAAACTTCTGGAGGCTCACAAGATTGTCAGAAAAGAGAGATCAGAGGAAAAGAGCACAGGCAAACCACGGACGATATACCACATCAACAATGAACTGGTATATGCGATGCTTCTAATGAACGGCAAGGCCGAGCGGAGAACGTTCAAGGTCGACAACATCAATAGGATGCTCTTCAATATAATATTCAGCATGAGCCCTGAAGACATATTGATCATGCTTAAATTCTGCTTCAAGTATGAAGATGTGCTCAAGAAGTGCAAGGCGATAGGATTCATCAAATCCACTAGAGATAATATCGAACTCTTCCTGATCACAGACCACCTCGATGAGATACGATCTAAATTCAGTAACATATTTATCGAGGATTATTATGGTAAGACAAAGAAGATAATAAATTGGAGCCACAACGAGTTCGAGGTGAATGATGGACTCGAAAAAAAGGATAAGTACTTCATGGATATGATCAAGAACGTCCAGGCGATACATGATCCTGGCAACATACTTATAGGTTTCAGGGAGACTCGAGATAAGATCTGAACAGCAAATGGACCATAAGCCTGCGTCAAGTCGGTGGACGAAATGAACAAGATCACAAAAGCGCTCGATGAATTGAGCGATGACGAACTTTTCGAATTTGAAAAAGACCTGAAAAGCGGCACCATCCAGAGGTTTCTGGACCAGAAAAAAGAATATTTCAGGATTAGGGAAAAAACCTGCAGCACATGCGGCAACTCAGTGGATGAGGATTGCCTCGTCCTGATCTTTGGGGACCCAAAAATAGGTGTCAGAAAGAAGGCACATTTTTGTGGACTTGATTGCCTAGAATATTTCATCAACAAGAATGTCAAGAAAGATACTGCCAAACCAAGTGAGAATGCTACCGTAAAAAATAAAAAAGACAAATCTTAAAAAGGGATGATGAGTATCCCTATTCTGGTGCAAAATGCCGTTAAGACAATTGAAATCACTATACGAAAAGCGCAAGGCTAATCTAGTGAGCCTGCTCGAGAGAAATCCGAAGCTGGATCCGGCAAGACAGCACCAGATATACGGTGCGATATGCGAAATAGATACATTATTGAAAACAATCGACCATCTAAGAGAACAGGAGATCCAGGAGAATCTTGAACTCGATGCAAAAAGCAAGGGCGAGAGACCAGGCGGAATATGAGAGTGATGGTTTAGCAGCAAGCGAACCTTCAGAAGCAGGTTCGAATAATATTAACCCGTGTGATAACACGAATACAAAAACCATGTGAGCCTGCTAAACATATTAGTTAAAGTAGATTTTGAGGATAACAATGCCATTACGGAGATTGAGAGATATATACGAGAAGCGTCAGGGTACACTTAAGAATCTTCTAGATAGGACTCCAAAGATGGACAAGACCAGACGCAACGAAATCGGCGGGGCGATAGCCGAGATTGACGCGTTGATAAAGACTATCGATACGTTAAGGACGCAGGAGATTGAAGAAAACAGGCTGCTTGAGGTCAAATCCACAAGCACATATCTTGACCATATCCCGATGGTCCAGCACTTCAATGAGAAGGTCAAGCTCAAATTTGACAGCTCTGCAACAAAGAAGGGCCTGATAGATGCATTCAACAAGAAATGCGCGTCAAGGACAAGATACGAATTGTTCGGTCAGATCGCACGTTCCGAAGGCTATGAGCATATTGCACAGATATTTCTTGAGACGGCAGATAATGAGCGCGAGCAGGCAAGGATAATAATGGAGTATATGAAAGAGGATAAGGATACGGCGCATAATCTACGTGACGCGGCGGACCTTGAGAGAAAAAATCACGAATATTATTACGCACAGTATGAAAAGATAGCAGGAGAGGAAAGATACGCTCATATCGTAGAATTCTTCAAGGAACTTTCACAGATAGAGGCAGAGCATGAGAAACGATTCCTGAAACTTCTCAAGAACTTCAATGAAAAAAAAGTCTTCAAAAAGGATGTGACAGTCAGATGGAAGTGCAAGAGCTGCGGATACATTGCAGAAGGCAAGGAAGCGCCTATGAAGTGTAAGGTATGTAGGGCCTCACGGGCATATTTCGAGCTGCACAGCGAGAATTATTGAGAAAATAACCACTGTAAAAGAGAAATGTTTTTAAAGTGCTCCTCTCTCTTAAAAATATGCGATTAGAACTATTTGATATTGAAAGGATACGGCAGGGTATTGATGACATCTTTCCAGATACCTGTTCGATTTCTCTGGAGAAAAAAAGCGATAAGGCGCGTAGGAGGCATTTTACAAATCCTGTCACAGAACACACTATCGAACACGGTGAAACATATCGGATAGTGGCCACCACACGCGATAAGATAGCAGGTTTTTTCGATGATGATCATGAAATGACCATAGGAAAAGTATTCATACAGAAAGGATATTCCGGAGACAAAGATGATCATGAACAAGCAGTACTGGAATCCGTCAGGATAAGAATACCCTGTGGTATGGAAGAATATACAGATGGAGAATTTTCAGGAATGAGCGTCAAAGCGACATGTGTATGCGATTATGGCATTGAACTGACAGAAAAATATAATCAAAGATGGCGCAGAATCATATGGAAAAATAACCCAGAGGTTGCAAAGATTCTTCCTGCAGAAAATCTATTAAGAAAAAGTCTTGCCCGAGCAGTAACGGAAAAGTACATAAGAGATTAGATCTCGTCCCATTTCTTCTCCTGAGAGATCAATGATCCGATGATGTATTTGACCTTGTTTATAGGTATTCTCTTCTGCTCTTCAGTATCCCTGTTCCTTATAGTCACAGTATTGTACTTATCTGAATTCTCCTCTAAGGTTTCATAATCCACTGTTATACAGAATGGTGTCCCTGATTCATCCTCACGCAGATATCTTTTGCCTATGCTTCCAGATATATCAAACCTGACTGAGAATTCCCTCTGCAATTCATCATAAATCTTCTTTGCAACCTGAGGCTGACCCTCTTTTTTCATGAGGGGGAACACAGCAACATTCACAGGACTCATGTGCCATGGCACTAAAAACTTGGTCTTACCCTCTTTCTCATCTATTTTTGCATAGAATAAATCTAAAAGTGCGAATGTCGGCCTGTCTGTACCGAATGCAATCTCGATTATATTCGGAATCTCATTCTTGTCTGCAGCTGTCGATTCTTCATTGAACAGTTCGAGTTTCTTTCCTGAATGTTTTCCATGCTGCGTGAGGTCATAATTTGTCCTGTCATGTACTCCGCACAATTCAAACCATCCGAAACTGTTCAACTTGCATTCAATATCCCATGCATCTTCTGCATAGAATGCCTTCTCATCAGGAAAATGCTGCCTTAATCGTAATTTATCCTCTGGAATCCCTAGATTTCTGAATAACGAATATGCAGTATATACCGCCCATGCGTATGCCTTGTTCTTGAAGTGACCTTTTTCCATGGCTTCATATACTGACATAGATTTTGGTTCAGTGTTATTTTCCTGGGATTGCCATGGCCATAATGGAAGCTTTTCGTGTTTTATATCATCATATCTTTCAAAAGTATTTTTCTGCTCCTTGAATAAGAATATCTGCGCCTCTGCCTGTGTAAACTCGCGGCATCTTAATACGTGCTGTCTTGGACTTATTTCATTTCTATATGCTTTTCCTATCTGAAACACTGCGTATGGTAATTTTTTCCTGAAGAATTCATTGTATCTTAGGAATGGAAGGTATGTCGTTGTCGCAGTCTCGGGCCTGTTGTACGCCTCTACGTCAAGGCCGACTGTCGTCTTCATCATCAGTGTATGTCTCTTTATCTCTTTCTTGAATGCAGACTTGCATGATGGGCACATCACATGGTGTGTGTTTATGAGTTCCAATAATTGTGCATCTGTCTTATGGTCGAACTCTTCATCAGGGAATGACTCTTTCAGAAGATTATCGACCCTGAAATTTCCCTTGCATTTAGAGCATGTGATGACTGGATCCGTGAATCCTCCAAGATGCCCACTTGCTTCCCAGACCTCTTTTTGCATCACAGTAGGACATTCGACTTCCCAGAAACCGTTCTTCTGGTAGAGTTTTCTGATCTGATTCTCGACGTTGTTCTTTAATAATTTACCTAATGGAGCATAAGTATAGAATCCTGCAAGCCCTCCATATATCTCCGGTTCAGGACCCCATATGAATCCCTTCTGCTGCATGAAGCTTAGGAGCTCATCATAGACCTTGTTGCCTGAAGTATTACCTGACTTGATGTCTGCCATACAGGATTGAGAATGGAAGAGATTTAAAAAGTTGGTGGAAAAAATACTTCATAACAACAAAAAGAAAGTAATGTCCTACTGATGTTTCTCCCAATACACTTTCACATGAGGCTCTATCATGGGATTTGCACCCGGACCGCATTCATAGATTATATTCTCTGTCGTTGTGCCCCATGAATATTTTCCTGATCTCTTATCTACCTTGTATATCTTGAATTCTCCTGTCGTGAGACCTTTTTTCAGATGATAGTATATCAGTCTCATCGTGACCTTGGGATACAATTCCATATATATCTTGGACAATTCGTACCCATGTAATCTCTTATAGAAGTACAGTATCTCAACGATGTTCTGCCGAACCTTCGAGCCTAATGGACGGCCTTGCTTTCTTGTCATGGAGACATATTCGATGGATAACTTTAAAAAGTTGTTGCCAAATAAGCCACCATGCACCTGATATTATTATCCGCAGAGAATATAGAATTGTCAAGGACAGAGGCAGAATCATTGCTCGGACTTGAGAACACAAGCATATTAGAGCATTATCTTATATGCACTATCCCTACAAAGAATCTTGGCAGGATGCAAAGACTCGCATGCACAAAAAGGATCTACGAGGTCTTATACTCGACAAACATAAAGAATCTTGAAGCATCGCTTGAGGCATATCCATGGAAGAATCATTATAAGAAAGATTTTTGTGTAAGGATAGATTCGGAAGATCCATACGATGAGAAGTATTATGCAAAATTCGTATGGAGAGGCCTTGAAAAAAAGAAGATAAGGCCTAAAGTGAACCTTGACAAACCGGATCTGTTGATACAGATAGTGATAAGAAAGAATACAGCGCTCGTATGCCGATTCATCTATGAAAATCTTGAAGATTTCGAATCAAGAAAGGCGCATTTCAGGCCTGTCCTGCATCCGACAGCGATGCATCCGAAAATGGCACGCTCGCTCATAAACATATTGAATCCAAGTCCAAAAGAGACAGTCATCGACCCATTCTGTGGAGTGTGTGGAATACTTACAGAAGCTGGCCTGATGGACATCAGGTTCACAGGATATGATATCGAAAAGAATATGCTTGACAGCGCGAAGACAAACCTGAAATATTATAAGATAAGTCCAAGAAAATATAAACTCATCAAGAAGGATGCAACGACGATAAAGAGCCTGAAGAACGTCGTAACGGATCTGCCTTATGGCCTAAGCTCCAAGAAGAGCGAGGATCTTGACAAGATGTATGCCAAGTTCATAAAGAACATCAGCGGAAAAGCAGTCGTCGTCATGCCGGATTTCATGGAATATAAGAAACTTCTCAAGGATAATCTCTCCAAGAAACTGAAAGTGGATAAGATAATCGATTATTACGTGCATAAGAGCCTGACGAGGAAAATCATTATAATAGGAGCCGACAAAAAGAAAAAAAGATAAGAGAACATCTGGAAAAATAGATTAAAGATTCACTTCATGGGATGTTCCTTATGTGCCTCTTCTTCGAAGAGCCTCAATGCATCATCGACAGACATGTTCTCCTGGACCATCATCCTTACCGCTTTTGACATCGCATATGGCTTATCGTGCTGCCACACATTCCGTCCTATTGCCATTCCAGTGATTCCTGTCTTCATGACCTCATCGACTTTCCTGAAAAGGTCGTGTTCATCCATCTTTGCCCCGCCAGCAACAAGGACTTTTGCGCGTCCTGCACATTTTACGATCCATTTGAAACCTTCAGGATCATTATTATATTTTATCTTTATGAAATCAGCGCCAAGTTCAAGTCCTATGCGTGCAGCGTATGCAAGTTTGTCCGTATCGAGTTCGTTCGTTATCTTCGGACCGTTCAGATACACCCACGCAATCACAGGCAGGCCGTAATCATGTGCCTGCTCGAGTATCCTGCCAAGTTCAGAGAACTGTTCAGGCTCTGAAGAATCTCCTATAGACATCTTGTATCCGACCGCTGAAGCCCCTATCTTTACAGCCCTATCGACAGAACATATAGGTCTTGAGATGATGGATTTATCAATGAGACTTGTCCTTCCATTAAGTTTTATTATCAACGGCACATCCCTATAATATGAATGATAATATTTTTCTGCAAGTCCAGCGTGCACTATCAGGCCGGTATACATCCCTTCAAGAGCTATATCGAAGATGTATTTTGGATCGACATTCACCGCATTCAGGTCAACAGGACCATGTTCAAGACCTTGATCGTGGGCCAATAAGAACGCTCTCCCATTCTTTAGAATTTTACTCGTACTGACTCTCATAAACACACCTCTTTAAATGTCACAAATTGCATTTGACACACAAATCGTGCTCAACATACGTCACTTATATCTTTGTATTTATAATTTTTTCTTTAATATCTGCCTATGATCATGCTCAGCTGCATGAAAAGCCCTTGTATCAAGCAGGATGTTCTTCGCACCAAGATGCCTTATCACCGATTCTGCATTGAGCATCCCAAGTTTAAGGCTGAATTGTATATCCTTATCGTACATCATGCCTGCAACAAAGCCTGACGCGAACGCATCACCTGCTCCTGTAGTCTCGATGACACGTACCTTCTCAGGCTTTGCACTATAGACGTGTTCATCATACGTACTGTAGCAGTGTACACCTCTATGCCCGTCCGTTATGACTATTATCTTCGGACCGAATTTCGACACCTCGCATAGGAGATTGAAGATGTTGTCGGTATCATCACGCACAAGGGCCTGAGCCTCCTGCTTGTTGAAGATTATGATCTCAGTATTTTTCAATATATCCCCAAGATGCCCCCTTTCAGCCTTCACGATATAAAGACTTGGATTATACGCTATCTTTATGCCTTTTTTTCTTGCATGACGCGCAATCTTTTCCTGTGTCCTTAGACTATCCTTCATCATCGATGATAAATACAGCCATTTCGCATCAATGTTCTTGATATCTATCTCCCTTAGTGTAAGCTCGTCATTGCATCCCTTATACGTAAATATCGTCCGGTCATCCTTGACGGAGTCAAGTATCACAGAATATCCTGACGTCTCCCCGTATGAACCAATGAAAGTCACACGTTCTTTTGACAGGCATTCAAGGATCGCCTTTCCATTATCGTCCCTGCCGATCTTTCCTAGATACGCCGTCTTAAGCCCCAGTCTCGAGAATGCTACTGCAGAATTTGTGCCGCCACCACCGACAAAGAAGTGCAAATCTTTCACCAATATCTTTGCACCTAGAGGATATGCTATATCAGTATGGTTGTGTACCCTCAACACCTCTACCTGCTTAGGATCAGTATGCGCAAAAGAATCTATGGTAGCTGAACCCATCGTTATTATATCATACTTGGTGCTGAACGGAGCCATACCCACCTCTTGATACGATAACTCTATGGGAGATTGTTTATAAATTATTTGGTATTTGTTTAGCTGCAAGCGAATTCTTGAGTGCACAGTTTGAATACAATGAACTCGGATTAAAACGCGGATAATATTCTGTATGAGCCTGCTAAACAAATACAATTATTTCTTTTTCCAAAGATTCTCAAACTGCTTACGATACAGTTCGCAGATGCTTTTGTTCTCAATCAGTACCACAAGCGCCTGGCCTGTAATATAATTTGTTATAGCGACCTTGTCCTTGAATATCCAAAAGCAACTCATCTGTGCAAACTCTTTTTCAAGAGTGTACTTCGTCTCGCCAAAAGCCCATTTCGTCACTCTATGACCCTTCACTTCCGGGTCTACTAAATTTCTTGTATGTATGTTCTTTTTTATCGCTCTTTTTTCCCATTCGGTCGTATATTCAGAATTCACATCAACAAAATATCCTCTTGCACCTATCCAATCTACACCGCCATTCTCTAAGACCAACTCCATCAAGTGCTCAACTGCTTTCATACCATGCAAGATGCGTGCTTCCTGATTGAAAAGATGGAAGAATTCATCTTCAAAACTTTTAATTGTCTGTGTATTCTCTAAAACAATCGCCAAAGGCTCGGCAGGACTTTGCGGAAGCAATATACATGCTGTTTTCATGATGATTATCGGCGAAGTATATAGCATGTCCTGAAGTTGCACATCCTGCGTTGATAAGCTTAATTCATCAAGTTGTTTTTGCTGTGTCGGATGCATTACTATACGAATCCTCAGATTAAGCTCCTTGGTGCAATGCCTAAAAAATCCTTGATAAAAATGTTTCATGTTCTCAGCATAATGTGGAATTCCAAGCATGAGTATTTCTGATTTTGCTGTAAGTTCTCGGACATAAGAATAGAGCGCAGTCTGGACGCCTTTGTAATCTTTATAGATTATCGCTTCAGACTTATTTGCAGCAGTCATCTGTATGACTTTAAGCTGCGGAAGATTCTTTTGAAGTTGTTCTTTCTCCTCCTTGAGAGTTCTTTCCCGTTCTTCTAGGTAATCAATAAGCCTTTCAGGCGGTGCCGCCTCATAATGTCTTGCATTATCCCGTGTTACAACACTTACAAGTCCTTTTCTTTGTAATTTATCAAGAAGTTCATACACTTTGGATGGTGTGATCTTGGCCTTATCGATTATCGGTCCTGCTGTGCTGCTTCCAAGCTCTAAAAGCGCAAGATATACCTTTGATTCTGCATTTGTTAAGCCGATCTTCTCAAGTAATCGCTCCATAAACACGCATAAGTCGTGCTTGTTTATAAAATTTGTTCTTAGCTACCCTCCCTTGGAGGGGGGAAGATTTATATAGTTGCTAGGCAATATAGCTACTATTGAGTGATAAATGATTGGCGCAAACGTTTGCTATCCACAACAAAATTGCGCCAATCTGACATCACAAATAATTCAAAAAATAAAAGAGGGGGGATAAAAATGACAAATAAAACTGATGTTGAAAAATTTCATGATAAAAATCTTGAACTTAAACTTATTGATTCAGGACATAATTTTAATTATGATCGATTAATGAGCAATTCAATTATCAACATTGAAAGTGAGATTGATGAGTATGTTACGAACTCGTATGCTATGAACACAGGAAAAGTATCTGCAAAAAAATTGTCTGAAGAAGAAAATCAATTAAAATTACAAAAGAAATACTATCAAGAAAAATTCAAAATATACTCTTCCGAATATAGGAAAAATTTAATCAAATCAATCGTTAGACCTGCTATACTCGCAGGAATTTGCTATACTGCAGCGCAATTTTGCGAATATGATAGTTATAGTCCTGTTGCAGCAATAATTGAAGTATTTTCTGGATTAGGCGCTTTTGCGTCAGTCTTATCTGATGTAATGGTGCCTTTCAAACGTAAATTAAGTCATGCACGTAAAAATTATTGCTCAAACATGATTAATGTAACGGAAGGATGTCTAGATAGGTTAGACCAGTATTATCTAGTCAGAGCAAATCAAAATAAAGTGTATTCTGAATAGAAGCATATTAAAAACTAAAAAAGAGAGGGGGATAAAAATGAAATACTATCAAAGTTATAATGGATACAGGTACAAATCGCTTGCACGTAAAACCATTTTTGATGAGACAACTGTAGCCAAGAAATTAGAAGAAGACCAGTATAAAGATAAATATAGGCCTGAACTATTAACAATATTGGATGATGCAAAGACAACAAAAGCAATAGCAAAGAAATCTAGAAACGCATACATTTGTGACGTTCTCAAACGTACTGGAAAGATATTTGGTCCTCCTGCTGTGGCAATTGGTTGGACTGCTGCCATAGGAGGTGAAATGACCGGAGCATATTTTTTCGGAGGAATTTATGCACCTATAGCAAAAATAGTTGACGCATTCAAGGATAATCCTAAAGATGGAATCGTTTGGACATTGATGAATATGGTTCCATATTATCAAAGAATCGTAAAAACGAATGAGAAATTCATCAGCAAATTAGAAAGCGAAGTTAATGCGTGGCATGAATGTGAGGCAGAGCGACAACATGACTATCCTGATTGGGTAGGAATGGGTCCATGAACATAAAATTAATTATTTTTTAGAATCTTATCTTATCCAATATCGAATGTGCGTTCGTGCTGCTAAGATTCCTGCTGAATTCATTCCAGTCCTTGCCCATCTTTGCAGAAAGTTTCGTACGAAGTATCCTTGACTCGTCATCGCTCACCCTGACGTACTGGTCTATATCGATCAATCCATAAGGGTATCCTAAGAATATCGGATCGGTGGAATTCCTTGCTAGGATGGAAAAGAATCCTTCAGCATCCTTTGTAAAGCCTTTCTGTATCTCGAACCTGAACACATAATCAGACTTACAATTCAGCCTTATGAAATACATCTCTGCCTTATGTTTTGGATTGTTGTTGACGACGATCGGATGATAGTACCATATGCCGTAATCAGTATTCCTGCCCATGTCGAATAGTTTCTTTGTCATGCCAAAGCCATTCTTCGTAGTAAGCGAACATGTCTTGCTAAGAGCGCACGTCTTCCCCGTCTGAAAAATCTTTTCCAGATATTTTTCCTCGAATGGATACCTCGCCTCGAGCGTCCCATCAAGAAGTATGTAATCCACCTCTTTGGAACTGTCTGAGGCATATTCAAGCTCCGCAAACCTTCGTATGATGGACACTATCTTTCCTACATCGCATTTTTCCAGGCCATTTCTTAGCATCTCATCATCCGGATTGAAGACAACCTTGTCGAATGATGTCACAGGATATGTCCGAACGAGGTATTTTCCTGCATCCTCCCGTATCAGTATATAGAATTCATCATTATCTCTTCTCACACGCCTATTTTTCTTGTATATTATACCGCCAACCCTGATAATACCTATGCAAAAATCTGCACTCTCGAACAGGATGCTGTTCCCCCCATCGACAAACAATATCTTTTTTTCAGGATCAATCGGATCATCATGTATCCTGTGAAAATTCTTCTGTTCAATCTTTATCGGGGCATACCTGGAATTCATGAGTATATGATCGTCAGAATCATCACTCCTTCCGACAATATTCTTTAAATCCTTGATTAATCCATCCATGGATTCGAGAATAAAAGAGGATATAAAAATGTGATGCTTCGACCACATATCCTTGGTCTGTATACTGAAGCGCGTTGCCACGCTCACATAGCTTCCTATATCGAGGTATCACCGAGTTATTGCATATCGAAAGTAACTTCAGAGTTCGCTTGGTGGCAACGCTAATGCAGTAAAAAAAGAAACTATATCCCCTTCTCAGGATGGAAAGGTTTTGGCATCTCGTAAAGCGTTCGTAGCTTGAGATATTGTTTGATCGTGTTCTGCAGCCTGTAGACAGTCTTGTATAGATCCACCTTGTGGGACTCTATCTGCTCCTTGTATACCCTGTTCCGGAACATCTTATCAAAACTTTTCAACAATGGGTGCTTTTTCCATTCATCGCGAAAATCCAGCTGCAGCCATGCCTCGATATCGATTATACAGTCCCCGCGGTCAGTCTTCATCTTATATCCCTGATGCATGACCTCGATGGACTTCATATTAAGGGTAGTGAAATCGACCTTCAAAAAATACCTATAATAACCGCTATCTCGTGGATTTCTTAAGGCGCGCCATCTTATCCTGTGCTCTTTCACGCCAGTGCCTAGAATCCTCTCGAGATAGAATATCTCAGGATTGCCATCAGATCCTCTTTCACCGTATATGTCCTTAAAGCCCTCCTCATCAAGCCAATCGTGGATAAGCTTGTACAGGTTCTTCAAGTGGAATGTCTCTTCGTTCTCTATATTGAACTTAGCGACCAGAATATCTCTTATGCCCTTCTCCTGAGAATCCCTCTTTTCAAACTTAAACCAGTCTTTACTCGACATATCTCAACCATAAGATGCTTTATTTAAAAATTTTTGTATTGAACAGGCGCTGCTGAAAAATTCTTTTACACACTTTCCTATTAAAGTATCGAAGGTACAATATATGATAATGTCAGAAAAGCGGTCAGGACTATTATCAGTATGCATATCGCCCATGTGACCACGTTGAATGTTCTGCTGTTGACGTGCTCTCCCATCAGCTTCCTATTGCTGCTCAAAGAAAGCATGTATACCAGTATTATCGGCAGCAATATCCCGTTAAGGACCTGCGATATGAGCATTATCTTTATGAGAGGCATGTCTGGCAATAATATCACCCCTGCACCTACGATGATCAGGAATGTTATAAGAAAATAGAATTGAGGCGCTTCCTTAAACCTCTTGTTCACACCGGATTCCCATCCAAGGCCCTCACATACAGAATATGCCGTAGAAAGTGGAAGTATCGCCGCGGAGAATACGCCTGCGTTGAACAATCCGAAAGCGAATAATAATGCAGCATATGTACCCGCTAATGGAAGCAGCGCTCTTGCGGCCGCTTCAGCGGTGTCTACAGGTGTATGATTGACATATAATGTTATCGCGCATGCGACAATTATGAAGAATGCCACGACACCAGTCACGATGCTTCCGCTGATTACATCGATCTTTGAATATTTCAGCTCACTTATCTTCGATCCTTTTTCGACGATGGAGCTCTGCAGATAGAACATCATCCAAGGCGCGATCGTCGTACCGATGAGTCCCATTATTATCACGAAATAATCAGCTTTCCATACTACGTGCGGTGTCACGACCTGAAGCAACACATCCATCCATGGAGGATGCGCAAGGATCCCAGATATGACATATGCAAAATATATCAATGACGCGACCAAGAATACGCGTTCGACAATCTTGTAATTACCATACACCACTAGAAACCATATGCCGATAGCACATATCGGGACAACGACGTATCTGGTTATCCCGAATATCTCTCCGGCTGCAGCAATCCCCGCAAACTCAGACAGGACGTTGCCAAAATTTACGATAACAAGAAGCAACATGATATAGAATGTAACCCTGAGGCCGAAATTCTCCCTGATAAGATCCGCAAGACCCTTGCCCGTGACTATGCCCATCCGTGCAGCCATCTCCTGGATGAGTATCAATGCAATGATAATAGGGATTATGGTCCACAACAACAAGAAACCGTAATGCGATCCAGCGACACTATAAGTAGTTATACCTCCAGGATCATTATCGACTGCAGCGGTGATTATTCCAGGGCCTATCACACTCAAGAACAATACCCATTGCGTCTTATCGAAATATTTTTTTATCCAATCGAACATTTTATTCGTACCCACGTTCTTTCATACTATTCTTTTCTGACTCTCTTCCGGCTCTCTGCTTCCCTATCGCGCCTTATTTCTGATTTTCCTCTTTTCTGGCCCTCTCCTTCTCTTGCTCTCTGCCTTTTTCCTGCAATTTATCTTTTTCCTGCAATCTGTCCTTTTCCTGAAGCCTATCTTGTTTATTTATCTTTTTCTTCTCTAATTCCAACCCCAGACCTTTCAGATCCATATACTCCACATAATCTTTCTTTCTGGGTCTGATGGAATCCAGGTCTTTCATGAATTTACCCATATCCTTGATGATGCTGGAATAATATTTCCTTAGGCGTCTGCTCTTATCGACTTTCTCTCTCTGATCGACGGTCAATTCGAATGGTTCGTTCGTCTTGCTACGATCGATGACCACATCCAGGATTTTAGCTATGTCGATGACACCTTTCAGCCTGCCACTTATATCGATGACAGGCAGGGACATCAGATCATGCTTTGTTATGAGATCCTTCACATACTCCACAGGATGGCTCATGTCGACACTCACAATTTTAGTTTTCATGATGTCTTTCAGAAGGATAGAGGGATCAGCAAGCAATAGGTTCTTGAGAGATATCACTCCTACGAGGATATTCGTCTCATCAACGATATATACATAATAGAAATTATCCGGATACCTCTTCAGCTCCCTTATGTAAGTTATCGTATCGGAGACACTCCACGTCTGCTGTACGGTCACGAATACATCATCCATGTATCTCGCGACAGTCCCTGACTTATACGATAACATCTCCTGTATCTTTATGGCATTCTGCTGATTCATCTTCTTAAGCATCAGAGTTATCTCGTCAGCAGTATGTTCAGCAAGGATACTTGCCGCATCATTGGGCGACATCCTGTCGAGTATGGATATTATACGGCGAGTCTTCATCGTCCTGAGCATGGATCTACGGACATCAACATCGCACTCCAGAAGAACTTTCGCAGCCGTCTCATTGCTCATGGATTTCAGGATGGTGTTTCTCTCCCTAAGGCTCAGTTCATCGAACAATTCAGCAACATCTGCCGGATGGAGGTTCGAGACCCTTGGACAGGGGACCTTCAAGTGTATCTTCTCGACCGATCCCGTGAGCGGTTCGATGCTGTTCCACGGAACAAGGTGATCCTTTACGTGCCAATGCAACATATCAAGCATCTTTTCAAAACCTAGCCTACGGAATATCGCTCTTGCACCGACGTCGATACTGACGACGGCAAGTTTTCCCTTGATGTAAGTCAAGGCTATATCATTTACACGTATCACCTTCAATCCATTGACATCGACAACCTGCATATCAAGGATGTTCTGCCCTAGGAGCACATCATCATCCTTCACCTCTCTAGTAGGTAATTGACTATAGATAAGATTCAATTTTATAGAATTCCCCCATTCGAACACATGCGCCCACGGGACTAGGATGCGCTCATCTTTAAGGACTATCATTATATGGGATACTTCTGGGAAGCTCTCTCCACCTGAGATGACGAGATCCTTCAATTTTCCAAGATATGCGCCATCCGCATCATAGACTCTCCTATGTTGAAGGTTGCTGAAATATATTATCCTCTTGACTTTCTTTGAATCCTCAAGCTCTGTAAGGACCTTGCTGATCTCCTTGATTACCATTATCTTCCTGTCAGGTTTGGAAGGGTTGCTTCGCATGCTTTCCATCGCACGTATCTTGTTCTTCTCCTCCTCGGATACGGGCTGCTTTGGATACATTTCTTCGGATGCTCGTATGAGCTTTACATTGCGTCTGCCAGCATATTTTCTTAGTTCATCCAATTCAGATATCGTGAATTCAGCATCATCGAAACTTATGTCGAGGCCATCATATCCTAATTTAGAGGCATTATTCACCAGATCTTTTGAGAAGAACAATATGCTCTCCCGCCCGTTCTCAGAAACATTCAGATGCAGTTTAGCTTTTAGGATCTTCATTTTTTATATGTATCAGATGTATATACGTATAGAACGCTCCTGATTTAAAAATTTAAAGAAAAAGATAAAGAAAAAAGCAGAGATAAGAGATATATAAGGGATGTAGCGGCTTGAGCCAATCATACCCACATCAGGATTATCCACACAAGTATGATCACCATCAATATCATCATGAACAATACTTTCTGCCTAGCCTTCTCAATCGAGCCAATTGTGACCGAAGTGGTTGCAGTGGCCGCGGATGCGGTTGATGATGCTATCGATCCTGCAGATTGAGTATTCAATCCTTCAGGTGCTGTAGGAGGTACTGCTTCTGCACCGATCTGTGCCGGTACAGCGATCGCGGGAACCCTTACAGGAGCCTTCCTGACTGCCACCTTAGCGGCTTTTCTGACTGTCTTTTTAATCGTCTTTTTAGAAGCCTTCACAACCTTCTTCACACTCTTTTTTGCCATAGTATCACCATCTTTTTAATAATCAGATAAGAAAATACCTGCAGGAACTTATATATAAATATTACCAATTGGATGCTTGCAAATTACAGAACTTTAATCCAGCCATTCCTTGTTCTTAATCTTCTCAGGGAGATATTTCTCAGAGATGAATGATATTCCTTTTGATGACAATGACTGGATCTCGACTTTTGCGTCGAAGTCTTTCATCATCTTGAACTGTCTTTGCCAATCCTTGTGTTTCTCAAACCATTCATATGCCTGCATCTGTTTTATCCTTGCCCTGTCCTGGTCTATAAATTCTTAAAATTTATATAGTATCCATCCTATTAACGCATCAATGAAACAAGTCGCCAAAATCCAATCAATCGTAAACTGGTTTGAGGGCAATTGCTGTGCCAGAAAATGTTATGAAGAGGAAGATAAACGATATGCACATCATCTTAAACTCCAGGAACTCGCAAAGAGGCTTGAAAACATGAAAATGACCCACAAAGAATTCCTCGATATGCTAAGAAGCGACAAAACAATATGTAATTTAAGCGATGTAGAATGGAAGGCAAGAAGATTTACATGGGACTTGTCCAAGTACCCATTCTATAAGAAGTATTGAATAATCCTTAGTTATCGTATTTCTTTTTCCATTCTTTCCCATCTATCGATTCATCATATTCATCGCACAACCTGAAATATTCCTTTTTATCTTTTTTATATTTAGCGTAGTCTAGAAGAAAGAACACATAAATGTATGCTTCATAATCATCATCTTTAGATAGGCTTTTTAGGACATTCTTTGCCATACTCTTAAATTTATCCAGATCATTTGAAGATAATCCTGAAAATATCGCCTTATTTATGGAATCGAAGTACAAATCTTCATCAAGTTTCAAGAAAGCATCCCATTCCGAAAATAATTCTTCTACGTTGCATATCTTGATAAGGCAGTCAAAATAGTTCACTATAACTTTTTCAGCATTGAACTTCGAGAGAATATCCGTATAATTGAAATAATCATATTCCCTAGGGATTATTAAATAAAGGAGTTTCTTGTAGCAAATCCTGCATTCGGCATAATTTTTCTTCAGTAATTCTTCCTCAATCATCCGAAAATATGCTTTGAGTATCTTGAGGCCTTCACCGCCATACTTATAGTCATAGGAGAAACGCTCTCTTCTCGCTTCTCTGATAAACTTATCTATGTCTTTCTCTAATGTCTTCTCGCTTAAAGCATAAGTTTTTATGATTTTCATTTTTATTCTCAAGAATTCTTATCTTTCTACAAGCAGAAATCGTTTCCTTCAAAAGAGCAAAATGATTCTCAACCATAACAAACACCTAAAAAATATAATACTAAACAATAATATTACATTCCTAAGAATAAGGATTTATAAATGTTTTTTTTTACAGAGTAGTTGAGAACAATTCCCTTGTCTCTTCATTCCAAGGCAATTCAGTCAGATTCCCAATCCGTATGCTTTTGATGGAGAATCTGAATCCTTTCTCTTCCAATATTTTTATCTGTTTCAAAGTGAGCAAGAACTTTCCCTGAAGAACCCTGCACACATTGCCTTGCCATGAATCAATAATCTCAGCAATCTCTTTCTGCATATACTTCTCAGACAATCTCTTCAAATCAGAAGAATCGACGATTGCACATATTTTACTATCTCTAACCACGGATAAGAACTTCTCTTTCTTTCGAGAACAACTATCAAATAATTTAATGTTCCAGCACTTCAAGTAATTCTTCCAATTTGAAATCACTGTTTCAATTGTGCTTTTCCTATAAGATTGCGTAAACGAAATACCTTCAATTAAAAGGCATTTTTGAATTAAATCCGCAATAGACTGCTCTTTTTTTGACAATGTGAACGTTATTGAACAAATGTAGTGTTCCTTATAGTTTACTCCGACGCAACCTTCAGCAGCAAATATCCCCCGAAGAAAACCTCGACGTAAATCTACATCAGAAACAAAATCTGAATGAACGAAACTCCCAACAATCTTCTCGAATACTCCGCGAAATACAGCACCATTGACTTGAATATGCAATGCAGGATAGTTTGTTCTAGGAGAAAAATATCGTTTTATGCGATTCTTGTCTACAGATAATTTCGCGGCCAATTCATCAATTTTTGGATCAATATATCTATATCTAAGGACAAAAGTAATATCTTTATCGTCAACCAAAAGCTTATCGCGCAAAAAATTTAGTACAAACATAGAAATATCTACATCTTTCGAAGTATAAGTAAAATGACACTTTTCAATTCGATGCATATCTCCATCTCCTAATATCATCCCGATAGCTTCCGCAAACGTAGCATCTATCACAATATCTCTTGGAAAAACAAAGGCTTTACGATTATAGTTACCCCTCTTTGCAGAATACCACATAGTAACAGTTTTAGGATTCTCGTCTATAATCCATTCATCGTGCATCAATTCGATTATATCCATTTTGAACACCTCCAAAATTTCTATAATAAAAAACTTTGGCAGTAAAAGAAAAAGAGTTCCTTTGAGCGGAACATACAAAAAATCTTTAGCAAAGCGACCTCAAGGAGGGAAAGATTTTTGTTAGATGTTCTGCGTGGACTCTTTTTCTAGAGGAGAAACTGATGATATTTATATATTTTAGGAGTATATGTCCAGTGCGTCCAGTGAGCCTATTCTATCCAGTCTTTTGCCTTGATCTTTTCAGGCAGGTATATGTCAGAAATAAACGAGATTCCACGAGCAGATAAGGCCTGAATTTCTGCTTTTGCACCGAATTGCTTCATCTTCTTAAATTCGTCCTGCCATTCCTTATGTTTAGCAAACCATTCATATTCGGACAATTGTTTTAGGCGAGATAGATCTTGATCATTTAATTTGATGAAATGCCTTTGCAAATTATATTTTTCAATATCATGCGCGCGTATTCCTAAAAATTTACAGTTAGGAACAGCCATCTCTTCAGCCATATGCGCCAAACTTATTGAACCGAATTTCAATACAGAGTAGATATAATGTCCCCACGAGTCAAAATCCGTCATTACTAAAATAGGTAAACCGTGCTCTGAACTTAATCTTTGAAGAAGTCTTCGTATCCCTCTTGTCGTCTGTCCCTGCGAAGACATTATTATGCAATTCTGTTTTGCCCAAAACCTATCCTCATGCAATCTTTCCCATACAGCTGCCTTTTCCATGTAGATGACGTATTTCGCATCGACCTTCTTGAATATTATATTCTCGACATTCGACGGGATGCTCCATCCTCCTGAGCCAAGCCTTGACCAATCAATCGTATCTCCTGAATCTTCGATGATGACCTTTCCCGCAACGCTTCCCATCTTGTTCGCGTTCACATTGAGGTTCTCTCTTGAGAATCCGGTTATCAACTCCATATCCTCAATCACTTTATCTGTCTCTTTCTGGTCGTCTACTATGTTAATTTTTGTATTAGGGATGGTACGCTTAGCCATATAGAACACATCCCTGAGGCTCGCGTGCTTGCTGACGTCGAGTAGGTTCTTGCATATCGACGCGACTTCAATTGTCTGCAAGAATTTCTTTGAATGCGCTGCATTGAAAAAGAATCGTTGTGCTGTCTTATCTCCAAGTCCTAGGGTCTTTGATTCCCTATCATAGACTACATTGCTAAGTCCTCTCACTGCAAGTTCTATCTTTGGATTTTCTCCTTTATGGATATCTTTTACGATAGATTTTCCAAGCGATACAAGCTCTTCTCTGGCAGAGGCTTTTTTTTCAGAAGAAGATTGTGATTTCTCATTGTTTGTAGGATTAGAGCGAGGAGTATTGGTAACAGTTTTTTCTTGAAAAGTCATCTGGACTTCTGATTTAGCTTCGCTTTCTGATTTCTTTTTTTGTGCCATTACCTAATCATCCTCTTATTTATTCATCCTCTTCTGATTCTTCTGATACGCCATCTTCTATATTATCGTCTTCAAAATCCTGTCTCTTTGACTGACTCTCACCGTTCGACTCTCCTTTGAGGGATTCCATTTCATAAATCTGACTCTTTATCTCGTCCTTATTAGTCATGGCTTTCAGTTCGCTGAGCAATATCTCTTTATTTTCACCTGTTAATCTTGACAGAGCATCAGCGACCTCAGGCATGTATCTCTCAAAAAGATTTGCACGTTCAAGCTGGTTCTGGACCCTGTTCTTTTTGTGGACGTATGACTGTAATTTCCTGCCTGCCTCCTGGATTGCAAGCTTAATCTCTTTGATAATATCAGGATAATGTGCGAGTGCCTCTTTTGATTCTGACGTGAAAGGGACCCATACTGAACACATGTGTACAAGTACTGTAAGAGGACCGTTTGGGATAGAGCCACTCGTCTGCTGTATGCCATATGCTTTCCAATTCGTTGTCACGATAGATTTTGTGAATGCACATGCACCTTGCTGATACAATAATGGCACACGATTAGCATATCGTAATATCGTTACAGCCTCATCTTTAGGCTGATCCCCGCCATATGCCAATCCTACCTCTATCTGGAACGGATTCCCCCTGTATACAAATATTGGCCTTGTGATTGCGCAATAGAATTCTGCATTAATCTCTTTTTTCAGGCTTTTTTCAAGCAATTCCTCGCCAATTGGGCTAAGACAATCTGTCGTCGGAGACATTATTCGCGTATCCTTGATTGCCTTCATCAGTTTCTCTGCATCCTGCATCGTCATCTCTTCAGGCTTTTTCTTTGGATCGATGAGTGCTGCCTCGCATATCTCTTTTGCCGTCCCTGAGCCTACTCTTGATAAATCATTCATCAAAAAACTGTTGAGTGTCCTGCTTTCAGTATTCTTTAGAAGCTTCATCAATATCCCGAGTTCAAGTCCGTAAGGGTGAGGTTTTATTTCAAGAGGCTCTTTCGGAAGTACATCAGTCGCTCTCGTATAGATGAACTGTTCAGCTTTAGGATTCGTATATATTATCGTAGCATGCGGATTCACTATAGCCGTCTCTTTAAGATATTGATCGACTGATTGGTCGCCTTTGATATATGACGCTTCAAGGTCCATCTCTATCCTTGTACCATGATCCTTGGAATCCCAAGGTTTTATCTCCTCGACCATTATTTCAGGGCTATTTGTCTGCGTATTAAGATGCAGTTCCATATAATGCGCAGGCTTATCCTGCGCAGTCTTAGAGAGTATCTTCGTAGGCCTTCCAGTCGTCAGTTGGGCGAACATGACAGCCGCAGAAATTCCTATGCCCTGCTGTCCGCGACTGTTATGGCAGGTTATGCCACCTATCCCGCCAACAAAATTTTCTGCGTCAGGCACTGAGATATCATAAACATATTCATGACCTTCATTAATAACTTCGATATTCTTTATTTTTACAAATGCCAGATCGCCAAAATCTAATTTTTGCAACTGTGAAACTTTCCCATAATTGTATTCTATATCCCTAGATTTTACTCTTGAATCAGTCCCTCTAAAATATATATGGGATTTATCTAGGTCGTTGCCATATACAGAAATCCTATGCATAATTGAAGGCTTCTTCCCAAGACCTTGCCCTAAATGCTTATAATGCGTTGAGGTCACGCCATTCATGAGCAACAAATATTGTAAGCCTAAAGCCAATTTTTCGCTTACTGTTGTAAACATCAAGGCATTATCACATTTCCCCCTATGACCGTCACCTTGACAGTATGAATCTATAAAATGCCATCGCAAATCCTCATTTGCACGGAATATGAATTCTGGGATCTGCTTGTTATGGGCACCCTTATTAAATACAGCGGCTATAAATTTTACAAATATCTGGTTAAACAACTTTATTCTGATACTTCTGTCCCTGACTTCATGGGTAAATCCTATGCCATATGCTGATGCAAAACGCGCCATCTCTTCGATTAAACCCCTCTCATGCTTACCAAACGTTAAACCTATCTGCCTAGTATCACAATGCCCCTCAGCAAGATACAACCCCAAGAATCTAAAGAAAGCAGAGCTTAATCCGACAGTTACAGGCATTATTGACTTTTGCCCATGATAATAAGTGGTTATTACGCCTTGCGAGACATCATTAATTAATCCTAACTCATAAACTGTTTTCAAGGGTAAGAAACCCTTGGCAATATACTGCTTCAGGCTGTCGTCAAGGATATCAACATGGTAGGCGCCATTTTTCAGCCTGTAATATCTTCTGGATTTATCTGTCTTCTTATGCAAGGCCTCCACATTTTTGACTAACATGTTTATTAAATCCCCGATTCCATAGACATATAACCAGTTGTTTTTTATCTCGTCATAAGGTATATATTTTAAGATATTAATTTCCTTGATATTATCAAACTCTGGAAGTTTTTTTGGGACGACAATATAACTTCCGACACCAAGATTTCTTGCCTCAATCGCCTCAATCTTAGAAGTACTTGGATTAAATGCAAAAAGGCTATGGCATCCTGTGACTTTTATCTCCTTATTATACTGTGTTTTAATTTTCAGGATTTCGTTGGCGCGCCTATGCTTTATGACATGGCTCACATCCTTCAATTCGTACAAATTATTTTTCTGGTTGAAGGCGGGCACTTGAATTCCTTGATCGATTATATCGACTGTTCCTGCGCAGGATCCTACAAACTTATCAATAAATTCTCCTATAGGGATTATCTCTACTTTACCATTCCTCTTGAGCAATATTGGCTCATCAGCTGTTAATGACTGTCTTAATCTATGGAATTTTGATCCGTACAACAATTTTGCGAATATCTTCGGTATCTGCTCTTTCACTATTCCCGGGCCATTGTCCTCGACGATTATCCTGTACCTGTTCTCTGACATCTCGATTATCTCAATGCTTATCTCAGGAAGTATCTTTGCCTCTTCAGATGCATCAAGCGCGTTGTCTACTGCCTCTTTTATCGCTGTCAGGAGGGCTTTTCTTGGATTATCAAAGCCCAATAGGTGACGGTTCTTCTCGAAGAATTCAGCTACGGATATCTCTCTTTGTCCTTTTGCAAGATCCTCTGCAGTCGGGCCTTTCCTTGGCATATTCTTTGCCATATCCATCCTGTCGGATGTATCTTTCTTTTCAGGTTTCTTTTCAGATTTTGACTTATCGTTTGACTTATCGACCATGACAGTCTAGGAAGGTTCGGGGTCATTAATAAATATTTCTATTGATGGTCTGAGTATGATATGATCTAAATGTGATGATTTAAGTATTTAGAATTTATATGCTAAGATCTTTATTCACTCGTATCTAAGCGCGTCGACCGGTTTCAGCTTCGATCCTTGGTATGCCGGCACCACTCCTGACACTATCCCTACTATCGTCGATACAGATAATGCTAATATTATTGAACTAAGAGTGACTAATGTCCCTCCACGGGTCAATTGTGATGCACCTACAAGTGCAGGCAGTAATGCAGAGAGTATCGTACCTAAAATCACACCTAACAGTCCTCCTATCAAACCTATCAATGCTGCGTTGAATAAGAAGATGAGCAATATGTCCTTGTTGCGTGCACCGATAGCTTTCATTATACCTATCTCTTTAGTCTTCTCGAGGACTGATGTGAACATGGTATTCGCCACACCGACCGCCCCGACGAGTAATGATACTCCAGCAATCGCTATCAAAAACGCGCTTATAGCACCCAACGCTGATGATATCGTCGCCTGCGTCTGCGCACTTGATGTTATTGAAAAGTCTTGCGTGTTGGACGCTACATGACGTTTTATCATCAGAGCATTGCTCATCGCAGTCATCGTCTGGTTCAATTGATTCGCATCGCTGAGTTTTACGATGAATGAATCATATATCCCATTGGTTTTGGATGATATTATATTGGAAGCGAACTGTATCGGCATGAATACTGCATTGCCCTGATCTGCCGTTATCCCTACAACCCTAAAATTGGTTCCGCCTATGTTTATCATCTGGTTCACACCGACCGGTTGAGAGAAATAACCTGTTGCAAGACCACTTTCTATGACTACTACATTAGAGTCTGCAGCCCCGAGCGTCCTGCCGGATTGCATCGTCGTTGTCGTCACAAGCGGCCATACTGCAGGATCCACTCCTGTGATCGATATCGTCCCACTTTTTCCAAGATACGACACATTGGCGCTTCCGCGTATCTCGGTATCAATATATAATATCCCGGGCACCCCTTTCAAGACCTGTAAATCCGTACGATCCAGGACTACAGCTTTGGTTGTGGCAGTAGCTCCACCGCCTCCACCTTCACCGCCCGGTCTTCCAAAAAATCCTCCACCTCTGGAATGTCCTGGAGTAACAGTCACTATATCCGCTCCTAATCCTCCTAGTCTTGAGTTCACCTGTTGTTGTAGGCCAGAGCCAAGAGACATTATGGCTATGACTGCTGCAACTCCGATTACGATCCCAAGGATGGTGAGCCAACTCCTCAGTCTACTATGAAGCACCATATCCAATGCATGTTTGAAACATTTGTATACCTTCATCGAGACTCCACAACAGATTCATGCAATCAACCAATAAATTCAGTTCAACATTCAGTTCAAACAATCAACTCGTACAGTCAATCCGTACAATCAATTCATATGCAAACCATAATGCATCACTTCTTTTTGGACTTATCTTTGTTCTTATCTGGATCCAATAATGATTTTTTTCTATGACGCCTATACAATACGAATCCTGCAATCAGTACAATTATCGCTCCAATGATATACCATATATAGACAGGAGTCTGTGTTCTTGCTGCGCCAGCTCTTCCGGCTCCGCCCGCATATCCTGTGCCGTTGTTGCCGCTTGTCGTCATTATATTGACTGTCTTGTTCAATACTATACGATTTCCCATAGTATCTGTATATGCTATCTGCATCAGGACCGCATTATTTCCGACCGCATTATTTAGGGCAGGATAATTTATGACGGCATTAGAGGCATTTGAAGGAATATTCCCGTTTCCATTATTACGACGGGTGAAATTCGATGCTGATGTGCTGCGTTGCTGCAGAGTGTAGCTTGCAACGGTATAATCTCCTTTATTCAGGTTTCCGACGATCACGCTATTCGATCCCGAAACGCTCCACTCAGACTGCTGTGGGATGATTACAGACACAGATGTGGCCGGATTGCTGCCGATATTTGCTATGGTAAAGGATGTCGCGCCGGAAGCGGTGCTTGAATATGCTACATCAAAATCTGTACCGCCACCGATATATATTCCGGCAACAGTACTGTATGATGTGACATTATTCGTCAAAGAATCCGTATACTGCAGGTTCAGGTTCAATGGATACAGCCCTGCTGTCGTACTTGTATCTGCAATCACCTTATAATCGAGTTCGACACTCGAGCCGACATCAAGATATTTTACGTACTGCGTATTATCGCTCCCTACGGGCAATACTACATTGCCTGTAGCGCCCCAGGAGAATTTCATGTTGTGAAGTGCTGACCCTCCGACATTGGTTATCTTGAATTTCATATCGCTCTGTTGACCAGGGATAAGGACTGTCCTGTCGATGCTTATCACTTCAACGCTCTGGGCACTTCCGATATTCACAGGTACGCTTATGGATGTGAGGCTGGTATTTTCCTGGCCTTCAATATAATAATTCACTTTAAGGTTATACGTGCCTTCAGACGCATCTTTATCTATCATCAATGTATACGTCATCGTCTTGGATTGATACTGGAATGCATTCATAGGACCAGTACTCTGTGCAGTATCCTTCCCGCCTACAGCTATGAAAGGATAGCTAGGCACGACCTCTACAATCAGGTTATTCAATGATGATGCACTGCCATCGTTCGAGACGCTTAATTTCAAATCTGTTGTTTCTCCTGCGATTGCGGGGTCGGGATTCTGATTCAGAAGCGCTATAGATATAGCTGTACTTGCCGTATCAGAGAATCCGTTTATTAAAGTGTTGGCAGAAGTAGAGGATGTTGTTGCCGCATTGGCGAATGCAGTCATTGACGTGACGATTAATATCGTCATAATCAGCATCCATATAGTATTCTTTCCCATGCTACTTCCTATGTTCTTCCGGATTTTCCTCAAATCTGATCCATTATCGTATTTTTTCGAATTCATTGTTTCCACCTCAGGTATTAATCGACACTGATCATCGTATGTGAATCATACGCTTTTTTGTTCTCATACATCTTGACGATCTTTCCGTCCCTCAATTCTATTATAGTATGCGCATATTGCGCCAAGTGAAGATCATGAGTTACCATTATTATCGTCTTGCCCTGTTCACGCCACAATTTCTTAAGAGTTTCCAGGACCTCTTTTCCCGTATTACTGTCAAGTGCGCCTGTAGGTTCATCAGCAAGTATTATCTCAGGATGCCCCACAAGGCATCGTGCTATCGATACACGTTGCTGCTGGCCGCCAGACAGTTGCGTCGGCTTATGATGCATCTTATCTGTCAGATTCACTATCGCAAACGTCTCTTTTACGCGAATGATCGCATCTGCATCGGAATATTCCAAAAATTCAAGCGGCAGCATGACGTTATCAAACGCTGTCATCGATGATATGAGGTTGTATTGTTGGAATATGAATCCTATGGTCTTGCCGCGAAGCGATGCCAGATCAGATTCTGAAAGTTTGCTGATATCCTGCGATTTAAGGTAGATGTTGCCGAGGGTCGGGGTATCAAGACATCCTATAAGATTCATCATCGTGGATTTCCCACTGCCTGAGGCTCCGATTATGGCGACGAAGTCGCCTCTTTTTATCTCTACACTTATATCCTTGAGTGCAGGGACATCTACTTCACCCATCGAATATATCTTCGAGACGTGATCAAACCTCAATAGCACTTCATCCTTGTTTATCATTATTATACCTTTATCATACCGTTATCTTTCGCCCGTCTTAATTAGTATTCGGCCCTCGCGGCCCGCCAAATCCGAATAGCACTCCGATATCCTTGCGTCCCATCTCCTGAGGACGGTCCATCGAATGGTTTGCACCATCATAAAATTCCATCCGGTCATACATCAATATACTTCCAGAATCCACATCTATGATGTACAAGTTACGCACTGACTCATTATATAATGATACTTCGATTGTGGAAGGGGTATATTCTGAACCTGCACCGATGGGCCTGATGTTGTCTGATGCCCTGAATACGTAACTGGATACATTCTCTCCCTGGGATGCCAGACTGCTTATCGCAATAGTTTTGGCACTATCTATCTGTGCCGCAGTCGCCGGCTTGAACGAGGATCTGAAATGATATGCCTTGAGAAGTCCTCCTATCAATATCGCCGCAAACAGGACTATAAAGACTATTGAAATTATTTTCCATAAACTTGTTTTCTTGTGCACATCTTTCTTTGCCATTATTTCATCCCCACATATCTTCTAATTGATCATACTTGATAAATTCATATCGGTACTTCATAATGTATAACCTCAGTAGTATGGTAAGATGTAACAGGATATATACTTTGTGTGAAACAGTTTCATTTTTGTGAAACCATCAGGCATAGTTATAAAAATAAGAGGAAAATTTAAATATGGGTAAAAGATAGCGTAATCATGAAGATACTCAGGCAATTCCGGGTGTGGATCGCTATAGTGCTCCTTATAACATCGCTATTGTTTATAGTCAATATACTGTTCAATCCGCAGCCGATACAGATCATACTTGAGACAGGCCAGGAAGTCTCAACAAAGAGCGCCAATTATTTCACGATAACGACGGTCATGATACTTATATCGTGTTCTCTTATCTCAGGGGCATCGATAATGTACTTGTTCTATAATTCGGACAATGGTAATATAGTGACGCAAATGCCGGCATCAGCGCAGCATCATAAAACAAGCCATCAGGAATATGACAGGATAATCCCCTTGCTCCGTGATGATGAGAAAAAGACAGTACGGATAATCAGAGAGCAAAACGGAGAGATATTGCAGAATGATCTCGTCCTCAAATTAGGATTATCAAAAGTCCGAACGACAAGAATACTATCAAGCCTTGAGCGCAAAGAGATAATAACGAAACAAAGGCACGGGATAACGAACAGCATCAAGTTGAAATAGTATGCGCATATGCCGAGCGAATTAGAATCCACCTTCTTCAATCCCTTTCATGCGTGTCAACTTCTTCTGCCTTTCGAGCCATTTATAGACATTTGCATGTGGGCTTCCTGATAATAATGTCTCCACTGCACGCTTGCATGTAGCGACATTCTCAACACTTCCGAGCATACTTATCGTCTTCCCATACACTGATATAGAACAATCAGTGAGACCTTCGATCGTATTCCTTGATTTGCCATCCGCGCCTATGACACGCCCTTTCAATCTCTGCTGCTGTGATTTCTCCTTAGAATAATCATTCAATGATATCACTTCAAGAATATAATCCTGCTTCAATAACTGCTTTGCAAGTTCCGGATTGAAGCCTCGGCTTATCGCCTTTATGACCTCTCTTAAAGCAAATAATTGTATGGCATCCTTTCCAGTTATCGTCACATCGCCTTCCTTGCTATCGATGTTTATCTTGCATGTCGACTCTTTCTCAAGGTCCGTTTTTGTCTCGCCCTTTGCTCCTATGAGTACAGCGATCCTATCTTTCGTAATCCGGAGGTCATAGCTATACTCTTCATCAGCCATAATAGCACCATCAACAGCATTAGCAGCCAGCGAACTCTTGATGCGCTATCGATATCAAATAAATCGGCAACACATTGGCCTAACATCGATGTGAGCCAGCTAATGCGAACAAAATAGCACCTCAATACGTGCTAATGGTTATAGGAATAGGGAATGGTTTTTAAAGTAGATGGTTGAGTTGAAAATTGATTATATCCTCTTTAAAGAAGTTATTTCTTTCCGACAATCTTACAATATATCTTCTCCTCTTCGGATTCGCTTATGGAAAAATACTTCCTGAAGTGTATGCAGATGTTCTTCACATCCCGCCGTATCAATTCCTTCGCATTCCCTGCATTCTTCATCGTACCCTGCGAGAAATCTATGAATACTGGCTCTTCGTTATAATTCAATATGTTGAACTGGCTCAAATCGCCATGTATCAGCCCCTTCTTGAAGAGTTTCTTCATGTTGTCGATCACTTTTGCAAAGAACTTCTTCGGATCCTTCGGCTTTGTATCCTTGAGTTCCTGCGCCGGGTCAGTATCGCCTATGAATTCCATGACGAGGATGTTATCCTTGAACGCTATCGGTTTCGGAACTTTTATGACTTCACGCGCAAGCATCAGGTTCCTGTATTCTCTTTGCGTCCAGGAAAATATTATGAGTCTTGAACGTTTCTTCATATCTGTATATCTCGGGTCTTGCTTCAGATAGTCGTACATCTTGTTGAAATTGCAATTCTCAAGGCGATATATCTTCACGATTATCCTTTCATCGCGCTTGTTTATCGCTGTGAATATGTTCGCCTCTTTTCCCACAGATATCGTACTCTCGAGCCTCTCAAAGTATCCCTGAGACTGCATCTGGAACAATAATTCCATGGAGTGTTTACTGAAGACATTCCCATAGACTTTCCATTCTTCCTTGTTGATCATGATACGATAGAATCAGACGATGTTTATAAAGTTAAGGGAAAGTTTAAATAAAAAATAATAAGAAATAAAAAATCAATAAAAAAATAAAAATTATTTACAAGTCATCCGTCGTAAGTATCGTCAACCTGTCTGACTTGACCCTTGAATCCATGCCTACGATGAAGTGTATGTTTGCACGCTCAGCTGCTGCAAGCAGATCCTTGTCGACTATGTCGTCTAAGACTGCTGCGTATATCCCGCCATTCAGGCTCTTTATCGTGCTTATCAATTCGGATACTGGAATTTTCCCTAGTATCGTCAACTTATCATCAAGCATATACGCTGCGCGTGTCCCTATAAGATCTTCCATCATGTCGCCGAATGATTCCAATTCCTGTGTACTCGGCTGCTTTTTTGCCGTCGAAGCTATTGGTGCTGTCGATACAGGAACAGGTCTTGGCGGAACTGGATGCTGCTGTATAGGAACGTTTGGACGTTGACCCTGCATCTGTTGTGGCGGTCTCTGTGGACCATTGTTCATCGGTCTCTGTGTAGGTATCATCGGCTTGGATGATCTCTTGACGCTGAATGTATCTCCGGATATTGCGTCTGATTGCTGCTCGATCTTCTCTGGAGCGCCATCCTTTACGCCTATCTCGAGTTTTACCTGCTCAGCTGCAATTCTTGCTCTCAAGCATTTATGGATCTCTTTTTTTGTCAACTCTTCAAGCTCTTTTCCATCAGGCGCTCTTGTGACGAAGTCGATGTCAGTGACTGATAATAGCTCTTGTACTATCAGATTGCCGCCTCGATCTCCATCAACGAACACTGTGACTGTCTTCTGCTTGCATAGTTCTACGATCGTCAATGGGACACTGGTACCATTTATCGCTATAGCATTTTTGAAGCCGTTCTTGAGCAGATTGATGACATCAGCCCGACCCTCTACGACGATTATCTCTGCTGAATCCGTCACCTCTGGTCCTGCTGGCAGCCTATCACGACCGTATTCAGTTATCTCCATGACACGCACTGATGCAGCGACCTCTTCAGCAATCTCCTGCGAATTAGGCAGTACATTGTCTGTCAAAGATTTCAACAACTCCTTTGCCCTCTCGACGACGAATTGACGCTTGCTGATCCTTACATCTTCAATACTCTCTACATGGACCTTTGCATTACAAGGCCCTATCCTCTGGATTATCTCGAGCGCTGCACCGATTATTGCAGTCTCCGCCTTATCCATCGAACTTGGCAGGACAATCTCTCCTTTCGTCTTGCCGCCTCTCGTATCAAGATTTACCTCGATACGGCCTATCTTACCGGAACGCTGCAGTTCTCTTAATTCGAGATCCGCTCCCAAAAGACCCTCTGTCTGGCCGAATATCGCGCCTATGACATCAGGTTTATCTACAACCCCATCGATCTGGATGGATGTATGCACTATATATTTTGAACTTACTGGATTTATCTTTCCCATTTTTATTCACTCTCGTATATTATTAATCATCTAATCCAGTCGAATAACCTTTAGAACAAGCTTTAATACTATCAAGACGAACTATATACTAACAGTATAAAATGTCTTGATGCCACCCATTTTTTGCCATAAATGAATCGAATGAGTATGAACTTGTCCAATTATTGACTGATCACAAACCCTATGAAAAAGGTTTGTTGCCCGCACCACTAACCCCCGTGTTCAAAGCTTGGTTTTACCGTAGGCTCCCACAGGTACTCTCTGTGTCGGGCTAAAGTACACAGTTGATTAGGCCATGTACGAGCACGGGTAAATTGGAGGTATATTTAAATGTTATGGAAATCGGAAATCGAAGATTTCCAGAACGCAAAAATCCTCAGATTTTTTAGCGTTGCGAAACTACAGTTTTGCAGTTCAAAAAGTGTAGTTATCTTCGTTACGAAAGTATTCAAGAAAATGAGAAGAATGTTTTCGGTTCTGTCCAGAAAATAGTCAAGCGATGGGCTGGTTTAAGGGGCTATAGACCACGAGAGGACAGAACCCCAACAATTCTAATTAAGAAATGACCAAGTGCTTTTTAAAACTTGTTAAAGATTAGTCAGTATTAATGCTTAATAATGTATTAATAAAGCCTTAATCATAGAAGAGTATAATTAATGAGGTGGTTAGCATGAAAACAAGAGCGCAGGTCGCTGAGGAACTGGTTCTGAAAGAGGAGCGCATAAGTGCATGGGAGAAGCATAACCTTTTGGATAACGACCATTGGCAGTATGAGGATCCAAGGGTTGAGAATTGGTACATAGAATGAGGTGAAACATGATAAAATTAGAGGATTTGTATTATGTCGAGCTGAGAAACGACATCGGCGCGCCTGGGACCGCGAGTCCTTGAGTGCGCGGCAGAAATCCACTTGAACCTCTTGGTCCGAGAGATCCACAGGATTTCTTTGGGACAGGAAGTCCATGACTTCCGAAAATGCTTAGTTTATTTTTCTCACAATCGTCACAAAACCAGAATGTATGTTTGAGAGCGATCTTGGACGGACTATCTGCCCTTCTATCTTCCAGTCCCTCTCAACGATTTCAACGGATTTCACGTGGATGTAATTCCCTTGTTCGAGTATTCCATTGATGAATTGTTGGGCCTGAGTTATCTGCGGGCAGTAGGCTATCATGAAACCCCCGACCTTCAAGGTTGTATCTGACGGCCCTATTGCCCTCCATGGCTCAGGCAGATCCAATAATACTATATCAGCATTTTTCACAGGCAATTTCTTATACGCATCGGCCTTTTTCACAACGACATTCTTCAGGTTGAAGTGACTTGCGTTTTCCTCTGTCTGCCTGATGTTGTTCTCGTTTATATCAAAAGAGTAGACCTTCTTCACGTATCTTGCCAAAAAACATGCGCTTCCACCAGAACCTGAACCAGTATCTACGACTACGCTGCTTTTGCTTATACCGGTCTCTGCAAGGATGAATCCCAAGTCTTTTAAGGGTATTGTCTGAGCCAATTTCTTAATACCCTTATATGAGTCGATGAATGATGCATCGAAGATGAAGAACTCCTTATTCTTACTCGATTTCACAATAACATCTACCTTCTGCAGATCTGACTTCGCAATTATCCCTTCAGAGCACTGATAATCCTTATTGACGTCTTCAACAAAATACATCCTCCTTGGAGAGATCACGACTGACCTCTTCAGGTCCTCGATGTATTCTCTATGCTCTTTTTTTATGAGAATTTTTTTTATCATCGCTTCTTCTTCAACGAAAGGAACGCGAAGAATCCCAAGAATATTCCAAGAACAACAAATCCCCACGCGATGCTCGCCAGATATTCCAATTGATCCTTTGCAAATATCAGGAACAATACCGCAATTATCATCAGTATGCCCCCGAGGGACGCACCAATCGCAACAAACGGACTCCTATCTTCTTTTGCCATAATATATCACCCTAATATTTTCTATTTACACGCTTGATCATAAAAGATCAGGTAGCAGTTCCGTCGTGGTTCTTTTTAATTGTTGGGGGTTTAAAAAGAACTATTGGCCACTACGGAACCACCCCACCTGAATGTGATTTATGTGATATTTTCGAAGTTACCCTTCGATTTTCTCTTGTAAGTCTCAACACTCTTGTCGATATTTGTCTTCTTTACGTTGATCTTATCAGCATTGATCTCAATCTCTTTTACGAGATGACTCTGGTCTGAGAGCTCTTTCGTGGGAATTGTCTTAAGTAGAACTCCTTCATTCTCAACGACGTATAGATAGAATCCAGTCCCCTCATCAATCCCCAACTCATGCCGTACATCCTTAGGAATAACAATCTGTCCACGCTTATCACATTGGATGATCTTTGCGTATTTCCTCATTTTCAACCAGATTTATTCTGAATATCTGAATAAATTACTGAATTTAATATAATTTAATTATCTCGCTGATAGAGATACTATGTATCCGAATATCTTTCTGATTATCAGAACAAGTTATATATAAATATTTTGGTTATAGAGACTGAGATTATAACTTCATAAGATTCTTATAACGAGATAACATCCTTTGATAGATTTCTTGAACAGAATTTATGGATAACGAGGTGGTACCATGAACAGCGTAATACATTTTGAGATACCAGTAGATGATGAGGATAGAGCAAAGAAATTCTATAAGGAAATATTCGGCTGGAAAATAACAGACATGCCAGAATTGAAATACACAACAGTGCAGACAGGCCCTAGTGATGAGAAAGGCATGCCGAATAAGCCAGGATATATAGGAGGAGGGATGATGAAGCGCAGAAATATACGAAACCCTGTCATCACAATAAACGTCGAGGACATGGAAAACTCCATGAAACTCATCAAAGCTAAGGGTGGAAAGATACTTGTAGAGAAGACGCCCGTCGGCAACATGGGATTCTCTGCGTATTTTCAGGACACTGAAAGCAACATAATCGGATTGTGGCAGATGATGAAGACATGAATCCTACACAGAAATTTTTTTCCTTGTCTCGATCACACCAATCGCAACTATCCCTCCAAGAACTGCTGTCATCAACTGGAACACGCCCATTACCGTGAGGAACATCACAGGTAACACAGATAACTTCACAAGGATGAATGCTACAGAAAATAAGAATAATGATTTGACAACTGCAGGAGCCAATATACTCAAGACATAATTCCTCTTCCAGAGATGCATCCCTCTATAACCATATGCAAATATCGCATTGCCTATCCACACTGCGGGTATCATGTACACAAGATACCATGTGAATGATCCGAATATCACGCCAGCAGTAAGTACGCCGATGCTCGGGACAAGAATTATCGGCAACAGTTTGTATCCACGTAAATATGTCGCTCCAAGTATCAATGCCGCATTGACGAGCGTCCCGACAAGCCACTGTGGATGCCCTAATATGAAGGGGATGAAAAAACACAACGTAGTATAGAGAATCAGATGTATGTTCTCCTCAATATGTTTCAAATTGAAGATGCTTTCGTAGTATAATTTTCTTATATATTCATCGTTGTATCGCATTTTTTCACATCCTATAAATCAGTATTTAAGTCTTATGAATTTTGTTTTGAAAATTGTTTTGAAAAATTTTTTGCTACGCAAGTTGCCACGCTCACATAGATGTTGTTTCGATTGGATGCCGAGTTATTGTCGATAGATCTTCATTTCAGAGTTCGCTAGGCGGCAACTTCTGCATTTTAGGTCGCTTACTTATACTTCTGAGGATAATACGACGTATGCAGCAGCTGGTGCGCCTTCTCACTGCCGAATTCGCCAAGGTATTCTTCGTATAATTTCAACACTGCTGGATTCTTGTGCGATTTGCGTATCTCCTTATTTTCATCTTCCTTGATGAGTGCACCGACCCTCTTCTGCAAGACATCCCATGTGCATGGTCTTGGCTGTCCTCCTCCACCTATGCACCCTCCATAACACGCCATGATCTCGATAAAATGATACTTGCTCTTTCCAGCCTTTATTTCATCCATCAATTTTCTCGCTTCGCCAAGTGTATGGACGACTGCGATATTAACATTATGTCCGGCTATCTCAATCGTCGCCTCTTTTAGAGTCTCCATCCCACGTATCTTTTCATATTCAATGTTCCTGAAATTCTTATGACCAAGCCAGTCTGCGACAGTCCTCAATGCCGCTTCCATCACGCCACCAGTATGCCCGAATATCGCGCCAGCTCCAGAACTCTCTCCAAGAGGATTGTCAAATTCTGAATTCTCGATGTTCACGAAATCGATATTCATCTCCTTTATCAGCTTCGCAAGTTCCACAGTCGTCAGTACGTAATCCGACTCATTCTTGAATTCAGGCCTATTTATCTCGAACTTCTTTGCTGTACATGGCATTATATCCACAAGTATTATGTCTTTTGCATCCTTTCCGATCTTCTTGGCATAGTACGTTTTTACGAGTGATGCCATTATAGCCTGAGGGCTCCTGCATGTCGACATGTGATCCAACTCGTCAAAATAGAATTGTTCACCGAACTTTATCCAAGCAGGACAACATGTGGTGATCATAGGAAGATTCTTTCCTGATTTCAGTCTCTTGATGAATTCTGTCGCCTCTTCAACGATCGTTATGTCTGCAGCAAGATTTGTATCAAACACCTTATGAAAGCCGATCATCCGCAATGCCTGCACCATCCTCCCTGTGACATTATGCCCTGGATTCATCCCAAAACATTCGCCGAGTGTCGCGCGTATCGATGGCGCAGTCTGAGCGATCAACATCTTGCTTGGATCATTGAGCGCATCAATTACGTGCTGTATGTCAGATTTTTCCGTCAGTGCACCGGTAGGACATGCAATCACGCACTGCCCGCAATTCACACAGGCACTCTGCGCCATGTTATGTCCAAGAGGAGGCGTCACAAGCGTATTGAACCCTCTGAAATTCTGCTGTATGGCATTGACTGTCTGTATGTCATTGCACATCTTTATGCATCTGCCGCATAATATGCATCTATTATTATCCCTACGTATGGACCAGCTCGATTCGTCCACAGGAACCATCTTTCTCTTGCCGTTGAATCTCGTCTCTGTGATTATCATGTCAGATGAATATCTCTGCAGGTCACAGTTCAGGTTCTTGGGGCATATCGGACAGTTAAGGTCATGGTTTGCGAGCAATAATTCAAGATTTATCCGCCTGTATTCAAGAATCTTTGGGGTGTGCGTACTTACTATCATGCCGTCTGCAGCCTTCGTACTGCACGAGGTGAGTATCCTTTTCTTCCCGTTCTGCTCTATCTCGACTATACATAACCTGCAGTTTGCAGTCCTCTCGAGCCTGTCATGAAGGCACAGGTGCGGTATGTCTATATTCTCTTTCTTTGCGACATCCAATATATATTCATCAGGATTGCATTGTACTGTCTTGCCGTTTATTGTGATATGTACCTTGTGGACATCATTCGCTCCCGTCTTTTCATCCTTTAATTCTTTCTTGTCTTCCAGTTTATCCATCATTTCCTCTGAACCACTATCATCAAATATTATCTCTTCTCTGATTATTTCCTATCTATCGCTTCGAACGCGCACGCCTCAAAACACGCGCCGCATCTCACGCAAAGATTCTGATTTATCACGTGTATCTCTTTGAGCCTTCCTGTTATCGCATTCACAGGACAATGCTTCACGCAGTTCCCACATCCGACGCACCTGTCGGTTATCTTATAATGCAGAAGATTCTTGCATGCCTTTGTAGGGCACTCCTTCCTGTCTATGTGGGCAAGATATTCCTCTGGAAACTTATTCATCGTCGACAATACAGGATTTGGGGCAGCCTGTCCCAATCCGCACAGGCTATTCTCTTTCACATATGCGCCAAGCAGCCGTAATAAGTCCATATCTTTTCTTGTCCCAAGACCCTTCGTCATCCTATCAAGTATCTCGTATAATCTTGTCGTCCCCTCCCTGCACGGAGTGCACTTACCGCAACTCTCAGAACCTGTGAAGTTCATGAAGAATTTTGCAAAATCTACGACACATGTCTTATCATTTATCACGACAAGCCCGCCGCTCCCCATCATCGCGCCTACAGAGATGAACGAATCATAATCTACAGGCGTATCGATCTCTTTCTCGCTGATGCACCCTCCTGCAGGTCCTCCTGCCTGTACCGCCTTGAATTTTGTGCCATCAGTCACACCGCCGCCTATCTCGAATATCACATCCCTTAGCGATGTGCCCATCGGGACCTCTATCACTCCGGTACGTTTTACATCGCCTGTAAGACAGAGCACAGCCGTACCTTTCGTCTTTTCCGAGCCTATCTTTGCGAATTCTCTTGCTGTCATGCTCATGATGTTTGAGACCAATGATAACGTGCTGACATTATTTATGTTTGTCGGACATCCATACACTCCTCTCTCAGCCGGATACGGCGGTCTGAATACAGGATTCCCGCGCCTGCTCATCACTGAATTTATGAGCGCCGTCTCTTCGCCGCATACAAACGCTCCAGAACCTTTCACTATCCGTATCGTGAAATCGAATCCCGTCATGCCTAAGATATTTTTACCCAAGAGATGATGCTCTGCCGCAATCTTTATCGCCTTGTCAAGCGTCTCTATCGCAAGAGGATATTCCGCTCTCGTGTATACTATGCCGTCATGGCTCCCTATCGCATATGCAGCGATCGTCATGCCTTCGATGAGCCTGAACGGGTCTGATTCCATGACCGTCCTGTTCATGAATGCTCCAGGGTCACCTTCATCACCGTTGCATATCAAATATTTTCTTCCCTCTTTTACAGCGATTATCGACCATTTGGTCGCTGTAGGGAATCCCGCGCCTCCCCGTCCACGAAGACCTGAATTCTTTATCTCTTCGATGACCTCTTGCGGCTTCATCTTGAGCGCATTCGTGAGTCCACTATATCCTGAACTTGCGATATACTGGTTGAGATTCAACGGGTTGACGATTCCGCAATTCCGCATCAATAATCTTTTTTGTTTTTTATAGAATGGTATATCTTCCAAAGAATGTCCTAAGAATAATTCCTTGCATACCGTGCCATTGTTTATCGCATCAATCAATGACTGCACTTTATCTTCAGTAACATGACCATATATCGATAATACGCCCTTCTGCCTCACTGTGACTATGGGTTCAGCATGGCACATCCCTACGCAACCTACAGAATCTACAGATATCTCCAGATTTGCATCCTGCAATCTTCTTAAGATCGTCTCAGCACCTGCTGAAAGTCCACATGTCGCAACTCCTACCGTTATCCTATCGCCTCGCAACTCTTCAAATCCCTTATGCATGTCCGTTATCTCTGTTATGTTCTTCATCTCTTTGCCAGATTCTCCAGTATATCATCGATCTTCTTCTCAGTCAACTCCCCGTACACTGTATCGTTTATCATCATTGCAGGAGCCTTTGCACATGCGCCTATGCAGTTTACGCATTCGATGCTGAATATCTTGTCAGCCGTCAACTCTCCCGCCTTTATCTTCAGCTTTTTTTCTACGAACTGCAATAACTGCAGAGAATTATGCACATGACATGCAGTCCCTCGACATATGGAGATATGATACTTTCCTATAGGCTTCAATTTGAACCAATTATAGAATGTGGCGACGCCAGATATCTGTGAAAGCGGGACACCTATCTTTTTCGACAGGAGCTCAAGATTCTCCTCAGAAAGATAGCCGAATTCTTTCTGTATCGCCTGCATAGCAGGTATAAGATCCTCATGACCAGAATAACTCTCCAGTATCTCCCTGATATCCCGCATAAAACCTCTTTTTAATATTCGACAGACATTACCAATCAATAAGCATAAGCCATGAGAAGAATATATAAAGTTTTCTATACAAAATATATACCTTATATCTCTCTTAGATATCACTACAGGCATTCTACAGGCTTCCATAAAATTTATATATTGACAGAATTGACACATAGCAAGAGGTAAGTTATGGATGAATTCTATGAGTTGGAGTTTATAGGAAGAGGTGGACAGGGTGCAAAGACAGCTTCGGAATTAGTTGCAAAGATAGCTCTGAACAAAGGCAAGTTCGTACAGAGTTTTCCAGATTACGGCCCAGAAAGAAAAGGCGCTCCTGTAAGAGCATTCACAAGGATCGCTGACAGTGAGATAAGAGGATGCAGCTCTGAGGCGAATCCAAACATCCTTGTCATAATCGATCCTACATTGTTACCGTTGAACGGCACACTATTCAACATCACGCCAGACATGATCGTGGTCGTGAACAGCAGCGATACACCTGATACCATAAAGAAAAATCTTAATGTCAAGGGAAATATATATAGCGTCGATGCGACACAGATAGTTCTTGACATACTGAAAGTCAATATCCCTAATTCGGCGATGCTTGGAGCACTTGCAAAGACGACAGACATATTTACAATCAATGATATAAAGGATGAATTCAACAAGGAATTTGAGGAGAAACTTGGATCCGAAAAGGTCGCACAGAATTATCAAGTTATTGATAAGGCATATTCGCAAGTGAGAAACTAAAATAATAACGACATGGCACTAAAAAACAAGAATGAGATAAGCAAGGGCGCAAGAGCAGAGGGCGGCTCATCTGTGAATTTCAATACAGGCAGCTGGAGAGCCCTAAGGCCGAACATCAACCTTGACAAATGCATACATTGCATGTTCTGTTTCCTATATTGCCCTGACAATGCCGTAAAGATAATCGTGTCATCGAACAAGCAGAATGGCAATCCGGAAGTGATAGGCATCGACCTTGATCATTGCAAGGGATGCTCGATATGTTCAAGTGTATGTCCGGTCAAATGCATCGTCATGGAAAAAGAGACTGATGCATTGAAGAAGGATATCAAGGATTAAGAAAGAAAATGATCAAATCAACAATCAAAGCATTGACAGGCGCAGAAGCGTCAGCAGAGGCTATGAGGCAGATCAATCCTGATGTCGTTCCACTGTATCCGATAACTCCACAGACGCAGATTGTCGAATCATACTCGCAGTTCGCGTCCGACGGTATCGTAGATTCAGAACTTGTGAGATGCGAATCAGAGCATTCTGTCATGTCAGTCGCGATAGGCGCAAGCGCTGCAGGAGCGAGAGTAATGACCGCTACGTCGAGCCAGGGGCTTGCATTCATGTTCGAGCCAGTATTCATCGCATCGGCATTAAGGACTCCTATCGTAATGAATCTTGTCAACAGATCGCTTGCTGGTCCGATAAATATCCATTGCGATCATGCTGATGGGATGGCTGTACGTGATTCTGGATGGATCCAGATATATAATGAGACAGCGCAAGAGGCGTATGAGAGTACGATAATGGCTGTAAGGATTGCCGAGCATCCTGATGTTCTTCTTCCGGTGATGGTCTGCCAGGATGGATTCATAACAAGCCATTCGATGGTGAACGTGAACTTATATGAAGATAAGGTGATAAAAGATTTCGTCGGTGTATATAACCCGAAAGAGTCGCTGTTGAAATCAGAGAAACCTGTATCCTTCGGGACGCTTGACTTCTATGATTATTTTTTCGAACACAAGAAGCAGAATTTTGATGCTATGGAAAATGCGAAGCGTGTGATAAGGCAGGTGCAGGATGAATTCTCGAAGATTACAGGAAAAAAATACGGCTTTCTTGAGGAATACGAGACAAAGGACGCCGAGCATATAGTCGTTGCGATGTCATCTGCATGCGGCATACTGAAAGGTGCTGTGGATGACCTGCGGAAAAAAGGCAAGAAAGTCGGACTGCTCAAAATCATGCTGTTCAGGCCATTCCCAGAACTGGAGATTGCGCAAGTGCTAAAGAATGCAAAGTCAGTCATCATCCTTGAGCGTGTGTCAGGTAATGGCGCGTACAGCCCATTGTTCAATGAGATTGCATCAGCATTATATCATTACAAGGATAAGCCTAAGATGGTCAATGTCGTGTTCGGTCTTGGCGGAAGGAATTTCGGGCACAAGGATGCACTGAACATATTCGCACAGTTTGAAGATATCGACAAAGAATTTTTGGACGAGCATAATAAACTGAGATATTATGGTGTGAGAGAATAATTGACGATAAAATATACTGTAAATTAATGATGAATTATTAATGAGGCAAAAAATTGGTTGACATAAAGAAGTTTGCACAGCGTGAAGTGAAGATGATGGGCGGACATAGATTGTGCGCTGGATGCCCTGCACCGACGATTGCGAAACTTGCTATGATGTGTTCGGACAAACCTGTGATCGTATCGAACGCTACAGGATGCCTTGAAGTATCGACGACAATCTATCCGTACAGCGCATGGAAGACTCCATGGATACATACTGCATTCGAGAATACTGCAGCGAACATTGCAGGTGTCGAGGCAGCATTCCATGCACTCAAGAGAAAAGGCCTTCTTGACAAGGAGAAGGATTTCAGGTTCATGGGAATTGCCGGAGACGGCGGAACATACGATATCGGATTACAGGCATTATCAGGAGCGATAGAAAGAGGCCACAAGTTCGTATACATATGTTATGATAACGAAGCTTATTCAAATACTGGCATACAGCGAAGCTCTGCAACACCGCTATATGCCAATACTACAACAGATCCTATAGGGACGGTGCGAAAAGGAAAACAGGAACTGCGGAAGAATTTCACCGAGATAATGGTTGCACATAACATGAAATATGTCGCGCAGACATCGCTCTCCAACCTCAATGATTTCATCACAAAGATGGAGAAAGCTTTCAAGGCGACGGATTACACTGCAGTGTTTGTCAACGTATTCAGTCCATGCGTTCCAGGATGGGGAATAAAGGATGATGATGCTATAAAAATATCCAAATTGGCCGCTGATACATGCTTTTGGCCGCTCTATGAAGTCGAGGATGGAGTATATACACTGAACTATAATCCTGAAGAGAACGGGAACAAGAAACCTATAATTGAATTCTTGAAGATGCAATCACGCTTCAAGCATATGCTAAAGCCAGGCAATGAGCATCTCATTGATGCGTTCCAGAAAGATGTAGACGACAGATGGAATAAATTAAAAGTCAAGTGCGGCGTAAAGTAAGAGAGATTCTATCTGTCAAAAATGTTAATAGGGATAGCCCGGGCCAGAGACGAACTAACGATACATCGACGTGGAAATCGATTGTTGCCCGTAAAACCGTGGGTTCGAACAAAGTATTCGAATCCGGAAGGGATACGAACTAGTTTGTTAATTTTTCTTTTATTATTGGAACGATCTCTTTTCTCATTATAATGCCTTCTCTTCTTGCTACACCTTTTGAGAATTTTACATTTAAACAATTTTCAACTAATGATTTGACATTATCGTCTATTATGACGAATGTATTAAATCCTTTCTTTGTGTCTATGCATGTTAAGAATATCATGTCTAATGAATCTTTGCTTTGAAGTTCTTTTAAGATTTTTTTTATTTTAAGAATATTATTATTTATGAATTTTTTTGAATTAATTATCTCGAGTTGCGATATCCCTATTTTATGGCTATAAAGATTAAATGTTGCCAAATCATCATCTAAAACTGATTTTAATGGTTTGTGGAATTTAGATTTAAAAACAAACATTTCATGAACGAAATTTTTTGATATTTTTGCTTGTGGTAATAACCATTTTGCCATCTTCTTATCCCTATCTGTTGTTACTTTCGCCTTAAAATTTATTGTGTTAGAAACGATAGCAGAATATAATAGTGTAGCGGATGCCTTTGATATAGCCACTTTCTTTTTATAATATTTTTCTGCAATTAATGTAGCTGCTGAGCCCACAAATTCTATTTGTATTCTTGCCTTAGGAAATTTTTCTGATTCGTTAATTTTTCTATGATCTATCACTTCAATTACTTTTTCTGGTAAAATCTTTTTTGACATAACACTAATTTCGCTTGCATCTACAAGTATTATTGAATCATTTAAGTTTATTATCTTGTCTATGTCTAATACCTTTGGTATACCTATCTTTTCTAATACAAATTTCGCTTCTAGAGAGGGTTCTTTAAAAAATGCTACAATTACGTTATTCCTCTTTTTTTCTAAGAATTCTTTGTATGCTATAGCACAAGCTGTACCATCTAAATCAGGGCATTCGTAAGCTGTGATAATAACCCTTTTGTTCATGGCATATTTATCATCCTGATGTTTAAATATTTTATTAATATGATTTATTAAAGTCATGAGAATTTGAATGCTTATCCATAAAATATAATGTGGACAAAATAGTTTGAGAATGGGAATGCGATAATTCTGCCTGAACTCGGACTTTCATGCGTATTTTCTCGATGGCCCATTTGCGTCACGTAAGTTGTAATAAGCCGCCTGAATCCAAAAATACGTAACTCTTAGAATTCACATTTCTTGCAGTCTTTGTTCTTGCAGCGCCGATGGTCTTCGTATTTCAGCGTCCATGCCTTTATCTGCCTGATTATCTCTATGAAGTCATCGCCGCGTTTTGTCAGGGAATATTCGGATTTTATCGGGATCGTCGATGAGTCGACACGCTTCGCAATCATCCCTTCCTTCTCAAGTTCCTTCAATCTTGTCGAAAGGATTTTAGGTGTCAATTGAGGGAGTTGGCTCTTTATATGGTTATATCTCTTCCACTTCTCTCCCTTGTATATCTCCTGAAGTATCATTAATGTCCATTTTTTTCCTATCAGGTTAGAAGCTGAATAGACAGCACAGTCCTTATCCATAATCACACCTCATGCAAATCAACAATGAATCAGTATAGTATGAGAAACCATAACTTATTTATATATCTAATGTATCTATACTAGATATATTAATTATATGTGCATGGCGCATGCACTACCGCCAGTAGTATGCGACGCAAAGCTTTCAGCATTGCCACGCTCGCATGGATTGTTTAATCGAGCGATTTACCGGGTTATTGTCCATCGATTGAAATATCGAGGACTCGCTAGGCGGCAATACTGTAAAAGAGGATAATGTGAAGAGGTGTAGGATGTTTTTCCAGAAAAAGATTGCGTTCTTTGAAGTTGAGGAGTGGGAAAAGGAGTATATCAGAAAGAACCTCAAAGGGTTCAGCATACAATTCTTCGATGGACCTCTAAGCGACAAGAACATCTCAAAGGTAAAAAACAGTGAATGCCTGGGAATATTCATATATTCGAAGATAACAAAAGAAATCCTTGACAAGCTCCCGAAATTGAAGATTATAGCGACATTATCGACAGGCTTTGACCATATCGACCTCGATGAATGTGCAAGGCGGAACATAATCGTCTGCAACGTGCCGTTCTACGGAGAGAACACTGTCGCAGAGCATACATTCGCATTGATACTTGCATTGTCAAGGAAAATATTCCAGTCAATAAAGCGCACCAAGGGAGGAAATTTCAGCTATGACGGCCTAAGAGGCTTTGACCTTAAAGGCAAGACCATAGGATTGATAGGCACAGGACATATCAGTGCGCATGTCGCAAGGATCGCGTATGGCTTTGAGATGAAGATACTCGGATACGACATGAATCAGGACCCTGAACTCGTAAAAAATTATGGACTAAAATATGTCGACATGAACACTCTTCTCAAAGGATCCGACATCGTATCGCTGCATCTTCCCCTGAACGATAAGACAAGATACACTATCAGCAAGAAGAATATTACATTGATGAAGCCGACGGCATTATTGATAAATACCGCCAGAGGCGGGCTTATCGAGACGGATGCGCTCGCAAAGGCTCTGCAGAATAAGAGGATAGGCGGCGCAGGCCTTGACGTGCTCGAGGAAGAATCTATAATAAAAGAGGAGAGACAGCTTCTCTCAGAGCAGTTTACGCCGACATACAACATGCAGACACTTCTTGAGAATCATATATTGATGCAGCTGGATAATGTCATAATCACGCCACATAATGCATTCAACAGCGAAGAGGCGTTACTTAGGATAATCGATACAAGCCTTGAAAATATAAGAAATTTTTCCAAGAGGATGCCACAGAATGTCGTGACGAAGAGATGAACATCGTGGAATAGCAAGATCTTAATAGATTCATAAAAAACATAAGTCCATATGTTAATAAAAAGATTTATAAGTTAATAATACGGCTGAATACAGATGACTGCTATAGGGTTTGAAGTAGGGACGCAGAAGCCAGTTGATTCTAAGGATATGAGACTCGGCGTAGAAGATATCGCAAGATATATCTCCAAAGAGACAAGGTCTTTTGAGGAATTTGAAAGCTCGCTCATAAAAGAGATAAGGACTGTGAAGGATATGGAGAATAATCTTAAACATATAAATATACAGGTATTGGCAATGAAAAAATTGATGTCAATTCGTGAAGACATATTCAGGAAAATAGTGGATGAGCGAAATAAGGGATCAGCGATGGATACAAAGATGTGCCTGAGCCTGTTTGAATCAATAGGGGATATCAACAAACAGTTGGGATCAAATCTTTCATTGGCGCATGCAGAGATATCAAAATTATTTATCGATGAAAGACAAATGATGTATCTGGAATCAGAGCATTCAAGGGAATTGATGCACGACATAAGTGATAGTGCAAAAAAGTTGAATACAGAAATAATTATCATCTCAAAATACAGCTCTTCGCTCGATGAAACATTGCAGAGCATCTTAACCGAAATAAATATTATCGCCAAAGAGCGTGAGCAAAGAAAAGCGCAGATAGTCTAAATTCTTATGCTATCGACCATGACCCACAATATAACCAGTGTATCATAAAAATATTATAAAATTATTACCTAATCATCATCTTATCGGGTTCATGTGTATTGATGAGAAACCATGGCCATACTTGCCGTAATCTATGCCGAAAGGATAATTCCATGGATCTAATGTAACATGTTTATTTCCTGGGAGTCGTATATCGAGATACTGATGTATCATTATATACCATGAATTTGTCAATTTAAATTGTATATCATCATCCTTGAACAGTCCGCTCTTTACAAGCATGATCCTGAAAAGATAGTTCATCGTCGTGCAATGCACATAATCCCTGTAATTCCATATCACAAAGATGTCCTTCTCGAACAACCTGCCGAATTTCAGGACAAAATTGACTCTCGAACCGGGATATCTTGATGCAAGATAGAAAAAAGATCTCTTCAGAAACTCTTCCTTGCTTCTCCCTCGGGAAAATTCGCGTATCTTTCTTTCCAGTTCTTTTGGAATATTTTTTGGGATCGGGATCTTGGAAAAGAGGTTAGGTATCATAAGAAAACATATATCATCCGAGATATTTAAATGTAACTGTACAAAAATACCTGACTAAACTCTCACAATCCTTTACTGCCCATGTTCACAATCCCTGCATCACTGTTATCGCTGCAACTTCAACAATATCCTGAACAGATGCGCCACGCGAGAGATCATTCACAGGCTTGTTCAGTCCCTGCATTATCGGGCCGAGCGCAGTGTATCCTGCAAGCCTCTGTGTCAACTTATAGGCGATGTTTCCTGAATTCAAGTCGGGGAATATGAGGATATTGGCATGCCCCTCGAGTACTGATCCCGGAGCCTTCTTCCTTGCGACATCAGGGACTATTGCAGCATCTACCTGCAGCTCCCCATCTATTGCAAGCTCGGGATTCTTCTCCTTGACTAGCTTTGTCGCATCCTTCACCTTGTCGACCATCTCATGCCTCGCGCTATCTCTTGTCGAGAATGAGAGCATCGCAATCCTTGGCTTTATCCCGAAATTTATCGCAGTGTCCGCCGTCGTAAGTGCGATCTCAGCAAGCTGCTGCGCTGTCGGATTTATGTTCAGCCCGCAATCTGCAAAGAAATATAGTGTACCATCTTTCGGATTCTCCATCAAAAATAATCCTGATGCCTTTGATATACCCTCTTTCGTCCTTATTATCTGGAATGCTGGAAGATAAGGTTTTGTCTCTGAATTGAATCCTGATATCATCCCATCAGCAGCTCCTTTGTGTACGAACATCGCTGCATAATAGTGAGGCTGCCGCATGGATTTCATGGCGTCATCACGCGTCATGGCCTTGCCATCCTTCTCGCGCAATTCAAGGAATGTCTTCACATAATCGTCAAGTTGCGCCTTGCGTTTTTCGTCCTTCTCGTCAAGATAATCGAATATATTCTTGTCTGAAAGATTCTTCAGCCTCAACTGCCGGAATATCTCAAGCAGGCGCTCCCTGTTCCCGAGTATCATGGGTGTAGCGATGGATTTTTTTGATATGATGTCGCACGCCTTAAGAATCGTCTCATCGGTCTCGGGGAACACTATCGTCCTCTTAGAATGCTGATTGTGCGTTATTGCCTTAGCTACGATATTTTCCACAAATGTCTTCTTATGCCAGAACATCCATCTCACCTTTACACCATCTGTTGTTACGTATTTTTTACTATTCCTTTTAATAGTTATTTTTAACAGTTATTTGTAATAGTTTTTTACTATTCTTTTTTAATAGTCCTTTTTAGTATTCTTGTATTAGTCCTTCTACTATTATCTTTCCCGTATTTTCTATCGATATTATCATCAATATTGTCTTTTCTTCCTATCTTCTTGTACCCTATCCATAATATGATCAGCAGCTCGACAAGCACAACGATCGCCCTCAAGAGCTTGCTCATGTCGCTGAAGTATCTTACCGTGGCATAGAACATCGTTATCAATCCCGCAAACATGAGTCCTGCACCGATGTAATCAACGACAACGTATATCCCAAGTATGACTATCAAAAGCCCGACAGGCATCAATATGAAAAAGATATTCCTGTTGTATAATTGCTGCGCGTTGCTGAAATTGTTGCTGCAGTAATCGCACCAGCTGAATGTCTCGCAGCCGTTCACATCATAGTTGAACCTTGGCTGTCCACTGCTTGCATAGCATTGTGATTGATTTGTATCATAAGTGTACGTGCAGTTCACGACAGGACTGCCTGAATTTCCGGTAGGCATCGCCGGCTTTGCCGGATACATATATTGCGTATCATTGCAGAAATCATTATATTTCGGCTCCTGATACATCGCATCAACGAATAACCCTAAGAATAATGGCAACAGGACAATAATCCCGATGACCATCGCCAATCTCTTTGCATCCATCAACTCACCGATATGCTGGATGATGGCGCTATTTATAATTTTTGTGGATAAAGATTCATATTAACTGAATAAAGAAATAAAAAAGCAAATTTTTAAATTAACTATCCTTTCTTGAGACTATGTCACGTATAGCTGTCATTGAAAAGAAGAAGTGCAATCCTGTAGGATGCGGGAACTACTTATGTGCAAGAGTCTGCCCTGTGAACAGGATGGGTGAAGAGTGCATCACAGAGAGCCCTATACATAGGGCGCAGATAGATGAAAAACTCTGCACAGGATGCGGAATATGTCCCAAGAAATGTCCTTTTGGTGCAATAAGTGTTATAAATCTTCCTGAAGAGTTGGATAAGGAGCCTATACATCGCTATGGTGTAAATGGATTTGCTCTATACAATCTTCCGACACCGATATTTGGGAAGGTCGTAGGGATAATCGGACGGAACGGCATAGGGAAAAGCACAGCGTTAAAGATCCTATCCAAGCAGATCATGCCGAACCTTGGGCGGATATCGATGGACAAGCCTGATTCGACTCCTGTCGATGCAAAAGATATAATTGATTATTTCAAGGGCACAGAGGCGCAAAGTTTCTTTGAAAAATTGCGTGATGATAAGATAAAGATATCATATAAGCCTCAGCAGATCGACCAGATCCCAAAGCAATATAATGGCCGAGTATATGACTTGTTGAAGAATGTCGATGAGAGGGGCGATCTGGACAGGATAATCGACGTCCTTGAACTGAAAAATATAATCGATAGCAACGTATCTGAACTTTCAGGTGGAGAATTGCAGAGAGTCGCTATTGCGGCTACAGTGCTCAAAGATGCTAATGTCTATCTTTTCGATGAGCCTACATCATATCTTGATATAAAACAGAGGATGAAGATTGCAAGATTCATCAAAGAGCTTGCGAACGAAAGGACGGCTGTGATGGTGATAGAACACGACCTGATAATCCTTGATTATATGACTGACATGATACATCTCATGTATGGTCATGAAGGCGTATACGGTGTCGTGTCAGGGGTGAAGACGACAAAGAACGGAATCAACGTCTACCTTTCAGGATTCCTTAAAGAGGAGAATGTGAGATTCAGGGATAATGCTATAAAATTCAATCCATCAGCGGCTGTCGTCCAGAAGAAGGATTTCGTCCTTACAGAATGGAACGCGCTCGAATATTCTATGGGACGGTTCAGGCTTCAGGTGGACAATGGGAAGATATATCGTGGCGACGTTACGGGCATACTCGGCCAGAATGGGATAGGCAAGACCACATTCGTGAAGATACTTGCAGGCGTGATAAAGACGAAGGATGACGATCAGCTGAAGATGAAGGTCTCGTATAAGCCGCAATATCTCGAGCCAAGTGATGATCTTGTGATGAGCGTACTAGGACGGGCGATACAGAAATACGAGATACAACTCATAAGACCGCTCAATCTCAAGGACCTGTTCATGAGGAAATTGAATGAACTTTCAGGAGGAGAATTGCAGAAGGTCGCGATAGCGCACTGCCTCTCGCAGGATGCCGACATAATATTGATGGATGAACCGAGCGCATATCTTGACGTCGAGCAGAGATTGATAGTGTCCAAAGTCATCAAGGATATCATGTTCACGACGGGAAGGAGCGCCATAATCGTAGACCACGACCTGCTGTTCATAGATTATCTCTCAGATAAACTCATAGTGTTCGACGGCGAGCCTGCCATACACGGCATCGCAAATACGCCGATGAGCATGGGAGAGGGCATGAATAAATTCTTATCGGAACTCAACATAACGTTCCGCAGGGACGAAGAAAATCATCGACCGCGCATAAACAAGGAAGATTCCCAGAAAGACAGGGAGCAGAAATCTACAGGGAAGCTGTATTATCATTGAGGCGCCAGTGAAACGATGATGATTTGCGGTTTCGCGGTTCCTCCTCTAAGGTTGCAAGTATCATTTGTATACTACGAGTCCCGATCATATCGACAACTATATAAATAAAAGCGTATTAATCACCTTAGGTGGGTTCATGAAAGGAGACAACATACCGTTGATAGCAGTGGTTGCGGCCGTAGCGCTCTTAGGCGTAGTGATCATGTTAATAGGTCACAATGGCAATATATCATTGACGGGAAACGTGGTTGAAGGACCGCACAGCATTTCTAGCGGATACTTCTGCAGCGATACTGATGGCAGCGATTATTATACCAAAGGGATCACCTATGGCTATCCATTCGATAAAGAATACAATTATCAGTACACAGATTTCTGCCTGGATGACGGCGTGACGTTGGTGGAGTACAGCTGTAAGAATGATAATGTCTATTCGGAGACAGTCGGATGCAAGGTAAAATGTGCTGACGGTAAGTGTGAATGAGTATGCAAAAGGGCCACGTACTACTGATAACGGCGTTCTCTGTGGCGTTATTCTTAATAATAATCTTCGGCTCGATAAACATAGTCATATTCGATGTTGGATCCTATACTAGTGAATATTCGAAGAATGGAGTCTATCCGAAACTGTCTGATAATACGACGCAAGCTGTAGCGATGGCAGGCGATATCACAAAAAATATCATGGATTATTTCCGTGGACGTGCGGAACTGCAGTATTTCACGGAAGATGAGAAGAGCCACATGAGTGATGTCCGGCATCTCTTGGATCTGATGCGGATAATATACTATTCGGCGATAGCGGTATCCATAGCATTGTTCATCTACCTGTATATCACGTTAAAGAACGATAGTGGCGTTTTCATAAGGATACTGGCAAAGTCACTATTGTACTCATCTATTGCATGTATCGCATTCTTGGCGATTGTTCTTATCATGTGCGTATTCTATTTCGACGCGACATTCACATTGTTCCATCTGATATTCTTCCCTCAGGGGAATTGGATGTTCGCAAGCTCTTCATTATTGATAACACTGTTCCCTGAGCAGTTCTTCATGGACATGTCGCTGCGGATATTCATCTACGCGATGTTCCAGTCAATCATATTCTTCGGCATCGGATTCTGGATAAACAGGCAGATGAAAGAGATCGGAAGACATCATCAATAAATATTTAAATGACCTATCGCTCTCGTATGCATGGATTGGACAATAATAACATACATCATCGTTAGTGTGGTGATCGTCAGTGCAGTCTCATTGATAGGCCTTCTCACATTCCTGTTCAAAAACCAGAATCTTGAGAAGATATTATTGTACATGGTAAGTTTTTCTGTCGGCGCATTGTTCGGAGATGTGTTCATACACCTGTTGCCTGATGTGTTCAGAAAAAGCAGTACGGTCTATGCGGGGATATATATCCTCGTCGGTATACTCTTCTCGTTCATCATGGAGAAGTTCATCCACTGGAGGCATTGCCACATGCCGGAGTCGAAGCATCACCATCATAATTTCGCATACATGAACATCGTCGGAGATGCGATGCACAACATGATCGACGGCCTTGTGATCGCAGGAGGATATTTCATCAGCATCCCTGTAGGGATTGCGACAACGATTGCAGTATTATTGCACGAGATCCCGCACGAGATGGGAAACTTCGGGGTGCTCGTCTATGGCGGATTCACAAGATTGAGGGCATTGTTCTTCAACTTCCTGACGGCACTCACAGCGCTTCTTGGAGCGATCATCGGAATACTTCTAGGAAATGCCGGAACGACAACGACATTTCTCGTCCCATTTGCAGCAGGCAACCTGATATACATCGCAGGAACAGACCTTATTCCAGAACTGCATAAGGACAGTTGCGAAGATTTCAGGCTCTCGAAGAGCACGATGCAGCTGGTCTTTATCGTCTTAGGGATTGGCGTGATGATGCTATTGCTGCTTATGGAGTAATATTCAATCAATCTGAATAAGAATATGATTCTTGTCCGGAAGAGATACTGACACTTCCTCTCCGCCTTTCAGGTTCAGGCTTCGCGCTATATCCTTATTGATATACATCCGAGCCTGCCTGAGAAAAAACTGGAAATCTTACGAGAAGTACGGAGATTTTACAGAAAGTCTTAGAAGAATAAGTATTATTTCTTCATCTCGACAACCGCAAAAATTCATCCTAAAGAAGATAATCCGTGAATGACAATATATATCCCAAAAAGGACTAGTATGGATAATAATATTATCTGGACAAGCATAGTAGCCGTCAAATCTATTGATGCGTGTCTATTCATCATTCTTCTCCAAAAATACAAAAATCATTTCTTCATCTCGACAACAATCGGATTCAGAGCAGAATAATAATCCTCTGCCTTGAGTTGTATCGAATCATTGTGCGTCCCTGCAGAAAATACGATCAAGTCTCTTTTCAATAATTCTTCGTCAAGAAACATCCGGATTTTCCATAAAATCCCGAATGGCGGGACGCTTCCGATTGTGCATCCTGTCCTCTCAAGAACTTCCTCTGGACTTGCAAGCGAGATATTTTTCGTATTCAAAATTATTTTTAATTTCTTCAGATCTAAGCGTTCATTCGCCGGCAGGATTGCCTGGATTAATTCTCCAGTATCCTGGACCTTGCATATCAAGGCTTTTGCAGCATCTTCAAGTCTTGTTCCGCGTATCCTTGCAGCATCCTCGGAAGTCTGGACATGTTCATGTGTCAGATGTGTATATTCTATCTTCTTACTATCGAGCAATTCTTTTATCTGGAGGAATGTTGATGTGGACATTTCATTTCACCTTGTCAAGCCCTGTCGACCACAATATATTGAAATAAGTCTTGAAGCTTTCAGCAACAAACTTATTATTTATGACGATCGACATCGGCATCTGATATTTCATGACAATCGCTACTGTATCCCCATAGATTTCAATCCATGCATGTGATACTCCCTTCTGAACTAGATATTTTACTTTAGTATATTTCAATCTTTTTCTTCGCTCACCAAAATCTTTGGAGTCTTGATTATAAATGATGTACGCCCAGATTTTTTTCTTGACTCGTCTATTATTCCAGTCATCCCAGTATCCAAGAACATTTGCATGTCCTGATGCAGAATTGCCGAAATAATACATCACATCACCAGGATGCATATTATTGAGAGCTGTCTCCCTGACGCTTTTTATGCCATCCATCCCTTCAAAGACCTGAGCATCCTGAGAAAGCAGGTTCTTGTCCAGAAAATTCTCGAACATAGGAAGCGATTTCTCAAATTCTTCTCGCTCTTTCTCGATTAACGCTTCTTTTTCCTTAAGATAGTCAACTATTCTTGAAGGTGGTGCTGCAGTGAAATAACTTACATTATTCTTCTTGTAATGACTCACAATACCTTTTCTTGAAAGTTTTTCCAGTATCTCATAGAGTTTTGATCTTGATACTCCTGCCTCTTTTGCAATCGCGCCTGTCGTCGATGATCCCAGACGCAGAAGTGCTATGTATACCTTCTCTTCGCCGGATGTGAATCCAATCGATTCAAGATTACGCGCCATAAACATCATCAGGCAGTTGAGATTTTTAAATGTTATTATTGTAACCTACTAGGGGGGCGACAATCATTATATATGTATCGCATCATAGTGATAACATAATCAATAGTTGGGGGTAAAAATGAAACACACAATAAAAAAGATTGGCTTGACATTAACGATGCTTTTGGCATTAAATGGGTGTTCAAAAAATCCGGCGCCGGAAGCAAATCCTGTAAAGAAGTACTACAATGGATATTTGCTCGAGTTGAATGGACGTGGTGAATCAATATATCTTAAACTCACAGATACGAGCAATACGCGGTCTGCATGTTCGGAAGATAGAGAACAGCAGGAGTGGATGAAAAACTTCGTCGAAGCAAGACTTTATGGAAAAAGCATAGGCAATATTGAAAACAGGATTTGGAGATATAGTGGAGCCGTCACAGAGATAAGGACCAATGCAGAACCATGGCATCCATTGAATAAATATACAAACGCTGATTCATTAAGAAAAATAGTCATGGACAATAAATCATTGTTAGATCCGGGAATAAAGTTTTATGACAACACGCCGTTTTAGAACATACTATTTTATTTTTTATTTCTCAATCTTCAGCTTCAATTCTCGTCTGACTTTCTCATCGATCTCTGAAGGGCAGCCGTCCATCGGACACTCGCCTTGCTTGTTCTTCGGGAATGCGATGACTTCACGGATATCATTCGTGCCAAGCAGTAGTGCGACCAATCTATCAAGCCCTATCGCGAATCCTCCGTGCGGCGGGGCGCCATACTTGAATGCCTCAAGCAAGAATCCGAACTTGCGTTCAGCATCTTCAATTGTAAGTCCTATGACATTCATCACTCTCTCCTGCACATCTCTTCGGTTTATCCTTATGCTTCCAGACGCAAGTTCAACACCGTTGAGCACCATATCGTAACATAATGCACGTACTTTTCCGGGATCTGCATCGGGCCCATCAAGATATTGCAGATGCTCCTCTTTCGGCGATGTGAATATATGATGCGCAGCATCCCACCTCTGGTCTTCAGGATTCCATTCAAATGACGGAAAGTCGTACACCCAGCAGAACTTGAACTCCGATTCATCGTACAGTTTAAGTTTTTTCGCAATCTCTTTTCGGATGTTTCCGAGAGCATCGTTGCATGTCTTGAACGAATCAGCTACCATCAATATTGTCGACTTATCTTTTGCATCGAGTTCACGTACGAGATTCATCTGTATCTCTATCGATAGATATTTTGCCGCACTGCCATCGATCTTCAAGTGTCCTGACTGTTCATCTTTGACGACCTTCAACACGACAAGTCCCTTCGCCTTGTATATCTTTGCGACCTCTGTAAATTCATCAGTGTCCTTGCGTGTGAATTCTTGATCGACACATAATGCCTTTATTATCCCGCCATCTGTAATCACATTCTTGAACACTCCGAAGTCAGAATCCTTGACTATCGATGTGACATCGTGCAGGAATAATTCATAGCGTATATCTGGCTTATCGCTCCCGTACTTCATCATGGAGTCGTCGTAAGCCAGTTTCAGAAATGGTGTAGTGATTTCAAGATTTAGCGTATGCTTCAAGATATTCTTTATCAGTCCTTCTCCTATTACAAATATATCTTCCTGATGGACGTATGACATCTCGACATCTATCTGCGTGAATTCCGGCTGCCTGTCTGCACGCAGATCCTCATCCCTGAGGCAGCGCGCCATCTGATAGTATCTGTCAAATCCAGAGACCATGAGCATCTGCTTGTATATCTGCGGACTCTGCGGCAGAGAATATGCCTTTCCAGGATTTACGCGTGATGGGACGATATAATCTCTTGCACCCTCTGGAGTGGAACGTATAAGAAGCGGCGTCTCTATCTCGAGGAAATCCTGACTATTCATGTATTCGCGCGCAGCCTGCATCGCGACATGTTTCATCCTGATGTTATGCTGCATCTGCGGCCTTCGCAAGTCGAGATACCTGTATTTCAACCGTGTATCATCAGTATTATTGAGTGGATTATCAAGATCCAGAGGGATTATCTCACAGGTGTTGAGGATGTTCAGTTCAGAGACGAAGACCTCTACCGCTCCAGTCTCGAGTTTTTTGTTCGGCTCGGGTTTCTTTCGTACAGTTCCCTTGACTTGTATCACGAATTCTCTTCTCAAAGTCTTCACTTCAGGCAGGTCTTCCGTATTTATCGCAAGCTGCGTTATACCATACCTGTCTCTGAGATCTACGAATGCCAGGCCCCCGTGCAGTCTTATGGAATGTATCCATCCAGCGAGCGTTACTGCGCTTCCAGAATCATGTTCTCTTAAGTCATTACATGTGTGTGTGCGGTACATAGTTGGAATATTCCATCCGAATTTTTAAAGTTTGTTGAAATGTAGGCTATGTTGAAAATCTAACGTTGCGCGCTCACATAGCTGTAAGAAACGAAAGGTCTCCGAGTTATTGTTGATCAATGTCTTAATTGAGAGTTCGCTGGGCGCTGACTTTTTCAACAGAGCCTGAAATATAGGACATTATAGAAATATCTGGATAAATTATTCGGGTGATCTATTTTATCACGATCTTCTCTTTCACTGTGAAATATTTGCTGAATGCGAATGTTGCTGGGGTGAACGTATAGCTCGCGCGCCTGCCTATCTTTGCACCGGATTTCTTGAATATATGGGCGACCATGTGGCTGCATGTCCAGAGAGTCGTGTAAGAGAGATTCTCCTTGTATTTTTTCGTCCTGTTGAACACATGTCTAAAGAATAATTTCATCGATTCTATCGCCGAATGCGTATGATTCTGGCCAGATCCTATGAATGTACTCAGTGATTGCGCTACGACCATCTCACGCCTATATTTGCTGTAATGCTTGGGCTTTACGACATAGACCGTAAGTCCGCCAAAATATTCTATCTTGTTCTTCAGGAACTGCCTTAACGGCAACTTTGTGACATCACTTCCTGTCGCGAGCGGCCTGAAGTCTATATCAAGGATGTATCCGTCGCCAAGATATATGCATGAATGTGTTATGCCGCGGAATGTCTTCCTTACGATAAGGGTGACTATATCTATAAACCTCGCGGTAACGGTCTGAGGTATCGGCGCTGTGAGTATTATATCCCCTTTTTTCAGGGATCGCAGCAACATTTTTTCCGCCCTGAACAGGTACCTTTCTTTATTTTTCGGTATGAATCGTATACGCATGGTATCGGTATAGCATTTCAGGATATAAAGATTGTGAAACTCAAGGTCCTTTAGAAACAGTCAGCGCCATGCGAGCCTTCGATGTTTTCATCGGTTGCAAATAACTCGACATCCGATCGAGTCCATAAACGATGCGAGCGCGCGACGTTAAAGTACTTACAGAACCAAAACTCGAAAATACACACAGTGCGAAGCCAATCCCTAGAAACATTTATTAACTAATCATACCAGAAATATCTTCATAGAGATTTTTTATATTTTTGGAGGCGATAACATGGCTGGAGAGAGTTTATTGGGCGGAGATACAGCAACTACTGTGATGACTATTCTACTTATAATATTCGTGGCTGCGATCATATTCATAGCGATATACGTCTATACGGCACTGGCGTGGATGTCGATAGCGAGGAAGACAAAGACACCAAATGGATGGCTAGCATGGATACCTGTAGCAAATAATGTGTTGATATCCATGATTGCAGAGATGCATTGGTGGCCTGTGCTTATGATCATACCGATGATTATATTTGCAGTGCTATCGATGATACCCGGAATGCGGATAATATTCATGATACCATACTACGCATGCGCCTTGATACTGGCAGTCTACGGCATAATGTGGACATGGAAAGCTTTCGAAAAGGTCGGAAGGCCCGGGGTATGGTCTATACTCGGAGCGATAGTTTCGATAGTAGGAGGATTACTGCTTGTGACGCGAAACACTGCGGCGATGATCGTCGGGGTAGTGATAATTGTATTGGGCATGGTCCTATCATTAGTTCTTCTAGGGATTGTTGCATGGGGCAAGACTCCTGCAAAAAAGGTTAAAATCGCAAAAAAATCAGTGAGAAAGCGAGGTTAAGAATGGCAAAAAAGAAAATACCACCAATCGCTATAACAGCACTTGTCTTCGGGATAATAAGCTTCGTGTTCTGCTGGATACCCGTCATAAATATCCTGCTCTCATTGACAGCATTGATACTCGGGATAATCAGTATCACGAGAATAAGCAAGGACTCATCTCTTGAGGGTAAAGGACTTGCCATAGCGGCGATAGTGTTAGGCACCATAAGCATACTCTTAGGCATGCTCATCCTCATAGGGATGCTTGCGTATTTTGGCGTCTTAAGCCCGTCAAGGATGATGCCGCCGTAGAAAACGACGGGGGCCAATAACGGATATTTTTTATTTTTTCATCACATCATGCAGTAATTCTTCGACCTTGTTGAGGTTCCACTTTATCGCATCGCCCTTCTTTCTGATCTCGCCATTCCTCAGATCCAATCTCGCGAATGCGCCATATATCTCATCGATAAGTTCCCGTATAGCCTTTACCTCGGACTTGTTTTTTGCAATCGCTTCAAGAACTGATCTTCGCCCAAGTTCTCCAGTCAGGTCGGCCAATCCTCCAAGATAGATATACGGATCGACACCCAATTCTTTGTGGGACGGAATGTTCTTGCTCTTGATGAAGCCATAGAAGCAGCATGCCTCGCAGTATTCTTCTAAGGCATTATCCATATGCGATTTGAGGTGCGGATGTTTTGTGATTATCTTATTCAGTTCAGAGATAAGCCCTTTGGAGTCATCGATAAGCCTCTTTGCATCCGAGATATCCTTCCGATGAAGGCTGTATATCGCTGATTTGCTGTTCTTCAATATGATGCGTGATGTATTTATCAGCTGTTCACGCCTTGCATCCTCTTCCTTGAGGTACGATTCTATCTCCTTGAACGATTGCTTGTCTAACATGATGTGGACAATTAATCGATTGAGTATTTAAATATTATCACTTGATATCCAGTCTACATCATTCTCTATAATAATCAAAAGATTTATATATCAATTCTTCAATAATTGTCTGTATTATGAGTGTATTCGGAGATAGTATAAATTTTTTGGTGAAGTTAGGCGTATACGACATAGTCCTGCCGTTTCTGCTCGTGTTTGTGCTAGTGTTCGCACTGCTTGAGAAGACAAAGATACTCGGTATCGAGATAGCACCTAATGAGAAAGGAGAGAAGTCCGAGTACACAAAGAAGAATCTTAACTCGATGGTCGCATTCGTCACAGGATTCTTTGTCGTGGCATCGACGCAACTTGTGGCTGTCATAAACAAGAGCGTATCCCAGATATTCCTACTGATGCTATTGATTGTGTGCTTCCTGATGGTCGCTGGAGCATTCCACAAACAGGAGAAGGATGGATTCTTCCTCAACCCGAAGGAACACGGATTCTATTATTCAGCGTTCATGGCTATCGTCTTCATATCGATAATCGCAATATTCTTAAATGCATTAGGGTGGTTACAGTTGGGATACGATTTTTTGAAGGATAATTGGAATACGGATTATTTCGCGGCGGTCCTATTCATTGTTATTATAATAGGATTTATGGCATGGATCATGAAGGATCAGAAGCCGGCACCAGTAGAGGATAAGAGCAAATAAGAAGGTGAAATTATGGCATATTATTATGGGACAGGTTCGGGCGGAGTGTTTGGTCAAGGCATCTTGAAATTGCAGGAGATGGGCGTATTGGACGTCATACTGCCATTCATACTCATATTCACTATAGTGTTTGCCGTACTGCAGAAGACGAAGATACTAGGAGATGATGGAACTGCTGAGAAACATCCTAAGAAAAATTTTAATGCGGTCATAGCGCTTGTCATGGCCCTTGCCGTCATCATTCCGCACGTCTCAGGGATGTATCCTTCTCCAGAATCGGACGTCGTCAACATAATCAATCAGGCGTTGCCAAATATTTCAATCGTACTTGTAGCTGTCATCATGATGCTTCTCATGGTAGGAGTGTTCGGCGGAGAGGTAAGCTTTGCGAAATCATCACTTATGGGATGGGCAGTAGGATTTGCGATACTTGCAACAGTGTATATATTCGGCAGTGCAGCAGAATGGTGGCAATTACCAGGATGGCTCAATTTCCTCCAGGATTCGGATACCCAAGCGTTGGTTGTGATACTGCTCGTGTTCGGAGCGATGATAGCATTCATCACATCGGATGGTAGCAAGAAGGATAATACGAAACCTACATTCCTCGAACAGTTGGGGAGAGTAGGAGGATACGAGAAGAAGTAAAATGGCTACATTCGTGGATATCAGCATAATAAAGAATTTTACGACGGTATTTACATTCCTGCTGGTATTCGTGATACTTTTCGGAATGCTAGAAGTGTTCAAGGTCTTTGGTGAAGGACGCAAAGGGATCCATGCGATTGTCGCAATGATCATAGCTTTTCTCGTCTCCATATCTACGGGAGTGATGACTGTAATACAGACGTTTACACCGTGGTTTGTGATTGTGATCATCGTAGTGTTCTTCATATTGTTTGCAGTGAGGATGTTCGGTGTAAAGGAAGAGAGCATAACCAAGGCGTTCCATGAGGGTCCGATACTGACATGGATACTGATATTTACAGTGCTGATATTATTGTTCTCTCTTGGTGCAGGGTTCGGCCAGCAGAGCCTTGAGCAGGGGCAGAAGGGCGGAACTACGACAAGTGTCGCTACAGGGAACCAGACGGCACCGACTGATACAGGCAGTTTCCAGCAGAATCTTTACAACACCATATATCATCCGAAGATACTCGGATTCTTGCTTATAATGCTCATCGTGATTGTTGCGATGCTTCTTTTGACGGATAAGGAAGCACCGTAGATAACAGGGCACAGATTTTGAGAAAAAAGATTTAGAGAAGAATTCTTAGAACAGAGATTTCCAGAAGAAGAATAAAAATTAAAAATATTTATATAGAAGATGACCTTGCTAGACATTATGACCAAGAAATACACTATAATAATAGAACGTGACGAAGACGGATGGATGATATCAGAAGTCATAGGATTACCAGGATGCCACACGCAGGCAAAAACCATGGATCAATTACTAGAGAGAACAAAAGAAGCAATAATAGCGTATACAGAATCAGAAGGTACACCAACTGATTCAGACGAATTCTTAGGACTACAGCACATAGAGGTGTAATCTTGTCCAAATTACCACGCCTGACAGGCATAGAATTATGCAAGATAGTAGAAAAATTCGGATTCATACATACTCATACGACAGGCAGCCACAGAATATACGCGCACTCCGATGGTAGAAGAACAACAATACCATGCCACGCAGGAGAAGAGATAGGACCAGGATTACTCACAAAAATCATAAAAAAAGACCTAGGAATAACACGGGAAGAATTCTTAAAAACAGTATAAAAACTCTTTTATAGCCCTTTAAAACACTAAATTCAGTATATACTACTAAGAAGTGGCTAAAAACCGTAAAGTATTTAAATACGAGACACCATAGAAGAACATGGATAACCTTGAGACGAACATAAAAAAATCCTGGATACCAACATTCGCAAGAAATATAGTCCTAGGATTAGAGATGACAGCAATATCACTTCTAGGAAACTTCGTATACGCACAAAAGATACAAGCACAAGACTTAACAGTACAAGCATACAACCAGCAAGGGAATCCTTTGCCAGGAGCACAAGTAGTTCTACAAACACCACAAGGAACACTAAAAGGAACAACAAACAACACAGGAACAGCAACATTCGAAGACGTTAGCGGAACATCAACAGTCACAATAGCAGGAAACGGAAAAATAGGAGCATCACAATCAGTAGCGATAGACGCAAGCAAAACATTCAAAGGAGTAATAATAGACGGAGCAGGAATAACAGCACAAATACTAAAAGTCACAAACGGCGTAGACCCAATATACGAGCCAGATCCAGTATTATTCAACGTTGAAGACACATGGCCAAACCTAAACATCCCTGTGGACGCATCAGCATTCGGAACTGACTCTACAACAGCAATGAACTATTTCACAGAGATGAATAATGGAGGAGTTACACTATTTGTACCAGGAAAAGTAAGAGTAGGAATAGATAAAGGAATAATATTAAAAAGAGGCGCATCGTACGGAACAAACCCTTTAACGCAAGGGGGATATCTATTTAATAGCATTTGCACACTCAAATCCGATTTATTATATTATGATGTTAAACATGAAGGATTAGCACATGGAATAAACGATAGCTTTGGTGATCCAACTCCGCCGGAAACTGTCGGTTATAGTCCTAGTATTTTCAACACCGATCATATACAACCGGTACCGGTAGATTTCACTTACAGGATATTGCCTTACACGCTACAGCACTGGAGACTGAATGGGATACAGCAATTTCACATGACTGATTTCAACGATATAATTACTGTTGTTCCTAGTACTGCTCCAACGCAAGCAATGTTGACCAGTCCGAAGGATAATGATACTACAATAGATGCAACAGTAGCAAACGTACTCGAATGGATAAAATCAAAAAACGCAGAAGGAGACTGGATAAGATACGATGCACACATCAAGAGCACAAGTGATACATCATTAGACTTGATAATAAAAAATATCAACGACACACTACGAACATTACCAGCAGGAACATTAAAAGACAACACAACATACATGATAGAAATAATAGCAAACAACAACGACAAATACACACCATCAAGCACGACAACAATCAAGACAACAACACATATCAAACCAAATCATGCACCAACAACATTCACACTAACACGACCAAACATAGACACAGTAAAATATGACAACACGCAGATACCGATAGAAGGAACAAAATCATACGACCCTGATAATGATCCATTGAAATACATATTTATGGTTACAGAAGAAGGAAAAAGCACTCCAGATACAACAATATCAATAGGAGATACCAGCACAAGCATATATTCAGGAAGACTAAAGCCGGGAAAAACATATATAATAACAGCAAAAGTCACAGACGGAAAAGATACGACAGATGCAACCAATACAAAATCATTCGCGACAGCAGAAAAACTCACAGGAGTAAAAATAAACGGCACAAACGTACCGAAAGGATGGGCACTACACCAAAACTATCCAAACCCATGTAATCCAAACACGACAATAGAATACGAACTACCGCAAAAAACAGCAGTAACACTAAAAGTATACGACATACAAGGAAAAGAAGTAAAAACATTAGTAGACAGAGTAGAAGGAGCAGGACCACACAAAGTACAATTTGATGCAAGAGAACTAAGCAGCGGAGTATACATATACAGACTAACAGGCGGAGAATACTTCGATACAAAAAAGATAGTAGTATTAAAATAATTTCTAAAAATACTTATTTCACGATAACATTCTGGAAGTCATAGAACCAATAATTACCCCAATGAGTAGAAGGAAGACACACACCAGTAATCTTAGAACCAGAAGTACTCACACAAGAAGAAGACAAAGCATAAGAAATAGCATGCAAATCGCCACTAGAGAAGGCACTACAACCATGAACAGAAGGAGAACCAGAAAAGCCTTCGTCACAAGTAACGGCAGTACCTCTAAAGCAAAAATTTTTTGCGGGTTTATACCCGAAATTTTCGGGACACCACGTATTAGTATCAGAGCATAATATATTGCCATTAGCAGTAGATATAATATCACCATAAGCATAACACTTCGTTGTCGTTCCATCATTATACACGCATCCAAAAGGATCACACGCCATGTGTGGAGTAGGACTAGGAGGAGTACATGATACTGAACCTGGTGGAGGAAGAATAGTGTACGAAGAATCAGAAGGCTTATTCAACGTAACATTTGCACATTTCTCATAAATATGTGTTCCGCAGTCTGCATCAGGAACACTTGAACATGTTCCGGAAATGAAATCATCAGGACAGATGCCGTCAGCAGCAGCTGAACAAGGATATGGAGTGCCAGCGATATTCACGCCAGAAGCAGCACTAGAACAAGTGATGCTAGAATATGATGGAGAAGAACTGATGGAATATCCAGCACCATTATAATTAGCACAAGAAATTACAGAACCACCACCAGTAGACGAAGATACAGCACTATAACCATTAGACTGACAATACTGCAAAATAGGAGAAGACACACACAAAGGATACGAAGTAGACGCTACAGTAACCCTAGGAGAAGAAAACACCTTCTGACCAAGAGACACGACAGGGATATATTTACGATCAACACACACAGCAGGATACGGGGGAGCTCCAGTAACATTCAAGACATTAAAAATCGGAGACTCAGGAGGAAGAAACTTACCATAAAGACTCCATTTACGACCAGGAGCAATACATTGATCCAGGATAATCTGCCCACCAGGATTACCGTGAGTGCTAAAATAATTAGAGGCGACAGTGGACCTAGAAGAATCAGTATACAACGCGGCAGCAGGAATAGGGCTCATAGACTTGTCAGCACACGCATCAGGGATGCTGCCTAAGACATAATTGAATTGAACAACACCAGGACCAAGAGAGATAAAACTATTCAAGCCAGGCATCTGAACACCAGAACCCTGAATCTTACAAGAACTATCAATACTGGAAAAATCAACCTGAGCAAAATGTGCAGAAGAACAATAACCAGCATAATTCATAGAAACGGAAAGAGACGATCCTTGAGAACAGACAGTACCATTACAACCAGCAACAGGAATGATAGAAAGAGAAGAGATAGTACAAGAATTCGAAGTACAATCAGACTTACATGCACCAGCAGGACCATTGGCCACACCATTATCACAACTTTCATACTGATTATTAGAGTTAGGGACCTGCACGTGGCCATCACCACAATATGATAAGCTGCAATTCTTCAAGCATCTACCATTATTACTATTGCCAGCACCATCATCACACTGTTCAGCACCATTCTTTATACCATCACCACAGTAAGGACAATTAACAGTCTGAATAGTGCATGAATTCGAACAATATGAGCAAGGAATGCCATTGTAAGTATTACAAGTACATACAGCACCATTTCCGGAAGGACCTCCAGAACACGTTATAGGATTAGCCATCGTACCGTCGGCAGCAGAATTATAAAATTTGGAAACCCATGCAGAAGGACCGCCGTCACAGGTCACACTGGACGTAAGTTGCGCACTATGAATATTCCAGACAGCACCATTGTGATACAGACAACCACCGGTAGAAGGACCATTACAAGTTATACTAGAATATGTCGGAGAAGAACTAGTGGAATATCCAGCACCATTATAATTAGCACAAGAAATTACAGAGCCACCACCAGTAGACGAAGATACAGCACTAAAACCATTAGACTGACAATACTGCAAAATAGGAGAAGACACACACAAAGGATACGAAGTAGACCCTACAGTAACCCTAGGAGAAGAAAAAACCTGTTGAGTAACGGCACCAGAATATGAAGCAACACTTGAATAACCATTATCTAGACAGAAACGCGAAGTAGAAGCACTATCATAACACACATTAAGACCGCCAACGTAAGGAGGAGTAAAAACTTTTGGTGTAGAAACCCACGAATTACAACTAGAAGGATACGGAGCAGCAGAACCCGAAGAAGCTACAGATGTATAACCCTGCTCGACACAATACTCCTGCACAGAAGCAGGATTATTACAAACTAAAGGTGAAGGACTAAAAGATTTAGTGCCGGATCCTAAATCACACTGCTCAGCACCCTCTCTGACACCATTACCGCAAGACTTAAGAGTGCAAGATGAAGTGCAAGTAGAACCGCCGGAAACGCCTTCGTCACACTGCTCAACACCCTCTCTGACACCGTTGCCACAATAACCGCACTTGCTGGAATCAATAGTACAAGAACTAGTACAGGACAACGAACCTATATTACCATGTGGACCTAGAGGACCACCATTATAGATAGGAAACGCGTAAGAAGCGCAAGACAAACCTGAAGGAACAGAACCATCACACTGTTCAGAACCTTCTTTGATACCATTGTTACAGATTGCGCAGTCTGGATCAGCTGTTGCGCCGCAGACTCCTGAAGAGAAACTGTCAGGACATACTCCATCACTGACGCCGCAACTGAATATTTGCCACGCTCCTGATGTCGTCATCAAAGATACGCCGGCAATGTGCGGTGCAGCATAACATTTTCCTGAACATATCGATCCAGCATTCGTACAGGCTGGCTCATAACATGGATTAGGATTATTTTGCATAAAAGATTCTGAGATTATTTTTCCGTTTAAAACAGCAGATAATTTTGATGGAGCCCCTGTACTGAATGATTCTTCTGCAAGAGAATTTACGTCATGGAAACCGGCTGCAGAAAGTAGAAGACATGACACTATGCGTTGCCCACACGACACGCAGTATTGATTATCGTTTGTATAACAATCACCCTCTATATTTGTAGATGCACATGTGCCTTCACAATAACAATTACTGTTGCCATATGTATCGCAGGGAGTCGATGTTGTTGCACTGACACGAACAGGAGCGATTGGAACGTCATTGTAGCAGGTATAATCATAAAAACCATTATTATTCTTTGAGATCGCCTGCACATATCCAAATATTTTACTGACAGCTCCAGCAGCGACCAAGTTAGAACATGACCCACATTGATAGCCAGTTGGGCCGTTGACGCACTGCTCACCTGCAGAACATGCGTTGCCACATGAACCACAATTTTGTATAGTTGTCAGGTCTGTTTCACACCCATCAGTCGAATCGGAATTACAATTCCTTGTTCCACTAGCGCACGCAGTACAACCTTCAGGTGCAGAGCAGTAAGCATGCGTGCCACAATAATAATAACACTCACCATCCCAGATAGCAGAGTTCCCATAGCACTTAGTGAACTCATTGAACCCGCAATCAGGAGTAATAGTTCCGTCATATAAGAACTCGCATCCTGCACCAGACCAGAAGCAAAGACCATTCATAGAACAGTCAGTCCTGGTTTCTAAAGGACATGGTGGACGAGCATATGAAAAACCGGAACACAGTACAAATGTCAATACAAATACTGCGAATAATGAAATGACCTTCACAATCAAACCAGTCTTATTCTTCATCTGCTTCTTCTTCCTTTCGTGTCTTTGATTTCAATGATGGCTTCTTATCGAACCTGTCGGATCTGTCAACTTTCATCCGTTGGGTTATAGCGTTCAGATCATTGACGTTGTCGACGAATGTCGGCAGGACTTTAGAGAATACTTTTTCCATCGCCTGCAATTCCGCACCTACGTCAACCATATGTTTATCATAATCACCTATCTTCCCTATTATCGCACTGTGCAATTTATCGAACTGCTGCGAGAGATCATTTATCTGCTGATCCATCGTAGCAAGCTTAGTGTCAGCCTTCTGTTTCCATTCGATGACCTTGTTGATATCCTTCACAAGCTCGTTCCATTTCTCGTCGATTATCGCCTCGACAAGTTCTTCAGGAGAACTCTGCAAAGAATTCATAGGGATGTTCTGCGGAACATTCTGCTGCATGGACTGCGGCATCTGCTGCATCGGAGGCAGTTGAGATGATAACTGCTGCATCTGCGCATTCTGCATATCATTCGTCTGCATAGAACCCGCCTCTGACTGCGACATCGCATCAAAAATCTGAGAAGATGTATAGCCGTCCCTCTGGAGCGTCTGTATGATCTGATTATTGTTATACCCTTGCTGCTTCATAACAGAGACCTGATCCATCGGAATATCCGGCCCTGCAGCGAGATCAGACTTCTTAGCCTTGAAAATGCCCATCCTTCCCTCTTTATTTGAATTACAGATTGATATACAAAATATGATTTACATATTGTAATATGCAATTATACCAATAACAAGTTTATAAACTTTACGCTCAAGAGGAAACCAGCGCTATCGCAACATTTTTAAACCATCTATATTTCCATGGCTCATATATATAGGGGTCATTATATGGGGTTTTTTGATAAGATCATTGAGAATCTTCCAGAAGTAGCTCGTCCGAGCCAGAAGAAACTTCCTTTCAAGGATAAATTGAAGTGGACGCTCATAGTCTTATTGCTGTTCTTTGTCCTCGGGATGATACCCTTGTTCGGTCTTGGATCGAATGCCCTGCAGCAGTTCGAATTCCTCTCGATAATTCTCGGTGCAAGTTTCGGATCGATAATAAGCCTCGGGATAGGTCCTATCGTCACCGCATCGATCGTCCTGCAATTATTGAACGGTTCCGGTCTCTGGAAGTTTGATACGACGACACACGAGGGAAAACAGAGGTTCCAAGGATTCCAGAAATTGTTCTCCATATTCTTCATAATACTTGAAGGCGCAGTATATGTATTCATGGGTGGACTTTCACCGAACGCGGCATACATCGGCACGCCATTATATCTCCAGCTAGAGCTTGTCCTTGTATTCCAATTATTCCTTGGCGGAATAATGATAATGCTTATGGATGAGATCATCAGCAAATGGGGTTTTGGTTCTGGTATATCATTGTTCATCGCAGCGGGAGTCGCGCAGCAGATATTCATAAGGGCATTCTCGTTCCTTCCGAACCCTAACTCTCCAGGAAGCGTCACAGGAGCCATACCTAACCTATTCATCAGTCTTGCAGGAGGGGATCCTACGACGGCAATGCTCATGATAGCGGCGATAGTCGCCACAGTGGCAGTGTTCCTTATCGCCGTCTATGTACAGGCGATGAAAGTCGAGATACCTTTAAGTTTTGGAAGGATAAGAGGCCACGGTATAAGATGGCCGTTGAATTTCCTATATACATCAAACATCCCTGTAATACTCGTCGCTGCATTGATGGCGAACGTGCAGTTGTTCGCGACATTGCTGCAGAAATGGGGACATCCCATACTCGGGACATTCTCGGGAAGTACGCCGACTGGCGGATTCGTCCTATGGATATATGGTGGAGACATCGTAAGCAAGATAGTCAAGGGATCATTCGTCTCTGCGGACGTCTGGCATGCACTTGTATACATGCTTTTCATGGTCGTAGGGTCAGTCATATTCAGCATATTCTGGGTACAGTCAGCAGGAATGGACGCGAGGTCACAGGCTAAACAGATGATGTCATCAGGCCTTCAGATACCTGGATTCAGAAGGGATGAACGCGTATTAGAGAGGATACTTGAGAGGTACATCTGGCCACTCACGATAATGGGCGCGATAACGGTCGGAGTGATCGCAGCATTGGCTGATCTGTCTGGTGCATTGTCAAGAGGCACAGGAATATTATTGACAGTAATGATCATCTATCAATTATACGAAAGCATAGCTCGTGAACACTTGATGGATATGAATCCTATGATGAGAAAATTCATGGGTGGGTAATTTTTTTATTTCATGTATTATTCTACAATAACAATGTGCGTCAAGCAAGATTTATAAATATCTATACCCGAAAGCATATCATGATTGCATACATCATACTTTTCATAGTGTTCTCGGTGATCGGATGGGTGATTGATTCGGCATATAGATCAATTGTCGACAAGAAATGGAGTTCCGGATATCTCGTCCCGTTATTTGCGCCTATATATGGATTCGGAGGATTGAGCCTTGTATTGATATTCAAGTATATACAAGTCCATCCAATGATACAGATACTACTTGGGACAATCGCCTTAGTGATCATAGAGTTCATCGGCGGCATATTAAATCTATACCTGCTCAAGCGAAGACTTTGGGATTATAGGAAAAATAGATATAATATATTAGGGCACGTGGACCTTAAACATTCTTTTTATTGGCTGATATTATCAATCATCATGAGGATAGTATTTGGATACATGTTCTGATGAAACATAAGAACAACATTTTTAAATAATCACTTTATCCGTATCATGTAGGGGGAGAGTCACTATGGTTAATTTTTTAGACACTATATTCAATCCATGGCTTGGACAGGCACTGAACCTGCCACCATTCTGGGCGATACTCATCATTTCTGCATTCATCACGATACTTGTGACTGTAGTCTATAAATATACGACGAACCAGTCAGAGATGAAGCGCATAAAGACCGACCTGAAAAAGTATCAGAAAGAGATGCGTGAAACGAAAGACACGAAAAAGCTCATGGAGATACAGAAGAAGGCACTCGATCTAAACATGAAGTACATGATGTCCTCGTTCAAATCGACACTGTACACATTCATCCCTATAATAATAATCTTTGCATGGCTCAACATGCACATCGCATATCTTCCTATAATGCCTGGACAGGATTTCACCGTCACAGCGCAGTTCGCAGAGGGTGCGAAAGGGAACATCTCATTATCAGCTATCCCGGAACTAACTATATTGAATGGAGCGACGCAGGAGATCATCGACAGCAAAGCTGTGTGGAAACTCAACGGGAACAGTTCTGGAGAGTACAAGCTGACTGTCGACTATAACACTGAAGAATATACACAGACGATGCTCATAACATCTGAAAAGACATACACTCAGCCTGAGAAGCCTATATCAGACAGCAAACTGAAGAAGATAGTCGTCGGCAACAAAGTCATACACCCATTCGGCGAATCGTTCAACATCTTCGGATGGTTCCCAGGATGGCTTGCGACATACATAATATTATCGCTAGGATTATCCGCAGGATTCAGGAAATTACTGGATGTATACTAATAAACTTACCACAGGAGATAGTTTTTGACACAACACATCCCACTACCCGACCGTCAGATTTATAAATACCCTAAATTTCCTATTCTTATAACAATAATGTTTATGAGGTTAAAATGCCAAGAAACAGCCGAAGATCAAGGACATTAAGAAGGATCCATGTAAGGACTGCAAAAGGTTCAAAATTAGTCTATGCTAAAAGAAAACCAGCAAAGGCGCATTGCGCAAAATGCGGCGCAGTATTGCACGGTGTCGCAAGCCTCAGACCATACAAGATGGCAAAGCTTTCAAAGACTGAGAAGAGGCCTGACAGGCCATACGCAGGACAGTTGTGCAGCAAATGCACGAGATTGAAGATCAAGGAATCGATAAAGGAATAAGTGCTCTTGTGATTCACCGGCGACGGAAATCATTCTAAGGAGAGCGGAGGGACAAAATGTTTGAGATAGGAAGAGTAGCGATAAAAATAGCAGGCAGGGATGCAGGACAGAAATGCGTCATAGTTAATGTTATAGACGATAAATATGTCATGATCGATGGCATGACTCGAAGACGAAAATGCAACAAGTTGCATCTTGAACCGATAAGCCAGACGCTAGGCATAGGTGCGAATGCATCACATGAAGATGTCGCAAAAGCTTTCAAGGAACTCGGACTCGAAGTCAAGACGACAAAAGCCAAGGCGAAGACAGAGAAGCCGAAAGCAGTGAAAAAAGCAAAGGAGCATCCTGCAAATTCAAAGTCTAAGAAAGATAAGAAGGCAAAGGCAGAGAAGAAACCTAAAGTCGAAAAAAAGAAGAAAGAGTAGATCTTATCTTCTATAATTTTATTTTTTTATTGATTATTTCTTTTTATGATACGTTTTTGCAACAATATTTATAAACTTCTGGACTTAGTTTGACATTATATGGTGGTTGGTTCTAAAAAGAGGGATGTCAAGAGGACTAATATAGGAAAATCCAGGAAGGCGCAGTTCACGATATTCGTGATACTTGGTCTCGTCATATTGTTTGCATTCGCATTCGCAATATATTCTAGAGCGAAGATAGTGAGTACGCAACTTTCCATACAGGCCGACAGGCAGATAAAGACATATCTCGACGACAATTCTATAAATCAATACGTCACAAGTTGCCTTGATTCCGTGACCGATGAGGTCATCACAAAGGCCGCGCTCCAGGGAGGGACATTCAATTTCTCAGGCAAGATACTAGGCAAGGATTATGTTGAGTATTACGATCCGACGTACAATCGCACGGTGAACGTATCAATAGTCATCGATGCGAACAACAAGTGCCCTGACCCAGACAGCGATCCATCGATGTATCTTGTGACGCAGGATCCTCCGTATTATCCATGGTCGTGCGGTTACGTCGCCCTTGATGACTTGAAGAATATGTACTATTCATATGGCAACAATCCATGCCGG